>JAESFG010000058.1_pt1 | contig 495808 bp, 482 predicted proteins | sample 9269371 | NCBI WGS metagenome assembly JAESFG01 (sample SAMN14506227, study PRJNA617093) | algae metagenome | isolation source: Aetokthonos hydrillicola CCALA 1050 (B3-Florida) and co-occurring... | place: USA: South Carolina | collected 2013-01-01
TACCACTACAAGTCCCGTCGCCGCGATCAGGCCGGCATGGAGGCTCGGATCAGGGACATCTGTGCGACGCGTGTCCGCTACGGCTACCGGCGTGTGCACGTCCTGCTGAAGCGCGAGGGATGGGACGGCGAAGGGCGTGACGCTCGACTTCAGTAGGCCGGGAAAGCCGACCGACAACGCCTACATCGAAGCCTTCAACGGCCGCTTCCGGGCGGAGTGCCTGAACGCACACTGGTTCCTGACGCTTGCCGATGCAGCCGAAAAGATGGAGGATTGGCGCAGATACTACAACGAGGTGCGCCCACATGGGGCGATCGGGCACAAGGTGCCGATCTCGTTGCTCAATCACGATGGCGCCACCAGCCCGCCATCGTGAAAAGGCCGGGAAACTCTACCTTCCGGCGGTCCAGAGAATGGGACCGGAGCAGAAACGGTCGAGGCTCTAATCGCCGCTGGATGACAGTTCAGTGGCAGGTCAGTCAAGCGGAACAAGCAGAGGAGCGAAACAAAGGTGAGGTTTCAGTGAATTCATTAATCGGCTTGAACGACTTCAAAAGGGTCGATAGTCGAAACCCCGGAATCACTGCGAAGTTGGAACCCGGCGCCTCTCGGTCGGGCGTCGGAAACTTCCGAATCCCATCCAGCGAATTTCGCCCCGACTGAACAAAAACAAGCACTTGCAGACCTGTGTGCTAAATCGGCTAGCACACAGGTTTGGAGAATTACGGCCCGCAGAGAACGGAAATGACGATTTTGGGCTTCGAGCCGCAAACAGGTTCACGCTCAAGTGCCCGGAAAGCATGGGCTTTTTGACGGGCGCCGACCTGTCGGAGAATGTTTCCCGAAAATGGGATGGTAGCGGAGGAGGGATTCGAACCCCCGACACAAGGATTATGATTCCTCTGCTCTAACCAACTGAGCTACTCCGCCCCGACCGCAGCCAAGGCCACACCGGAAACGCGAACAAGGCGGCGCGAGGTGGCGCGGATATAGAGGCGCGCGCTTTGCCCTGTCAAGGGATGCTTCATTGAGAGGCAGGACGCCAACGATGTGCACCAGACGCCGGATTTGCAAGAGGGGCGTGCGGGCGGATCGCGCCGTCGGAGCAAGCTCGAGGCGCGACGTCTGCGCTTGCGTCCTGTCTGACTCAGCACATCGTGCGCATTGCTCACTCTCGAGCGGGCACGCGCCATTTCTGCACAATTTCGAAACGCGCAGCCTGGCCAGCAAAAGTCGTGTGCGGCGGCGGCTTCACGACAGCCGTGCCAGCCGCGCGATCCGCCCGGCAACAGCGCGCATGCGGACGACAACGTGCGAAGCGCCGTGCCGGGCCTTGGTTTCCACCCACGCAGCGACAAGGCGGTCCACTGGCCAGGCACGGGGTTGAGTTCGCACGGAGGCGCCGCTATGTCTCCGCGACAAATTTCCGAGTGCCTTATCGATGAAGCCGCGCGTCGCAGTCCTGGGTTGCGGATATTGGGGGAGCAACCATATCCGCACGCTCAAGGCGCTCGGGCATCTCCATGCCGTGTCCGACATCAACGGCCCGCGTGCCGAGGGCCTTGCCGCCGACCACGACGTGCTGGCGATTTCGCCCGGCGAATTGATGCGGCGCGAGGATGTCGACGCCGTGGTGGTCGCACTCCCGCCGCAGTTCCACGCCGATGCCGCGATCGCCGCCGCCGAGAACGGCAAGGACATGCTGATCGAAAAGCCGATCGCGCTGTCGGTGCCCGATGCGCGCCGGGCCGTTGCCGCGGCAAAAGCGCATGGGCGCGTGTTCATGGTCGGCCACGTGCTGCGTTACCATCCGGCGTTCGAAAAGCTGAAGGCGCTGATCGATGCCGGCGAGGTCGGCGAGGTGAAATACGTTCATTCCCACCGGCTGGGCCTCGGAAAATTCCACACCGAGAACGACGCGCTATGGGATCTCGCCCCGCACGACCTGTCGATGATTTTGGCGATCACCGGAGAAGCCCCGACTGAAGTGCGCGGGGAGGGGGCCGCGGTCGTGGACAATCTGAGCGACCTCGCGCACGTCCACATGCGGTTTGCCAGCGGGCTGACGGGCCATCTGTTCGCCTCGCGCCTGACCCCCTATCGCGAGCGCCGGCTGACAGTCGTCGGCACCAAGGCGATGGCCGTGTTCGACGATGTCGAGCCGTGGCCGCGCAAGCTCGCCGTCTACCGCTACGCAGTCTGGCAGGACAGCGGCCAGTGGGCCTTTACCGCCGAGGAGCCGTCCTATGTGCCAGTCGAGGAAGGCATGCCGCTGACACGCGAACTTCAGCATTTCTTGCACTGCATCGCCACGCGGGAAGAACCCCGCACCGGCGGCGAGGAAGCTATCCAGGTTCTCGAGATTCTGACCGCCGGGAGCGTCGGCCACGGATAGGCACGCAGCTTCCCCGAAGGGAACTCTGTTCCGCGACTGGCGATTCCTCTCACCGGGGCAGGGGGAGAGGTGGCCCGAAGGCCGGTGAGGGGGTGCTTTTCCCCACAGAACTCGAAAGGGCTTCCGACAGGTGTGGTCGCTTCCTTCCTCACCGCGCTACGCGGCCGGGCTGGCAACCGCCCGTGCTGCCAGCCGCGACAGCATCGCCTCTGCTTCGGCGCCGCGCTCGGAGCGGGCAATAAAGCCGCCGCCCAGCACACGAGCGTCCTCGCTGTCGTCCGAATAGAGCACGCAGGCCTGGCCCGGCGCGATGCCAGCCTCGCCGTCGGCGAGTTCGACAGCAACCGCGGCACGCTCGCGGCGCAGCGTCGCTGGGCGCGGTGGGCGGGTCGAGCGCACTTTTGCGAACAGTTCGATGCCGTCGGCAGGAAGTTCGCCCAGCGGCAGGTCGCCCAGCCAGTTGACGTCGCGCAGCACGACGCGGTGGGTCTCAAGCGCCTCGCGCGGGCCGACGATGACGCGGCAGCGCTCGGAGTCGAGATGGACGACGTAGAGCGGCTCGCCGGCGGCGACCCCGATGCCGCGCCGCTGGCCGACGGTGTACCGCAGGATTCCATCGTGGCGGCCGAGCACGCGCCCGTCGAGGTGGACGATGTCGCCGGGCAGCGTCGCGGTCGGCTTCAGCCTGGCGACCACGTCCGAATAGCGGCCCTGCGGCACAAAGCAGATGTCCTGGCTGTCGGCCTTGGCGGCGACCGAAAGCGACATCGCCTCGGCGATCGCGCGCACCGCCGGCTTGCCCATTCCGCCCAGCGGAAAGCGCAGGAAATCGATCTGCTCCTGCGTCGTGGCAAAGAGAAAATAACTCTGGTCGCGGCCCGCATCGACCGGGCGATGCAGGCTGCGATGCGCGCCGTTCGGCCGGCTGCGGATGTAGTGGCCGGTGGCGAACGCGTCGGCGCCGAGTTCGCGCGCCGTCTCCAGAAGGTCGGCGAACTTGACGGTCTGGTTGCACGCCACGCAGGGGATCGGCGTTTCGCCGGCGACATAGCTCGCGGCGAACGGATCGATCACCGCCTTGCGGAAGCGCTCCTCGTAATCGAGCACGTAGTGCGGAATGCCGAGCGTCGCGGCCACCCGGCGGGCGTCGTCGATGTCCTGGCCAGCGCAGCAGGAGCCGGCGCGGTGGGTGGCGGCGCCATGGTCGTAGAGCTGCAGCGTTACGCCGATCACCTCGTAGCCTTCGCGCTTCAGCAGGCCGGCCACGACCGATGAATCGACGCCGCCGGACATGGCGACCACGACGCGCGTCTCCTCGGGCCGCTTCGGCAGGTCAAGCGAGTTCATCGGTCGGGTTCCGGTCTCTTCCGCGGGTCTCATGCCAATGCGCCCAATATAGGTCAAGCCATCGGCAATCGCCAACGCGGCCAGAGGGGCTTTTGGCCTATTTGCTCTACGGAATACCGCAGCGCCGGACGCTCGATCGAACTCTCGCACAACGCTTAGGCAATTTTTAAAGCTGGCATCCTATTATCGCGTCGATTGGGTCTCAGTGTGCTGTTGCGTAGAGAGTAGAATGACCGATCTGGTAAGGCCGCGTGTCAAGTACGTGATCGGGCCCGATGGCAGTCCGCTCACGATTGCCGACCTTCCTCCGTCCAATACCCGTCGATGGGTGATCCGGCGGAAAGCGGAAGTTGTGGCGGCTGTGCGAGGTGGTCTCCTCAGCCTTGAGGAAGCCTGCCAGCGCTACAAGCTGACCACCGAGGAATTTTTGTCCTGGCAGGCCTCGATCGACGAATACGGGCTGGCCGGGCTGCGCACCACGCGCATCCAGCAATACCGGCACTGACCGCAGCCAAGGGTTGCCCATCTCGTTGCAAACAGCATAGCCGCTGTTTCACGCAGGCCGCCGCGAAAGCGAGGCCGCGCACGCGGTCAACACCACCGAGGCGGCGAAGAACCAGAGACCGGGCCGGGCAAAGGCGGCCGCAAGCCCGCTGGTCTTGGCGGCGAAGATCACCAGCGCAACCAGCACGACATCCAGCATCGACCAGTTGGACAGGGCTTTCAGCCAGTTCGGAAGCTTGATCGCCGAGACTTCGGGGCCATAGGCGGCCACGTGTAGCAGGGCGAGCTTCACCGTCGGAAATATGAGCGAGAACAGGGCGATGATGGCTGCCAGCAGCATGTCGCCCTCCGACCACAGGCCGTGCACCAAGCCCACCAGGGATGGCTCGTCGGTGAAGACGAAGAGGCGCTCGACGCTGATCAGCGGCAGCACCACGCCGAGCGGAAAGCAGAGCGTTGCTGCAAGAAGGACAAGGGGGAAGAGCCTCTGCATTGGGGGAGGCTTAGCGCTTCGGCAAATTATCTGAAAGGCGGCGAGACCGGGCTCGAACGACCGATACCGCGATCGAACTGCTCAGCCGTGGGCCGCCGTACGGGCGTCGGCATCGGCGTCGCGCATTTTCTGGTCGCGCGACTCCAGAAGTTCAGCCTTGGAAAGCTCCGCTTCAGCTTCGGCTAGTAAGGATTCGGCAACACTCTTTTGTTGCACGAGATCGTTTTTCGAGTTCCGCAGATTTTCCTGGCGCGTGCGCGCCGCCTTGGCGAAGGTCGGATAGGCAAAGTGATGCACGTCGGTGATGCCGGCTTTCTTTTCCTCGGCCGTGATCTGGATCTCGAGTTCGCTCGCCATGCGTTCGAACTCGGCGATCATCATCTCCAGCTGCAGCATCTGGCGGCGCTTCTCGTTTACCTGAAACCGCTTGAGGCGGACGAGATTTTCACGTGATTTCATGAGCCCGACTCCCGCACACGCTTACTCTCCACAAACCGATGCCGCCGACCGCGGATCGCGAAACGTGTTGACCACGGAAAGCCTTATGGAAAACGAGTCCCTAAAGAATTTTTCCCGCGGTAACTATTCGTTTACGCGCATTGTTAATCATACAGGCGAGGCCTTAAGGCGCGGTAAAAATGCGCGCCGGCATGGTCACAATCCCGGCTGGTGTGGCTCGCCGCTTAGCGGGAATTCCTGATGCGACGCATGAACCGACGTAAAATGTGATTCATGTTGGGATTCATAAGGGTGTATCGGATGGTTGAGAAAATGATGTCCGCCGGCACGGCGGAATCAATCTTTGTTAACCAATCGGTGGCAGCCTTGCATACTGGCAAGCACTGCCGCGGGTGCGGACTCGCGGGACGGTCCGGCGGCAGAAAAGGGGATTGAAATGCGCGTTCTGCTGATTGAAGACGATAGCGCGACGGCCCAGAGCATCGAACTGATGCTGAAGTCGGAGAGCTTCAATGTCTATACGACCGATCTCGGCGAAGAGGGCGTCGATCTCGGCAAGCTCTACGACTACGACATCATCCTGCTCGATCTCAATCTCCCGGACATGTCGGGCTACGAGGTGCTGCGGACCCTTCGGCTCTCCAAGGTCAAGACGCCCATCCTGATCTTGTCCGGCATGGCCGGCATCGAGGACAAGGTGCGCGGCCTGGGCTTCGGCGCCGACGACTACATGACCAAGCCGTTCCACAAGGACGAACTGGTGGCCCGCATCCACGCGATCGTGCGCCGCTCCAAGGGCCATGCCCAGTCGATCATCATAACCGGCGACCTGATCGTGAACCTGGATGCCAAGACCGTGGAGGTCGGCGGCCAGCGAGTGCACCTTACCGGCAAGGAATACCAGATGCTGGAGTTGCTGTCGCTCCGCAAGGGCACGACGCTGACGAAGGAGATGTTCCTCAACCACCTCTACGGCGGAATGGACGAACCGGAACTGAAGATCATCGACGTCTTCATCTGCAAGCTGCGCAAGAAGCTCGACGCGGCTTCGGGCGGCCAGAATTTCATCGAAACGGTGTGGGGGCGCGGATACGTGTTGCGCGAGCCCGAAGACATCCGCGAAAGCGCCTGAACCTCGGAAGTACAGGTCAGACGCAAAAAAACCCGGCGCTTCGCCGGGTTTTTTATTTTCGTTCTACTTCGAAGTCGGGAGCTTTGCGGCTACGATCCTGAAGTCGTTCAGGCGGCTGCCTCGAGCGTGCGGAACCGCTCCAGAAGCTGCGGGCGGGTGAACGGCTTCAGCAGGTAACCCTGCGCGCCGGCGCGCTTTGCGCGCATGATTGCGCCGATATCGACCTCTGTCAGGCAGATCGCGATCTGGGGCTTAATTGCGGACTCGATTTGGCGCACGCGCCGGATGAACTCGACCGTGGTCATGTCCTCCAGAAGGCTGTCGACGATGATGATGTCGGGCATTGCGGTCTCGCACATGGCAATGGCGTGCGCGCCGCTGTCGGCCTCGACGATGATCATGTTCGAACCGCTGAGGATTCGCTTCGCCACCTTCCGGATGACGCTCGAATCGTCGACGAACATACAGCGCTTCATGATCCGTCCTCGAAACTCACCTGCCGGCCACGGCAGCAACGGCGCAGATTGCGCAGACGTTATCGGATCGACGTAAAGAAGCTGAGAATCGGTTGGGTAAAAATTTCGGTAATCGGCACGATCAGGCGGCGCCTAGTACGATTTCCTCGGGCGCCGCGTGGATGGTTATCGGCATGCCGGTCTCCCTCGACAGGAGGAGCGTATAATAGAACTGCACGGAATGGGCGTCGATCGCCTCCTCCGGCCTGTTGCCCGCGTGCATTTCCAGAAATTTGGCAGGGACCCGCAGCATCGGACCGCGTGCGGCTAGGCTGAAACGCGGCTGTGAATCCAGCGACTCCAGGTTCACGGTGATCTTGCCGCCGCGCGGAATGCAGGCATGCGCGACCAGCAACAGGTTCAGCAGCAGCTTGACCTTGTTCTTGGGCAGCAACGCGCGGCTTCCGTTCCAGACAAGTTCCGGCTTTTCGTTGCGCAGATACCCTGTCGCAACCGCCTCGGCGTCACCTGTGTCGATCATCATGCCGGCCGAACCCGCCGCGCCGAAGGCGATGCGGGCGAACTGCAGCCTGGCCGACGCGTTTCGGGCGCTGGTGCGGATCAGGTTCATGGCGTCTTCGTCGGCGCCGCCCTCGTCCAGCAGTTCGATACCGTTGTTGAGCGCTCCGACCGGGGAGATGACGTCATGGCAGACACGGCTGCACAGCAAGGCGGCAAGGTCTGGGGCGGCAATCGTGAACAGATCGGCCATGCACGGGCTCCTGCGGGGCGAAATGTAGTACCCGACGTGCACTGGCCGACCAGCGGAGGCAGGCCGAATCACACGCCTGGCGGACACTCCCGGGTTACACTCCGGGTCGGCCCGCTACAACAAACCGAGGCGAAAAAGGCTGGATCCCCTCAATCAGGCCATACCCCCTGGCTGCGGAAAAACCCGCGGCCTTCGAACCGCCACGTTCATGTGAGAGGTTAATGGTTGAAAAAGGATTACGCCCTAGGTTTCGGGGCGAATTGCAGAGCCAGCGGCCGGCAAGAGTCGCAGCCTGCGCGGGGCGTCGGCGGATGTGCTTTTTTACGGAGAGAGAGCATGTTCTCCACGATCATCGCCCGGGCCGCGGCCCGGTTCTTTCTCATGCTTGCGCTCGCCGCCGGCGGGCTTGTCGCTGTCCAGAGTGACGGACAGGCGAGCGAGTACACCGCCCAGGAAATCATCGACACCGGCCATTCCTTCTTTGGCGCCACCTCAGGCGGTTTGGCGACCCTCGTCGAAAAGGCATTCGCGTCCTACGGCCTGCCCAATGGCTATGTGCTCGGCGAGGAAGGATCGGGTGCGTTCTTCGGCGGGCTGACCTACGGCGAGGGGACCCTCTACACCAAGAATGTCGGCGACCATAAGGTGTTCTGGCAGGGACCTTCGCTCGGATTCGACTGGGGCGGCGAGGGTTCGCGCATCATGATGCTGGTGTACAATCTCGACGACGTGTCGAGCCTTTACGACCGCTTCGCCGGCGTGGCCGGCCAGGCTTATGCAGTTGCCGGCCTGGGATTCACGGTGATGAAGCAGGGCAATGTGCTGCTGGTTCCGGTGCGTACAGGCGTCGGCGCGCGCCTCGGCGTCAACATCGGCTACCTCAAGCTGACGCAACAGCCGACCTGGAACCCGTTCTGACAGCCGCCAACCGGGCAGGGCGGCCGGCGGGCCAGGCCGTTCAGGTTCTGCTCTGGCGGGTCCTGCCGGTTTGTGGCAGGGCATAGCGGGCGGCCGTGCCGGCCGCGGGCTGGGATGAATGATTCAGTCGATCCTCCTGTTTGCGCTCGGCTTCCTCAGTGCAGGGTTTCTGGCGTTGATGATCGCGCCGGCGGTCTGGCGCCGCGCGGTCACGCTGACCCGACGCCGCATCGAGGCGTCGGTGCCGCTCACGATGAACGAGATCCAGGCGGACAAGGACCGGCTGCGGGCCGAATTCGCTATGCAGGCGCGACGCCTCGAGATGACGGTGAAGGAACTGCGGGATCGCACCACAAGCCAGCTTGTCGAGACCAACCGGAACCGTGAGGACCTGAAGCGACTCGCGGCCGAGCGCGACGAACGGTCCCGCGCCGCGGGCGAGATGGAGGTGCGCACCGCGACGATCCGCGGCGACCTCGCCCGCCGAGAGGAGGAGGTTGCCAGCCTGGCTGCCCGGCTCGACGAAGCGCAGAAGGCGCTGCACGAGCGGCAGCGCGAAATCGACCGCCTGGGCAAGCTCTACGAGGAAGTGAGCTTCGCTGCTAGCAGCCGCCAGATCGACCTTGTTGCGCGCGAGAGCGAACTCGAAAAATTCACCGGCGATGTTTCCGATCTGAAATCGGCGCGGCGCGAAGCCGAACGCCGGGCACGCGAAGCGGTCGCCGAGAGCAAGGCTGCCAACGAGGCCCTGCGCCTCGAGAAACGACGCGTCGCCGAACTCGAGAAGCAGGTCGAGCGCCTCGAAGCCCGCCACGACCGGAAGGCCTCCGAAAACGAAAACAGCGGGGAAACACAATCCGGTTCTCCCGGTATTTCGTCGGCCGAGCGCGAACAGTTGCAGGACGAGCTGGAAGCGCTGCGCCGTGAAAACCGTGAGTTGAAGGATGACCATGCACAAGGCCGTGTGGCGCAGGAAAGAACCAGTACCTTGCTGCGTGAGCAGATGAATGAGCTCGCGGCCGAGGTACTGAACCTGACCATCAGGCTAGATGGTCCGTCTTCGCCGATTGCCAATGCGCTCGATGCTGCCCGCCCGGCCGGCGCCAATACCATCCCCAGCCTCGCCGACCGCGTTCGCGCGTTGCGCGAGAAGGCTAGCGCCGACGCCAGCCAGGTGCCAGGCATCAAGCCAAGCGAATTGATGCCTAATAAATAGGCACCTTGCTTCGAAGGCAAATATTCACGCATCCCTCTCTCGCCTTTTGCCCGCGCCATGTGTATACACTTCGCCTCGCGGCAGTTGTTCAACCGGAGGGAGTCATGAGCTCGGCACGTACAAGCGTCATATTGCCTGTCATCGCGTTTGGATGCGCAATTGCGATCGTCCTGAAGATTGCGACAATCTCGGCCGCCGGCGAAAAGCCAACGCGTGGAATGCTCATGGCCGCCCAGGCCGCCTCGCCGACCCGCATCGAAGTCGACAACCGGAACCACACCATTCGATTCTATATCGATGGCGAGCAGGTCTCGATGCTGGACGCACTTGGCTTGCACGACGAAGTCGTCACTGCAAAGTAGGCCGCCATCCTGGTGTCGTGGGAGACCGCCATGAGGGCCGCGGCCGGCGCAGTCTTCGGTTACTCGATCGTCGCCAGCCGGTGAAGTGCGATCGCAGAGGCGGCCGCGACGTTGAGGCTGTCGAAACCTGGCTTCATCGCGATCCTGACGGTGTCCAGTCGCGTTAGCAGGGAGTTCGGCAATCCTTCGCCTTCGGTTCCGAGCACAATCGCGGTGCGCCGCCCGGGTCGGATCGCGCCGATGTCACGGTGTCCGCTTGGAGAAAGCGCCAGGATATCGAAGCTTTGGACTGCCAGCGCGTCGATCAATGCATCGACGTGCTCCGCGATCGCGAACGGCACCTTGAGCACCGAGCCGACCGAGACGCGGATCGCCTTACGGTAGAGCGGGTCGCAGCAGGTCGGGTCGAGCAGCACTGCGTGAGCGCCGAAGGCCGCGGCGTTGCGAAAGATTGCGCCGACATTGTCGTGATTGGCGATGCCGACGAGCGCGACTACCAGCGCCCGCTCGGGCAGGGCGCCGACCAGGGCGGTTACCGATTCCGGATCGCGCTTGCGGCCGACGGCGAGCACGCCGCGATGCATGGGAAAGCCGGCAATGGTGTCCAGCACTGCGCGCCCGACCACATAGACGGGCAGGTGGTCGGGAGCGCCGGCGAGCAGGTCCTGCATGCCGGCAAGCCGGTTCTCCAGAACGAGGACCGACTCCGCCTCGAAGCGGCCGGCGGGTAGCAGCGCCGCGAGAACGACCCGGCCCTCGGCAATGAAGCGGCCCTGCCGACCGACGAGGTCGCGCTCGCGGATGTCACGATAGACCGTGAGCCGCGGATCGGCGAGGTCGTCGATTCGAATGACGTTCATATTGCCCGAAGCCGCAGGCCGGCTTCGATTTCACGCCTGCTCGAAGATCCGGTCAAGCGTTTCGACCAGCAGTCGCGCCGCCTCCGATCGACATGAATAATATATCATCTGCCGGTCCCGACGTGTTTCTACCAGATTGAGGCTGCGCAGCCGGGCCAGATGTTGCGAGAGCGCCGACTGGCTTAGCTTCACCCGGCTGGCGATCGCGCCCACCGAGAGCTCTTCGTCAAGCAGGTAGGCGATGATCGCAAGCCGTTTGTGGTTGCCCATGACCGTCAGAAGCTCCGCTGCGGAGTCGGCATGTCTGACGGCGTTTCGCGATCGCATGAATCCCCCCAACAAAACTTTGTTGTCCTTGCTGCCATTGGGGGCGATGGCAACTCTTGTTCCGGTGGTGATTCGGGCTCAAGCGCCCTCATCACAGGCTCCTCTAATACAACCACACGTTTTTGTCGGAAATCAAAAAAAATTCAACAATTGTTGCCTTCGTGTACGGATGGCGAGGTGTTCGCCTCACGCCTGGGCGCGTCCGGCCTCCACCAGGTCGACCAAAGCGTGCCGCATTTCTCCCGCGGAAGTGAGCGCGACCGGGAAATCGACGCGCCGAGTCTCGTCGCCCAGCGCGAGATCCATCCCGTGCGGATCGAGCCCGGTCAGCCGCCAGTCGCCCGCCTCGGCCTTGGCAAACACGGTTGCATAAATTGCGATAGCATCGCGGTGTTCGGAGTTCATGTGGTCGAGCGCGCCCTGCTCGGAAGCCGCCAGCGCGGCGGATGTCTCGGCATCGGCGAGCAGTTCGGCGCTGTTCAGCCGATAGGCCTTGCCGAAGCCGCCGTTGAGGCTCGCCGCCTCCGGCTCCAGCCGGAAGAAGTGGAAGTCACCGAGCTCGGCGTAGAGCTTTGCCTTCGGGTTGCGGTTGAGATAGCGGCGCTCGGCGCGCCGTCCGGCGTCGCCGCTTCGGTCGAGCCTTTCGGCCCGGCATTGCAGCGAAAGGCGCGGATGGGCCAGCGGATCGCCCTTGCCGGGTTCGCCGACGAGCAGCGAACAGCGCGGATCGGCAATCAACGCCGGCGTGTGGGCAGACAGCATCGAGACAAGGATGAGAGGGGCACCGTCGATATCGGTGCCGACACCGACGCGGCTGGACATCGGCGCGCCGCTTTGCGGATCGAGAACGGCGAGCGAACCAAACTTTGCGGTGCGCGTCAGCCGCCGCGCGAGCGCGATCGCCTCGGCGTCGGTTTCCCGGATAAGTTCCTTCTTCTGGTCCATCCTTTCGCCCGAAACATGATTTTCATGATCATCTTATGATCAGGACGATCGCCGGGCGCAAGCCTCGTAAGCGCGAAGGCGAGCTATTTAGGGGCCATGCGGAGAGCGCCGTCGAGCCTGATCGTCTCGCCGTTCAGCATCTGGTTCTCGACGATGTGGAGCGCGAGCGAGGCATATTCCGCCGGCTCGCCCAGTCGCGACGGGAAGGGCACCGACGCGCCGAGCGAATCCTGAGCTTCTCGGGGCAGGCTCGCCATCATCGGCGTCTTGAAGATGCCCGGCGCAATCGTGACGACGCGGATGCCGAAGCGCGCCAGTTCGCGCGCGATCGGCAGCGTCATGCCAACCACGCCGCCCTTCGAGGCCGAATAGGCGGCCTGTCCGATCTGCCCGTCATAGGCCGCGACGGAGGCCGTGTTGACGATGACGCCTCGCTCGCCGCCGGCCAGCGGCTCGAGGCCAGAGGCGGCATGCGCCATCAGCCGGATCATGTTGAAGCTGCCGACGAGGTTTACCTCGAGCACTTTGCGGAACAGGTCGAGCGCGTGCGGCCCTTCGCGGCCGAGCGTCCTTGTCGCCGTGACGATGCCGGCGCAGTTGACCAGGATGCGGGCCGGCCCGAGCCTTGCCGCGACCTGCGCCAGCGCCTTTTCGGCGCTCTCGGCGCTGCTCACGTCGCAGGCGAACGCCTGGCCGCCGATCGAGCCGGCGACGGCGCTTGCGCGTTCATCGCTGAGGTCGAGGATCGCAACCCTTGCACCACGCGACGCAAGCGCCCGTGCGCTTGCCTCGCCGAGCCCCGAACCGCCGCCGGTGACGACCGCAACCTGGCCGTTCGGATCCATCGCATTCTCCTCGTTGCGTCGGAAACTAGGAGGCTGCCCGCGCCGGCGCAACCGCCGATTTGACCTCGGCGCGATCGGCATGTCGCATCATTCCGGTCAACCTTGCCACGCCCCCCGGCCGTAGTTCGCAGGCAAGCAGCCGGTTCGGGTCGACCGGACCCGGCATTTCCAGCTGTCCATATGGTATGCGGCGAAAGCCAAGGGGCCCGTAATAGGGCTCATCGCCGACCAGCACCACCGCCGGCGAACCCGCTTTGGCTGCTGCCTCCGTCGCAATCGCGACCAGCCGGCGGCCGATGCCGAGGTTCTTGTGCGCGGGCCGCACCGCGAGCGGCCCGAGCAGCATGGCGCGGCCCTGGCCGGCCGCGACCGGTGTCAGCCGGACCGATGCGACCACCACCCCGCTGCGCAGCCCCACGAAGGAGAGCGCGCGCTCGTGCGGTCCGCCCTCGCGGATGCGGTAGGCGGCGCGGGCAAACCGGCCCGGGCCGAAGGCTTCTTCGTTGATTGCTTCGATTTCAGCGTCGTGCGCGGGCTCTTCCGGCACGTAGAGCACGTCTGCGAGGAGGGTCATGTCGGGACATCCGCCAGGAGGAATGATCGGCCGCAAGCGGCGGCCTTCGCCAGTCGGCGCTTACGCGCGGGCGATCATTCGTCGTCGGTCGAACCGAGGGGGGAACTGACCCATTTTCATGACCGGCCCCCGCTAGCACTGTTTCGGCGACAGGTAAATCCCGGTTGACGCACTGTTCGCCGCGAAGATGTTGCTCTCGCGGCCAAACGGCCTAAATGGTCTGCGACAGCAAGGGATTGCAAAAATGGGTCTGCTCGTCGACGGCAAGTGGCAGGATCGCTGGTACCAGGCGAAGGACGGACGGTTCGAGCGCGAGGCTGCCAAGTGGCGCGATTTCGTCACGCGCGATGGCAAGCCCGCTATGGGCCACAGTCGCGGCTTCAAAGCGGAGCCGGGGCGCTATCACCTCTATGTATCGTACGCCTGCCCGTGGGCGCACCGCACTCTCATCTTCCGCGCGCTGAAGCGGCTGGAGAACGTCATCTCGGTTTCGGTCGTCCATCATTTCATGGGCGAGCAGGGGTGGACGTTCCTCGCCGAGGACGGCGCCACAGGCGACACCCTCTACGGGCTCAAATATCTCCACCAGATCTATACCAAGGCTGATCCGGCCTATTCCGGGCGCGTCACCGTGCCGGTGCTGTGGGACCGGAAGGAGGAGACGATCGTCTCCAACGAATCCTCCGAGATCATCCGCATGCTCAACTCGGCCTTCGACGAGTGGGGCGACGCCTCCGTTGATTTCTACCCCGAGCCGCTGCGCAGGGAGATCGACGCGATCAACGAGCGTGTCTATTCGGCCGTCAACAACGGCGTCTACAAGGCCGGCTTCGCGACCCGCCAGGAAGCGTACGAACAGGCGTTTGCCGCGCTGTTTGCCGAACTCGACGCGCTCGACGAGCGGCTCTCGGCGCAGCGCTACCTGACCGGCGAGCGCATCACGGAGGCCGACTGGCGGCTGTTCACCACGCTGGTGCGCTTCGATCCGGTCTATGTCGGCCACTTCAAGTGCAATCTGCGCCGCATCGCCGACTATCCGAACCTGTCGAACTATCTGCGCGACTTGTACCAGGTGCCGCGCGTTGCCGGCACGGTCAATATGCACCACATCAAGTCGCACTATTACGGGTCGCATCAAACCATCAATCCGACCCGCATCGTTCCGGTCGGCCCCGAGATCGATCTCGACGCGCCGCACGACCGCGCCCGGTTCCGCAAGGCTGCGTGAGTCCTCACCAGTAGGGCGAGACGGGCGCGCCGCAAAAGACCTCGTCGATCCGGCGCCGGGTTGCCGGAGTCGTTTCGTCGGGCAGTTCGTCGATGCTGAAGAACCCGGCCTCCGCGATTTCCCTGTCGGGCAGCTTTGGCGATGGCTGCCGGAAAGCCTCGATCACGTAGAAACCCACATGGTCGCGGCGGCTGCTCTTCGCATTGTGGTGTATCGAGCGCAGCAGCGGCGGCGCGGTCAGCTCGATGTTGCCTTCCTCCAGCAGTTCGCGGGCGAGCGAATCCATCATCGTCTCCGCCACCTCGACCCCACCGCCCGGCAATTGCCAGCCGGGCACGTAGGTGTGACGGATCAGGAAGACCGCATTTGCGTTACGGTCATGGACGAGGCCGCGCACGCCGAGCGTCATCGGCCGGCGCAGCAGGAAATAGAGGTGGAAGAGCCGCGCCCGCAGCCCCGGCCAGCCGACCTGACGAAAACGTGCCTCGTCGTCGGCGGGCGTCATGCGGCAGGCCGGGTGTGGAAAGCCGGGCGCACCTGCCATACAAGGAGACGATGTTCAGGCTGGCTCATATCTCGGATGTGCATCTCGGTCCGCTGCCCGCTGTAGCGTATCGCGAACTCGCCTCCAAGCGCATCGTCGGCTACGTCAACTGGCAGCGCAACCGCCGGCGCCTCATGCACGAGGGCGTGCTCGGTCCTATCCTCGATGGGATTGCCGCGGCGAAGTCGAACCATCTCGCGATCACCGGAGACCTGGTGAACCTCGCGCTCAACGGCGAGATTGAGGTCGCGCGGCGCTGGCTGGAAGCGATCGGCGATCCGCACGACATCTCGGTCGTGCCGGGCAATCACGACGCCTATGTACCCGGCGCGCTCGACCGGATCTGCAGGTCCTGGGCACCGTGGATGACAGGCGATGGCGACGGCCCGCCGGCCGGCCGGCGCGATTTTCCGTATCTGCGGGTGCGCGAAAAGGTGGCGCTGATCGGTATCTCGACCGCCCGCGCAACCGCGCCGTTCATGGCGAACGGCTTTTTCGAGGAGGACCAGGCTCGCCGGACGGCACAGTTGCTCGACCGCGCTGGCGCGGACGGACTCTTCCGGTTGGTCATGATCCACCATCCGCCGGTGCGCGGCGCGGTGCCGCAGCACAAGCGGCTGTTCGGCATCGGCCGCTTCCAACGCATGGTCGCGCGGCACGGCGCCGAACTCGTCCTGCACGGACATTCGCACCTGCCGACCCTGTTCTGGATCGCCGGCCGCGACGGACCTGTGCCGGTGGTGGGCGTCGCCGCAGGAGGGCAGGGGCTCGGCGGCCACAATCCCCCCGCGCAGTTCAACCTGCTCGAGATAGGCGGCGAGCCTGGCCGATGGGCCGTCCGGCTGACCCGCCATGGCTATGCCGGCCAGGGCAAGCCGCTGGTCGCGATCGAGACGCGCGAACTCGCGCACCAGACGCGCGATCCGGTGGAGACCGGCTGATATCGGTGCCGCCCGTGCGGCGCGAGGGCATTTGCGGCTGGCGGGGCGTGCCCTGGTGCGGCTTCGGGCTATCGATGCGGAGACTACAAGCCGAGGCCGCGCTCGGCTATGCGATCCCATAGCAGGACCACCGAAATCGCCAGGCCGACCATTACGCCGGCGGCGAGCAGGCCGAGCCCAAACAGGAACGACGAGACCCGGTCCGGCCTGGCGGCCGGAGCGGGCGCAGCCTTCTCGTCCGCAGGGGCCGCCGCGGCCTGACTGCCAGGGGCCGGCTCGGCGCCGCCGGCCAGCATACGCTCGCGCTCGATCAGGCGCTCGGCCACGTAGCGGATGACCTGCTCGGCCACCGGCTTCACGCTGCTCGATTCGGCGAGCACTGTCCGGCCCATTCGGCTGTCGCGCACGAAACGGTAGGTGCGCCGGTCGCGGCCCATGCCGACGTGACTGACCGCGTCGATCCAAAGACGCGGGCGCAAGCCGGATGAGATGGTGAAATCGAACAGGTCGACGTCGGACGGGACGTCGGCGAACACGGGTGCAAGTTCAGCGGCCATGATGTCCAGCCGCATGCGCTCCGCGTCGCGCAGCTCGACGACCACATCGTCACGGTCGGCGACCGCGTTCTTGACGTCGCGGATCGCGTCCGTCAGCCGCAGCAGGCTTTCATTCGACAGCTTCTCGCCTGCATCCTTCATCGGCAAAACTCCTACGCAGCCGGTAAGGTTAAGCGATGGTTAACACAATCGGGAAGTTATTGCACGTGGATCGCAGCCTGGTTCAGGCCCGAGCCACCTGTTCTCCAGCGAAAACGGTATCGGCGATGAGGTCCACGATCGCCCCGGGACACTCCTGCGGCAGCATGTGGCCGGCGTGTTCGAACAGCCTGACCTTAAAATTCTCCGGCAGGCCGATCGCCTGCTCGACTGGCAGCATGCGGTCCAGCCGTCCCCAGGCGACCGTCGCCGGCATGGCCAGCGCGGACAGGCTTGACCTCGGGATCGCGCCTTGGCGCCCGTTGCGGGTCATGGCCGCGGCGATCTGCATCAGCAGGTCGGAGCGGCCGGGCTCGCGACGCTCGCCCGCGATTCTCGCAACCTCCTCGGTATCCGGTTCGCGACCGGCCGCAAGCATCTCGGCCAGGCAGGCGGCGAGTTCGTGCCGCGCCGTCGCGGCCGCGAAGCGCCGGATCAGCGCGACATTGATGATCTCGCCGAACCCGCCGGGCGCAAGCAGCGTCAGCGAGGCCACCCGCCGGGGCTCCGCGAGGGCGATCAGCACGGCTACCGCGCCGCCCATCGAATGCCCGACCAGATGGACCCGTTCGAGGCCGCGCGCATCGAGGTCGTGGAGCACGGCGCTGGCGGCGACCTTGGGCGGACCTGCAGCTGGAAATTTCAGCGATCGGCCGTGGCCGGGCAGGTCGTAGGCGATTGTCCGATGGCTGTCGGCGAGCCCGCCGACCACGTACCTCCACGCCGAGTGCGAGCCGCCGAAGCCATGGAGCAGCACCAGCCGCGGGCCAGCTTTGCCTGAGACATCGGCGAACAGCCGCGCCTTGTCGTTCATCCCGAGGCGCCGACACCGGCGGCCGCCAGCGCCGCGACCAGCTTGTCCAGAACCTTCGGCGACCTGTGTCGCTCGGCGAAGATCCGCCGCGGGTCGGCGGCAAGCTCGGGATAGTCGGCCACGAACTGGCCGCGCAGCGCCGCGGCGAGGTCCTCGCGATTGGTGCTGTGCGCGGCGATCAGTCGTGCGGCCAGATAGTGCGGTCGGCCTGGCGCGGTCAGTGCTTCCGAGGCCCGGAAAGCGACGTCGAAATGGTCGCACATGAAGGCTGAGATGAAGAGAGTATAGTCCCACCAGGCCGGATGTGCGCTCGCCCCGTCGACCGCGCTGATCATGATCCGCTCGGCTTCCTCGAACTCGCCCACGCTGACCAGTGCGTGGCCATAGTTGGCAGCCATCCCAAGATCGTAGCTGTTTAGCTGATACGCCTTGCGCATCCAGCGAAGCTCTTCCCCGGGATTGTTCAGGCGCGACTGGAGGTATCCGTAGGCGCTGTGTGCCGCCGAACTTGTGGGATCGCGGTGAATGGCCCGCAGCACCAGAGCGCGCGCGCTTTGTATGGAAACGGTGGGCGGCATGTCGTAGCCATCGAGAACGCCCAGCATCTGGAGCATGGCGAGGCCGGCATAGACGATCGCCGGCTGCTCCGGCCCCGCTACAAGCTTCTCGTAGCACCGGTACGCGGCTCCATGCTTGGATTTGATCGCCTCCTGCAGAAACCGTTCGCGCAGCAGCAGGCAATTGGCTGCGCCGCCCTGCAGGCCGTGCTGCTCCATGTAGGCGTAGAGCAGGCCCGACGGCGCGACCACGCTGCTCAGCACTTCGGACAGCGTCCGGTGGAGGTTCGGCGCGCTGATCGCCTCGGCATCGAGCAACCGCGACAGCAGCACCATCCCGGTGTGGCGATCCTCGATCCGCAAGTAGACTCCTTGCGACCGCGGCGCCGGCGCGAGGTGAAAGTCGAAATGCGGGTTGCCGATGTTTGATTCGCCCTCGATCAGGTTGATCGTCTCGAAACCGGCAAGCGCCGAATGCATCGCTGCCGCCAGTTCGGCGGCTGCGCCCTGGTCGGGCAGCGCTTGGATCGAGACCGTCGGAAGGCTGCTCGCGGAGCCGGCGGTTTCGCTGCCGGCGGAAAATTCGGCCACCTTTGAAATCGCGTCCAGCGAAAGAACACCCACCGAGCGGTCGATGGCCAGCAAGATGAGCATCGCCGCCATCGCCGCAAGCGAGGCCCAGAGCAGCCGCAACTGGCTGCGCAGGCCCGCCGGCCACTCGCCCGAGGCCGTGGCGGGCGAATGGCCCGCGGCCGGCGGTCGCGGCGCGGTCGGCGGTTGTTCGGCGGACACCACTGCCTTCGGCTCGGGCACGCGGCCGTGCCATTCGTAGACCGGCACGTAGCCTCCGCGCGGAATGCTGATGCGCAGCACGTCGTCGGCGCCTTCGTCGGCGTAGTATTGCGTGAGAAGCTCACGCAGGCGCCCCGCCTGGACACGCACCACCGCATCGGTCGTCGGGTCGAACTCGGCATCCCGGCCGAACACGTCAACGCCGATCGAAAAACCCTTCAGGCGCTCTGCCTCGCCGGCCTGTTCACGTTCAACCAGATGCCGCAAAAGATCACGTGCCCGCTCCGACCTGGAAAAGGCCTGACTCTTGAGAACCCGGTCCAGGATCTCGCTCACGGCTGTCGTGGCTGGCGTCATTTGGTGCAGGAGAGGCCTCGGCACTATCCGTCGACAATCATATGCCGCAGGACGGATCTGGCAAAGGCGCTTTTCTGCGAAAGCCGAAGAAAGCCGTCCGCGCCATGCGCGGACGGCCTTGCGGACGTCAACCGACGACGCGGTTCACCGCCGAAACCACGGCTTCCAGCGAGGCGGCGACGATGTTGGTGTTGATACCCGCGCCGAAGATGCGGCCCTTGGCGTGCTCGATCTCCATGTAGCAGATCGCCGAGGCGTTGGAGCCGCGCTGGATAGAGTGCTCGGAATAGTCAAGCACCGAGAAGGGCAGGTTCACGTGCTTGGAAAGCGCGTCGACGAAGGCGTCGATCGGCCCGTTGCCGCTGCCGGTGATCACCACCTGCCTGCCGTTGTCCAGAATCTTCGCCTCGATGATCCGCTGCCCCTTGCGGAGCGGATCGGGATAAGTGTGGTGATCGAGGAACTTCAGCCGGGCGCCCGGCTGGTCGATATAAACTTCGAGGAAGCGGTCATGGATGCGCTTCGAGGGTAGTTCCTTGCCTTCCGAATCGGTGATCGCCTGGATATCCTCGCGGAATTCGATCTGCAGGTTGCGCGGCAGGTTGAGCCCGTAGTCGGCCTGCATGACATAGGCGATGCCGCCCTTGCCGGACTGCGAGTTGATGCGGATGATCGCCTCGTAGCTGCGCCCGACATCCTTCGGGTCGATCGGCAGGTATGGCACTTCCCAGAGCTGCTTGTTGGCTTTCTTGAGCGCTTTCATGCCCTTGTTGATGGCGTCCTGATGCGAACCGGAAAACGCAGTGTAGACCAGTTCGCCGACATAAGGGTGGCGCTCCGGTATCCGCAACTGGTTGGAATATTCGTAGACATCCTTGATGCGGGTGATGTCGGTGCAGTCCAGCATCGGGTCCACGCCCTGCGTATACATGTTGAGCGCCAGCGTCACGATGTCGACATTGCCGGTGCGTTCGCCATTGCCGAACAGAGTGCCCTCGACGCGGTCGGCGCCGGCCATCAGGCCGAGTTCGGTCGCGGCGACGCCGGTGCCGCGGTCGTTGTGCGGATGCAGCGACACCAGCACGTTCTCGCGCTGGTCGAGATTGCGGCACATCCATTCGATCATGTCGGCATAGATGTTCGGGGTCGACATCTCGACCGTTGCCGGCAGGTTGAGGATCAGCCTGTTCTCCGGGGTCGGCTTAACGATCTCGGTGACCGCGTTGCAGATCTCCAGCGCCACTTCCAGTTCCGTCCCGGTAAAGCTCTCGGGCGAATATTCGAAGCGGAAGCCGCCGCCGGCCTTCGCCGCCATGTCGGTGATCATCTTGGCGGCGTCGGTGGCGATGCGCTTGATGCCGGCCACGTCCTTCTCGAACACCACGCGGCGCTGCAGTTCGCTGGTTGAGTTGTAGAAATGAACGATCGGGTTATGCGCGCCGCGCAGAGCCTCGAAGGTGCGCTCGATCAGTTCGGGCCGGCACTGCACCAGCACCTGGAGCGAGACGTCAGCCGGCACGTCGCCCTGCTCGACGCACCAGCGGGCGAAATCGAAGTCGGTCTGAGATGCCGACGGAAAGCCGATCTCGATTTCCTTGAAACCCATGTCGAGCAGGAGGCCGAACATGCGCGCCTTGCGCTCGTGGCCCATCGGGTCGATGAGCGCCTGGTTGCCGTCACGCAGGTCGACCGAGCACCAAATCGGCGCTTTCTCGATGCGCCTGGAGGGCCAGGTGCGGTCGGTGAGTCCGATCGCGGGGTAGGGCTGGTACTTCACCATTGCGTCCGGCATGCGGCCGGCGCTGCGTATTTCGCTTCTCTGGTTCATCGATCTCGTCTCCCGGCCCGCGCCGGCGTCCTCGTCCGGGCGGCCTGATCCCTGCTGGGAATGCTTCGAATTCGGGTGGAAGGCAAGGAGCGCGAAGGCCGGCGGGCGACCAATCGACCGCCGGGTGCTCCTCAGCGAGCCCGGCGATCGCCGATAAGGCCGAGAAGCAGGAGCGTCGAGGACAGCGCGCGAACGGTCTCTGCCGCGGGGGCGGCGGGACGGCTCAGGGTCTGTTTTGCGCGCGTGGACATTGTGCGAGGCTATACGCCAGCGGCGCGCCGGTTGCAAGACTTCCGCTAGGCGAGCGGGTGCCTACTCGAGCCGCGGGCTGATCCCGACCTTGGGAGGCGGCGGCTGGCTCTGGGAGGATCCCACGCGTTGCGAGGAGAAGCGGCCCCACTCGCGGCCCTTCTTCTTCTTCGGCTTGGGCGGTTGATCGGCGCTGGTGCCCGAGGTGCTGGAACCCTCCGTCGTGCTGCCGGTGGCGGGCGTGCCGCTCTGCGCAAACGCAGCGCCCATGCCGAACGTCAACACGACGAGGACCAGGAAAGTCCTTCTCATCAGGCTCGTCTCCACACGGCTGGGCGACCGCAATTCATGCGCAACGCAAGCACCGGCCCGGCACCGTCCGACGCCCAACGTCGACCCATCCCATCGCATATATCCGTTGACAGACGGTGTCACGCAAGCGTCAGTCTTTCTGATACGTCGACGAAAGGCACTTTGTTTCGCCCCGGCGCCGCGGCCGTCACGCGAAAGGCACGGCGGGCGTGCCCTTCGGCAGCTTCGCCTCGTCGTCGGGCTCGACATGGATGATCACGCGCACGCTCGGCAGTTCGGCCTTCAGCGCGGCTTCGATGCGGTCGCAGATGACATGGCTCTGCGCCACCGTCATGTCGGCATCCACCACCAGGTGGAACTCGATGAAGGTCGCGCGGCCGGCGATCCGTGTCTTCAGGTCGTGCACCTCGATCGCGCCCTGTGAGTTGGCGGAAATGATGTCGCGCAGGCGGATGTGCTCCTGCGGCTCCACCGCGCGGTCCATCAGCCCGTCCAGCGACGAGGTCACGACGTGCCAGCCCTGGTAGAGGATGTTGATCGCCACCAGCACGGCCAGCGCCGGATCGAGCAGGTGCCAGCCGGTCAGCACCGCGCCAATCAGGCCGGCCAGCACGCCGACAGATGTCATGACATCCGTCATGATGTGGCGCCCATCCGCAACGAGCGCCGGCGAGCGATGCGTCCTGCCGGTGCGGATCAGCGCATAGGCCCAGGCGGCGTTGATGGCGGCGGCGCCTGCGTTGACCGCGAGCCCGGCCCAGGGCTGATCGAGCGACATGGGCGTCCGCCACGACCGCCAGACCTCGGCCAGGATCAAAAGTGCCGCGACCACGATCAACACCCCCTCCAGCACGGCGGAAAAGTATTCAGCCTTGTGGTGGCCGTGCTGATGATCGCTGTCGGCAGGCTTGTGGCTCACCGTGATCGCCCAGAACGCCGCGCCGGCGGCGATCACGTTGACGATCGATTCCAGCGCGTCCGAGTAGAGCGCCACCGATCCGGTCATGCGCCAGGCGATGAACTTCAGGCCCATCGTCACGAACGCGACGATGATCGACCAGAACGCCAGCCTGTAGACCCTGTTCTTCGCCGACATGACGTGCGCGCGCTATCTCTCCCCCGTCGACGGGGAGATTGCCGCGCAGCGGCCAGAGGGGGTTGTCCAATGCCGAGCGCGGCGCAAAGAGACGTCGGGCGCGGCCGAAGCGACCTCGCCCGGCCGCAGAGCGGCCACCCTCCCGCCGAGCGGGAAGGGTTGGCGCCCGGCCCTCAAGCGGCCTTCTCCTTGGCCTTGCGGGGTAGGTGGGCGACCACGTTTTCGATCATGCGCATGCCGGCATTGTGGCCGAGCGTCATGATCGATTCCGGATGGAACTGGACCGCCGCCACCGGCTCCTTGCGGTGTTCGAACGCCATGATGACGCCATCCTCGGTCTCGGCGGTGACGAGAAACTCGTCGGGCAGCCGCACAGGGTCGGCGAAGATCGAATGGTAGCGGCCGACCGTGACTTCCTTCGGCAGGCCGGAGAAGATGATGCCCGGCTTGAAGACGCGGATGCGCGAGGGTTTTCCGTGCATCGGCACGTGCAGCTGGCGCAGTTCCCCCCCATAGGCTTCGGCCAGTGCCTGAAGGCCGAGGCATACTCCGAAGATCGGCAGGTCGCGGGAGCGCGCGTTGCGGATGGTCGCGGCGCAGTCGAAATCCTTCGGCGAGCCGGGTCCCGGCGACAGCACCACCAGGTCCGGGCGCAGCCGGTCGAACAGTTCCTCCGGCACCGGCGTGCGCACGGTCGACACGTCCGCGCCGGTCTGGCGGAAATAGTTGGCCAGCGTATGCACGAAGGAGTCCTCGTGATCGACCAGCAGGATCTTTACCCCTTCGCCGACGCGCGCGGTGGAACGCTCGGTGGCGGCCGAATTGCCGGCGCGGGCATCGCGGATGGCAGAAATCATGGCGGAGGCCTTCAGTTCGGTTTCGGCTTCTTCCTCTTCCGGTACGGAATCGTAGAGCAGCGTGGCGCCGGCGCGCACCTCGGCAATGCCGTCCTTGATGCGGATGGTGCGCAGCGTCAGCCCGGTGTTCATGTCGCCGTTGAAATGAACCATGCCGATGGCGCCGCCATACCAGGCGCGCGGGCTTTTCTCGTTCTGTTCGATGAAGCGCATTGCCCACAGCTTCGGCGCGCCGGTGACGGTGACGGCCCAGGCGTGGCTGAGGAAGGCGTCGAAGGCATCCATGCCGGCCCGCAGCCGCCCCTCGATGTGGTCCACGGTGTGGATGAGCCGCGAATACATCTCGATCTGCCGCCGGCCGATGACCCGCACCGAGCCGGGCTCGCAGACACGGCTCTTGTCGTTGCGGTCGACGTCCGAACACATGGTCAGCTCGGACTCGTCCTTCTTCGAGTTCAGCAGCTTCAGGATCTGCTCGCTGTCGGAAATGGCGTCGTCGCCGCGCTTGATCGTGCCCGAGATCGGGCAGGTCTCGACCCGGCGTCCGCTGACGCGCACGAACATCTCCGGCGATGCGCCGATCAGGTACTCGCCTTCCCCGAGGTTTATGAAAAACGAGTAGGGCGAAGGGTTGATTGTCTTCAGCCGGCGCGAGATTTCCGATGGCCGGCTTTCGCACCGTTCATAAAACATCTGGCCCGGCACGACCTCGAACAGGTCGCCACGGCGGAAGCTTTCCATCGCCTTGCGCACGAGCTGCGCATATTCCCCCGGCTCGTGGTCGCCGCGCGGCGGAATGCGGTCGGCCGGCTTGAACGGCTCGTCGGTGCCGTCGCGCAGCAGGCCTTCGGTCGACTTGCCGCCAACGGAATAGTCGTAGCGGTCGAGCCAGGCCTTCGCCGAATAGTGGTCGACGACGAGAATCTCGTCCGGCAGATAGAGCACCATGTCGCGCTGCGAGACCTGGCGTTTCAGCCGCAGGTCGACGGGATCGAACTGGAAGGCGAGGTCGTAGCCGAACGCGCCGTAGAGGCCGAGGTTCTGGTCGGCCTCGGTACGGAACAGCGAAACGATCGCCCGCAGCGCCGTGAACACGGACGGCGCCCGCGAGCGCTCCTCCTCCGCAAACACGCGCCCCGGTTCGGCGATGGTCACCGCCAGCCGGCGCGTGGTGGTCTGCGTCAGCATGATGTCCTTCTGCGCCAGCAGCGTGCGCGCGATCACCGGCAGCAGCACCTCGCCGCGCGCATTCAGCGCTTCGACGCGCAGTCCGCGTCCATGCGAGGAAATGACCAGCGGCGGATCGACGATCGCCGTGTCCCATCGCGTGTAGCGGCCTGGAAACTCGTAGTTGGACGAGAAGACGGCGCCGCGGCGGCCGTTCAGCGCATCGACATAGGCCTCGATCGCACCGGCATAGGCGGTGTCGACCCGGCGCCGCGTGATCGCGACCCCTCCGTCGGTCTGGAACCTCTCGGCTCCGTCATCAAGCACTTCGACCGTCATGTTCCTGTCCACCCTTCTCGATCTGACGGATCCGGAGAGCCTGAAAACAAAATGGCCGCCCGGACAATCCGTTGCGGCCAACCACCTTCAAGCGCACGAGACATGGCGCGGCCGCGTTCAGCCGGCCCACCACCACAGCGTCTTGTTCGAGCGCATGTTCATACAAATTCCAATAGCCGGGAATGGGCAGGTCGGCAAGTGCGATCGGGCCACGCGCGGTTCGGCGCAGGTCCAACAAGTATGCCGACCCTGCCATGCGGTGATCGCATGGCTCGTCGCCTTGAAATCATAAGCATGCTTATAATATATTGCGCTTATGAAAAACGACGGCACGGATAATCTGGGCTTCCTCATTCACACGGCGGCGCGGCTGCTGCGCCGTCGCTTCGAGGTTCGCGGTGCGGAGCATGGCCTTTCCGCGGCGCAGTGGCGCCTTCTTGCCATCGCGGTGAAGAGCGAAGGCATCGCCCAGGCGCGGCTGGCGGAACTGCTGGAAATCGAGCCGATCAGCGTATCGCGCCTGGTCGACCGCATGGAGCAGGCCGGCTGGATCGAGCGCCGGCAGGACGCCGCCGACCGCCGCATCCGCATGATCTTCCCGACCGACAAGAGCCGCGAGGCTTTCGGCAAGATTAAGAGCTGCGCCGTCGAGGTCTACGAGGAGGGGCTGGTCGGCCTTTCCGACGCCGAGCGCCGCGCGCTCGTGCATGGCCTGACGACCATCGTCGACAATCTGTCCGAGGGCGACCAGCCCGCGGCACTGCAGGAATCGCTTTCGAAAGGCCGGGCAGCATGAACGCCGTTGCAAAAGTCGATGAGTCCACCGCCAAGGCGGTGAAGGAGCCGGCTGTCCAGTCGCCGGCGCATGCGGTCGCTCCCGCTGTGGCGAAGCCGGCGCATGCGCCGCGCAAGCGCCGGCCGGGCCGCTTCGCCCTCATGCTTGCCCTTCCCGTCGTGCTTGCGGTCGGCGGCGGCTATTTCTGGGTCAATGGCGGCCGCTATCAGGAGACGGAGAACGCGAACCTGCGCCAGGCGCGCGTCAACATCGCCGCCGAGACGGCAGGCCGCATCACCGCGGTGAACGTCGCCGAGAACGCGCCGGTCAAGGCAGGCGACGTACTTTTCGCGGTCGATCCCGAGCCCTACCGCATAGCGCTCGACCAGGCGACCGCCTCGCTGGAGGCCGCGCGCCTCAATGTCGAGCAGCTTCGCGCTGCCTACAGCCAGGCCGTCGCGCAGGAGCGCGTCGCCGCCGGCGAGGTCGACTACATGAAGGGCGAGTTCGACCGCCAAACGGCGCTGTCGGGCAAGGGCATCAACACGCGTTCGGCGCTCGACGAGGCCCGCCGCGACTGGCAGAAGGCGTCCAACGAGCATGCCGCCGCGCTCGAGGGCATCGCCAGCGCGCGCGCCGCGCTCGGCGGCGATCCCGACATTGCGACCGACAAGCACCCGGCCGTGCTGGCGGCGTTGGCCGCGCAGGAAAAAGCCGCGTTCGACCTCGCGCAGACGACCGTGCGGGCGCCGGCCGACGGCGTGGTCAGCCAGGCGTCCTCGTTCAAGATCGGCCAGTTCGTCAGCGTCGGCACGCCGCTGTTCAGCCTGGTCGAGACCGGCGACAGCTGGATAGAGGCCAATTTCAAGGAAACGCAACTCGGCCACATGAAACCCGGCCAGACCGCCGAGGTCGAGTTCGACGCTTTCCCGGATCGCACCTACACCGCCAGGGTCGAGGCGATAGGGGCGGGGACAGGAGCCGAGTTCTCCCTGCTGCCGGCGCAAAACGCCACCGGCAACTGGGTCAAGGTCACGCAGCGCGTGCCGGTGCGCCTCACCATCGTCGACAATGACGACGATCTGGCGCTGCGCACCGGCATGAGCGCCAGCGTCACCGTCGACACCGGCGTGTCGCGCGGCTTCGGCGCCCTCTACGGCAAGGCCTTTGCCGGAACCAGATAGCGGCTGTGCCTCCAGACGGTCGCAACGCCTCCGCCGGGTCCCTTCGGCGGAGGCGGTCAACAGCGGGCGGCTGAAGCACGCCCACAACGAGGTCGCGTGCCATGAGCACCGTCGCCCACCCGGAAGTCCCCCATCGCGGCCTGATCACCATCTCGATCATGCTGGCGACGATCATGCAGGTGCTTGACACCACGATCGCCAACGTCGCGCTGCCGTCGATGGTGGGCGACCTCGGCGCGTCGGCCGACACCATCAACTGGGTGCTGACCTCCTACATCGTCGCCGCCGCCATCATGACGCCGGTCACCGGCTGGCTTGCCGACCGCTTCGGCCGCAAGGAACTCTTCCTCGTCTCGGTCATCGGCTTCACCGTCAGCTCCATGCTTTGCGGCATCGCCTGGAGCCTCGAGACGATGGTGCTCTTCCGCGTGCTGCAGGGCCTGTTCGGGGCGGCGATCGTGCCGCTGTCGCAGACTTTTCTGCTCGACATCAATCCGAAGGAACGCCACGGCCAGGCGATGGCCATGTGGGGCGCCGGCATCATGGTCGGTCCGATCATCGGCCCGACCCTTGGCGGCTGGCTGACCGAGAGCTACAATTGGCGCTGGGTTTTCTTCATCAACCTGCCGGTGGGCATCATCGCGGTGCTTGGCTGCGCCGCCTATCTGCCGGCCGTGGCGCGGCGCCTGCGCGGTTTCGACTTCTTCGGCTTCGCAATGCTGTCGCTCGGCGTCGGCGCGCTGCAGCTGATGCTCGACCGCGGCGGCGAGGTCGACTGGTTCTCCTCGCCCGAAATCTGGATCGAGCTCGGCCTCGCGGTCAGCGGCTTCTGGGTGTTCACCGTACACATGATGACCGCGCAAAACCCGTTCATCGAGCCAAAGATCTTCCTCGACCGCAACTTCGTCACCGGGCTGATCTTCATCTTCGTGATCGGCGTGATCCTGCTCGCCAGCCTGGCGCTGCTGCCGCCCATGCTGTCGCGCATCTTCGGCTATCCGACCACGACCACAGGCATGGTGATGGCGCCGCGCGGCGTCGGCACGATGATCTCCATGCTGGCGGTCGGACGGCTCGTGCGGCTGGTGGATGCGCGCTATCTGGTCGTGACCGGACTGGTGCTGACCGCCTACTCGCTCTACGTGATGACCGGCTTCTCGCCCGCGATGGACGACTGGCTGATCCTGCAGAGCGGCGTGATCCAGGGTCTCGGGCTCGGGCTGGTTTTCGTGCCGCTGTCGACGGTCGCCTTTGCGACGCTCGATCCGAGATACCGCACCGACGCCGCCAGCCTGTTCAGCCTGGTGCGCAACATAGGCTCCTCGATCGGCATTTCGATCGTGATCGTGGTGCTCACGCACAACACCCAGGTCAACCATACAGACCTGTCGGCGGCGATTTCGCCGTTCAACCCGAACCTGTGGGCGGCGTCGCCGCTGGCGGCCGGCGGCGACCCGACGGCGCTGTCGCGCATGGACCTGCTCGTCAACCAGCAGTCGCTGATGATCTCCTATGTCGACGACTTCAAGCTGATGATGATCGTGACGCTGCTGGCGATCCCGCTGGCGCTGATCCTGCGCAAGCCGCGCACTGCGGCTTCCTCCGGGGCGCCTGCTGCCGCGCACATGGATTGAGGCGCGACCCCCAGTCTTTCGGCGCGTCAGCCGGGCACGGGCGGTCGTCCGGAAGCCCGGGGGGTAGCCCTGTCTGCTTGCGGGTGACGGCTGGTACACCGACGGCGGTGTCGGCGATTGCGGTTCGCCAAACCACCGCCAGACCCGTCGATTGCAGGTCAGTCGTTCATCGCCGGGTCTCCGGCCAAGCCGATATAGGCCCCGTTCTCTTCAAAGCGGCAATCGAATCCATAGTCGCGAGTGTCGCCGTCCACCGTGCCCAGAACCACGAGCTTTCCCTCGCGCCGAACCGGCGGGTCGGCGCTCACGTCATCGGGGTCCGCTCTGTATCGAGCCTCGGCCGCATGCTGGCAGAACATTGTCATTTCGCCCTCCGGAACCACGGTTCCGGCGCGCGGCTCCTCGGCGGCGCTGGCACTCCCGCCCGCAAAGCAGCCGGTGACCGTAAGCGCAAGCAACAAACGCTTTGGCGAGTATGTCATCATGGCGGATTGCTTTCCTATCTGGTTTACACGCTGTGAGCCGATATCCAACAAGGCCGGCGGTCGGAGATCATGCGGTGCGGCTTTGTCCACTGCTGCCGCATGGTCCCCGCAACAGCTCTACGCATAGCGCATCTCGGCGGTTTTGTTCCTCAGTAGAAAACGTCAGGCGACCTGATCGCTTCCCAGGATACCGCTCCGCTCAGAACAGCCCTTCGATCTGGCCCTTCTCGTTGAGGAAGATTTTCTCCGACGACGGCACCTTGGGCAGGCCAGGCATGGTCATCACCTCGCCGCAGATCACCACCACGAAGCCCGCGCCGGCCGAAAGCCGCACCTCGCGGACCGGAACCGTGTGTCCCGTCGGCGCGCCGCGCAGGTTCGGGTCGGTCGAGAAGGAGTACTGCGTCTTCGCCATGCAGACCGGCAAATTGCCGTAACCGGCCTCTTCCCAGGCGTGGAGCTGATCACGCACGCTCTTGTCGGCGATCGCCTCGTCGCCGCGATAGATGCGCTTGACGATGGTGTTGACCTTGTCGAACAGCTTCATGTCGTCCGGGTAGAGCGGCGAGAACTGCGAAGCGCCGCTTTCGGCGATCTCGACGATCTTGCGTGCGAGCTCTTCGATGCCGGCGGAGCCCTGCGCCCAGTGCTTGCACAGGATCGCCTCGGCGCCTTGCGCGGCCACAAAGTCCTTCATCGCCTGAATTTCGGCGTCGGTGTCGGTGGTGAAGTGGTTGATCGCAACCACCGCCGGCACGCCGAACTGCTTCACGTTCTCGATGTGACGGCCGAGATTGGCGCAGCCCTTCTTGACGGCCTCGATATTCTCCTTGCCGAGGTCTTCCTTCTTGATGCCGCCGTTCATCTTCATGGCGCGCACGGTGGCGACGATCACCGCCGCCGCCGGCTTGAGGCCGGCCTTGCGGCACTTGATGTCGAAGAACTTTTCCGCGCCGAGATCGGCGCCGAAGCCAGCCTCCGTCACCACGTAGTCGGCGAGTTTCAGCGCGGTCGTCGTGGCGACCACCGAGTTGCAGCCATGCGCGATGTTGGCGAAGGGGCCGCCATGCACGAAGGCCGGGTTGTTCTCCAGCGTCTGCACCAGGTTCGGTTGCATGGCGTCCTTGAGAAGCACGGCCATGGCACCGTCGGCCTTGAGGTCGCGGGCATAGACCGGGCTCTTGTCGCGGCGATAGGCTACGATGATGTCGCCGAGTCGCTTTTCGAGGTCCTTGAGGTCGGTCGCCAGGCACAGGATGGCCATCACCTCGGAGGCGACGGTGATGTCGAAGCCGGCTTCGCGCGGAAAACCGTTGGCGACGCCGCCGAGCGACACGATGATCTCGCGCAGCGCGCGGTCGTTCATGTCCATCACGCGGCGCCAGGCGACGCGGCGGAGGTCGATGCCGAGTTCGTTGCCCCAGTAAATGTGGTTGTCGATCAGCGCCGAGAGGAGATTGTGCGCCGTGGTGATGGCGTGGAAGTCCCCGGTGAAGTGGAGGTTCATGTCCTCCATCGGGATCACCTGCGCATAGCCGCCACCGGCCGCGCCGCCCTTCACGCCGAAGTTTGGCCCGAGCGAGGCTTCGCGGATGCAGGTGATGGCCTTCTTGCCGATGCGGTTGAGGCCGTCGCCGAGGCCGACCGTCGTGGTGGTCTTGCCTTCGCCGGCCGGCGTCGGGTTGATCGCCGTGACCAGGATCAGCTTGCCGCTCTTGTTGCCCTGCACCGACTTGATGAATTCGGCGGATATCTTTGCCTTGTCGTGGCCGTAGGGCAGGAGGTGTTCGGACGGAATGCCGAGCTTGGCGCCAATCTCCAGGATCGGCTTCTTCTTGGCGGCGCGGGCGATTTCGATGTCTGACTTGAATTCGGCCATGACGGCGTCCCTTCAGAAATGGCGGTCGACGGTTGCGTGGGCGGAAGTGAAGCTCTCGGTCTGGCGGCAACGATGCGCGGCGGGTTGTAGCTTTCGCGCACGGGGCCGGTCAACTGGCGTGCAAGATTGTTTCACTGGAAGAAAGTCTGCGCTTGCGGGTCCGGCCGTTCCGTCGTGATGCGTGCTCGCCTGGCCCGGGCGGCATACAAGCCAGAGACGGGCAGATTCCGCCGTCCCAAAACAGCCGCGCAATACGCGAAAAGCGACAGCCTTACGGGCAAGCGAGGACGGCTTCATTCAAGGCGATCTGACGTCCCATCGCATCAAATCGCTCCCCCGCGCCATCCCGGGCTGTCCTCCCACGGCGGCGCGGGTTAGGATGCTTGCCTTCGTGGAGAATCCCAGCATGAACCCATTCGACGAGGGCGTCGTCGCGGCCGAGACCGGCATGCCCAGGGAGGACAATCCCTATCCGAGGGGGACCGCGGCCCACAGCGATTGGGACGCTGGCTATCAGACTGCGACCGACGCCCACGACGCGACCGAACTCGACGACGAGTAGGCCTCGCTGCCCTCAGGGCAACGCGCTCACCTGTCGAGCACCGAGCGGATCTCGACCAGGTTCGAGCGCACCCGCAGCATGTAGAAGCCCATCGTCGTCAGGTGCGACGGCATGATCCAGCCATCCTCGCGGCCGTTCGAGATGATCCATGGCTGGATTCGCAGCGCGGCCTGGAACTGCAGTTCCAACTGGTCCCACAGCGGGCCGAGGCCGCGGGTCTCGATGACGGCCTTGAAATCCTGGCGCGTCGCTTTCAAGAAGCCGTAGTAGCCGTAGAGCTGGCCATAGGCGAACCAGAAGCGATCGTCGGCGCGCGGGTCGAACCAGCCATTGTTGTTGTTCTGGACCTGGTTGCTCAGAATGTCGGAGGTCGAGCCGAGGTCGCTCGCGACGCGGTCGACGAATTTCGCCAGATTGTCAGCCCGCGCGTTGAACACGGTCTGGCATTTCAGCAGCCGGTCGTTGAACTTGTTGAACGAAGCGATGGCCGTGCGATAGAAGCTGGGCGTCGGCGTCTTCGGGCCGAACGGGCGCAAGCCGAAATACCAGGTCTCCTCATCGAACTCGACGGCGCCGCGGGCGTCCTGCAAATCCTGGTCGATCTGGCTGGTGCCGCGCACGCGGCCGATGGTGTCGACGAGTTCCACGGCGGTGCGGCGCACCGACTGGTGCACGCCGCGCTGGAACGACGCCTTGTTGTCCAGGAAGGGCGTATGATCCCAGTCCAGCCCGAACAGGCCGAGCTTGTAGAGGATCATCGACGAGATCCAGGCGTTCTGGTTGACGTTGAAGTCGACGAGGTCGGAGGCGACCGTCACGATGCCGGAGGTCGTGCAACTCTTGACCTCGCCTTCCATTCCCTCGTTGGCGACCTGCTCCGGCTTGGCGCCGGCCGGCGGTGCCAGCGTTTCGGCATCGACATAGTTCGGGTTGAAGTTGGTCCAGACCTGGGTGTTCCAGATGAAATAGCCGTAGAGCGCAACGATGCCGACGACGGCCGCTCCGACGATCGTTTTCAAAATCCACCCGCGTTGGACGTACCAGCGGCCGAGCCACATGAACGGCCACAGGATGATGCCGATCACAAAGCCGATGCCGCGCCCGATCCATTGGAAAATCCGGGTGAAGAAGTTCACGATCGGATCGAGCATTCGGAAAAATTCCCCTTGCGGCGACGGCCGCGCTAGTCGGTCAGGCCGTAGAGGCGGGCGCGGAAGCCTGCCTTGTCCTTGAGATATGAGGTTTTAAGCGTGTCCACAACATGGGTGCGCCAGACCGGGTCGAAATTCTCGTAGTCCCGATAGAACCCCTGCTTGTTGAAGATGTAGCGCGAGACGAAGTCGAACGGCACGAAATCCGAGATCAGCCGGCTGGTCAGCCAGGCGTCGGGATGGTCGGGCCGCGCGCGCACGACGAGGAAGCGGTGCTTCGGCTGTACCTCCTCGATCTTGAGCTGGCCGAGCTGCGCGATCTCCCGCTTTGCCGCGTTGAGGAAGGGAAAGGTGCCATCGCTGCTCAGCAGGCTGGCGTTCGACTGGATCCAGGTCTGCAGCCACACCGTGCCGATCGTGGAAAGGTCGCGCTTGGGGTCGGTCTGGTGCACCAGTGCGCGCACGATCATTTCGGCGCGGTGTTCGAGATAGCCCGAGGCCTCGATCCAGGAAGCGCGCGGCAGTTCCAGCCGGCCTGTCGAGGCGAGGAAGGCGAAGACGCGGTCGGTGTCGCCGATCGACAGATAGCTCACCTGCCACGGCCGCGAGCGCCGAAAGCCGGGCGCCGTCGGATTGCCGATAACGGTCGTCGTGTCGGGATCGACGAACACGTAGGTGCCGCCGAAATGGCTGGTCCAGAACGCATTATGCCGGAAGATCACCTGGTCCGGCACCAGCGCGTTCTCGCGGATGTCGCCGGTCACCTTGGCGAGATCGACCATGCGGGCGAGCATGGCGTCGTCGCGCCAGGCGTCGGGCTCACGCTTCAGCCGGTCGACGAGACGGCCGAGTTCGGCCGCCTTGCCGAGCACGTCCTCGGCCGACAGCACGCGGAATTCGACCTGGTTGATCGACAGCAGGTCGTCGATGTCCTCGACCTTGTCGACCGAATCCTCGATCTCGCCGTAGATCACGTCCTTGATGGTCAGCGCGTCGATTGCGCGGCTGTTCCTGGCGAAGAAGTCGAACATCAGCTTGGAGGTGTTCGAGAACGCCGTGTGCACCACCGGCAGGTCCTGCTGCGCCGGCGTCAGGATGATGAAGCGGCGGTTCACCTCGTTCGGGTCGAGGTAGAGCATGTCGCCCAGTTCCTCCGCGACCTGCGGGGAAAAGCCGGTGCGGTCGATGTCGAAGCCGGCAAGCTTGGTCGGCGGCAGGCCGAACGCCGCCAGCGCCTTGTTGTAGCGTTGGATGAGGTGCGGCTCCTCGATGCGGAGTAGCCGGCCGAAGATCAGTTCGGAATCGCGCAGGAGGTCCAAGTCAAATCCTAAGGCAAGGCCAGCGGAACACCGGCATTCCGCGAGGCCGCCGCGAGTTTCTTGTCGAACGTTGCCAGCGGCAGGCGCCGCTGTTGAGCCAAGTCGAGATAGATCGCATCATAGACCGTCAATCCGTGCGAATCGGCGAGTTCCACTGCAGAGCGCATGCGGTCTCTGCCGTCCACATCATGAACCAGCATCAGGCCTTCGATAAGACCGAGGGCCGCGTCACGCGACTCCCGGTCTATCCGATTGCGCCGGACCGCCACCGTCAGCCCGTTTGCGAACTCAGCCCGAAAGGTGAAGGGTACATGGCCGCCTTCGTGCATCACCCTGTCCAGGAGCCTATCCGCCAAGTCGTTGCGTTCGTCCATGAGCGCCCATGCCAGCGCCACTGAGTTGTCGATCACGACACTCAATAGCGTCGTCCCTCATTCACAAGGTCCTTTAGACTTTCAGGTCCAGGGCGGCTTTGTGCTCGGATCGCCTTCAATCCATCCGCCGCGCGGCGGACGCTCTCGATGTCCCGCGTCTTGACCGGCACAAGCCGCGCGACCGGCTTTCCATTGCGCGTTATCGTTATCTCTTCGCCCGCCTCGACCATGTCCAAAAGAGAACTCAGTCGATTCTTTGCGTCGAAGGTCCCAACCTGCATGGCGAACTCCTAAGCTAGCTTAGCTAGGTATAGGTGTTGGTGTCGACACGTTCAATCCCACTGCCCCTTTGCCTTCAGCGCTTCCATCTCCTTCGCCGCGCGTTCGCGCAGGCGGGCATCGCGCAGCAGCTTATCAACGGCCGCCTCGTCCGACTTGTCGGCGTAGCGGAATTCGGAATCGGCGTAGCGGTTGATCTCCTGCATCACCATCGCCATCGTGAACGGCCGGCGCAGGTCCGAAATCATCGCCTTCTTGTCGTCGTAGCCCTTGTGCATGAAGGCTTCCGGCGTGGCGAACCATTCGTCCGGCAGCTCGATGTCCATGGCCCGCATCTTGATGGCGTCGGTGATGTTCTTGATGGCGCGGCCGGTGAAGCGCGGCTCGGCTTCCTTGATCATGTGCAGATAGGTGCCGACATCGGCCAGCGTGTCCGGCTCGCCGAACTCGTTCATGTAGCGGTCGTAGACCCGCGCCAGGCCGTCCTCGCGCGGCTTGGAATGCTCCTCGTAGGCTTCGGAGACGGCGCGCTGGATCTCCTGCGCGGCGTAGAGCTTGTGCTCGCCGAGCGGAATCTTGTGGTTCTTGCCGGCAAGCAGCACGAAGATGTCGATGTAGTCCTCGCGGGTCTGCGGCCCGTCGACCAGCCAGCGGGCGCCGGCGCGCTGGCGCAGCGCGTCGTCGACGTTCTCCGGATAGTTCGAGAACATGCCGAAGGCGCAGTTGCCGCGCACCACGGTGGAGACGCCGGCGAAGGCCTCCATCAGCACGCCGGTGATCTCCTGCTGGCCGGCCGAAGCGCGGTCGTCGGAGCGGCGCGCCGCCACCTGGTCGATGTCGTCGACCGTGCCGAAACCGATGACGCGCGGATTGATGACGTTGTTGATGAACTGGCGGCAGTTCTGGCCCGACTTTCCCTGGTATGAGGAAATCTGGTCGACGCCGAAGTTTTCGTAGTGGAACGGATAGCCGGCAACCTGGCAGTAGCCGTTGACCAGCCCCGCGATCATCTGGATCAGCGTGGTCTTGCCGGTGCCAGGCGAGCCGTCGCCGATGAAGGTGAAAAGGAAGCCGCCGAGCTCGACGAACGGGTTCAGCTCGCGCTCGAAGTCATAGGCCATGACCATCTTGGCGAGCTTCACCGCCTGGTACTTTGCAATGTGGTTGCCGACGACCTCCTCGGGCTTCTTGAAGGTCATCACCAAAGGCTTGGTCTTGTTGCCCGGCGCGACGTCGAAGCCGTCGAGAGTAAAATCGTCCGCGTCGATGCGGATATGCGCGTTCTCGAACGGACCGAGCGCATCGAAGCGGCCCTTTCGCGACAGTAGCCCGTCGATCGCCACCCTGGCCGCGGCCTTTGCCCGCACCATCAACTCGCCGTCATCCTTCGCCGGGGCGATCGCGACGTCGAGCCCCGCCACCAGCGCCTTCAGCGCATCCTGCGGTGTGTCGAGCAGAAAATCCGGTTCGGGAATGTCGTTGGGCGGCTCGCCGTCGGCCTCGATGGTCTGCTGCAGATAGGAGGCGAAGCTGAAGGCGGCAACGTAGGCGGATGCCGCCAGCAGCTTCTTGAAGATCTGCGCCTCGTCGCCGTCGAGCGGCGCACGCGCATTCTTCGCCTGGAGCGCCTCGAGATCGGTGCCGCGCCCGAAAACTTCTCCAATCGCCAGCGCCACCGCCAGCCCGCGGCGGGCCCGGAAGAGCAGCGTGTGCTGGGGGATCGACATCATCTGGTCGTCGGGCCGCACGCTGTCGATCGTCTTGGTCAGCTCGACCTCGCGGGTGCGCCGCACCGAGCCGGTCGAAACCGGCGACACGAAGCGCCGGCCGGTGCCGGCAAGCGCGGTGCCGGAGCGGCTGGCATCCTCCATCACGACCACGCGCGTCACCATGCTCTGCGCGGTGGCGCGGTGCTTTTCGATGTCGGCTTCGTCGATGGTGGTCAGCCCGGCGTCCATGTCCTTGCCTCCTGGCGTCGGTACTTGCCGGCAGAGCGCGTGCCCTCAAACATCGCTGATCACCTGGCCCTTGGACAGGATGTGCACCTTGTATCCGGCAAAGATGCCCTGCGCCTCGCCGGCGGCGTAGAGCGCCTGGTAGGCCTCGTGCGGGATCAGCGCGTGCTTCTCATAGCCGGAGACACCCTGCCTCGCGGCTTCGAGATCGTCAGTCTCGATATGAAACTCCTGCGTTGCCTTGTCGCTGGAAAACAGGCCGCGGCGGCCAGCCTTTTCCGCCTTCGAGAAAACCTCCTGAACCGTCCAGGTGAGCAGCCACGCATTGTCCGGGCGCCGCACTTTCGACAGCACCTCGCTCACGGTCGAATTGTGCTCGGTGATGCCGGCCGAATAGAACGGGCCGAGCACCACGCGGCGCAGCTGCTTGGGGTGCAGCGTCTCGAAATCCTTGTCGAGGTTGGTGGCGATCGTGATCGGCGACAGCGAATAGGCAGAATTCTTCTCGGTGAAGTCGTCGAAGCGATGGGCGAGCTCCGGGTTGAGCAGGCCGTCGACGGGCAGGGGGATCGGCACTTTCTCGTTGAGCTTGCCGTTGTCGAGCACGAGCTGCTTCACCAGCCCCTCGGATGAATCCTCGACGGTTGCCATGTAGATCAGCGGCAGGTTGGCGCTGCCGTCGAAGGTCGCCCAGTGCACCATGTAGAACGGCCGCATCGTCTTCGGATTGACCGAGACCTTTGCCGTCTGCGCCAGGTTGAAGGGCGCAAACGTGTCGCCGTTGGCGACGTCCTCCAGATAGAGCCGCTCGGCGATCGACTTTTGCAGCGCGGCGGGAAACTGCTTGTGGCGCAGGATGAAATCCGCCATTTCGGAGCGTAGCTCGTCGGCTTGCGGGATGTTGGCCAACCGCTGCGGCGCCTGCTTGCGGTCGTTCTCCAGCTCCAGCACGTTCTGGAACACCGGAAAACCGCTCTCGGCGCGCGAGATGCGGAAGGTTTCCATGAAGCCCAGCCGGTTGCGCCAGCAGGAAAAGGTCTTTTCCAGCTTTCCGATGTACTCGGCCACGATGCGCGCGACGATGCCGTGCCGATAGAGCGGCGAGCGGTCGTCGCGCATGAAGATTTCGAGGCCGTCGAGCGCCGCCGCGATCGCCGCGAAATAGCGCACTGCCGGATCGTCGGCGGGGGTCATGGGTGCGTACCTGTGGCGAAGAGGCGCAAGGCCGGCGACCGGCTTGTCGCACTACGACTGCACGTAGTCCGACGAATTGTGCTTGCGCAGCACCTCGTCGAAGCGGCGCGCGAAGGCGTCGTCGGCGAGCTTCTTGCGCCGCTGGATGTCCGCGGTGGCCACCATGTTCTTCTCGTGGAGTTCGAGCAGATCGCCGATGTGCTTCTGCGCCGCCGCGCCGATGCCGGCCATGGTTTCCTCGGCGGTGTTGTCCACCTGGCTGCCCAGCGTGTTGATCTTGTGCGCCACGTCCTGCTGGGCGGCGGTCTTCAGGCTATCCTCCAGCGCCTTGTAAAGTACGATGCGCTGCTCGGTGTCGATAGTGAGCTTGTTGATCAGCGTGTTCTGTGCCGCGATCTGATTGTTGAGCGAATCCACGAAGGTCTGGAACATCGACGTATAGCGCTCCAGCGTCTGGCTTTCGGCCAGAAGCTCCTGCTCCTTGGCCTGCCTCTCATTGTACTCGGTGGCGAGCTTGGAGCGCTCCGCTTCCAGCTGCGTGCGGTCGGCCTGGCTGGTCGAGGCGGCGATCTTGTTCTCGATGTCGAGCAGCAGCGGGTTGATTTCCTCGATGCGCTTCTGCACGCCGGTCAGCGTCTCCGTCGTCACCTTGCGGCGCTCGATCACCTGCGCCAGGCTCGTCTCGGACGTCTTGTAACGCTGGTCGAGCACCTCGCGCTGCGCCTTGAGAATGCCGACGATGGTATCGGATTTCGACAGCAGCTCCTGAAGATTGCCGGCCAGCGACATGTTGCGCACGCGGTCGGTGCGCATGCGTTGCTTGGACTCTTCGGAAAAGATGCCGACGAAGCTCTCCCATCCTGTGAAGCTCTTCATGTTCTCGAACTCGGAACCGAAGGCGTTGGTGGCGTCTTCCAGCCCGATGATGAGGTCGGCGATGTTGCCTTCCATCACTTTCTGCTGCTTGATCACGTCCTCGATGCGGGCGTTCTCGATGTCGAAATCGGCGGAGCCGATCTTCTGGTCAGTCTTGGCCATCTGATCGAGCACAACGCCCGAATGCTCGATCTTGGAGCGCATCTCCTCGACCGCCTTCTTGGTCTTGGCAATCTCGGCATCGAAGTTCTGCAGGGTCGCCATCATGTCCTCCGGTTCGCCGCATCGGGCTGCCGCGGGAATATAGGCAAGCGATGTTGCGAAAGGAAGTCGCCGGTTGCCGCAACGGCACGGTCTGGCGCCGACGCCGGGAGCGTGATTTACCTGAACCGGCCCACGTCAACTACGTCGCTGGGCAAACACGCCCGTGCCAACCTCGCCGCCGTGGTGCTGCTCCGATGAGTGAAATCGAGATCAAGCTGCTGCTGACCGAGGAGGTCGCGCGCGGGTTGTGGCCGCGCGCCCGCAAGGCGCGGATCGCCAGTGGCCGCCAGACCACGCGCATGCTGCGCAGCATCTACTGGGACACCGCCGGGCACGCGCTGCGCGATGCCGGGATAGCGCTTCGCCTGCGCCGCGACGGCCGCCGCTGGATACAGACGGTGAAATGCGGGCGCAGCCTGCAGGGTGGGCTTTCGGTCTCGGAGGAAATCGAGATCCCCGCGCCGGGCGGGCGGCTGCATCTCGCGGCCATCCCCGACCAGGCGGTGCGCGAGCGCATTCTCGGCCTGGTCGAGGGCGTTGCGCTGCAGCCGGTTTGCCAGACCACGGTGCGGCGTACGGCTGGCCTCGTCGCGATGGCCGACGGCACGCGCGCCGAGCTCGCCGTCGACGTCTGCAGCATCGATGCCGCCGGACGGACCGCGAGCTTCATCGAGGCCGAGATCGAGTTGGTCGATGGCAGCCCGGGCCGGCTGTTCGATGTCGCCGAACTTCTGCTGCCGCCCGGCAGCCTGCGCTTCTCGCGACTGGCGAAATCGGCGCGCGGCTATCTGTTGGCGGAAAAGGGCGTGGTCGAGCCGCCGGCGACCCCGCGCAACGCCGAAACGGTGCCGCTCGAGCCCAGCCAGACCGTGGAGCAGGCCGGCTGCGCCGTGTTGCGCGAATGCGTGGCGCAAGTGGCCGCCAACGTGATCGCGGCGCGCGAGCTCGACGACGCCGAATGCGTGCACCAGCTGCGCGTCGGGCTCCGGCGCCTGCGCAGCGCCTTCGGCGTCCTTTCGCTGCCGTTCGGCGGGCCGGCGATGACCGCGCTCAACGAGGAGGCGAAGTGGCTCGGCCAGGAGGCCGGCGCCATGCGCGACCTCGACGTCGCCTCGACCGAAATACTCGGCGCCGAGGCACAGGCGCATCCCGAAGTGCCGGGACTGGCCGAGCTTGCCGGTCGCATCGCCGGCGAGGCCGTGGCGCATCGCGCGGTGCTGCGCGAGGTTCTGGCCGGCCAGCGCACGCAGACCTTCCTCATCGACCTCGCGCGCTTCGTCGAGACGCGCGGCTGGCTCGACCGCGGTGACCTCGATCAGTCGGCCCGGCTTGCCGAGCCGGTCGGCATCTTTGCCGGCGCCGCACTCACAAGGCGCTGGAAGAAGGTGCGCAAGGCCGGCCGCGGCTTCGACGAGCTTTCCGACGAGGCGCGCCACGAACTGCGCAAGGAACTGAAGAAGCTGCGCTACGCCGTGGAGTTCTTCGCGCCGCTGTTCGGGGACAAACGGGTGCGCTCGTTCGTCGCCGACCTCAAGCGCATGCAGGACACGTTTGGCAGCATCAACGACGCCGCCATGGTCAGGCAGATGTTTGCCGCCGAACTCGACGGGCCGCCGCTTGAGCAGCGCGCCATCGGCTGGATCACCGGCACCAGCCACGCGCGCGCCGAACACGCGTGGTCGGACGCCAAGCCGCGCTGGGACGGCCTGCGCGACGCCCGGCGCTTCTGGGAGTAGTGGCGTCCTACCCGTTCCTGCTCGGCTTACCGAACATCGTTCGCGAAGCGGCTACCGGTACCCAGTTACTGGGTGCGGCCGACAGCGAGGCGTTGCTGGCCGGGTGTGGACATATTTTCGCTGGCCGGATCGTATTATTTCGTAAAATCAAAGAATTGCTGGAATAGTCTTATAAAGTCTGTCCGCGGCTTACCAGTACAGCGCGACAATCCGCTCCGTCATTGGCTTCGAGGCCACAGGAGCGCATCGAACACCTTTCCCGACGGATCACGAGCCTCAACGGCATTTTGGCCTCGGACCTGTTTTGGCTTCGCGCACGCCACCCGCGCGACCTTCTCCGAAAAGCCAACTTCAATCCGAATCAGCCCCGTGTGCCGGCTGGCGAACCCGACGGCGGCCAATGGACACTTGTTGGCGGGTCGAATGACAATGTCTCGGGGGACCCTTCCGAGCCGCCCCAGTTTCCCGAGCAGGAACCACCCGCGAGAGTCGTCAACGCGATCGCCCAAGCCATCGCCGCATACTTGCTCCAGCATGCCCCTCGGCAGCCGTAGACATTTTTCTCGATGTCAACTGGCTGGCGCACAGGGTCAGGGCAAGCATTCAGTCCTACTTGGACGGCCCGAAATCGCTCGAACAGCTTCAGATCGATGCTGAAACGCCAATGCCTGGCTATAACATCCATCATATAGTCGAGCAGGGGCCGGCCCGGCAGGATGGATTCTCAGAGGCGCAGATCGAGTCTCCCGAAAATAGAGTAAGAATACCCGTGTACAAGCACTGGAAGATAACAGGATGGTATGCTCGGCCAAGTGATCAGTTTGGTGGAGTTTCTCCGAGGGCTTTTCTACGAAATCAACCGTGGGATATAAGGAGATCGGTGGGATTGAAAGCCTTGCGTGACGAGGGAGTGCTAAAGTGACGAGACCGCTCACAAAGCTGACCACGGACGAATTGGTGGCCCGCTTCATCGAGTTGGGCATCCGGGAAGGCGTTGCCAATGCCGAGCTTGATACCCGAACGTTCAGTCGCCTATTTGCCCGCCACCGCAATATTGTGAGGGAATTGCGGTCACGGCCCGGGGACCACAGGCGCGCACTTCTCCCACTTTATTCTCACCCTGACATGCAGGTCAGGCTGAACGCCGTGGGCAATACTTTTGCCCTGAATCGCGACGCGGCCGAACGCGAGTTGAGGTACATTGCGAGCAGCGCCCCTGAGCCGCAGGGATTTGATGCTCGAATGTCCCTCAGCATGCTGGAACTCGGCCTGTCCCTGCTGCCCCAGGATCCGTGGTAGGCTCCCCTACCCGACACGGTAAGCCGATCGGCGATTTTTTTCGCGATACCCAGCGTTTCTGGGATCAAGCACCGATGAGCAAGCATTCAGTCCTACTTGGACGGCCCGAAATCGCTTGAACAGCTTCAGATCGATGCTGAGACGCCAATACCTGGCTATAACAACATCATATAGTCGAGCAGGGGCCGGCACGTGCTGAGGGATATTCCGATGACATGATCGAAGCGCCCGAGAATAAGGTGAGAATTCTAGTTTACAAGCATTGGCGGATCACTCGTTGTTACGCTAGAAAAAACCACCAGTTTGGGGGCTGTCGCCGAGAGACTTCCTCCGCAACGAGCGATGGGAGATGAAAGTCTCGGTAGGTCTGAAGGCGCTCCGTGATCATGGAGTACTCAAGTGAAGCAAGGTGAAATCAAAAAGCTATCATCCGAGGAACTCGTTGAAAGATTTGTCGGCATCGCGGTCCGACAGGGCGAAGCGAGTTCGACATTCGATACCCGTACCTACAACAGGCTATTCGATCAGGAGTCGAGGATAGTCCGCGAGCTCAGGTCAAGACTGGGCGACCACCGGCACTTGCTTCTTGCCCTATACAATCATCCAAACTTTCAGGTAAGGCTGAATGCCGTCGGAAGAACCTTCGCACTCAATCGGGAGGAGGCGGAGCGGCAGCTGAGGGAAATCGGCGCCACCGCACCGTCGCCTCAAGGGTCGGACGCGCGCATGTCCCTAAGCATGCTCGAACTGGGAATCTCCAAGCTGCCCGAGGATCCTGAGATTTAAGCCCATCCAACGCGATCTATCGTCTTAGCACCGCGCTCAGCACGTCGCGGATGCCGATCGCGCCGACGAAGCGCGACTGGTCGTCGAACAGCGCCACCGGCGCCGTTTGCGAGCGGTGCATGGCGAGCATGACCGTCTTCAGCGGCGTGCCGGGGGTGGCCCAGAAGACCTGGGCCGGCTCCTCCGGCAGGTTTTCCACGTCGGCGCACGACACCCACACCGCAGGCTTGCCGTCGCGTTCGGCCGCCGCCACCAGCCGGTCCTCGCCGATCCTGAAGCGGGTGGTGCGGCGGCGGTCGAGCCAGATCCAGCCGTCCTCGCCGGCCGGCTCGAGGTCGCGGCGGTCACGCATCACGTTCCACGCCGTCAGCACCGAGAGCGGGTTCACGTTGGCGATGAAGTCGCGCACGTAGTCGTTGGCGGGGCGCAGCACGATGTCCTCCGGCGCGCCGGTCTGGACGATGCGCCCGCCCTCCATGATCGTGATGTGGCTGCCGATCTTCAGCGCTTCCTCAAGGTCGTGGCTGACGAAGACGATGGTCTTCTTCAGCGTCTCCTGGAGCTGTAGCAGTTCGTCCTGCAGCTTGGTGCGGATCAGCGGGTCGAGCGCGGAAAACGGCTCGTCCATCAGAAGGATCGGCGCCTCGGTGGCGAAGGCGCGCGCCAGCCCGACGCGCTGCTGCATGCCGCCCGACAGTTCGTGCGCGTATTTCTTGGCCCACTGGTCGAGGCCGACGAGGTGAAGCTGCTTGGCCACACGCTGCTTGCGCTCGGCCTCCGGAACGCCGGCCAGTTCAAGGCCGAAGCCGACATTCTCCTCCACCGTGCGCCAGGGCAGCAGCGCGAACTGCTGGAACACCATGGCGACCTGCTTCTGGCGGATCCTGCGCAGCGTATCGGGGTCGCAGGACGCAACGTCGACCGTGCGGTCGCCCTCCTTGACGAACACCTGGCCGCGTGCCGGCACGTTGAGGCGGTTGACGGCGCGCAGCAGCGTCGATTTTCCCGAGCCGGACAGGCCCATCAGTACGGAAATCTCGCCCTCGTGCACGGTGAGGTTCGCCCCGGCGCAGCCGAGCACGGAGCCGGTCTTTTCCAGGATCTGCGCACGCGTCGCGCCGGCATCGATGAGGGCCAGCGCCTCGTCGCGCTTGTCGCCGAAGACGATGTCGACGTTGCGGAAGTCGACCGCGATCGTCATTTCTTGCCTCCGACGCCGATGCGGGTCATTCGGTCGAGCACGATCGCCAAGACGACGATCGCCAGCCCGGCCTCAAGGCCGAGGTCGATCTTGCGCGAGCCGAGCGCGCGGTTGATCTCGGTGCCGAGGCCGCCGGCGCCGATGAGGGCCGCGAACACCACCATCGACAGCGACAGCATGATGCACTGCGTCAGCCCGGCCATGATGGTGGGCAGCGCCGCCGGCAGCTCGACCTTCCACAGCAGCTGCTGCCTGGTCGCGCCGAACGACTGGCCGGCCTCGATCATGGTCTTCGGCACCGAGGTGACGCCGAGATGGGTGAGCCGCACCGCTGTCGGGATCACGAAGATGATGGTGACGATCAGACCCGGCGCGTTGCCGAGGCCGAAGAGCGTCAGCACCGGGATCAGGTAGACGAAGGTCGGCAGCGTCTGCATCAGGTCGAGCACCGGCAGCATGACGCGGTAGACGCGGTCGCGGTGCGCGGCCCAGATGCCCAGCGGCACGCCGATGATCATCGAGGCGGCGGCCGCGGCGACGACCAGCACCAGCGTCTCGACGGTCTGCTTCCAGAGCCCCTGGTTGATGATGAAGAGCAGGCCGATGGCGACTCCCGCCGCCAGCGACTTCGAGCGCTGCAGATACCAGGCGAGCAACGCGATCAGCAGCACCACCACGATCGGTGGCAGCAGCAGAAGCGTGTCGACCAGCCCGTCGAGCAGGAAGTTGAGGCCGCTCGAAAGGCCGCGGAAGAATGTGTTGAAGTTGTCGGTGAGGAAGGTGAAGAACGCCTTGCCCCAGGCGCCGACCGGAATCTTGTAGGCGGCTAGAAACTTCGAAATCGGGTCCATCTTCCCCTCGGTAGCCCCCCTCGGCCCGGCCATCCCGTCCTTATAGACGCGGCCGACGGCAAGAAGCCGGGGGACCGCCACCTGTAGCGGCTATCCCCCGGCGCATCATGCCATCGGCCGGTTCGGCATCAGCCGCCCAGCGCTCCCTTGATCGCGGTCGCCGCGTCGCTGCCGTCGAAGGCGGTGACGCCGGCGATCCAGGGCGCCACCACATCCGGATGTGCCTTCAGCCAGTCGGTGGCAACGGTATTGGCGTCGCCGCCCTTCAGGATTGCGTCCATCAGCGTGCCTTCCATCTCAAGGTTGAACTTGAGGTTGGAGATGAACTTGCCGACGTTCGGGCACTCGTTGAGGTAGCCCTGGCGCACGTTTGTGAGCACGGTGGCGGCGCCGAAGCCGGAATCGCCCATGCCGTCCAGATAGGTCAGCGGCATTGCGCCCATCACCGGGTGCGGCGTCCAGCCGAGGAAGGCGATCCAGGTTCCGTCCTTGATCGACTGCTCGGCCTGGGTCAGCATGCCGGCCTCGGAGGATTCCACCAGTTCGAAGCCTTCGAGGTTGTTCTCCGGCTTGGAGATCATGTCGAGGATGATGCGGTTGCCGTCGTTGCCGGCCTCGATGCCGTAGATCTTGCCGTCGAACTTGTCCTTGAACTTGCCGATGTCGGTGAGCGTCTTGACGCCGCCCTCGGCGACGTAGTTCGGCACCACGATGCCGTAGCCGGCGCCTTCGAGGTTGGTGCCGATCGTCTCGACCGAGCCGTCGGCGGTGTAGTCCTTGATGTCGTTGGTCATCGACGGCATCCAGTTGCCCAGGAAAACGTCGAGGTCCTTGTTCTTCAGCGATGCATAGGTGACCGGCACGGACAGCTGGATCACCTCCGGCTCGTAGCCCAGCGCGGTCAGAAGCACCGATGCGATGCCGGTGGTGGCCTGGATGTCGGTCCAGCCGACATCCGACAGCCGGACCGCCTTGCAGCTTTCCGGATCGGCGGCCTGCGCGGCCGTCGCGGCCAGCAGCGACGTCAACGCAAACGCGCCGGCGATTTTTCCGATATTGAGCATTTTCTTCTCCCGTTGCCCCATGTCCTGCGCGGCCGTTTGCCCTGAAATTACCGCTGCGGAGTGGTTTGAACCCAAACACCATTTTGGTTCGCTGGCAAGGCGTCGGGGACGCTGCGCGCGGCGCGCACTTTGCTGGCGGCGACATCGCCCTGGCCGCCGGTCGTTTGACGCGGATTTGGGTTGACGCCTCGGCTTGGCGGTCCTAGACGGTGCCCGCTTGGCGCGCGCCGATCGTGGCGTGGCGTCGGCGCGCGGGGACATGGCGATGTCCGAAGACCAGATCACCAAGCCACGGACGATCACCAAGCCGAAGCTGGAACGGCCGAAGCTCTACAAGGTGATCCTGCTCAACGACGATTTCACGCCGCGCGAGTTCGTGGTGAAGGTGCTGAAGGCCGAGTTCCGCATGAGCGAGGACCAGGCCCACCGCGTGATGATCACCGCGCACCGGCGCGGCGTCTGCGTGGTTGCCGTCTACACCAAGGACGTCGCGGAGACCAAGGCCACCCGCGCCACCGACGCCGGCAAGGCGCGCGGCTACCCGCTGATGTTCACCACCGAGCCGGAAGAGTAACGCCGGCGCATACCTTCGCTTCGAGGGGGGGCGGTGCCGAACCCTACCGCCCCTCGCGGTACCACATCGACCCGAGCGCCAGCAGCAGCAGGCCAAGGCCGAAGAAGCCGCCGAACAGCGGCACGCGGCTGACCGACTTCAGCACGCTGTCATCGGTGGTCCGCAGCCCGATCCAGTCGCGGCCCGAAGCCTCGCCGGTAGAGCGCACGGGCACGATGTTCGGCACGCTGACGCCGCCTAGCTGCGACGCCAGCCGCCGCACCGAGCCGCCGGTCGCGTCGGCGAAGGGCTGCACGACATCCGTGGTCGAGACAGTGTCGGCGAACTCCGGCGCATTTACCGGCCCGACATGCGCCAGCGCCGACAGGTCGCCGTTGCCGATCTGGTAGAGGCCGATCTCGCCGACCTCCACGCTGCCGGAAAACAGGCCGGGATCGGTCTGCGCCAGCGGCACCGTCATGGTTTTGCCGGAGGGGGTGATCACCTCGGCCGGACCGGGATCGTCGCGCATCGACTGGCGCACGATATCCAGCGTCATGCCGCGCCCGTCGGCGGTCAGGCGCTCTTCCTCGAGCTCAGGTTCCTTCATCAGCCAGTGGGCGATGCGGCGGTAGAGCTGCACGTGCGGGCCGCCGCCCTCGTAGCCGCGCGCCCACAGCCAGCCCTGGTCGGAGAGCAGCATGCCGACGCGGCCTTCTCCCTTGCGGTCGAGCACCAGCAGCGGCCGATCGGACGGCCCCTTCATCACCACTTCGCCCTCGGGCTGGTCGATGCCGATCAGCCTGAACCAGCGGCTCCAGTGGGGTGGTTCGCTGGCCGCACCTTCCAGGCCGCGCGTCACCGGATGGCGCTGGCCGGTTTCGGTCAGGCGCGGATAGAAGGCTTCCTCGATGACATCGCCGGTCGGCAGGCCGGGCAGGGCGGAGATCAGCGGCGTATGCGCGATCGACTGCTCGCCGGCATATTCGGGGCCCGCGGCAATCAGCAGTGCGCCGCCCTTTTCGACGTACTCGGCGATGTAGTCGTAGTAGAGGATCGGCAGCACGTCGCGGTGCTGGTAGCGGTCGAAGATGATCAGGTCGAAATCGTTGATCTTCTCCACGAACAGCTCGCGCGTCGGGAAAGCGATCAGCGACAGCTCGTTGATCGGCGTGCCATCCTGCTTTTCCGGCGGGCGCAGGATGGTGAAGTGCACGAGGTCGACCGACGCATCGGATTTCAGAAGATTGCGCCAGGTCCGCTCGCCGGCATGTGGTTCGCCCGACACCAGCAGCACGCGCAGGTTTTCGCGGATACCGTCTAGCACCGCGATGGCGCGGTTGTTGGTAGCGGTAAGTTCGCCCTCGACCGGGTCGATCGCCAGTTCGACGATGTTGCGCCCGGCGGTCGGGATGGTGATGTCGATCGGCATTTCGGCACCGATGCGGGCACGCTCGACCGAGATTTGCTGGCCGTTCACCAGCACCCGCACGTCGACCATGCCCTGTTCGCCGTCGCTGTCGATGATGCGGTAGGTCATCTCCAGGGGTTTGCCGACGATGCCGAAGCGCGGCGCGCGCTCGAAGCGGATACGGCGGTCGCGCTCACCCTCGTCGCCCGTAATCAGCGCGTGCAGCGGCGCCGGGAAGCTTGAGGCCGAGGCGGGCACATCGTGCACCTGGCCGTCGGTCACCATCACCGCGCCGGCGATGCGCGACGGCGGCACGTCGCGGAAGGCGTTGTCGAGCGCGCCGAACAGGCGTGTCTCGGTCCGGTCATCCGTTGCGCCGGCCTGGCCCGCCTCCACGACGCGCACATCGAACTGCTTGAAGCGGGCGAGGCGTTCCTGCAGCGTCGCGATGGCGGCGGAGGTCTGGTCGTGGCGGGTGCCGATGTCCTGGCTCTGGCTGCGGTCGACGATCAGGGCCACCACGCTCTTCAGCGGGTCGCGCTCCTCGTCGAGCAGCACCGGGTTGAGAAGGGCGAGTGCGAGCGCCGCGAGCGCGGCCAGCCGGAACCATGCGCCGCGCTGGCGTGCCCACAAGCCGAACACGACCGCCAGCGCAATCGGCAGCAGGACGGCGGCCACCCAGGGCCAGGACAGAAGCGGTTCGAGCGCGATCGACCAGTTCATGGGGCGGCCGCCTCCTGTTGATGGCTGCCGTCCTCAGTGCAGCGTTTCTTCGCGCCCCCCTTTGTCCTGCCGGACATCTCCCCCGCAAGGGGGGAGATCGGCAGTGTTGTCCGCTTCGCTCCCACTCCAAAGTCCGCGATTGGCGAAGAGCCATGATGACGTCCAATCTCCCCCCCTGAGGGGGAGATGTCCGGCAGGACAGAGGGGGGCGACGTAGGGCGCGACGCTGGTACAATACGAAGCATCAGACCGTCCTACTGCCCCAGACGTTCGAGCAGCACCGGCACGTGCACCTGGTCGGACTTGTAGTTGCCGGTCAGCATGTACATCATGATGTTGACGCCGGCGCGCAGCGCATAGATCCGCTGCATAGGGTCGCCGGGAATGGTCGGCAGCAGCGGATCGCCGTTGACGTCGATCGCCCAGGCGCCGGCGAAATCGTTGGCCGTGATCATGATCGGGCTGACGCCGTCGCCGGTGCGCACGGGCCGGTTGTCGGCATTCTGCGCCTCGGTGGAAGCCTCGACCCAAAGCGGGCTGCCGGCCAGCCGGCCCGGGAACTCGGACAGGATGAAAAACGACTTCGTCAGCACGTGGTCGCTCGGCACGGGTTCGAGCGGCGGAACGTTGAGGTCGGCCAGGATGTCGCGCAGGCGCTGCGTTGCCGGGCTCGCGGATCCCGACAGGTCAAACCCGGCGCCAAACTGATCGCGGGTGTCGAACAGCACGGTGCCGCCCTGCTGCATGTAGGCATCGATGCGGGCGATCGCGGCTTCCGAGGGCATCGGCGCAGAAGCGTCGACCGGCCAGTAGATGATCGGGTAGAAGGAGAGTTCGTCCTTGGCGATGTCGACGCCGGCCGGGTCGCCGGGCTCCAGCGCCGTCTTGTCGATAAGGAACTGCGTCAGCCCCTGCATGCCGGCGCGGCTGATCGAATCCACGCCCGAATCGCCGGTCAGCACATAGGCGATGCGCGTGGTGGAGATGGCGTCGATCGCCTCCGCGTCGCCCGGCTTGGCGTCCTGCGCCCGCGCGTCGGCAGCGAAAAACAGCACGCCGGCTGCCATGATGACGGCCGCGACGGTGCCGGCTCCTGTGGCAGCGGCGCGACGGCGGCGCGAAAACTGCCCGCCCATCCACAATACGGCCAGCGAATCCAGCACCATCAGCAGCAGCGCGGCGGCCACGAGCGATCCTTTCAGGTCCCGCGATTCATCGGCAGCATAGCGTATTTCCGTAGTCGGCGCAGAAATCTGCGGCCTTGCAAGTGGCGCCAGTTCGGCGTCGGCGGCAAGCAGGTTGTGGGCAAAAACGCCTTCGTCGCTGCCGTAAAGGCCGGGCGGATTGTCCAGCGTGACTGGCGCGGCCACCGGCCCGACCGGCAGCGGGCGGGCTTCGGGCGTCGGCGGCACCAGCGTGCCGTCGGCGGCGATCATGCGATAGGGCGGCAGCGTCGCCACCTGGCCCTCGGCGTTGGCGGCGAGGACGCCCTGGTTGCGGGCAAGCTGCACGATGCGCCGCAGCATCTCGACAAAGGTGCCGGAGATCGGCAGGTTGGACCATGTCGCCTCCGGCGTGACGTGGAACAGCGCGATCATGCCCTTGCCACGCGCTGCGCCGGTCACCAGCGGGGTGCCGTCGGCCAGTGTCGCCCAGGTGCGCTCGACGATATCCGGCGTCGGTTCCGCCAGAATCTGGCGCGCCACCGTCACCTCGTTCGGCGGCGCGAGGTCGGCGAACGGTCCGGTCGGCGGAAACTCGGTCACCGCCTGCGGCACCGTCCACGACAGCGTGCCGCCCAGCGAGCGCTCGCCGGTGCGCAGCCGCACGGGCAGCAGTTCGTCCTCACCGCTGCCGGCCGCCATGCGCGAACCGGCGAAGCGTACCAGCGTGCCGCCTTTCTCGACCCAGTCGAGCAATTGCGCATGCGCGGTCGGCGGAATGGTGCCGACGTCGGCCATCATGATGATCGCCGGCTTCTGGTCGAGCAATTGCGGGATCGCATCGGCAAGGTCGGGGCTTGACGGTTCGACGAGATCGGCGAACGGCTCGAGCGCCCGGCGGATATAATAGAGCGGCGAAAGCAGCGGCTGCGCCTGGTCGGCCTCTGCCTGTGACAGCAGGCCGATGCGCCGGCGCTTTGCGTTCTCGTCGAGCACGCGCACGGCGCCGGCCTGCGGCTGCCCGTCGATGACGATAGCCGCGAAATCGTTGCGCAGTTCGAACGGCACGGTCATGCGGCCGGTCGCCGTCGTCTGGCCCGGGCCGAAGTCAAGCACCGCGTCGGCGATGCGCCGGCCGCGCTCGTCGAGAGCGCCGGCGGTCACCTGGCGCGGCGTCGGGTCGCCCGCGGCGCGCACGGCGGTCAGCGCGAAACCATCGACTTCGTTCGCGGCCCCGGTCAGGCCGACGCGGTCGAGACGGTAGGGGGCGGCCCAGATCACGTCGCTGGGGCCATGGCCGAGCAGCGTCGCGAACGCCGCCTCGTCGCCCTGCGCGGCGAGTCCGTCGCTGAGCACGGCGACGCTGGCGCCCGGCAGCGCCTGCAAGGCCGCGCCGACGCGGGCATAGACCGAGGTGCGGTCGACCGGCACCGGCCGCGGCACGGCCGCGCGCAGGCGATCGATCGCCGCATCTGCATCGAACGGGCCGATCTCGGCATTCGGCGGCTCGGCTGTGAAGGCCAGCACCACGGGCCGCGAGTTCGCCCGCGCGTCGAGCAGCAGGCGCTCGGCGGTGGCAACCCGCACAGGCCAGTCGGGCGCGCTTGCCCAGCCATTGTCCACGACCATGGCCAGCGCGCTGCCGCTGCTCGGCGGCCGTTCGCGCGGGTTGAACACCGGCTCGGCCAGCGCCATAACGATCAGCGCCGCCATCAGAAGGCGCAGCAGCGTCAGCCACCACGGGCTGCGATGCGGCGTCTCCTCGCGCTTCAGCACGCGCGCCAGGATGCGCAACGGCGGAAATACCTCCGTCTGCGGCTTCGGCGGCGTCAGCCGCAGCAGCCACCAGATCACCGGCAGGGCCAAGAGCCCCCACAGCATCAGGGGCGCGCCGAACGAGAAGGGCAGCAGGCTCATGCCACACCCCTCGCGCCTTCACCGCCGTCGGTGAGGGCGAGATGCACCTTGACCAGCGCCTCGGACGCCAGCCGGTCGGTGTGGTTGAGCGTAAAGCTCCAGCCGAGCCGCTTGCACCAGCCGATCAGTTCCTCGCGCCGGGCGAGATAGATGCGGCGGTATTCCTCCGCGAGGTGTTCGGCCCGCCCGGCGGTCAGCTTTTCGCCGGTCTCCGGATCGCGGAACTCGGTACGGCCCATGTATGGAAACGTTTCCTCGGCGGGGTCGGCGACCTCGATCAGGTGCGCGCGCACCCCGTGGCGGGCGAGCACGTCCAGCCATTCCATCGTTTCCTCGACCGGATCGAGGAAATCGCTGGCAATCACGATGTCGGAGAAGCGGCGGATGCCGGAGAGGTCGGGCCGGGCCGGCATCGCCGGTAGGTGCGCCAGGTGCGATGCGAGCCGCTCGGCGCCGTTGCGGGCCGTAAAGGGGTCGGTGAGGCCGGGCCAGGCGATGCGTTCGCCGCTGCGCGAAAGCAGTTCTGCCATGGCTAGCGCTAGTACCAGGGCGCGCGATTCCTTCGACACCGTCGCCGCGCCGGACTTGTAGAGCATCGACGGCGAAGAATCGGCCCACAGCCACACGGTGTGCGCCGCCTCCCACTCGCGGTCGCGGACGTAGGTGTGGTCGTCACGGGCCGAACGGCGCCAGTCGATGCGGGAAAACGCCTCGCCCTCGACATAAGGCCGGAACTGCCAGAAATTCTCCCCGATGCCGCGCTTGCGGCGGCCGTGCCAGCCGGCGATCACCGTGTTGACAATGCGGCGCGCCTCGATCAGCAGGTCTGGAATGAGCGATGCGCGGAGGCGCCCGCGGGCCAGCGCGTCGCGGGTCGCGACGGGGGCAGTCGCCTCGCCGACCTGCGCCATCAGATGTCCTTGACCAGCCGCGCGATCACGTCGCGCACGGTCATGCCTTCGGCGCGCGCGGCGAAGGTCAGGGCCATGCGGTGCTGCAGAACCGGCTCCGCCAGCGCCTTGATGTCGTCGATCGACGGCGCCAGGCGGCCGTCATAGAGCGCACGCGCGCGTGCGCACAACATCAGCGCCTGGCTGGCGCGCGGGCCGGGACCCCAGGCGACGTGCTTGTCGGTATCGGCGCTGCCCTGGCCGGGGCGCGCAGAGCGCACCAGCTTGAGAATGCCGTCGACCACGCTTTCCGGCACGGGCATGCGCCGCACCAGCGTCTGGATCTCGCGTAGCCGCTGCGGCGTCGAGACGTTGCTCGCCTTGGCGTCTTCCACGCCGGTGGTTTCAAGCAGGATGCGCCGCTCCGCCTCGATTTCGGGGTAGAGGATGTCGATCTGCATCAGGAAACGGTCGAGCTGCGCTTCCGGCAGTGGATAGGTGCCTTCCTGCTCCAGCGGGTTCTGGGTCGCGAGCACATGGAATGGCGCCGGCAGGTCGTGGCGGGCGCCGGCAACGGTCACATGATACTCCTGCATCGACTGCAGCAGCGCCGACTGCGTGCGCGGCGAGGCGCGGTTGATCTCGTCGGCCATCAACAACTGCGCAAAGATCGGGCCGGAGATGAAGCGGAAGGAGCGGCGGCCGTGCTCGTCCTGCTCCATCACCTCGGAGCCGAGGATGTCGGACGGCATAAGGTCGGGCGTGAACTGGATGCGGCGCGCATCGAGGCCGAGGACGATGCCGAGCGTTTCGACCAGCTTGGTCTTGGCGAGGCCGGGCACGCCGACCAGCAGCGCATGACCGCCGGAAAACAGCGCGACCAGCGTGCGTTCGACAACGCTTTCCTGGCCGAAGATGACGCGGCCGACGCCTTCGCGGACCCTGGAGATATCGGCCAGGGCACGCTCGGCCTCCGCGATCATGTCGGCTTCGCTGATCGCCGCTTCCTTGATCATCACGCTCATGCAGGTCGGATCCTTCGTCGTTGCAGTGAACCTGCCTTCGGCGTCACGATCCCCCCGACTCGCGCCTTGGCGGCATCTCTCGGGGCAACTTAAATCGTTCGCCTAGGCTGACAAGCGCGACGACAGTGACTATTTCGTGACCATGTCCGATCACGAAGTCTCGACCGGAGAAGGTCTCCACAAGGCAGGCGACGCCACCGGCCTGTCGGCTCTGATTGCGCGTGCGACGAGGACCGGAAAGGGGCTGCCGCCGGTCGATCGCTGGAACCCAAAATTCTGCGGCGACATCGATATGGAGATCCGCGCCGACGGCACCTGGTTCTATCTCGGTACGCCGATCGGCCGCCTGCCGCTGGTGCAGCTTTTCTCAACCGTGCTGCGCAAGGACGCGGACGGCCGCACCTATCTGGTGACCCCGGTCGAACGGGTCGGCATCCGCGTCGTCGACGCGCCCTTTGTCGCTGTCGAGACCCACATATCGGGCGAGGGCGCCGAGCGTGTCATCACCTTCCGCACCAATGTCGGCGACGTGGTGGAGGCCGGCCCGCAGCACCCGCTGCGCTTCGTCGACGAGCCGGAAACCGGCGGGCTGAAACCCTACGTTCTCGTGCGCGGTCGCCTCGAGGCGCTGGTCGCCCGCCCGGTGATGTACGAACTCGTCGAGCATGGCGAGGAGATCGACGTCGACGGCCGCACGATGTTCGCGGTTCGCTCGCACGGCGAAATCTATCCCATCATGCCGGTCGAGACGCTGAGGCGGCTCAGCGCATGAACTGCATGGACGCCGTCTTTGCCCCTTTCTCGGCAGCGGATTTTCGTCGGCGCGCCGCGCGCGAGCAGGGCCCCTATGCGTCGGACGACCATGGCGACCACTCCTGGAATCCCGAGATCGCGGACCTCATCCTGGGCGCACCGCTGCGCGACGCGGCCGTGCTGATCCCGGTCGTCGACCATCCCGGCGAGGCGACGGTGCTGCTCACCAAGCGCACCGCGACGCTGCGCAGCCATTCCGGCCAGGTCGCCTTCCCCGGCGGCCGCATCGACCCCACCGACACCTCGCCCGAGGACGCGGCGCTGCGGGAGACCATGGAGGAAATCGGCCTGCCGTCCGGCCGCATCGATATCGTCGGGCGCATGCCCGACTACATCACCGGCAGCGCCTACCGCATCGCGCCGGTGCTGGGCGTCGTGCAGCCGGGCTTTTCGCTCGCCATCAACCACGACGAGGTCGACCACGCCTTCGAGGTGCCGCTTCGCTTCCTGATGGACCCGGCCAACCACCGCCAGCAGAGCGCGGTCTGGAACAACCGCGAGCGCTTCTACTTCGACATGTCGTATGACGGCGAGCGGCGCATCTGGGGCGTCACTGCGGGCATCCTGCGCATGCTTTACAACCGGCTCTATAAATGAGCGACGGGCTCTCGATCGCCGGGGCGCCCTTTCTCGCCGATCCGCATCTCCAAAAACTGCTCGCCGCGCTTTCGACAGATGGAGACGAGGCGCGCGTGGCTGGCGGCGCGGTGCGCAATGCCTTGTTCGGGCAGGAGGTCGCCGACGTCGACATCGCGACCACCACGCTTCCTGACGACACCACGGGCCGCGCCGAAGCTGCCGGCTTCCGCACCGTCCCGACCGGTATCGAGCATGGCACTGTCACTGTGATTGCCGGCGGGCGGCCGTTTGAAGTGACGACGCTGCGCGCCGACATCGAGACCGACGGCAGGCGTGCCCGCGTCGTGTTCGGGCGCGACTGGAAGCGCGATGCCGAGCGCCGCGACTTCACCATCAACGGCCTCTACGCCAGGGCCGACGGCTCGGTGGTGGACCTGGTCGGCGGAGCGGCGGATATCGAGAGCCGCACCGTGCGCTTCATCGGCGAGCCGGACGAACGCATCCGCGAGGACTATCTGCGCATCCTGCGCTTCTTCCGCTTCTTTGCCTGGTATGGTTCCGGCCGACCCGACGGCGATGCGCTGAGGGCCTGCGCGCGGCTGAAGGACGGGCTCGACCGGCTGTCGGTCGAGCGGGTGTGGGACGAGTTGAAGAAGCTGCTCGCCGCGCCCGATCCGGCGCGCGCCTTGCTTTGGATGCGGCAGGCCGGCGTGCTGTCGCGCGTCCTGCCCGAGACGGAAAAATGGGGCATCGACGCCATCCACCCGCTCACCGAGTGCGAAGCCGCGCTCGGCTGGGCGCCGGACGCGCTGCTTCGGCTGGAGGCGGTGGTGCCGCCGGTGCGCTCGCGCATGGGGGAACTGGCTGCGCGGCTGAAGCTGTCGAAGGCCGAGGCCGCTCGGCTCGGTGCATGGGCGGACGCGGCTGCGCCTGAGCCTGAATCCAGCGAAACCGCGTTGGCCAGGCGCCTCTACGAAGGCGACCCGGCCGCGATCATAGATAGGCTGAAGTTGGCGCTGGCGAATGCGCGCCGGCACGGCATCCAGGACGACGCTGCGCTGATCGATGCGGCGGGTTACGCGCGCCAACTAAGTTTCGTCGAAAAATGGCGGCGGCCGGTTTTCCCGATCAAGGGACAGGATCTGTCTGGACTGGGGTTTTCGCCGGGTCCGGCGATGGGCGAGGTGCTACGCGACTTGGAGCGCGAATGGGTGGAGTCCGGTTTCCGGCTCGGCCGCGACGCGCTGCTGGAGCGCGCCGCAGCCAGGAAGTAACCGGTCAGGCAGCGTCGCGGACCTTTTCGATGCGCGAGCGGATCGCCTCGACCATGGTTTCGCGGATCGTCGCCTCGCCATGCGTTTGGCGCATGTGCTCGACGGCGCGCCGCATCACTTCCGCCTCGTTCTCGTGCCTTGTATGCCATTCGCATCCGGGCACCAGCGAACCGCATTGAAACTCCTTCATGGTGCATCCTCCGTCCATTCTTGTCTGGACGGAAATTATAGCACGGAATGAGGCGACAGATTGCCCGACGGGTACGGCCTCGGCCGCACCCGCCGGAGGGGTAGGTCAGTTGGTGACCGTTATCTGATCGGCGACCTTGTGGCCGTTCTTCTGTTCCCAGTTGATGGAAACCTTCTCGCCGGCCTTCAGCCCGGGGTTCTTGTAGCCCTTCGGCAGCATGTACACGGACCCGTCGGACAGCGTCAGCGTCATGGCCTTCTGGTCGAAGGTCTTGACCGTGCCGGCCGTGTGCTGTGCGGCGGCGAGCGCGATGGCGGAGGTGGACAGAATGGCGGCAAAAGCCGCCGGAACGAGAATTGCACGCATGGCAATCACTCCGGAAAAACGCGGGCGGCTAGACAGCTTCGTCCCGCGTGGTCTGGACCGTCCGGTCGCGTCGGGTCGCGGTCTTGATGGCCGCCGGCGTTCCCCGGTCCGTGCAAAAACGTACGCCTGTTTCCGCAAGGTGCCATTATACGAAAAACAAATCCCGTCATGGCGGAAATGTCACAAAGACGTTCCAATGGGTCGACTCCGTCGCGTGTTCGCCGCGATTGTGTCCCGACCGCCACCGGGAAATGCCTCATCGCCATCAGTGAGGCGGGATTGCGTCGTTTCTGCCTGCGGCGCAATGCCGCGCGGTATGAGCTCCTGTTACGGCCACCTGACCAGCGGCGGCATGCTGGACAGGATCGACGGCACGTTGCCGCCCGTGCGCAGGCCGAAGATCGTGCCGCGGTCGTAGAGCAGGTTGAACTCGACGTAGCGGCCGCGCCGCACGAGCTGCTCCTCGCGGTCAGCGTCCGTCCAGGTCAGGCCGAAATTCTCTCGCACCAGATACTGGTAGACGACGAGGAATGACCGGCCGACGTCCTGCACGAAGGCGAAGTTGTCGGCCCACTGGCCCGCCTCCGGCCCCGGATGCAGCCAGTCAAAGAAGATGCCGCCGATGCCGCGCGGCTCGTTGCGGTGGGCGAGATGGAAATAGTCGTCGCACCAGGCCTTCAGCTTCGGATAGTCGGCGACGGCCGCGTGGCGGTCGCAGACGAACTGCATGGCGCGGTGAAAGGCCTGGCTGTCCGGGTCTTCCTGGGTGCGGCGCCGGTCGAGCACCGGCGTGAGATCGGCGCCGCCGCCGAACCAGGTAGCCGTGGTCACCACCATGCGCGTGTTCATGTGCACGGCCGGCACGTTGGGGTTCCAGGGATGCGCGATCAGCGAGATGCCGCTCGCCCAGAAGCGCGGATCGGCCTCGGCACCCGGCATCTGCTTGCGGAACTCGGGCGAGAACTCGCCGAAGACGGTCGAGGTGTGGACGCCGACCTTTTCGAACACGCGCCCGGTCATCATCGACATGACGCCGCCGCCGCCGTGCTCGCGGCTCCATGGCGTCCGCTCGAACCGCCCCGGCGTCCAGTCGGACTGCGGTCCCGCGAGTTCATCCTCGAGTGCCTCGAAGCCGGCGCAGATTCGGTCGCGGAGGTTTTCGAACCAGGCGCGCGCGGTTTCCTTCTTGTCCTCGATATCGGCAGGCAGGCCGGCCGGAAGATCTGGCTTTTCCATTCTCGCTCCGAACCTGTTCGTCGGCGGAAATTGTCGGGCCGACGAGCTTATTTTTGACTCGTCTTTGTCGCGGGCGATCCCTAATCTCTCTTGTGGCAGGGTCAAGGAGTTCTTTGTGCGTACCCCGCAGAGACCGCCGCTCGACGGGCTGAAGCGAAGCCTCGACCGGGCTCGCGCCGAGCGCGAGGGCAAGCCGCGCGACGGTTTCGTGCGCGAGACTTTCGTCCTGCCCCGGGCAGATGCCCGTCAAAAGGCGCGCGAATGGTTCGACCGCTGGCCCAAGCAGGCCTACTGGACGGCGATCGAAAGCTGGTTCGAACGCCCGGGCGACGTGATCGAGTTCACCATCCGCCGCCTGCCTACTTCGGATTAGACAAGCCGCGCGCTCAACCAGACGCCCTTAGCCGTGTTGCTCCCGGCCCTTCGCGCGCGAGCCGGTCCTCCGGGTTGCGCAGCGGGCAGTGGTCGATCGACATGCAGCCGCAGCCGATGCAGTCGGTCAGCCCGTCGCGCAGTTTCTCCAACTGCCTGATCCTGCGGTCGAGATCGGCGTGCCAAGCCTTTGACAGCACGCCCCAGTCCTCGCGGGTCGGCGTGCGGCCATCGGGCAGGGCGGCAAATGCCGCGGCGATGGCAGCGAGCGGCATACCGACCTCCTGCGCCACCTGGATGATTGCCACGCGCCGCAGCACGTCGCCGGAGTAGCGCCGCTGGTTGCCGGCGGTGCGATGGCTGCGGATCAGCCCCTTCGCCTCGTAGAAGTGCAATGCCGACACCGCGACGCCGCTGCGCCTTGCCACCTCGCCGACCGTCAGTTCGCGTGCCATCGATTTCGCGCTTGACCTCAACTTTAGTTGAGGTTGTAGCAGGATGGCGACAGCCTGCCAATGGAGGTCGCGCCATGGATCCATCGAGCCACTTATGGACGGAAGGTCGTACACCCGGTCGGAATGCGCCCTCCGCCGCGGCGTCCCGCTCAGTCGAGCAGTTGCCGCTGCGCTTCGCCCGCGGCCATCGCGGCGGCCAGCGCGACATTGAGGCTGCGGCCGCCGCCCGGCATCGGAATCAGCAGGCGGTGGTCCGCCGCCGCGTGCACGCCGTCCGGCACGCCCGCCGATTCGCGGCCGAACAGCAGCACGTCGCCTGGCCGGTAGCGGAACGCCGTGTAGGGCTCCGCGGCCTTGGTCGAGAACAGCAGCAGGCGACGCCCTTCCGCCCTGCGCCAGGCCTCGAACGCGGAAAAATCGAGGTGCCGGGTGAGCGCCGCCATCTCGACATAGTCCATGCCGGCGCGCTTCAACGCACGATCGGAAAGGTCGAACCCGGCCGGCTCGATGACGTCGACGCCGAGCGCAAGGCAGGCCGCCAGCCGCAGGATCGTGCCGGTGTTGCCGGCGATGTCCGGCTGGTAGAGCGCGATCCTGACGGTGGGTTGCATAGCGGGCCTCCAACGCGGCGTTGCCGACGGGCAACAGTGCAATCGACGGTGTCAGCAGATCGCCGCCCTCGGCTAGCCAAGCCCGGCGAATTCGTCTACACAGCCGCCACTGTCAACTCGAACCGCTGGAGGGGTCGATGGGATTCATGATGACCGTAGACATTCACCGCCCCTTGCATGGGCGCTGCGCCTGACGGCGGATTCGGTTCGACGCTTTTCCTGATCTTTCAAGGCATCTTCGACTCGAATCCCGCCGGATCGATTTTCCGGTTTCCAGAGGATTCGTTCGATGTTTTCCCATTCAAGGACCCACAGGTCCGTCAAGCATTCGTCGCCGCCCAGGGAGCTGTTTCCTAGCCGTCCGGGCTCGATCCTGTTCAGCCGCTCGCGGCCGGCGAGGGGAGGCGGCCATGAGTAGCCGGCGCATCTCGGCTACCATCAGCGAGCGCAAGACCGAAGCCTGGGCGATGGCCATGGGGGTGCGTGTTCCGCTTCCGCATCCCGGCGAGCGGCCGTCGCTTGCCCATCGCGGGATGCTGGCCGACGTCACGAGCGCGCCGACACCGCGCCGGCCTTCGCGCCTTGGCCCCTTCGGCCTCGGCGGCTTCATCGCCGGCCTTTTTGGCCGGGCAGCGCCCGTCCGGGGCGTAGGGACGGAGGTGGTCGCAGTACTGCCCTCCCGCGAAGGACGGCCGGAATACGGCGTCGCCGCCGCTGAAAAGAAAGAGCCCGGCCTTGCCGCCTGAGGCGGCAAGGCACATCTGGGCACCAGAGGAAGACATGCCCATGTTCCGCAGATTTGAGCGCCTGCTCGATCCGTTTCCAGCGGCCGAGCCGGTCGAGCCGCCGAAGACGCTGCTCGCGTTTTGCCTGCACTATACGCGCGGCGCGTGGCCCTACGTTGTCGCCGATGCGGTGCTGATTGCCCTCATCGCGATTGCCGAAGTCTGGATGTTCGGCTTTTTGGGCAACATCGTCGACTGGCTGTCGCACCAGGACCGGGCGAGCTTCCTCGCAACGGAAGGCTGGAAGCTGGCCGGAATGGGGTTCATCGTCCTCGTGGCATTGCCGGGCACGGTGCTCTTGCATTCGCTGCTCCAGCACCAGACGCTGATGGGCAATTATCCGATGCGCATCCGTTGGCAGGTGCACCGCTACCTGCTGAAGCAGTCGATGACGTTCTACCAGGACGAGTTCGCCGGCCGCATCGCCACCAAGCTGATGCAGACCGCGCTGGCTGTGCGCGAGTGCGTCGTGAAGCTCGTCGACGTGCTGAACTATGTGCTGGTCTACTTCCTCGGCATGCTGTTCATTGTCGGCTCAGCCGACTGGCGATTGGCAACGCCGCTGGTCGTGTGGCTCGCTGCCTATGCCGGCCTGCTCACATTCTTCATCCCCCGCCTCGGCAAGGTCGCCAAGGACCAGGCCGACGCGCGCTCCCTGATGACGGGGCGCGTCGTCGACAGCTACACCAACATCCAGACCGTTAAGCTGTTCAGCCATGCGCGCCGCGAAGCTTCCTACGCCCGCGAGGGAATGGCCGGCTTCATCGACACGGTATACCGGTCCATGCGCCTGGTGACCTCGCTCTACGGCTGTCTCTACGTCCTCAATTCGCTCCTGCTTGTTTCCGTGGCCTCGCTTTCGATCTGGTTCTGGCTGAACGAGATCGTCACCATCGGCGCCGTGGCGGTCGTCATCGGCCTCGTGCTGCGGCTATGGGGCATGTCGCAGTGGATCATGTGGGAGGTGTCGGCGCTGTTCGAGAACATCGGCACGGTGCAGGACGGCATCGCCTCAATCTCCATGCCTCGCCTCGTGGAGGACAAGGCGGGCGCCAACGAACTCGTTGTCGACCGTGGTAAAATCAAGTTCGACGCGATCCGCTTCCACTACGGCAAGCGCAAGGGCGTCATCGAGGACCTGTCGCTCAGCGTCGCGCCCGGCGAGAAGGTCGGCATCGTCGGCCGCTCCGGCGCCGGCAAGTCAACGCTGGTGAACCTCTTGCTGCGCTTTTACGACCTCGAGGGCGGGCGCATCCTGATCGACGGGCAGGACATTTCGGCCGTCACCCAGGACTCGCTGCGTGCCCAGATCGGCATGGTCACGCAGGATACCTCGCTGCTTCACCGCTCCGTGCGCGACAATATTCTTTACGGACGCCCCGATGCCGGCGATGAGTTGATGATCGAGGCAGCGCGACGCGCCGAGGCTTTCGACTTCGTCGGTTCGCTCACCGATCCGAAGGGGCGAAAGGGGTTCGACGCGCATGTCGGCGAGCGCGGCGTCAAGCTGTCGGGCGGCCAGCGCCAGCGAATTGCGATTGCACGCGTGATGCTGAAGGACGCGCCGATCCTGATCCTAGACGAGGCGACGTCGGCGCTCGATTCGGAGGTCGAGGCGGCGATCCAGGAGAACCTCTACAAGCTCATGGAAGGCAAGACGGTGATCGCGATCGCGCATCGGCTCTCGACCATCGCAGCGATGGACCGGCTAGTGGTGATGGATCGCGGCCAAATCGTCGAGCAGGGCACTCACGAGGCGCTGGTCGCCAAGGGTGGCCTTTACGCGCAACTCTGGCAACGTCAGTCGGGCGGCTTTTTGCTGGAGGATGCACCCGAAATCACCGAGATCGCCGCCGAGTAGGCGGACTCCGATCGGGCGTCCGCAGGGCGCCCGATCACGCATTTGCGACCGGATCCTGTCAGCAGCCGCTCTATATATTCCCCGCAGCAGGACGTTTGTCCTAGACCTGACCCATGCCTAGCGACTAGGACTCCGTCCCGACCATGCAAGCCTTAGCCGACATCAGCGACATCTTGGCCCCGTGCGAATCGCGGGTCAGGGGTGGCATGCAATCTCCGGCGGGCGCGGCATGAGCACGGAGACCGCGCGCGAGCTTCCCGAAGGCGGCCGCATCTGGTCGGCCGTCGAAGGCACGATCGACCCGTTCCACGACACCGACCGGGCCGTGCTGCCGACGACGGCCTGGCAGTTCATCGTCTATTTCGCGAATCAGGCGCGGTGGGCCTTCATCGTCATGGTCATCGTCGGCGGGCTGGCTGGCGCGGTCGACGCTGCCCTCTACTGGTCCGTCGGCTGGCTGATCGACATCCTCGACGCCTCGACGCGCGAGAACCTGTTTCGCGAGCATTGGCAACAGCTTGCGCTGCTTCTCGCCCTCATTCTCGTCGTCCGCACGGCCGTCATGATCGCGACCGCGGTGGTCGAGCAGCAGATCATCGTGCCCGGCTTCTATTCGATGGTGCGCTGGCAGGCGTTCAAGCGCGTGATCCAGCAACCCTACGCCTTCTACCAGAACGATTTCGCCGGCCGCATCGCCACGAAAATCCTGCAGGGCGGCGAGGCGGTGGGCGACTTCATCGTCAACGTCCTGCAGACGCTTTGGACGTTCCTCACCTTCGTCGTGCTGGCGGTGACCATCCTGATTTCGCTCGATCCGCTGATGGGCGTGGTCGTGGCTGTCTGGTTCATCTGCTATGCCGGCGTGGTCCGCTACCTCCTGCCGGAAATGCGCCGTGCCGGCCGCGAGTCGGCCGACCAGCGTTCCATCTTCAACGGGCGGCTGGTCGACGCCTTCACCAACATCGTCGCAGTCAAGCTGTTCGACACCGGCAGCCGCGAGCATGCCTATGTGCGCGAGGGGCTGGAAGGCTACTATTCGGCCGTCGTTCGGCTGACCCGAGCCGTCACCACGGTGCGCTCGGCGGTGACGATCCTGAACGGCCTGATGCTTGCCAGCGTGGTCACAATCGCGGTGGTCAAGTGGTCGAATGGCGGCGTCTCCACCGGCGCGGTCGCCGCAGCGATGGGACTGGTGTTCCGGCTGAACCAGATGTCCGGCTGGATCATGTTCAACATCAACGGCCTGATTCGCAACTACGCGACCGTGCAGGATGCGCTTACCGTGATTTCGGTCAAGCCCGGGCTCGAGGACAGCCCGGGCGCGATCGTCATGCCGCCGGCCAGGGGCGACGTCCGCTTCGAGAACGTCACCTTCCACTACGGCAAGGGCGCGGGGGTAATCGAGAACCTCAACCTGCACATCAAGCCCGGCGAACGCATCGCGCTGGTCGGCCCGTCCGGCGCCGGCAAGACGACCATCGTCAACCTTGCGCTGCGGTTGTTCGACGTCGAAGGCGGGCGCGTGCTGATCGACGGCCATGACGTCCGCGACGTCACCCAGGCGTCGCTGCGCGCAAATTTCGGCGTCGTCAGCCAGGAGCCGATGCTGATGCACCGGTCGATCCGCGACAACATAGGCTATGGCAGGGCAGGGGCGACCGACGAGGAGATCGTGGCGGTCGCCCGGCGGGCTGCCGCGGACGACTTCATCGTCGACGCTGCCGATCCGAAGGGCCGCCGCGGCTACGACGCCCATGTCGGGGAGCGCGGCATCAAGCTTTCGGGCGGTCAGCGCCAGCGGATCGCCATCGCGCGCATGATGCTCAAGGACGCGCCGATCCTGATACTCGACGAAGCGACTTCCGCCCTCGATTCGGAAGTCGAAGCGGCCATCCAGGACAATCTCTACAAGCTGATGGAGGGCAAGACCGTCATCGCCATTGCGCACCGCCTGTCGACCATCGCCGCGCTCGACCGGCTCGTGGTGCTCGACGAGGGGCGGATCGTGGAGGAGGGAACCCATAGCCAGCTGCTGGCGGCCGGCGGCCTCTACGCACAGCTGTGGCATCGCCAGTCGGGCGGCTTCCTGCCCGACAGCCTGGCGGCCGAATAGCCGGCCGAGCGCGCCTTGACCGTCCGCCCGCCGTCGATCTTCTCGCAAACGCCGGATTCCCTGGCCGGCCTCCTCGACCACGAGATCATGGCCGAAAAGGCGTCCGCGCTTGGTCGCGCCGGGGAGCGCGTCGAGCGGACCCTATCGCGCCTGCGCGCAGCGCCCGCCGACCTGCCGGACCGGCGCGCCTTGCTGATGGAGGCCGCCGACGCGGTCTACGCCTATTTCATCCAGCGCGAACTCTGCGGCATGCGCCGCCACCACGACGTCATCCGCGAATACGCCATCCCCAGCGAGGTGCTGGTGCGGCTGGGGGCGAAGTAGGGCTATTTGCGGAGCGGCGGGGGTTTATCGCAGACAAACCCTGAAGCCTTGGCTCAGTCGCCCTCCCAGGGATTGAAGAGCGTCACCCCGGTCGCGACGAAATCCTTCGTGTTGCGGGTGACGAGGACAAGGTTGTGGACGAGTGCCGTCGCTGCGATGAACGCGTCGCGTTCCGGCTTCCGGTCGGGCACATGCAGCGCGGCACAGGCGATTGCCACGGTCTCGTCGATCGGCAGAATGCGCCCGGCAAACGCGCCGATCACGTCGCGCATGAGCCATTTGAGCATCAACTCACCCTGCGCCGCATCTCTGCGTTGGATCAGCAGGGCGCCGTACCTGACTTCCATGAGCGTGATGCAGGATAGGCGAAACGCGGACTCGTCCGACCGGTCCGCCCAAGCGAGGACGCGAGGGTTTGCGCGGCCACGCTTGCGCAGTTCCGAGATGACGTTGGTGTCGATCAGGAACATCAGGCGTCGTCGAAGTCGGGAATCTTCAGATCCCACGAGCCCTTGAGTTCCGGAAACTCGTAGTCGAAATCTCCGCCCTCGGTCTGTGCCAGCGCGTCCGCCAGGCTTCTGAAAGGCTTCTCCGCCGACGCCTTGGCGCTGTTCAACCGGTCGAATTCCTCCTTCGTCATCAGCACATGCGTGGGCGTTCCGCGCGTGGTGACGAAAACCGGTCCCTTCTGGGCGGCGCGCTTCGCCTTCGCGGTGTCCTGGTTGAACTCGCGGCTCGACATCGTTGTGATCTTCGTCGGGGCGTTCACGGCAGTGCCCTCCACGGGCCGTCGGGTCGGCAAATCCGGGCCGATGTAGTCATATTGCTACATGGCCGAATCGCGGTCAAATGGCGGGCTTTGGCATCGGCCCGCGACAATCTGACATCACCCGCGCGCCCGTCTGGACAAGTCCTGCCTTCGCGCATAAACGAAACGAAATGCCGGAAGTGCGCGCCAGCCCAACGCCACGAAAGTCTTGGGGCGGCGTGTAGCGGGTAAAGCCGCCGGCGGTCATGAGACGAGAGGATCGAGGTTCCGTGAGCGCAGCCGAACTCAGCGACCCCAACCGCCGGGATTTCATCTTCGTGGCCACCGGCATGGCGACCGTCGTCGGCGCCGGCGCCTTTGCCTGGCCTTTCATCGACCAGATGCGCCCGGACGCTTCCACGCTGGCACTTTCAACCGTCGAGGTCGATGTTTCCTCGCTGCAGCCCGGCATGTCGCTGACCGTCAAGTGGCGCGGCCGTCCGGTGTTCGTGCGCAACCGCACGCCCGAGGAGATCGAGGCGTCTAAGTCCGTGCCGATTTCCGAGCTGAAGGATCCGGCGGCCCGCAACGCCAATCTGCCTTCGGACGCGCAGGCGACCGATGTCGACCGCTCGGCCGGCGAGGGCAAGGAAAACTGGCTCGTCATGGTCGGCGTCTGTACCCATCTCGGTTGCATTCCGCTCGGCCAGCAGGGTGAATACGGCGGCTGGTTCTGCCCGTGCCATGGATCGGTCTACGACACGGCCGGCCGCATCCGCCACGGACCCGCCCCCGAGAACATGGCGATCCCAACATTCGCCTTCATCTCGGACACCAGAATCCGGATCGGCTGAGGCCGGCAGGGGGAACTAGCATGAGCGGCGGACACTCGAGTTATACGCCCAGCACCGGCATCGAACGCTGGATCGATGCGCGCATGCCGCTACCGCGGCTGATGTACGATTCCTTCGTGGCCTATCCGGTGCCGCGCAACCTCAACTACGCCTACACCTTTGGTGGCATCCTCTCGATCATGCTGGTTGCGCAGATCCTCACCGGCGTGGCTCTAGCGATGCACTACACCTCCGACACTACGCTTGCCTTCAATTCCGTCGAGAAAATCATGCGCGACGTGAATTCGGGCTGGCTGCTGCGCTACCTGCATTCGAACGGCGCGTCGTTCTTCTTCGTCGCCGTCTACCTCCACATCTTCCGCGGTCTCTACTACGGCTCCTACAAGGCGCCGCGCGAATTGCTGTGGATCCTGGGCTGCATCATCTACCTGCTGATGATGGCCACGGGCTTCATGGGTTACGTGCTGCCGTGGGGCCAGATGTCGTTCTGGGGCGCCACCGTCATCACAGGCTTCTTCACCGCCATCCCGTTGGTCGGCGAGTGGATTCAGCAGCTGTTGCTCGGGGGCTTCGCCGTCGACAACCCGACGCTGAGCCGCTTCTTCGCGCTGCACTACCTGTTGCCGTTCATGATTGCCGGCGTCGTCGTGCTGCATGTCTGGGCCCTGCACGTAACCGGCCAGACCAACCCGACAGGCATTGAGGTCAAGTCGAAGACCGACACCGTGGCCTTCACCCCCTACGCAACTGTCAAGGACAGTTTCGCCATGGTGGTGTTCCTGCTGGTGTTCGCCTACTTCGTTTTCTACATCCCGAACTACCTCGGCCACCCGGACAACTATACGGTCGCCAACCCGCTGAAGACGCCGGCGCACATCGTGCCCGAGTGGTACTTCCTGCCGTTCTACGCCATCCTTCGCGCCATCACTTTCAACATCGGGCCGATAAACTCCAAGCTCGGCGGCGTGCTTGCCATGTTCGGTGCCATCGCGGTGCTGTTCGTGGTGCCGTGGCTCGACACTTCGAAGGTGCGCTCGGCCGTCTACCGTCCTTGGTACAAGCTGTTCTTCTGGCTGTTCGTGGCCGACGCCATACTGCTCGGCTGGCTGGGTTCGCGCCCGGCCGAAGGCGCCTACGTGGCAATGGCGCAGGTCGCGACTCTCTACTACTTCGTCTTCTTCATCATCATCATGCCGCTCCTTGGCCTGATCGAGACTCCGCGGCGCTTGCCGAACTCGATCACCGAAGCGGTGCTTGAGAAGAACAGGGCGGGGGGTGTCGCGCTCCCGGCCGGAGCGGCCGCCGCTCCGGAAAAGGTTTGAGCGTGTCATTCTGCGAAGGGGATCGGTGATGAAGAAGCTCTTTTGCGGTCTGGCGGCGGCCGGGCTTGCGGTAACAGGTGCGATCGGCCTGGCGCTCGCACAGGACGAAGGCCACAACGCGGCCGAGCCGACGCATTTTCCGATACATCACCCGCGCCAGGAAAGCTGGTCGTTCGCCGGTCCTTTCGGCACCTACGACAAAGCGCAGCTGCAGCGCGGCCTCAAGGTCTACAAGGAGGTTTGCTCGGCCTGCCACTCGATGAACCTCGTGGCGTTCCGAACGCTGGAGGGGCTCGGCTACTCGGAAGCGCAGGTGAAGGCGTTTGCGGCCGAGTATACCATCCAGGACGGGCCGAACGACGCGGGCGAGATGTTCGAGCGTCCGGGCATACCTTCAGACCATTTCCCGGCACCGTTTCCGAATGTCGAAGCGGCTGCCGCAGCCAACAACGGCGCGGCTCCGCCGGACATGTCTCTGCTCGCCAAGGCGCGGGGGGTTGAGCGCGGCTTCCCGACCTTCATCTTCGACATCTTCACGCAATATGCCGAAGGCGGACCGGACTACATCCATTCGCTCATCACCGGCTATGGCGAGGAGCCGCCGGCCGGCATGACCATCCCCGAGGGCACCTACTACAATCCGTACTTCATCGCCGGCAAGTCGCTGGCGATGGCCCCGCCGCTCTCCGACGGCCAGGTCACCTATGACGACGGCGCGCCGCAGACCGTCGACCAGTATGCGCGCGATGCCGCGGCCTTCCTGATGTGGGCCGCCGAGCCGCATCTGGTGGAGCGCAAGACGATCGGCTTCCGCGTGATGGTGTTCATGCTGCTTTTCGCCGGGCTGGTCTATGTGACCAAGCGCAAGATCTGGGCCGCCGTGCCGCACTGAGCGGCGGCCAATCTCAGGACACTTGGAGGGCGCCACACGGCGCCCTTTTCTTTTGCGACGTGCTAAAGGTCGGCGAAGGCTTCGTCGTCCTCCGCGGAGCGCCATTCCTCGAACATGCGGTTGAAGGCTCTCACGCGGGGATCGACCTCGTGATCGGGCAAGTCTACTTCGACTTCGGCTTCAGCACACTGGAGACGGAGCCACACAGAAGCCATCGCGCCAACCGGTCGCAGCTCAAATTCTGCGCAGCACGTGTCGTTGGTTCGCGTCCAAGATCCGACGATGCCGTCGACTACCAACCTCACCGTTTCGCCATCGCGAAGCCGATGACCAAGGTCGTAGGCATGATGACCCCCCAACTGGCTTGAGAGGATGCCGTCGGGTCTGACCGCGATGCGCATTCTCGGCTCCTCCGCTTCGCGTTCTGATTGCAGCGCCATTTAGGCCGTCGGCAACGCGCTTGCAAGATCGCCCACAATTGCGCGGGCGGCGGCTTTCCTTCGCCGGCTCCGGTCACTACAACATGGCGTTCATCCGGAAACCGCCATGAGACCTTCCCTCGAAGACACCCTGCTTGCCGCGATCCGCACGATCCCCGACTACCCCAAGCCGGGCATCCTGTTCCGCGACATCACCACGCTGCTCGGCAATGCGCGTGCCTTCCGCCGCGCGGTGGACGAACTGGTGCATCCCTATGCCGGCTCCAAGATCGACAAGATCGCCGGCATCGAGGCGCGCGGCTTCATCCTGGGCGGCGCGATCGCGCACCAGCTCTCGGCCGGCTTCATTCCCATCCGCAAGAAGGGAAAACTGCCGCACGAAACCGTGCGCGTCGCCTACAGCCTGGAATACGGGCTGGACGAGATGGAGATGCACAAGGACGCCGTCTCGGCCGGCGAGAAGGTCATTTTGGTCGATGACCTGATCGCGACCGGCGGCACGGCGGAAGGCGCCGTCAAGCTGCTGAGGCAGATGGGGGCCGACATCGTGGCATCCTGCTTCGTGATCGACCTTCCGGACCTCGGCGGCCGCAAGAAACTCGAAGGGCTCGGCGTGCCCGTGCGCACGCTGATCGGGTATGAGGGGCATTGAGCGGAGACTATACCGCCTTCAGCAGCACCGCGCCTTCGAACTGCAGGACCGTTGCGCCGGTGCTGTCGAAAGCCTCGCAGACCTGTGTTGCCACACGCCAGCCGGGCCGGCTGCCGAGCGGCCGGTGCCCGGTCGAGCGGCGGGCGAACCGCACCGTCTCGCCGGCATAGACCGGCTTCGGCCATTTGAGGTTGCGAAAGCCGGGGGAGGGGCCGAACTCCGGCTCCGGCCCGGGGCCTGCCCATTTCACCGGCACGCCGTAGGCAAGATTCATCTTCATCCAGGTGGAGGCGGTGTGCCAGCCGGAGGCGCAGAGCGCGCCGAACACGCTGGCCTTGGCGGCTTCCTCGTCGAGATGGAAGGGTTGCGGGTCGTATTTCGCGGCAAAGGCCTTGATCGAAGCGGCGTCGAACAGCTGTCGTCCCAGCTCGACGTCGACGCCGACCATCAAGAAGTCGTCAAGCGTCATGCCGCGCCCGTGTCCGCATCATGACGGTGTTTTCCATCTCCAGCACGAGGTCGTTGTCCTGGTTGACCATCTCGTGCCGAACCGTGACGAGGCCGATGCCGGGGCGCGACTTCGACAGACGGCAGGCCTGAACGACGCAGCGCGCGGAGAGCCGGTCGCCAGCGATCACCGGCCGCTTCCATTTCACATAGTCGATGCCCGGCGCGCCCTGCGAGGTCGAGTTGAGCAGCACCGAGTCCACCAGCATGCGCATATAGATCGCGCAGGTGTGCCAGCCCGACGCCGCAAGCCCGCCAAGCAGGCTCGCCTTGCCGGCCGTCTCGTCGAGATGCATCGGCTGCGGGTCGAACTGCGAGGCAAACTCGATGATCTCCTCGGCTGTCACGATCTTGGTGCCGAGCTCGATCGACGAGCCTTCGGCGAAATCCTCAAACGCCCAATGTCTGTCGCTCATGTGCGATCCCGTTCAACTCTGAACAAAATGGTGGAAGCCGCGAAAACAGGCAAGCGATGGCAGGCAAGGGTGCTCAAAGCCAGCCGCGCCGCTTGAAATAGAGGAAGGGCAGTACCGCCGACACGATCATCAGCACGATCGCCAGCGGGTAGCCGAACGACCAGTCGAGTTCCGGCATGGCATGGAAGTTCATGCCGTAGATCGAGGCGACCAGCGTCGGCGGCAGGAACACGACCGCCGCCACCGACACGATCTTGATGATGGCGTTCTGCTCGATGTTTATCATGCCCAGCGTCGCATCGAGCAGGAAGGTGATCTTCTGCGAGACGAGGTTGGCATAGTCTGCCAGCGAACTGACGTCGCGGCCGAGCGTCTTGGCGCGCGCCTGCACGTCCTTGTCCTTCAGCGCGGCCATCGCCTGCGTCAGGAAGCCTGACAGCCGTTGCATCGTCATCAGGCTTTCGCTCAGGCCGGATGTGAGATCCTCCTTGCGGCCGATGGCCTTGAGCAGCCGCTGGAAATGCTGGTCCCGGTTGGAGGCCTTCTTGGCCGTAGGATGAAAGATGTCGTGCGACAATGCGACGATGTCGTGACCGACCTTCTCCAGGATGTCGGCCAGCCGGTCGACGATCGCCTCCAGCAGGCCGATCAGCACGGTATGGCCGCTCGTGCAGCCGATCGCGGCTTTTTCGGCGCGGGCCGGGAAGGTCACGAAGGCGCGCGGTTCATGGTAACGGATGGTGATGAGGCGCGGGCCGGCGAGCACGAAGGTCACCGGCATCATCGTCGGCGTGTCGCCGTCGCCGAGCGAGGGCAGAGAGGCGGTCATGAAGTAGCAGCCGTTCTCGACGTAGAGGCGGCTCGAGATCTCGATCTCCTCCATCTCCTCGCGAGTCGGCACGCCGACTCCGATCCAAGCCTCGATGGTCGCCTCTTCGTCCTTGGTCGGATTGAAGAGGTCGGCCCAGACGACGTGGTCCAGATTGGCGGTGCAGTCTTCGACCCGCCGCAGACGATCGCCATCGACGATGAAGCCTTGGATCATGGCCGTCATTCCTGCCAGTAGCCGTTGGGCGCTATGCGCGGAGAAACGGTGCTCGGAACACCGGTCCAGGATGGCAGCCGCTTAGTCTCCCGCTTCCTTTCCGTCAAGGCAGCGGCAGCCGGGCGCGCTCAGGTGTTGAACTTGAACAGCAGTATGTCGCCGTCGTGCACGACATATTCCTTGCCTTCGTCGCGGGCCTTGCCGGCCTCCTTGGCCGCCACTTCGCCGCCGAGCGAGACGTAGTCGTCATAGGCGATCGTCTGCGCGCGGATGAAGCCGCGCTCGAAGTCAGTGTGGATCACGCCGGCCGCCTGCGGCGCCTTGGTGCCGCGCGGAATCGTCCAGGCGCGCGTCTCCTTCGGGCCGGCGGTGAAGTAGGTGATCAGGTGCAAGAGGTCGTAGCCGGCGCGGATCAGCCGGTCGAGGCCCGGCTCCTCCAGGCCGAGGTCGGCCAGGAATTCCCTCGCCTCCTCGTCCGGCAGCTGTGCTACCTCGGCCTCGATCGCGGCCGAGATTACCACGGTCCCAGCGCCCTGCGCCTCGGCCATGCGCTCCACCGCCGCAGTATGCTCGTTGCCCTTGGCGGCATCCGCCTCGGCGACATTGCAGACATAGAGCACCGGGTGCGCGGTGAGCAGGTTCAGCCCCTGCAGGATGCGCAGATCCTCAGCGGCGATGCCCTTCAGCATGACACGGGCCGGTTTGCCGGCCTGCAACAGCGCCAGCGCCTTTTCCATGACCGGCAGCAGGGTCATGGCTTCCTTTTCCTTGCCGGTCGCGCGCTTGCGGATCTGCACGATGCGGCGCTCGAGGCTCTCGAGGTCGGAGAGCATCAGTTCGGTCTCCACCGTCTCGGCATCCGCGACCGGATCGATGCGGCCCTCGACATGGGTGATGTCGTCGTCGACGAAGCAGCGCAGCACGTGGACGATCGCGTCGACCTCGCGGATGTTGGCGAGGAACTGGTTGCCAAGCCCTTCGCCCTTGGAGGCGCCGCGGACCAGGCCGGCGATGTCGACGAAGGAGATGCGGGTCGGGATGATCTCCTTCGACTTGGCGATGGCGGCGATCTTCTGCAGCCGCGGATCGGGCACCGCGACCTCGCCGGTGTTCGGTTCGATAGTGCAGAAGGGATAGTTCGCGGCCTGCGCGGCGGCCGTGCGCGTCAGCGCGTTGAAGAGGGTCGACTTGCCGACGTTCGGCAGGCCGACGATGCCGCATTTGAAGCCCATGGTGGATCGATCCTAACGGGAAAGCAGAACTTGCTGCGGGCTATGGGCGAAAGGATCGACGATCGTCAAGCCGTCGATCCTTTGGCCATCCTGCAAATCCTCCGAAAGAAAGTGCGTGCAGCCAAGCTGGAGTGCGGAGGCGAGCAGCAGGCAGTCCCACCAGGAATAGCTCAGCCGATGGTGCAGGACGCGCGCGAGCGTGATCTCGTTCCAGCCAACGGGACTGTCGCCGAGTGCGGCAAAGTCATCGACGACGGAAAACACCACCTGTGGCGATTGAAACCATTTCTTCCGCAAAAGGACGTGGACGAGTTCGTTCAGTACCTGAAGATTGATTTGCCCGATCTGTTGATCGGTCAGGGCGCGAAGCCAGCCGAGGGCTTGGGCGGCTTTCTGCCGCTCGTTTCGGTCGTGCACATAGAGCAGGACGTTTGTATCGACGAACACCCTAGCGGCGGGCATTGCGTTGCTCGGCTGTCGGCATACGGCCGTCTTCGGTCACATCCCACATGGGCCCCGCCAGTATTCTGTCGAGCGCCTCGGCCTGGCGATTGCGCATGCCGCGGCTTGTGGCGGCATCGTCGGCCGCCACCTTTTCGCGGCCTGCCTCGGCCATGTAGCGCGATACGCTCTTGCCGGCCTTTGCCGCGGCAACGCGGATGAGCTGCGCCAGTTCGTCATCGAGGGAAATCGTCACGTTTTTCATCACGGTCTCACTGAAACACGGATTTCGTGTCCGGTGAACTAGCGTCAGCGCACAGATAAATCAAGAATGGCGCCGGAGGCGTGACTGGCGGACGACGTCGCGCAACGGCGAAGCCGGCAAGCTATTCCCGGCCGAACAGCCGCTTAAGCATCGCCGCCATCGGGCCGGTTTCGGGTACCTTCACCTGCGGCTGCTGATGGATGCGGGCCTGGTGGATATGGCTCTTGGCCTTCGGCGCCGGCTTTTCGGCAGCGTCCTTCGATGCCGCCCCGCCCACTGCCAGGCTGAGCTTGTTCATGAAGCCGCTGTCGTCGCCGGTCACCAGCCGATCGATATTGTCAGCCAGCGCGTCGAGTAGCGGCTCCAGCCAGGCCTGGTCGGCTTTGGAAAAATCGCCGAGCACATAGCCGTGCACGAGCTCCTTCACGCCCGGATGCCCGATGCCGATGCGCACCCGCCGGTAATCCTTGCCGACATGGGCATCGAGCGAACGGATGCCGTTGTGGCCGCCGGTCCCGCCGCCGGTCTTGATCCGCACTTTGCCGGGAGCGAGGTCGAGTTCGTCGTAGAGCACCACGAGATCGGCCGGCGCCAGCTTGTAGAACGCCATCGCCGCCTGCACCGACTGGCCGGACAGGTTCATGAAGGTCTGCGGCTTGATCAGGAGCGTTTTCTCGCCGGCGAGCGTGCCTTCGGCGATCAGGCCCTGGAACTTCTTCGACCAGGGCGAAAAGGAATGGCGGCGGGCAATCGCGTCCGCCGCCATGAAGCCGACATTGTGCCGGTTGCCGGCATGGACGGCGCCCGGATTGCCGAGACCTGCGATCAGCTTCATCGCAGTGGCCCTCCGGGCAAGGCGGTTACTCCGCCTCGGTTTCCGTCGCGGCAGTCTCGGCGGTGGCCTCGACTTCCGGCTTCATCGCCGACGAACCGGCGATGGTCGCGATGGTGAAATCGCGATCGTGGATGACCGGGCGCACGCCGGCCGGCAGCTTCACTGCCGAAATGTGCAGCGAGTCGCCGATGTCGGTGCCGTCGAGGTCGACCGTTATGAACTCCGGGATCGCGTTGGCCGGGCAGTGGAACTCCACCTCGTGGCGAACGATGTTCAGCACGCCGCCGCGCTTCAGGCCGGGCGACTTGTCCTCGTTGATGAAGTGCACGGGCACGTCGACATTGACCTCGGTGTCCTTGCCTATGCGCAGGAAGTCGACATGGATGGGGAAATCCCGCACCGGGTCGAGCTGGAAGTCCTTCGGCAGGACCTGGATCTTCTGGCCGTCGACATCGAGCGTGGCGATGGTGGTCAGAAAGCCACCGCCATGGATCTTGTAGTAGATCTCCTTGTAGGAGAGGGCGATCGCCAGGGGAGGCTGCTTGTCGCCGTAAATCACTGCAGGCACTTTACCGTTGCGGCGAACTTCCCGGGCGGACCCCTTACCGACCCGTTCGCGCGCTTCGGCCTTGAGCTCGTAAGCATTCTGGCTCATGGCATTTCCTTTCGCGTGTGTTGGAGCATCCCCGACCCGGCAAAAGAGGCCGGCCCGAAAATGTCGAAAGCGGCCCGATGAGCCGCCCTCATCCGCGTTGCCTCCAAGGGTGTCTACGCGGGTGGCGAGCCTATAGCGGAAGCGGCGTCGCAGCGCAAGAACGGGGTGTTGACGTTGTTGCACTGTCACGTTTTGCCTATAGCCGATCCGGCTGGGTGTTCATTGGAAGCGGCATGGCGGGTTTGGCGAGCGGGACGGCTTCGGAATTCACAGGTCCGGATATGCGCCCGTCCTTCGGCGAGACCGTTCGAACATTCGGCCGCATCGGGTTGCTGTCGTTCGGCGGGCCGGCCGGGCAGATCGCTCTCATGCACCGCGTGCTGGTCGAGGAAAAGCGCTGGCTGGACGAGCGCCGCTTCCTGCACGCGCTGAACTACTGCATGCTCCTGCCCGGACCGGAGGCGATGCAGCTTGCCACCTATTCCGGCTGGCTCCTGCACGGCACCAAAGGCGGGCTTGTCGCCGGCCTGCTATTCCTGCTGCCGGGCGCGCTGCTGATCACGGCGCTGTCGATCCTCTATCTCCTGGTCGGCGACGCACCGGCCGTTGAAGGCCTGTTGTTCGGCCTAAAGGCCGCGGTGCTCGCAGTCGTGCTGGAAGCGCTCCTAAGGATATCGCGCAGGGCGCTGAAGAACGGGGCCGCCGTCGCCGTCGCCGTGGCCGCCTTCGCGGCGATCGCCTTCCTGCGGGTGCCGTTCCCGGTGATCATCATTGTCGCCGGGTTCGTCGGCGTCGCCATGCATATGTCCGCCCCGCGCGAAAAAGCGGCGGACGCCGACGGGCAGAGCGGCGCCGAGAAGGTGCCGGAGTGGGCCCGGCCGACGATGGCGCGGTTCTTCTCGACGCTGGCGGTCTGGCTGGCGGCATGGTTCGGGCCGCTGCTCTTGATGCTCGCCATCTTCGGTGCAGGCAACGTCTTCGTGCAGCAGGCGAAATTCTTCTCGGTGATGGCGGCGGTCACCTTCGGCGGTGCCTACGCCGTGCTTGCCTATGTCGCGCAGCAGGCCGTGCAGGTCTACGGATGGCTGCGGCCGGACGAGATGCTGACGGGGCTCGGCCTGGCCGAAACAACGCCCGGCCCGCTCATCCTTGTGCTGGTGTTCGTCGGCTTTCTGGGCGGGGCGAGGGCGGGCGATCTCACCGGCGTGGCCGGCGGCCTCGCCGGCGCCGTGGTCGCGTTGTGGTTCACTTTCGTGCCCTGTTTCCTCTGGATTTTCGTCGGCGCGCCGTTCGTCGAGCGCCTGCGCGGCGTGCGCTGGCTTGATTCCGCACTTGCCGCGATCACCGCGGCGGTGGTCGGCATCATCGCCAACCTCGCTCTATGGTTCGGGCTGCATGTCCTGTTCGGCAAGGTTCATGATGCTGCGTTCGGCCCGCTGGTCGTACCCGTGCCGGAGCTTGCCAGCCTCGACATATGGGCGGCGGCGATCGCGGCCGTTTCGGCCATCGCCCTTGTCCGCATCCATCTGCCGATGCCGGCCGTGCTCGGCGCGGCGATGACGGCAGGAATTGCGGCTCGTCTCGTCTTCTGAAAGCCTGATCGGTTCAGTCGAACAGGCTGGACACCGATTCTTCGCTGGCCGTGCGCGAAATCGCCTCGCCGATCAGGTCGGCGATCGACAGGACGCGGATGTTGTGCGCGGCCGCGACGCTTTCGGTCGGCTGGATGGAATCGGTGATCACCAATTCTTTCAGCTTTGAGGCGGTGATGCGGGCGATCGCCCCGCCGGAGAGTACGCCATGGGTGATATAGGCGGTGACGCTGGTGGCGCCGTCCGCAATCAGCGCCTCGGCGGCGTTGCACAGCGTGCCGCCCGAATCGACGATGTCGTCGTAGAGCAGGCAGTCCTTGCCGTGGACGTCGCCGATGATGTTCATCACCTCCGACTCGCCGGGCCGCTCGCGGCGCTTGTCGACGATGGCGAGTTGCGCATCGACGCGCTTGGCGAGAGCGCGGGCGCGCACCACGCCGCCGACGTCGGGCGAGACCACCATCAGCGAGGAACGCGGATAGCGCGCCTTGACGTCGCGCGCCATCACCGGGACCGCGAACAGATTGTCGGTCGGGATGTCGAAGAAGCCTTGGATCTGGCCGGCGTGCAGGTCGAGCGTCAGCACGCGGTCGGCGCCGGCGCGCGTGATCAGGTTGGCGACCAGCTTGGCCGAGATCGGCGTGCGGCCCGAGGCGCGGCGATCCTGCCGCGCATAGCCGAAATAGGGGATCACGGCGGTGATGCGGCGCGCCGAGGAGCGGCGAAACGCATCGATCATGATCAGCATTTCCATCAGGTGATCGTTTGCCGGGAAAGATGTCGACTGCAGCAGGAAGACATCCTCGCCGCGCACGTTTTCCTGGATCTCGACGAAAATCTCCTGGTCGGCGAACCGCCGCACACTAGCCTTTCCGATCTGGATGTTGAGGTAGCGGGCGACGGATTCAGCCAGGACTCGGTTCGAGTTGCCTGCGAAGAGTTTCATGCAAAAACCCCGGCGGTTGCCAGCCCTTCAATGTCGTGGCTTTTAGCGGCCTTGGTCGGTAATGCAAGCGCGGCGGCGCGCTTTCCCCCGCGAGTGTGGCAAGCGTGCTTAACCGGCCTGGCCGTCGACCCAGGCGGAAAACGCGTCGATGGTCTGGTCGGCGATGGTGCGCATGGTATCGGCGGAGACAGAAGCCCAGCCCTCCGCCTTGCCCGCCGGGCCGCTCTGCTGGCCGGTGATGCGGTGGAGCCGCGCGCCGGAGGGATCGTAAACGTCCCAGACATAGACCACCGTGGTGGTCCCGTTCTCGGAAAGCACCGAAAAATAGCCCTTCAGCACGTGCGTCGCGGACGGGTCGTCGTTGCCAGCCAGCTCAATCCCGCGGGCGTGGGCCTGCTGCGCCAGCCGTTCGGTCAGGGGGATCGCGGCTACATTCGTCACCCCCACGACCGGCACGAACTGGATGCGCGTCGCCTCGCCGAGCGAGGCCGTGCGGGCCGCTACGGCGGGAGCGGTCGTCGACGACGTGCTGAACGGCGCGGGCGCCGCAGCCGATTGCGGCGACGAGATGTCGTTCAACGCCGGGCCGGCGATGGCGGACGGCTCGAGCACGTCCTGCGGACTGGTGCAGCCGGCCGCGGCGAAGGCCGCGGCGATCAGCACTGCAGGCCAGAGCGCATGTCTCATGCGCCAATCTCCGTCGGCAGCGCGCCCCTCACCGCATGCGGCCCCGATTCACTGCACGATCAAGTCGAGATCATGGCGCGATAGCGGACGCGGGCTCGAATTGGTGGTGAGGTAGGTTCGCCCCAGCGTCATTGCCGTCTCGCTCTCCGAATCCATGATGATCATGTGTGCAAACAGCGTCATATCCGGCGCGATCGGCTCGGAATTGCCCTGGTAGAACATCGGCATGTCCATCCACGAGGGGGTGAAGCGAGCGCCGACCGAATAGCCGCAGGCGTTCAGCCGGTGCTTGGTGAGGCCGTGCGCTTCCATGGTGCGGGCATGCGCGTCGAAGACGTCGCCAAAGGTGTTGCCGGGCGCCATCGCCTTCTCGACGGCGAGCAGCGCGGCCTTCGCCGCATCGAACAGTTCGGTGTGGCGCTTGCCGGCCTTGCCGGTCAGGATAGTTCGCATCATCGGTGCGTGGTAGTGGTGGAACACGCCCGCCCATTCCAGCGTCAGCTGGTCGTTCTTGTTGAGCTTGCGCCGGCCGGCCTTGTAGCGGCAGAGCAGAGCGTCCGGGCCGGAGCCGATGATGAACTCGTTGGCGGGATAGTCGCCGCCGCCGGCGAAGATCGCGCCCTGCATCGCAGCCAGTATCGCGCCTTCGTCGCCGCCCTGCCTGATCAGCGGCAGCGCCGCGTCCAGCGCGTCGTCGGAAAGCTCGGCGGCGCGTTCCGCCTTCTTGATTTCGGCGGGGCTCTTGAACAGCCGCAAGTGCCCGACCATGCCGGAAATGTCGACGATCTGGCCGAAGGTCGCCATCTGCTCATCGAGGCGCCGGCCATTGAAGGCGGTGAGCCCGTGCGTGTCATATTCGATCCCGATCCGGCAGCCGAGCAGGCCGAGGTCGTTCATCAGGTTGCGCAGGTCCACGGCGGGATTGGCGCCTTCGCGGTCGGTCCACTGCACGATGTTCTCGATGATCGAGGTGTGGCGGGCCTGGCGCAGGTCGGCCGATCGCGTCAGCAGCACCATCGAGCCGTCCGCCTTCACTACCAGGCTCTGGAAAAAGCAGAAGCCGAAAGTGTCGTAACCGGTCAGCCAGTACATGCTCTCCTGCGCGAACAGCAGCACGGCGTCGAGCTTGCGCGAGGTCATCTCGATCAGCAGGCGGTCGCGGCGGGCGTCGAACTCGGCACGTTCGAAATGCAGGGCCATCATCCGTCCTCCAGAACGATCGCCGAGATCTGGCGGCCGTAATCGGCCTCGCGGCGGTGCGTGGTGCGCCTGTAGGAGAAGAACAGGCCCTCCTCGGCATAGGTGCAGCGGTCGAGCATCTCGGCCCGAACCCCGGCGGCAAGCAGGCGATCGACAGTGTAGCGGTTGAGGTCGAACATCGCATGACCGGAATTGGTCGACGGCGCAAAATATTGCGCGTTGCCCGCGTCGGCCCCGCGGAAGCGCTGCACGAACTCCGGCCCGACCTCGTAGTTGCGCGCGGTGATCGAAGGCCCGAGAACCGCCACGATCCGTTCGCGCCGGGCGCCCAGTGCTTCCATCGCGGCGACGGTGTTCTCCAGCACGCCGGTGAGGGCTCCCTTCCAGCCGGCATGCGCGCCGCCGATTATCCGCGCGTGCGGGTCGGCGAAGAGCACCGGACCACAATCGGCGGTCGAGATCCCCAGCGCCAACCCCGGCCGGTCGGTCACCATGGCGTCGACCTTGGGCCGCTCGCCCGCGAACGGTTCGCGCACCACCAGCACGTCCGGCGAGTGCACCTGGTAGGCGCTGAGCAGCGCGCTTGGTGCAACGCCCATCCACTCGGCCACCCTACGGCGGTTTTCCCTTACTTTCTGCGGGTCGTCGCTGGAGCCGACGCCGGTGTTGAGTCCGGCATAGATACCTTCAGAGACTCCGCCGGTGCGCGTGAAATAGCCGTGACGGACGCCGGCACCGGCCATCGCGTCGAGCGCCTGCGACCGGACCGGGAGCGGCTTCGAATCGTCCATCATGCGCCGCCATGTTCAATCCGGACGGGTTTTCGTCAAGGCAAGCCATTGCTGAAGCGGGGTGTGTCCGGGTTGCGCTCCGCTTTACGGCGCCGGCGTTGCAGAATGAAGTCCATCCCCCATTGCCGATGATTCACTCCCCGCAGCCGAGCGGCGGCACACTACTCCGCAAACCCGGCCAGCCTCACTCCCTGCCGCGCCACCGCGATCACCTTGAACAGCGTGCCCATCGCGTCCGGACCCGCCAGCCGCTCGGCTTCCCCGCTCAGACGGTCGCGGCCGGCCTCGTCCATCGCGGCACCGAGACGGCCCGCGCGCTCCAGCAGGCCGAGCGCCAACAGAAAATCGCCCTGCGTGGCCAGCTTCGCCTCGAGCCCTTCCGCCCGGGCCGCCCCGGCGAGCGCGGAAAAGTCGACGTGGCTGGTGAGGTCCGCCTCGCCGGGGCTTTCGAGCACGCCCTCCGGGCGGTGCCGGCGCACCGCCTGAAAAGTATCGCCGAAACCCGGCTCGAAATGGCCATAATCGAAGAACAGCCCCGCGCCGCCCTCGGCGGCGATCCGCGCCGCGGTTTCCTGCATCAGGGCGGTTCGTGCCGGCGCGGCCTCGAAGATCGTTCCCACCGCCGCGCCGGCCGCTGCTCCAGGCAGGAAAACGGCCTCGATTTCCGCGGGCCCCGCCACGAAGGCAAGCGCGCCGGCCTCGTCGAGGCCGATCATGCGCTCGCGCCAGCCATTTTGCGTGAGAATGAACTGCCGCGCCGGCAGCGCGTCGAAAATCTCGTTGCCGACCACGATCAGCGGCCCGACAGCCAATCCGGCGAGGCTTGCGTGCCATTCCAGCCGCGCTCCGCTGCCGGCGAGCGTGGCGCGCTGGACGCTCTGAAGCCGGGCGCTGGCCTCGACAAGGGCAAATCGCGCCGATCGTGCCACCTCGGGCGCCAGCCGGCCGAGCGTCCGCAAGATATCCTTCATCAGCGTGCCGCGGCCTGGCCCGATTTCGGCGATCGTGGTCTCCGGCGGTGCCCCGATTGCTTGCCAGGCGGACAATATCCAGACGCCGACCAGTTCGCCGAACATCTGGCTGATTTCCGGCGCGGTGGTAAAATCTCCACCTGCGCCGAACGGCTCACGGGTCGTGTAATAGCCTTGCCGCGGGTCGAGCAGGCAGAGCGCCATGTAGTGCGCCACGCTCATCGGCCCGTTCGCGGCGATCAGAGCGGCGATGCGCTCGCCGAGAGGCGTCATGCCGGGTTCGCCGGCCGCGCCGTCAGAATGGCCCAGGCGCCGATCAGTACCATCGGCAGCGACAGCACCATCCCCATGGTCAGCCAGCCGCCGAGCAGATAGCCGAGCTGCACATCCGGCTCGCGGAAGAATTCCACGAAGATGCGCACCAGCCCGTAGCCGGCGACGAACGCACCGGCGACGAAGCCGGGCGTCTTCAGCCGCAGAGCGCGGTGCGTCAGCAGGCGTAGCACCACGAATAGCAGCACGCCCTCCAGCAGCGCCTCATAAAGCTGGCTCGGGTGGCGGGGCAGGGGTCCGCCATTCGGAAAGACGACGCCCCAGGGCATGTCGGTCGGCCGGCCCCACAGCTCGGAATTGATGAAGTTCGCCACCCGCACGAGTCCCAGCGCCGGCGGTGTCGAAGCGGCGATCACGTCGAACAGGCTCCAGGTGCTGATGCCGCGCGAGCGCGAGAACAGCACCATTGCCAGGATGGTTCCGAGGATGCCGCCGTGGAAGGACATACCGCCCTGCCAGATGGCGACGATGTCTGCCGGATTCTCGATGTAGCGGGCGAAGTCGTAGAAAAGCACGTAGCCCAGCCGCCCGCCGGCGACGATGCCTATCGCGGCCCAGACCAGGAAATCGTCGATGTCCTGCGGCGTCAGCGGCGCGCCGGAAGCCGGCCAGAGGCGCGCATTGGCGGCCAGGCGCTTGGCATACCACCAGCCGAACAGGATGCCGACGATGTAGCCCAGCCCGTACCAATGGATCGCCAGCGGTCCGATGGTCACGATGACCGGGTCGATGTTTGGGAAGGGCAGGGCCGCCAGCGGCAGCAGCAGATAGTCGCTCAAGGCGGCGTCTCCTTGGGGGCGGCGGGGACCATGCTTGAGGCATGGGGCAGGGTCAAGGCAGGCGGCGCGTCGCCATGCCCCGCCCGACCGGAAGCCCGCAAGCCTTGCATTCGGCGGCGTGCCACCTTAACTCGAAGGTGAGATCAAGGGAGGCCGCCATGCCGACGACCGGTCCGAACCGCATCCTCGACGAATTCGCCAAGCTGATGACCGACGCCGCCGGGGCGGCGCAGGGCGTGCGCCGTGAGGTCGAGACGGCTTTCCGGGGCCAGGCTGAGCGCATCCTCAACACGATGGACGTCGTCCAGCGCGAGGAATTCGAGGCTGTTCGCGAGATGGCAGCCAAGGCGCGGGCCGAGAACGAGACGCTGCGCGCCAGGCTCGACGCGCTGGAAGCCCGGCTCGGCGATGCCGGCGACACCACCGGCGACGCTCCCAAGCCACGCGCGAAAAAATAATTTCGCGGTTTTCCACAGCCGGGGCGAATTTGAAAACCGCTTTGTGCTGAATCGCTTACCTGCGATCGCTGACCATAGCCGGCTGTGCTGTCCACACCCCTCCGGGCCAGTCGCCAATTTTTGGGCTGGTCAGGCGACTCTTCATCAATACACTGAATTTGCTACATGATTCGGAACCGGGTCATGTGCCGGTAAACGGGAGCCGGGGCGGCTTTCGTCAACCGTCGGGTATTTGTCCGCGTTTCCTCCGAACCCTGGCTTCGGCCGGCCGCCTTCGGCGGCGGGCGGGGGCGCGCAGACCTTCAGGATGCATCATGGAACTCATCGAACTCGACTTCGCCCGCGAAATCCACCCGGTGGACGTCATCGAGCAGGTCGCCAATACCAATGACTGGGCGTTCGAGCGCACCGGCGACGACGAGATCGCCATATCGGTGGCCGGAAGCTGGACCGACTACCACGTATCCTTCTCCTGGATGGAGGATTTCGAGGCGCTGCACCTGGCCTGCGCCTTCGACATCAAGGTGCCTGAAGCCCGCACGCTGGAGGTCATGCGGCTGCTATCGCTGATCAACGAGCAGATGCTGTTCGGCCATTTCGACTTATGGGAGCAGGAGGGCGCAATCATGTTCCGCCAGTCTCTGTTGCTCGCCGGCGGCGCTGAGCCGACCAGCGCGCAGGTCGAGGTGCTTTTGTCGAGCGCGCTCGACGCCTGCGAATGCTACTTCCAGGCATTCCAGTTCGTCATCTGGTCGGGCACGTCGGCCAAAGATGCACTGGCCGGCGTCATGTTCGAGACCCTGGGCACGGCCTGATCGTGTCCGGCAGCGAAAAACGCCCGGAGATCAGCTTCGCGGATTTCGACCGTGTCGACGTCCGCGCCGGCACCATCGTTGCCGCCGAGCCGTTCCCCGAGGCGCGCAAGCCGGCGATCAAGCTGATGATCGATTTCGGCCCCGTGGTCGGCATCAAGAAGTCGTCGGCGCAGATCACCCGCCACTACCGGCCCGAGCAACTGGTCGGCAGGCAGGTGTTCGCGGTGGTGAATTTCCCGCCGCGCCAGATCGGCAAGTTCATGTCGGAAGTGCTGACGCTGGGCTTTCCGGACGCCGACGGCGAGGTGGTGCTCGGCGCTATCGATCTCAAAGTGCCGAACGGCGGCCGGCTGTTCTGAGCGGGAACGCCTCTGCGTCGGGGAACTGATCGCTGCGATGGGCGGCATGGACATGCTCGAGAAATATCCGCGCACACTGGTCCCAGTCGTAGCTCAGCGCCTTTTCCCGGCACATTTCGCGCGACACGGCCAAAGCCGCAAGCGCCGCCTCGCGCAAATCGTGGGACAGCACGCCGCCGACACCGTCGGCCAGCACGTCTGCCGGGCCGGTTACCGGGTAGGCAGCTATCGGCAGACCGCTGGCGAGCGCTTCAAGAAGGACGATGCCGAACGTGTCGGTGCGGCTCGGGAAGACGAACACGTCCGACGACGCGTAAACCTCCGCTAACGCTTCGCCCGTGCGGGTGCCGAGAAAGACGGCGTCGGGATAGCGCGATTTGAGCGAAGGCATCGCCGGCCCGTCGCCGACCACCAGCTTGGTGCCGGGCAGGTCGAGTTCGAGGAAGCTCGGCAGCCCTTTTTCGACCGCGACACGCCCGACATAGAGAAAGACCGGCTTCGGCAGGTTCAGGTCGATCGCGCGTTCGGGATTGAACAACACCGTATCGACGCCGCGCGTCCACAGCCGCACCTTGTCGAAGCCGCGCGAGCGCAGTTCCGCCGCGAGCGACGGTGTGGACACGAACGTGCCTTGGCCGGCATTGTGGAAGCGTCTCAGCCAGGCGTAAGTCCAGGACTCCGGGACTGGCGCGCGCGCACTGAGGTATTCCGGGAAGCGGGTGTGGTAGCTGGTGGTGAAAATGCGGTTCTGCTTGATGCAGGCGCGGCGAGCGATCACCCCGAGCGGCCCCTCGGTCACGATATGCACATGGTCGGCGTTGATCTGCCTGATCCGCCTGGCGATTTCGCCCGGCCAAGGCAGGGCCAGCCGGATGTCCGGATAAGATGGCATCGGCAGGGTCGCGAACTCGCCCGGCGAGATGATCGAGACGTCTTCCCCCCATGCCACCAGTCTCTCGACCAGCCGTTCCATGGTTCGGACCACGCCATTGATCTGGGGATGCCATGCGTCGGTGACGATAAGGAATCGCATACGATCGAAAGAGCACGCTTTCGTGACGGGTGCATGAAACCCCGGTTTCGCGCGGCTTTCAGCGCCACCATTGCCACATGCCTTACGCCAGTCGCGATTGTTGACTGGCCCCCGGCTCAACTGGTGTTAGTCTGCTGCTGGTAGGGAACCACCTGCCAAAGCGAGGACCTCAATGATCCGGCTCGGCAAGACCTATCAGCATCTCGTCCATGGCGCCGGCTGCGGCTGTTCCAGCCACGCCCTGCAACTCGTCTCGCGGCGCCTGGAAGCGTTTTCGCGCCGCAGCTTTCTGGCTGGTCTGGGGGCAACCGCCGCTGCGGGCGCATTGGGCGGCACGGCCGTCGCCCAGGCCTCCAGCCCGGCGCCGGCCACTCTATTCCGCCAGGCGCGGGTGTTCGACGGCAAGGCGGGCACGCTGACGGCCGGCCAGGTCCTGGTCGAGGGCAACCGGATTGCCGCCATCGACACGAGCAACAGCGCGCCGCCTGATGGTGCAACCGTCATCGACTGCGGCGGGCGCGTCCTGATGCCCGGCCTGATCGACATGCACTGGCACACGCTCTACGCGGCCGTCCCGATGCAGATCCTGATGACCGGCGATCCGGGCTTTGTCTTCGCCGCCTCGACCGCGGAAGCCGAGCGCACGCTTCTGCGCGGCTTTACCACCGTGCGTGATCTCGGCGGGCCGGTGTTCACCTTCAAGCAGGCGATCGACGCCAACGTCATCCCCGGGCCGCGCATCTTTCCGTCCGGCGCAATGATCACCACCACCGGCGGGCATGGCGACCTGCGCCTGCCGACCGAAATGCCGCGCGGCGGCGGCCAGCTCTCCTTCAGCGAGCGCGCCGGCAATGCCGCGATCGCCGACGGCGTCGGCGATCTGCAATTGAGGGTGCGCGAACAACTCCTGCAGGGCGCCTCGCAGGTCAAGCTGGTCGGCGGCGGTGGCGTCTCGTCGCCGCGCAGCCCGCTCGACATGTCGACCTTCAGCGAGGACGATCTGCGCGCCGCCGTCAACGTCGCGCGCGACTGGAACACCTACGTCACCGTGCATGCCTATGCGCCGCACACCGTGCAGCGCGCGATCGCGGCCGGCGCGGCCTGCGTCGAGCACGCGCACCTGATGGACGAGGACACGGCGCGCGCCTTTGCCGAAAAGGGCATCTGGCTGAGCACGCAGCCGTTCCTGTCGACCGACGACGTCGCCCCGCAGACCGGCCCGTCGGCCGAGCGCATGCTGCAGGTGTTTGCCGGCACGCCGAAGATCTACGAATACGCGCGCAAATACGGAATCAAGACGGCCTGGGGCTCCGACGTGCTGTTCTCGCCGGAAATCGCGCCGCGCCAGAGTTTTATGCTGACGCATCTTGCGAACTGGTACAGCAACCTCGAGACACTGAAGGCCGCCACGTCAGTCAATGCCGAACTGCTGGCGCTCTCCAATCTGCGGATACCCTATTCCGGCAAGCTCGGCGTAATCGAGCGCGGCGCCTTCGCCGACCTTCTGGTGATCGACGGCAATCCGCTCGACGACATCCATTTGATGGAGAATCCTGGAAAGAACCTGGCGATCGTCATGAAGGACGGCGCGATCTACAAGAACACGCTGTAGGGCCGGAGGCCTCAGGCCGGGATGCGGATCTGGGCGCGCAGGCCGCCTTGCGGGCTGTCGTCCAGGATGATGTCGCCGCCGTGGCTGCGAGCGATGTCGAGAGCGATGGACAGGCCGAGCCCGGTGCCGCTGGCGTCGAGGTTGCGCGCCTGGTCGAGCCGCACAAACGGGCGGAACACCCGCTCGCGGCTTTCCGGCGGAATGCCGGGGCCGTCGTCGTCGACGTTGATCACCAGCATGCCGTGCTCGTGCCGCGCCGAAATCTCCACGGCTTTCGCGTGGCGCAGCGCGTTGCCGACAAGGTTGTCGAGCAGCCGCTCGAAGCCGCTCGGCCGTACGAACACTTCCGGATCGCCCTCGATCGAGGTCGACAGCCGCCGCTTCTGCAGTTTCGCCTGTTCGCGCAGGCGGTCGAGGCAGAGCCGCATGTCCACCATCGCCGGCTCCTCGAGGATGTCGTGGCGGGCGAAAGCGAGGTAACCCTCCAGCATCGACTGCATGTCGTCGATGTCCTTGTTCATCGCCTCGGTGTCGACGCGGCCGCGCGACAGCGCGAGCTGCAGCCGGAAGCGCGTCAGGATCGTGCGCAGATCGTGGCTGACGCCGGTCAGCATCTGCGTCCGCTGCTCGATCTGGCGCTCGATGCGCTCGCGCATCTGGATGAAGGCATAGCCGGCGCGCCGCACTTCCTCGGCGCCGCGCGGCCGGAAGTCGTGCGGCATCGGCTGACCCTTGCCGAAACTCTCTGCCGCGGCGGCGAGCTGCAGGATCGGCCGGATCTGGTTGCGCAGGAAGGGAATCGCGATGGTGAGCAGCACCAGCGAGGTGCCGACCATCCACAGCAGGAAGATGTGCGTGTTGGAGGCATAGGCCTGGCTGCGGCGGGCAAAGACGCGCAGCACCTTGTCGTTCAGCTGGATACGGATCTCGACCACGTTGGAATCGCCGACGGTGTCGATCCAGAACGGCAGGTTGATCTGGCGGGTGATTTCCTCCGACAGCGCCTGGTCGAGGATGGAGAAGAACGGTTTTGGCCCCGGCGGCGGCAGCGGGTCGGGCGGCAGGACGTCGATCTTCAGCGAAAGCCGGTCCTGCGCGATGCGGATCACTTCGGCGTAGTCATTGCCCTGCGGATAGGTGTCGATCATGTCGATGATCGCGGCCACGTCGCGCACCACCGCCTGCGACAGGCGCTGCGTCACCGTCTGCCAGTGCCGCTCCATGAACACGAAGGCGATGACCGACTGCAAGAGGATCATCGGCGTGATGATGATCAGCAGCGAGCGCGCATAGAGCCGCTTCGGCATGTAGACGGAGACCTGGCGCCAGAAGAGGCGCCAGGCGTTCGGTATCGGCGAAACGAATCGCGCGGCCCGGGCCGTGAACGTCGGCCCGCTCTCCGGCGCGGGCAGGGCCGGCCGGACCGACGACCGGCTTCTCAGCAGCCGGCTGGAATCGGGCGGCGGTCCGTAGGGCACTTCTATTCCACGCTGAGCCGGTAGCCGATGCCGCGCACGGTCTGCAGCCACACCGGGTTGGACGGGTCGCGCTCGATCTTGCGGCGCAGCCGGTTGATCTGCACGTCGATGGTGCGCTCGCCGACGTCCGAATCCTCGCCGACCAGTTCGTGGCGCGGGATCGTTTCGCCGGCGCGGCCGGCGAAGATGGCGAGGATCTCCTGCTCGCGGTCGGTGAGCCGAAGCATCTCGCCGCCGCGCTTCAGTTCGCGCCGCGAAATCTGGAAGGTGTAGGGGCCGAACACGATCTGCTCGAGTTTTGGCGTCAGCTGCGGGCCGCCGCGGCGCAGCACGTTGTTGATGCGCAGGATCAGTTCGCGCGGATCGAATGGCTTCGGCAGATAGTCGTCGGCGCCGGCTTCCAGGCCGTTGATGCGGCTGTCGGTCTCCGACAAAGCCGTCAGCATCAGGATCGGCACCGCATTGCCGTTGCGCAGCGAACGGGTGAGCTCGACGCCGTTCTCGCCCGGCATCATCACGTCGAGCACGATCAGGTCGAAGTCGAGCCCGGCCAGCTTGCGCCTTGCCTCGGCGGCTGTCCCGGCCACCGTGACCCGAAACCCGTTCTCGCTGAGATACTGCTTCAAAAGGTTGCGGATTCGGGTGTCGTCGTCGACGACCAGCAGATGGGGCGCGTCGTCCCCCGGTACGCCGTTATTGTCCAGCTTTTCATGCGTCTCCATCGGCTTGCTCCAGTCGGGCCCCCGGCAGGTTGTCGATCTGGGCGCGCAGTTCGGGATTGACCATTGCCTTCAGAAACCGTTCCACCTCGACACGCGCACCAGGCTTGGCTCCATCCAATGCCGCGCGGATGCGGCGCGACTGTGGCCTTGCAAGTGCGAGCGCCAGCGCGCGGCCCTTCGCCGTAGGGTACAGCTCGCGCTGTCGCCGGTCGCGCGGGCCGGTAACCTGAACGACATGTCCTGTGTCGATGAGCTGCTTCAGCACGCGCGCCAGGCTCTGTTTGGTTATCTGTAGCACGTCCAGCAATTCGGCAACCGTCAAGCCGGGCGTACGGTTGACAAAATGCAGGATGCGATGGTGGGCGCGGCCGAAGCCGTAGTCGGCTAGAATCTGGTCGGGATCGGATGTGAAGTCGCGATACGCGAAAAACAGCAGTTCGATCAGTGTCAGATCGACGCCATCCTCGCTGGACAGGGCCGTCCTGATCGGCTTGGGGGCGGAAGTGCTGCGTTCTGCCATGGAGTCCTTCTGCGACGGAATTTATGTCAGCACTATTGACATATTTTTTGCCGGGTGGTAATTTTTGACAAGCTTTTCGCTGGATTGCGAACGAAAAGGAATGGTCAGAGCTGCTTTTTCGCAGTTTCCATCGAATTGTCTAACGCACCAGAACCGCTTACGCTTGCTTGGCCGCCATGAGACGGCAGGGCGCCGAAAGCTCAAAAAGATATGCGGGCCGCGGCTCGCGGGAGGTTACTATGGCATCCGTCCCCTTCGATCAACTCGACGGCCAAATCTGGATGAACGGGGAGTTCGTCAAATGGGCCGACGCCAAGATACACGTGCTGACGCATGGCCTTCACTACGCCAGCGCCGTGTTCGAGGGCGAGCGCGCCTATGGCGGCGAGATCTTCAAGCTGACCGAGCACACCCAGCGCCTTCATGATTCGGCGCGCATCCTCGGCTTCCGCATCCCCTACAGCGTTACCGAGATCGACGACGCCTGCCGCACGCTGCTGAAGAAGCAGGGCTTCCTCGACGCCTATGTGCGCCCGATCGCCTGGCGCGGCAGCGAGCAGATGGGCGTGTCGGCGCAGAACAACCGCATCAACTGCGCCATCGCGATCTGGCAGTGGCCTAGCTATTTCGACCCGGCGCAGAAGCTGAAGGGAATCCGCCTCGACGTCGCTGAGTGGCGCCGGCCCGACCCGCGCACGGCGCCGTCCAAGGCGAAGGCCGCTGGCCTCTACATGATCTGCACGCTGTCCAAGCACAGCGCCGAGTCCAAGGGCTATGCCGACGCGATGATGCTGGATTGGCGCGGCCAGGTGGCCGAGGCCACCGGCGCTAACATTTTCTTCGTCAGGGACGGCAAGATCCACACGCCGAAGCCGGACTGCTTCCTCGATGGCATCACGCGGCGCACAGTCATCGGGCTCGCCAAGGACCGCGGCTTCGAGGTCATCGAGCGGGCGATCATGCCGGAAGAGCTGGAAGGTTTCGAGCAATGCTTCCTGACCGGCACCGCGGCCGAGGTCACGCCCGTCTCCGAGATCGGGCCGTACCGCTTTCAGGTCGGCGAGATCGCCAGGACGCTGATGAATGACTATTCGGCCGCCGTGCAGCCCAAGCACGCCATCGCCGCGGAGTAATCTCGAAAACTGATTCCTGCACGGGCGGCCCAAGGGCCGCCGACATGCTTCCGTCATTTGACTTTGCCTCGCATCGGCGTCTGATAGCGGCGCCGGGCAGATTCCCGGCCGCCAAATGGAGGGAATGGCAATGGAAGCCCTGATGCCAATCGTTATTCAGGTCATTACCGGTATCATCGGAGGGCAGGCAATCGGGACGGTTCTCAAGAACATCCCGATGAGCCAGGTCATCAAAATCATCAGCGGTGCAGTCGGCGGCGTCGGCGGCGGTGCCATCCTGGGCAGCCTCGTCGGCGATCCGGCAACCGCGGGTGCGCTGGGTGGCGTGCTGGGTGATGCGGTGGGTGGCGTCGGCGGTGGCGCGGTCCTAACCGCGATCGTCGGCGCGATCACGGGCGCAATGAACAAGCGCTGACCACAGACCCGGCGGTTGGCGACGGCCATCCGCCGGATCAACCTCCAGGCCTCGGCGCAGCCGCAGCTGCGAAGCCGTTTGCGGATAGCTCACCATTCCGGATCGCGGCCTTCAAGGTTGTCGTCCGGAGTGTATCCCGGCGCACGACCGGAACAGGCGTAGGGCGCCACATATGCCATCCTGAATGCATCGGCAAGCAGTCCGCAGACGGCCGCCAGTGACGCGCCCAGTCCAGGATTGGTGGCTTTCGGCCGCGGCGAGGTCGAGCGGCGGGCAACCGGAGCGATAGCGGAAATGTCGGCCATGGTATCCTCCTGCGATTGCCAGGATGACACCGCTTTTCGTCACGCGCTTTGGCACCGTGCTGAAAGACCATTCGGCAACCCTGAATAGTCCTGAAGTTCGCGTTCAGCTTCGTCTTGAGCTATCCTGTGGTCCTAGCTGCGGGCTCTGGCATATGGACGTGGATTTCGGGAATTTTCGCCTGAAGCGCACCGAACGGCTGCTGCTTGGCCCGAAGGGGTCGGTCGGCCTGTCGGCGCGATCCTTCGACATTCTCGCCAAGCTGCTCGAGCGGCCCGACGAGGTCATCGGCAAGGCCGAGCTTTTCGAAGCCGTCTGGCCGGGCGTCGTGGTGGAGGACAACACCCTGCAGGTTCACATTTCGGCACTCCGCAAGGTACTGCCGGCCGGTATGATCGTGACGGTTCACGGCCGCGGCTACAAATATGCCGGTCCGAAGCCCGTCGCTGTCGCCTTGGAAGCTCCGACACCGCCGAAGCCGTGGATAGCTGTGCTTCCCTTCGACAACATGAGCGCCGACCCCGAGCAGGACTATTTCAGCGACGGGATCAGCGAGGACATCATCGCGGAGCTCGGCAAATTCAAGGAATTCCTCGTCATTGCGAGAAATTCCGCCTTCCAGTTCCGCGGCAAGGCGAGCGATCTGGCCGAAGTGGTGAAGAAGCTCGGCGTCCAGTACGTCGTCGAGGGCAGCGTGCGCAAGATCGGCAACCGCGTCAGGGTCAGCGTGCAACTGACCGACGCCGTTTCGACCGCGCATATCTGGGGCGAGCACTACGACCGTCAGCTCAACGACATTTTCGCAATCCAGGACGAGATCACGCAGGTGATCTCGTCACGGTTGGCCCGCCAGGCGAGAATCGCGATCGTTTCTCGCACCAGGGCTCGCCCGACCGCCAACATGACCGCTTACGACCACTATCTGCGGGCGCTGCAACTGGCAGCGGCATATGACACCGTTCTGCAGGCAGAACCATATCTGCAGAAAGCCGTCGAACTCGACCCCGAATTTGCCGGGGCGTGGGCCATGCTGAGTTTTGTCGAGTCGATCAAGTACTGGTGGTCATACGACACGCGAAGCCTGGATTCTGGGGTCGTGATCGCAAAGGCCGCGCTGAAACTCGATCCGGAGGAAGCCTACGGGCATTTCGCGAGCGGCTTCGCGTTCATGTTCCTGCAAAGGTTTCGGGAAGCGGAGACCAGCCTCGACCGAGCCGTCGCGCTCAATCCCAACGATCCGTTCATTCTCAGCTTTCGCGCCCTTCTGCTCAATTATGTCGGCAAGTACGACGCAGCCCTCGTCGAACTGGAAGAGGCGCAGCGGCGCGACCCGTTCGCGGTGGGATGGTTCGAGGATTTCCTGGGCATCATCCTGACCAACGCCGGACGCTATCGCGAGGCGCTCGCCAGCTTCGCCAGGATGTCGGCGCACACATCGTGGTCGATCGTTTATTTCACGATCTGCAATGCCCAACTGGGCGAAACCAAACGGGCGCGGGAAGCTCTCGCAAAGATCAGGTCATCATATCCGCAATTCCCGGGCATCACGCTCGACGGGATCGTCAAGGTAGAGGTCCTCCAGGAGGACCCTGCCGTTCTCGAACGCTACCGCGCGATCCTGCAGCGCGTTGCCGGGCAGGAATGAAACACCAACGTCCGCAGGAGCGGGGGATCGGGTTTTCAGCAGCCCACCATATGCTAACGTACCCGTCTCTTTAAATCAGGTTCGTAACGCATGGGCCAGCTCAACGCCGGTATCATCCCGGTCACCCCTTTCCAGCAGAACTGCACCATCCTGTTCGACACCGACGACAAGGTCGGTGTCGTCGTCGACCCCGGCGGAGAGGTCGGGCGTGTCCGCGAGGCGATCGAGGACAACGGCTTGCAGATCGGGGCGATATGGCTCACGCACGGCCATATCGACCATGCCGGCGGCGCAATGGACCTCAAAGATGCGCTCGGCGTCGACATCCTCGGCCCGCATGAGGCCGATCGCGTCATGCTCGCCAATCTCGAGCGGCAGGCAAAGCAGTATGGACTCGATGATGCCGTGCGCAACTGCACGCCGGACCGCTTCCTGGCTGATGGCGACGTCGTTTCCTTCGGCGTCCACAAGTTTCAGGTCCTGCACTGTCCCGGTCACGCGCCCGGCCACGTGGTGTATTTCAATTCCGCCGCCCGGTTCGCGCATGTCGGCGATGTGCTGTTCCATGGCTCGGTCGGCCGCACCGACCTGCCGGGCGGCGACCATGCGGCGCTGATGCGCTCGATCAAGGAAAAGCTTCTGCCTCTTGGCGATGACATCGGCTTCATCTGTGGTCATGGCCCCGGCAGCCGATTTGGGGAAGAGCGGCGCACCAATCCCTTCCTGATGTAAGCGTCAGGAGCCCTGAAATCGCGTTGGCATTCGCGCCGAAACGGCGCTAGTTTCCGCTGCGGCAACCATGATCGTCGTGGGCACCCGGTCTTGCTGCGTGCATTTCAACCCAGAGGACGCCGATGTCGCTTCCGCCCCCCTTCGGGTCTCCGCCCACCCTGTCGATGGTGCCCAACACCGACTTCAGTGACACGTTGAGCAAGCTCGGCAAGGTCAAGGGTCTTGCCAATCTCAACGTGATGATGATCGACCTTACCAACCAACCGAAGCGGTCGGTGGGGCGTGGCACCACCGGCGTCTATAACGGCGCGCCGACGCGCTACATCGCGAGCTGCGGCAAGGTCTCGGCGATGTTCGCGGCCTTCCGCCTGCGCAAGAATTTTCGCGAGGCGGCGGCCGAAGCCACGGCGAAGACGGCCGACGAACTCGTCGCCGAGGTGGAGGCCGCCTGGCGCCCGCTGATGGAGCACACGATCAGCGGCCTGGCCGATTTCCCGAACCTGAAGACCATATTCGACATCACCGGTGGCAACCGCAACTGGGAGATTCAATTCAGCGACCGCTACTACGCGCGCATGGAGGGCATGATCGGTCCTTCGCACAATGAAGACGCGTCTTTCTGCATTCTCAACCTGGGCTACCAGTATATCCAGGGTGCGCTGATTGCGGAGGGTCTCTATACCAGGGGTGCAGGTGGCCTCTGGCTTACCGGCGACTATTCGAAGGGCCGCGACGGGCCAGCCGAGCCGAGTTGCAAGTCGAACCAGGCCGGCAACGTCGAGGCGCTGGCCAAGTTCATGATGGCCTGCTCCAATCAGGTACTGGTGAAAGACTCCGCTAGTTCGCAGATGCGCCGGATGATGAACAACGCCTTCCAGTTCCGCATCCTGCGCGAACTCGGCCGGCCGGTTGCCCCGACTTCGTTCGGCAAGCTCGGCATCGGTTTCAACGGCACCTACTACGACGCCTGCCATATCGAACGCACGACGGCCAAGGGCATGCCGATCCGCTACGTGGTTGTGATCCTCGGCTCCCAGGGTGCCGGTGGCCTATGGTCCTGCGGCCAGTTCGTCGACGACATCATTGCCGCCGAACACGGGGGCTGAAACGCAGCGCGACCGCATGGAGCACCTATCCATCCCTCGACGGGGATGGTGGCGCGCGGGCGAGGGGAGGTGCTTTTGCCCTCAGCGCGACGAGATTTGGCCGCTACCATTCGCAAACGAAGCCGCCGGCTGGCGGCGTCTGCCGCCAGGCCGAAAAGAGAAAGATGGCGTGTCGGGTCGCTTTGGGCCCGATCAGCCGAGCTTGAGGTTTACCGCCTTCGGCCCCTTGCCGCGCTTGTCGGGTTCGGTGTCGAAAGACACTTTCTGCCCATCCTCGAGGCCGGGCAGGCCTGAAGCCTGAACGGCGGAAATATGCACGAAAACGTCCTTCTGCCCGTTTTCTGGCGTGATGAACCCGAAACCCTTGGCATGGTTGAAGAACTTGACGGTGCCGGTCTGCGGCATGGGTAACTCCTTAGACCCTGGTCAGCTTTCCTGCACGGGGAGGCTCCGTGCAGTCTCGGGTCGTTTACAGGAGGAGAAGAAACAGTTTATCGCGTGTGGACCTTGCCGCAGGTCTCTCGTGTCGCGATCCTCCCGAAATCTTCGCAGCAATTTCGGGGCAGGCTATCCCACTCTCCGGGCCGGCAAATGCCCGAAGCTCAATTTTGTCCTTTATTTTGACGTTTCCGGCAAGCGAAAGTTTTAGTGCCCGCCTGGCCAGTCGTAATCGACCGGCCAGGCGGTCTTGCCTAGCCGAACAAGGACAGCAAAGTCTTCGGCTGTGCATGCGCACAATCCGATACGCAAACGCACCTGGCAGTTGCTATCGCCAAACCGGCGGGAAGGCGCAGGCAAGTTCGCCCCTGCGCCCTTCATCCGCCCCGCGATATCACATTCCGGCAGCGGCGCTGTCTACGGCCTCACCCCGCGCGGAGGTTGACCGCCTTCGGACCCTTGCCCATACGATCGGGCTCGACGTCGAAGCTGACCTTCTGGCCATCCACCAGCGTCCGCAAGCCGGACGCTTCGACCGCGGAGATGTGGACAAACACATCCTTCGCGCCGCCATCCGGGGTGATAAAGCCGAAGCCCTTGGTTGCGTTGAAAAATTTAACGGTGCCGGTCATCGCCATGGGGGTCTCCTCGTCTCCCGGTCGATGGCCCTTTCGCCGCCTCTCCGGCGATGGGCCTGGTGATTGTCCCGGCATTGCGCACTGCTCAGCATTGCGCGTCCCGCGCCGGGAAGGCGGTTGTCAGAGATTCACGCGGTCGGGGAAAGGTCGGTCAAAGCGTTCCAGTCACCGGGCCTGCAAATGCCCGAACTTTAGCTGTATGACATGGACCGGTCACGTGCGCAAGGGACGCAGGGTCCGTGCTAAACTTGGCATGCCTTGCCCTTTACCGGTGCGGCGCTCGCCGATAACTCCGCGACCTTGCAGATTTCCTGGCCCGACCAGTTTGCACCCTTCCGATGCTTGGGCTTTGACCGGAAATGGCAATCGCTTGCAATTCAGGCGCGACCATAGAACAAAGGTCGGGGAATTGGAGGTCCGTCTCGATGCGACGTCACCTGAAGCTGATGTTCAGCGCCGGCGCCGTGCTGTTCGCGGCATTGATGGCGCTTTCGGCCTGTACGGTGGTCGTCGAGGAGCCGCGTCCGCGCCCGTCCCCGGGCCCGTCTTTCTGCACCATGGAATACCAGCCGGTCTGTGCCCGCCGCTTCGACCAGCGCCGCACCTTCTCGAATTCGTGTCTGGCGCGTCAGGCCGGCTTCGACGTGATCCACTCGGGCCAGTGCCGCGGCAGCAGTGGGCCGATCGCCTGCACCCGCGAGTATGCGCCTGTCTGTGCGGCCAGCAACGGCCGGCTCCGCACCTTCTCGAACTCGTGCGAGGCGCGCGCTGCCGGCTGGCGCATCATCCGCAGCGGCCGGTGCTAGCGCCGACCTACTGGATGACGACTGTGCCCTGATGCGAACGTCGCACGGCACAGTCGGGTCCGACATGGCGATGCCAGATCATCACGCCGTTGATCGGATGACGGCGCACATCGGCGTGGCAGTCGCGGAGCCGCCGCGTATCACCCGATGGAACCCGGCCGCCGCCCTCGACGATGATCGGCGCGCAGTCGCCGGGGCGATGGAAGTGCGGGATGATCAGCCGGTACTCCGGCACCCTGTGCACGCGGACATCCTGATGGCAGCCGGCGGCCGGGATTGCGATCGGATCCGTCCGAGGCACGGGCGAGAAAAGCGTGGAGAGCAGAAGCAACGCAACGACCATAGCGGGACCTTCCGGGCAAGGCTCCGGCAATTAGAGACTTGCCCGGTTAGGTTTCCGTGAAGCCCATAACGGCCCCAGCCGGTTTTTTCACACCTACAGTATCGAGGCGACCAAAGCTGTGTCGTAGTACTCCGCAAGCGAGACCGCCTGGCCTTCCTCGACCACCCAGAAATGAGCAGAGCGAAGCACGAATTCCTCGCCGGTCGTCGATCGCCGCAGGCGCATTTCCACCTGGGCGGCAATTCGGTCGCCCCCGTCGATCAGATCGAACGGATGGAACGACAGATATTCGAAGTCGCCCGCGAGCGACATCAGCCTTTCCCGGATCGCGGCGCGGCCGCGGCATGAGCCGCAGTAACGTGCGGGTTCGGCATCCGCATTCCAGTGAAAGACGGCATCTTCGGCAAAATACTGCATGACCGAATCGATGTCCCGTCTGGCATACTCGCGGTATATCTGGGCAACTAAATCAACCGCACGCATGGCTCCCTCCAAATGCCATGACGTTTAACATGCCCTTTTTTGCGCGCGCCGAAAAGGGGATGCTTTGGAGAAGTCTGGCAGGCGGCCCGAACACGCCCAGGCGGCCTGCTGTTGTCGGCTTTGCCCGAAGCGTCCGCATCGCGCATGGACACCCCGTGGGCGCGGATACGGCCGGACCTACACGACCTGTGCGGCCAGCGCGGTATCGTAATACTCGACCAAGGCGGCGAGCTTGCCGTCACGCACTGTCCAGAAGTCGGCGATCTGCATCAGGAACTCGCGCCCTCCCTCCCTCTGCGTCATCCGGATCACTGCTCGCACGGCCACCTTTTCGCCTTCGGCGATCGTCTCGAGGGGCGTATAAGCTTGGAAGATAAATCGACTCTCCAGAGCCTCGAGCTGGGTCCGGAACGCCGCCTTGCCGAGCGCCGGACCGGAGAAGCGGGCGTGCCGGGCGTCCGCTGTCCACAGGAAGTCGATGTCGTCGGCGCAGAGTTCCAGCGCCTTGTCGAGGTCGCGGCGCTGGTAGCGTGAATAAAACTCCTTCACCAGGTCCTTGGGCTGCATGCCTTCTTCTCCTCCCCTGTGCGGCGAAGGGGAGAATGCGCCTGTTTGACGGCGCGGGGAAGGGAGGAAGCGCGCGGTCTTTTGCGCGATCAATACCCCGGGCGACCGGTCTTGCCGGGCCGGCGTTTCTGGCGCTTGGCGTCCGCCGGCTCCTCGTAGGAGCCGATGCCGGCGCGCTCGCGACGTATCGTCTTGGCCTCGTTGTCGGTAGCTGCCTTTGCAGGATCGGGCTTGGCGGGGCGAAGGCCTTCCACCGGCTTTTCCGTGCGGCGCACCGTCATCTCGTCGAGCGTGTTCTTGCGGAACAGCGACGGCCGGCCGTCGTCCGGGATGCCGAAGTCGGAGCCATGCGCCTCGCTGGCCGACTGCTTCTTGAACAGCGAGCGCGACACCGCGCCGGCGGGCGTCGGCATGTCCGTGCCCGGCCCCATGTCGTCGAGCGACGGTTTTTGGAACAGGTTTGGCCGTGCGGCCTTCTCGGCCGCCTCGGCGGCACGCGCAGCGTCCATCTGGCGGAAACGCTCCTGCTCCTCCGCCGTGCGGTGCCTTGCCACGCCCTTGTTGTGCCTGCCCTTTTCGCGACCCGATGCCGGGCTCTGGACTTCCACCTCCCGCGCCAGCGGATCGTCGGAAATCGCCAGCTCCGTCTCCCGCAGCCGCTTGATCTCGTCGCGCAGGCGGGCCGCGGTCTCGAAGTCGAGGTCGGCGGCGGCATCGCGCATCTTCTTTTCCAGATGCTCCAGGTGCGCCTTGAGGTTGTTGCCCATCATCGTGCCGCTGTCGGCGAACCGCGAGATGTCCGGGCGGACGTGGTCCTTCTCGTAGACGGAGTCGAGGATGTCGGCGATGCGCGACTTCACGCTCTCCGGCGTGATGCCGTTTTCCTCGTTCCAGACCAGCTGTTTTTCGCGGCGGCGGTTGGTCTCCGCCATTGCCCGCTCCATCGAGCCGGTGATGGTGTCGGCATAGAGAATGACCTTGCCGTCGACGTTTCTCGCCGCACGGCCGATCGTCTGGATCAGCGATGTCTCCGAACGCAGGAAACCTTCCTTGTCGGCGTCGAGGATTGCCACGAAGCCGCATTCGGGGATGTCGAGGCCCTCGCGCAAAAGGTTGATGCCGACCAGCACGTCGAACGCGCCAAGGCGCAGGTCGCGCAGGATTTCGATGCGTTCGAGCGTATCGATGTCGGAGTGCATGTAGCGTACGCGGATGCCCTGCTCATGCAAATATTCGGTCAGGTCTTCGGCCATGCGCTTGGTCAGCACCGTCACCAGCGTGCGATAGCCGGCGCGCGTCGTCTCGCGGATTTCGCCCAGCACGTCGTCGACCTGCGTCTTTGCCGGCCGCACCTCGACCGGCGGGTCGATCAGGCCGGTCGGGCGGATCACCTGCTCGGCAAATACGCCGCCGGCCTGCTCCATCTCCCAGCCCCCGGGGGTGGCGGAAACCGCGACGGACAGCGGGCGCATGGCGTCCCATTCCTCGAAGCGCAGCGGCCGGTTGTCCATGCAGGACGGAAGGCGGAAGCCATACTCGGCCAGCGTCGCCTTGCGCCGAAAATCGCCGCGATACATGCCGCCGATCTGCGGCACGGTGACGTGGCTTTCATCGATGAAGATCAGCGCGTCGTCCGGCACATATTCGAACAGCGTCGGCGGCGGCTCGCCCGGCGCGCGGCCGGTCAGATAGCGCGAATAGTTCTCGATGCCGGCGCAGGATCCGGTCGCCTCCAGCATCTCAAGGTCGAAGCGGGTGCGCTGCTCCAGCCGTTGCGCCTCCAGCAATCTGCCAGCCTTTTCAAGCTCATGCAGGCGATGCTGCAGCTCTTCCTTGATCGACCTGATGGCCTGATTCAACGTCGGCCGCGGCGTCACGTAGTGCGAGTTGGCGTAGATCTTCACGCTTTTCAGCTCGCCGGTCTTTTGGCCGGTCAGCGGGTCGAACTCGGTGATCGACTCGATCTCGTCCCCGAACAGCGATATGCGCCAGGCGCGGTCCTCCAAGTGGGCCGGAAAAATCTCGATCGTGTCGCCGCGCACGCGGAACGAGCCGCGTACGAAGTTGACGTCCTGCCGCTTGTACTGCTGCGCCACCAGGTCGGCGAGAAGCTGGCGCTGGTCGATGCGGTCGCCGATCTGCATCTGGAAGGTCATCGCCGTATAGGTCTCGACCGATCCGATACCGTAGATGCAGGAGACCGAGGCGACGATGATCACGTCGTCGCGTTCGAGCAGCGAGCGTGTCGCCGAGTGGCGCATGCGGTCGATCTGCTCGTTGATCGAGGATTCCTTCTCGATGTAGGTGTCTGTGCGCGGAACGTAGGCCTCCGGCTGGTAATAGTCGTAGTAGGAGACGAAATACTCGACCGCGTTCTGCGGGAAGAATTTCTTGAACTCGCTGTAGAGCTGCGCCGCCAGCGTCTTGTTCGGCGCCAGGATCAGGGCGGGCCGCTGCGTCTCCTCGATCACCTTCGCCATCGTAAAGGTTTTTCCCGAGCCCGTGACGCCGAGCAGCACCTGGGTGCGGTCGGCACGTTCTACGCCTTCGACCAGGTCCTTGATCGCGGTCGGCTGGTCGCCGGCCGGCTGGAAGTCCGACTCCATGCGGATGGCGATGCCGCCTTCCGACTTTTCCGGCCGGGCAGGGCGGTGCGGCGTCCAGATCTTGCCGTTCTTGTGCAGCGGGTTGCCGCTCTCGATCAGCCGCGACAGGGCTTCGACCGTCGCCGTCACGCCGCTGGTCGGCAGCGACTCCGCATCCTCCAGCGAGATGTCGAGGCCGGGCACCGGGTTGAGGCCGGCGGCCGCGCGTTCCTTGGCGGTCGCCGCGCCGCCCATCGAAGTGCCGCGCGCGGTCTTGGTCGGCGCCGACGAGCGCTCGGGGATCTTCTTTGATGGCTTGGCGGATTTCTCACCCCCTCCGGCCCTTCGGTCCACCTCCCAAATCGAGGGGGAGGAGGGCGCTTCGTCGGCTTGGCCGTCGCCATTCGGCGAGCCTACGCGTCTGCGCGCCCCTCCCTCCCCTCGATGGGGAGGGTCCGACCGTAGGTCGGGGGTGGGGTGAACGTCCTTCAATCCTTCGCCATCCCGCTCCGCCTCGCGGGCGATCTGCTCGGCCCAGTCGGAGATCGACCCCGTCAAAGGCGTACCGATGAACTCCGCCTGCGCCGCCTCGCCAAAGCCCTTTCGCTCCAGCGGCTCCGAAGCGTCCTGATAGTCCGTCAGCGGGCTGCCGCGCTTGCGAAAGCTAGGGGCGGCCTCTGCGGGCGATTTCTTCTCGGGAGATTTGGCCATGTCCCGAATATGGGGGGAGTCTGCGCAAATGGGAAGCGGAGCGCCAGCGCTGCTACCCCGGCCGCTCGCCCTTGCTGACAGGAGGTTGTCAGGAGCGCCGCGCTATTCCTGCGCAGCAGGAAGGGCGGCTCCGGCCCTTCGGGAGAAACGCATGCCACGCCTGTCGCCGATCATCGAGCTTCGCCAGTACACCATGGTCCCCGGACTCCGCGACGACTTCGTCGACATCTTCGACGCCGAGTTCGTCGAGAGCCAGGAATCGCTCGGAATTTCCGTCATCGGCCAGTTCCGCGACCTCGATCGCGAGCACCGATATGTCTGGATGCGCGGCTTCCCGGACATGGAGGCGCGAAAGTCGGCGCTGACCGCTTTCTACGACGGCCCGGTCTGGGCCGAGCATCGCGACGCCGCCAACGCCACCATGACGGAGTGGCACGACGTGCTGCTGCTGCGCCCTATGCATGCCGGCGGATTCGCGCTCAATCCCGCGGACCGCCCGGCGGCCGGAGAGCGGCGGCCCGCGCGCATCATCGAGGCGATCGTGGTTCCGATCGCGGCCGATGCCATAGGTGATGCGCTCCCGGGTTTCGCTGCGCGCCTTTCGCCCTTGGTCGAAGCCGCCGGTGGAGAACTTCTCGCCGCCTTCGTCACCGGGCCATCGCCGAACACCTATCCCCGCCTGCCGATCCGCGACGACGCTTCCGCGCTCGTGTGCTTCAGCGCGTTTCCGGAAGGGGGCAGCGCCATATCCGGCGGCGAAGGCTGGCGCAATGGCCTGAACGCCGCGCTTGGCGCCGACGCGGATGCCGCCGTGCGGCTGCGGCTTTCGCCGACGCCGCGCTCGCTGCTGCGCTAATTGGCCGTCTTTTCGCCAACGCATTTCCCAGCGCATCCGTCGCAGAGGCGCGCTATTGTCGCGCCCGGAGTCGGCGGAGAGGATTCATGGCGGCGAGCGATTTTGCGCTGGACGGTCAGACGGTCGCGGGCGTTCGCGCCCAGGTCGAAGCCTATGAGCTGGAGCGTGCGGCCACACTGGCGCGCCGCCGCTGGCAAGTGCCGCTCTATATCCTCGTCGTCGTGATACTGGTGATCGTTCTTGCCATCGCGTTCAACACCGTCGCCGACCCGCGCGAGCAATGGCTGTCGGCGCCGCACGTGTTCCTCTACGTCGCCGGCATTGTTGCCGCCTGCCTTGCTTATGTCGCCGCGACCCGGCCCACCTGGCGGCTCGGTCGTGAACACCGCCGGCGGCTGATGTCCATCGTTTTCGGCTTCATCGAAACCTTCCGCTACCGCTACGATGAGACGCCGGAATCCTTCGAGCGGCTGCCCCGTGGCCTCGTCGGCGAGATCAGCCGCCAGAGTTTCGACGACGTGTTCGCCGGCCGCTACGAGGGTTTCCCGTTCGAACTCTACGAGGCCGAGCTCGGAAACCGTGGCGACACCGAGGCGATCGCCTTCAAGGGTGTCATCATCGCCTTCGAGAATTCCGCGCCGTTTCCCGGCTTGCTTTTGGCGGTCCACCGCATTGACCCGGACGCGGTGCCATCCGGCGGCCTGTTCCGGCGCAGCCTCGAGGAAATCGAATCCGGCTTCGCTACCGTCGACGAGGCCTACGATTTCCGCACCGACAATCCGAAGGCGGCCCGGCCGCTGGTCGAGGGCAATCTCGCCCGCGCGCTCGAATGGCTGGACGAGACCTGGCCGGAAGATCGGGCGCGAATTGCGCTGTCGCACCACGACGGCTTTCTCCTGTTGCCGCTGGCAAGAAACTATTTCGAGCTTCCGCCGGTTTCCGAGCCGGTCGACTACGGACGTCACATCGAACCGATCCTGCGTGACATGGCCACGCTGCTTGCCACCGCTTCGCTGGTGCGGAAAGCCGCCGCGGACTAAGCATCTCCCGAAGGTGGGACCGATTTCGGGGTTTTTTCCCTCAAGTTGCGGCGCAGTTCGGATTTTTCGTCGGCTGCGCCGCTCACTGGTGTGCGGGACCCGTCTCCCTCTTGGCGCAAATACTCCCTGCGAAGTGGACGCCATCGGTCGACAGAGCCACCGGCGGGACTGTTTTCGCCAGCAGGAGGTTACATGCCGGCAAAGCGGTAGGTGATCTGGTCAAAGCTGTCGGCGGCGAAGGTGTAGAACCAGCGCAGGGTCTCATGGGCCTCGGGAATTCCGTGTTCGGCGTTGCCGGGGATGAAAAGAGCGACGCCGGGAGAAAGAACATAGGGCTGGCCGTCGATCACAACGGTGCCTTTGCCTTCAAGGCCGAAATAGACCTCGGCGTGGCCGTGGCGGTGGGCGGCAAAATGCTCGCCCGGGCGGATGATGGCGACGCCGCAGGTCAGGTTGTCGGTATCGGTTTCGCCTTTGGAAAACAGGCTTTGCCAATGCAGGGTGCCCTTGGCCGGGTTGTCCCAGGTGCGTTCGGGCAGGGTGGCAGTGTCAAGGCGGGTGGGTTTCATGTGTTCAGCCAGGTTGCGGATCGCCTTGCGGTCAGCGTCCTGTTTCGGGGCCGCGACGCGGTGTTTGGCAGACTGTCGCGCACGGTGCTCTCGAAGCGATGTCGGTCGTTTCCGACCTGATTCCGGTTCACCTCGCAAGCCATTGATTGGCTTGTGTTTCTTCATGGCGTTTGGCGCGCGGAGCCGGCTGGTCCCGGCTTAGGGAAACAGCGCATCCTGCGTCATCTGCAGATGCAGCGCCTTGCCGCTATAGGGATGCGCCTCGCAGACGGCCTCGTCCAACTCCACCCCGATGCCCGGCTCCTTCGACGGGATCACCCAACCGTCCTGCCACTCGATCTTCTTCTTCAGCAGCGTCTCGTGGAAACCGTCCCACTGCTTCAGCGATTCGAGGATCAGGAAGTTGGGCAGCGTTGCGGCCAGCTGGATATTGGCCGCGCCCACGATAGGCCCGCAGTAGCAGTGCGGCGCGACCTGTATGTGGTAGGCCTCGGCCATCGCGGCGATCTTCTTCGTTTCGAGGATGCCGCCCGAGCGCCCGAGGTCCGGCTGCAGAATGGTCGCCGCGCGGTTCTCGATGACGCGGGCGAACTCCCATTTCGTCGTCAGCCGCTCGCCGGTGGCGATCGGGATCGAGGTTGCGCGCGCGACCTGCGCCATCACTTCCGGCATGTCCGGCGGAACCGGCTCCTCGAACCAGAGCGGATCGTAGGGCTCGATGGCGCGGGCCATGCGCAGCGCGCCGGACGCGGTGAACTGGCCGTGCGTGCCGAAAAGGATGTCCGCCCTGGTGCCGACCGCCTCGCGGATCGCCTTGACCATGCGCGCCGACAGGTCGATGTCGACCAGCCGCGGCTGGTGCCCGTCGAATGCCGTGTAAGGGCCCGCCGGGTCGAGCTTCACGGCGTTGAAACCCTGCTCGACGTAGAGCGCGGCGCACTCCGCCGCCATGTCAGGGTCGTTGTAGACATTTTTCGGCGCGACGTCCTCGGTGTGGACGCTGCCGCTATGCGGGTAGAGGTAGGTGTAGGTGCGCAGGCGTTCGTGCACCTGGCCGCCGAGCAGCTTGTAGACCGGCTTGCCGGCTTCCTTGCCGACGATGTCCAGGCACGCCATCTCGAGCGCCGAGACGCAGCCCATCATCGACACGTCCGGCCGCTGGGTGAAACCCGATGAGTAGGCGCGGCGGAAAAAGGTTTCTATGTCATGTGGATCGCGGCCCACCAGATAGCGCTCGGCGCAGTCCTCGATCATCCTCGCGGTCACATGCGGACCGAACGTAGCGTTGTACGCCTCGCCATAGCCGACCACGCCGCCGTCGGTCACGAGCTTGACGAAGATGAAGTACTTGCCTCCGATCCCCGGCGGCGGATTGCCGACCACCCAGGTCTTTATGTCGGTGATTTTCATGAGTGTTCCTCCGCCTGATGTCCCGGCAATAACCGCTCGTTCACCGCGCGTCCTCCAGCACCAGGTCGGCGCCCTTCCAGCCGGTGACGATCGAGGCGGCGTTGGTGTTGCCCGAAATGTTGGCCGGGAAGATCGACGCGTCGATGACGCGCAGCCCGTCGATGGCGTGCACCTTCAGCCGCGGGTCGACCACCGCCTGCGTTGGGTCGGGGCCCATGCGGCAGGTCGAGACCGGGTGATAAACCGTGCCCGAGCGCTTCCTGAAATCCAGAATCATGTCCGGGTCGGAAGTGATTGACGGACCTGGCAAAACCTCCTCCTCGATGATCTCGGCCAGTGCCGGCATCGAGGCGATCCGGCGCAAAAACTTCACCGCCGCCAGCATCTCGTTCACGTCTCCCTCGGTCGAATAAGCGTTGGGCGAAATGCGCGGCTGCTGCAGCGGGTCGGCCGAGCGGATCATGATCTCGCCACGGCTTTCCGGCCGGCAGTTCGACAGGCCGATGGAAAATCCCGGCCAAGGATCGGGTGTGAGGATCGGCCGCTCGCCTGCCTTGGGTATGACGGTGGAAAACACCTGGAAGTAAAGTTGCATGTTCGGCCGGGCGTGGGCCGGATCGGTGCGAAAGAAGCCACCGCCCTGGTTCATGCTCATCGACAGCGGGCCGGTGCGCAGCAGGAGATACTGCATGCCGACCAGCAGCTTGCCCCACCATGGCCGCAGGATCTGGTTCAGGGTTGGGATCCTGCCCTTCCAAGTGTAATTGATGCCGAGATGGTCCTGCAAATGGGCGCCGACATTGGCGTTCTCCACCAGCACTGGAATGCCGAGGCCCTGCAGCAGGCCGCCCGGCCCGATGCCGGAAAGCTGCAAGAGTTGCGGCGAACCGACGGAACCGGCCGCCACAATGACTTCGCGGCCGGCCCGGGCCGTGCGCGTCTGTCGGTTCTGCCGGTATTCCACGCCGACGGCGCGCCCGCCCTCGAACAGGATGCGCGTAGCCATCGCACCCGTCTCCACGCGCACCTTCGGGCGCTTCATGGCGGGTCGCAGAAAGGCGCGCGCGGCCGACATTCGCCGCCCGCCGGCCGTGGTGATCTGATAGATGCCGACGCCGTCCTGGCGCGCGCCGTTGAAGTCCGGATTGAAGGGCAGTCCCGCCTGCTCGGCGGCCTTGAGGTAGCGGCGGGTCAGCGGATGCACCTTGTGGTGCATGTCGGAGACGTGCAACGGCCCGCCGCGCCCGCGCCACTCGTCGGCGCCGGCCTCGTTGTCCTCCACCGCCTTGAAGGTCGGCAGCAGGTCGGAGAAACTCCAGCCGGGGTTGCCGGCCTCGCGCCAGGCGTCGAAATCCTCGCGCTGGCCACGGATCCACACCATGGCGTTGATCGAGCTCGAACCGCCCAGCACCTTGCCGCGGGGCCAGTGGTCGGCGTTGCCGGCGAGGCCGGGGTCGGGCTCGGCCTTGAAATTCCAGTTCACGGACGGGTCGAAGAAAGTCTTGCCGTAGCCGAGCGGCATCTGCACGTAAAAACGCCGGTCGGTGCCGCCTGCCTCCAGCACCAGCACCGAAAACCGGCCGTCCGCCGAAAGCCGGTCGGCGACGACGCAGCCGGCCGATCCGGCGCCGACGATGATGAAGTCAAAACTGTCCATGATTTCGGGCTTGCGGATCCGGCGGATTGGATGTCCGAATCTAGCGCCCGGCGGCGCTACACGGCAGAGGGCGTTCCGGCATCGCCTGTGAAAAAAGCGACCGGACGGGGGCGTTGACGCCCGGATGGCCCGCCTCTACGCAGGCATGAATGGAGACATGCGATGGCCGAGGACAAACCGACCGGCGAACTGACGTTGCGCACGCTGGCGATGCCGTCGGTCGCCAACGCGGCCTTCGACATCTTCGGCGGCTGGGTGATGGCGCAGATGGATTTGGCGTGCGGCATCCGAGCTGCCGAGCGCGCCCGCGGGCGTGTGGTGACCGCCGCGGTCAAGGAGATGTCCTTTGCCAAGCCGATGAAGATCGGCGACACGCTCTGCATCTACACCGACATCACCCGCACCGGCCGAACCTCGATGACGCTGAAGGTGGAGGCCTGGGCGCAGCGCTACCTCTCGCACGTGATGGAGAAGGTGACCGACGCCGATTTCGTGATGGTGGCGCTCGACAAGGACGGACGGCCGACGCCACTGCCGCCGGAGTAACGCGGCGGGTTTATCGACAGCGGCCGCGGCCTCCCCTATAAGCGCGGCGATTTCGGCAAGGGTTCTTTGGCATGATCGTCGTCACCGGCGGCGCGGGCATGATCGGCAGCAACGTCGTCGCGGCGCTCAACGCCGAGGGACGCAGGGACATCATTGTCGTCGACGACCTGACCGACGGCCAGAAGTTCCGCAACCTGGCCGACCTTGCCATCACCGACTACCTCGACAAGGACGAGTTTTTGGCGCTGGTGAAGGCCGACGCCGGGCCGCGCATCGAGGCCGTGTTCCATCAGGGCGCCTGCTCGACCACCACCGAGTGGAACGGCAGGTTCATGATGGACGTGAATTTTTCATACTCCAAGGCGCTGCTGCACTTCTGCCTGAAGCGGCGCATTCCTTTCATCTACGCCTCCTCGGCCTCGGTCTACGGCGGCGGCTTGGAGTTCCGGGAGGAACCAGCCTGCGAGCGCCCGCTCAACGTCTATGCCTGGTCGAAGAAGGTCTTCGACGACTATGTGCGCGCGACCGTGTTTCCTTCCGAACATAGCCAGGTCGCCGGTCTGCGCTACTTCAACGTCTACGGACCGCGCGAGGACCACAAGGGAAGCATGGCCTCGGTCGCTTTCCATCTGTTCAACCAGGTGCGGCGCGGCGAGAACCCGAAACTGTTCGGCGCTTACCGGGAATTCGGCCCCGGCGAGCAGAGCCGCGACTTCATCCATGTCGGCGACGTCGCCGACGTCAATCTCTGGCTCTGGAAGCGCGGCGTCAGCGGGCTGTTCAACTGCGGCACCGGTCGCGCCGAGCCGTTCCGCACCGTCGCGGAGACGGTGATCGCCACGCTCGGCCAGGGCGAGATCGAATATGTCGACTTCCCCGATCACCTCAAGGGCCGCTACCAGAGCTTTACCCAGGCCGACATGAGCCGGCTGCGCGCCGCCGGCTACAACGGCGCCTTCCGCGACGTGGCGACCGGCGTCAGGGACTATGTGGAATGGCTGAAGGCCAATCGATCCTCGTGATCGGCCCGCGCTGGGTGGGTGACATGGTCATGGCGCAGTGCCTGTTCTCGGCGCTGAAGGAAACGCGGCCGGGCATGGTGATCGACGTGCTGGCGCCCGCCTGGGCATCGCCGCTGGTCGAGCGCATGCCGCAAGTGCGCGCCCGCATCGACGCGCCGTTCTCACGCGGCAAGCTCGAGCTCGGCGCGCGCTTTCGCCTCGGCCGCTCGCTGCGCGGCCGCTACGCGGAAGCCTATGTCATGCAGGGCTCGTGGAAATCGGCGCTGGTGCCGTTCTTCGCCGGCATTCCGCGCCGGGTCGGTCACCTGCGCGAGATGCGCTACGGCTTGATCAACCACATCGTGCCGCTGCCCGACACGCTGAAGCGGCGCACGGCGCAGGCGTTCTTCTCGCTGGCGGAAGGCGGCACGTTTCGCGAGCCGCACCTAGCGGTCGACGTCGCGAACCAGTCGGCGCAGCTGGCAAGATTCGGGCTCGAAAAAGGCGGCTTCGTCGCGATGATGCCGGGTGCGGAGTTCGGCCCGGCGAAGCGTTGGCCGAGCGAGCGCTATGCGGCCCTGGCACGCGACCTCATGGCCGGAGGCGACGCGGTGGCGCTGTTCGGCTCCGGCAACGACGCGGCGGTGGCGCGCGAGATCGTCGCCCTGGCACCCGGTGTGGTCGACACAACGGGCCAGACCGGCCTTGCAGACGCAATCGACCTCATTGCCGCCGCTCGGCTCGCCGTTTCCAACGACAGCGGGCTGATGCACGTCGCGGCCGCCGTGGGCACCCCGGTGGTTGCCGTCTACGGCTCGACCTCGCCAAAAAATACGCCGCCGCTGACAGATCGGCGCGAACTCGTCTGGCTTGGCCTCGATTGCTCTCCCTGCCATCAGAAGATCTGCCCGCTCGGCCACATGAACTGCCTGAACACGCTGGACGAGCAACGCGTGCTCGACGCGGCACGCAGGCTGGCTTTGGCGCCATGAAGGTGCTGCTGGTCAAGACGTCGTCGATGGGCGACGTGATCCACACCTTTCCGGCCGTCACCGATCTTCTGGCAAACCGGCACGGCACGGTGGTGGATTGGCTGGTGGAAGAGCCCTTTGCGCCGCTCGCTGCCTTGCACCCCGGCATCCGCCAGGTCATTCCGGTGGCGATGCGCCGCTGGCGCCGCCAGCTTTTTTCGCCGCAGACCTGGGGAGAAGTCCGTGGGCTCCGCCGCCGGTTGCACGCGGAACGCTACGACCTCGTGGTCGACGCGCAGGGCCTCCTGAAAAGCGCGCTGCTGGCGTGGCTGGCCGGCGCGCCAGTGCAGGGCCTCGACCGCGCATCGATCCGCGAGCCTGCCGCGTCCTACCTCTACCGCGTCGGCCATTCCGTGGCGCGCGGCCAGCACGCCATCCAGCGCACGCGAAAACTGTTCGGCGCGGTGTTCGGCTATACGCCCGAGCTTTCGCGGCTCGACCATGGCATTGCGCTGCCCGAGCCCGCGGAGCCGCCGACCGTCTTCCTGCTCCACGGCACCAGCCGCGAGGATAAAAAGTGGCCGGTCGCCGACTGGATCGAGACGACGCGCCAGCTAGATGCGCGCGGCTTCCGGCCGGTCACGACATGGTCGAACGCGGCCGAGCGGGAGGTCGCCGCGGCGATCGCGTCCGCCGTGCCGGAGACGACCGTGCTCGAAAAAATGCCGCTCGGCGCGCTTGCGGAAAAACTCGGGCGATCCTCGCTGGTGATCGGCGCCGACACCGGCCTGACGCATCTGGCCAACGCCTACGGCATTCCCACCGTGGCGGTTTTTACCGCGACCCGGCCGGGCCTCACCGGCCCGCTCGGGCCGAGATCCGTGGCGCTGACGCTGTGGCCTCCGTTGAAGGGCCCCGGCGCGAGCGCATCGCCACGACAACAAGGCAAAGGCACGGCAGGTGGCATCCAGCCGCGCGAGATCCCTTGCCAGGGGCGAATCGCCCCGGCCGACGTCATGAAAGCGTTGGACGTTCTTCTTGCTGGGCGCTGACGGACGCCGTCAAACCCACTGCAGTTCGAGGATCTCGTAGCCGCGGGCGCCGCCCGGCGCGTTGACCTCGATCGCGTCGCCGACGCCCTTGCCGATCAGCGCGCGCGCGATCGGCGAGGAGATGGAGATGCGGCCGGACTTCACGTCCGCTTCCTGATCACCCACGATCTGGTAGGTTTTTTTCTCCTCGGTGTCCTCGTCGACAAGAACCACCGTCGCGCCGAATTTCACCTTGTCGCCGGAAAGCTTCGTGACGTCGATCACCTCCGCGCGTGCGATCAGGTCCTCAAGTTCGCTGACGCGGCCTTCATTGTGGCTCTGCGCTTCCTTGGCCGAATGATATTCGGCGTTTTCCGACAGGTCGCCATGTGCGCGGGCTTCCGAGATCGCCTCGATGATGCGTGGCCGCTCTTCCTGCTGGCGCCAGCGCAATTCTTCCTTCAGCGAGGCAAATCCCCCGGCGGTCATCGGGACCTTGTTCATTCCTAAAAACCTTTCCGTCCGAACATCCGGGCTCGACCCTCGATCATGGCCCGGAGCAAAAAAAGAAAACGGTCCGACAGCGGGGGCTAACGGAACCGTTTCACCTCGATTTGCCCGCTAATATAGCAGCCTTCGCCGGCATTTCACGCTAAAAAAATCCGCCAGCGCCCATTCAGCCGCTGCCCCTGCGTCCGATCGCCGAGAGCCCGTCCAGCAGTGCCGCGACGCCCTGGAAGCGCCCGATCCGTGCCCTAATCAGTATCGCCGCCTCATCGGCCGACTTGAGGTCGTGCACAGCTGTGCGTGTCCCCTGCACGTCCTCCACCACCAGCGTGCCTGCGCGCGCGAAGAACCGCCCCACGACGCTTACCTCTGCTACATCCTGCCACGGGACCAAGACGGGACGGCGCGCCGGAAAGCCGCGAAGAAGCACGAGCGCATGTGGCTCCAGCCGCACGCCGAGCGTAGCGGCCCGCAGCGCTGCATAGACCGCGATCACCGGCACCCCCACGATCAGCACGATCAGGCAGATTCGCGCGATCGGTCCTCCGGCGTGCCCGGCCGCCGACAGCACCAGCAGGAGCAGGCCGTAGCCGACCAGAACGACCAGCGTGGGCAGGAACAGGGAAAGTCGCGATGCGCCGAAAACCGTTGCGCTGGCACGACGGTTGTCGTTTTCGCCCTGGATCGGGAGGGACATGATTCGGGATCACCTGCCTGTGATTAAGTCTACACCCGAATTGACCACTGTCATCTGGATGCTGCCTTGAGCGGCGGCCAACAGGCACTAGCTTCAACCTGTATGAACAGGAAAACTGAGTTCGCGGCCCTCGGTTCCTGCCTGCTGGCGGCGACGCTGGTCTGTCGGGCGGCCACGGGGGCAGAATCGCAGGTCTTCGACGCTGGCGGCGTGCCGGTGCGCGCGGAAGTCATAGCCGACAGTCTCGAGCACCCGTGGGGCCTCGATTTCCTGCCGGACGGCGCCATTCTCGTCACCGAGCGGCCCGGGCGCATACGGATCGTCGAAGGCGCAAAACTGTCGGAGCCGGTGGCCGGGGTCCCGGATGTCGCAGCCAGCGGGCAGGGCGGCCTGCTCGACATCGCCGTGTCTCCCGACTTCGCCGATAGCGCCCTGATCTTCTTCAGTTTCTCCCAGCCCGGCCGGGGCGGTGCCGGAACGGCCGTCGCCCGAGCCCGGCTGGTCCGCGATGCGGAGCCCCGCCTCGAGGACGTGCAGACCATCTTCTCGATGGAGCGCAAGACGACCACGCGCCATCATTTCGGTTCGCGGATCGTCATCAGCCCGAAGGACGGGACCCTGTTCGTCACCACCGGTGACCGCGGGCAGGGCAAGCGCGCGCAGGACATGCTCGACAGCGCCGGCGCTGTGCTCCACATCAACGCCGACGGCTCTATCCCGGCCGACAACCCGTCGCTCGACAGTTCGCAGCAATTGCCGGAAATCTGGTCCAAGGGCCACCGCAATCCGCAGGGCCTGGTTTGGGATAATGTGACCGGCGGACTGCTCACCGTCGAGCATGGTGCCAAGGGCGGCGACGAGCTCAATCGTCCGGAGGCAGGCAAGAACTACGGCTGGCCAGTGGTCAGCTACGGAGTCAATTACGACGGAAGCAAGATTGGCCAGGGCACGTCCGCGGCGGGCTACGAACAGCCGCTATTCTACTGGGATCCGTCGATAGCGCCGTCCGGGTTGGTTGCCTATGACGGCGAGATGTTTCCCGAATGGCGGGGCGACCTTCTCGTGGGCTCGCTGAAGTTCCAACTGTTGTCACGGCTCGACCGCGACGACAAGGGCAAGATACTCGGCGAGGAGCGCATGCTGGAAGGCGAGTTCGGCCGTATCCGCGACGTGGAACAGGCGCCCGACGGCTCCATCCTGCTACTCACCGACGAGGACGACGGCGCGCTGATCAGGCTGTCGCGCGCGCAATAAAATCAGGCCGCGCACCAAGGCGCGGCCTGGTCAACGCACAACTCCACGCTCAGCCCTTGATGAAGGCGTCGATCTGCGCCGACAGGAGCGAGTATTCCTCGCAGGACTTGCCGCAGCGCTTCTCGATTTCGGCAAGCTGCTCTTGTGCGCCCGCGAGGTCGCCGAGCTGCAGGTGGGCTTCGCCCAGATATTCGCGCACCAGCGTGTAGTCCGGATTGTTGAGCAGCGCCTCGTGGTAGTAGCCCAGCCCGACCAGTACGCGGCCGGCGCGGCGATGCGAATAGCCGAGATAGTTGAGGATGCGTGGATCGGTCTTGTCAGCGGCAAAGCTCAACACCTTGATCGCCTCGTCGTAGCGACCTGCCTCGGCCAGCGCCCGGCCAACGTGATAGAGCGTGTCGTCGTCGAAATAGCCCTGTTTCGGCTCTACGCACTTCTTCTGGTTCTTGTCCCACACCTTTCCGTTCTTGCACTGTGTAACGGTGCGTTCGCCGCTGCTTCCGGTGCTGCCGCTACTGCCGTCGCCTCCGCCACCGCCGGCGGCCAGGGCGGATCCGGCAAACAGTGATGCGGCTACGAAAAGGCCAGCCCTGCCCAGCGCCTTGGGGTGCATCGGTTCCTCCTGAACTTGGTGTCTGAAGACTGCCGTCGCGATACTAACGACGCGTCAGGTACAATTCATCCCCCTTCTACGCAGCGATCTTGTGCAAGGACGCGACTGTTCACGGAGATGTGAAGTTCACGCGCGAAAGATCAGCGCCGCGCCGCCGGCGATCAGGCAGAAGCCCAGCGCGTGGTTCCAGGTCAGCCCCTCTTTGAGGTAAAATACCGAGAACACCACGAAGACGGTTAGGGTGATCACCTCCTGCATGGTCTTCAGCTCGGCGGCCGAATAGGCGGAATGGCCGATGCGGTTTGCCGGCACCGCCAGCCAGTACTCGAAAAACGCGATGCCCCAACTCGCCAGCACGGCGATGTAGAGCGGCGCGGTCTTGAACTTCAAATGGCCGTACCAGGCGAAGGTCATGAACACGTTGGAGGCTATGAGCAGCAGGATGGGCAGGATTTTTGGCGACAGGAGGCTTGCCATGCGGGGACCGGTGTCGAAGGAAGGGTGCGCTATTTGCTGCCGCGCTTGGCGGCAGTCAACGCCAGCAACGGAGAAATCGCGATCCGGTTGCCGGGTGGACAAACTGCCGCAAAGGCGGAAAATCTCTGCTATCGTCATTGCTGGGGAGCAAGGGAGGATGCCGTGCTCAACCGTCAGGATCGCGAATGGGATCTCACCATCGACCCGGAGACGGTTCGCCTGTTCATCCTCAAGGCCAACGCACTGACCGCGGATGTCAACGAGGACTATGACGACGGTAGCGAGCACGAGGTCGAATTCGACGGAATGGCGCGCGACAGCCACCACCACGACGGCCTGGCCGAAGAAGCCACCGAAAACCTGACCGAGGAAGAGCTGCGCGAGCTGATCGGCGACCTCAATGTCGACGAAGCGGCGGAGTTGATCGCGCTCGCCTGGATCGGCCGCGGCGACTACGACGCGGCCGAATGGCGCGAGGCGGTGGAGGAAGCGCGGCAGCGCGACCGGCGCAAGACCGCCGGCTATCTCATGGGAATGCCGATGCTAGGGACTTGGCTCGAGGCGGGCCTGGAGGCAATCGGCGCCTGAGAGGGGCGGGGGCAACCGAAGGCGCCCCCGGACGTTTTTTGCGTATGGTGCGGCGCGTTCTGGCACTGCTTCTCGTTCTCGCGGCCGCAGCCGGTGCCGAGGCCGCGCGTCGTGCGCCTCCGGTGCAGTTGCCGTCATCCGCGCCTCTGCCGCCGCAAAAGCCGGAAATCGCGGCGGAGAGCCGCCAGGGCATACCCGGAGTCGATGCCGTCCCCGTGCCGGAACCTCGCCCCGCCGCACCAGGAGAGGCCGAAAGTGCGAGTGTCGCCGCCGCGCCAGACGCGCCCTTGGAGGCCGAAACCGGGGAAACGCCGGCCGTCGCGCCCGAGCCCGAGCCGCGACCGTACCTCCAAAATCCGGCAGCTGCCGAAGCAAAGCCGGCCCCCCCGGCAAATGACCCGGTCCCGCCGGCCGCCACGGAACCGTCACCGGCCGCCCAGGCTCGTCAACCCGTGCCCGCCGAGGTCGACAAGCCTGCTGCGGAAACGCCCCAATCCCCGAGCTATCAGCCCGACACGCGCTCGACCCAGCGCGCCGAAGTTTTTCTGCCGCCTGAAGAAGTCGCCTGCCGCACGCGCCTTGCCGAACTCGGCGTCGATTTCGAGGCGCGCAAGGAAGAGCACGATCAGGCCGGCTGCGCGCTGCCTTACCCGCTGTCGGTCAAGCGGCTCGGCAAGGATCTCTCGTTACAGCCGCCCGCGCTGATGAACTGCGCGATGGCCGAAGCGGCAGCCCGTTTTATGCGGGATGTCGTCCAGCCCGCCGCCCAGGTGCAGTACGAGGAGGAAGTGGCGACGGTTGCGCAGGCTTCCGCATATGTCTGCCGGCCGCGCAACGGCACCACGAAGCTCTCCGAGCACGCTTTCGGCAACGCGCTGGATATTGCAAGCTTCGTGCTCACCGGCGGAACGCGCATCGAGATCGGCATCTCCCAGGGGGACAAGGCCGAGGCCTTCCAGAGCCAGGTGCGCAAGGCCGCCTGCGGCCCGTTCAAGACCGTGCTCGGGCCGGGCAGCGACGCCGACCACGCAACGCATTTCCACCTCGATCTCGCGCCGCGCAAGCATGGCGGCACCTTCTGCCAATAGCGGCCGCGATTTCGCCACAGGCGTGAAGCCGGCGCTGAGCCTTCCTTTACCGTTGGGCGCTAGCGTCCGGTGCGAGGGAGCACCGGGGACCACCGATGCCGCATGTCTCGCGTCGCGCTCGGGCCGTCGTGGCCTTGTCAGGCCTGCTTGCGCTCGGCGCGGCGGTGAGCGCCTGCTCGACCGGCAGCCCGCTGGCGCTGGAGCCCGCCGTCGACGTCGGCGTCTCCACGGCCACTGTGCCGCGCCCTTCCGTGGCCGCCTATCCGGTCCCCGAACAGCCGGCAGCCCCGCCGCTCGAAGAAGCCGTCGAACAGGCGCTGGCCTCGATCGAGCCGACTGACGGGGTGGGCGCCATGCCGGCGGTCGCGCCCGTTGCCCGCCCGCCCGCTTCCACGGAAGAGTTCCCGCCCATGATCGGCGAGGATCTGCCCGCACCTGTCGGCGAACCCGCCGAGCAGGTTTTGGTGCCGCCGCCCGCTCTGCCGGACCCGGTGCTGGCCGAGCCGGTGATCGAACCCGAGCCCAAACTGACCCAGGTCGCGGCCTTGCCCAGGCCGGCGCCGGCGCGCGGCATGGAAACGCTGGTGCCGTCCAATCCGACCATGGTCGCGTTTCCGCGCGCCTCGAATCCGATCGACCGGCCGAGCGGGCTGTCGGCAGACGACCTCGCCTGCCGGCGCGACCTTAAGAAACTCGGCGTCGTCTTCCGCGAACTCGCTCCGATCAACGACGGCGGCTCTTGCCGCATCGACCATCCGGTGTCGGTGTCGGCGATCGGCAGCGTCAAGATGAAGCCCGCCGCGACCCTGAACTGCGATATGGCGGCCACCTTCGCGCGCTGGACTAGGAAGGAACTCGTGCCGTCGGCGCGCTGGCGCTACATGTCCGGCGTTAAGACCATCCACCAGGGCTCAAGCTATTCCTGCCGCAAGATCGCCGGCACGAGCGTGTCGTCGGAGCACGCGCGCGGCAATGCGCTCGACGTCATGCGGATAGAGCTGGGCAACGGCAAGGACATCGACGTGAAGAAGCCCGGCTGGTTCGCCTTCCGCCAGCGCGGGTTACTCAACAACGTCCGCTCCGACGCCTGCGACTATTTCACCACCGTGCTCGGCCCCGGCTACAATTACGACCACCGCAACCATTTCCACTTCGACATCAAGCCGCGCAAGAACGGCTATCGCGCCTGCCGCTGACCTTTGAGGCATAGCCGGCAAATCTTCCGCCTTGCAGAAGCCAATCGACGCGCTAGGCTGGCAGGGTGCGACCGAGAGGACCGACGATGGCGCGTAGCGGGGTGGCGCGGTATCGCCTGATTTGGGGCCTGGCCGGCCTGATCATAGCCTATGGCATCGTGTCCTATCTGGCGGCGCCCGAGATATGGAAACTGGCGACACGGGGCTCGATGGCAGACCGTCCCGAGATGCTGACCCGCACGACGGATGGGATCGCCGGCGATCCTATCAATATCGCGCTGGTCGGCTCGAAATCGGAGGTCATAAAAGCCTTCGTCGCCGCCGGCTGGCATCCGGCCGACCCCATCACCCTGCGCTCCTCTGTCGACATCGGCCTCAGCGTGGTGCTCGACCGCAAGTATGCCGACGCGCCCGTCAGCCCGCTGATCTTCGAAGGCCGCAAGCAGGACCTCGCCTTCGAAAAGGCTGTCGGCGTCAGCGCTGACAAGCGCAACCACATCCGTTTGTGGGAAGACAAGGCGGACGTGCTTGGGCGCACGGCCTGGTTCGGCTCGGCCAGCCTCGACGGCGGCGTCGGCTTGAGCCGCGACACTGGCCAGATCACCCACCGCATCGACCCCGACGTCGATGCCGAGCGTGCCCTCGTGGTCAAGGATCTGGAGGCGACTGGCGAAGTGGTGAAGACCTGGACCATCCCCGGCCGCGGCGCGACGAAGAAGGCATATAATGGCGAGGGCGATCCCTATTTCACCGATGGCCTGATCGCCGTCGCCGAACTCAAGCCCGCCGCATAGGGCAGACTGGTCGCCGCAAGGCCGCCGTCCTATCTTTCACGCCACCATGCCGTGATGCTATGAGCCAGCAATGCTTTATGTGGAAATTGGCATTGTCGTCGTTCTGATCTGCGTGAACGGCCTGCTGGCGATGTCGGAACTTGCCGTTGTCTCGGCCCGGCCGGCGCGCCTCAAGGCGATGACTGACCGCAATGTCAAGGGCGCGGCGACCGCGCTTCGGCTGGGCGAAAATCCGGGACGATTCCTGTCGACAGTCCAGATCGGCATCACACTGGTCGGCGTCCTGTCGGGCGCCTTTTCTGGCGCCACGCTGGGTGAACGGCTGAGCGACGTGCTCGTCGAGTTCGGCGTCCGCAGCGGGCTAGCCGATGCGTTCGGTGTCGGCATCGTGGTGGCGGTCATCACCTACGCGTCGCTGATCGCGGGCGAACTCGTTCCGAAGCAGATCGCGCTCCGCGATCCGGAGGCCATAGCCGCGCGGGTCGCCCCGGCGATGTCGCTGCTCGCTACCGTCGGAGCGCCGCTAGTCTTCGTTCTGGACATTTCAGGCCGCGCCTTGCTCTGGCTGCTCGGCCAGGGTGGCGAAAGCGACGAGAAAGTCACCGACGAGGAAATCAAGATGCTCGTCGCCGAGGCCGAGCATCACGGCACGATCGAATCGGAAGAGCGCGCCATGATCGCGGGGGTCATGCGGCTCGGCGATCGCGCGGTGCGCGCGGTCATGACTCCGCGAACCGAGGTCGACTGGATCAACGCCAATGCCGACGAAGCTGCGATCCGCAAAGTGCTGACCGATTCGCCTCATTCCAGGCTGCCGGTCGGCGAGGGCTCGGTCGATACGATGATCGGTGTGGTGCAGGCGCGCGACGTGCTCGCCGCGCTGCTTGCCGGCGAGTCTCTGGATCTGCGCCGCCATGTGCGCACCGCCCCCATCGTTCACGACCAGGCGGACGCGCTCGACGTGCTCAACACGCTCAAGGTTTCCGAGGTCCCGGTCGCGCTCGTCCACGACGAATACGGACATTTCGAGGGGTTGGTCACGCCGGCCGATATTCTCGAGGCGATCGTCGGCGCATTTCGCGCGGACGCCGACGAGGACGAGCCGGCCGCCGTTCAGCGCGACGACGGCTCCTGGCTGATCGCAGGCTACATGCAGGCCGATGAGATGGCCGACCTGCTCAACATCGACCTGCCCGAAAACCGCGACTACGAGACCGTGGCGGGCTATATCCTGTCACTCATGCACCACCTTCCGGCCACCGGCGAGTGCGTCGACGCCCAGGGCTGGCGCTTCGAGGTCGTCGACCTCGACGGCCGGCGCATCGACAAGGTGCTGGTCGCGCGCCTGCATTCCGCGCGGCGGCCGACCTTCGCCATGCGGTGAGGTGGGCGACGGGGCTGGACTGACAGGAACGACATGCTAGTTCTGCGCAATCACGGAGCGAGACTGCCGATGCGTCGACTGGCGATGGCCACCCTTCTTCCCCTCATGGCGCTCGCGGGATGCCAGGGTGTCAGCGAAAGCCAGTCCTACGAGCAGCGATTTGGCAACACGACCTGCAAGGACCGCGCCTACGACGCTGGCCTCTGCGACCAGCCGAGCAATTTCAATCTCTGGGGAACGATCATTACCGGCGAGCGCCAGCCTTAAGCTGTCTCACGGGGCGGGTGGCGGCGGGGGCTGGCCTTCCAGGTGCGGCAGGCTGGCGTCGATGCAGGCATAGTTCGGCGCCTTCGACGTCCAGATCGTGATTTCCGGCTCGGCGATGTTGGGATCGTCGAGCGAACCGGCGCGCACGAAGATGAGGTGCGGGCGCGACTCGGCCTCGCTGAACAGATGCGTTCCGCATTGCGGGCAAAAGCGACGGTGCATCCGGTTGCCGCTGTCGGCGACGCTGGCGAAATCGCGTGTTTCGCCGCTAATCTTCATGCCCTGCGATGGGAAGCCGACGCTGACCGCGGCATTTCCCATCGCCAGGTACTGGCACAGGCGGCACCAGCAGAAACGCGCCGTGAGCGGCGCCTGGTCGGTTTCATAGCGCACCGCTTTGCACAGGCATCCGCCGCTGATCATCCCGGCCAACTCCATTTGCGAACCGGGAGGATACACGTTCGCGGCGGGTTGACCCAGCGTCTCGGTCGGCGGAGCCCATGCGTTTTTCCTTCCGGACGGCTGGCGGGTGCCGGCCGTCGTCAGCCCAACTCAGGCCGCCTTGGCGGTCGCCTCGTCGATGGAACGCGCGGACTTCAACGCCTTCGCCCACCAGGCGAACTGGTCGAGAAGCTGGGCGGCGCTCTGGTTGAGGTGCTCGATCTCGGCGAGGTTCTTTCCCTGCTGGAGAACCGCCAGGAAGTCCGGCAGCAGGATGTGTACCGCGTGGCGCGTCGGCGCCATCTGCAGTTCGACCGCGTTCAGCCTGAGCTGCTCCACGGCGCGTGCGCCGCCCGTGCCGCCATAGGCCACGAAGGCCACCGGCTTGTTGTTCCACTCCTTGTAGGCGTAATCGAGCGCGTTCTTCAGCACCGCGGTCGGGCCGCGATTGTACTCGGCGGCGATGAAGATATATCCATCGAGCGAGGCGACCTTCTGCTGCCAGCGCTTGGCCGCTTCGTCGGTGGACGGACCCCAGGCCGGCGAGACCGCCTCGTTGAAGAAGGGCATCGGGTAGTCGCGCAGGTCGACCACTTCGAAGTCGAGATCGGAACGCTTCGCGGCGATGTCCGCGATCCATTTGGCAGGCTTGTCGGCGAAGCGGTTGGGCCGCGTCGAGCCGATGATGATGCCGATTTTGGGTTTGGACATAATGTCCCCTTTCGCTTGGGAGAAATCTGGTAACCAATGGTGACCGAGATTATATTGGTAACTGAATTTGACGTGCACAAGAGGGCACTTTTTTGAAACCAAGGCACCTTCACCACAGCGACGACTGCCTCGCTGTCAGCGTCATCCTGCAGCGCGTCGGCGACAAATGGTCGACCCAGGTCGTGAGCAGGCTGGGTGGTGGGCCGATGCGTTTCAGCGAGCTGAAGTCGGCGGTCGGCGGTATCTCGCAGAAGATGTTGACCACGACGCTGCGCGGGCTGGAGCGGGACGGTTTTGTCACGCGTACCGTCTTTCCGACTATTCCGCCGCGCGTCGACTACGAACTGACGCCGCTCGGGCGCGAGCTGCTCGATCCCGTCATGACGCTGGTCGAATGGGCGGGCAAGAACGCCGCGCGGATCAGCGCCGCGCGCAAGCAGTTTGACAGCCAACCTCGCTAAACCCGCCGCCGGTAACCATAATTTCAGCGAGTCCAAAGGCCGCACTGACAATATTCGGCCTTTGAACTATATGTGGTTAATCGTTACCGGATGCGGCGGTGTAACGTGCAGTCTTACGGCTATAATATCGACCAGAAGAGTATCAAGCAGCTGTCCGTGCTTGCGCCCTGGCGCACCGCTGCGGCAATCGCGTTCGATTGGGCGGTGATCGCCGCCACGATCTGGATCAGTACGCGCCTGTCGAACCCGATCGCGTACGTGGTCGCGGTGTTCGTCATCGGCGGGCGCATGCATGCGCTCGGCATCCTCATCCACGACTTTTCCCACTACCGTTTCGTCTCCAGCAAGAAGGTGAGCGAATGGGTGGGCGACGTGCTGCTCGCATGGCCCCTGGGCACGACCGTCGACGGCTATCGGCGCAACCATCTCGCCCATCATCGCTACACCAACACCGAGCAGGACCCGGACTGGGTCGTGAAGTTCGGCACCCGGGAATTCACCTTCCCGCAGCCGTGGCAGTACGTACTCGCCAACCTCGCCGGCTATTTCATCGGCACGAGCTCCTGGCGCGACCTCCGCAACATCATGAAGCGCCTGAAGGGCGGCCCGGTGGTGGCTCGGAGCTACAGGATCGCGCGCCTCTCGTTCTACGTGGCAGTCGCAGTGGCGCTGACGCTGACCGGCACGTGGATCGGCTTTCTGCTCTACTGGATCGTTCCCTACTTCAGCGCGTTGCTGATGCTGCTCTACATCCGCAGCGTCGCCGAGCATTTCGGCAGCATGGAGTACGACCACGAACTCACCAGTTCGCGCACGATCTACCCCCATCATTGGGAGAAGGCGTTCTTCGCTCCCCACAACGTGAACTATCACCTGGATCACCACCTCTATCCGAGCGTGCCGTTCTACAATCTGAAAAAGCTGCACGCTCTGCTGCTCGCGGATCCGGAATACAGTTCGCGTGCCCACCTGACGCGTGGCTATTCGACCGGGCTCGTGCGCGAATGCCTGGCCCCGGTGCCCGCCTACCCGGAGACTGAGAGCCGCCCGACATCGACGATTCCGGCCCAGTGAGGCCGGTCGGTCGGGGCAGGCCGGCTCCGCTGACCTGCTTGTCTCCACTTGCGCGAACCGCACGCATTTCCGCCGCAGTTGCGCCCGCGCGGCTGCCGGTATATCGGCTGCCGCGATGAGCGGATTGATGAGACCCTCCGTGCCCGACGAGATGAGGCAGGCCATCGGCCGCTTCGCTCGCGCGCGCGTGCTGGTGGTCGGTGACTTCATCCTCGACCGCTTCGTCCACGGCGTCATCGAGCGCATCTCGCCTGAGGCGCCGATCCCGGTGCTGCATGGGCAGAGCGAGAAGCTGGCGCTCGGCGGCGCGGGCAACGTGGTCGCCAACATCGTTTCGCTGGGCGGCAAGGCTATCCCAGTTTCCGTTGTCGGCGACGATTTCCCCGGGCGCACGCTCCGCGCGATGCTGGAAGCCGAGGGCATCGACACCGGCGGCATCCATGCGAGCTCCGGCCGGCTCACCTCGGCCAAGAGCCGGTTTTCCGCCCTCAACCAGCAGATCCTGCGTTTCGACGAGGAGGAGGTGCGCGCCCTCGCCCCCGACGAACGCAAGGCACTCGCCGCCGCGTTTCACGCCTCGCTCGGCGGTGCCGACATCGTCATCCTCTCCGACTATGGCAAGGGTGTGCTCACCGGCGGCGTCGCCGCCGAACTGATTTCCGCCTGCCGTGCATCGGGAAAGCCCGTGCTGGTCGATCCCAAGGGCCGTGACTTTTCCCGCTACGCCGGCGCAACCGCGGTTACGCCCAACCGCAAGGAACTCGGCGAGGCGTACGGGCACCCCCTCTCTTCGGACCAGGAAATAACCGAGGCGGCACGCTCGCTGATTGCCGCCCACGGCTTCTCCTTCATCCTCGCCACCCGCAGCGAGAAGGGCATGAGCGTGGTTGGGCCGGCCGACGTGCGCCACATCGCCACGCAGGCGCGCGAGGTGTTCGACGTATCGGGCGCCGGCGACACGGTCATCGCCTCCTTCGCCCTTGGCCTCGCCGCCGGGCTCGATCGCTTCGCAGCGGCGGAGGTCGCAAACGCCGCAGCCGGCGTGGTTGTCGGCAAGCGCGGCACGGCGCGGCTCTCGTCGGCCGAACTGCTCGACGCTTTGTCGCGCGGTGCCGGCCATATGCAGCTTTCCAGCGGCATCGTGTCGGCCGAAGTCGCCGCCGAACTGGCCGCCGCCTGGAAGCGCGAGGGGCTGAAGGTTGGCTTCACCAATGGCTGCTTTGACCTCCTGCATGCCGGCCATGTGGCGCTGCTGCAGTCGGCGCGCGCGGCCTGCGACCGGCTCATTCTCGGGGTCAACAGCGACGATTCGGTGCGCCGTCTCAAGGGCCCGGGTCGGCCGGTCAATGGCGAGCAGGACCGCGCCTTCGTGCTGTCGGCGCTGGCCGCGGTCGACCTTGTCGTGGTGTTCGGCGAGGACACGCCGCTCGAACTGATTTCGGCGATCCGGCCGGACGTGCTGGTCAAGGGCGCCGACTACACGATCGACCAGGTCGTCGGCGCCGACATCGTCCAGGCGGACGGCGGCAAGGTCGTGCTGGTCGACCTCGTGCATGGCCGCAGCACCACCAGCATGCTTCGCCGCATGGCGGCACCGACGCCGGTGCCTGAGACCCTGGAGACCGAATGAGCCTCAACGCCTATCTCGACCGTTCCGCCAAGGCGCTTGAGGCGCTTGCCGCGCGCGACCTGTCCCGGCCGATGAACCAGGCCTGCGAGGCCATCGTCGCCGCGCTGTCTTCCGGCAGGGCGCTGCTCGTCTGCGGTAATGGCGGCTCGGCCAGCGACGCCATCCATATCGCCGGCGAACTCGTCGGCCGCTTCCTGCGCGAACGCAAGGCCTACAACGTGATCGCGCTGCCGGCCAATCCCGCCGTCATCACCGCATGGGGCAACGATTTCGGCTTCGACACCGTGTTCGCCCGCCAGGTCGAGGCGCATGGTGCGCCGGGCGGTGTATTGCTCGCGATCTCTACTAGCGGCAATTCGCCTAGCGTCTTGCTTGCGGCCGAACAGGCGCGCAATATACAAATGTTGGTGGTGGGGCTCACCGGCGATACGGGTGGTAAACTGGCGCCGCTTTGCGACGTACTGTTAAATGTTCCGTCGACGGAGACACCCATTATTCAGCAGGGGCATGTATGCCTCTACCACTATCTTTGTGACGCCGTAGAGGGGGCACTCTGCGATGGGAAGGACGCCGTGGCCACTGGTTGAGCCAGGCTTATGGGTCGAGCGACTCGAGACGATGAGCCAAACGGCCGGCAGGCCGGCGCTGTTTCTCGATCGTGACGGCACGATCAATGTCGACACCGGCTATCCCAGCAATCCGGTGGAGGTGGAACTGCGTCCGTCGATGCTGCCGATCATCCGTGCCGCCAACAAGGCCGGCATGCCGGCCGTGATCGTCTCCAACCAATCTGGCATCGCCCGTGCCTTCCTTGGCTGGGCAGGCTTCGCCGCCGTCAACGGCCGCATCATCGACCTCCTGGAGAACGAAGGCTGTGCCATCTCGATGGTGCTTGCCTGCGCCTACTACGAGAAGGGCTTTGCGCCCTACGTCGTGCCCGACCATCCGATGCGCAAGCCCAATCCGGGCATGATCCTGCTCGCCGCCCAGACGCTCGGCGCCGATCTTGGGCGCTCGATCATGGTCGGCGACAAGGACAGCGACATGCAGGCCGGGCGGCGCGCGGGCCTCGCCGAAGGCTGGATGGTCGGCGGCAACAATTCCGCGTCGGGCAGTGAATCCGGCTATCCGGTCAAGGCCTTGAATACGCGGGCCGATCACCGCTCGCTGGTCGAGCGAATCGGCGAGCTTGCGATCGGCGGCGCCGGCAGCAGGTAGCAGAGCAAGTTGCGAGTTAGCTGCTCGCGTGGCCGAACCGGCGTTGCGGGCCGCTAGACCAATGCGACGGGTGCTCGGCTTCGCTACTCCACCGCGACGATGCCCTCGTCCTTGACCTGGCGGATGGTGAGCGCGGAGCGCACCGTCTCGACGTTCGGCGTGGAGGTCAGCGTTTCGATGACGAAGCCCTGGAAGGTCGCAAGGTCCGACGCCACGCAGTGCAGCAGGAAATCGGAATCGCCCGACACCATCCACGCCGCCCGCACGATCGGCCAGGCCCGCGTGCGCTCGGCAAAATCCTTCAGTTCCGCTTCCGACTGGTGCTTGAGGCCGATCTGGCAGAAGGCGACGACATCAAGGCCGAGCGCCGGCGCGTTGAGCAGCGCGCGATAGCCGCGGGTGATGCCGGTGTCCTCCAGCCGCTTGACCCGGCGCAGGCAGGGCGGAGCCGAGATGCCGACCCGGCGCGAGAGTTCGACATTTGTCATGCGCCCGTCCTCCTGCAGTTCGCGCAGGATTTTCCAGTCGATGGCGTCGAGGTCGGCGGATATGGGCATGCGGCGGATTTCCGGAGATGGCAGGCGTGGCGTCTTGTTACGCCATCCGACGCGGGCTGCAAGGCGTGGCCCCGCACGAAATCGCCACAACCGCCCCTTGGAGCGCAAGGTTTCGGGGGAGAGTCGGCCGCTTGCCTTGCGCATGGGCCCTGCCAGCACCTAAATTGTATGTAGTACGCGACGGCACCCTGCCGCCGCGTCGTTTCGTTTTGTGACGAGGGGCATCGATGACCGCCAGACATGCGCCGGTTCTGATCATTGGATCAGGCCCTGCCGGCTACACGGCAGCAATCTACGCCGCGCGCGCCATGCTGAAGCCCCTGCTGGTCGCCGGCCTGCAGCAGGGCGGCCAGCTCACCATCACCACCGAGGTGGAAAACTACCCCGGTTTCGCCGAGCCGATCCAGGGTCCGTGGCTGATGGAGCAGATGCTGAAGCAGGCCGAGCACGTCGGCACCGAGGTGGTGAACGACATCATTACCGCGGTCGACATCGACGTGCGGCCGTTCCGGCTGAAGGGCGATTCCGGCACCGAATACACCTGCGACGCGCTGATCATCGCAACCGGCGCGCAGGCCAAGTGGCTGGGCATTCCAGGCGAGCAGCAGTTCCAGGGGTTTGGCGTCTCGGCATGCGCCACCTGCGACGGCTTCTTCTACCGCAACAAGGATGTGGTGGTGGTCGGCGGCGGCAACACCGCCGTCGAGGAAGCGCTCTATCTTTCGAACATCGCCAGAAGCGTCACCGTGGTCCATCGCCGCAACGATTTCCGTGCCGAGCGCATCCTGCGCGAGCGCCTGGCCCAGAAGGCGAACGTCAAGGTCATCTGGGATACCGTTGTCGAGGAAATCCTGGGCGTGACCGGCAAGCTGCCGACGGCCTGCTCGGCCAACGCCGTTCGCCTGCGTAACGTGCGCACCGGCGAGGTCACCGACCTGGCTACGGACGGCGTCTTCGTCGCGATCGGCCACGCGCCGGCGGTCGAACTCTTCGCCGGCAAGCTGCGCCAGAAGGCCGGCGGCTACCTCTGGACGGTGCCGGGATCGACGAAAACCGACGTGCCCGGTGTATTCGCCGCGGGCGACGTCGCCGACGATGTCTTCCGCCAGGCGGTCACCGCTGCCGGACTGGGCTGCATGGCCGCTCTGGAGGCAGAGAAATATCTTGCAGGGGTCGAGGCGCACCGCGAAGCCGCCGAGTAGCTTTTCCTGAGGGGATCGCCCGGCAGGGGGCCGGGCAGCAGAGGGGATGATATGTCGCTCGACTGGGACAAGCTCCGCGTGTTTCACGCCGCGGCGGAAGCGGGCTCATTCACGCATGCCGCCGAGACGCTGCGGCTGTCGCAGTCGGCCATCTCGCGCCAGGTAAGCGCGCTCGAGCACGATGTCGGCGTGCCGCTCTTCCACCGCCACGCGCGCGGCCTGGTGCTCACCGAGCAGGGCGAGATGCTGTTCCGCACTGCGCACGACGTGCTGATGAAGCTGGAGGCAATCAAGACCCGGCTCAGCGAGACCAAGGACCGTCCCTCCGGCGTTCTGCGCGTCACCACCACCGTCGGCCTCGGTGCCGGCTGGCTCACCGAGCGCATCCCCGAGTTCCTGGACCTTTATCCGGAGATCCAGCTGCAGCTCATCCTCGCCAACGAGGAGCTCGACCTCACCATGCGCCAGGCCGACTGTGCGCTCAGGCTGCGCCAGCCGCAGCAGCCGGACCTCATCCAGCGCCGGCTCTTCACGGTGCATTTCCACCTCTACGCGTCGCCGGGCTACGTCGACCGCTTCGGCCGGCCGAACGTGATCGAGGACCTGAAACGACACCGCGTGGTCACCTTCGGCGAACCGGTGCCGCCCCATCTCAGCGAGCTCAACTGGCTGGAGACGGTCGGCGATTTCGAGGGCGGCAAGCGCATCGCGACGCTGCAGATCAACGACATCCTGTCGATCAAGCGTGCGGTGCAGCGAGGGGCCGGCGTCGCCATGCTCCCCGACTACATCATCGAAAAGGATTCAAACCTCGTCCAGTTGCTGCCGGAAACGGAGGTGCCGTCATTCGACACATATTTCGCTTATCCGGATGCGATGAAGAATCAGGCAAAGCTTCATGCGTTCCGCGATTTCATCATCGCCAAGGCACGCAACTGGGCCTACTAGCGATTATGCCACAGATGCCTACTTTTTGCATGGGTGCATTGCAAAGAATCGTGCTTGTTTATTGAGCAAGGAGCGCTCATATCTTGATCATCTCCTGAGCGCGTTCTCCTCCCATTAGCGCTCACGAGTGTTCCCCTCTGGAGGTTCAGCCTTAACGGGCGCTTCCAATCAAACTAGCCGGATCGTTCGATCCGGCTTTTTTTGTGCTTGCGAACAAGTGAACGGCTCTCGAGGGGAAAGTATCCGTTGCGTACGCCCCTTGCCGTCAGAACTGAAGGCCGGTTTCGACGGCGCCGGCCTGCCGAGGGAATATGCGATATCCCTGATGTAACAGTGTCGTGTAACCCCGCGTAACCTGCCGCTCGAAGGTCCGTGGCCTTAACGTTTGCTTGGACGCGGCGCTCTCGCCCGGTCTGGGTGATGGGGGCATCGCCTGGAAATCGGCCTGTGAGTTCACCGCGTCCAGCTTGTTTGGAGGACTGTTCTTCAGGCGTTCTCGTCGCCGATCCGGTATGCACGTTTCTGTGGTTCGCAGCCACTACCACAACGCACGGTCCCCGCGGGCAGCGTCGCTGTCAAATCCATCCCGCTCACATGAACAGGTTCGACTGGTCCATGCCTGAATAAAGGCCTGCGACCTCATTGCCGTAGCCGTTGTAGATCTGCGTGGGCACGACATCGTTGCTGCCCAGTACGCGCTCTTGTGCCTGGCTCCAGCGCGGATGCGGCACTTCTGGGTTCACGTTTGCCCAGAAGCCGTACTCGCTCGGCTGGATGGCCTGCCACAGGCCGACGGGCTGCTCCTCGACCAGGCTGATCTTGCGTATCGACTTGATCGACTTGAACCCATACTTCCAGGGCAGTGCCAGCCTCAGCGGCGCGCCGTGCTGCTTGGCGAGCGGCTTGTCATAGGCGCCGGTCACCATGAAGGCGAGGTCGTTGCCGGCTTCCTCGATGGTCACGCCCTCGATGTAGGGCCAAGGGTAAAGAAAATCGTTCTGCCCCGGCGCCATTTCCGGATCGAGGAAGGTCTCGAAGCGCACATATTTGGCGGAAGCCTGCGGCTGCGCCATCGCCAGCAGCGCCTTGAGCGGAAATCCGGCCCACGGAATGGTCATCGACCATGCTTCCACGCAGCGGTGCCGGTAGAGCCGGGTTTCCAGCGGGAGCTTGCGAACCAGATCGTCGAACTGGAGGGTAATCGGCTTGTCGACAAGCCCGTCGACACTGATCTCCCATGGCCGCACCTTGAGCTGCTGGGCCGCCGAGGCGATATCCTTCGAGGTGCCGTATTCGTAGAAATTGTTGTAGTTGGCGTTGATCTCCTCGGGCGTCAGCGCCCGGTCGAGCTTGTAGGCTTCGTTGCGCTTGGCCGGATAGAGATCTGCCGTCGGGTCCGCATCCTCGGCGTGCCCGCGTCGGGGAAGCATTGCGCCGGCGATGCCAAAACCCATGCCAAGCAGGATCGCCCGCCGGTTCAGGAAGACTGCCTCCGGCGTCGCCAGCCTGTCCGCAATCGCCCATGACGGGCGCCGATGCACGAATGTCATATCCAGTTCCTCCAGCCACTGCAGGGCGTGGCGCTCGCTGCGAATCTAACGTTGGGGAGGGCGGATCGCATCCGCCGCCCCTATCACATTCGCGTGGCGCCCGTCCGTTGTTACGTGGCAGACCGGAACTTGGTTTCACGCCGCCTTGCTGGCCGCCGCCGCGCTCATCACCTCGTCCGCGAGCCGGCCGGTCAGTTCGGCCATGTGGTCGAAGGTCGCCCGGTAACTGGCGACGCCGGCCGTCGCCGAGCGCAGTTCGATGATGAGGTCGGTGAGTTCCGACTGCGGCATCGTCGCCTCGACGACGTCCCAGCCCGGCCAGTTCGGCCTGGCGTCGAAGCCGAGAATCTGGCCGCGCCGCTGCGATACGATCGCGGTGACTTTTGCCGTCGAGTCGCTCGGCGTCGCCACCTCGATCTTCATCACCGGCTCCAGCAGCACCGGCGAGCAGGCCGCCATGCCTTCCTTCATGGCGATCTTGGCCGCCATCTGGAATGCCATGTCGGACGAATCGACGCTGTGATACGAGCCGTCGGAGAGGTTCACGGAGAGGTCCACCACCGGGAAGCCGAGCGGGCCTGTCTTGAGGTAGTCGCGCACCCCGGATTCGACCGACTGGATGTACTGTCGCGGCACCACGCCGCCGGTAATCGTGTCGGTGAAGGTGAAGCCCGAACCGCGCGGCAGCGGCTTGATCTCGATCACCACGTCGCCGAACTGGCCATGGCCACCGGACTGCTTCTTGTGGCGGCCGCGCTGCTGCGTGCCCTTGCGGATCGTCTCTCGATAGGGGATCGCCGGCTGGCGGCGCTCGACGGGGATCTGGTTCTTGCCCTCGAGCCGCTCGGCAACCACCCGCAGATGCATTTCGCCATGGCCGGAGAGGATGGTTTCGCCCGTATCCTGGTTGTGGTGCAGCGTCAGCGACGGATCCTCCTCCGCCAGCCGGTGTAGCGCCGAGGACAGTTTCACGTCGTCCTTGCGCTCGCGCGAGCGCAGCGCCACGGCGAACACCGGCTGCGGCGGCTCGAAGCTGAGCAGCGGCTTGATGCCGCCCTTGGCCGATGTCAGCGTGTCACCGGTGCGAACGTCGTCCAGCTTGCCGAGCGCCACCGTGTCGCCGGCGGCGGCCGAACTCACCTTCGACTGTTCCTTGCCAAGCAGCTTGTAGATGCCGGAGACCTTGCCGCTGCGACCGTCGCCGCTGAGTTCCATCGCGTCCGTCACCTGCCCGGAAAGCACGCGAGAAACCGAAAGCTTGCCGCCGTGCGGCGTGTGGATCGTCTTCATCACCTGCACGACGGTGGCGTTGCCCTCGGCAATGCCCAGACGCTTGCGCGTCGCGGCGATGTCGGGCGCGTCGTGGCGGATCGCCTTCAGCAGGCGCAGCACGCCGTTGCCTTTTTCAGCGGTGCCGATCAGGACAGGCGTGATCGAGCCATCGCGCAGGTCGGCCGCGAGATCGTCGAAGATCTCGTCCTTCGGCGGGTCCTTGTCCTCCAGCAACTGCTCCATCAGCAGGTCGTCGTGATCGGCAAGCGTCTCCAGCATGGAGAAGCGCGCCTCCACCTCGCGGGCCTTCTCGTCGTCCGGTATCGGCTGGATCTCGCTTTCGGCGAAATCGCGCCAGATGTAGGCGCGCTCCAGCGCGAGGTCGATCGATCCGATCACGTGCTCGCCTTTGCGCAGCGGGATCTGGCGCAGCAACAGCGGCGACTTGCTGGTTGGCTGCAGCAGCTTCAGTGTGTCGCGCACGCCGGCCGCCGTCTTGTCGATCTTGTTGAGGAACAGGATGCGCGGCACGCCGAGATCGTCCAGCTTGCGCATGATGAGTTGCAGCGCCGGGATCTTCTTTTCGTCGGCCTCCGCAACGACGACCGCGATATCGCAGGCCGCCAGCACTGGGTCGGATTCGAACGCGAATTCGATCGAGCCGGGGCAGTCGATGAAGGTCAGGCTTTCGCCCATGAACTGGGTGGTGGCGACATTGGCCTCGACGCTCATGGCGTGGGCTCGGGCCTCGGGAGAATAGTCCGAGACGGTGTTGCCGGAAGCGACCGAATTCTGTCGCGGAATTGCGCCGGCGCGGGCGAGGATGGCTTCGAGAAGGGTGGTTTTACCGCTGGCGAAGGGACCGACGATGGCGATGCATTTCGGTCCCGTGCGTCTGCCTCCGGCGCGATTTCCCATGATCTGGCGACCTCCACTCTGATGTTTCCTCGAGAGCGGCGGCCGGCCTGCGGCCGTCGCGGGGCAGGCTGTTGTCAGCGCCTTTGCCCTGAAAACATGCTCCCACTGAATCGCCGGCAGGGCAAGGCGGAAATCAGCAGCCGGCTAGCGGACTTGCCTGCACCGGCACGCGCGACCAGCGTGCGCCCCGCACGGCTATGGTTGGCACCGTCCGCGAGTTCGGACATGATCGCTGGCATCCGCATCATGTTTTGCGAAGCCGAGGTCAGTGCCATGAAGATCATCCCGTGCGGTTCCGTGCCGACGCGTTACCCGCCGGAGGCCTATTTCAGCGGGCGAGTCATCCAGACGCCGATCATCGAGGCCGATGCGCCGGCCCGAGTCCGGGCGCTTCTGGTCAGCTTCGAGCCTGGCGCGCGCACCGCCTGGCACACGCATCCGCTCGGCCAGACGCTCTACGTCACCGTCGGCGCCGGCCAGGTGCAGGTGGAGGGTGCGCCGATCCAGCAGGTGCGCGCCGGCGACGTCATCTGGTTCGCTCCCGGGGAAAAGCATTGGCACGGCGCCGGCCCCGCGACCGCCATGACGCATGTGGCGATCCAGGAGGCGTTGGACGGCGTTTCGGTCAACTGGATGGAAAAGGTCACCGACGACCAGTACGCCGGACAATAGGGCTGGTCGGGTAACCGCCCTGTATCGACGTGGCGGTGCCATGGCTTGCCCGGTGCGTTGAAAGAAAAGGGCGGGCCGGAGCCCGCCCATCCGCTGGCGCCAGCGCGTCCGGTCAGATCACGAAGAACCAGTTCGACAGCAGGACCACGGCGAGGCCGCCGGCCAGCGTCAGGTAGGGCAGGATGCCCGCTTTCCTCTGCACGAGTTCATTCGGCTTGATCCCGAGATCGTCCAGCATGTGCGGCGGGAACTTGCCGCCGTCCTGGATGTAATGGCGGAAGTAGAAGACCGGCACGATGAGGGCGGCGGCGATCAGGCCGGCCCACAGCGCCCACGGATTCCAGACCTTCGCGCCGGCCCCCATGAACATGGCGTTGACGTAGGACAGGATGGCGCCGAGCGCGATCAAAAAGGTCGGCGCGCGCCACGGGCGGTGGATGCGGCCGCTGTCGATGCGATGCAGCCAGCCGGCGTTGAGGTTCAGGAAGTTGAAGATGATGTAGCCGCAGTTGGAGACCGCCAGGATGAAGAAATAGCTGGTTGCGTCCGCTGCGGCGATCGCCAGCAGGAAGAGGTTGAACACCAGGTCGGTCCACATGGCTCGCGTCGGCGCACCATGTTCGTTGACATGGCTCAGGTAGCGCGGCAGCCAGCCGTCCACGGAGCCCTGGTAGAGAGTCCGCGAGGAGCCGGCCATCGCCGTCATGATGGCCAGCATCAGCGCCAGGATCATCAGCATCATCATGATGCTGGTGATGATGCCGCCGCCGCCGACCATCTCTGCCATCGCCTCACCGACGCCGGAGCCATCGACGATGGGCGTCGCCAGCATGCCGTCGAGCCCGAGCACGCCCTGGAAGGTGAAGGGCACCAGCGCATAGAGCAGGATGCAGAGCAGGCCCGAATAGAGGATCGCACGGACGGTGTCCCGCCCGGGATCGCGGAACTCGCTGGTGAAGCAGATGGCGGTCTCGAAGGCATAGGCGGACCAGGCGGCGATGAACATGCCGCCGAATACCAGCGTCCAGCCCGAGACGTTCCAGGTTCCCGGCTCGGGTGCATAGGCGGCTGCCAGCGGCACGAACGGCGTGAAGTTGTCCCAGTTGATCTGCCCCGTCAGGATAGGCACCACGCCGACGATCAGCATCGGGATGATGACCACCAGCCCGACGATCTTCTGGACGTTGGCGGTGCCCAGGATGCCGCGATGCTGGATGGCGAAGGTGATCAGCATCAGCACCACGCCGATCCAGAAGACGGCGTTGAGCGAGAAGCTGACCGGGCCGAGCGAACCGCTGAACAGCGTCCAGTTGCGGATGGCCGGCGTCATCGCCGCGGTGACTGCAGCAATCGCGTCGGCCGCGCTCTTGCCCGCATTCAGCGGGTCGGCGAGCCACGCAACGACCTCGGGAGACGTTTCGGCGTAGCCGGGAATCGGCGCCAGCGCGCTGAGGATGTAGGCCGCCGCGATCGAGCAGCCGAGCGACAGAACCGGCGTCCAGGCCAGCCAGTTGCACCACACCGAAAGCGGGGCGATCAGCTTGGAGTAGCGCAGCCATGCAGTGGCGCCATAGACCGAGGCGCCGCCCGACTTGGACGGGAACAGCCCAGCGATCTCGGCATAGGTGAAGGACTGCAGGAAACCGAGCAGGACCGAACAGATCCAGATGGCAAAGGCGAGCTTGCCGGTGGTTCCGGCGATGCCGCCGATCGAGAAGAGGACGAGGGCCGGCACCCCGCTCGCCACCCAGAAGGCACCGCGCCAGTCTATGGTGCGATGCAGCCCGCCGGACGATGCGTCCAGGCCGGTCGTCGATACTGCGCTCATGTCAAATCCCCAAGTGTTGCAGCCGCGGCGGCGCTCGTCCCCCGAGTTACGACCGTGGCTTTCCGCACAGCGTTATTTTTTTCTTAATAGTGAAGACTGACACAGAAGCAGCCGCCCTCCAAGTGGCGCGCTGAACACATCCCCGCAAAAAGAAACCCGGCACGAGGCCGGGTTCTTCCGTCTGCGGCCGGCTTGCGCCAGAACCGTCACGTTAGGCTGGCAGTAAAGCGCTGGATGCGCGTGCAGGCTTCCTCGAGAAGGGCGTCCGACGTCGCGTAGGAAATGCGGAAGTTCGGGCCCATGCCGAAGGCCGAGCCCTGTACGACGGCCACGCCCTCGGCCTCCAGAAGCTCGCTGCAGAAGGTCTTGTCGTCGGCAATGACGGTGCCGCCTTGCGTCTTCCTGCCGATCAGGTCGGCGCAGGACGGGTAGACATAGAACGCGCCTTCCGGCGAGGGGCATGTGATGCCGCGCGCCTGGTTCAGCATGGAGACGACTAGGTCCCGACGGCCCTGGAATACTGACTTGTTCTTGGCGATGAAGTCCTGCGGGCCGTTCAGCGCCTCGACCGAGGCCCACTGCGCGATCGTGCAGGCGCCGGAAGTCTGCTGGCCCTGAATCATGTCCATCGCCTTGATCAGTTCCACCGGTCCGGCCGCGTAGCCGATGCGCCAGCCGGTCATCGCATAGGCTTTCGACACGCCGTTCATCGTCAGCGTGCGGGCAACCAGCGCCGGCTCGACCTCGGCGATCGTGCGGAACGCGAAGTCGCCATAGGTCAGGTGCTCGTAGATGTCGTCGGTCAGCGTCCAGACCTGCGGATGCTTCAAGAGCACGTCGGCCAGCGCCCGCAACTCGGCCTTCGTGTAGGCCGCGCCGGATGGGTTGGACGGCGAGTTCAGCATCAGCCATTTCGTGCGCGGCGTGATCGCGGCTTCCAGCGCCCCCGCGCTCAGTTTGAAGCCGTTGGCCTGCGAGGTCTCGGCAAACACCGATGTGCCGCCGCACAGCGCCACCATCTCCGGATAGCTCACCCAGTAGGGTGTCGGGATGACCACCTCGTCGCCGGGGTTGAGCGTTGCCATGAAGGCATTGAACAGGATCTGCTTGCCGCCGGTGCCCACAATTGTCTGCTCGGGCTTGTAGTCGAGATTGTTCTCGCGCTTGAATTTTTTCGCGATGGCCTCGCGCAGCGGCACGATGCCCGAGACCGGCGGATATTTGGTCTCCCCGCGCCGGATCGCATCGATCGCGGCACTCTTGATGTTGTCGGGCGTGTCGAAATCCGGCTCCCCGGCGCCGAGCGCGATGATGTCGCGGCCTTTCGCCTTCAGCTCCCGCGCTTTCTGCGTCACCGCGATGGTCGCAGACGGCTTGACGCGGCTGAGGGTGTCGGCAAGGAAGGCCATTTTTCGCTCCGGAAACTTCGTTCGCCGACATCTTTTGACGGCGGGCTTTAATGTCCGATCGGGCCGGGATGCGCAAGCCGATGTGCAAGCAACGCCGGCGTCCCCCTCTCCCCGCCCTGAGCCGGTCGCAGGGGCGGCGCGCGAAGGACTGGCAATCGCGGCGAAATGCGCAGGCGCTGCAAGTTTCGGGTGTTCCCGGTTTGTGCGCGGTACTATATTGGCGAAGGCATTGAGATCAGGGGAGGGCGCCATGCCCGTCGCCGCCGTCGACACGAAACTCGGTTGCATCGGGCTCGCCTGGAGTGAGCGTGGCCTGACACGGCTGGCGCTGCCGGACCGCGACCGCCGGAAGACGCTGCGCCGGATGGGGTTGGAGGGAGCGGAGGAGGCCCGGCTTCCGGACTGGATCGCTGCGCTTGCGGCCGCGCTGCAGCGCTACACGGAGGGCTGCCCCGAGAGCTTTGTGGACGTGCCGGTCGATACCTCGGGCGTCGACGACGAGTTTCGCCTGGCGATCTATGCCGCTGCCCGCGAGCTCGCCTGGGGCGAGACCACCACCTATGGCGAACTCGCGGCCCGCGCCGGCTATCCCGGCCTGGCGCGGGAAACAGGCGCGGCCCTCGGCGCCAATCCAGTGCCGCTGGTCGTGCCCTGCCACCGCATTCTTGCGGCCGGCGGCAGGATCGGCGGGTTTTCCGCGCCGGGCGGGTCGTCGACCAAGCTGAAGCTCTTGGCGCTCGAGGGCGTGCGGGTCGGCCCGCCTGCGCCGGCGCAGGCGGCCTTCGCCTTCTAAAGATCTACTGCTGAGGCAGGATCACCAGCGGGCCGCCACGGTCGCGGTCTACCGGCACGCAATGGAAGACGCGGCAGGAGTCCGTGTCGGCCGCCGGAATGTAGGTGGTCTTCACGCGCTCGCCGTATTCGCAGTAACGGCTGTCGCGCACGAAGCGTTCGTAAAGTTCCATGCTCGGCGTGCGCTTGGTGGCGTAGCGCACGATGGCATCGCCCTCGCTGCGGATGCCGCTTCGGATATCCTCGCAAAGCATGCTCATGGAACTGTATCGCACCGTTGCAAGCGCCTCGCCGGGTAGCAACGCCAGGATCAGAAGAAACACGGCACGCTGCATTCGTCGCTCCGCCCAGTCGCCGGCTGATTATCATGAACCCGTTTCCGATCGCTGAATCTAGGAAAGCGAAAATAGTTCGCCAACCGTCGAACCCAGATGCGACCCGGCCGGCCCCAACGCCGAGGCGTTTGGCCCTCGATCGATGCGGCTCGACTTGCTTCGGCGCGACGTTTCTATCCCGCTGCGAAATGCTCTAAGGTTGAGCCGGATTTCCGGAGGAACACACTCGATGACTGAGACGAAGGTCGGTTTCGTTGGCCTGGGGCTGATGGGCAGCGGCATGGCGAAGAACATCCTGCGCAAGGGCTTTCCGCTGACGGTCGTCGCCCATGCCAACCGCGCGCCGGTCGAGGCGCTGGTCAAGCTCGGCGCGTCGGAAGCAGCGAGCCTGAAGGATCTGGCCGAACGCAGCGACATCGTCGTCCTCTGCGTCACCGGCAGCCCGCAGGTGGAAGCTGTTGTGGCCGGGTTGGCGGCGGCCGGCAAGCCGCTCATGATCATCGACTGCTCCACCTCGGAGCCGTCGTCGACGACACGGCTCGCCGCCGAGCTCGCTGGCAGGAACATCGTGCTGATCGACGCGCCGCTGTCGCGGACGCCGGCCGATGCGGAGGCCGGCACGCTAGACGTCATGGCTGGCGGAGACGACGCGGCCTTCGAACTGGCGCGGCCAGTGCTGGAAACCTTCGCCGGGCGGATCGTGCGCACCGGCCCGGTCGGCAGCGCCCACACCGTCAAGCTGCTCAACAACTTCGTCGCCCTCGGCTACGCCACGCTCTACGCCGAGGCGCTCGCGTTGGGCGCGAAAGCCGGGCTGACCCCGCAGGTATTCGATGCCGTGATCCGCAACGGCCGCATGGATTGTCCCTTCTACCAGACCTATTTCAAGTACGTTCTTGAGCGCGACCGCAACGCGCACCGGTTCAGCCTGAACAACGCGTTCAAAGACCTGACCTATCTCACCGCCTTCGCCAACGCGTCCGGCGCGGTCACCCCGGTGGGCGCGGCGGTGCGCAACACCTTTGCGACGGCCGTCGCCGCCGGACGTGGCGACGATTTCGTGCCGATGATCTCGGACGTGGTGGCCGAGATAAACGGAGTGCACGAGCGCGGCGAGGCCTAGCCGGTCCGCTCTCGTCGGCAACTTTAAGGCCTTCGCTTTCATTGATTGGGCTTGCGGCGCGGTGACGAAAGCCTTATGTAACGCCAATATTGAATTTGGGCCGATCGACCCAAGGCTGCCGCTACCTGCGTTTGCCGATGTCTATCTCCAAACTTTCGATACCACCGGCCGGATCGCAAATGACCGGCCATGCGACATCGCAGCAACACAGGAATGCGGAATGCCAAAGGGTACGGTCAAGTGGTTCAACACCACGAAGGGTTTTGGTTTCATCCAGCCGGATGAAGGCGGCGCGGACGTTTTCGTCCACATTTCGGCCGTCGAGCGTTCGGGCTTGGGGACCCTCACCGAGGGCCAGAAGGTCAATTTCGAAATCCAGCAGGACCGCCGCACTGGCAAGTCCGCCGCTGGTAATCTGACCCGCGCCGGCTGATCATACGGCGCGCACGCGGGCGACAGCCCGCAAGTGTGCGACAGGTCACGAATGGACTGACGGTCGCGCGCCAAGCGCGCTGGCAGGGCGGGACGGACAGTTGAAGCGGCAGATTGCCGCCTGCTCCCGTCGCCGGACTCCATGATCGGACAGCAGGGTTGATGAGGAAGGCGGGTTTTGGCCCGCCTTTTTTCATGCCCGCGGTTAGGCTGCCGGTCTGTTCAGCGGCGGCGGCCCTGCCTCTGGAAGGCGACGGGGATGACATTGCCATTCTGGGCAAGCAACGTCGCCACTTCCAATGGAGCATATTCCAGCCCGGCGCCCGTGATTGCGAACGGCGCCAGCGCGTTGCCCGCAATCAGGTCCGCGCCCGCTTCGAGCCCTGCTGCGAGCCGGGGCGCGTCATCGATTTGCTCCAGCAGAACTTCGGCGCCCCGCCGATGCAGCCGCTCGACCAGTTGCGCCAGCAACCTGCGCAGCGGCGATTCGCCCGCGAGGCGGGCAGACCAGGACGCATCGATCCGAACCACGTCGGGGCGCACGGCGTCGAGGCAGCCGGCGAGCGACGCGCGGCCGGCGAAGTCAGCCAGGCACACGCGCATCCCGGCCGCGCGAATCTGCCCGGCGCGGGCTCCGAGTTCCTCATCCGAGCGCGAGCCCGCGGCGGAAAGCGGATAGCATACCGGGCCGGGGTCCCCGAAGGGATCGGGCGGGCGTCGTAGGGCGGTCAGCTCATGGCAAAGATCGTGCAGCGGGCCAAGGATAAGCTCCGCCGGCCCATCGCTGATGAAGGAATGGTTACCGATATCAAGCTGCCGGCAGGCGGCCTCCACTTCCGCCCGCTCGGCGGCATCCAGTCCGGCAAGGAAGTCGCCCCACGCGATCGTACGGCGATCGCGCTGAGCGAAGACGCGCGGCGCGGCGGCGTCGGGACACAGCCAGGCGCCGCTGCGGCGAAAGACCGGCTGCGCTTCGCTGCGCAGCAGCACGTCGCCGATGCGGCCGTAGCCGAGCCCGATCTCGTCGGCGGCAAGCAGAACGGTGCGGCTCACTACCGGCCCCGGCGGCCGAACGGATGGGACGCGTGTGGCGCATGGCTGCGCGTCGGCGGAGGTGTATCGGTCGCGGCAGCGGCCTCCTGGCGCATGATGGCGAGGAAGGACGCGGGTGCCAGTTCCGGGCGGGCAAGGGCGTGGCCCTGTACCATTGAGGCGCCGGATTTCTCGGCCAACTCGACCTGCCAGCCTTCCTCGATCCCTTCGAACACGGTCACGATGCTTTGCGCATCGAAGGCCTCGACCATCGCCGTCAACAGGGCAAATCCCGCGCCCGTGTCCATCAGCCGCGAGATCCAGCGGGCGTCGAACTTGACGATGTCGGGGCGCAGATCCTTGATCCGGTCCATGTCGGAATCTTCCGACCCGTAGTCGTCTACGGCGATGCGGAAGCCGTGAGTGCGCAGTGCGCTGACGAATGCGTAGAGCGCCTCCGGGGAATGCGAGCGCTGCTCCGTCACCTCGCAGACGACCCGTCGCGGATCGATCATGGCCTCATGGAGCACGATGCGCATGTCACGCAGCGCCATGTCGATAAGCGCTCGGTCCGTGAAAACCGAGGGGTCGAAATTGATGAAGATCGAGGCATGGTCGCCGAGCGAGACGCCGGCGTTGATCAGATGCAGCGTGCGGCTCAGCGTCTCGACCGCGAAGCGGTCGCGCCCGGGTACCTCCGCGAAGAACGTCGTCGGCAGAATGGCTTCGCCGTCGCGGAACGGACGGAGCAGGCATTCGTAGGCCACCCTGTCCAATTTACCCGCGCGAAAAGCGAAGATCGGCTGGAACGCCGTCTTCAGTTCGTGTCCGGCCCATTCGGCCGTCGCCGTACCGTCCGTGCGCCGGTCGATGCGTGCGAGGCCAAGGCTGCGCGACATGTCCGGCAGTCTCCGTTTCGCCCGGTCAAGACGCCGACACTGCCATCGAACGTTTTATCCGTCGTTAATGAACGGTCGTGTTTTGTCGATGTTCCGGTAGGTGGCCAACCCCTATGCCTCCGGTCTACCGACCGGCCGCGATGTCTAGCGGCTTTGCCGTCATGAACCTTCAGACCGCTGGTCAGGGCCATTCCCCTCGCGTGCGTTGGGTGCCCGCCGGACAACACCAGCGCTTGCAAGGCCGGACTTTCCCGCGCTAGTTGGCGCGCCGCAGTTTGAAAGAAATCCGCTTGTCCTCGAGCCTGCCCAGAGCCCCCGAGATCGATGGCTTGCGCAGCCTCGCCATCGTGCCGGTGGTGCTCTACCACGCCGGCTGGTCGATCCTGCCCGGCGGATTTGTCGGGGTAGACATATTCTTCGTCATCTCCGGCTACCTGATCACCCGCATCCTGGACAGCGAGATCGCCGCCGGCGGCATTTCCCTTTCAGATTTCTACGAGCGCCGGGCGAGGCGCATAATGCCGGCGCTGTTCGTGATGGTGGCGGCGTGCATCGTTGCCGCGGTGATCATCCTCCTGCCCGAGGATCTGGTTCTTTTCGGCCGCAGCCTCGTCTTCACGATCCTGTTTGGCTCGAACGTCTATTTCTACAAGCATACCGGCTATTTCGACGCCGCGGCGGACAGCTACGCGATGCTGCATACCTGGTCGCTGGCGGTCGAGGAGCAGTTTTACCTCGTCTTTCCGCTGGTCCTCATGCTTGCCGCGAGCCGCTTCGGCTTGCGCCGCTGGGTCGTCGTCGCCGTTATCGCGACCGCCTCGTTCGTCCTCAGCGTGGTGACGTCGCCGCTTAGCCCGGCATTCGCGTTCTACCTGCCGTTCACCCGTGTGTGGGAGCTGATGGCGGGTTCGCTGCTGGCGCTCGGAGTCGTGCCGGCGGTGACTGTGCGCCTGGCGCGCGAAATCCTATCTATCCTGTCACTTGCCGCCATCATCGGCACGATCCTGCTACTGCGCGAGGACCAGGTCTTTCCGGGCTGGGTCGCGGCATTTCCGGTCCTGGGCGCCGCAGGACTTATCCATGTCTCGTCGGGAACCTGGGCGGGCCGCATGCTCAGCCTGCGTCTGCTGGTCGGCATCGGCCTCATCTCCTATTCGCTCTATCTCTGGCACTGGCCTCTGCTGGTTTTCGGGTCTTACCAGCTGATGCGGCCCCTGACAGTCACGGAGGGAACCGGCATAGCCTTGCTCGCCGTCGTCTGTGCGGTGCTGAGCTGGCGCTATGTGGAGCGGCCGTTCCGCCGCCGCACCTTCCTCAGCCGCAACATGATCTTTGCCGGAACCGGCACAGGCATCGCCGTCGTCGTGGCCGTTTGCACGTTGGTCGACGACAGCAAGGGTGCTCCCGGCCGACTGTCTCCCGAGTCGTCGCGGCTTGCGGCATTCGCGCGCGACTACAGCCCGAAACGGAAGGCATGCCATGATGAGGTTTACGCCGCGGTCCCCCCGCGGAAATCCTGTGTGTTTGGCGCGCCGGTGGCCCCGACGCTGGCGGTATGGAGCGACAGCCACGGTGTCGAACTTGCCTATGCGCTCGGCGAACTAGCCGGGAAGTCTAACCGTGCCGTGGTTCAACTCAGCAGTTCTGCCTGCCCGCCGGGAGTGGACTTCAACCCACCGAACCGCCCGAACTGTGCGGAGCGCAATCGCGAGGTTCTCGATTTCCTGCTGGCGACGCCGGCAATCGATACCGTCATCCTGGCAGCCTACAGGCCGTTCGACTCCCGCAAGACCACGCCGGCGAACCTAGCTGCGCTGGAGAAGGCGGTCGCGGCGCTTCGCAAGGCGGGCAAGACGGTCGTCCTCGTCTATCCCGACCCCGACGACCGAATGAGCGTCCCGCAAAGGCTGGCACGCCAACAGATGCGGTTCGGACGCTTCGATCCCGATCTCTACCCGCTGTCGGAGTTTCGCGAGCGGATGCCCGATACGCTGGCGGGCCTCGACGACCTCGTCAGCCGCTACCAGCTTGTGAAGATCGACCCGACCGATGTGTTTTGCCCTAAGGGCATGTGCATGCGCTACCGCGACGGCAAGGTGATGCTCTTCGACGATCACCACCCCAGCCTCAGCGCGGAGCGGATGCTGGCGCCGCTCTACGCCGACCTGATCGCGAGATCCGGTGGCTGAGCTAAACCGCTTCGCGGCAATCAGGCTCAATGCGTGTTGGCGCGCCCTCTCAACCCCTTCGAGGTCCCCGTCGACCGTGAACCGGGCAGGATTGACGTCTTGCAAGCGGCATCGCCGATCCACCTCCGCAAAACGGGGAAGGGGAACCGCCGAAAGGCGGTGGAGAGGGCGCAACGCAAAGTGACGGTTCGCCGAATGCGATAATCTGCGACCTGAGCTAGCCGCCGTGCGCTGCCACGATCGCGCTGATGCAATGTTGCGATAACTGCGATTGTTTCGATCGCAGGCAGGCCATGCCGTTGCCACCACCGAGCGGGATATTGCCGCAGAGCTTGCGGAAGTCCGGTCCGCAGGCGTTGCGCAGCAGTTGCAGTTCCTGCCGCGGCGGGAGCTGGCCTTCCGGCAGCGGCGTCCCGGCGGGTGTCGTGGAGGCGGCGGGCGCGGTGGAGGTGGCCGCCGGCGCAGCCGTCGTGGCCTCTCCGGCGCCTGTTGCCGAAGCTGCTGCCGGGGTGCTGACTGCCTTCACCGCGGACTGGCAGGCCGATGAGAGGCTGGCTACGTTCTTCGACAGGCAGTCGAGCGAGGCCTGTCCGCCAGGCGGAACGGACGAGCAGTACTTCTGGTAGTCGGCGGAGCAGTTGGAGCGGATCGCCGCGGTCTGCGCGGAGGTCGGCTGGGCGGCGTTGGCCGCCGCGATCATGGCAATCGACGACCCGGTGAGCACTGCTATCAGCGAACGGGCGCAGTTGGGCAATTCCATCTCTGCTTCCCTCCGTTTGACGACATGCGCAAATGCAGGACCGCGTTTCCTATTCGAACAGCATCTTCACGCAATTTCCGGCGGCCTGGCCGGCCGAGCGCGCGTCGCCCATCGATAGCTTTCCCGCCGAGACCAGCTTCTTGGTCTGCGCCACCACGATGTCGCGGGCGGTGGCCGCCGTGGGGTTCTCGGCAAGCGTGCCTTCGTAGATCTGCTTCGGGGCGGCAGAGAGCCCCGTCGCGCAGGCGTCGGCCGCGTTCTGGTCGGCAAGTGCACTGGCCGGCGCGAGGAGGATCAAGGCGAGGGCGAGAATCGTGCGCAATTTGACCTCCGAGGGGTGACGAAGCCGAGTTGCCGTCGGGCATTTGCGGGCACCGGAACCTGCTACGGCGCATCCTGCTTTGCAAGCGCTTCAGCGCGGTTTGGCCCGCATGCGCGTATTGCCCCCCACAGTGCAATGGGCTAAGGCTTTTATCGGGCGGGAAGGTGACCAAAACCAAGCGAGTGCGGGATGAGATTTTCCCGGCGTCTGACAACCGCCATATTGCTTGTCGCCGCGACGGCGATTTCCGGCTGCACTTCACTCGATACGTCGGGCTCCAGCTATATGGCGCTGCCCGAAACCATCGACATCACGCCTCAATCCTATGCTCCGAGCGCGGCCGCGGCGCGGGCAAGCTCGTCGGCCGAAGCTGCCGGGGACATCGCGGCAATGGCTTACGCGCCGCCCCCCCAGGCCAGTACCGAAGTCGTGGGGCTGATCGACAAATATGCCGTGGTCTACGAGGTGCCGCCGGAGCTCGTCCGCCGCGTCGTCAAGCGCGAGAGCAATTTCCGCCCGACGGCACGCAACGGACCCTACTGGGGCCTGATGCAGATCCGGCACGACACGGCGCGCGGCATGGGCTATGACGGGCCCGCCGACGGGCTGCTCGACGCCGAAACCAACCTGAAATACGCCGTGAAGTATCTGCGCGGCGCCTATCTGACCGCCGAGGGGAACCAGGACGACGCGGTGCGCTACTATTCGCGCGGCTATTATTATGAAGCCAAGCGCAAGGGGCTGCTTGAGGAGACCGGGCTGACGACGCCGAAGCGCCGGCGCCTGCCCGATGCGCTCGCCGCCCGGCTGGACGTCAACGCCCCGCCGGCGCCGGTGGTGGTTTCGGCCGATGCCGTCGATGCCGAGCCAGTAGCCGTCGAGCCCGCCTTTGCACCGACCGTCTCGCCGACCGCGGTGACGGCGGCCCGCACGCGCGACCTTTCGCGCGAGGCCGAACCCGGCGAGTGAGACTCGTCTTGGTTGGGCTGCCGCATCAGCGTTCGCCGCGATAGCCCTTGCAATGCTGCTGGCTGCCGTCCTCCTTGCCCTGACACTCCCGCCGCAGGCCGCACAGCCTGCCATCGACCCGTCCGTGACGGTGTGCGAGATGCTGGTGCGGCAATTCCTGGGCACACCTGATACCTACCAACCTTTGGGCTCGCCGACCGTGGAGCGGGGCAGCGTGACGCTCGCCTATTCGTTTCGCGATGCGCACGGCGCCACGCGCTCGGAGAGCCGCACCTGCACCTTTCACCCCGGCGAGGATGGGCGATTTCACCTCGAGCCGTTCCGCCGCGACTATCTCCAAAAACGCCTGACGGAGGCGAAGGCGAAGCTGCGCGCATCGCCGGCCGGCAACGCGATGCAGCTGGCGCGCTCGCAGATCCTCGACATCGGCCGCGAAATGTACGTGCAGAACGAACGCCTGAGGCGGGCCGAAGGAGAGGCTGCCGCCGCCGGCCTCTATCCGATCGCGCCCGCGGACACCCGCCTTGGGGAGTGATGCCGCGCCGCCTCCTGCGTGGCAGCTTCGGCGTCCATATATCCGTCATCCGGGCAGGGCAGTTTGCCACGCCGCAGCCGGCAGCAACCGGCCGCGGCGGACGTGAACGAGAAGGGGACGGGCGCGCGATGGTGGACGAGATTTCGGCAGGCGGCCCGCGCGGCGCGGGCGTGGTACGCGATCTGCCGCGCGGCAAGGCGCCTGCTGCCGCGAGCGCCAGCCCCCAGCGCGAACCCGGCATCGTGCCGGCGGGCGAGGCGACCTTCTGGCAGCAGCTCACCATGATGGCGCGTGCCTTCATGGGCTCGCCGCTGCGCACCCGCCTGCTCTCGGTCGCCTTCGGCATCTTCGCGCTGATCGTGGCGACCGCCTTCGGCCAGGTGATGCTCAACCGCTGGAACGCACCCTTCTACGACGCCATCGAGAAGCGCAACCTCGGCGCCTTCCTGCACCAGCTCGTCGTCTTCGCCGAGATCGCAGGCATCCTGCTCGTGCTCAACATCGCGCAGGGCTGGCTCAACCGCTATCTGCACATCAAGCTGCGCGAGGGGCTGGTGCGCGACCTGTTCGACGAATGGCTGCGCCCCGGCCGGGCGCTGCGGCTGAAGCAGTCCGGCGAGATCGGCATCAACCCCGACCAGCGGCTCCACGAGGATGCCCGCCACCTCGCCGACCTTTCCGCCGACCTCGGCATCGGGCTCACCCAGGCCGGCGTGCTGCTCGCCAGCTTCATCGGCGTGCTGTGGGCGATCTCGGAAGGCTTCGCCTTCCATTATGGCGACCGCATGATCTCCATCCCGGGCTACATGGTGTGGGCGGCCCTTGCCTATGCCGGCATCGCCTCGGCGATCTCCTGGGCGCTCGGCCACCCGCTGATCCGCCTCAACGCCGACCACTACGCCCGCGAGGCGGAACTGCGCGTGGCGCTGGTGCGCACCAGCGAGGAGCTGGAGGCGATCGCCGGCGCGGGCGCCGAGGCGGCGGAAAAGGACCGGCTGCTCGCCGGGCTGGACGCCGCGCTCGCCGCCACGCGCAAGATCATGACGGCGGCGATCCGCCTCCAATGGTTCACCGCCGGCTATGGCTGGGCCACCGTGGTGGCGCCGATCGTGATCGCCTCGCCGGTCTATTTTTCGGGTGACCTCACTTTCGGCGGCCTGATGATGGCGGCCGCGGCCTTCACCCAGGTGCATTCCTCGCTGCGCTGGTTCGTCGACAACATCGGCGCCATCGCCGACTGGCGCGCGACGCTCATGCGCGTCGCCTCGTTCCGGCTGGCGCTGATCCGGGCCGGGGAGGGATAGGCAGCGCGGTCGCGTTCTCCTTCTCCCACCCTTCGACAGGTTCGGGGTGAGGGAGAAGGCAAGGCGCGTTTCGCCCGTCGCCTCGCGTGGCCGGTGCCGGGGGCGCTGGGGACAGTTTACTTTTTTCCGCCCGCGCGACATCTCCACCGCCGCCGCCCTTCCGCGGAAAGAAAGTAAACTGTCCCCGTGCGTTCAACCGTCCCCGGCTCACAGCAGCGCCGCCAGCGGCGGGTGGCGCATCGGCGCCGGCAGGCCGGGCCCGAACGGAATTTTTTCCAGCGACCCTTTTGCGAACAGGGCGGCCTCGATGTCGTCGGGGTCGGCGCGCAGCAGGAAAAAGATCATGGCCATCGCGAGCGCCTGCGTGCGTGGCGTGTCGGCCGTGCCGTCGGGCGCCGGCGCGTCGCCGGTGAGCGTTGCCGCAAGCGCGTGCGCGAGTTTCGTGAGGCGCTCGAACGCCGCCATGCATTCGGGTGAGAGTCTTTTGTCATTCCTCGCGCGCGCCATTTCCTTTGTCCCTACGTTGCGGACATGAAAGATCGTTCCCGCGCCGGCTTTTTGCCCCGGCCGGGTCTTGTGGGAGCGGCGCATGGCAGCGACGCCTGGTGCGTGAAGAAGTGTCGACGCGCTGCCATGCGCCGCCGGCGTTTTCTCGCCCGCCGGCTCCCGGCCCATCGGCATTCTTTGCCGGGGGCGCACGGGGCGACGGGCGACCGGGGCCCGCCCGCGCAACCCAGCGGGCACAAAAAGCCTCGGCGCCACACTTGCCTGAATGGAGGTTGTGGCCACCCGTTCCCACCGGCAAGCTGCAGGCCGAATTATGAGGAGGGCGGAAAGGGCGTGGACGGATTCTTGCGGCGGGGAGGCGCTAAGACGCTGATTTCAGCGGGGTAAAGGTGTGTGGGAGCGGAGTTTTGTTCACGGGGCGTCGGTTCGCTGGACAGCGGCGCCAGAGGTGGCGCCTATCCCTACGACCGAAGGACACCTCGGCATTCGCCCACTGCTGCCTGCCTGGTCAATCTACTCCCTTCCGGCGACCAATGAACGGGAGTCTCACGTCGTCTCCGGCTCCGGCAGCTCTAAGTTAGAGGAGAGGAGCATAGGGGGCGATGGCATCTCGCTATATGCATCCAATCCTGATATGTAGGGAAGCGTCTAAGGGCAGCGTTCAAAACTGCTGGACAGAATTCTATATCGTCCTAAATTTGCTGAGTTGGGGGAATAAATTGAATAGCGCTGACCTTACCGAACAGGCGAAGGAATTCATCGTCGCCGAGGTATCCAAGTGGTGGACAGCAGAAAAGAAGCCACTGTTGCTTAGCACGCTTGGATATGTGGTTAGGCAGAAATTTTTGGAGAATACAGATACCATAATCCCCAACGGGCTGCGCAGATTTCTGGCCGAATGGCCTGTAGTTCGAGTTCTTTCGCATCCTGACATACCTCAGAAGGTGGGTGCAATACCTCTTGATGTCCCGGTACCCGAAGATTTGGCCTCTCTTTTCGGCCGATCTAGCTCGCCGAGTGAACGGAATGAAACTTATGGACGTGCCTACGATCAGCATTTTTGGAATACGTTTGTGTACGGGTTTCCCGGAAAGCAGTTTGTTATTATCAACAAAGAATCTAAAAGCTGGCGGCTTTCTGAAGATACGTCAAACATAGAAGGTGAAGAATCATACGAAATTGATCGAAGTTATATAGTTGATATGCCTAGGGAGACTCCTTTAAATTTAAAGATACCGGCAGTTCATTCTTCAATAAATTCGTGGCTGCTAAAGAACGGGTTAGATTGGAGAATTTTTGCTTCGACAATACGCAGACAAAACTTGCATGCAAATGATGCAATAAGCTCAGTTTCGAGAAATGATTTTTGCAAGTCTATTTCTAAGCTTGATTCTTACGACTTGTCTAGGATATTTATTCCACTTGATATAGTAAAAAGGATGATTGAAGGGTAAAGATTGTCGAGGCATTTTCTCATCTTCTGTGGTGCGACTGCAAGCTTGTCAACAGAGCTCGCAAGGCTTTCCCGTAGACTGTCGCCAATTGTAATTATTGCGCCGGCGGTAGCAAAGGCAGAACGAGGTATTACGGAAGCGTCATTGAATAGAGTTCTCGCGTGTCTTGTTGACAGCATGAAAGGCTCCTCTGATTTTGAACAACCTGCTCGCTTGTCGGTTTGGGCGTATGATCCAGAGAGTGCGTCAGAGATAAATCTGCTTTGGAGCACGTTTGGAAGCAGCGGTTGGGTAGAATTTATTCCGATAAACTATCGAAATAGGGATGTTCCAACTAGGACTTATATCGAAGAACAGGTCCAGTCGGTTGTTTCGAAGCTGCATCTAGTTTCAGCCGCAATTTATTCTAACAGGAGAAGAACGCCGTTTCCATTGCCGCTACGCAACTTTAAATCAGACGTTACCGAAAGATTAAAATCGCGATGGTACGCCCAGTTTGATGTCGAGGCGTTGCGGGGTCTTATTATGACAACTGCGGACAGATTTCGCCAACTCCATTCGAGTCAGGGAAATCATATTGATGATCGGAAGCTTGTGTTTAGTCCAGCCGCAGATGAAGCTTGCCACGGAAAGCCGCATCCGACAGGGGAAAATAACCGAGCTTATGTCGCCGGGAGATTTCGATTTGGCGCTGCGCTGTACACCGGATTTCACTACGATGTCTCAGCGCAAAACGGCAAAAACCTATCCATTAATTTAATCGATAGCAATGATTTAGAAAGAAATGTTGCGTCAGAAAAAAGAGCCTACGTCAATATATTCCCCAATGACTTCATACTCCCAAAAATGAAACAGGGTGCCTAAGGCACCCTGCGGCTATTGTAATTATATTAAGGACACCGTAAGGCGGCCTTTTGCCAAATCTTCTCCTCAGCCATTTCGCCGCGGAGTAAACTACATAGTAGTTTCTCGCCGTGTGCAGCCACTAGCTTTCAAGGCCTAACTAGCGCGGCACGTATGCGGTCCCCTTCTGACAATGGACTGAGAAGCGAATGTCAGAAGCTTTCCGCCGGATAGGGCACAGTCATAAAGCACCGATTTGGTTCGTTTGTCAACGACGCTGGTCGTGCTTTGGTTCCTGCCACCTTAAGCTCGGCTAATGAAATGTGAGCGCTGGTAAGCCTTTTCAAGTGGGGGCCTTTTCGAAGTAGGCCCCACAGTCGGCAGTGTGGACGCCTTCTCCACGGAGAGAAGGTGGCCCGAAGGAGCGGATGAGGGGCGGCGCGCACCTCGGAAGCGAAGGCTCCGCCCCTCACCTGCCTGCCGGCATCCTCTCCCCGCAAGCCGGGGAGAGGGACGCAGCTTCGGCGGCTGCGCTCGTACCCGCTCGTCGGCTGTGTCCGTCCTGGCTTACAGGCCTCGCTTCGCGCGCAGCCCCTTGACCCCGGCCATCTCGACGAAGTTCGTCGCCTGTTCCCACAGATAGTCGCCGTAGAGAAACGGCTCGAATTCTTTTGCGCCCGCGATCGGCAGGGGTGAAATCTCCGCGTCGGCGCGCGGCTCGTAGAAGAAGGGGATGGAGAAGCGCTCGCGGCCGGGCGCGATCACGCGGTGGGCGGTGGCCTGCACGATGCCGCCGGTCCAGCGCTCCAACAGCTTGCCGAAATTGACTGCCAGCATGCCGTCGGCCGGCGGCACGTCGACCCAGGCGCCGGCATGGTTCTTTGCCTGCAGGCCCTCGACGCCGTCCTGCGCCAGGAGCGTGACGAAGCCGGAATCGGCATGCTCCCTGCCGATGACCAGCCGCCTCTCGCCATGATGCTCGACCCAGTAGTCGGGCGCGGCGAGCAGGCCGTCGGCCTCGCGCTTCGGATAGCGGATCAGCCTGAGCGTCGAGATGCCGCCCGCAAAATACGGGCGAAAGACGTCTTCGTTGAGGCCGAGGCTGCGCGCGACCGAGCGCATCAGCGCCGCGCCGACCGTCTCCATGGCGAGGTAGTAGCGCGCGGCAACGGCGCGCCAGCCGGGCAGGTCGGCCTCCGCCGGCAGCGGCGTGGGCTCGAGCAGCGGGTCGTCCGAGGGCTCGGGGGATTCTTTGGGCGCGGCGCCGGCATGGGCGATGTCCGGCCCCATGTCGATGCCCTCCTTGTAGGAGATCGCCGTGGGCTGCAGCGGGAACCAGCCGCGGTAGTAGTTCTTCGACGCGGGCGAGAAATTCCAGCGCAGGAGCTTTTGCTTCTCCGCCTCCGGCAGGGCGAAGATTCTCAGCAGCGCGGCGCGCTGCGGGCCGGCCAACAGCTCGGCGCCGGGAAAGCCGCCCACGGTCATGAAGCCGATGCCGGACGCGGCCGAAAAGATGGCGCGGTCGGTTTTTTCGCGCGCGGAAGATGGCGGGCCGAACAGCGGCGCGATGTCGATGGCGGGGATTTCGGTCACGGGCGGGGTTCCATGCAAGGCGGCGTGTTATCTCCCCCCTTGCGGGGGAGAAAGCGATTTCAGCATCTTAGCGAGCCGGCCGCAGGCCGTTAAGCGAGCTAAGTGCTAGAAATCGCAAGAGAGGGGCTTGCCATGATCCACCGCCTCGTTCCGCCCGGCCACCGCAGGTTCGCGCGCGGCATGCGCGCGGATGCCACGAAGGCGGAGACCCTCCTGTGGCAGGCGCTGCGCAACAGGCAGCTCGAAGGGCTGAAGTTCAAGCGGCAGGTGCCGCTTGGCGGGTACATCCTCGATTTCGTCTGCTTCGAGGCGCAGCTGATCGTGGAAGTGGACGGCGGCCAGCATTCGGAGTCCGTCCGCGACGCGGAACGCGACGCCTATTTCGAGAGCCAGGGTTTCAGGACGCTGCGGTTCTGGAACGACGAGGTGGAACGGAACATTGACGGCGTGTGCCGGACGATCATTCGCGAGGCGGGACGGGGTGGCGGCTGATGAGTCGGAAGGTAGCCCCTCTCTTGCGATTTCTAGCACTTAGCGTCGCTTTCTCCTCGCCCTATGGGCTCGGCGCTCCGCTAAGACGCTGAAATCGCTTTCTCCCCCGCAAGGGGGGAGATAAGGGGTCGGCGCGCTGCGCAGGCAACCCCACCCGGCGGCCTTTGGCCGCCGACCTCCCCTCAAGGGGGAGGTGAAGGCTACGAAAAATAGCTCTGCAGCGGGCGGACTTCGAGGCTGCCGGCCTTGAGCGCGGCGATGGCTTCGGCGACGGCGGCGGCACCGGCCATCGTCGTGTAGTAGGGCACCTTCTGCATCAGCGTGGCGCGGCGCAGCGATTTGGAGTCCGACACCGCCTTCTGGCCGTCGGTGGTGTTGAAGACGATCTGCACCTGGCGGTTGCGGATGGCGTCCTCGATGTGCGGGCGGCCCTCCAGCACCTTGTTCACCTTCTGCGCCTCGACGCCGTTTTCCGACAGGAAGCGCTGGGTGCCCGAGGTGGCGAGCACGCGGAAGCCGAGTTCGGCGAGCCGCTTCACCGAGGGCAGGACCTTGGCCTTGTCCTCGTCGCGCACCGACACGAACAGCGTGCCGGAGCGGGGAAGGTCGACGCCGGCGCCGAGCTGGCTCTTGGCGAAGGCGAGCGCGAAATCGCGGTCCAGCCCCATCACCTCGCCGGTCGACTTCATCTCCGGCCCGAGCAGAATGTCGACGCCGGGGAAGCGCGCGAAGGGGAACACCGCTTCCTTGACCGCGATGTGGCCCGGCGTGCGCGGGTCGGGTTTCTGGCCGTAATGCGCGAAGGCGTCGTCGAGCGCCTCGCCGGCCATGATGCGCGCTGCGACCTTGGCGATCGGCTTGCCGACGGTCTTGGCCACGAAGGGCACGGTGCGGCTGGCGCGCGGGTTGACCTCGAGCACGAAGATCGTGCCGTCCTTGACGGCGTACTGAACGTTCATCAGCCCGCCGACCTTCAGCGCGCGCGCAAGCGCCGACGTCTGGCGCTCCAGCTCGTCGACGATCTCCCTCGGCAGCGAATGGACCGGCAGCGAGCAGGCGCTGTCGCCCGAATGGATGCCGGCCTCCTCGATGTGCTCCATGATGCCGGAGACGAAGACGCTGCTGCCGTCGCAGAGCGCGTCGACGTCGACCTCGATGGCCGAGGAGAGATAGGTGTCGAACAGCAGCGGATTCTTGCCGAGCAGCGTATTGATCTGGCCGGTCTTGTCGTTGGGGTATTTCTGCTTGATGTCCTCCGGCACCAGGCCGGGCACGGTGTCGAGCAGGTAGGACTGCAGCATGCCCTCGTCGTGGATGATCTGCATGGCGCGGCCGCCGAGCACGTAGGAGGGGCGCACCACCAGCGGGAAGCCGAGCTCGCCGGCCACGGTGCGGGCCTGCTCGACGGACCAGGCGATGCCGTTCCTGGGCTGGGCGAGGCCGAGCTTGTGCAGCAGCTTCTGGAAGCGGTCGCGGTCCTCGGCGAGGTCGATGGCGTCGGGCGACGTGCCGAGGATGGGGATGCCGGCCTTCTCCAGCGCGTCGGCCAGTTTCAGCGGCGTCTGGCCGCCGAACTGGACGATGACGCCGTGCAGCGTGCCGGCCGCCTGCTCGGCACGGAGAATCTCCAGCACGTCCTCGGCGGTCAGCGGCTCGAAATAGAGGCGGTCGGATGTGTCGTAGTCGGTCGACACGGTCTCAGGGTTGCAGTTGACCATGATCGACTCGTAGCCGGCCTCGGCCAGCGCGAAGGCGGCGTGGCAGCAGCAATAGTCGAACTCGATGCCCTGGCCGATGCGGTTCGGCCCGCCGCCGAGGATGACGACCTTCTTGCGGTCGGACACCTGCGCCTCGTCGGCGAGTTTTCCGGCGAAGGGCACCTCGTAGGTGGAATACATGTAAGCCGTGGGCGAGGCGAATTCGGCAGCACATGTGTCGATGCGCTTGTAGACCGGATGCACGTCGAGGCGCTTGCGCAGGGCGGCGACCTGCTCCGCGTCTGACTTGGTGAGCGAGGCGAGGCGGGCGTCGGAAAAGCCCATGCCCTTCAGCATGCGCAGGTTCGAAGCGTCCCGCGGCAGGCCATGCTCGCGGATGCGGGTTTCCATGGCCAGGATGCCGGCGATCTGCTCCAGGAACCACGGGTCGATGCGGCACATCTGGTGTACTTCATCCAGCGAGGTGCCCATGCGGATCGCCTGCGCCACCATGCGCAGCCGGTCGGGCGTCGGCGTGCCGAGTGCGGCGCGGATGGCGTTGCGGTCCTCGCCGTGCCCGAGGCCGGGAATCTCGATCTCGTCGAGACCGGTGAGCCCGGTTTCCAGCCCGCGCAGCGCCTTCTGGAGCGATTCCTGGAAGGTGCGGCCGATCGCCATCACCTCGCCAACCGACTTCATGGCGGTGGTCAGCACCGGCTCGGCGCCGGGGAACTTTTCGAAGGCAAAGCGCGGGATTTTCGTAACGACATAGTCGATCGACGGCTCGAACGACGCGGGCGTCGCGCCGCCGGTGATGTCGTTCTCCAGCTCGTCCAGCGTGTAGCCGACGGCGAGCTTTGCCGCGACCTTGGCGATCGGGAAGCCGGTGGCCTTGGAGGCGAGCGCGGAGGAGCGCGACACGCGCGGGTTCATCTCGATGACCACAAGACGCCCGTCGGCGGGGTTCACGGCGAACTGCACGTTCGACCCGCCGGTTTCCACGCCGATCTCGCGCAGGACCGCGATCGAGGCGTTGCGCATGATCTGGTATTCCTTGTCGGTCAGCGTGAGGGCCGGCGCCACCGTGATGGAATCACCCGTGTGCACGCCCATCGGGTCGACGTTCTCGATCGAGCAGATGATGATGCAGTTGTCCGCCTTGTCGCGGACCACCTCCATCTCGAATTCCTTCCAGCCGAGCACGCTTTCCTCGATCAGCACCTCGGTGGTGGGGGAGGCATCAAGACCGGAACGCACGATGTCGAAGAATTCGGCCTGGTTGTAGGCGATGCCGCCGCCGGTGCCGCCCAGCGTGAAGGAGGGGCGGATGATCGCCGGCAAGCCGACATGGTCGAGCGCCTGCGCAGCCAACGCCATCGCGTGGCTGATATAGCGCTGCTTGCGGTCGCCCTCGCCGAGATTCCACTCGGTTTCCAGAGCGTCGAGCGCGGCGTCGAGGTTTGCCGGCGCGGATGCCTTGAGTTCGGCGCGGCGCGCCTCGTGGCGCTTGCGGTCGGCGTCCTTCACGTCGGTGGCGTTGGCGAGCATGGATTTCGGCGTTTCCAGGCCTATTCTGTGCATCGCCTCGCGGAACAGCGCCCTGTCCTCCGCCTTGTCGATGGCCTGCGCGTTGGCGCCGATCATCTCGACATTGTAGCGCTCCAGCACCCCCATGCGACGCAGCGACAGCGCGGTGTTGAGCGCGGTCTGGCCGCCCATCGTGGGCAAAAGCGCGTCGGGCCGCTCCCTGGCGATGATCTTGGCCACCACTTCCGGCGTGATCGGCTCGATGTAGGTGGCATCGGCCAGTTCCGGGTCGGTCATGATGGTGGCCGGGTTGGAATTGACCAGGATGACGCGAAAACCTTCCGCCTTCAGCGCCTTGCAGGCCTGGGTGCCGGAATAGTCGAACTCGCAGGCCTGGCCGATGACGATCGGCCCGGCGCCGATGATCAGGATCGACTTGATGTCGGTGCGTCTTGGCATGCGGGCGTCCGTGCGTTTGGCCAAGCGGAAGTGCCGGGGACAGTTTACTTTTTTCCGCCCGCGCCTGCCCTGAGGCGGCGCAGCCCTACTGCGGAAAGAAAGTAAACTGTCCCCTGTGCCAAATCCGCTGGCAGTGGTCAGGCTAGGCGGGCTCTATAGGGGAAGCCGGGCGGGGAGGGAACCCCGGAAATGAAGGGGCGCGCGCCCTTCGACAAGCTCAGGGCGAGGGAGAAGGGGGCTCGCGCCTACGCTGCCTTCAGCCGCGTCCATTCCTGCTCGAACTGGAAGCAGTATTGCGCGGCCTCCTCGGGGGGCAGCAGGCCGGCCATGTCGGGAAAGATCTTCCGGTAGAGGCTTTGCTGCGACCAGTCCCACGGCATGGTTTCGGCCGCGCGCGCTTCGGCCAGGATGCGCTCCAGCCTGCGCCGCACCTTGTCGGGGTTCGGCTGCCACGCGGTCTGCGCGGGTTCGCCCGATCCGAACAGGTCGCCCTGCGGGTCAGTGTTGCCGAAGAGGTCGGGTCCGGATTGCCTTGCCATACGGGTCTCGCGACGAGTCGGAATCGCACCATGTCCGCCGAGCGCGGCGGAAGCGAGAGGGGCGGGACGGTTTTCCCCTACTGAGGAAAGATGTCCCCATAAACCGCGTCGATAGCTTCCATCTGGCCGATGGTGAAGGCGAGCGCGTCGGCGATCCGAGCGACATGGTTGATCTCGTCCAGGGACAGTGTGCGGCCCTTGCGCGATTTCAGGTACTTGTCGATCACCTGATAGCCGCCGATTTGAAAATTCCAGACCGGTTCCGGCACAGGCGCGAAGCTCTGGCTCTCGTTTATCGAAATGCGCTGGTCCTCGGCTGACCAGCGCACATGCTCGACCACATTGTCGCCGCGCCCATGGTAATCGGCCAGTGCGCGCCTCGGCAGGTCGCGCAAAAGATGCGCCTGGACCAGAGCCCAGCCGAGTTTCGAAAGCTCTTCGAAATCCTCTGCTTCTTCCGCGAAGGGGAATGTGCGGAAAGTCGATGCGTAGGAACTCGGCATAGCGTCTGCGATATGTTGGCGCGTGGAGCACGGCGTAGATATAACCGAGGATTTCCTCCGGCGAATAATGATGGTCGTAGCGGGCGTCAAGATAATCTCGAAAGTCAGGGAATATGTTTTCTTGACGCGCTTCGTTTGATCCGCCACTTTTATCTATCACCGCGTACAAGGGAAACTGGTACGTTGGATCATATCGGCTTGCCGACTTATGCCCGGCGGGTGTCGATGATACAAAGGCCGTTGGTTCGTCACGAGCAATTTTGTCAGTTAATAGCGAAATATTCGGACTTAGCATCGGACGAGTTACAGCCTGCCTCGGGCGAAATACCAACTTATCGTCAAGATAGAGATTTTTCGTATCAAATGGACCATATAATATCTTGACGATATTAGCTGGGGCAACTCTTGCACCCGCTAGCTCGCGCCTCACCTCCCTTATCTTCCAATTTTCGTTATCATCAATTAAAAAATCTTTCCGGATGCGTTCATCGCTTACCGATTCATCTAAAAAATTGCTTATCTTATTCACCAGGATATCCCGGCTATCATCTATTAATAGTCTGTCCCTAGAAGTTGTTATTCCTATACTACCTGTTTTGAATATTTTGTTTATTTTTGTAAATTCATTATATTCTTCTTTACCAGAGAAAGAAAATGGCTTTAAAAAATAATATGGTTTCGATGGATTAATTTCTGATAGGTCGGCTGACAAAACTGAGTTTTTAGAAGCCCAAATGTATTTCTTAAGACGAGATCCCCAAAGATCGAGATGGCTTACTTTCTTTACTATCCCTGCTCTCTTAATGAATATTGCTATAGAGACGCCTTGTTTAATATCAAAGACATTTTCATTTTTTTGCCCATTCGGGGGGAGTTCCCTGCGTTCAAGATTTCCATGGAGGTCAATTATTTGAATATTATCAAATGAATTTATTAAGCTTTGGCGCATGCCCCGAAAGGTTGGGTTGTCTAAGTAAGAATTGTCAGTTAAACACCAACAATGCCTTCTTGTACTGAATCCATTTTCGCCTGTGCAAAAGCGAGAAACTTTACGTAGTCGTTATGCAGCCAATGCTTCTTTTCTCCGAAATGAACGCCGTCTACATACTTGTATTGTTCAACAGAAGCGGTCGCGTGGGGACCTCGATTTTTTGACAACCCCGAGTAAGGCGGATTGCCAATTATGACGAGTATCGGCTTATCTTTAACATCTTGTGCGGCCTCCACTTCTGCGGTCACTGCGGGAAGCAGAAGATTTCGCTGTGGCTGAATAGGCTCCAACGTGTTTGTGAGAAAGACCTGCAGACGCTCGTCGTTCTCCAGCGGGTGGCCCTTGTCCTTGAGGTATTGCGACAGCTTGAGATGGGCGATCGTGTAGGGCGCGATCAGGTACTCGAAGCCATAGAGGTTCTTCAGCATGTGCTCGCGCACGACCGAACCGGCCTTGCCGGCCTCCGGCCCGCCGATGTTGTCGAAGATGCGCTGCATCACCTCCAGCAGGAAGGTTCCGGTGCCGGCGGCGAAATCGAGCACGGTGACCTTGTTGTTATCCGCCAGCCCGTCGGCGATCTTGAATGTGTTTTTCAGTATGTCGTCCACGGCCCGCACGATGAAATTCACCACAGGCGGCGGCGTGTAGTAGACGCCGCGCGCCTTGCGCGTCTCCTTGTCGTAGGCCTTGAGGAAATCCTCATAGAAATAGATGAAGGGGTCGCGCTCGAAGAGCCGGTGCTCCTCCTCGTCGCCGGCCCGTACGTGGCGGCTGATCGCCTTGCGCCGGCGGAAGGAAAGGTTGTCGCGGATCGACTCGATGGCGAGGCCGTTGACGATGGAGAGGATTTCTTCCACAACCCAACGCGTGTCGCGGTATTCCTTATCCTGGATGTCTTCCAGGAAGCGAACCAGTTCGCGGATCAAGCGGAACGAGCCGGGAATGAAGCGCCGCACGTTGTCGAGCCGGATGACATCGTCGTCGCCCGCATTCAGCTTGGCGAGGAACAAACCATAGGCGAGCATCTGCGCAAAGGCGTCGGCGAACTCCGTCGTCGTCAGTTCGTGGAAAACCTGCTCCCTGAAGACGTCGTAGAGCGCGTGCAACCTACCTTCTTGCTTCGATTTTTCCTGCCGGATCAGTTCCTCGGTGAGGTAGTCGCGCAGCAGCCGCGAGCGCGTCGCCAGCGCCACCGCCAGCTTGTCCGAAGTCGACAGCCCGATCGGCGGCGACGAGAAGAAGCCCGACAAAAGCTTGCCAACCGCTTCGGCCTTGTCCGGATTGACGCGGATTGTCCTGGTTTCGAGGTCAGACGCATATGCCAGCGTCTCGCGCGCAACCACCTTGCCGGCGGCATCAATGCGGATGAACTGAAGGTAGTCGGTGACGAGGATGTTGTCGGAGAGTTTTCGGTATTTCTCGATCTGCGGCGACTTCAGCACCTTGTCGAGGTTCGCGCCAATTTCCTTCGTCTCGACATAGCCGAGGATCATGCCGGCGCGCTTGACCTTGTAATCAGGCGCTCCCTTGTCGCCCTCGCGACCGCCTTCGTGCTGCACCTCCGTGCCGGGGGCCATCGTCTCGGCCGCGAACACGTTCAGCAGATTTTCAAGCGGCGTGCGTCCCGTGTGCTCGGTGCCCCCCTCGCGATACACGCCTGCAAGGTTTTTGAGGTAGGTATCGAAACGGTTGTCCATTGCTCCTCCGGGATAGCCAATGAAACCGCAAGTGGCAGCGGATGCAAGGACCAAGGTCGCGCCGGGGACAGTTTACTTTTTTCCGCCCGCGCGAACCTTGAAGCCACGCCGCCCTTCCGCGGAAAGAAAGTAAACTGTCCCCCGCCTACAACCTCAGCACCCAGGCCTCGACCTGGCCCTTGCCCTTGACCTCGATGGCGCCGCGGGGCTCGAAGGCGAAGTTGTCCTTCAGCGCCTCGTAGACCGAGCGGGTGACCTGCACGCAGTCGGGCACGCCGCCCGATTCCATGCGGCTCGCAAGGTTCACCGTGTCGCCCCACAAATCGTAGATGTACTTGCTCCTGCCGATGACGCCGGCCACCACCGGGCCGGTGTTGACGCCGACCCTGAGCTTCAGCGGCGCATTGTGCTCGATGGCGTGCTCGCGCGTGATGTGGATCATGCGGATGGCCATGCGCACCATGCGCTCGGCATGGTCGGGCACGGGGTTGGGCAGGCCGCAGACGGCCATGTAGGCGTCGCCGACGGTCTTTATCTTTTCGATGCCGAGCTCCTGCGCGGCGGCGTCGAAGCGGGTGAACAGCGCATTCAGCATGGTCACCACGTCCTGCGGCGGCATGTCGGAGGTGAGCTGGGTGAAGCCGACGATGTCGGCGAACGAGACGGTGACCTCGGCAAAGCCGTCGGCGATGCCCTGCTCGCCCTCGCGCAGCCGGTTGGCGATCGGCGCCGGCAGCACGTTGAGCAGCAGCTGCTCGTTCTCGCGGTTCTTGGCCTGAATCACCGCGTTCTGCTGGCTCAGCTCGCCAACCATGCCGTTGAAAGCATGGCAGAGTTCGCCGATCTCGTCGCGCGAACGCACCGGCACGCTGGCCGAATAGTCGCCGGCGGCGAAGCGCTTCACGCCGGCAGTGAGCTCGCGCAGCGGCCCGAGCAACGCGCGCGAGAACAGCGCCGCCGTGCCGGCCACGATCAGGAGCGCCAGCGCGCCGACCAAAAGGAGGTCGCGGCGCAGCTCGTAGACCGGCGCATAGGCCTCGGCGGTGTCGATCTCCGCGACCAGGCCCCAGTGGACATCGGCGATGGCGAGCGGCCCCCAGGAGCCAAGCGTCGGCTCGCCGCGGTAGCCGGAAACCTCGCCGGTGCCCTCGACGCCGGCAAGGGCGGCGCGGGTCGCCGAGGTGTCGATCACCTCGTGGGTCACCGGGGTGCCGTAACGCTCGATGGCGTCGATCTCGGCCTGCGGCAGGCCGACCTTGCGCAGCTCGGCGAAATAGGCGCCGCGGTCCTCGTAGAAGGCGCGCGCGACGGAGCGTACCGTGAGGTCTTCGCCGACGAGATAGGCCTCGCCGGTGCGCCCGAATCCGTCCTGATACCAGCGGCGGCCACCGGTCATCACGTCGTTGATCGCATCGTCGGAGAGTTGCGCGATGAGCACGCCGGTGACGACGCCCTTGTCGATGATGGGCGCGCCCATGAAGGCGGTCGGCGCGCCGAAGGAGGGATCGTAGGGCGCAAAATCCTCCAGGCAGGCGAGCGACGGGTCGGGCGCCTGCGCGCAGCGCGCCACCGCCGCCGCCACGCTGGAATGGCGGTAGGGGCCGAAGTGCAGGGAGGTGGCGAAGTCCGGCTCCTTCTCCATGGTGTAGATGAGGCGGCCGGTGCGGACGTCGGCGATCATGAAGTCGAAGAAGCCGACGGTGGTGGCTGCGGCGCGCATCAGGGGGTGGAACCTGGCGTGCACGCGGGTGTAATCGCTGCCGTCGCCGGGATCGTCGAGCAGGCGGCGCCGCTCCGGCGGGTTCGGGTTGGCGACGATGTAGTGGTACTGCAAATAATAGGGCGCGCCGCCGACCGGCAGGTGCTCGCCCGGCGGCGGCTCGTGGCCGAGCAGTTCGGTCATCCTCGGCGTGAAGTTCTTCGCATACCAGGCGGCCACCTTTTCCTGGAGGTCGGGCTGGACGCCGGCGCGGTCGAGTTCGTCCACGGCGGCGGCGAACTCGCGCGTCGCCTCGATCACCATCCTCGTCTGGGCAAGCAGGCGCAGGTCCGCCCGGATGGTGCGGAAGTAGGTCTCGATCTGGCGCGCCTTGGCCTCGCGCGAGGCGGTGAGCTGCTCCAGCACCTGCGCCTCCAGCGCGGCATGGGCGCGCAGGTAGCCGAGCGCGCCTGTGAACAGCACGGCGACGGCGCCAAGCACCGCCAGCGTGGCGAAAAGCTTCGCGGCCAGGCCGAAGCGCCCGCGCCGCGCCGGCTCCGTCACATCGCTCGACGCCATCGTTCCCCCTCAACCGCCTAGCACCGGGGCGTTCGGCGACCGACCCCCGCAGCCTTTTGGCGCAATACTATCCGACCGGCACACGAGCGCGGCGGATTTTTTTCGGCAAGCCGCCCGGCCATTGTCCCAGGACCAGTTCCCAGGGGCGGGAGGCAAAGGTTCCGGGCGATGCCGCTGCTGCCCAAGCAGACGTCCAAGCCGGCGGCAGGGTGCTTGCTTTTGCCAGCCGATTCCCGGGAACCGTGCACTCAGGTGGCTTGCCTCACGTTTCACCCACCCGCTCGCTTCGATAGGCACCCTCCCCATTGAGGGAGGGAGAGGCACCAAGTTCGCTTACCTCCTGCCGCTCGATGGGGGAGGTGGCCCGGAGAGCCGGAGGGGTGGTTCGAATCACAGCAATCGCCACGTGCATTCGTGACGGCGTCCCTCAGCCGGCTATTTCCGGCATCTTCGCGGTGTCGGCGGCGGCGGAAACGATGGAATCGAGCAGGCCCGGAAAGCGCTGGTCGAGTTCGGCCCGGCGCAGCGAGATCCGCCGGCTGGTGCCGACGATCTCGGTGCGGGTGATGCCTGCCTCGCGCAGCTTGGAGAGGTGGTAGCTGATGTTCGTCTTGGAGCCGAGGTCGAGGAAGGTGCCGCAGTTGAGCGGCGGGCCTTCGCGCTTGGCAAGATAGACGACGATGCCAAGCCGCGTAGGGTCGCCGAGCACGGCGAGCACCTGCGCCAATTCGATCTGGTCCGCCCGGGGATGCGGGAGCGACATCGCTCGATCTCCGTTGTCTCGCATGGCCCGCCAACTGCGTGCTGTCAGGAGGCGGCAGCCGAGTCATTGACATATTCCGTCGCGAGGTTCAATTGTTCAATAACTTTTGAACTAAGGAGTCCTCCCGTGGACAGACGATTGACCTGGCTCGCCGTCGGAGCCTTTGCCACCAGCACGGTGGCGTTCGTGTTCGCCGGGCTGCTGCCGCTGATCGCGGCTTCCAACAAGATCACAATCGCGCAGGCAGGCCACCTGATGGCGGTGTTTTCGCTATCTTATGCGATCGGCACGCCGATCCTGTCGACGCTGGCCGGCGCGATCGACCGCCGACGCGTGATCGCCTTCGCGCTGCTATCTTTCATCGCCGGCAACGCGATTGCCGCCGCGAGCAGTTCGCACACGATGCTGCTTGTCGCGCAGATCGTGATGGGCATGGCCGCCGGCCTGTTCGCCTCCACCGCGCAGGCAACGGCGGTGGCGCTCTCCGCCGCTGACCATCGCGCACGCGCCGTCGCCACCGTGCTTGGAGGCACGACATTCGCGGTCGCCGTCGGCGCTCCGCTCGGAGCGCTTATCGGCAACCTCGCCGGCTGGCGCGCCACCTACCTGTTCATCGCGCTGCTCGCCTTCCTCTGCTTGACGGTGCTGTGGCTCAGGCTGCCGCGCGGCATAGCCGGCGTGCGGCTGTCGCTGGTCGATCGCATCATGGTGATCGGCCGGCCGGGCATCCTGCCGTCGCTCGTGGTGACGTTCCTCTACATCACCGGCGGTTTTGCGGTGATCGCCTACATGGGGCCGCTCGCTACCGAAGGCGCCGTCATGGATGTGAGCATGATCCCGGCGATGCTTCTGGTGTTCGGCATTGGCGCGGTCGCCGGCAACTACGCCAGCGGCCAGCTCGCGGACCGGCTCGGCCCGACGCGCGTCGTGGCTCTGGCGCTGTCGTTCGCCGCGGCGATCTGCCTGGCGCTGACGGCGATCCTTGAGTTCGCGCCCGCCAGCGTCGCCGGACCGGCGCTTATCGCGCTCATGCTGCCCTGGGGGTTCATCGGCTGGACCTTCCCGCCGGCGCAGGCGAGCCGCATCGTTTCAGCCGCGCCCGAACTTGCCGGGCTGACCATGCCGCTCAACGTTTCTGCGATGTATTTCGGCATCGCTGCCGGAAGCTTCGCCGGCGGCCGGATGCTGGAAATGGCGCCGGCGTCGGAACTCGGCGTCGTCGCGGCGGTGTTTTCGCTGGCGGCCCTCGGTGTGCTGGCGATCTCCACGCGCCATGCGGCGCGCCGGTCCCGGCGGCAGGCGCCGCTGGCGGAACCGGTGGCGGCGGGGCGGCGTTGATGCGGGCGGCAGTCTGGCCGCTGACATCAGGAGGGTACGCCATGGGTATCGAACAGGCACCGACCGAAAAGGGCAAGGAAGCCGCACGCGGCCTGCGCAAGGCGACGGCCAACGAGGAGAAAAAGGTCGAGGCCGAGAAGGGCAGCGACCTGAAGAAGGGCGCAGCCCGGTTCGAGGAGCGCTCGAAAAGCTCGGACGGCAAGAGCGCGGGCGAAAAGCAGCGGTGACTTTTTCTTCTCCCCCCGCAAGGGGGAGATGAAGGCCATCGCCGCGAACGCAATTGCGAAAAACGCCCCGATTGCATAGAACCTTGAGACGACTTTCCCGTTTGAGGTGACCGGCGCCAAAAGCCGGTTTGCGGGTAGCGAGCAAGAGGTAGGCCATGCGCTGGAGAGGTCGTCGCGAAAGCAGCAACATCGAGGACACGCGCGGCCAGGGCGGCGGGGGCGGACTGGGTGGTGGTTTCGGCGGCGGTGGACCCGTGCGCATCCCTGTGGGTCGCGGCGGCGGCGGCCTGAGCATCTCCACCATCGTCATCCTGGTGGTGCTCTATTTCCTACTGCGTTCCTGTGGGATCGACCCGCTGGCTATGCTGTCCGGGGACCAGGGCGTGCCCGGCGGCGGCGGCCAGATAACCGAGCGGCAGTCGGACGCGGGGACCGGCGCGCCGGCTTCCGACGAGATGAAGCAATTCGTCGGCGTCGTGCTGGCCGAAACCGAGGATGTCTGGAAGGGCATCTTCGAGGCGCAGGGTCTGACCTACGAGGAGCCGACGCTCCGGCTGTTCTCCGGCAGCGTCAAGTCGGCCTGCGGCTTCGCGTCGTCGGCGGCCGGGCCGTTCTATTGCCCCAACGACCACAAGGTCTATCTGGACACCACCTTCTTCGACCAGCTGGCGCGGCAGTTCGGTGCCGCCGGCGACTTCGCCCAGGCCTATGTGATCGCGCACGAGGTGGGCCACCACGTGCAGAACCTCACCGGCATCCTGCCCAAGTTCAACCAGATGCGGCAGAACATGAGCGAGACCGAAGCCAACCAGATGTCGATGCGGGTCGAGCTGCAGGCCGATTGTTTCGCCGGCGTGTGGGGACACTTCACCGACCAGAAGGGCCTGCTCGAGCAGGGCGACATCGAGGAAGCGCTGAACGCGGCGCAGCAGATCGGCGACGACACGCTGCAGAAGAAGATGCAGGGCTACGTGGTGCCGGAAAGTTTCAATCACGGCACCTCGCAGCAGCGGCAGACATGGTTCGCCCGCGGCTTCAAGAGCGGCAAGCTGTCGGACTGCGACACCTTCAACAACCCGATCTGAGCGCCGTCAAGCGCGGGCGGCGCGGCTTGTCCGGAGGCGAGGCAAGCCCGTCGCTCGAGGCGCGCGCCGGGGCCCCGGCAGCCTCCCGCTGGCGGACAGCATGGAGCGTACTCCGACGCGTCTGGATCAAGGCCAACGAGCAGCGGGTGCTGCTGGTCGCGGGCGGCGTTACTTTCTACTTGCTGCTTGCGCTGTTTCCGGCGCTGGCAGCCTTCGTGTCGCTCTACGGCTTCGTGGCCGATCCGACCACCATCGCGGAACACATCGCTTTCCTGGGCGGCATGCTGCCGACCGGCGGCCTCGACATCATTCGCGGGCAACTCGTTGCGCTCGCCGCTCGTGACCATGGCTCGCTTAGCTTCGGCTTCGTGATCGGCCTTCTGGTGGCCCTATGGAGCGCCAACAACGGCGTGAAGGCTATGGTTCAGGCGATGAACATCGCCTATGAGGAGCCCGAGAAGCGCGGCATCGTGCGGCTCAACCTGCAGTCGGCGGTGTTCACGCTGGGCGCGATCCTGATCGGCATCCTGCTGGTTACTTCGGTCGGCATCGTGCCGGCGGCGCTTGCTTTGGTACAGCTCGACCACCTGACGGAGACGCTGATCTCGCTGTCGCGATGGCCGGTGCTGGTCGCCTTCGTCTGGCTGTCGATCTCGATCGTCTACCGTTATGCGCCGAGCCGCGACCCGTCGAAGCGGCGCTGGTTCACCTGGGGCGCGGCGATCGCCACCATCGTGTGGCTCGACGCCTCGGTGGGGTTCTCGCAGTACCTGCAGCATTTCGCCGACTACAACGCGACCTACGGCTCGCTGGGGGCGGTCATCGGCTTCATGGTCTGGGTGTGGATCTCGGTGATCATCCTGATCGTCGGCGCCGAGATCAACGCCGAGATCGAGAGGCAGCGAACGCCCAATCAGGCTGAGCCGGCCGAACTCGCGGGCACAGCCGGCCGTAGCAGGCAGGACTAGCGTTCAGCGACTTCCGGCTCGCCCTTGCGTTCGCGGATCAGGTTGACGAAGCGGCGGAAGAGGTAGTGCGAATCCTGCGGGCCGGGCGATGCCTCCGGGTGATGCTGGACCGAAAACACCGGGCGTCCGGTCAAGGCGATGCCGCAGTTCGAGCCGTCGAACAGCGACACATGCGTCTCCTCCACCCCGTCCGGCAGCGTCTCGCGGTCGACGGCGAAGCCGTGGTTCATCGAGACGATCTCGACCTTGCCGGTGGTGTGGTCCTTGACCGGGTGGTTGGCGCCGTGGTGGCCCTGGTGCATCTTCGCGGTTTTGGCGCCCAGCGCCAACGCCAGCATCTGGTGGCCGAGGCAGATGCCGAACACCGGCACGTCGGTCTTCAACAGGTCCTGGATGATCGGCACGGAGTATTCGCCGGTCGCGGCCGGATCGCCGGGGCCGTTGGACAAAAAGATGCCGTCGGGCTGCAAGGCCAGGATGTCGGCGGCCGGCATCTGGGCCGGCACCACGGTGACTTTTGCGCCGAGCCCGGCGAGCAGGCGAAGAATGTTGCGCTTCACGCCGTAGTCGACCGCCACCACATGCATCGTGGGATCGGCTTGGGAACCGTAGCCTTCGTTCCAGACCCATGGCGTGTCGGTCCATGCCGAGGACTGGCCGCTGGTGACTTCCCTGGCCAGATCCATGTCGACGAGGCCGGGCCACGCTTTGGCGCGCGCCTTGAGATCGTCGATGTCGAACCTGCCGTCGGGCGCATGCGCGATCACCGCGTTGGGCATGCCGTTTTCGCGGATCAGCGCGGTGAGAGCGCGGGTGTCGATGCCGGCCATGGCGACGACGCCGCGCCGCTTCAGCCACTGGTCGAGGCCGCCGGCGGAACGATAGCTGGACGGGTTGGTGACGTCGGCCTTGAAGATGGCGCCAACCGCGCCGTGGCGGGCGGCCGGCGTCAGGTCCTCGACGTCCTCGTCGTTGGTGCCGACATTGCCGATGTGCGGGAAGGTGAAGGTGACGATCTGGCCGGCGTAGGAGGGGTCGGTGAGGATCTCCTCGTAGCCTGTAAGCGCGGTGTTGAAGCACACCTCGCCGACGGCGATACCGGCAGCACCAAGCCCGCGGCCCTCGATGACCGTTCCGTCCGCCAGCACGAGCAGCGCCGTTGCCGGCGGCAGGGTCCAGGGTTCCGTGGTCGCCATCGTCGTGTTCTCCGGTTTGCCGCGGCCGAAACGGGCGCCCGCTTGCACTCGGCGCGGCGCGTGCCCATAACATGCGCGAAAACGCGCGGCGACCGGCAAAATCGCCGCTCCCACGCGCAACAGCCAAATAATGCCCGTGCTGGTCGCGGGCAATAGGCGAAGGCATGCAGCGGTCCATCGGCCGGCTCCTCGGGTGGCGAATCGATTCTCAAGCAAAAACAGCAGCTTGCTGGTGAGATCGATTTGCGCGAAAACCGTCCCGTCGCTAGTGTCTGATTTCGCCGAAGGAGAAGATGCCATGCGCGAGATTCTCGGCCAGGCGCTGAAGGACGCGCTCAAGCTCAAGGACAGACCGCGAATCTCGACGCTGCGGCTGATCCAGGCGGCCATCCAGGACCGCGACATCGCCAATCGCGGCGTTGGCAAGGATGCCGCGAGCGACGACGACATCCTCGCCATCCTCGCCAAGATGGTGAAGCAGCGCGAGGAATCGGCGAAGGCCTTCGAGGACGGCAAGCGTCCGGAACTCGCCGCGCAGGAGCGCGAGGAGATCGAGATCATCCGCGCCTTTTTGCCCAAGCAGCTCGACCAGGCCGCGATGGAAGCGGCATGCCGGCAGGTGATCGCCGAAATCGGCGCGACCGGGCTGAAGGACATGGGGCGCGTCATGAGCGTGCTCAAGGAGCGCTATGCCGGCCAGTTGGACTTCGGCAAGGCGAGCGGCTTGGTCAAGTCGATGCTGACCTGAAGGCACTGCCGGCGCGCTGACCAAAAACCTGGAAAATCTTACGGGATCTCGCAGGCGAGTCTTAACGAGAAAACCAAATCGGCCCTCTCCGCGCGATTTTGGCCGGGACGGATTTCGGGCAATCGCGTGAAGATGCGGGCCGCGTCGCAGGCTCGCTCATCGAGGGGTAGGAGAATGGACTCGGTCGTCGCGTCGGAAAAGCTCGAGCGCACAATTGTCTGGGCCGAGGACGACCCGACGGTGCGCTGGGCGGGCGCCTTCGCCCTTTGCGGCGGCCACGGCACCACGCAGTCATCCACGATCGTCTACGAGATCGAGCCCGGGCATCGGCTCGGCTGGCACACCGATGCCACCGAAGAAACGCAGTACATCACCGCCGGCACCGGCGAACTGCTGCTCGAGGATGGATCGGTCCATGCGGTCCGGCCGGGCAGCGTCTTCGTGCTGCCGTCCCCGCTCAGGCACGATTTGCGCAACGCCGGCGGCGAAACCCTGCGCGCCGTGGCCTTCTTCGCGGCGGCGATGTTCACCCAGACCTTCGATAATGTGATGCTGCCGCCGAAATCGCACGTGCTCGGCACGCCGAACCGGGGGTGAGAACCGCTTTGTACGAGCAATCCGGCGAAAAGTTCGAGGTGGGGACGAACGAAGGTACCGCTGCGCGCGCTAAGCGGCGACGCGCCTCAGCGAATGAGTGTCCCGCAATTCCATGTAGATCTTGATCGGATCGAGGTCGAAGCCGTTCGGCCAGGTCGGCGCACCCATCTCGACGAAGACGCGGCGGAAATAGGCCGGGTCCAGCAGGGGCTGAACAATCTCGCGACCGGAGTGCACATATGCACTCAGATCGTACTCGCCCTCGTTGCCGTCCGAAAAGCGGAGCCAAAGCCGCCAGCCGTCGAGCGGGCGCAGCCGCAACACGTCTACCATCGGAAAGTCATAGTCCGTCATCGGGACCCGCTATCCTATCCATCGGGCGGCCCAAAATGCCCATTTCCCAATTATGCTCAAGTTCCGCCCGTCGCGCCAGCGCCCAGCGCCGCACGAGCGTTGTCGCCGTCGGCGGCAATTCGCCTGCGATCACCGCCGCATCCGAAATCCTGAGCAGTGCCTTGGCACGGCCGTACCGGGCGTGAAAGTGTGGCGGAGCGTGGTCGTCCCAGTACATCTGGATCACGATGCCGTAGAATCTCGCGATCGTCGGCATCGCAATCCAGCCTGCTAGCTGTCCAGGAAACTCCGCAGCTTCCTTGACCGGCTCGGGTGCTTCAGCTTCCTGAGCGCCTTGGCCTCGATCTGGCGGATGCGCTCGCGCGTCACCGAGAACTGCTGGCCGACTTCCTCCAGCGTGTGGTCGGTGTTCATGCCGATGCCGAAGCGCATCCTGAGCACGCGCTCCTCGCGCGGGGTGAGCGAGGCGAGCACGCGCGTGGTGGTCTCGCGCAGGTTGGCCTGGATCGCCGCGTCGATCGGCAGGATCGCGCCCTTGTCCTCGATGAAGTCGCCCAGATGCGAATCCTCCTCGTCGCCCACCGGCGTCTCGAGGCTGATCGGCTCCTTGGCGATCTTCAGCACCTTGCGCACCTTTTCGAGCGGCATGGCGAGCTTTTCGGCCAGTTCCTCCGGCGTCGGCTCGCGGCCGATCTCGTGCAGCATCTGGCGCGAGGTGCGGACGATCTTGTTGATCGTCTCGATCATGTGCACAGGGATGCGGATGGTGCGGGCCTGATCGGCGATCGAACGCGTGATCGCCTGCCGGATCCACCAGGTGGCGTAGGTGGAGAACTTGTAGCCGCGACGGTACTCGAACTTGTCCACCGCCTTCATCAGGCCGATGTTGCCTTCCTGGATCAGATCAAGGAATTGCAGGCCGCGGTTCGTGTATTTCTTTGCGATGGAGATGACGAGGCGCAGGTTGGCCTCCACCATCTCCTTCTTGGCGATGGCCGCCTCGCGCTCGCCCTTCTGCACCTGGTTGACGATCTTGCGGAACTCGGTGATCGAGATCGCCGTCTCGGTGGCGAGGTGCTGGATCTCGGAGCGCAGGTCGCGGATGCCGTCCTTTTCGTTGCGGGTGAATTCCTTCCAGCCGCGCGTCGTCAGGTTGGCGATGCTCTTCACCCAGTTGGGATCGAGCTCGGAGCCCTGGTACTCGCGCAAGAACTCCTCGCGCCGCACGCCATAGCTCTCGGCGAGGCGCAGCAGCTTGCCTTCGTTCTGCACCAGCCGCTTGTTGATGTCGTAGAGCTGCTCCACCAGGCTCTCGATGCGGTTCTGGTTGAGCGACAGCGACTTCACCGCGCGGATGAGCTGGTCCTTCAGTTCCTTCAGCCGGCGGTCCTGGCTGGGCGACAGCGTGCCGGTGGCGGCAAGGCGGTTCTCGACCTGCTGGTCCTGCAGCTTGCGCAGCTTCTTGTAGATCTCGGCGACGGTGTCGAGCGTCTCCATCACCTGCGGGCGAAGCTCGGCCTCCATCGCCGCCAGCGACAAATTGGCCTCGTCCTCGTCCTCTTCCTCTTCCTCGATGCGGCTCTCGCCGCCGACATTGGTGATGTCGTCGTCCTCGCGCGGCCCGCGGCGCAGCTTTTCCTCGCCGCGCGCCGGCTCGGCGGTCTCCTCGGTGCGCTCCACCACGGGCGCCTGCTTGGCTTCCGGCCCGGCATAGGTGGCCTCGAGATCGATGATCTCGCGCAGCAGGATCTTGCCCTCGTTGAGTTCGTCGCGCCAGATGATGATCGCCTGGAAGGTCAGCGGGCTCTCGCACAGGCCGGCGATCATCGTCTCGCGGCCGGCCTCGATGCGCTTGGCGATCGCGATCTCGCCCTCGCGCGACAGAAGCTCGACCGATCCCATCTCGCGCAGATACATGCGCACGGGGTCGTCGGTGCGGTCGGTCGGCTCCTTCTTCGCGACGGTCGGCGCGACCGCGGTGCCCTGCTGTTCGGCAAGCTCGGTGGCATCCTCGTCGGGCTCGGCCGCCTCAGGCTCGCCCTCCTCCGCGGTCTCGTCGTCCTCGACCACGTTGATGCCCATATCCGAGAGCATCGCCATGGTGTCCTCGATCTGCTCGGAGGTGACTTCCTCCGAGGGGAGTACCGAGTTCAGTTCGTCCATGGTGACGTAGCCGCGCTTCTTGGCGGCCTTGATCATCTTCTTGACCGCGTCGTCGGAGAGGTCGAGCAGGGGACCATCGGATGCGACTTCGCGTTCCGGCTCGGCCTCGTCCTTTTCAGTCTTCGCCATTCTTTGCTTTCTCCACGCGGCCGGAAGCGCTTGCCCACTTCCACGCAAATCGGCCGGCATCACGCCGGCCCAGTCTCTAGCCGCACTGCCTTAAGTCTCGATTAACCCTGTTATCTGTAGCGGGCGGCGAGCCCGTCCAGCCCCGGTACGAAACCGTCTCTGTCTGTCGTAGGGTGCGTACGCATCGGCGCGCGAACCTTTCGAATCGTCCTGATTCCGTCATTGAGACGGAAGGTCAAGCGGCTGTCGCATGATTCGCCCGAAAAAAGCGAATCAATTGCTCAGCTTCCCCGACCTGCCTTGCCCGACGCAACTCCGAACCCGTCGATCAGGGCCTCGGTCTGCTGCAACTCCTGTAGTTGCGCCTGGACCTCGACCAGATGACGGAAATTTTCGTCGGTCATTTCGGCTGCGGCTGCGGCCTCGGCCGCTTTCAGCTCCTTATGTAGAGTGCGAGCGCTGCGGTGCAAGTGCAGCGCCTGCTGGAAGGCTCCGCGCGCGTCGTCGATGGCGGCGTCGGCCAGGAACGGCCACTGCTCGGTGCCGCGCACAAGCGCGTAGGCCCGCGCCCAAGGCTCGCCGAGGCCCGCCTGTTCCAGCGCCGCTGCGCCGCCGCGATCGAGCCCGTGGCGCGCCATGGCATCGATCAGCGCGCCCAGCATCTGCCGGCATTCCGCGTGAGTCAGGTCCAGCGCCTCGGTCTCCTCGAAGTTCTCCTCGATCAGGATCGGGTGGTTGGCCATGGCGACGATCAGCGTTGCCTCGCGCAGCGGCATATGACCTCCGCCGCGCCGCACCATCGCCGACCGCGCCAGGCTTTCCGATACCGACAGCCGGCCTGCGGCGATGCCCGGGCGGTTCCGGTCGCCCGGCCTGGCGCGAGCCTCCTCGCGCTTTCCGGCGGTCCGGGCATTGGCGTTGCCGAAAAAGGCCTGCATACGCTCGCGCATCGCCTGCTGGTAGTGGAAGCGCACGCTTTCATCGCGGATGCGGCCGGTCAGTTCCTTCAGCTTGCGCTCCAACTCGGCCCGCCGCTCGGGCGTCTCGAAGCTGCCGCCGGTCGTTTCGCGGATCCACAAAAGGTCGGCGAGAGGCTTCGCCTCGGCAAGCACGGCGCGGAAGGCGTCAGCTCCTTCGGCGCGAACCAGGTCGTCGGGGTCCTTGCCTTCCGGCAGCAGGGCGAAGCGCGCCGTCCGTCCCGGCCCGATCGAGGGCAGCGCAAGGTCGGCGGCGCGGAAGGCGGCGCGAAGGCCGGCGCCATCGCCGTCGAAGCACAGCACCGGCTCCGGCGCCATCCGCCACAGAAGCTCGAGCTGGTTTTCGGTCAGCGCGGTGCCGAGCGGCGCCACCACATTGTCGAAACCGGCCTGCGAGAGCGCGATCGCGTCTATATAGCCTTCGACCGCGATCACCGTGCCGCCCTTGGCGATCGCCTTGCGCGCGCGGGCGAAATTATAGAGCACGTTGCCCTTGTGGAAGAGTTCCGTCTCCGGCGAGTTGAGATACTTCGCCGGCACGTCCGCCGACAGGGCGCGACCGCCGAAGGCGATGATCTTTCCGCGCGAATCCGGGATCGGGAACATGATGCGGTCGCGAAAGCGGTCGAAGGACACCGGCACGTCCTCGAAGACGGTCAGGCCGCAGGCTTCCATCTGCGCCTTCTCGACGCCCTTGGCGGCCAGAAACTCCTTCAGCGCATTGCGGCTGTCCGGCGCATAGCCGAGGCGGAAGGTCTGCTGCGTCGCCGCCGACAGTCCGCGTTCGCGCAGGTATGCGCGGGCTTTTGCCCCGACTGCCGCCTGGAGCTGCCCTTCAAAGAAGCTGGTGGCCATTTCCATCACGTCGGTGAGGCTGGCGCGCTCCTTCTCCCGCGCCTCGGCCCGCTCGTCGCGCGCGGGCATCGGCACCCCGGCCATTCCGGCGACGCGCTCGACCGCTTCGGGAAAACTCATGCCGTCATGTTCGGTGAGGAAGCGGAAGTGGTCGCCCGACACCGAACATCCGAAGCAGTGGTATCGGCCCTTGCGGTCCTCGCAGTGGAAGCTCGGCGACTTTTCGCCGTGGAAGGGGCAGCACGCCCACCAGTCGCCCCTGGCCGGGTTCGACTTCTTGCGGTCCCACGACACGCGCGGCCCGATGACCGAGGAAATCGGCACCCGGTCACGGATCTCGTCGAGGAAGGCATTGTCGAAGCGCATTGGGGTTGCCTGCTGTCGCTCCGATATAGCGATGCCGCGTCCGCAACGCGATCACCAAGCGCAAGCGGTCACCGCTCTTCACAGGATCAGATTTTCACATGTGCGACGCCGCGCTGCCGAAGTTGGAGCTACGACGCCAACCTGGCGAAGGCATCGCGCCCGCCCGACGAATCAACGATACGCGCGGTTCTAGCGAGGATCAGAATCTGATCCGTCCCAAAATCGTCCATCCGCTTGAGCGCCGCGACCGTTTTGGGAGCGTTTTCCAGCCGACGAATGTCGTCCAGCTTCATGTATGCAGCAGAAACGGAAACGTATGATGAGGATACCGCTTCCACAGCCATCAAGCCCGCTGGAGATCGCACTAGTGCATCTACAGTCCACTCGTGGGTTGAAGCTCCTGACACAGATGCTTCCGATGTAACGGCACCCTCGCCGAAAACGTCGCGAAGACGGTCGACGACGATAGCTTTGAGGCTTTCATGAGACCGCTTTGCCAGCCGCTCGGCAGTGATGTGAACGGCTCGCTTGGCCGCGTCCGCCACAATGGCGATCATTCCCGCCGCCGTCGCGAGGTTCGCGTCAGCCTCGAAGAATTCGAAGCTGTTGAAACGAATACGGCTTTCTTCGGCCACATGATTGGCTGCGCGCCTGAATATGTCGGAGGCGCCCATCATGTCCGCCTCGGCAAATGCAGCGCCATCGTCGCTGATGAAGCAACGCTCGCCCTCCAGGCGGATATGGACAGTTACATGGGCGCCCGAAGGGAATAGAACCGGCGTCGTCAGGATCGCACCACCGCGGCTGGGCTTTACCCGCACGAGCTCACCAGCGATACGCTCAATCGCTGTCTTGCTCGATGTATCGGATTTTACAAAAGCCGTGGCGACCATGGTGGAACCGGGATGTCGAGGGCATTTCTCAGGTGAAACGTATCACGAAGATAGCGCAGGAGTTCGTTAAAATTTGGAGGCTCAGGGTCGATCGGCTTCACCACCGGCAGATTGAAGGACTGCATGTGATCGAGGCCGAGATCGGCATTCTCGGGATAATCGTGAATGCTGGTCAGGAAGGTTCGGCCTCGCAGTTCGTTCGGACCGAACTTGTTCGTATGTTCTTGCCTGGGGCGCCAGTCGATGCGCGCAATGCGATAGTCCCTGCCTTCCACGTCGATGAGCAACTGAAAGGTCACCCGTTCGTCGGGCTCCTCGGTCCACGCCATCCCGACGATCGAAACGCCCGTGATGTCCGCTGGGTAGCAGTCGCAAACGATCGGGATTCTCACAATCTGCTCCCGTTGCCTGTCGGCTCTCCAATTTAGCGCGCCAATCGCCTCTTTCGGCGAACTGTATGCCAGTTGCATCAGGTTGAGGATCTCCTCCTCGGTCGCCACTCAGTCCCCCTAAGGCAGGCGCGCACGCATCGGTAATACAGCTCAGGCTTGAAAGTTTTAGTTTGGTGTCACGAAGCAGGCAATCGTTGGTCGACCCAAGCCACAACCAGTGATCCTTCCATCAGCAATTTTCGTTTGCCCCTCGCCCGCGCCCGTGGTTTGACGCGCCTTCCCGCGCTGGCATCCACGAAAATCATGTCGCTGCCGCTGATTGCCCTGTTCATCACCGCGTTCGCCTTCGGGACGACGGAATTCGTTATCGCCGGCGTGCTGCCGCAGGTCGCCGAGGGCCTCGACGTGTCGATCCCGACCGCCGGCTACCTGATTTCGGCCTATGCGATCGGCATCGCGGTCGGCGGGCCGCTGCTCACCATGAGCACGGCGCGCATTTCGCGGCGAACGCTGCTGATCTGTCTTGCCACCGCGTTCACCATCGGCCAGGCGGTCTGCGCGCTGGCGCCCGATTTCACCGCCATGCTCTTCACCCGCGTCGCCGTGGCGGTCGCGCATGGCGCCTTCTTCGGCGTCGCAATGGTGGTCGCGGTCGGCCTGGTCGCGGAGGAAAGGCGCAGCATGGCGATCGCGCTGATCCTCGCCGGGCTCACCGTTTCCAACATCGTCGGCGTGCCCGTCGGAACCGCCATCGGCAACATCTGGGGCTGGCGCGCCACCTTCTGGGCGATGTTCGGGCTCGGCCTTTTTGCGGCCGCCGCCCTGATCGGGCTGCTGCCGGCGCAGGCCGGCGCCGGCAACCGCCCCGCCGGGCTGATGAAGGAAGTGCGCGTGCTCGGGCGCCAGCAGGTCTGGACCTCGCTCATCCTGATGCTGATGCTGATGATCGGCCAGTTCGTGCCCTACACCTACATCGCGCCGATGCTGCGCGAGGTGACCGGCCTCGACCCTGCCGCGATCCCCGGCGTGCTTCTGCTCAACGGCATCGGCTGCACCATCGGCGTCTTCCTCGGCGGCAAGCTCGCCGACTGGAAGCTGATGCCCTCGCTGATCGCCATGTTCCTCATCCAGTCGGGCGTGCTTGCGACGATGTACCTCGTCAGCCCGTACCCGCTGCCGATGATCCTGGTCATCATCCTGTGGGGGGGCATCAATTTCGCGGTCGGCACGCCGATCCAGTCGCGCATCCTCGGCTGGACGGCCGACGCGCCGAACCTCGCCTCCGCGCTCATTCCGTCGGGCTTCAATCTCGGCATCGCGCTCGCGGCCTTCGCCGGGGCGACAATGCTGAACGCCGGCTTCGGCTACCGCGCCTTGCCCCTGCTCGGCGTCGCCTCGATGCTGGTCGCCGCCCTTGTCGCCTCGGTCTCCTACGCCAGGGAACTGAGCAGCGGCTTGCGCCCGCCGGTGCCGGCCACGGCCGCAGGCTAGTCCCGCCGGCGCAGCGAAGCGGAAACCCAACCGCTTGCAAAAAGGTTTCAAGCAGCGAATTGCGAGGAAGGGCGAAGAGGCGTAGAGTTATTTCGTCAATTCGATTGCCAGGGAGTTCCTAAACAAAAATTCGGCGAAAGGAGTAGGTAATGACCAGACTCTTCATTCTGTCGATCGGTGCCGTCGTGGTACTCGCGCCTGCCGCATCTGCCGCGCCGGCCATGGAAACGCTCAAAATCTCCAAGGAATGCAGCCAGTACAGCGGCGAGACGCCGAGCTTCTGTACCATTACGGAATCGAATCTTGCGGCGATACCTTCCGGTACCCGAATATTTTACTACGGCCCGGTGATCAGCAGTCCCCTCTTCACCAGCAGCACGGCGGTTATTGCCGTCGGGAACGGAGACTCTGCGATTGGATACTGCGTCGTCTACGACACCGCCACCCCGCCGCTCGGAACCTGTGCGTTCCACGCCGGCAGCGGTACGCTCGCCGGCTTCCAGGCGGTCGTAAAGGTCACGGTCGACGACAAGCAAATCTGGCACTGGGACGGGGGCTACCTGCTCGGCGCTGCCAAGTAGGCAAGAAAGGGAAGTTCAGAGGTTTCCCGCCGCGGGCGGCGCACCGGCAGTGGGCCGGGAAGGCGCCGCCGCGACGGCCAGGGTGGTCAGAACTGAACCTTCGCCACGACGGCGCGGTGATCCGACGGCCACGGCGTCACCACGATGTCGGCGTCCGGCGCCTTTTCGCCGACCACGCCCGCGCCCAGCACCTTGAGGTTCGGCGCGCGGGCGAAGACGAAGTCGATACGGTCGTGGTGATCCTCGGGGTCCGTCGCCTCGGTGGTCGGCGTCCAGGTGATTCCAGGCCTGGCCGCCGCATCGGGGAAGATCGCCCGGAAGGTGTCGACGAAGCCCGCCTTTTCCAACTTGGTGGTGCCGGGCCAGGCGACCGGCAAGGGCTGCAGCCCGGCCTTTACCGTCGCCTCGGTCCAGTCGCGGTGCGAGGGTTCGTTGAAGTCGCCGGCGATGAAGACGGCGGCCGCATCCTTTGCCACGTCGGCGTCGGCGATCAGTGCGTCGAACGACTTGCCGCGCGTCTCCTCGGCGGCCCTAATCGCCTCCTCGGCGGTCTTGAGGAAGGGCGCGTTGCCATATTCGATGTTGAGCAGCTGGTAGGGCTGGTAAGGCGCGTCGTCGAGGTTGACACTGAAGACATAGACCGTGCGTCCGTCGACATCGATAGACACGCCGAGATCGTCGGAGGTCGGCTTGACGATCGGATAGCGCGAGATGATTGCGTTCGCCCAGATCGCCGGGTTCTGCGCGGTCTGGTCGTAATAGTGGAAACCGAGCGCCGCGGCGATCTTCGGCGCGACCGACTCGCCGCGCGCCGGGCAGGAATCGGCCGTGCATGGATCGCCTTCGAGGCGCGTCTCCGAGATCGAGATGATGTCGGCGCCGGCCGCCTTGATCACCGCCACGGTCTCGTCGACCGGCTTGCCTTCGTTGCCGCCGCCGCCCCAGATGTTGTAGGCCATCATGGTCAGCGTAGTTTCGGCGCTCGCGGGGCCGGCAAGCATCAGCGCTGCGCCCAGGCAAAATGCGGTTCTCGTCAGGATCATGTTGCTACCCCCAGTCTGTGGGTCGATCGTTAGCGCGGCGGCGTTGCAGGCGCGTGACACCGTCTTCGCACGGGACAGCCTCTACCCGGCATGGCAGGATGGCAAGATGCGCCAGACGATCCTCGCCATCGCCACCACCGGTCCGGGCCTCTACGAATTCACCAATCGCGTCGCGGCGTTCGTGCGCGAGGCGAAGGTCGACACCGGCCTGCTGACCGTGTTCGTCCGCCACACCTCCTGTTCGCTGGTGATCCAGGAAAACGCCGATCCGGACGTGCGCCGCGACCTGGAAGAGTTCTTCCGCCGGCTGGTGCCGCGCGCCGACGACCCGTCGATGCGCTATCTGGTCCACCGGCTGGAGGGCGCCGACGACATGCCGGCGCATATCAGGGCGGCGCTGACGGCGGTGTCGATCTCCGTCCCGGTGATGGACGGGCGGCTTGCACTGGGCACCTGGCAGGGCATCTACCTGTTCGAGCACCGCGACCGCACCGGCGCGAGGTGGTGCTGCATATGGGTTCCTAGCCAGGGCCTCGCCACAGGCTAGATCGGAGAAAAAGGGGCCGCGTGGCGACCGGCGGGCCTGTTCGGCCCGCCTCGATGGCGATGCGAGGGCGGGTCAGCCGAAGGCAATGCCGTCGCGCCAGGCGATCCCCTCGAGTTCGACCCGCACGGCTTCGTTGACATCGAGCACCTGATGGACTTCGAAGCTGAAGCCCGGAAAAGCCGAGCAGAATTTGTGGAGGGCAGGCGGGTCATTGCACTCCAGCAGCAGGAAGCCGCCCCACTCGCCCAGGCGAACCACGAAGTGGTGGATCTTCCAGGTCGTATCCATCGGCCATTGGCGGAACAGCGTCAGAATCCGCTTCTGGACGTTCTCGTATTCGGCGGCCGAACCCATGGGACGCTCGTGCCAATTCAGCATGTACATCATCGCTTTTGCTCCTTGTCGACTTGCGATGGCGTGACCCTGCGCCGGCGGACGACACACGGCATCATCCAGTTGGTGTATGAGCGATCTTCTGTTGACGCGGGCGCCAGTCCAACGCAGCCTGCCTATGGAGCGACCGCGGATGGATGAGGGCAGGCTAGCCGCCATCGAAGATTTCTACGAAGCCGCGCTGGACCCAGAGGGCGCCGGCCGGCTGGGGTCCGCATTCCGACGCGCAACGGGCGTGGAATCGAATCTGGTCTTCCTCGCAAATCATCGCACCGGTGCGCTCGAGCGGCTGCTCGACGTGTCGCGGAATTTCGACGGCCGGGCGCAGAAGGATTACGCGCAGCACTACCACGCGCTCAATCCGTGGTATCGCGTCGCGACGCTGCATCGACCGCCATATGTGGCATGCGGCCAGGAAATGATCTCCGACAGCGACCTCCTACGCAGCGAGTTCGGCAACGACTGGTGCGCCCGCACGGACATCTTTCACATGATCGGCGGGGTGCAGCCCGTGAGCGAAGATATCGTCATCGCCTGCGGAATTCACCGGCCGAGGCAGTCCGATCCCTTCGACGCGAACAGCAAGCGCGACTATGCCAAGGTGCTCAGGCACCTCGGACGCGCTTTCCGCATTGCAGCGCGCCTGGGAATGAGCGCCGGCACATCGGTCGTGTCCCTCCAGTTGCTGGACCGGCTCGAGACCGGCGTCCTCCTGCTTTCAGGAGAGGGAAGGCTTCTGCATGCCAACGGTATTGCCGAAAGGCTTTTGCAAAAGAACCGGTGGCTATCATGCAGCCGCGGCCTGGTTCGCCCGATCTATCCCGACGAAATCGCCCGGTTCCAGTTGGCAACGAGGTCGGCAGTCTCGAGAGCCGGGAACGCCCCGGAGACCGCCGGGGAGAGTTTCGTGGTGCGTGACCCCATCGACGGAGCGCTGCTGATCCAGGTGCTGCCATTCCGGCCGCCCCAGGACCTGTTCGGCCAGTCGGTGGCGCTTGTCATGTTCCATGATCCCGATGTTGGCGATGACATCGTGCCGGAAAGGCTGGCCGAAGTCTTCGGACTGACGCCGGCAGAGTCACGTCTGGCCGCGCGCCTCTTTGCCGTGCATTCCATCAGGAAGGCGGCCGAATCGCTCGGGGTCTCGGAGGCTACCGCGCGCACGCAGATCAAGTCCGTCTTCGCCAAGACGGGCTTCCGGCGTCAGAGCGAACTGCTGAGCGCGATCGGCCTCAATCCCATGTTCCGGCGAACGCGCCCGGATGTCCCAGGTACCGCACGACCGCGCGCTGCCCGCTGACGCATCGCGGGCGCCGGCAGCGCCCAAATCCCGCACTGCAATATCGGCTTGGACTGCGCCGGGCTTCTGTGGAAAGGTAGCCGTCGAGAGAATTCGCAGCCCCGGGGCGTCATGGCCATCCTCGCAGCCATCTACCACCTGACTCACTACAAGTATGACCGGCCGGTCACGCTCGGCCCGCAGATCATAAGACTGCAGCCGGCGCCGCACTCGCGCACGAAGGTGCTCAGCCATTCGTTGAAGGTCAGCCCGCCCAACCACTTCGCCAATCTGCAGCAGGACCCCTACGGCAATTTCCTGGCGCGCTTCGTCTTCCCCGAGCCGGTGACGGAACTCAAGATCGAGGTCGACCTCGTCGCCGACATGACCGTCTACAATCCGTTCGACTTCTTCGTCGAGGAGAGCGCGGAGCACCAGCCGTTCGAATATCCGGAGGATCTGCGCGAGGATCTCGTCATCTACCGCACGCCCGAGCCGGCCGGGCCGCTGCTCACGGAATTCCTGCGCAAGGTCGACCGCACGCACGGCAACACCGTCAACTTCATCGTGGCGCTGAACGCGCTCGTGCAGCGGACGGTCGGCTACATCATCCGCATGGAGCCCGGCGTGATGACCCCGGAGGAAACGCTGGCGCTCGGCAAGGGCTCCTGCCGAGACTCTTCCTGGCTCTTGGTGCAGGCGCTGCGCAACCTCGGCTTCGCGGCGCGCTTCGTCTCCGGCTACCTGATCCAGCTCAAGCCGGATCTCGTCGCGCTCGACGGACCGCCAGGCACCAGCGTCGACTTCACCGACCTGCACGCCTGGTGCGAGGTTTATCTGCCCGGCGCGGGCTGGATCGGGCTCGACCCGACGTCGGGCCTGCTCACCGGCGAGAGCCACGTGCCGCTGGCGGCGACGCCGCATTTTCGCAACGCCGCGCCGATCGCCGGCATGGCGAGCTTCGCCAATGTCGAGTTCGCCTTCGACATGCGCGTCGACCGCATCGCCGAGCACCCGCGCATCACAAAACCGTTTTCCGACGAATCTTGGCAGGCGCTCGACCGCCTCGGCGAACAAGTCGACCGGACGCTGGAAAATGCCGACGTGCGGCTGACCATGGGCGGCGAGCCGACCTTCGTGTCGATCGACGATCTGCAGGGCGAGGAATGGAACACGGCCGCCGTCGGCCCGACCAAGCGCGCCCTGGCCGACACGCTGATCCGCAAGCTGCGCGACCGCTTCGCGCCGGGCGGGTTTCTCCACTACGGGCAGGGCAAATGGTATCCGGGCGAGTCGCTGCCGCGCTGGACGTTTTCGCTCTACTGGCGCACCGACGGCGAGCCGGTGTGGAGCGACGCCTCGCTGATCGCGCGCGAGAAGAACGCGGCGGGCGCCGACGCCGCGGGTGCGGAGAAGGTGCTCAAGTCGATTGCGGCGGCACTCGGCATCGAACGGGAGATGGTGGCCGAGGCCTACGAGGATCCGGCCGAATGGCTGCTGAAGGAAGCAAGCCTGCCGGACAATGTCGATCCGTCCAATTCCAAGCTGGAGGATCCGGAAGCGCGCATGCGCATGGCGCGCGTGTTCGAGCGCGGGCTGACCAAGCCCTCGGGCTATGTGCTGCCGGTGCAGCGCTGGAACGCGCAGGCCGGTGGGCGGCGCTGGCGCTCGGAAAAATGGAAAACGCGGCGCGGCCGGCTGTTCCTGGTGCCGGGCGATTCGCCGGTGGGTTACAGGCTGCCGCTCGGCTCGCTGCCTCATGTGCCGCCGGCAAGCTATCCTTATGTCGTGCCGGTCGACCCTTCCGTTCCGCGCGCGCCGCTGCCGCCGCGTTCGGCGATCCTGCCGACGGCGGCGCCCTCGGCGCATCAGCAGCCGACGGCCTCGTTCACCGCCGCCGAGGGCCAGCAGGAGCGCGTCGAGCAGGAACTCGGCGAAATCGGCGGGGCGGTGCGCACGGCGATCAGCGTCGAGCCGCGCGACGGGCGGCTCTGCGTGTTCATGCCGCCGACGGAGGCGCTGGAGGACTATCTCGAGCTGGTGGCGGCGGCCGAGCATGCCGCGGCCGAGCACGGCCTGCCGGTGCATATCGAGGGCTATCCGCCGCCGCACGATCCGCGCCTCAACGTCATCCGCGTCGCGCCCGATCCGGGCGTCATCGAGGTCAACATCCATCCGGCGTCGTCGTGGCGCGACTGCGTGGCGACCACGACGGCGATCTACGAGGAAGCGCGGCAGAGCCGGCTCGGTACGGACAAGTTCATGATCGACGGCCGCCACACCGGCACCGGTGGCGGCAACCACGTCGTGGTCGGCGGGGCGACGCCCAACGACAGCCCGTTCCTGCGCCGGCCGGACCTGTTGAAGAGCCTGGTGCTGCACTGGCAGCGGCACCCGTCGCTCTCCTACCTGTTTTCCGGCCTGTTCATCGGCCCCACCAGCCAGGCGCCGCGCATCGACGAGGCGCGCCATGACGGCCTCTACGAACTGGAGACGGCGATCAGCCAGATTCCGCTGCCGGGGCAGGGGCTGCCGCCGCTGCCATGGCTGGTGGACCGGCTGTTCCGCAACCTGCTGGTCGACGTGACCGGCAACACGCACCGTTCGGAAATCTGCATCGACAAGCTGTTTTCGCCCGACGGACCGACGGGACGGCTGGGGCTGGTGGAATTCCGCGGCTTCGAGATGCCGCCCAACGCCCGCATGAGCCTGGCGCAGCAGCTTCTGGTGCGCGCGCTGATCGCGCGGCTGTGGCAGGCGCCGCTCGACGGGCGCTTCGTGCGCTGGGGCACCACGCTGCACGACCGCTTCATGCTGCCGTGGTTCGTCTGGGAGGATTTTCTCGACGTGCTCGCGGATCTCAGGGCGCACGGCTTCGACTTCCGCCCGGAATGGTTTGCGGCGCAACTCGAGTTCCGCTTCCCGTTCTGCGGCGAGGTCGAGTATGGCGGCGTCAAGCTGGAACTGCGGCAGGCGCTGGAGCCGTGGCACGTGATGGGCGAGCAGGGCGCGATCGGCGGTACCGTGCGGTTCGTGGATTCTTCCGTGGAACGGCTGCAGGTGAAGACCGAGGGACTGAACCCCGAGCGCCACGCGATCGTCTGCAACGGCCGCACGGTGCCGATGAAGGCGGCCGCCAACCGCGAGGTCGCCGTGGCCGGCATCCGCTTCAAGGCGTGGCAGCCGGCGTCCGGCCTGCATCCCGTGCTGCCGGTCAACACGCCGCTCACCATCGACATCTACGATCGCTGGTCGGGCCGGGCGGTTGGGGGCTGCATCTATCATGTGGCGCATCCGGGCGGACGCAACTACGAGACATTCCCGGTCAACGCCAACGAGGCGGAGGCGCGGCGGCTGGCGCGGTTCGAACCGCGCGGGCACACCGCCGGCAGCTATGTGCTGGCCAGCGAGCGGCCGTCGGACGATTTCCCGATGACGCTCGACCTGCGCCGGCCGGCGGGCGTGTGATGCGGGCGGTTGGCGCCGGCAGGAGAGTGGCTTTGCGCTCCACGTTGCAGAGGGGGGCGGCGTAGCGCGCCTGCGATGCCGAAGCCCGAAATCGCTCAAAAGGACGTTAGCGCGCTTGTCGCCGGCTATCGCACCCTTCCCGGCGTGCCCGACGAGATGGTCGACGCCGACGGCCAGATCCGGCCGCTGTGGCGCGGTTTCGTCGGGCACCTTGAGGCGCTCGGCCGCGACGAACTGGTGCGCCGCTTCGCCCGCGCCGACCAGTATCTGCGCGACGCCGGCGTCTACTACCGCGTCTACGACAAGGCCGGCGCCAACGAGCGCGAGTGGCCGCTGGCGCATATTCCGGTACTCATCTCCGACGAGGAATGGGCTGGCATCTCGTCCGGCCTGATCCAGCGGGCCGACTTGTTCGAGGCGATCCTCGCCGACATCTACGGCGAAAACAGCCTGGTCGCCGAAGGCCTGCTGCCGGCGCGGCTGGTCGCGTCGAGCCCGGAATTTCTTCGGCCGCTCGCCGGCGTGGCCCCGGCCGACGGCCATTTTCTGCATTTCTGCGCCTTCGAGCTCGGCCGCGGACCGGACGGCGCTTGGTGGGTGCTGGGCGACCGCATGCAGGCGCCCTCCGGTGCCGGATTCGCGCTGGAAAATCGCGTCGCGACCACGCGTGCGCTGTCGGACATCTACGGGGAAATGCCGGTGCACCGGCTGGCCGGCTTCTTCCGGCGGTTTCGAGATGCGCTGGTCAAGATGGCGGAGGATTCCAGCGGGCGCGTCGCCATCCTGACGCCGGGTCCGCTCAACGAAACCTACTTCGAGCACGCCTACATCGCCCGCTATCTTGGCTTCATGCTGCTCGAGGGCGGCGACCTCAGTGTGACCGACGGCCGCCTGATGGTGCGCACGGTTTCCGGCCTGAAGCCGATCAGCGTGCTGTGGCGGCGCCTCGACGCCGCCTTCGCCGACCCGCTGGAACTCAACGAGGAATCGCGCATCGGCACCGCCGGGCTGGTGGAGGCGGTGCGGCGCGGCTCGGTTTCCGTGGTCAACGCGCTAGGCTCCGGCATCCTGGAGACGCGCGCGCTGCCGGCCTTCCTGCCCGGCATCGCACGCAAACTGCTAGGCGACTCCCTGAAACTGCCGAGCGTCGCCACCTGGTGGTGCGGCGATGAAGCCGACCTCGAATTCGTGAGCAACAACATCGACCGGCTGGTGATCGGGCCGGCCCTGTCGACGCGCATGGCCTTCGAGGACGAGGCCGAGACGGTGCTCGGCGCGCTGCTCAGCCCGACCGAGCGCGCGCGCCTGCGCCAGAACCTTGCCGACCGCGGCAGCGACTTCGTCGGCCAGGAGGCGGTGACGCTTTCGACCACGCCGGTCTTCGTCGACGGGCGGCTGGAAGCGCGGCCGGCCAGCCTGCGCGTCTACCTGGCGCGCACGCCAACCGGCTGGGCGGTGATGCCCGGCGGTTTTGCGCGCGTTGGCTCGACGCAGGATACGGCGGCGCTCGCCATGCAGCGCGGCGGCCAGGCGGCCGACGTGTGGGTGGTTAGTCCGAAGCCGGTGGAGCGGCCGACGCTGCTGCCCGGCGACAGCGAGAGTTTCAGGCGCAACCGGCCGGGCAGCCTGCCCAGCCGCGCCGCCGAAAACCTGATGTGGCTCGGCCGCTACGTGGAACGTTCGGAGGATACTGTACGCATCCTGCGCGCCTATCATGTGCGGCTCGCCGAAACGTCGGACCCGGCCCTGCCGCTACTCGCCTACATCGCCGACTATCTCGAGCCGCTCGGCATCGATGTCGCCGAGGCGGTGCCGCCCGGCCTGCTGTCCACGCTCGACAGCGCCGTCTACAGCGCCGGCCAAGTGCGCGACCGTTTTTCGCCCGACGGCTGGCTGGCGCTGCGCGACATTTCGAAGACCATTCACAAATTCGCCGAGACAGTGTCGCCCGGCGACGACGCCACGCGCGCGATGACGGTGATGCTGCGCAAGCTGGCCGGCTTTTCCGGACTGCTGCATGAGAACATGTACCGCTTCACCGGCTGGCGCTTCCTGCAGATCGGTCGGCGGCTGGAGCGCGGCATCCAGATTTCCCGCACGCTTGCCCGGCTGACGGCGACGACCGCGCCGGAGGGGGCGCGCGACATGATGCTGGAAATAGGCGATAGCGTGCTGACTCACCGGCGGCAGTACACCGTGCAGTCGGGCCGGCAGACCGTGATCGACCTCCTGGCGCTCGACCCGCTCAACCCGCGCTCGGTAGTTTATCAGCTGGAGCGGCTGAAGGAGGAGATCCACGAACTGCCGGGCGAGGACGCCGGCCCGCTGTCGACCGCCGCCAAGGAGGTGCTGCGCCTGCACACGGCGCTGTCGATCAAGGAGCCGCGCGACATGACTCCTGACGCGCTGGACGAGGTGGCGCGGGACCTGGGGGAACTCTACCACCTCATCGCCGACCGCTATTTCGGCTAGGGGCGGCGCCATGCTCTACGACATCAGGCTCAGGCTGCACTACGACTACGAGCGCTCCGCCGGCGGCGGACGCCACCACGTGCGCGTCGTGCCGGTGACGCTGCCCGGCGTGCAGCGGGTGGTCGCGTCATCGCTGGCGTTTTCGCCGCGGCCGGCCGAGCGCGGCGACTTCGTCGACTTCTTCGGCACGCACGCGACATCGATCGCCTTCACCGACGCGCATGAGGCGCTGGATATCCGGATGAAGGCGCGGGTGGCGGTGAACCGCCCGTCCGACCTGCCGGGGCTCTCGGTGGCGCTCGACCGGCTGCCGGCGGAACTCGACGCGGTGCGCTCGCTGGGTCCATCATCGCCGCATCATTTCCTCACCGCCAGCAAGCGGGTCGCGCTCGACCCGTCGATCACCGCCTACGCCGAGGAGAGCCGCGCTGCCGCGCGCGACGTCGAGATGCTCGCGCACGATCTCTGTCGGCGCATCCACAAGCAGTTCGTCTACGATGGCGATGCGACCAGCGTCGACACGCCGGCGTTGGTGGCCTTTCACCTCGGGCGCGGTGTCTGCCAGGATTTCTCGCACATCATGATCGCCGGCCTGCGCGGGCTTGGCATTCCGGCCGGCTACGTCAGCGGCTTCCTGCGCACCACGCCGCCGCCCGGCCGCGAGCGGCTGGAGGGAGCCGATGCCATGCACGCCTGGGTGTCGGTCTGGTGCGGGCGCGCGGCCGGCTGGCGCGAGTTCGACCCGACCAACGGCATCCGCGCCGGCGACGACCACATCACCGTCGGCCACGGCCGCGATTATGCGGACGTGGCGCCGATCGTCGGCGTGCTGCGCACCGCCGGCGGCCAGGCCGGCGAGCAGCAGGTGGACGTCGTGCCGGTGGAGGAGAAGGGGTAGGGGGGCGATATCGCTTACCGAATTTCGACCCCCGTCACTGTATCACCCCCTCACCCCCTCGCTGCGATCGGTACCTCTCCCCCTGCCCGGGGGAGAGGAAGGGCGCCAGACTTGCGGCCTGCGTACGCTTTCTGCAAATTTACCCCCTCACCCGGCCTCCGCTTCGCTCGGCCACCCTCTCCCCGTCGGGGAGAGGAGGTCGGCTGGCGTTGCCGCCAGACAACGACAAGGCTTGGCAGTGGCAGCGACGTGCCTCCTCTCCCCGACGGGGAGAGGGTGGCCGAGCGAAGCGGAGGCCGGGTGAGGGGGCTTGGGGATACGCGGTGCTTTGGCAGGTCTCTTCACGCCGCTACCCCCGCCCCACCAGCCTCGGCGCGGCGGCGACCAGGGCGCGGGCGGCGGCGGATTGCGGGCGGGAGATGACCTCGGCCGCCGGGCCGGTCTCGACGATGCGGCCGGCATCCAGCACCGCCACCCGGCGGGCGACGCGCTTCACCACGCCGAGATCGTGCGAGATGAACAGATAGGCGATGTTTTCGGCGGCCTGCAGTTCGAGCAGGAGGTCGAGAATCTGGCCGCGGACGGAAACGTCGAGCGCCGAGACCGCTTCGTCGAGCACGATCAGCGACGGCCGCGTGGCGACGGCGCGGGCGATCGCGACGCGCTGGCGCTGACCGCCCGAGATTTCGTGGATGGCTCGGCCGGCGAGATCCGGCGACAGGCCGACGCGCGTAAGCAGACCGGCGATTGAGGCCGGCCTGTCGGCGCGCGGCGTGATCGCATGGATGCGCAGCGGATCGTCGAGCACCCGTGCCACGGTGGCGCGCGGGTTGAAGGCGGCGAGCGGGTCCTGGAACACCATCTGCAGGCGCGAGCGGCGCGCGCGAAGGGCGGCGCCGCGAAGCGCCAGCCAGTCCTCGCCCTCGAATTGGACGGAACCGGCGTCCGGCTCAATCAGCCGGGTGACGACGCGCCCGACCGTCGACTTGCCGCTGCCGGACGGCCCGACCAGCGCAAAGGTCTCGCCGGGACGGATTTCGAAGCCGACGTCGTCAAGCGCCAGCAAGGGGCGGCCGCCGCGCAGAAAAATTTTCGACAGGCCGGTGGCCCACAGCAGGGGGGCGGGCGTTGCTGTTGGCGCGGCGGCGCTCATGCGCGGGCGCCCAAGAATTCGTCGTCGATGCCAATATGCGCATCGATCAGCAGGCGGGTGTAGGGCTCACGCGGGGCCGAAACCAGTTCGGCGGTGGCGCCGATCTCGACCAGCCGCCCGTTGCGGAACACGGCGATGCGGTCGCCGACGCCGGAGGCGAGGGCGATGTCGTGGCTGATGAAGAGCAGAGTCATGGCTCGCTCTGCCACCAGCCGGCCGATCAGCGCCATGGCCTCGGCCTGAACGATGGTGTCGAGCGCGCTGGTCGCCTCGTCGGCGATCAGCAGCACCGGGTCGGCGGCAATGGCCGCGGCGATCGCCACACGCTGCTTCTGGCCGCCGGAAAGCTGGTGCGGATAAGCCTTCAGCATGTCGCGCGGCGAGGGCAGGGCGACCTGCGCGAACAGCTCGGCGGCGCGGTCGTAGGCCGCCCGCCAGCCCAGGCCGAGATGGGTGCGCGCCACTTCGGCCACCTGCTCGCCGACGGTCAGCACGGGGTCGAGGCTCGCCCACGGGTCCTGGAAGACATAGCCGATGTCGCGGCCGCCGACCGGGCGCCTGCCGTCGAGGCCGGGCCAGGCGATGGCGCCGTCGACGCGCGCCGAGGCGGGCAGCAGGCCGGCGATCGCAAGCGCCAGCGTGCTCTTGCCGGAGCCGCTCTCGCCGATGATCGCCAGCCGCTCGCCGCGCGCGACGACAAGCGCGATGCCTTCGAGCGCGACGACCTCGGCGCCGTCGCGCTGATAGCGCACGCCGAGGCCGGCAATATCGAGAAGCGGCGCGTTCAAGCGTTCATCCTGCGCGTGGCGCTGGTTTCGACGATGCCCTCGCCGGCGAGGTAGACACCGAGCACGGTGAGCACCAGCGCGATGCCGGGGATGATCGACAGGTAAGGCGCCGAGCGCAGCACGGCTCGGCCCTCGGCGATCATGCCGCCCCAGGTGACGCGGTTGGGATCGCCGAGCCCGAGGAAGGAGAGCGCGGCCTCGATCAGGATCGCACCGGCGACGATGACCGAGGACAGCGCCAGCACCGGCGGCAGGGCGTTGGGCAGCACCTCGCGGAACGCGATCTCCAGCGGGTGCATGCCGATGACGCGCGCGCCGGCGACATAGTCGCGCTCGCGGATCGACAGCACTTCCGCACGCGCGATGCGCGCCGGGCCGGTCCAGGCCGACAGCGCGATCGCCGCCACGACCACCGCCAGCGATGGCCCGACGACGCTAACGAAGGCGAGCGCCAGCAGGAAGGCGGGCACGGTCTGGAAGGCGTCGGTGAGGCGCATCAGCGCTTCGTCGACGAAGCCGCCGAGGAAGCCGGCCAGCGTCCCGACCACGGTGCCGACGGCGATCGCCGCGGCGGCCGCCGCCAGCCCGACCGCCAGCGAGGTGCGGGCGCCGTGGAACAAGCCGGCGAGCACGTTGCGGCCGAGGCGGTCGGTGCCGAGCGGCAGGGTCCAGTCCGCGAAGGGCGGAAGCAGCGCCGGGCCGGCGATCGCCTGCGGATCGCCGGGAAAGAGCAGCGGCGCCAGCAGTGCGGCGAGCACGAGCGCGCCGAGGATGATCGAGCCGGCGACCGCCTCGGGCGTGCGCAGGAAGCGACGCAACGCCTTCATGCGGCCGCCTCGCCGGCGCCAACGCGCGGGTCGAGGAAGGCATAGAGCAGGTCGACGGCGAGGTTGATGAGGATCACAAGCACCGCACTGACCAGGATCAGGCCCATCAGCAGCGGCGTGTCGCGCGAGGAAACCGCCTCCTGCGCCAGCCGGCCGAGGCCGGGTACGGAAAACACGCTCTCGATGACGACGCTGCCGCCCAGCATGGCGGCCGATTGCAGGCCGAGCATGGTGACCAGCGGCAGAAGCGCGTTGCGGGCCACGTGGCGCAGCACGATGCGCCGGCGCGCAATGCCGCGTGCGTGCGCGGCCTTCACGAAGTCCATGCGCCAGACCTCGGCCATGCCGGCCCGCATCATGCGCAAATAGAGCGCGAGATAGATGAAGCCGAGGGCGGAAACCGGCAGCACGAGGTGTCGGGCGATGTCGGCCGCGCGCGCCAACCCGGTCTTGCCGGAAGCGATGGTCTCAATGCCGCCGATCGGCAGCCAGCGCAATTGCACGGCGAAGACGACGATCAGCACCAGGCCGAGCCAGAAGCCGGGGACGGCGTAGAGCGCCAGCGATGAGATGGAGAGGAAGCGATCGCGAAAGCTGCCGGGCCTTGCGCCGGCGTAGATGCCGAGCGCGGTGCCCAGCCCGAAGGAGAGCGCGGTGGCGCAGCCCATCAGGAGCAGCGTGTTGGGCAGCCGCTCCAGGATGACGTCAAGGATCGGCCGGTCGAAGCTTACGGAGCGGCCGAGGTCGAGCTGCGCCAGCGACAGCAGGTAGGCGCCGAGCCGGGCGAGCGGCGATTGGTCGAGGCCCCATTGGTGGCGCAATTCGGCGATCATGCCGGCATCGCCGCCAATCGAGCCGATATAGGCGTCGACCGCGTCACCGGGTGCGGCCTCCAGCATCAGGAAGGTGCCGACCACGACGATGAGCAGCACGGGAATGCTGGTCAGCAGCCGGCGGCGGATGAGGCGCAGCGCGCGGTTCATGGGGAGGGGGAGGGGTGTTGGGTCGCCGCGTCGGGGAGGCCGACAAACGCTTGCGCCCTACGCTGCCCCCCTCTGTCCTGCCGGACATCTCCCCCACAAGGGGGGAGATTGGCAGCTTGGGCCGCGACACCAATCTTGCGACGTTGAAGGCACGCGAATTCGGTGATGACAGCCGATCTCCCCCCTTGTGGGGGAGATGTCCGGCAGGACGGAGGGGGGCAACGTAGAGTACTCACCCGGATGACTACATCATCCGCCCCTCGTCAGCGCAATCGGCCTCGCCGATCACGCGTTGAGCCAGGTGTCGGCCCAGCTGGAAACCGCCCAGCGCGGATTGTTGGCGACGTTCTGCACCACGTCGCGTGCGACGGTGATGAAGCCCCACTCGGCGACGTTGATGAGCGGCAGGTCGGTCGCCACGATCTCCTGGAACTGGTTGTAGAGCGCGATGCGCTCCTTGGGATCGATGGTGTGGATCGCCTTGGCGATGAGGGCGTCGAGCGCGTCGTTCTTGTAGCCGCCCTGGTTGGAGAAGGGCACGCCGTCCGGCGTTCCGCTCTGGACCAGGATGGTGGTGGAGATCGACGGATCGCCGCGGAAAACGGGCGGCGCGACCGCGAGGTCGAAGGCGTGGTCGGTATAGACCGCCTTGATATGGCCGGGCGCGTCGTTGTTGACCAGTTCGGCGTTGATGCCGACCGCCGCCAGCGCCTGGCGCAGATAGTCGCCGAACTGTTTTGTCTCGTTGAAATAGGGCGCGGGCAACAGCTTCAGCGAGAAGCGCGTGCCGTCGGCACCGCGCGGATAGCCGGCCTCGTCGAGCAGCGCGTTGGCCTTGGCGACGTCAAAGGCGTATTGCGGCACGTTGGCATCATAAAACTGCTTGTCGTTGGCCGGCACCGGGCCGGTCGAGGGCGCGGCGTAGCCGAGGAAGATGGTCTTGACGACGAAATCCTTGTCGATGGCGTGCGCGATGGCCTGGCGCACCTTGACGTCGGCCAGTTCCTTGCGACGGTGGTTGATCTCGACGATGAGCTGGTAGGTCAGCGCCTCGTAGCCCTGCGGGATGACCTTGATGCCCGGCACCTTGGAGATGCGCTCGAGATCGGCCAGCGGCACGGCCGAGAACGCGGCGAGGTGGATTTCCTCCGCCTCCAGCGCGCCCGCTGCGGCCGCGCGGTCGGGCAGCACGCGATAGACGATCTCGTCGAGATAGGGCAGGTTCTCGCCCCAGTAGTCGGCGTTCTTTTCCAGCCGGTAGTATTCGCCCGGCTTGTGCTCGGCGAACTTGAACGGCCCGGTGCCGACCGGCGCCGTGTTGGCCGGGTTCTCGGCGATCTCGCCGACCTCGTAGATGTGCTTGGGCAGCACGCTGGTGAGCGGCGGTAGCGCGTTGGTGATCAGCTGCAGCGGCATCGGCTGGGCGAAGCGGAAGACCGCGGTGTGGTCGTCCGGCGTGTCGACGGCCTCCAGATCCTTGAAGACGATGCGGCCGAGGTTTTGGAGCGGCTTCCACACTTTGAGCGCCGAGAAGGCGACGTCGGCGGAGGTGAACGGCTTGCCGTCATGCCATTTCACGCCCTCGCGCAGTTTGAAGGTGACGCTGAGGCCGTCGGGCGATCCTTCCCAGCTCAGCGCGAGACGCGGGGAGAGCCCGTCGAACGATGCTTCCGCCAGTGGCTCGACGACCTTGCTGGAGATGAAGAAGACGCCGTTGGAGGCGACGATCGCCGGGTTGAGGTTCTTCGGCTCGGAGTCGGCTGCCACGATCAGCCGGCCGCCCTTCTTGACCTCCTGCGCGGCGAGCACCGTCGGCAGCGCGGTGGAGGCGAGCAGGACGGCAGACCCGGCAAGCACCTGGCGGCGGGAAAGGGCAAAGTCCGGCATGGTGACAAACTCCGTTCGCTGACGAGGCGGTTGCAAGTATCTGGCCATTATCAACGCCGCCGCGCAACTTGCCAGAGAAAGATTTTCCGCTGTGGTGGCCAATCCGCAAGTTTCTTTGCGCAGGTATGCGGGTGCGAGTTCGACCGCCGGCGGTAAAGCGATGCGTGAAGGTCTTCGCGAACTGATTCAACGACTCGTCAAAATGAGTCGTGAAGTGGCGGCAAACTCTTGAATCGGCTAAGCATTCCAACCGAGGCAATCGGCTAGTCGCTCCGCATAAATCCAGGAAGCAAGCCTTTGCTCGTCCCGGGCCGGGGCAGACATTCTCGGCAAGCGGCGGGACGGGCCGCACGCTTCCGAAAGCTCTTCCTCGTCTCAGCGCCTCCACATCGGCGGCAAAACGTGGTCGCGGCGGATGGCAATAAGAAGAAGGATCACACCGGTCGTGGTGCAAAGCACCAGCGCGACCACCGAATGCTCCATCCCGAATGAACCCCCGGTCAGCAGTTCCGGACCCTCGATGGTGGCCTTCAGCAGGCCCGGATCGCTGACAGAGCCCGAGACGACCCCGGAGAAGACCGCCGACTGGAAGTAGTTCCACGCCATATGGAACCCCATGCAGATCCAGAGGCGGCGGGTCACCATATAGGCGGCAGACAGGAGCAGGCCGGCCTCGATGCAGATGTAGATGGCGCCGCCCAGCGTCGCCTCGGGGTTCAGCAAATGAAGAAGGCCGAAGGCGAGCGAAGAGGCCAGAATCCCGACCCAGCTTCCGAACATGTCCTCGACCGACCGGAACAGGACGCCGCGGAAGATCAACTCCTCGAAAATCCCCGACTTGATCGCCATGGCCACATTGGGCAGCAGGAACAGCAGGGGATTGAACCCCTCGACCGTGTATATGCCCAGCGCCATCAGGACCAACGAGCTTGCGGTATAGAGCCCCGCACCACCCAGCGCGCCGACGGCCCATTCCCGGCCAAGGCCTGGCGTCGAAAGTTCGGTCACCTCCCGGCGTTCGATGATCCTTCCCCAGGCCACGTAGACGCCGATCGCGGCCAGTCCCAGAACGACCTGAATGGCCGCGTTCAGGAGGGGTGTATCATGGTAGTCATTGAGCCAAGACTGGGCCCAGCCCATGAAGTAGACCAGGACGGAACCGAGAATGACGATGCGCGTCAGGGGAAACGGCAGGATGCGTAGCCAAAGCGGCTGGGCGGCAAGGCTTGCAACCGTCATGTCAACGCATCCCCTCTTGTGATGAATGCCTCAGCCTTCACCGGGCACCCGCTCCGTTGCCACGGGTATGGTTTGACCCGGCGCAATGGAAGCCAGCCGATCCGTCATCCCGACTGGCCGCTTCTCGAATTGTCGGCCGTGTGTGGCGTGTGACCACAACGACCGCATCGACGAACAAAGAAAGGAACCCTCCCCCAACCGATAACTTGACGGTGGAAGCGAGGCAAGAGGACGATCTGCTACCGGCGCCTACCGGGCCAGAAGCGATGCGGCGATCGATCTCCACTCGTCGTCGAGCCTGCCCGTCGCCACCGCCCGCCCGGCGCGGCGGTACCAGTAGGCTGCATTGGAAAGGTCGCCCTCCTTGCGGTGAAGGTACGCGTGAACCCATGCACAGACAGGATCGGCTTCGTCGGCCTGCACACATGCGTGCGCCCCTTCCCAATCGCCGTGTCCATCCCACCATAGTGCCTGGAGGGCGAGGCCGAGATCTGCCGGGGGACCGGCATCCTGGATGCTCGCGCTGAACTCGTCGATGCCCATTTCAACCTCGCACGGTCGGTGGATCGGTCGCTACGGCCCCGGAGCCTATTCCACGAATACCTTCACGCTTGCAGCGCGACCGGCGGCGTCGATGACTGTGAGCACGGAATGTCCGGCGCCGTCCGGCTGCCAGGTGGCGGTGCGACGGCGGGCGTTGCCGTCCAGCGGCTTGCCGTTGGCGAGCCAGCGGAACGGCGCACGGCCGCCCTGCAGCTTCAGCACCAGCGGGGAAGGGTGAGCTCCGGCGGCGCCGAGCTCGACCCGCGCGCCGTCTGGTGGAAAGACGATCTGCGGTGCCGGCTCGACCACGGCGGCGCTCGTCTGGATGAGCGCGTCGCGGGCGGGGTCGAAGCGCTGCAGCGTCAACGGCAACTCGTCGCGGGTCTGGCGGAAGGCGCCGGCGGGCGGGCGCGGCTGCGACGCGGTCGCCAGGCCGGAACGAGCAAAGCCCTCAAACAGGATCGGGGCGGCGGAGACGTAGCCGGCGAGACCCGGCACCGGCGCGCCATCGGCGCGGCCGACCCAGACGCCGAGCACGTGGCGGCCATCGAAGCCGACCGACCAGGCATCGCGGTAGCCGTAGGAGGTGCCGGTCTTGTAGGCGATGCCGCGCGGCGCGGCACCCTTCGGCGGGGTGACACCGGACAGGATGTCGGCGACCTGCCAGGCTGCCTGCGGTTCGAGCAGGGTCGCGTAGCCGGGCGCTGGCGGGGCAGCCTCGGTGCCGTCGCGCAGCGGCTTGGCGCGGCCGCGGTCGGCAAGCCCGACGTAGAGCTGCACCAGGTCGCGCAAAGTGAGGCCGACGCCACCGAGGCCGATCGCCAGCCCCGGCGGCTCGTTCCTGGGCAGGTCCGGCGAGACGCCGGCCTGGCGGAAGCGCGACAGCAGACGGGTCGGGCCGACGGCGTCGAGCAGGCCGACGGCCGGCACGTTGAGCGACATCTGCAGCGCCTGGCGCACGCTGACCTCGCCCTGGTAGGTCATGTCGAAATTGCGCGGCCGGTAGCCGGAAAAGTCGGTCGGCCGGTCGTCGACGATGGTCTCCTGGGCGATCAGGCCCTGCTCGAAGGCAAGACCGTAGATGAACGGCTTCAGCGTCGAGCCGGGCGAGCGGGTGACGCGGGTCATGTCGATCCAGCCGGAGCGGCGGGAGTCGAGGAAATCGGCCGAGCCGACCGAGGCGAGAATTTCGCCGGTGCGGGCATCGGCCATCACCATGGCGACCGAAATGCGCGGGCCGAGCCGGGCGGCTGCGCTTTTGGCCACAGCCTCGAGGCCGGCCTGCACCTGGCGGTCTATGGTGACCGCATGACGCTGCGCTGCCGAGTTCTGCCGCAGCGCCGCGTCCGCGATGTGCGGCGCGTAGGCGGGCAGCGCCAGCCGGGTGCCGGGCACCGCCTCGCGGGAGGCACGCACGGCCTCGCGGTCGCCGAGCAACCCGGCGTCGACCATGCGGTAGAGCACGCGGTTGCGCGCCTTCTCGGCCTGGCCGCGATTGCGGTCGGGCCGGCGTTTTTCGGGCAACTGCGGCAGAGCGACCAGCAGCGCGGCCTCGCCGACGGTCAGGCGCTTCGGCTCCTTGCCGAACCAGGCGAGCGATGCCGCGCGCACGCCTTCGAGGTTGCCGCCATATGGCGCCAGCGTGAGATAGCGCTCCAGGATTTCGGGCTTGGTGAGCTGCCGCTCGATCTGCAGGGCGCGGAACATCTGCCGGAGCTTGGACCCGACCGAGCGGCTCTCGCGCGGTTCGATCAGGCGCGCAAGCTGCATGGACAGCGTCGAGGCGCCGGACACGATGTGGCCGTTGCCGACGAGCTGGCCGGCGGCGCGCAGCAGCGCCACGGGGTCGACGCCGGCGTGGTCGTAAAAGCGCTTGTCCTCGTAGGCGACCAGCATCTTGACGAGTTCGGGGTCGACCGCATCGAGGGTCACCGGCAGCCGCCAAAAACCGTCCGGCGTGGCGAAGGCGCGCAGCAGCGAGCCATTGCGGTCGACCACCTCGGCGGAGACCGTCAGCTTTTCCGGCATCGGCAGGGGATAGGCGCGGTCCAGCGCGAAGAAGGCGCCGATGGCGAGCGCAGCCGTGGCGGCGAGGGTGGCCGTGGCATACGCGGCGATGCGGGCGGCGCGGCGCAGGGGGAAGGTTTTGATCGCGGGAAGGGCTAGGCGCATGGGCGCACGCCCGCCGGGGTGTGGGTCTGGCCGCGATTAACTGATGGGTAGCGCTCCTGCGCACCCCCCTCTGTCCTACCGGACATCTCCCCCACAAGGGGGGAGATTGGTAGCTTCGTCGGCCGCGCCCTTCCTTCGACGGCGAAGATTGGCGAAGGCAGTAGCGACAGCCAATCTCCCCCCTTGTGGGGGAGATGTCCGGCAGGACAGAGGGGGGTGCGAAGGAGCCAGATCATTGGGGTCGTGGGGACCTGACAGCCCCCACCGTAAATCCTGCCGCCCCTTACTCCGCCGTGACCGCCATCATGCCGCTCGCGGTGCGGGCGGAGAATTGCGGACGGTACATGTCCTCCACGCTCGCCGCCGGATGCACGTAGATGCCCGGCGTGACGGCGCGCACGACGTAGGCGAGCGTCAGGTCGGAGCCGCCGCCGTCGCTGTTGTTGAAGGCGGCGACGAAGCGGTCGTTGCGGAACTCCAGATGCGCCGCCTCCGTGGCTTCAAGCCAGGGGAAGCTTGCCATGTCGGCGCTGGAGACGAGGCTCGGATTGTCGATCTCGAAGCCGGCGGGCAAAAGGTCCGTCACCAGGATGCGCGACGGCCAGGAATTCTGCTCCGTGACCTTCAGCACCACGACGAAGCGCTCGTTCTGCTTGACCTCGGTGACGTTGGCCTCGTTGCCGTCCAGAGAATAGTAGGTGCGCTGGATGGTGAAGCCGTCGCCGCCGGCGGGCAGCGGGTCGCTGGGCGCTGCCACCGTGGTAATGACCGCCTGCACGGTGGACGTGCCGGTGTTGCCCAGCACCAGCGGGTGATTTTCGAGCGCCTCGCCGTCCATCCGGGCGGAATATGCGCCCGAGCGGGGCTGGCCGTTGACGGTGAGCCGGATCGCGTCGTTGCCGGACTTCAGCGCGCGCGCCGCAAGCAGCATCCAGGCTTCGTCCTGGGTGCTGGTCCAGCGCGTGGCCTTGCGGGCCGACGACACGAAGCTGATCAGCTCCGGCACCACCGACGACACCGGCCGGCTTTCGGCGGCGAGCGCCAGCATGGCGGCGCCGTCGCGCAGGCGCGAGCCGTAATCGGAACGGTAGTAGTCGTAGTCGGTCGTCGACTTGGCGAGCGTGAGTGCTGCCTTGAAGGTGCGCTCGGCGCGCTCGGCATCGCCGTAGAGCGCCAGGCTGGCGGCAAGCTGCGCCACCGCCATCGGGCTGGTGAAGGCTTCGAGTTGGGTGTCGGCGAAGTAGCGCAGGTCGCCGACGGAGGCCTTCTTGTTGCGGGCCAGAACGTAAAGCGCGTAGGAGATGTCGGTTCCGCGCGACTGCACGTCGAGGTCATAGGCGAGCGAGTTCTGCAGGTTGTTCAGCGCCTGCAGCATGGCATTGCGCGGAACGTCGTAGTTGAGCTCGCGGGCGCGGGTCAAAAAGTCGCTGACATAGGAGTCGAGCCAGAGGTCGCCGGAGCCGGGACCCCAGAGGCCGAAGCTGCCGGACGAGGACTGGTAGCTCAGCACGCGGTCGATGGCGCCCTGCACGCGTTCGCGCAGGTCCGGGTCGTCGGCCATGCCCGAGGCGGCCGAGAGTTCGCTGACATAGAGCAGCGGGAGCGCGCGGCTGGTGGTCTGCTCGGCGCACCCATAGGGGTAGCGGTCGAGCGTCATCAGCAGCGACGGAACGTCGAAAGCGGACGAGGCCGAAACGCCGACCGCGACCGATGCGCCGTCGAGCAGGCTGGCCGCCAGAAGCTCGCGATCGATGCGCACCGATGAATTCGGACCGAGGTCGACGACCATGCGCTGGGTGACGGGCAGCGTGTCGGGCCGCACGGGCAGCGCCAGCACCTGCTCGACCTGCAGGCCGTCCGGACCGGTCAGGCCGATGGTGATGCCGCCGGCGCCGGTGTTGCGCGCCGCCAGCGGCACGGTCAGCGTGATGCGCTTGCCACCCGTTAGCGCGACACTCTTCGGAGCCTTGGCAAGGTCGACCGAGAGCTCGTCCGTGGTGGTGAGCGCCAGCGCGTAGTCGCCGTCGGGGGCGTCGGTGTTGGCGATGTCGAGACGCAGTTCCGCGCTGTCGCCGGGCGCCATGAATCGCGGCAGGCCGGCGGTGATCACGACCGGATCGCGCACGATGATGTCCTGCACCGAATGGCCGACGGCCTCGGGCGTCCACGCCACCGTCATGATGCGGACGGTGCCGTTGAACTGCGGCAGGTCGAAGGAGACGCTGGCCTTGCCCTGCGCGTCGAGCCGCACCGGGCCGGAGAAGAAGGCGACAAGCTTTTCGGTCGGCGCGCTGCCCTGGGCGCTGAGCCCGGAACCGTCGCCGCCGGTGCGCAGCCGGCCGGTGGTGCCGAGCGAGCCATCGATGAGGCGGCCGTAGATGTCGCGGATCTCGATGCCGAGCGCCCGCTGGCCGAAATACCAGGCCTCCGGGTCGGGAACCTCGTAATTGGTGAGGTTGAGGATGCCGAGGTCAACGGCAGCGACGGTGACATAGGCTTCGGCCTGCGGCGCCATGCCTGTGACGGAGACCGGGATGGTCAGCGTCTGGCGCGGCTCCATCTTCTCCGGCGCCGCGGTGGCGACGGCGAGCTTCTTGGAGCCGGGGTCGACGGTCAGCCACTTCACGCCGATGGCGCGCGCGGGCATGCGCGATTCCTGCGCCTCGCCCGGCCGGAACAGCGTCGCGGTGACGTAGGCGCCGGCACCCCAGTCGGCGCCGACCGGCAGGTCGATGGTCGCGCCGCCCTCGGCTACGGTGGCAGTGACCGTCTTCAGCAGCGATTCCGCGCCGATGGTGACCAGCAGCTCGCCGGCGAAACGCGGCGAGACCTTCAGCTTGGCCACTTCGCCGGCGGCGTAGTGATCCTTGTCGAGGGCGATCTCGAGCGCATCCGGCGTCTCGGTCGAGGTCGAGGCGACATACCAGCCGGCGTCGAACTCTACGCTGGAGGTCGGGCCGTCCGGATCGGCCGTCTCGATCTCGAGCCGGTAGCGGCCCCAGTCGACGGGGAGCGAGATCTTCGCGTCGCCATCGGCCGGCACGTCGACGATGCCGTTGGTGACCGAGGTCGTGTAATCGACCGCCTCGTAGTTCCAGGAATTGTTCGAGCGATACCACTGGTAGTCGCGCTCGACCTTGACCAGCGACCATTGCAGGGCCGAGGCGGCCTGGCGGCTGCCGTCGGCGGCCACCGAGATCACCTTGAACACGGCGGTGCCGCCCTGCGGCACCTCGTCGCCCGAAAATTCGGGGCGGATGCCGATCATCTCGCCTTCCGGCTTGACGGCGATGTCGACGCGCCGCTCGACGGCGCGGCCGCCGCTCTCGCGCATGCGCACCGCGACGTCGGCACTGATCAGGCGGGTCGTGGAGGGCAGCTGGTCGACCACGACGGGGAAGGTCGCCTTGCCGTCGTCACCCACCAGCGGAAGGTCTTCCAGCGGAATGCGGGTCGCTTCGCCGGGCTGCTCGTCGGCGAGGCCGAACTGGTAACCGGGGTAGCGGTCCCAAGTGCGAGTGGTGGCGAGCGTGACCTCGCCCTCCAGCGCCAGGCCGGCGGCCGGCGCGCCATAGAGGAAGCGGCCGTCGACGGTGAGGTTGGCTTCCTCGCCGGCTGCAACTTCCTCGCGGTCGGCGGTCAGGTCGAACTCGATCCGATCGGGCACGAAGTCCTCGACCAGGAAGTTCTGGCTGGCTATCGCGGGTTCCTTGGGATCGGTGTGGACGCGAACGGACCAGGCGCCGCGCATGGCGTTCGGCGTCAGCGCGAGGTGCACGGCGTGGCCGCCGGCGTCGGCGCCGTCGGAGATCAGTCGACGGTCCTCCACCCCGTCGGGGCGGGTAAAGATGAAGGTGAGCGGCAAGTTGTCGACGGCCTTGGCGGCGGCGTTGCGGGCAAGCGCGGCGACATGAACCTCCTCGCCGGCACGGTAGATGCCGCGTTCCGTCCACAGATAGACGTCGAGCGCGCCGGGCGACGCGCGTCCCGCGACGCCGCGGTCGGAAAGGTCGAAGCCGGCCTTGCTCATGTCCAGGAAAACGAAATCCTCGTCGCCCTGGCTGGCCATGACCACGCCCGGCACGAGACCGCCATCGCCACGGGTCAGGCCCGGATTGAAGGTTGCGCGGCCGTCGGCGTCGGTAGTGGCGGTGCCCAGCACCTCGTTGTTGCGCGCAAGCAGCGTGAGCGCGACGCCCGGGATCGGCTTGGCAGAGCCGAGCGAGCGGGCGAACACGTTGAGCCCGTCCTGGCCGGTGTAGGTGGTGAGGCCGATGTCGGAGACGACGAACCATTGCGTGGCGCGCGAGTTCCAGCTGTCGGAGCGGTCGTCGACCGGCTGCGCGGTGAGCACGTAGACGCCCGGCTTGCGCTGCGGCAGCGCCTCGTCGACCGGGAAGCTGGTCGTCACCTCGGCGTTGAGCTGGTTGGCGATGTCGATCTGCCCGGACCAGACCGGCTCGCCCATCTGATCGGAAATCGTCTGGATGTCGTAGCCGTCGATCTGGCGCAGGAACTGGTAGCCGGAGAGCAGCTGCGCCAGCGAGCGGTCGCCGACGCGGTAGAGCTTCAGATCGGCGGCGTTCATGTTGACGCTGACCAGCGGAATGCCGCGGCGCGCGCTCTTCGGCAGCACGAAGCTGTCGCCGGTGAAGCGCACCGACGGGGCGCGATCCTGAATGTAGACGGACAGCACGACCGGCGCCTCGATCACCTCGCCGATCGCCGACGGCAGGCCGGGGCGGAAGGCGATACGGTAGTGCCTGCCGTGCTCGAGCCCTTCCACGCAGACCTGCCGGCCCTCGGCATCGACGGCCTTCGGGGCGGCGTCGTCGACGGTCACGAACGGCGTGTAGTCGGTGCCGACCTTGACGAGGTCTTCGGAGAACTGGGCGCAGACGCGCGGGGTGGTCGTGTCGGCCTCGACGGTATGTTCGATGACGCGAAAACCCTTGCGGGCCTTGAGGTCTTCGTATTCGGCGCGGATGGTGGCGGAATTGACCAGCGCGAGGCTCGCCTCGTAGGTGCGCAGGGCGGGGCGGAAGAGGTCGCGGCGGTCGAGCCCGACCGCGAGCACGGCCAGAGCCTCGGCGCGCGAAGCGGCGGTGCGCTGGAGCTGGTAGGCGTTCCACGCGGCAGCGGTGGCCTCTCGCGGGAAGTCGGCGCTCTCGGTGCTGTTGGCGGGCGAGATCGCCAGGCTGGCGCGGGCGAGGTCGATCCAGAGGTTGCCGTCGTCCGGTGAGATGGCAAGCGCGGCCTTGTAGTTGGTCTCGGCATTGCGCGGGACGCCGGTCAGCGAGGCGGTCTCGGCCGCCTGCGTGAGCGAGCCGAGGCCCTGGCCCTCGGCGATGGTGCCGGCGGCGACCGTGGTGCGCAGCTGGCGCGCCTCGTCGGCGATCCAGGCCGGCACGAAGGCGAGTTCCGGCGCGGCGCCGATGTCGGGATCGCCGTCAACGGCCACCACCTTGCCGGCGATGGCGCCGGCGAAGGGCTTCAGCGTCGCGAAATCCGATTTCAGGAAGCACCACTTGGCCTTGGTGTTGTAGGTGAAGGCGCGGCAGCCGGTATCGGCGAGGCAGGCCGACTTGCAGTCGTCGAGGGTGACGTTCTGCTCGGCGCGCAGGTCGAACCCGAAATAGTCGGAGCCCTCGGTAGTCTGCACCGTGCGCGCCTGCTGCGCGAATGCCGGCGACAATCCGGGCGCGACGGCCAAGGCAAAGGCCAGCGAGAAAGCTCGAAACGCACGGGACATCATCTGGAACCCCTCCGAATGCAGTTTCCGCAGGGGAGTGAGCAAGCTCTGCCGAAGCTTGTCAATCGCCCTCGCAGGCCGGGGTAAACATCCTCCGCCACCCGGCCCATATCGCCATGGACGCAGCGGTAAGAGTTGGTTAACCACGTTGCGCGGTTTGCCGGCCCCGGCCGCGGGAAAATGGGGCTAGACCATTTTCCATGCACGGATTCCTGACAGGCAGATTGTGGCTGCTTTACGAGTGGTAGAAAACTTCATTCCAATTTTAGCAAAGCGGGTTACTTTGTATTGATGCTGGCGCGAGGAGGTTGGTCAGTCGTGGCGTGGCCGGCGGGATTTGCCCGACGGCGTGCGCTTTGGCTTGCGCTCGCCTGCTCGTCCGCCCTGGTCGTGGCCGGCGCGGCCAACGCCTTCGAAATCTTCGGCATGAAGTTCTTCGAACCCCAGCAAGACGCCATCGAGGTGGTCGACCCGCTGAACTACACGGTGACGCTGACGGTGCAGGGCGACAATGCCAAGGTGAAGGAGGCCATGGAGCGGACGTCGAGCCTGCTTGCCGACAAGGAAAGGCCGGTGTCGGGGTCGCTCGGGCTGATCTCCAAGGCGCGCTCCGACCGCGAGCAACTGATCGCCGCGCTGTTTGAGTTGGCCCGCTACGACGGGCTGGTCGACATCACAATCCAGGGCCGGCCGATCGACGAGATCCCGCCCGATGCGAAGTTCGGAGCCGGGCCGGTGCCGGTGACGGTGACGATCCACCCGGGTCATGTCTACACGCTGGGCGACGTGGCGCTGGCCGGCGACGCGGCCGGGCTCGACGCGGCGGAATTCGGGCTGGTGCCCGGCGGCGACGCGGGTTCGCTCGTCGTGCTGCGCGCCGAATCCAATGTCGTGCGGCGGCTGCGCAGCGAAGGCCGGCCGCTGGCCAAGGTGACCAACCGCGAGGTGATCGCCGACCACGACACCCGCACGCTGGACGTCAAGCTGACACTGGAGGCCGGGCCGGTCGCGACCTTCGGCACCGTTACCGTGGACGGCGCCAAGACGGTCGATGCCGATTTCATCGCCTACATGGCCGACCTGCCGGCGGGACGAACCTATTCGCCGCAGGACATCGACGACGCGCGCGACCGGCTGGTCAATCTTGGCGTCTTTGCCAGCGTCACCGTTACCGAGGCCGACAAACTGGCGCCCGACGGCAGCATCCCGATCAAGATCGACGTCAGCGAGCGCAAGCACCGCTACTACGGATTCGGCGCGACGATCTCCAGCACGGAGGGCGCCGGCATCGAGGGTTACTGGGGCCACCGCAACCTGTTCGGCCATGCCGAGCAGCTGCGCATCGAGGGCAAGGTCGCCAATATCGGCAACCGGACCGACTTCGCCGAACTGACCTACGGCGCCAAGATCCTGTTCGAGAAGCCGGGCGTGATCGGGCCCAACTCGCGCTTCTTCACCGGGCTGGAAGGGCTGAAGGACAACCCGGACGCCTATGACAGTTCGATCGTCAAGTTCAATGCCGGCGTCGCCTACGACCTAACCAAGAAACAGAGCGTGTCGGCCGAGGTCGCGGTCGAATACGGCGACGTGGAGGATTACTACGGGCGGAACACCTACCTGCTGGTCAGCGTTCCGTTGCAATATGTCTATGACAATCGAGACGACAAGCTCAATCCGACCAGCGGCTACCGCGCGCTGGCCTTCGTGCAGCCCGCGCACGACTTCCTCGACGGGGTTACCTTCGTGAAGATGCGCGCCGAAGGTTCCGCCTACTATTCCTTCGACAAGGAGAACGCGGTAATCGCGGCCGGGCGGCTGGCGGTCGGCTCGATCGTCGGCGCCTCGCTGCTGGACGTGCCGGCGAACCACCGCTTCTACGCCGGCGGCGGCGGATCGGTGCGCGGCTATCCCTACCAGGGCATCGGCCCGAAAGCGCCAAACGGCGACCCGATCGGCGGCCTTTCGGTGGTGGAGGGCTCGGCCGAGCTGCGCATCGCGGTGACCGAGACCATCTCGGTGGTGCCCTTCGTCGACGCGGCGAACGTTTCCGAAAACGAGTTCCCGAGCCTTGACGACATCAGGGTCGGAGCCGGCGTCGGCGTGCGCTACATGACGCCTTTCGGGCCGCTGCGCATCGACGGCGCCATTCCGCTCAACCGCTATCCGGGCGATCCGAATTTCGGCATCTACGCCGGCATCGGCCAGGCGTTCTGACGCAAGCCCATGCGCATCCTCCAGCGCATCATCAGGACACTCCGCAACCTGCTGCTGCTGGTGCTGGCCTTCGGCGTCGGCGCCGTGCTGGTGCTGACGCTTACCGAAAAGGGCCAGGTCAACCTCGCCGGCATCATCTCGGACCGGCTATCCGGACCGGACCGCAAGATCAGCATCGGCGGCCTTTCGGGTATCTGGAACGGCCGCCTGCGGCTCGACCACCTGGTGGTGGAGGATTCGCAGGGACCGTGGCTCGTGCTGCGCGGCATCGAGGTGGATTGGTGGCCCTCGCGGCTGGTGACGCGCCGCTTCCAGGCGCAGCGCGTGCATGTTTCCCGCGTCGAGGTGGCACGGCTGCCGGGGCCGGCCGAGGGCGAGAGCAGTTCGGGCGGCTTCAGCCTGCCACTGTCTCTAGACATCGATGCGATCGACCTGCCGGAGATCGCGCTCGGCGAGGCACTGGCCGGCAGCGGCATCGCCGAACTCGCGGCCAGCGGCTCGCTGGTGGCGGAGGCCAATCCGCTAACGGTCAACAGCAACCTGAAGCTCACTCGCACCGACGGCGTGGCCGGCTCGCTGGTCGGGCAAGTGGTCTTCGAGCCGTCGGAGAACCGGCTGCAGCTGGGACTCGACGCCGCCGAGCCGGCGGGCGGCATCATCGCCAACCTGCTCGAACTGCCCGGCGACCCGGCGGTGGCCATCAACGTGTCCGGCAGCGGGCCACTGGCCGACTGGAAGGGGACCGGCAGTTTCTCGATCGACGGCGCGGTCGTCGCCAGGATCGACGGCACTCACCAGCAGACCGACGGCGGCAACCGCATCACCGCCAAGGGCAACGGCGATTTCTCGCGCTTCGCGCCGGAGATGCTGCGGCCGCTGATCGCCGGCGGGACCGACTTCGATTTCGCCGGCACCCTGGGGACGGACGGCGCGATCGCGATCGACCACGCGCAGGTCGACAGCGCCTCGCTGGGCGCTGAGGCATCCGGGTCGATCAATATTTCCGGCGCCAGCGATTTCGCCGTGCAGCTCAACGCCAAGAACGGCGCGGTGCCGCTGTCCTTCGGCCCGGCCGAGCGGCCGGTCAGCCTGGCGGTCAGTTCGGCGTCGGCACGCGTGTTCGGCGACGGCCGCCAGCCGATGCTCGATCTTTCGGCTTCGCTGGCGTCGGTCGACGCCGGCGAGGTTTCAGCGAGCGGGCTGCAGGCGACGTTGCATTCCGACGGATTCGACCTGCAGACGCGGACGGGACCTGTGGCGGTCGATCTGACGGCGACGTCGGTGGTCGCCAAGGACGAGCGGCTTGCGCCGCTGCTGGCCGGCCCCGTGAGCGTGAAGGCGAGCGGCGAACTCGGCACCGACAACGTGACGATCACCTCCGGCACCGTCGCCACCGCGACGGTCGGCGGCACCGTGACAGGCACGGCCGGCCTTGCGGGCGGAACCTTCGCGCTCGACATCAACGCCAATGTCGCCAACGCGGCGCTGCCGGAAGGCGCGCGCGCTTTGCTCGACGAGCGCGTGACGCTCATCGGCTCGATCAGCCGCGACGCCGCCGGCACGATCACCGCCAAGGGGCTCGACGTATCGTCGGGCGACATGAAGGTGACGGGCGATGCGACCGTCGGCGCCACGACGCTGGAGGCGAAGCTAGCCGGCACCATCGGCGACGTCGCCCGCTTCGCCCGGCAGGCGAAGGGCACCGTCGCCTTCAACCTCACCGCCGCCGGCGAGCGTGCCGCGCCGGATCTCGTGTTCGAACTGACCAGCGCGGGCCTTAGCGTCGCCGACCGGCAGATCAACGACCTCAGGGTCGAGGCGAAGGGCAGGGCGGATTTCGCCAATCCGTCCGCCAGCGTGACGATCGACGGCACCGTCGGCGGCGTACCGCTGAAGGGCAATGCCGTGCTGGAGACCAGCGGAAGCCAGCGCACCGTCCGCGACCTGCTGGTGACGCTGGGCGAGAACCGCATCGAAGGCGACCTGACGCTCGGCGCCGACTTCGTGCCGCTCGGCACGCTCTCGCTGAAGCTGCCTGACATCGGGCCGCTGGCGGCGCTGGCGCTGGAGAGCGCCGAGGGCGACATCAACGGCAGCGTGCGCTTCACCCGCGAGGACGGCAGGCCCCAGGTTGCCGCGGACGCCGCGGTGAAGTCGCTGAAGCGCGGCGATATCTCCGCGCGGGACGTGTCGGTCAAGCTCACGGTGGTCGATTATCTCTCCGCCCCGACGATCGCCGGGCAGGTGAGGGCAGCCACGGTCGCGGTCGGCTGGACCAACATCCGCAGCGTCGATGTCCGGCTCACTCGCGACGGCGCCTGGACCGGCTTCGACGGCGGGCTGACCGTCAGCGACATCCCCGCCCGCGCCGCCGGCCGGGTCAAGGTGGAGGGCGGCACCACGACGGTGGAGCTGAAATCCGGCGAGGCGACAGTGCGCGGCATCGCCGCGCGGCTCCAGAAGCCGTCGACCGTGACTGTCCGCAACGCGACCGCCACGCTGAACAACTTGGCGCTGGGCATCGGCGGCGGCAGCGTCACCGCCAGCGGGACGGCCGGCAAGACGCTGGCGCTCGACGCACGCCTGGCCTCGGTGCCGGCTTCGATCGCCAACAATTTCGCGCCCGGCCTCGGCGTCGGAGGCACCGTGTCCGGCACGGTGAAGGTGACGGGCGCCGCCGCCAGCCCGACGATCGCCTACGACATCGACTGGCGCGGCGCGAGCACCGCGCAGACCACTGGCGCTGGCTTCGGCGGCCTCTCCGTCAAGTCGACCGGCAAGTTCACCGGCGGCCGGCTAACCTTCGACACGACGCTTTCGGAAGGCTCGGGCATCTCATTGCGCGGCGGCGGATCGGTCAACACCACGGGCGCCCGCGGCCTCGACCTCGCGTTCAACGGCAATGTGCCGTTCCAGTTCCTGGCCGGCCGGCTGGCGCCGCTGGGGATGGCGCTGAACGGTACGGCAGCCGCCAACATCACCGTGCGCGGGACGATCGCCCAGCCGGTTATCGGCGGCACCGTGCGCACCAGCGGCGCTCGACTGGTCGACGCCCGCTCCGGCATCGCGGTGAACGACATCAGCGCCGACATCGCGCTCGGCGGGGGCCGGGCGACGGTTAACCGGCTGACCGGATCGATCTCCGGTGGCGGCACGATCTCGGCCAGCGGCACGGTCGGCATGGCAGGCGCCTTCCCGGCCGACCTCAGGATCAGGCTGTCGCAGGCGCGCTATACAGATGGCCGCGTCGTCACCACCACCGCCGACGGCGACCTGACCGTCACCGGCCCGCTGACCGCCGGGCCGACGATCGGCGGAAAAATCCATCTCGGTCGCACCGTGATAACGGTTCCCGAGCGGTTGCCGTCCTCGCTGGCCGAACTCGACGTGCAGCACCGTAACGCGCCGGCCGCCGTGATCGCCCAGCAGGAGGCGATCCGCCCGCCGACCGCCGGCGACGGCGCGTCGGGACGCGTGCTGCTCGACATAAAGGTGTTCGCCCCGCAAGCGATTTTCGTGCAGGGGCGGGGCATCAATGCCGAGTTCGGCGGTTCGGTGCAACTGACGGGGCCGACCGCGTCGCCGCAGGCGGTCGGCCACTTCGACCTGGTGCGCGGCCGGCTGCAACTGCTCAGCCGTCAGCTCACCTTCTCGCGCGGCTCGCTGGGCTTCTCGGGCTCGCTGATACCCTATCTCGACTTCGCCGCCGACTCCACCGTCGGCGACGCGACGGTGACGGTCGCCGTCTCCGGCCTCGCCACCAATCCGCGCTTCACTTTCTCGTCATCCCCGGCGCTGCCGGAGGACGAGGTTCTGGCCCGCCTGGTGTTCGGTCGCTCGCTCAACCGGCTCTCGGCGATCCAGATCGCGCAGCTCGCCGAGGCGGCCGGCCAGCTCGCGGGCGTCGGCGGCTCGACCTCGCTGCTCGACCGGCTGCGCACCCACATCGGCGTCGACGACCTCAACGTGGTCACCGACGAGAAGGGCAACACCGCGGTGCAGGCCGGCAAGTATCTGAACGATCGCACTTATCTGACCATCGAAGCCGGCGACAAGGCCGGCTCGAGCCGCGCAACGATCGACCTCAATGTCGGTCGTGGTGTGAAGCTGCGCGGTTCCGCCGCCGACTCGGGCGAGGCCAAGGGCGGCATCTTCTTCGAACGCGAATACTGAGGCGGCACGCCAGGCGCGGTGGGCGAGTAATGCGCCGGCGCGTCCCTTCCCGGCGCTTTCGAGAGACCTCAATCGATTAGCAGACGCAAAATTCTGTCATCGATTTGCTGCCCGAATAACAAATTTGCGCCACCTGTGTCGCTTACGCGCGAACCGCCGCCTCGCCAAAGTTGCAGATTAACCTCCGGGGTTCCCTTCCGGGCGTTTTGACAACGCACACGGGATGCGGAATGTTAAAAGGCTAAACGCCTCACACAACGGGAGTTGGGAATGTCGCTTTACAAGAGCAACGGGGATCGTGTCCCCGATCATATCGTCAAGATGGCCGAGTCGGCCCGAGCCGGCGGCGTCGACCGCCGCGAATTCCTGGCCATGGCCAGCGTGTTCGGAGCCTCGACCGCGATGGCCTACGGAATGCTGGGACTTGCAGCTCCGACCGAGGCGCTCGCCGACGAGCCCAAGAAGGGCGGAGTGCTGAAGGTCGCCATGTGGATCAAGGATCCAAAGGATCCGCGCACCGCCGACTGGTCGGAGATCGCCACCGCGCAGCGCCAGACGCTGGAGCCGCTGGTCAAGTACACCAAGGACTATACCTTCCGGCCGTACCTGATCGAAAGCTGGGACGTCAACGACGACGCCACCGAGTACACGCTGCACATCCGTCCGAACGTCGTCTGGAACAACGGCGATACCTTTAACGCTGACGACGTCGTGTTCAACTTCACGCGCTGGGCCGACAAGAGCGCCGAGGGCAACTCGATGCCGGGCCGCCTCGGCAGCATCGTCGACGAGACGACCGGCAAGCTGCGCGAAGGGGCCGTCACCAAGGTCGACGACAATACCGTCAAGATCTCACTGACCAAGGCCGACATCGCTCTCATCCCCAGCCTGTGCGACTATCCCGCCCTGATCGTGCATCGCTCCTTCGACGAGACCGGCGCCAATTTCGTCAAGAATCCAATCGGCACCGGTCCGTTCCAGCTCGTCTCCTACGATGTCGGCCAGAAGGTAGTCTACAAGCGCCGCGAAGACGGCAAGTGGTGGGACGGCGAGGTCTACCTCGACGGCGTCGAGTTCATCGACTACGGCACCGACCCGTCCGCCATGGTGTCGGCCTTCGAGTCCGGCGAGGTGCAAACCAACTTCGAGACGACGGCCGACTATGTGTCGATCCTGGAGGGCGTCGGTGCCGTCACGTCCGAAGCCGTCACCGCAGCCACCATCGTGGCTCGCACCAACGTCAACAACAAGCCGTATGACGACCAGCGGGTGCGCAATGCGCTCCAGCTTGCCGTCGACAACGCGATTGTCCTGCAACTCGGCTACGGCAATGCCGGCGTGCCCGCCGAAAACCACCACGTCGCGCCGATCCATCCGGAATATGTCGCCCTGCCGAAGATCGCGCGCGACACTGCCAAGGCGAAGGCGCTGGCTGAAGAAGCCGGCCAGATCGACTTCGAGCACGAGTTGATCACCGTCGACGAGGATTGGCACAAGAACACCGGCGACGCGATCGCCGCGCAAATCCGCGAGGCCGGCATCAAGGTCAAGCGGACCGTGCTGCCGGGTTCGACGTTCTGGAACGACTGGACCAAGTATCCCTATTCGATGACCAACTGGAACATGCGTCCGCTGGGCATCCAGGTGATCGCGGTCGCCTATCGCACCGGGGAGGCCTGGAACGAGGCGGGCTTCTCCAATCCGGAGCTCGACGCGGCCGTCGGCGAGGCACTCTCGATCGCCGATGCGGAGAAGCGCAAGGTGCCGATGGAGAAGATAGAGACCATCCTGCAGAGCTCGGGCATCCTGATCCAGCCTTACTGGCGCAAGCTCTTCAACCACTCGATGCCGCAGGTGAAGAACCACGGCATGCATCCGACCTTCGAGCACGACTTCGGGAAAGTGTGGCTCGACCAGGCGTGATTGCCGGGCAATTCGGGAAGGGGGCCAATGGCCCCCTTTCTGTCTCAATGAGGGTTGACGACCGCTGACCCCAACCCTTCAGGCAGGGGGCGCCGATGCTTGCATTCATTTCACGACGGCTGGGAACCATGGCGCTGACCATGCTGTGCCTGACGCTGGTCGTGTTCTTCATGGTCAATCTCGAACCGAACCTGCGCAAGCTGGCCATCAGCCAGCTCGACATGCGCTCGTCGGACGAGCACATCGAGAGCTGGCTGGTCAAGAACGGCTATCGGGACAATTTCATCGTCCGCTACGGCCGCTGGCTGGGCGTGGTGAAGAAGCAGCCATACGTGAACCCGGACACCGGGCAGGTCGTCGCCCGCTTCGGCTACTGCAACGAGCCGGCCGAACCGTTCTACGGCGGCATCCTGCAGGGCGACTTCGGCTGCTCGACGAAGTTCAAGACGACGGTGGCCAGCAAGCTCTTCCCCGCTCTCGGCGCCACCGGCATCCTGATGTTCTGGGTGATGGCGGTGATGGTGCCGATCTCGCTGCTCGTCGGCGTGCTCGCCGGCATGCGCGAGGGGTCGCGAACCGATCGAAGCCTGTCGGTGGCGTCGATCGCCACCACGGCGACGCCCGAATACGTTTCGGGCGTCATCTTCACCGTCATCTTCGCTTCCTGGCTGGGCTGGCTCAACGGCTCCTCCGCATCCGCGACCAGCCAGGGCATCACCTTTTACAATTTCACCCTGCCGGTGATGACGATGGCGATCTACGGCATAGGCTACATCGCCCGCATGACGCGTGCCTCGATGGTCGAGGTGATGACGCAGCAGTACATCCGCACGGCGCGCCTCAAGGGCCTCACCTTCAACGCGGTCGTCATCAAGCACGCGCTGCGCAACGCGTTGATCGCGCCGTTCACCGTCATCATGCTGCAGTTCCCCTGGCTGCTGACGGGCGTCGTGATCGTCGAGACGATGTTCCGCTACCAGGGCTTCGGCTTCACGCTGGTGGAAGCCGCGGGCAACAACGACATCGACCTTCTGCTCGGCTGCTCGCTGGTATCCGTGTTTGTCGTGCTGTTCACGCAGCTCGTCTCCGACGTCGGCTACGCCTACCTCAACCCGCGCATCCGCGTGCAGTAGGAGCCTCACGCGATGCAGATCGAATACATCGGCGTCTTCCAGATCATCCTCGGCGTCATCACGCGCTTCTGGCCGGTCTGGGCCGCGCTCGCCATCGTGCTTGTCGCAAGCAGCGCCTACAAGAAGCGGCTCGGCCTCTACGGCCAGCTGTTCGACAGCGGCGTCGGCGTGGCCGGCGTGGTGATCTGCCTGTTCTGGCTGTTCACCGCGATCTTCGCCTCAAGCGTGTCGCCGTTCGATCCGCTGGCGCAGGTGCCGGTGATGAAGGACGCGCTGCCCGGCGCTGTCGAGCCCGGCACCCGGCTGGTCTACTATTTCGGCGGCGACAAGCTCGCCCGCGACGTGTTCTCGCGCATGGTCTACGGCAGCCAGATCGTGCTGATCATCGCGCCGGCGGCGACGATGTTCGCAATCATGGTCGGCACCACGCTCGGCCTGCCCGCCGGCTATTATGGCGGACGCATCGATTCCATCCTGTCGTTCCTCGCCAACCTCGTGCTGGCCTTCCCGGTGATCCTGCTGTTCTACCTTCTGGTCACGCCGGGCATCATGGACACGCCGCTGCCCTACGCCATGGCCGGGCTGTTCTTCCTGTTTCCGATCGTCTTCTTCAGCGTCCTGTTCTGGACGCGCTACAAGAACCGGCCGGAGAAGCTCTATCCCTATCTCGGGATCACCCTGGTGGTCGGTTTCTGGATCTATGCGGGGCTGGTGTTCAACGCCGATCCGCTCGGGCTGATCCGCATCGAGCCGAACGAGCTCAACATCTTCGTGGCGGTGGTGTTCGCCTCCAGCCCCGGCGTGTTCCGCATCGTGCGCGGCCTCGCCATGGACATCAAGACGCGCGATTACGTCGCCGCCGCCCAGACGCGCGGCGAATCGCCCTGGTACATCATGCTGTGGGAGATCCTGCCCAACGCACGCGGGCCGCTGATCGTCGATGCCTGCCTGCGCATCGGCTACACCACCATCCTGCTCGGCACGCTCGGCTATTTCGGTCTGGGCCTGGCGCCGGAGAGCCCGGACTGGGGCACCGCGATCAAGGATGCCAGCCGACTGCTGCGCTCGTTCATCCACCCCGCGCTGCCGCCGACGATCGCACTGATGAGCTTCGTGCTCGGCCTCAACCTGCTGGCGGACGCGCTGCGCGAGCAGTCGATGAAGGATTGAAAATGTCGCCAGGGTCGAGATTTTTCGCACGGGGTGTGAAGGAACGCGACCTGGACGATAGGCGCAGCGCCGCCAGCCAGCCGGAGAGCCAGCCATGAACAAGGCCGTCACCGATCCGACCCGCCCGATCATCGAGATCGAAAACCTCTCCATCTCTTTCTTCACACGGAAAGGAGAGATCCCTGCGGTGATGGACTTTTCCTGCTCGGTGATGCCCGGGGAGGCGATGGGCATCGTCGGCGAGAGCGGCTGCGGCAAGTCGACCGTGTCGCTCGGCATCATGCGCGACCTTTCCAACATCGGGAAGATCGTCGGCGGCAAGATCAAGTTCAAGGGAAAGGACATGGGCGAGCTGACGGAGGCGGAGCTCCGCTCCATCCGCGGCAACGAGATCGCCATGATCTACCAGGAGCCGATGGCGAGTCTCAACCCGGCGCTGAAGGTCGGCCAGCAGTTGATGGAAGTGCCGATCCTGCACGACAAGGTTTCGAAGGAAGAGGCCTACAGCAGAGCGCTGGAAATGGTGCAGGCGGTGCGCCTGCCCGACCCGGAACGCATGATGCGCTCCTATCCGCACCAGCTTTCCGGCGGCCAGCAGCAGCGCATCGTGATCGCCATGGCGCTGCTGTCGAAGCCGGCACTGCTTTTGCTCGACGAGCCGACCACCGCGCTCGACGTCACCGTCGAGGCGGGCATCGTCGAGCTTGTGAAGGGGCTCGGCGAGAAATACGGCACCTCGATGATCTTCGTGTCGCACAATCTCGGCCTGATCCTGGAGACCTGCGACCGCATCACGGTGATGTATTCGGGCGAAGCGGTGGAGACCGGTTCGGTCAAGGATGTCTTCGACCGCATGCGGCACCCCTACACACAGGGGCTGTTCCGCTCGATCCCGCTGCCGGGCGCCGACAAGAATTCGCGGCCGCTGATTGCCATCCCCGGCCAGCTGCCGCTGCCGCAGGAGCGACCGAAGGGTTGCAACTTCGGCCCGCGCTGCCACCATTTCGTCGAGGGGCTCTGCAACGCCGACGAGATCCCGATGATCAAGGTCGAAGGGCACGACAACCATTACAGCCGCTGCGTGCGGTTCAACGACATCGACTGGAATGCACTGCCACCGGGGGCGGAGAAGAAGAACGAGCCCGTCAAGCCGGGCGCGCCGGTGCTGAAGGTCACCGACCTGAAGAAGCACTACAAGGTGGGCGGCGGCGACGTCTTCGGTCGCGGCGAAGGGCGCGTGGTGAAGGCGAACGAGTCGATCACCTTCGAGGCGCGCGAGAGCGAGACGGTCGCCATCGTCGGCGAGAGCGGCTGCGGCAAGTCCACGCTGGCCAAGGTGCTGCTCGGGCTGGAGACGGCGAGTTCGGGCACGGTCTCGCTCGGCAACCAGTCGATCCAGTCGACCGGCATCGAGGACCGCGACGTCGGCACCGTCTCGTCGATCCAGATGGTGTTCCAGAACCCCTTCGACACGCTGAACCCCAGCCACTCGATCGGCTCCCAGATCATCCGCACGCTGGAAAAGTTCGGCGTCGGCAAAACGGCGGCGGACCGCGAGAAGCGCATGCTGGAACTGCTCGACCTGGTGAAGCTGCCGCGGCAGTTCCAGTACCGCAAGCCGCGCCAACTCTCCGGCGGGCAGAAGCAGCGCATCGGCGTGGCGCGCGCCTTCGCCGGCCAGGCCAAGGTGGTCGTGGCCGACGAGCCGGTGTCGGCACTGGACGTGTCGGTGCAGGCGGCGGTGACCGAACTTTTGATGGACATCCAGCGCCAGAACAAGACGACGATGCTGTTCATCAGCCACGACCTGTCGGTGGTGCGCTACATCGCCGACCGCGTCATCGTCATGTATCTCGGCCACATCGTGGAGCAGGGCACGACCGACCAGATCTTCTCGCCACCGTACCACCCGTACACGGAGGCGCTGCTGTCGGCGATCCCGATCGCCGACACGAGCGTGGTCAAGAAGCACATCGTGCTCGAGGGCGACATTCCCTCGGCGATGAACCCGCCTCCGGGCTGCCCGTTCCAGACGCGTTGCCGCTGGAAATCGCATGTGCCGGGCAACAAGTGCGAGACGCAGCTGCCGCCGCTGCGCGACCTCGGCGACGGCCACCGCAGCCTGTGCTGGCTGACCGACGACGTGCTGGCGACGATGGAGCCGGTGATCAGCTTCAACGAGGCCGGCCGCACCCCCGACGAGGTCGAGGCCGACGGCACGCCGCCCGGCGAAGGGCCGGGCTTCGTGGGGGCGCCGCCGCAGCGTCCGCACGGAAAGTCGGGGCCCGCAGGGGCAGGCCAGGCGGCGGAAACCGAAGGCGAGGACGCTGCCGCCGCCCGGCTTCGCCGCGAGGCCCAGCGCGAGGATTTTTCCGAGACCGGCCAGCGGGACCTGGGCGGGGATCCGCGCCTCCAGGTCGGCTGGGGCAGCCAGTCGGAGGACCTCGACGCGCCGTCGGCTTTCGGCTCGCGGCCCGACCCAAAGCGGCGCTGACGAAGTCGCAACCGATAGTGTTCAAGCAACACCGCAATCAATTTTGGGCGGTGCCAATTCGCGCAGACCCCCATCGTCGTAATCCTCGGGCTTGCCCCGAGGATCTGCATGCCTTGCAGACGAAGACAGATCCTCGGGGCAAGCCCGAGGATGACGACGTTGATGTGATCCGCGAAACGGCGCCGTGCCTGAGACGCGGGCGAAGCGCCCACGATAGTTCAGAGCATCGGTGCCGCGTTTATGGGGAACTGCGCCGGCGCGCAGGGGAAAAACAAGACTTCCTCCCGCGCGCCGAGTGGGCTACATGGCCCACTTCGAAGCCAGTGCTGGCAACCGGCATTTTCGGGTGACAATAGCCCGGAATGAACGGCCGGTGGTTAAAACAAGCCGGCACCCAAGGAGGAAACGTATGAGCAAACTGAAATCCATTCTGGGCGCGGCCGTGTTCGGCCTGTCGATCGCCGGCCCGGCGCTGGCCGACGACATCACCATCGCCGTGGTCGGTCCGATGACCGGCCAACTCGCCACCATCGGCGACCAGTTCAAGCAGGGCGCCCAGGCCGCGGCCGATGCCATCAATGCCGCCGGCGGCGTGGCCGGCAAGCAGATCAAGATCCAGATCGAGGACGACGTCTGCGATCCGAAGCAGGCGGTGTCGGTGGCGAACCGCATCGTGGCCAACGGCGTGAAGTTCATCGACGGCCATGCCTGCTCGGGCTCGAGCATCCCGGCCTCGGCCGTCTATGCCGAGTCGAGCGCGCTGATGATGAGCCCGGCCTCGTCCAACCCGGTGCTGACCGACGACGCCGCCGCCAAGGGCTGGCCGACGATCATGCGCCTCTATACCCGCGACGATGCCCAGGGCGCCTTCATCGGCCCGTGGATCGCCAAGAAGTATGCCGGCAAGAACGTCGCCATCATCCACGACAAGAGCGCCTACGGCCAGGGCGTCGCCGACGCCGTGAAGGCGACGATGAACGCCGGCGGCCTGACCGAAGTCGACTACGAGGGCATCAATGCCGGCGAGAAGGACTATTCCGCGCTGGTCAGCAAGCTGAAGGACCTCAAGGCGGACGTCGTCTATTTCGGCGGCTACCATCCGGAGGCGGGCCTCATCCTGCGCCAGTCGGCCGAGCAGGGCTACAAGTTCCAGCTGATCATGCCGGACAGCATCGCCTCGCCGGAATTCTGGCAGATTGCCGGCCCGGCTGGCGAGGGCACGCTGTTCGTGTTCCCGTCCGACCCGCAGGCCAAGCCCGAAGCCAAGGAAGCGGTGGAGAAGATCAAGGCCGGCGGCTTCGTGCCGGAAGGCTTTACGCTGTTCTCCTACGCCGTGGTGCAGGCGATCGCGCAGGGCATCGAGCGTGCCGGTTCGGAGGATCCGGCCGCCGTCGCCGCCGCCCTGAAGAACGGCGAGGCGATCGACACTGTGGTCGGCAAGATCGTCTTCGACGAGAAGGGCGACATCAAGGACGCCACCTACGACATCAACGTGTGGCACGACGGCAAGTACGGCAAGCTCGCCGAATAGTCTTCGACCCACGAGTGTGAGAAACGACGCGGCCGGGGCATCTCCCCGGCCGTTTTTTGTCCAGAGGATCGCCGCGAAAGCATGGGCCAATGCGCCGCGCATGGCGAGCGCCGCGTAGGCCCTGGCGGAACCGGCCGCTGCCAGTCAGCTGATCTCAGACGGCCCCTCAGGAGACGGTCGGCTCCTTCTTCTGGCCATGGCACTCGTGACCGTCATTGCCCTGGCCCTGCGACTTGCAGTTGTCGCCGGTGCAGTTCTCCTCGGCGCGAGCCGAGCCGGTAGATATCGGCACCGAAAGGGCAATCACGCAAGCGGCGAAGATAATCGACAAGGAACGCATGCGAGCTCCGTCCAGAAGGCTTTTTCGCAGTCTATCCGACCAGGCCCAAAACGCCAGCGGGCTTTACGTTACGGTATGCTCGATCCGATCCAGCTCGCAATGGGGCGCATAATTCGCCGCCTCCCGGAACCCTTTTGCCCGACGTGGGTTGCTCGCCCAGCGAAACCCGAATTTGAGGATTTTTTGCCGTGAGCAAGAGCGACAATGACAAACTCTACGAACTGATCGACGACCTGAAGATCGCCATGCTGACCACGGTGGAGAATGACGGCTCGCTGCATTCGCGGCCGATGGCCAACCAGAAGGCCGACAAGGCAGGCGCTGTCTGGTTCTTCACCGAGAAGAACGGCGGCGTGGCGGCCAATGTGCGCCAGAACGCCAAGGTCAGCCTCGGCTATGCCGGCTCCGGCGCCTACGCCACGGTCAGCGGCAAGGGCGTGATCGTGGACGACCGCGCCAAGATCGAGGAACTTTGGAGCAAGGATGTCGAAGCCTGGTTTCCCAAGGGCAAGAACGATCCGAACCTCGCCCTGCTGAAGGTCGAACCGGATGTCGGCGAGTTCTGGACGTTTCCGTCCGCACCGATCGCGCAGGCCATCGGCTACGTGAAGGCGAAGCTTACCGGTGCCCCCGCCGACGACATCGGCGAGAACCGCAAGGTCGCACTCTGATCACTGGCAGGAGTTCAGCTGCTCGGCGTAGCGGTCGGCCATCGCCTGGGTGTCGCGGGCGTAGGCCTGCAGGGAGGAATTGCCCTGCCAGGAGCCGCGGCTGAAGCCGGCCCAGCCGGCGTAGTAGGCGAGGTAGAGGCGGTAGGTGTCGTTCTTGGCCACGCCATATTTTTCGGCGGTCTTGGAATGGTACCAGCCGACGAAGTCGACCGCGTCGGAAAAATTGTTGCGACGCGCGCCCCAATTGCCGCTGTCGGCGATGTATTGCGACCACGTGCCGTCGAGCGCCTGCGAATAACCGTAGGCGCTCGACGGGCGCTTCCACGGGATGAAGCCCAATAGCTTGGTACGCGGCGGCTTGGCGTTCGACTTGAAGCCGGATTCCTTGCGGACGGTCGCCATCAGAACGGGCACCGGCACGCCGTATTTGCGCTCCGTCTTTTCCGCCGAGGACTGCCAGTTGGTGACCCAGCCGTCGCGCTGGTCGAAGACGGCGCAGATGTTGTTGATCTCACTCGGCGCCGACGCGCAGGCGCCCAGAGCCAGCACGGGAACGATCGTTAAAACTCGACTAAAACTCGACGCACACACGCTCCAGAATTAGCCGAAAAGCTTGAAGGGAGTCTTTCCGCTGGCGTTAACGGGGCGTGTGCTGCGCCGTCATCCTCGGGCCCAAGGATCTGCCGTGGCCGGCAATCTTGACGGTCCGGTAACTCTCAGACACGCCATTGTGTGACAGCAGATCCTCGGGACAAGCCCGAGGATGACGCCGCGGACATGAATTGCCGTTCCGAGCCCGCGTCAGATGCCGGGCCAACGGTACACGCCATAGCATAAATCCGACCCTCCAGGTCGCTATTCTTCCACTCACCTTCCAGCAATGCCGCGGTGGCTAAAATCACGCCCGCCGGTGACGCATTCCTGACAGCCCGGCGTGCGAGCCGGCGTATTCATGCGGCATGACCGCCGACCGCAGACGACGCAGCGCCGATCGGGTCCACTCGAAGACCCGGGGCGTCCTCCCGCAACTACCGCTGCGGCGCGTCGAAAATCCCTACCCGCCGATGCAGCTGCTGTCGGCCGACCAGGTCGAGGCGATCCACCAGGCATCGCTTTACATCCTGGAAAATTTCGGCATCGAGCTGATGAGCCCGCGCGCGCTGGCGCTGTTCGAGCAGGCGGGCGCGGACGTCGACCATAGTACTCAGACCGTGCGGGTCGATCGCGGGCTGGTCGAAAAGGCGCTCGCGACCACGCGTCCGTCCTTTGCGCTCACCCCGCGCAATCCCGCGCACACGGTTCCGCTCGGCGGCAACGTCATCAATTTCACGCTGGTCGCGGGCCCGCCCAACGTTCACGACATGGAGCGCGGGCGGCGCGCCGGAAACCTCGCCGACTACCGCAACCTGGTGCGGCTGGCCCAGCATTTCAACTGCATCCACATGCTGGGCAACCAGGTCTGCGCGCCGGTCGAGCTGCCGGCGAACTCGCGCCATCTCGACACCTACTTCGCCAACCTGACGCTGACAGACAAGGCGTTCCACGTGTCGGCGATCGGCGCGGGTAGGGCGCTCGACGGCATCAGGATGATGGCGATCGCGCGCGGGCTGTCGCTTGAAGAAATCGCGGAAAGTCCGGGCGTCACCACGATCATCTCGGTGAACTCGCCGCGCCGTTTCGACGAGGCGATGGCGGAGGGGCTGATGACGATGGCCGCGCACGGCCAGTCGACCTGCATCACGCCGTTCACGCTGATGGGCGCGATGAGCCCGGTGACGCTTGCCGGCGCGCTGGCACAGCAGAACGCCGAGGCGCTGTTCGGGATCGCGATGACGCAGCTGGTGCGGCCGGGCGCGCCGGTGCTCTACGGCGCCTTCACCTCCAATGTCGACATGCGCTCCGGTGCGCCCGCCTTCGGCACGCCGGAAAACACCAAGGCGAATGTCGCGTCAGGGCAACTGGCGCGGCGCTACAATCTGCCGTACCGCACCACGCCGGGCTCGGCCTCCAACGCGGCGGACGCGCAGGGCGCCTACGAGACGATGATGGCGCTGTGGGGCGCGGTGCTCGGCCACGGCAACCTGGTCTACCACGCCGCCGGCTGGCAGGAGGGCGGGCTCACAGCCTCGTTCGAGAAGCTGGTGCTGGACGTCGAGATGATCCAGCACATGATGGAGTTCTTGCGCCCGATCGAGGTGAATGCCGGCGAACTGGCGCTCGAAGCGCTGGGGCGGGTGCCGACCGGCGGCCACTTCTTCGGCGATGCGCATACGCTGGAGCGCTATTCCACCGCGTTCTACCAGCCGCTGGTCTCGAACTGGCAGAATTTCGAGGCCTGGACCGAGGCCGGCGCGCTGGATGCGACGCAACGCGCGACAAGAATCTGGAAGAAGGCGCTGGAGGAATACAGGCAGCCGGCGATGGATCCTGCCATCGGCGAGGAGCTGGAAGCCTATGTGGCGCAGCGTCGGGAAGAGATCGGGGACGGGGAGCCGTGACCGCCTGCCAAAGGTCTTCGACGGAATCGTCCTGCCCGGAGCCCGGTTGTGAGACGTCGACCAAACGCATAGCGTAAACGGCAAGTGCCCATGCTCTGTGCGAAAGCTGCATACGAAATTGTGCATGCGGCGACCAGGCGAACACAAAATGTAGCGGATGCGACTTTGCGCCACGCACAAGGACTTGCGTATGGCTGCGTTTTTTGGCATGCGGCCGCGCCATGAGCACAGTCACGCAGCATGTCATCGCGAAACGAATGCCCGCCGCCAAGGCCAAAGCCGCGGCCAAGCGCAGGCTGGTGACGCGCAGCCAGATCTGGGCGCATTTCGCCATGCTTTGTTTTTCGGCCTTCGTCGCGGGCGCATTTTCGATGGGCGCGCTGGTCGCCGACAAGGTCCCGCCAGCAGTTTTCGATGGCTTCCACTTTCTGATCGGCAGCATGATCGTCGGCGTAGTCGCCAGCCTTCTGTTGCAGGAGCGGATCAGTTGGGTACGCAAGGCGGGCTGGGGCTACCTTCTGCTGGGGGCACTGACGGCGGGTGTTCTGGTGAGCGCCTTCTTCGCCGCGCATGTAACGACCATGGTGTCCACAAGCGCCGTGTTCATGCTGGTGCCAGTCGTCATTGCCGCATTCGGCTATCTAGTGCTCGGCCAGAAGCCCGGACTGCTCGTCCTGGCCAGCCTGCTGGTTGCCGGCGCCGGAGCCGCGTGGGTGATCTACCGCGGCGAACTCGACGCGCTGCTTTCCTTCGACATCGGAGCCGGCGAGGCGATTTTCCTATTCGCCTGCGCCTGCCATGCGGCCTATGCGCCCCTGGCCAGACGCCTGAACCGCGGTGGGCCGGCGCTGGCGTTGACCTTTTTCACGCTGCTCGCCATGGCCGTGTGCATCGGCGTCTACGGTGCCCGCGACATCGCCAGCACGCCCTGGCATGAACTGCCGATCTTTGCCTGGATCGCGATCGGCTACCTGTCGATTTTCGCCGCCGCGGGCACGTTCTTCGTGCTGCAATATGCATCGCTGAAGCTGTCGGCGACAAAGGTGTTCGCGTACGCCTACCTGATCCCCGTGTTCGTCCTTGTCTACGAGGGCATGACCGGACGGGGCTGGACCAATGCCAGCGTGGCGGCGGGCGCGGCCGTCACCGTGGTTGCGCTCGTCGTCCTGGCCCTCGTGCCGGACGCGCAGCCCGACGCCTGAGCCTTCATAGGGGCCGGCTGGCCCAAGCGGGCGGATCGGCTGACTGGCGCGGGCGGACGCGCCGGACCGCTTCCCTCATCGCAGCTGATCAGCTATCCCGGCGCCAGCGAAAAGGGGTGGCAGATGAGCGCCGACACACTGATGGACGTCGGGCGGGTCGTGTTCGGGGGGTTTTTCCTCATCGCCGGCATACGCAATTTTCTGCATTTCGGAGAACGCCGTACCCTGAACACCAATTATGGCTGGCCGGTTCCCGCGCAGCTGCTGGCGATCGGCTTCGCGATGCAGCTGCTGGGCGGGCTGGCGCTGGTTCTCGGCCTGTGGGTGGTTGCCGGCGCGATCGTGCTGATCGTCTTCCTGTTCGCGGCGACGCCGCTCTACCACAACCTTTTCATGTTCAGCGGCAAGGAGCGCGACCCGCATCTTTACCTGACGCTGGTCAATATCACGCTCGTCTCCGGCCTGCTGATGGTGATCGCGGGGGCCATGGCCCCGGCATAGCCGCTCAGCCGCGCTCCGGCCGCAGCCCGTTGACGAACAGCTGCTCCAGAAAGCGGGCAGCGTCCTCGAAGCGGCCGTCGGCGCCGCGGTCCGGCCCCAGCACCGCGCGCACCTGCACGTCGAAATCGGCATAGTGCTGCGTCGTCGCCCAGATGGCGAAGATGAGGTGCCACGGGTCGGTGCGGGCAAGTTTTCCCGCCCGCATCCATTCGCGCATCACGGCTGCCTTGGCGTCGACCAGCGTCTTCAACTCGCCCTCCAGCAGCGGCATGATGCGCGGCGCGCCCTGAAGAATCTCGTTGGCGAACAGCCGGCTCTCGCGTGGGAAATCACGCGCCATCTCCAGCTTGCGGCGGATGTAGCTTCTCAGTTCGGTGACCGGATCGCCGTCGGCGTCCATCTCGCGCAACGGCGCCAGCCAAGTATCGAGGAGCCGCTGGATCAGCGTGGTGTGGATGTCGTCCTTGCGGCGGAAATAGTAGAGCAGGTTCGGCTTGGACATGCCGGCCGCCTCGGCGATCTGGTCGATGGTGGCGCCGCGGAAGCCGTGGGTGGAGAACACCTCCAGCGCCGCGTCGAGGATGACTTCGCGCTTTTCCTCCTGGATGCGGGTCCGCCGCCGGGGCAGCGCTTCATCCACTGAAAGTTCCCCGCCCGACACGGGTGCCGACAACCGTCTTGTGGCCCAATTCTGTGGACCAGTTTTTGTTTTTCCGTGGAGCGGGATTCCTGCGGCTCATCTGCGCTATCAAGTTTCTTGACCGCCTCCGCGGCGATGCTAACCTTTGTCCATTCGGTCAAAATTCTGCCTAGCATGAAGGCCGCCGAAGACCAAGCGTTGGCCCCGGCCCAGCAACGTCTTGAAAGGAAGTCCTGTCCATGTCGAACCGGTTGAAAGTCACCCCGAACGATCTCTCCGCATTCTGGATGCCTTTCACGGCGAACCGGCAGTTCAAGCAGGCGCCGCGCATGTTCGTGTCCGCCAAGGACATGCACTACACCACCAGCGACGGCCGCAAGGTGCTGGACGGCACCGCTGGCCTGTGGTGCGTGAATGCCGGCCACTGCCGGCCGAAGATCACCGCGGCGATCCAGAACCAGGCGGCCGAACTCGACTATGCGCCGGCCTTCCAGATGGGGCATCCGGCGGTGTTCGAGCTGGCGAACCGGCTGGCGGACATCGCACCTGTCGGCATGGACCGCGTGTTCTTCACCAATTCCGGTTCGGAATCGGTCGACACGGCGCTGAAGATCGCGCTCGCCTACCAGCGCGTGAAGGGCGAGGGCTCGCGCACCCGCCTGATCGGCCGCGAGCGCGGCTACCACGGCGTCAATTTCGGCGGCATTTCCGTGGGCGGCATCGTCAACAATCGCAAGATGTTCGGCACGCTGCTGACCGGCGTCGACCACATGCCGCACACCCATAACCTCGCCAAGAACGCTTTTACGCGCGGGCAGCCGGAACATGGAGCGGAGCTCGCCAACGAGCTCGAGCGCATCATCACGCTGCATGACGCCTCGACGATCGCGGCCGTCATCGTCGAGCCGGTCGCCGGCTCCACCGGCGTGCTGATCCCGCCGAAGGGTTATCTCGAGAAGCTGCGCGAGATCTGCACCAAGCACGGCATCCTGTTGATCTTCGACGAGGTCATCACCGGCTTCGGCCGCATGGGCACGCCGTTCGCCGCCGATTATTTCGGCGTGACGCCCGACATCATGACCACCGCCAAGGGCGTCACCAACGGCGTTATTCCGATGGGCGCGGTGTTCGTGAAGCGCGAGATCCACGACGCCTTCATGACCGGGCCGGAGCATCTGATCGAGTTCTTCCACGGCTACACCTATTCCGGCAATCCGATCGCCAGCGCGGCCGGCCTCGGCACGCTCGACACCTACAAGGAGGAGGGGCTTTTGACGCGCGGCGCCGAACTGGCACCGCACTGGGAGGATGCGCTGCACTCGCTGAAGGGCGAGCCCCACGTGATCGACATCCGCAACATCGGCCTGATCGGCGCCATCGAACTGGAACCGATCGCCGGGCAGCCGACCAAGCGCGCCTTCTCGGCCTTCGTGAAGGCCTTCGAGCGCGGCGCGCTGATCCGCACCACCGGTGACATCATCGCGTTGTCGCCGCCGCTGATCGTGACCAAGGGCCAGATCAACGAGCTGGTCGACCACATCCGCGAAGTGCTGCGGATGGTGGATTGAGGTGGCGCTTTCCCTCCCCCTTGAGGGGAGGGTCGATCCGCGCAGCGGATCGGGGTGGGGTCGCTTCGGCAGCGCGCGGCCCGCAGGCATCCACTTTCAAATCATGGGTGGGATGACTAAGGAAAAGGTCAAGACTATCTTTGGCAACCCCACCCGGCCGCTTCGCGGCCACCCTCCCCTCAAGAGGGAGGGAAGCGCCGCGGAGACCCGCCATGCCCATTGAATCCAACCTCCGCATCAATTCCGACCGGCTCTGGGATTCGCTGATGGAGATGGCGAAGATCGGACCGGGCATCGCCGGCGGCAACAACCGCCAGACGCTCACCGACGAGGACGGCGAAGCGCGAAAGCTGTTCAAGCGCTGGTGCGAGGCGGCCGGGCTCACCCTGGGTGTCGACGAGATGGGCACGATGTTCGCTCGCCGCGAAGGCACCGATCCGGATGCGCTGCCGGTCTATGTCGGCAGCCACCTCGACACGCAGCCGACCGGCGGCAAGTACGACGGCGTGCTCGGCGTTCTGGGCGGGCTGGAGATCATCCGCTCGCTGAACGACCTCGGCATCAGGACGAAGCATCCGATCGTCGTCACCAACTGGACGAACGAGGAGGGGGCGCGCTTCGCGCCCGCCATGCTCGCCTCCGGCGTGTTCGCCGGCGTGCTCGACCAGCAGTGGGCCTACGACCGCACCGACTCCAAGGGGAAAAAATTCGGCGACGAACTGGTGCGCATCGGCTGGAAGGGCGACGAAAAGGTCGGCGCCCGCAAGATGAAGGCCTTTTTCGAGCTGCACATCGAGCAGGGACCGATCCTGGAGGACGAGGGCATCGACATCGGCGTGGTCACCCATGGCCAGGGGCTGAAATGGCTGCAGGTGACGCTGACCGGCAAGGAGGCGCATACCGGCTCGACCCCGATGCCGAAGCGCCGCAACGCCGGGCTCGGCATGGCGCGGGTGATCGAGCTCGTCCATGAGATCGCGATGGAGTACCAGCCGCATGCGGTGGGGGCCGTGGGCCACATGGAGGCCTATCCGAACTCGCGCAACATCATCGCCGGCCGCACGGTGTTTACCATCGACATCCGCTCGCCGGAGAAGGCGGTGCTCGACGAGATGGACGCGCGGGTGCGCGAGGGCGTGGCGCTGATCTGCGAGGCGCTCGACATCAGATTCGAGATCGAGCAGGTCGGGCATTTCGACCCGGTCATCTTCGACAAGGGCTGCGTGAAGGCGGTGCGGGATGCCGCGGACCGGCTGGGCTACACCCACCGCAACATCGTATCGGGCGCCGGCCACGATGCGTGCTGGATCAACCGGGTGGCACCGACCGCAATGGTGATGTGCCCCTGCGTCGACGGGCTGTCGCACAACGAGGCCGAGGAGATCTTCCCGGAATGGGCCGAGGCCGGCTGCAACGTGCTGTTCCACGCCGTGGTGGAGACGGCGGGGATTGTGGAGTAAAGACGGTCTTCTCGACCGGGGCGCGATATGCGAGGCTGATGCCAATAGTCTGGTCGGGCGGAACTGGAGCATCCGATGGAGCCCAAGCCGATAAAGTTCGAGCGGATCGAAGGCAGAAAGCCGATCCTGGAGAAGGAAGACCAGGAGTCTCTGGCTCAGGAAGGACTGCTGATCCGCGAAGCCGATGAACGCGACGGAACAAACGCGTTTCTCGAAGCTGCGTTCGCCGACGCGCTCGCCGACGAACCGGACTACAAGTGGTAGCTCGAGGCGATATCGTGCTGGTCTCGCTCTCGGGCGACTACGCCAAGACGCGCCCCGCACTCGTCATTCAAAGCGGTCTGACCCTCGCGATCACCGGAAGCGTCACGTTCTGTCTCATAACGTCCGAACTGGTGGACAATGCGCGATTGCGCATCACTATCGATCCGGATGCCGGAAATGGCCTGTGGTGGTTTCCCAGATCCAGACGGACAAGATCTATACGTTGCCCGCCGCCAAGATCCGCGGCCCCGTCGGGCGAATTGACGGGGAGACTCAATCCCGTGTCGACCTCGCTCTCGCTCTCCATCTTGACCTCATAGCACCCTAACGGACGCAGTCATGACCAAAGTCATCAAGAACGGCACCATCGTCACCGCCGATCGCACCTGGAAGGGCGACGTGCTGATCCGGCATGGCATCATCGTCGCCATCGGGCCGGATCTGCACGGCGACCACGAGTTCGACGCCACCGGCTGCTACGTCATGCCGGGCGGCATCGACCCGCACACCCATCTCGAAATGCCGTTCATGGGCACCTATTCGGCCGACGATTTCGAGAGCGGCACGCGCGCGGCCCTTTCGGGCGGCACCACGATGGTGGTCGATTTCTGCCTGCCGGCGCCGAACCAGTCGCTGCTCGAGGCGCTGCAGATGTGGGACAACAAGACCTCCAAGGCGTCCTGCGACTTCTCCTTCCACATGGCGATCACCTGGTGGGGCGAGCAGGTGTTCAACGAGATGGCGACGGTGGTGGACAAGGGCATCACCTCGTTCAAGCACTTCATGGCCTACAAGGGTGCGCTGATGGTCAACGACGACGAGATGTACTCGTCGTTCAGGCGCTGCGCCGAGCTCGGCGCGCTGCCGCTGGTGCATGCAGAGAACGGCGACGTCGTCGCGCAACTGCAGCAGAAGCTCCTGGCCGAAGGCAACAACGGTCCGGAGGGGCATGCCTATTCGCGCCCGCCGGAGGTGGAGGGCGAGGCGACCAACCGCGCCATCATGATCGCCGACATGGCCGGGGCGCCGCTCTACGTGGTGCACGTCTCCTGCGAGCAGGCGCACGAAGCGATCCGCCGCGCCCGCCAGAAGGGTATTCGCGTCTTTGGCGAGCCGCTGGTGCAGCATCTGACGCTGGACGAGAGCGAATACGCCAACAAGGACTGGGACCATGCGGCGCGCCGCGTGATGAGCCCGCCCTTCCGCAATCGGCTGCACCAGGATTCGCTGTGGGCCGGGCTGCAGGCCGGCTCGCTGCAGGTCGTGGCGACAGACCATTGTGCCTTCACCACCAAGCAGAAGCGTTTTGGGGTCGGCGACTTCACCAAGATTCCGAACGGGACCGGCGGGCTGGAGGACCGGCTGCCGGTGCTGTGGACCGCCGGCGTCAATACCGGCCGGCTGACGCCCAACGAGTTCGTCGCGGTGACCTCGACCAATATCGCCAAGATCCTCAACATGTATCCGAAGAAGGGTGCGATCGTGGAAGGCGCCGATGCCGACCTGATCGTGTGGGATCCGAAGCGCAAGAAGACGATCTCGTCGAAGAACCAGCAGTCGGTGATCGACTACAACGTGTTCGAGGGATTCGAGGTGACCGGCCTGCCGCGCTTCGTCTTCACGCGCGGCGAGGTGGCGATCCAGGAAAACGAGGTCAACACCAGGCCCGGCCACGGCGAGTTCGTCGGCCGCGAGGCCAATCCGGCGGTCAACCGGGCGCTGTCGAAGTGGAAGGAAGTGGTGGCGCCGCGCAAGGTGGAGCGCACGGGGATACCCGCCAGCGGGGTGTGATCGTAACACGCCGCCGACGTTGATCCTACTGCCGGCCGTGCAGGTCCAACGACGTCATCCTCGGGCTTGTCCCGAGGATCAGCTGTCAGTAGATCATTTGCGACCAAAATCGACGTCGCTCAAGATTGCGGGTTCTTGGCACCTTCCAGAATCTCGCGGGCGTGGCAGATCCTCGGGACAAGCCCGAGGATGACGGCGTTGCACGGTATGCGTCCAAATTAGCCTGACCTATCAAAGTCCCAAGGTGAGCCGAAATCTCCGCGGAACGCTTATGCAGGGTATGGGCGCTGCAGAAAAATCAACCCGCCAGCGCGTCCAGGTCAGGCAGCAGAACGACGCTTTCCTGCTCGTTCGGATCGGTGCGGGCGATGACCGCCGTGCAAGGCTCCGTGCCGAGGTTGGCGGGCAGATGCGGCACGCCGGCGGGGATGTACATCATGTCGCCGGCCTTCATGTCGGCGAATTGCTCCAGCCGCTCGCCGAACCAGGTGCGCGCCTCTCCCGACAGCACGTAGACGGCGGATTCGTGGTTCTCGTGCAAGTGCGCCTTCGCCCGCCCGCCCGGCGGTATCGTCACGATGTGCATGCACAGCCCGGTCGAGCCGACGGTTTCGGCCGCGATGCCGGCAAAGTAGCTGAGGCCCTGCTTGCCGGCATAGGTATCGGCGGCGCGGACGACGCGGCAGGTGGGTTCGGACGCTGGCTGCATGATATTTTTCCGGTTTTCTTGGGAGGATCGATGGTCGCCACGATAGCGCAATTGCCTTGGGCTCGGCAAAAATGCCAATGATTGCCGGGCACAGCCGGGGTCTTCCGCCACCTATGACGAAAACCGATGAAAGCGTCGTTTCCGCCAGCAGGCTTGGCCTCACCTTCGAAACCGCCGACGGGCCGGTGCGCGCTCTCTCTGACGTCGACCTCGACATCGCCAAGGGCGAGTTCGTCTCCTTCATCGGGCCGTCTGGCTGCGGCAAGACGACTTTTTTGCGCGTCATCGCCGATCTGGAGCAGCCGACCGAGGGCGAGATCACGGTCAACGGCCTGTCGCCACGGCAGGCACGGGAAAAGCGCGCCTACGGCTATGTCTTCCAGGCCGCCGCGCTCTATCCGTGGCGGACGATCGAGCGCAACGTTGCGCTGCCGCTGGAAATCATCGGCCTGCCGCGGGCCGAGCAGCAGGAGCGCATCCGCCGCACGATGGAACTGGTGGAACTGTCGGGCTTCGAGAAGAAGTATCCGTGGCAGCTTTCGGGCGGCATGCAGCAGCGCGCCTCGATCGCCCGCGCGCTCGCCTTCGACGCCGACCTTCTCCTGATGGACGAGCCGTTCGGCGCACTCGACGAGATCGTGCGCGACCACCTCAACGGGCAACTGCTGAAGCTGTGGGCGCGCACGAGGAAGACGATCTGCTTCGTCACCCATTCGATCCCCGAGGCGGTGTATCTTTCCACGCGCATCGTGGTGATGTCGCCGCGCCCCGGCCGGGTGACCGACGTCATCGACTCGCCCCTGCCGAAGGAGCGGCCGCTCGACATTCGGGAGAGCCCGGAGTTCCTGGAAATCGCCCACCGCGTCCGCGACGGGCTGAGGGCAGGGCACAGCTATGAGGATTGAGGTTGCGGTAACTGCTGTCCTACTTTCGGGTGGCACCGACGTTTTAGGGAAAGATGCTGCGCTGACGACCCGCTCCCCCTTGTGGGGAGGGATAGAGGGTGGGGGTGCGACAAGCTGCTGATGCGATGTCCACCCCCACCCCTTGCCCCTCCCCACAAGGGGGAGGGGGGGCGTCAGCGCCGTGCCCAGGCTGCACGCGTTGGTCCTGGCCTTTGCGTGCGAGGCCACGGATGGAGGTGTTGATGTCACCGACGGGCATCGATCCTGCCGCTATCGGCCGTGCCCGGCGGTTGCGGCGGGGCATGACCGAAGGCGAGCGCAAGCTCTGGTCGGAGCTCAGGGAGTTTCGCCGGCTCTACGGGATTCATGTCCGCCGGCAGGTGCCAATAGGGAGCTACATCGCGGACTTCGCGATCCACGAGGCGAAACTGGTCATTGAAGTCGACGGGGAGTTTCACTATCGCCCTTCCCGACTGGCAGCGGATGTCAAACGGGATCGCTGGCTTGCGGGCGAAGGCTATCGGGTGTTGCGCTTCAACACCGGCGAGATTTCAGGTTCCCTTGACGGCTGTATCGAGGAAATCCTGCGGGCGCTGGGCCTGGTGGAGCCGCCGGCTACCCCCACCCCTAGCCCCTCCCCACAAGGGGGAGGGGGACAGCCGTGACCGACTCATTCCGCGACAAGATCATACCTGTGCTCACCATCCTCGCCGGGCTGGTGGTGGTCTGGTACGTCGCCGCTATCTTCATGAACGCGCCGTTCCAGCGCGACCTCGACAGACGCGCGGGCGAGACGCCGGGCACGGTCGAATTCATCGGAAAGACGCTCAGCCAGCCGAAGCCGACGCTGCCCGCGCCGCACCAGGTGGCGCAGAGCTTTTTCGAAAACACCTTCCTGCGCAAGCCCTACAGCAACCGCAGCCTCGTCTACCACGCCTGGGTGACGCTCTCCTCGACGCTGCTCGGCTTCGTGCTCGGCACCGCGCTTGGCATCCTGATCGCCGTGGGCATCGTGCATGTGATCGCGCTCGACCGCAGCCTGATGCCGTGGATCATCACCTCGCAGACCATTCCGATCCTGGCGGTCGCGCCGATGATCATCGTGGTGCTGGCGGCAATCGGCATCACCGGGCTGATCCCCAAGGCGCTGATCTCGACCTATCTTTCGTTCTTCCCCGTCGCGGTCGGCATGGTGAAGGGCCTGCGCTCGCCCGAGATCATGCATCTCGACCTGATGCGCACCTATAACGCCAGCGCGAGCCAGGTGTTCTGGAAGCTGCGCGTGCCCGCCTCGGTGCCGTTCCTGTTCGCTTCGATGAAGGTTGCCGTGGCGGCGAGCCTCGTCGGCGCGATCGTCGGCGAACTGCCGACCGGCGCGGTGGCCGGCCTTGGCGCAAAACTGCTGTCGGGTGCCTATTACAGCCAGACGATCGACATCTGGTCGACGCTGGTCGCGGCGTCGATCGTGGCGGCGCTGCTGGTGACGGCGGTGGATATCGCAGGACGGCTGGTCCAGCGCTCGATGGGGGCACAGCCCGAATGAGCGGGATGCGGCTCTCCTGGCAGGCGACGGCCGCGGTCGTGCTGATGATCGGCGCGCTCTTCCTGCTGCCGGTCGCCGACGCGCCCGTCGGTTTCGCAGCGCCGGCGACCGCGATGGCGATCACCGGCGCCGTCCTGGTGCTGCTTGCCGCCGCGATCGCACTCGACGCCGGGCGAGCGGCCGCAGGCGGCCGGCTCGCCCTGCTGCTGCTTGCCGTGCACATCGCGGTTTTCCTGCTGATGCGGCAGATCGCCGGCGGCGAAGGCCTGGCGCGGGCGTCCTTCTACCTCCTGCTGGCAGCCTGCTGGCTGATGGCCTGGCGCTGCGTGACGCTGCTGTCGATGCTGAAGCCAAGGACGCGGGCCGCCGGCTTTGCGCTGCGCCTGCTCATCCCGGCGATCTTCGGCGCCTGGATCCTGATCATCTGGGAAGCGATCACGCGCGGGGCCGGCATCCCGTTCATCCTGCTGCCGCCGCCGAGCGCGATCGGCGCCCGCATTGCGAACTCGATTCCGATTCTCGCCGCCGACGTCAACCAGACGATCTTCAAGGCCGTCGCCGTGGGGTATGCCGTGGGCTGCGCAGCCGGTTTCGCCACGGCGATCCTCGCGGACCGCGTCGGCTTCCTACGGCGCGGCCTGCTGCCGATCGGCAACATGGTCTCTGCGCTGCCGATCATCGGCGTCGCGCCCATCATGGTGATGTGGTTCGGCTTCGACTGGCACTCCAAGGCGGCCGTGGTCATCATCATGACCTTCTTCCCCATGCTGGTGAACACGGTCGCGGGGCTCACGGCCTCCGGGCACATGGAGCGCGACCTGATGCGCACCTATGCGTCCGGCTATTGGCAGACGCTGTTCAAGCTGCGCATGCCCGCCGCGATGCCGTTCATCTTCAACGCCTTGAAAATCAACTCCACTTTGGCTCTGATCGGCGCTATCGTCGCGGAATTCTTCGGAACGCCCGTGGTGGGTATGGGATTCCGGATCTCGACCGAAGTCGGCCGGATGAACATCGACATGGTGTGGGCGGAGATCGCGGTTGCGGCGGTCGCGGGCTCCGTTTTTTATGGCTTGGTGGCCCTGGTGGAGAGGGCCGTCACATTCTGGCATCCGTCTGTCCGTGGTGGATAGACCAACTTCAGAGGGTAAAAACGTATGAACAAGATCGTTGCTTCCTTGCTGGCCGGCGCCTTCTCGCTCGCCGCCGCGCAGGCCTGGGCGGCCGACAAGGTGACGCTGCAGCTGAAATGGGTAACGCAGTCGCAGTTCGCCGGCTACTACGTCGCCAAGGACAAGGGCTTCTATGAAGAGGAAGGCCTCGACGTCGAGATCAAGCCGGGCGGCCCGGACATCGCGCCCGAGCAGGTGATCGCCGGCGGCGGCGCCGACGTGATCGTCGACTGGATGGGCGGCGCGCTGGCCGCCCGCGATAAGGGCGTGCCGCTGATCAACATCGCCCAGCCGTTCAAGAAGGCCGGCATGGAGATGGTCTGCCCGAAGGACGGCCCGGTGCAGACCGAAGCCGATTTCAAGGGCCACACGCTCGGCGTATGGTTCTTCGGCAACGAATATCCGTTCTACGCCTGGATGAACAAGCTCGGCCTCTCGACCGAGGGCGGCGCCGATGGCGTCACCGTGCTGAAGCAGAGCTTTGACGTTCAGCCGCTGATCCAGAAGCAGGCCGACTGCATCTCGGTCATGACCTACAACGAGTACTGGCAGCTGATCGATGCCGGCTACAAGCCTGAGGACCTGATCGTCTTCAACTATTCGGCGATGGGCAACGACCTGCTCGAGGACGGCCTCTACGTTCTGGAGGACAAGCTCAAGGACCCGGCCTTCGAGGAGAAGATGGTCAAGTTCGTGCGCGCCTCGATGAAGGGCTGGAAGTACGCCACCGAGAACCCGGATGAGGCCGCCGGCATCGTCGTGGAGAACGGCGGCCAGGACGAGAACCACCAGAAGCGCATGATGGGCGAGGTGGCCAAGCTGATCGACAACGCCGATGGCAAGCTGATCCCGGCGGCCTACGACCGCACCGCCAAGGCGCTGCTCGACCAGAAGATCATCTCCAAGCCGGCCGAGGGCGGCTACACGACCGCGATCACCGACAAGGCGATCCAGTAGCCATACTCGCGTCGCGAGCCTCAGTTTGAAACCTCCGCCGGGCGACCGGCGGGGGTTTTTATTGTCCGCGCGAGGATGTCAGGCCGGATCGCGCCCGTAAATCACGTCTGGGTAGCCCGGCGCCAGCGCAGCGACCGTTCCACCACCTTGTCGGCCCAGGCGGCGAAATCCGCCATGATCGCCTCGCGGTTCACCTCGTTCAGACTTTCGTGCCTCGTGTCCTTGTAGATCGTCGAGACGACATCCTCGAACTCCAGCGCCTTCAGCCTCGCCGTCAGGGCTCTTACCTGCGCGCCGTTGTTCGTGACCGGGTCGGCGCTGCCGCCGACCAGCTGGAGCGGCATGGTCTTCGGCACCTTGGCGTAAAGCTCGCCCCGCCTGGCGCGGGTGATGAGGTCGCAGATGTCGCGCCACATCGACACGGAGGCATCCCATCCGCACAGCGGGTCGGCGATATAGTCGTCGACCTCCGCCGGGTCGTGCGAGAGCCAGTCGTACTCGGTCCGGCGGTTGCGGATGCTGTTGGCCCAGGCGGTGAACGTAAATCGCCGCATCAGCCGCGACGGCACGTCGGAACCGTGCCTGAAACGCTCCCAGTCGAGCGCTGCGATCGACAACCGGTTGAGCAGAGCGCCGGGCAGCGGCGCGTTCCAGATCGCCGCCGCCGAGATGTGCGCCGGAAAACCCTGCATGCAGTTGAGCACCACCAGTCCGCCCAGCGAATGGCCGAACAGGATCACCGGCAGCCCCGGCTGCTCGCGGGTGATGAGGTTGCGCATGGCCGCCACGTCGGCGACCACCCGGTCGGCGCCGCCCTCGGCCGCGAAGACGCCGAAGGGCGCATCCGGGGCGCGCGTGTGCCCGTGGCCGCGGTGATCGTGCGCATAGACATGGAAACCGCGTCTGGCCAGGAAGGCGGCGAACCGATCGTAGCGGCAGCTGTGCTCGGCAAGCCCGTGCACCACCTGGACGACGCCACGCACCTCGCCTTCGGCGGGCTGCTGGTAATAGCAGAGATGCGCTCCGGTCGGCGACGTCAGCGATTGCGGCTGTTCGAACCCCATGCCAATGGCCCCTCGCGCAAGACTTTTGGCCCGCAGGCGTCCGGCGTCAAGGGCAACGGCCTTGGTCATGCGGTCGCATAGCCGCATTGCCCTTGCGAGGCCTTTCGCCTAAATAGCGGCCACCTCCGTCAATCTTCGAACAGGATCAGCGCGCGTGGCACGCCAGTTCATCTATCATATGGCCGGGCTTACCAAGGCCTACGGCACCAAGAAGGTGCTCGAGAACATCAACCTCTCGTTCTACCCGGACGCCAAGATCGGCATTCTAGGCCCGAACGGCTCCGGCAAGTCGACCGTGCTGCGGATCATGGCCGGCATCGACAAGGAATGGAGCGGCGAGGCCTGGCTCGCGGAGGGCGCCACCGTCGGCTACCTGGCGCAGGAGCCGGAACTCGATCCGGCGCTCAACGTGCGCGGCAACGTCATGCAGGGCGTGGTCAGGAAGACCGCCATCATCGAGCGCTACAACGAGCTGATGATGAACTATTCGGACGAGACGGCGGACGAATCGGCGCATCTTCAGGACGAGATGGACCGCCTCAATTTGTGGGATCTCGACCAGCAGGTGGAGATGGCGATGGAAGCGCTGGGCTGTCCGCCGCCGGACGTCGATGTCAACAACCTTTCGGGCGGCGAGCGCCGCCGCGTGGCGCTCTGCAAGCTGTTGCTCTCCGAGCCCGACCTGCTGCTGCTCGACGAGCCCACCAACCATCTCGACGCCGAGACCACCGCATGGCTGGAAAAGCACCTGCGCGCCTACAAGGGCGCGGTGCTGATCATCACCCACGACCGCTACTTCCTCGACAACGTCACCGGCTGGATTCTGGAACTCGACCGCGGCCGCGGCATTCCCTACGAGGGCAACTACACCAAATATCTCGACGCCAAGGCCAAGCGCCTGAAGCAGGAGGGCCGCGAGGACGATGCCCGCCAGCGCGCGATCGGCCGCGAGCGCGAGTGGATCGCGTCCTCGCCGAAGGCACGCCAGACCAAGTCCAAGGCGCGCATCAAGGCTTTCGAGGATCTGCTGGTGCAGGCCGAGAGCCGCAGGCCGACCGACACGCAAATCGTCATCCCGCATGGCGAGCGGCTGGGCAACGTCGTCATCGAAGTGGACCAACTCGCCAAGGGCTATGGCGACCAGCTGCTGATCGAGGACCTGTCGTTCAAGCTGCCGCCGGGCGGCATCGTCGGCGTCATCGGCCCGAACGGCGCCGGCAAGACGACGCTGTTCCGCATGATCGTCGGCCAGGAGAAGCCGGACGGCGGCACGATTCGCATCGGCGAGACGGTCAAGCTCGGCTATGTCGACCAGAGCCGCGACACGCTCGACCCGAACAAGACCGTGTGGGAGGAGATTTCCGGCGGCGCCGAGGTGGTGAAGCTCGGCAAGTTCGAGGCGAACACGCGCGCCTACTGCTCGTCGTTCAATTTCCGCGGCGGCGACCAGCAGCAGAAGGTGGGCAACCTATCGGGCGGCCAGCGCAACCGCGTGCACCTCGCAAAAATGCTGAGGAACGGCGGCAACGTGCTGCTGCTCGACGAACCGACCAACGATCTCGACACCGAGACGCTGGCGGCACTTGAAGACGCGCTGGAAAGCTATGCCGGCTGCGCGGTGATCATCAGCCACGACCGCATGTTCCTCGACCGGCTGGCGACCCACATTCTCGCCTTCGAGGGCGACAGCCATGTCGAGTGGTTCGAGGGCAATTTCGAGGACTACGAGAAGGACAAGGTGCGCCGCCTCGGCCCAGAGGCCATCAACCCGCACCGCATGACCTACAAGAGGCTGACCAGGTAGGAGGGGCGGGCTGGGCGGCATTGTAAGCACCGGCTCGTTGTCCTATCGTTTGCCGATGGAGGCAGTGATGCTGACAGTCAGATTGCCGTCGGACATCGAGGAGCGGCTTGAGGCGGTTGCCAAGAGGATCGGCCGCAGCAAGGACGAGGTCGTCGTCGAGGCCATTATCGACGAGGTTCAGGACCTCGAAGATGGGCTCGTGGCCATCGAACGGCTGCAAAGCGGCGACGCCGAGTATTTTACCCTCGACGAGGTGCGGGAACGATTGGGCCTGAAGGACTGATCTCCGGAAAGTGCCGGCCGTGTGGCAGATTCGGATTGAGAGCGCCGCGCTCAAAAGCCTTTCGAAACTGCAGAAATCCGATCAGCGGCGCATCCTCGACTTCCTTGAAACGAGGCTTGCCGTCCGCGAGAACCCGCGCGAACTCGGCGAGGCGTTGACCGGTCCTTTGGCCGGCCTGTGGAAATATCGGGTTGGCGCTTTCCGGATTCTCGCGAAGATAGATGATGGCGCGGTCAACGTTCTGGTCGTGCAGATCGGCAATCGCCGCGAGGTGTATCGATGAGCGCTGCGAAGCCAGACTGGTCGGCGTCCCAATACCTGAAATTCGAGGACGAGCGGACGCGACCACCGCGCGAGCTTCTGGCCCGCGTGCCCATCGACGCGCCGCGGCGTGTCGTCGACATCGGCTGTGGACCGGGCAACTCAACCGAACTTCTGGTCGAGCGATGGCCGGAGGCGGAAATCTCCGGGTTCGACACCTCGCCGGACATGATCGCGGCGGCACGAAAGCGCCTTCCCGGCCTGGCCTTCGAGCTTGCCGACGCCGCGACATGGGAACCGAAGAAGCCCGTCGACGTGATTTTTGCCAATGCCGTGTTCCAGTGGCTGCCGACGCATCCGGGCATCCTTAAGCGCCTGATGGGCTTTCTGGCCACGGGCGGCGCGCTCGCCGTGCAGATGCCGGACAATCGCGCCGAGCCCAGCCATCGGCTGATGGAGGAGACCGCGGCGGGACTGCCGTTCGCCGAAAGGATTGTCGGGGCCGGGCGCAGCCTGCTGCCGTCTGCGGCATTCTACTACGACCTGCTCTGCGCGAAGTCGGCGTCGGTCGATGTCTGGCAAACCGTCTACAACCATCCGCTGGCGGATGCGGCGGCGATCGTGGAGTGGGTCAAGGCGACGGGACTCAGGCCATTTTTGGAGCCGCTCGACCCGGACGAGCAGAAGCTATTCCTCGACGCCTACCTGAGAGCGGTCGCCGCCGCCTATCCGCCGCGCGCCGACGGCAAGGTGCTGTTGCGGTTTCCCCGGCTTTTCATCGTCGCCCGCAAGGGCTGATCGGGGAGTGTTGCGGGCGCGCCTTTGCTCGGCCAAGATGGCGCGTTCAACCGCCGGCGGGCTTTTGCCGGCAAATCCCGGGCAAAAAAATGTTCGATCGGCTGAAGGCGCTGGGCTACGACGTTCTGGCGCTGCACCATGCCGAGGCGATCCTGTCGGCCGACATGCCGCAGGCCGAAGCCGACATCGAGGAAGCGCTGCTGTCGCTCACCATCCCGATCACCGAGATCGTCGCGGGGGGCGGGGGCGAGGCGCGGCTTACCCAGCGGCTGCGGCGCGGGCTCGCCGATCGGCACTGGCGCAAGCGCAACATCCAGGTGCGCAAGCTGGTGCGCTGGGGCGACGACGGCCGCGAGCGCGAGGTGGCGGCCCTGTCGCACGAGATCGACCACGTGAAGGCGTTCGGCCCGGCGGAGGCGGTCTTCGCGCTGGAAATCGAGTGGAACAACAAGGACCCGTTCTTCGACCGCGACCTCGAGAGCTTCAAGCGACTGCACGCCGAAGGCGCGGTGTCGGTCGGCGGACTGATCACGCGCGGCTCCAGCCTGCAGGCCGACATGCGCAAGCTTCTGCGCCGCTTCGCCGACGAACGCGGCATCGACCGCCTGGAAGCGCTGGATTCGTTCGGCTACGCACCGACCAAGCGGCAGCGCGAACTGATCCGGGCGAGGGCCGAGCGCACCGGCGACTTCCGGCAGGCATGGGTGGAGGCTTTCGTCAGCGACAAGTTCGGCGAGGCGAGCACGCACTGGCGCAAGCTGCAGGACCGCGTGCTGCGCGGCGTCGGCAATCCCTGTCCGCTGGTGCTGATCGGCATTCCGTCGGCCGCCGTCACCTTCGAGGACAAGCCGCCCGCGCCCGACGACGAATGGCTGCTGCCGCTGTTCGATTGAGGCGAGTCGCGGATTTCCCCCTCACCCGGCCTCCGCTTCGCTCGGCCACCCTCTCCCCGTTGGGGAGAGGAGGTTTTCAGGCGCCGCGACCGATCCTTCACCCACGATTGGCGCAAGCATCTGACAATCTCCTCTCCCCAACGGGGAGAGGGTGGCCGAGCGAAGCGGAGGCCGGGTGAGGGGGCAAGGTCCGGCGCCGCCACCCTCAGCGAAGTGCTTGTTCGATGGCGCGGACTACTCCGCCGCCTCGGCGGACGAGTTATAGGCGTAGGTCTTCCAGGTCGGCCGGTAACTGTCGTCGGCCTGATTGCCCCAATAGCTCCACTTCGGCCGTGTACCGCGCGCAAAAAGCTCGAGATAGGGACCCTTCGAGCAGCGCTCGATCAGGTCGTACTGTTCGTCGGGCTTGCGCGAATGCTCGCGCTTGCGGCTGGCGAGGTAATTGACCTGGCTGCGGCCGGGGTCTTCCGTGCGCGCATTCTTGCCGCGCACGCCGAACAGCAGCAGTTCGGTGACGTTGCGGAAATAGAAGCCGACGCCGCGTCCGTCGGAGCCGCCGTCCTTGCGCACCTTGTGCCAGACGATGTTCGACTTGTACTCGAAACCCCAGTCCTGCATCACCCGCAGCCCGTCGGGCAACAGGGCGTTCGGCACCCACAAATAGAGGTGTGCCGGCTGCCAGGTGAGGTCGGCCACCGGCAGCGCGCAGATCTCGTCGGTCGTCATCGTCTCGTAGCGTGAAAGCCGGCGATGTTCGGGCGCCACCTTGCCGGTGCGGTTGACGAAACGCCACGGCGGATCGGCGAGCACTGTGTGGAACCGCTTGCCCGTGAGGCTGCGCGCAAGATCCGAAGCCGGCGCCATGGGCTCAGCAGTCATATTCGCAGATTCTCCACACGCCGCGTCGGAACAAAAACAGAACGAGGTTGAACTGTCAAGCTATCGCGATTCGGACGCTGATGTCGCGCCGCGCGGGCTAGCCACCCCCCAATTCGGGGCCAAAACAACAATTTTTACCGGGGTCGGCAAAATTCGTGGTTGATGCGGAACCCTTTTGGACAGCGCGCGTTTGCGGGACAATGGGGGTTTGTGCCGGCCCGCAATGTTTGGTTGTGTGCTGATGCATCGAATCGATTTCGTGACCTTGTTCGAAAGCCTGCCAAGCCCGCACATGGTTTTGGACCGCGATTTCTGTTTCGTGGGCGTGAACCCGGCCTACGAGAGGGCCGTGATGCGTTCCCGCGACGAGTTGATCGGGAACAACCTTTTCGACCTGTTTCCAAACGAGGGTGAGAGCGGCCAGCGGCTGCGGGACTCCTTCAAGCGCGTGCTCGAAACCGGCGAAAGCGACACGCTGGCCTACATCCCGTACGACATTCCCGTACCCGGCGATCCCGACGGCGCTTTCGAGCAGCGGTACTGGACCGCGGTGCATGTTCCGCTGAAGAGCATCGACGGCAGGGTCGACTTCATCCTGCAGAACACGGTCGATGTGACTGAATTCGTCAAACTCCGGCATGCGGCCTCACTGCCGCTTTTCAGGGCGCGTCCGGCCGAAATGCACCTGCTGGAGCGTGCTCGCGAGGCTGAAGACGCCAACCGGCAGCTGATCGCCGAGGGCGCCGAGTTCCGCCAACTGTTCCAGCAGGCGCCGGGCTTCTTCGCGGTGCTCTCCGGTCCGCAGCACGTGTTCACCTTCGTCAACGACGCCTATACGAGACTGATCGGCGGGCGCGCCGTGATCGGAAAGACCATTCGCGAGGCCTTGCCCGAAGTGGCAGGGCAGGGCTTTGCCGGACTTCTCGACACGGTCTACCAAACCGGCAAGGGACATGTCGGCGAAGGTGTGAGCGTCCTTCTCGATCAGCCTGGCGACGGACAGGCGAAGGAGTATTTCCTGGATTTTTCCTATCAACCCGTGCGCGACGCCGAAAACAGGGTCATCGGTATTTTCGTGCAAGGCACGGATCGCACGGAGGGGGTGCGAACGCTGCAACGTCAGCGACTTCTGCTCGACGAACTCAACCATCGTGTCAAGAACACGCTGGCGACCGTACTGTCGATCGCGAAGCAGACGCTGCGGTCCGCGCGCGACCTCGGCTCGGCAGGAGCCGACTTCGAAGCACGGATCATTGCGCTTTCGAAGGCGCACAACCTGCTGAGCGAGCGGCAGTGGGCGAACACGGACCTGGCCTCGATCCTCCACCAGGAGATGTCGGCCTACGGAGAGGACCGACTTCAGGCCGTCGGCCCCTTCGTTTCACTAAATCCTAAATCCTCGATCGCTTTTGCCCTGCTCATACACGAATTGACGACCAATGCCGCTAAATATGGTTCCCTTTCGGTCGGTGGCGGAAAGGTTTCAGTGGCATGGTCGGTGAATGAGCAGAGCCTGGAATTCCTTTGGAAGGAATCCGAAGGACCGAGGGTGGCGCCCCCCGGCCGTCCCGGATTCGGTTCGCGCATGATCGAACGGGTCGTGGCGGGCGAGCTCAACGGAAAATTGCAATCCGACTATGCGGAAGCCGGATTTGCGTGCCGCGTCGTCGTGCCTATCGATATACTTGGAGAAATAAGATGATGCCTGACGCTGAGCTTCCCGCCGGCTTAAGGGTGTTCGTGGTTGAGGACGAGACACTCGTCGCTCTCAACCTGGAGGACATACTCATTGATCTAGGATGCCAGGTGGTCGGGCCTGCCATGCGCCTCGATCGCGCGGAAGGCATGATCGAGGAGGCTGCCGCGGCGGACGTCGCCATCCTCGACGTCAACGTCGCGGGGACTATGGTTTTCCCGTTCGCACGCAAGCTCGCCGATCGCGGCATGCCGATGGTGTTTGCCACCGGCTACGGGCGCTCCGGCCTGCCGGCGGATTTCAGCCAGCGCCCGATCCTGCAAAAGCCCTATACGAGCGCCGAAGTGAAGGCGGGCCTGGTGCAGGCCCTTGGGGAAGCCATGCCTGCCGCTTGACCGGGTCTGCCGATGCTGTCATTGCATCGCGCAATTCCCGCTCGAAAGGCCCGCCATGCGGTTCGTCCCGCTGTCCTGCGTCGCACTCGCCGCGATGGTCGCCGGCGCCGAGGCCAAGCCGGCGCGATGCTTCACCACCGACGACGGATATTTCAACTGCAACTTCCGGGCGACCGACAACAGCGGCAGCTTCCGGCTGAGCGCGCCGGGCTATCCCGTCTACATGATCGAGGTCGACCGGCCTGGCTTTGCCTACGGATATGTTGACCTGGGCAGCGGCAGCGTCTCCCTGCCGGGCATGTATGTGCGCCAGCGCGACGATGCCGCCTGCTGGGCGAACCCCGAAACAAACACCAAGATCTGCGCGTGGTGAGCATGCGCAGGAAACGCTTCAGGGCGCCGTGCCGCCCCACCCGGCGGACTTTGACCCGGGCGGCGCTTGGCCTCTTGCGCGCCGCGGCCGCGGGCAAGTTCGGTTAGGGAAATGCATCGCGTCATCCTTAGCGGCATCGGCGTGGAAATTCCTGCCGCATCGATCAGCAATGAAGAGCTGGTCGACAGCTTCAACACCTGGGTCGACACGGAAAACCGCCGCCGCGCGGCCAACGGTGCCGAGCCGCTGGCGAAGTCGAGCACCGAGTTCATCGTCTATGCTTCCGGCGTGAAGACACGGCATGTCATCGAACGCGAGGGAATCCTCGACCCGACGCGAATGACGCCGCGCATCCCGCCGCGCGGCGACGACGAGCTTTCCGTCGAAGCCGAATTCGGGCTGATCGCGGCGCGCCGCGCGCTGGAGCACGCCGGCTTGCAGGGGCCGGACATCGACATGGTGATCTGCGCGGCGTCGCACCAGCAGCGGCCCTATCCGGCGCTGGCGGTCGAGATGCAGAAGGAACTGGGCGCGGGCGGTGCCGGCTTCGACATGGGGCTGGGCTGCTCCTCCGCCGCCGCGGCACTGCACGTGGCGACCGCGCTGGTGCGCAGCGGCGCCCAGAGGCGCGTGCTGATCGTCTCGCCCGAGATCATCACCGGCCACCTCAATTTCCGCGACCGGCAGACGCACTTCATCTTCGGCGACGCGGCAATCGCCATGGTGGTCGAGCGGCTGGAACCCGACGAGGCGAGGCCGGGGCGATTCGAGGTGGTCGACACGCGCAGCTGGACGCAGTTTTCCAACAACATCCGCACCAATTTCGGCTTCCTGCTGCGGGCCGGGCAGGAAAACACCTCCGTCATCGAGATGGAGGGCAACATGATCAAGCAGGTCGGGAGCAAGGTGTTCAAGGAAGTGACGGTGGCCGGCCACCGCTTCATCGTCGGCTTTCTCGCCGACCACGGGCTGACGCCGCACGATGTGCGGCGCTACTGGCTGCACCAGGCCAATGCACGCATGAATGCGATGATCCTGAAGCTCGCCTTCGGCAAGGAAGTGGGCCACGACCGCGCGCCGATGGTGCTGGAGCGGCTGGGCAACACGGCGGCTGCCGGCGCGATCATCGCGCTGAAGGAGAATCACGAGGACATGAAGCCGGGCGACCTCGGGCTGATCTGCGCCTTCGGTGCCGGCTATTCGATCGGCTCCGCGCTGCTCAGGATGATGTGAGCGGCCGGCGGCTGGATTTTGCGCTGCGCCTGCCGCAACCTGACTGACGATCCAACGCGAAAGGAATGCGATGCTCGACACCACGGCCGGTCGCGCCGATGCCATCGAAGTCTTTCCGGGACGCAAGCTCGCCGGGCGAGTCGCCGGTCTCTACGTCGCCGCTTTCGACCATTTCGTGACCCGCGCGGCGGATGCGCTGGACTTCGGCATCGACGGGATCGCCGGCGATCACCATGCGGGTGCGACGCGCAGGTCGTCGAGCCGCGAGCCGTGGTATCCGCGCAACACCGTAATCCGCAACGAGCGCCAGCTGTCTATCGTGGCGCCGGACGAACTGGCGCGCGTCGCCGATGCCATGGGCATCGCCGAGGTGCGGCCCGAATGGATCGGCGCCAACCTTTCGATCGAGGGCGTGCCGTCGCTGTCGATGCTGCCGGCCGGCACGCTGCTGTTCTTCGCCGGCGGCGTGACCGTGAAGGTCGATGCGCAGAACGCGCCATGCCGAATTGCCGGCCGCTCGGTCGCCGAGCACGCCGGCATGGCCGACCACCAGGCCGGAGCGCTGATGTTTCCCAAGGTGGCGAAACGCCTGCGCGGCCTCGTCGGCTGGGTGGAGAAGCCGGGCCGCGTCGTGAAGGGCGAGACGGTCAGCGTGCGCGTGCCCGAGCAGTGGATTTATCGGGGGTAGGGGTGGTTGCCTACGGAAATAGCGTATCGGGCGTCATTTCGGAGTTCGACCGTTCCTCATACGTCCTCGTCGTCGCGGTCGAGCAGGCGGGTCGCGCGCCAGCGAGTGAGCGTGTCGTTGGTCTGGCCCACGACGAAGAAGCGCGCAGAGTCGCGGTCGTAGCCTTCCTCCAGCAGCCGGTCGTAGTCGGTGTGGACGTGGCGGACATGTGCGACGGTCGCGAGCCACACGGCGATCGCCGGGGGCAAAGTGCGGAACTGCCGGCCGCCGGCTTCCGCACGGATCACCTCGGTGTCGGAATAGGGCGCCAGCGGCAAAAGCGCCGTCAGCGCCTTGGCGATGGCGCGCCTGCGGCCGGTGGAGGGCGGCGTCATGCCGGCCGGACGGGCAAGGCGTCCGGTACTGAGTCGGTCGAGGCGTAGTAGGGCTTCACGTCGATCACCGGCGTGCCGTCGAGCACGTCGATCGCTTCCAGCGTGAGCACGCCGGTTTCGGCGTCCAGAGCAATCAAGCGTACGACATGCACGCCGACCGGATTCGGCCGCGCCGGCGAGCGTAGCGCGAAGACGCCGCGCGTCGCGGACGCATGCCGCGGCTTCTGCAGGATCAGGTTGCGCGGCGCATGGTGCAGCCAGGTGAGCAGGATTAAATGGCTGGCGCCGTCCAGCCCGGCCAGGCCGGGACGGTAGGCCTCGGCGATCTCAATGCGGGCGCCGCCGCCGGCCTTCGCGGCTGCCGACATGTTCTTCGGGCAGGATTCGCGGCTCGTCCAGGGTGAGCGGACATGGCCGATGAAGACCACATGCGCGTCGCCCCCGGCTTCGGCGGGATCGAAGGGCAGCGCCACCTCGCCCTCGCGCGGCGGGAACAGTTCGCCTTCCTGAACTTCCGGCAGCGTCATTTTCTTGTCCGCCCGCGACATTGGCCGTTGCGAAGTGCGAGAAACTCACTTATGCTCAAACTGCACATAAAGATATGTTTATGTCGTTAGGTGAAAACGCCGCATGCTCGTGACCCTCGATCGGATGGTTGATACCCTGAAGGCGGCGGCCGAATCCAGCCGGATGCGCATCCTTGCGCTTCTTGTGCGCGGCGACCTCACCGTTTCCGACCTCACCGACATCCTCAACCAGTCGCAACCACGCGTCTCGCGCCACCTGAAGCTGCTGCTGGAAGCCGGGCTGATCGGCCGCTACCAGGAAGGTTCGTGGGCCTATTTCCGGCTTTCGGACGACGATGCCGCGCGCGAGTTCGTGCAGGGGCTGGTCGGGGGGCTGCACGCGGCCGATCCGCAGATCGAGCGCGACCTGGAAAGGCTGGCGGCGGTCAAGCGGCGCCGCCAGGAGCGGGCGACCGAATATTTCAGCGCCAACGCGGCCCGCTGGGACGAATTGCGCGCGCTGCACGTCGCCGACGACGCGGTCGAGGCGGCGCTCAAGCGCCATGTCGGCAAGCGGCCGTTCCAGGCCATGCTCGACCTCGGCACCGGCACCGGGCGGCTGCTGGAAATCTTCGCTCCGCTTTATCGCCGCGGCGTCGGCATCGACATGTCGCGCGAGATGCTGACGGTGGCGCGCGCCAATCTCGACCGCGCCGGCGTCAACCATGCGCAGGTGCGCCAGGGCGACATCTACGCGCCGCCGGTTGAGCGCGACGCCTACGACCTGGTCACCATGCACCAGGTGCTGCACTACCTAGACGATCCGGCGCTGGCGATCCGCGAGGCGGCGCGCCTGCTGCGCGCGTCCGGGCGGCTGGCGATCGTCGATTTCGCGCCGCATCAGCTCGAATTCCTGCGCGAGGAGCACGCGCACCTGCGGCTCGGCTTTTCCGACCGCCAGATCGCCGAATGGCTGGCCGAGACCGGCCTCGACCTCGAGGCGACCGAGACGTTCCAGCCGCGCGGTGGCGGCCGGGACAAGCTCACCGTGAAACTGTGGATCGGGCGCGACCGGCGCGTCCTGATCGCCGACACCGTACTGGCCGCGAGGGAGACCGCCTGATGAACGAGTTCCGCTTCTCGCGCCGCCCGGACATGGGCCGCCGCATCCACGCCTCCTTCGAGTTCTTTCCGCCGAAGACGGAGGACATGGGCGCGAGGCTGTGGGAGGCCGTGCAGCGGCTGGAGCCGCTGCAGCCGAAATTCGTCTCGGTGACCTACGGGGCCGGCGGTTCGACGCGCGAGCGCACCCAGCGCACGGTCGGGCGCATCCTGGGCGAATCGAGCCTGGCGCCGGCGGCCCACCTCACCTGCGTTGACGCGACCCGCGAGGAGGTCGACCGCGTCATCGCCGATTTCGCGGCGATGGGCGTGAAGCGCTTCGTGGCGCTGCGCGGCGACCCCGCGGAAGGCGTGGGCGCACGCTACCGGCCGCATCCCGGCGGCTATGCCAACGCGGCCGAACTGGTGGCTGCGCTGAGCCGCGCCGGCGAGTTCGACATCTCGGTCTCGGCCTATCCGGAAAAGCATCCGGAGAGCCCGGACTTCGCCACCGACATCGAGATGCTGAAGCGCAAGGTGGACAACGGTGCCACGCGCGCGATCACCCAGTTCTTCTTCGACAACGACCTTTACGAGCGCTACGTCGAGCGCGTGCGTCGGGCCGGCATCTACGTGCCGATCGTGCCGGGCATCTTGCCGGTGCACAATTTCACGCAAGTTGCGAATTTTTCGGCCCGCTGCGGCGCGCTAGTGCCGGCCTGGCTCGCCGAGCGGTTCGAGGGGCTGGAGAACGACCCGCAGACGCACGCTCTGGTCGCCTCCGCGGTCGCGGCCGAGCAGGTGATGGACCTGGTCGAGCGCGGGGTCGAGGATTTTCATTTCTACACGATGAACCGGGCGGATCTGGTGGTGGCGATCTGCCACATGATCGGCATCCGCAACCACGCCCATGACAAGGCCGGATCGGCCGCCGCGTAGGGCTTCGCGCATCGCAGCCTAGGACGCCGCGCTCCTTCCCACCCCCCCTCTGGCCTGCCGGCCATCTCCCCCGCAAGGGGGGAGATTGGCAGCTTCAGCGCCGGCCCTCAAAATGAAAGGCCGGGGGATGGCCCGGCCTTTCGCTCTAAATCGTCCGTTTCCGGGGGGGCATTGTCCGCCTTCCGGCGGTCAGGGCACGACGCCCATAATCAGAGCGCCTATGAAGGCAAACGCAGCACAAATCACGATGGCGTTGATCGGCCTTGTCAGTCCCATGCATAGCCTCCTGGTTAGAGCTATGAACGGGAGTCTAGGTGCTTTTCTGCAACAGACAAGGGTAATCTTTGCTGCAATGCGGCAAGAATGAGACTGAAATGTCCCCGGAAACCGGCCCAAAGCCTTGTTTTTTCCTGCCAAAGTCCAACGTGCCGGGCCTGTGGAAAAAACTGTGTCGGCTCATTTCCTGCGCGTGATCGCGAGCGGCGTGACTGAAGAGCGTCGCGATCTTTCAGATTCGCTTCCCGCGCTTTAAGTCTTTGTCTTGACGCATGTCTTTATCTCGAGACCGGTTCCCACTTTCGGGAGACATGCCTTAACCCGGATTTTCCGGCGCCTTGGCCGCCGCGCGCCGAAAAATGCGACCGTCGATGGTGATGAGGCCCATGCCGATCAGAAGCATGCCGGCGAGCTCGAAAAGATGCAGCCTTTCGCCTAAAAAGACCGCGCCCAGCAGGATCGCGCTGACCGGAACCACCAGCGTCACCAGCGAGGCATTGGTGGGGCCCGTCTCGGCGATCAGGCGGAAGTAGAGCATGTAGGCGAAGGCGGTCGAGAGCAGCGCCAGCCCCAGCACCGCGCTCCATGTCGATGGTGAGGCCGTCAGCAGCAGGCGCAGGTCGTGGGTGAACAGCACGACCGGCAGCATGATGATCGCCGAGGCGGTCAGCTGGCCGGCCGCGACCAGCACCGGCGGCAGCGCGGCGAACCGGCGGGCGAAGATCAGCGCGAAGGCATAGGAGACCGAGGCGCCGACGAAGGCGAGCTTTGCCCACAGCGGCCCGCCGAGTTCGGCGAGCAGGCCCGGGCCGATGGTGAGCGCGGTACCGGCGATGCCGAGCAGCACGCCGGCGAGCTTGTTCAAAGACAGGCGGTCCTCCCGGCCAAGCGCCCGCACCAGCAGCAGCGTCCAGAACGGGGTGGTGGCGTTGAGCACGGCCGCGAGCCCGGCGCCCGTCGCGGTCTGGCCGGCGAAGATCAGCGAGAAGGGGACGATGTTGTTGAGCAGCGCCAGCGCGAAGAACGCGCCGGCGTAGGGCAGGACCTTCTTGAAGGCCGGGCCCTGCACGCCGAGGTAGATGTGCAGCGCCAGGGCCGCGATGGCCACCCGCAGCAGCACCAGCATCAGCGGCGGGATTTCCGCCACCGCGATGCGTGCGAAGAAGAAGGAGCCGCCCCAGATCGCGCCGAGCAGCAGGAGCTGCGCCCACTGCGCCGCGGTCATGGGCCGCGTGGCACCCGGTATGACCGCCGACATCGATGCGATTCCTCCTTGGGCCAAGATGGCCCGTGCATAGGCGGAAGGCGAGCCACGGGCGACCCGTTTCTTGCGCGCATGAGGACGGATTTTGCGCTGTGGCGCGATGCGATCACGTGTGCGTGGTTCAAGCCGCCGTCGAAAGCGGCTAGGGTCCGGCCGAACGGGAGAACCCCATGCAGCGATTCGAGAATGCGCGGGATGTGGCGCTCAGCCTGCGCCCGGACGATCCCGTCTACTGCTTCCATCCGGCTGTGCTGAAGGCCGACGCGCGGCAGTTCATGGAAATGTTCCCCGGCAAGACCGCCTATGCGGTGAAGACCAATGGCGAGGAACTGGTGCTGAAGACGCTGGTCGAGGCCGGTGTCACCGCCTTCGACGTCGCTTCGCCCGGCGAGTTCAGGGCCGTGCGCGCGGTCTCGAAGGATGCCGAGATGCTCTACATGCATCCGGTCAAGGCGCAGTCCGACATCAAGCTGGCGCTGGAGACCTACGGCATCCGTGTGATTGCGGTCGACCACGAGGACGAGATCACCAAGCTGACGCGCGTGGTGCGCGCGCTCGACATCGACCCCGGCCAGATCACCGTCTTCGTGCGCATCCAGACCAAGGGCTCGGCCGCCTACGAACTGTCGAAGAAATTCGGCGCCGGCCCGGCGAATGCCGTGGAACTGGCGCAGCGGCTGGACCGCACGGGCTTCAAGGTTGGCCTCTGCTTCCATGTCGGCAGCCAGATCCACGACCCTGACACCTACGAGCGGGCGCTGGCGTCGGCCGACTGGGTGCGCAACCGCATCGGCTTTCCGCTGGCCGGCCTCGATGTCGGCGGCGGCTTTCCGGCCGACTACGGCCACGATCCGGCGGCCAAGTCGCCGGACATGCCCTCGCTCGGCCAGATCATGTCGCGCCTGCGCGGCGACCTGAAGGAGTGGCAGTTCGACAAGCTGCCGCTGGTGGCCGAGCCGGGCCGCGTGATCGTGGCGCGCGCGTTCTCGCTGATCGTGCGCGTGCTTTTGCGCAAGGGGCGCCGGCTCTACATCAACGACGGCATCTGGGCGTCGCTGTCGGATTCCTGGACCGGCAAGATCACGCTGCCGGCGCGCTTCATCGCCGATCCCGCCATCCGCAACCGCAACGGCGAGGAAAAGACCATCGTGCCGTTCAAGGTGTGCGGGGCGACCTGCGATTCCGTCGACATCCTGTCGCGGCCGTTCTGGCTGCCGGAAACGATCGACACCGGCGACTGGATCGAGATCGGTCATATCGGCGCCTATTCGCTGTCGCTGAGGACCCGCTTCAACGGCTTTTATCCGGACACCTTCGTCGAGGTGACGACGCCCTTCGAGGAGGGCGACGCGCCGCAGGGCTTTGCCAGCCTGGAGACGATGGCCGGCGAGTAGGGGGCGCTGGGCTGCTCGTCAGAGCCGGGTTGCCCACGGGCTAGTTGATCTCGGCGTTCCTTCGCACCCCCCTCTGTCCTGCCGGACATCTCCCCCGCAAGGGGGGGAGATTGCCAGCTTCGGCTTCGCCGCACCTTCTGCAACGTTGGAGATTGGCGAAGGTAGAAATGAGAGCCAACCTCCCCCCTCGAGGGGGGGAGATGTCCGGCAGGACAGAGGGGGGTGGGACGGAGCGCCGCATTGGCTCCCTTCAACCCCTCGCAACGACCGCCCTGATGAAATCCTTCAGGCTCCGCTCGACATAATCCGCCGCGTCGCCCTGCGGATCAAAGCTCCACCATAGCAAGGAACCCTGCAAGTGGGAGGCGAGCATGATGCCGATGTCGCGCGGCGCGGTGGGCGTGTCGGAAAAGCATTCGCCGAGTGCCGCGCAGAGCACGTCGCGCCAGTGCGCGCCGCGGGCGCGCAGCAGCGGGTCGCGTAGGTCCTCGCGCAGCACCAGCAGGCCCTCGGCGTAGGCATCGATGTCGCCATAGTCTTGTGACAGGCCGACCAGCAGGGCGACCGCGCCGGCAGGCGTCTTTTCGACCTCGGCCGCTAGCCGCGCGGTCGTTGCGTCCAGGCCGTCCCACGCGCGCAGAAGTGCTGCCTGTTTCAGCTTCGCCTTTGAGCCGAAACGCTGCACCAGCGTGGCGGGCGACAGGCCGCACGCCTTGCCCAGCGCCTCGAAGGTGAGCGCCTCCGGGCCGCTGCCATGGATCAGGCCAAGGGCGGCGTCCAGCACCGCATTGTCGGGCAGCGTCTTGGGGCGGGGCACGGTGACCTTTCCAATATAAACGAATATTCACTTATATATCGGTTCGGCGACGGGCGCCAGTGTGTTGCGGAGGAAGCGCCATGAGACTTGCCGGGAAAATCGCGCTGGTGGCAGGGGCCACGAGAGGCGCAGGCAGGGGCATCGCGATCGAACTCGGCGCAGCCGGCGCGACCGTCTACGTGACCGGCCGCACGACCCGCGACCGCGCTTCCGAATACGGCCGGCTGTCGGAAATCATCGAGGAGACGGCGGACCTGGTGACGGCCGCCGGCGGCAAGGGGATTGCGGTGCGCGTCGACCATCTGGTCAGCGACGAGGTGAAGGCGCTGGTGGAGAAAATCCGGCGGGAGCAGGGCCGGCTCGACATCCTCGTCAACGACATCTGGGGCGGCGAGACGCTGTTCGAGTGGAACAAGCCGGTGTGGGAGCACAATCTCGACAACGGGCTGCGCCTGCTGCGCCTCGGCATCGACACGCACCTGATCACCGCGCACCATGCGCTGCCGCTGATGATCGAGCGGCCGGGCGGGGTTCTGGTCGAGGTGACCGACGGGACGGCCGACTATAACGCATATCACTATCGCCTGTCGCCGTTCTACGACCTGGCAAAGGTGGCGGCAAACCGCATGGCCTGGGCGCATGCCAAGGACGTGGCCAGGCACGGCGGCACCGCGGTGTCGCTGACGCCGGGCTGGCTGCGCTCCGAGATGATGCTCGAGCATTTCGGTGTGACGGAGGCGAACTGGCGCGACGCCACGGCGAAGGTGCCGCATTTCGTGATTTCCGAGACGCCGCGTTTCGTCGGGCGCGCTGTGGCGGCCCTTGCCGCGGACGAGGATCGCGCGCGCTGGAACAGCCAGTCGCTCTCTTCGGGCGGCCTGGCGCGGGTCTACGGCTTCACCGACCTCGACGGCTCGCAGCCGGACGCCTGGCGCTACATCGTCGAGGTCGAGGAGGCCGGCCTGCCGGTCGACGCCACCGGCTATCGCTGAGGCGGGGGATCGACCGATGGGGTGATTTCTCCTGACGGCCGCTTCAGGCATGGTAGTGTGGCGGCATGGACGAGGCCGACCGCCAAGCGCACTGGGACAGAGCCTATCGCGAGAAGGGCGAGGCCGGCGTGAGCTGGTTCGAGGCGCGGCCCGAGGTCTCGCTCGAACTCATCCGCGAGACCGGAATGGGTGCCAATTCCCGGCTGATCGACATAGGCGGCGGCGCGTCGCGCCTGGTCGACGCGCTGCTGGAGGCCGGGTGGCGCTGGCCGACCGTGCTCGACGTGTCGCCGGCGGCGCTCGAAACAGCGAGGGCGAGGCTGGGCGAGGCGGCCGAGCGCGTCGAGTGGATCGCGGCCGACATTACGAAATGGTCGCCGGCCCGTACCTACGACATCTGGCATGACCGCGCCGTCTTCCATTTCCTGACCGATCCGGCCGACCGCGCGGCCTATCGCCAGGCTATGAATGCGGCTCTGCATCCGAGTGGTTTCGCCGTCATCGGCACGTTCGCAGCCGATGGACCGGAACGGTGCAGCGGCCTGCCGGTCATGCGCTACGACGCGGCAGCGCTGGCCGAGGCGGCCGCGCCCGGCTTCGAACTGGTCGCCGAACGTCGGCACGTCCACCGCACGCCCTGGGATTCCGAGCAGACTTTCCAGTTCGTGGTGCTGCGCAAGCCGTGAGCGCCTTGCAGGCGGATCAAATCGAGGCCAAAGTCGGGCGCGATCCAGGAGAGGGAACCATGAGAAAACTGCTGCTTGCGGCCGGGTTTGCCGCGCTTGCCACCGCCGCGCTGGCCGGGGAACCGAAGGTCATCAACGACAAGGCGGCCTTCCCGGAAGGGCCGATCGTCATCGACGGCAAGCTGCACTACGTCGAATACGGCGGCAACACGCTGCTCGTCTGGGACGGCCAGAAGACGACGAAGCTGTGGGAACTGGCCGGCTGCGGCCCGTCGGGGCTGATCACGCTCGGCGACGACATCGCAGTCGCCTGCTACGACGCCGGCACGATCGTGCGCATCTCCAAGGACGGCAAGACGCTCGCCACCTACGACAAGGACGCCGCCGGTGGCGTCTTGCAGGGGCCGAACGATTTTTCGGCCGACGGCAAGGGTGGTGCGTGGTTCACCGCATCCGGCCCCTGGGAGGCCGGACCGATCGTCGGCAAGGTCTTTCATCTCGGCGCCGACGGCAAGATCACCGAAGCGGCGAACGACCTGCACTACGCCAACGGCATCGTGCTTTCGGCCGACGGCAAGCGGCTCTTCGTCAACGAATCCGAGGCCGGCCGGGTGATCTCCTTCGCCGTCGGCGACGACGGCACGCTGTCGGACCGGCGGCTGTTCGTACGCGTCGGCGTGGTCGACGAGGCGTCAGGGCCAGGCGCCTATCCCGACGGGTTGCGGCTCGGGCCGGACGGCAATTTCTACATCGCCCAGTATTCGAAGGGGCGCATCGTGGTGGTGTCGCCGGACGGCAAGTTCGTCAAGGCGATCGAGGTGCCGTCGACCACGGCGCCGAACCTCGCCTTTTCGGCCGACCGCAAGACGATTTATGTCACAGCGGTGGACGACACCGCGAATGCGCCCTACTGGGGCAAGGTCTACGAGGTGCCGGCGGAGTAGGGTGGGGGCCCCCTCACATGATCGCCAGCAGGCCAGGCGTCGGCCAGCCATCGACGGGCAGGCCGAGGCGCATCTGCTCCTGGCGGATCGCCTCGCGGGTATTGGTGCCGAGCACGCCGTCAATGCCGCCGACGTCATAGCCCTTGTCGGCGAGCTTCTGCTGCAGTTCCTTCATCTGGTCCATGGACAGGCCTTCCTCCGGCTGGCGCGGGTCGAAGGCAGGGGCGCCGGCGAGCCGAGCGGCGAGGTTGGCGGCGGTCAGCGCGTAGACCGCCGACTGGTTCCACTCCAGGTAGACGTCGAAATTCTCGTAGGTGAGGAAGGCCGGACCCTTGCGCCCCATCGGCAGCAGCAGGCCGGCGGAAAGCCCGTTGTCGACCAGCGGGCTGCCGTCGGCCCGCGTGACGCCCCAGCGTGACCAGCGGGTCAGCGGCTGCTTGTTGACGCGGCCGGTCTCTTCCCACGGCATCTCGTCGGGCACGCGGACTTCCTCGATCCAGGGCTCGCCGGCCTTCCAGCCGCGCGACTTCAGCTTGGCGGCGGTGGTGAGGATCACGTCCGGCACGCTGTTGCGCACGTCGATCAGGCCATCGCCGTCGCCGTCGACGCCGAGCTTGAGGATGTCGGAGGGCAGCATCTGCGTCTGACCGATCTCGCCGGCCCAGGCGCCGCTGACGTCGGCCGGCAGCTCGCCGCGGTCGATCAGCGTCAGGAGCGGAATGATCTGCGGCCTAAACAGTTCGGGCCGGCGGCAGTCGTGCGCGAGGGTCAGCAGCGCCGACAGGGTGTGGAAATCGCCCTGCACGGCGCCGAAATCGGTTTCCAGCGCCCAGAAGGCGGCGATCACCGGCCCCGGCACGCCGAACTGCTGCTCGGCGCGCGAAAAGGCGTCGGCCTGCTTCTCAAGGTTGGCCGCGCCGTGCTTCAGCCGGTAGCTGGAAATCATCCGGCCGGAAAACTCGATGAAGGTCTGCGAGAAGACCCCCTGCGCGCGGTCGCGCGCGAGAGCCTTCGGCTCCGTTCCCGCCTGGTCGAGCGCCGCAAGGCCGATGGCGCCGACGCCGGCCGCGGCGGCTTCGGCATGGAGCGCGGCCTTCCATGCCGAGAAGTCGCCGCCGCATCCTTCCTGGGCATCCGCCGGCGCCGCCGCGCAAAGCACGACGAGCGTCGCCATCGCCTGGATCGCGGTTCGCATTCGTCCCCCTGGTCGTTCGCCGCGGCGCATGATCCGGCTGTTTGGCCAAATTCGGGCGCAGGTCAAGTCCAAGGGCGATGTCGCTGGCTTGTCAACCGGCCCCCTTCGCCGCTGCGGCCTACTTGGTGTTGGCCTTCAGCCACTTCTTCCAGGCCGAGGTCGTGCCGTTGAAGACGTTGATGTCGGCGTCGCCCTTGACGCCCGGGATCACCCCGGTGCCGGTGTACTGCCAGAAGGTGAAGGGGTGGTCGCCGTACCGGGCGGTCGGGTGGTCAGCGACCGAGCGCAGCCAGTAGGGATAGCCGGTGAACGTCGACAGGTCGTTGTCGTCGAAGAAGTCGATCGAGGTGTAGATGATCGGCTTCTTGCCGTAACGCCTCTCGACGATGCGCAGGAAGGTGAGCATCTCGGCGCGCACGGTGGCCTTCGGCGGGCGCAGCTTGCAGGTCGGCGAATCCGGGTTCCACTCCATGTCGAGGACGGGCGGCAGCGACGAACGGTCGCGCGGCACGTTGCGGATGTACCAAGCCGCCTGCTCGCTGGCGGGGCGGCAGAAATAGAAGAAATGGTAGGCTCCGCGGGGCACGCCGGCCAGCCGCGCGCCGTGCCAGTTGTCATCGAAATTGTCGTCGACGCGATCGCCGCCCTCGGTCGCCTTGATGAAGGCGAAGGATACGCCGCTGGCGCGCGCGCGGTGCCAGTCGACGTCGCGCTGGTACTTCGACACGTCGGTGCCGTGGACGGCATAGCTCCAAGGCGCCCCGGAATCCCATTTGTGCGGATCGCTGTCCTCGAAGCGCGGATGCGCGACGGCAACCTTGGTCTGGTCGGGCGCCATCCCGGACATGTCGTCCATGGTCGAGCAGGCGGACAGCACGGAAAGCGCTATCGCCGCCACCGCTGCGCGCCCCACGCTACCCGCCGATCCGGTCAAGAAACCCCTCAACAATGCAGTCCGAAGGTTGTCCCTGCGGCCCAAGATACTGCATCCCCGCATCATCGTCACCCCGGTGGCCTCGGCCCCAAAGGTTTTGTCATCGCTCAACGTGGTTGATTTTCCGTTGCCGCAACCAGCCGACAGCCAATTGGGGGGAAAATGAGGGCCACGCCGCCTCGCGGGTCAGCGTTTCGTTACGAGCGCGACCACAGCGTAGCCGCCGAAAAGCGAATCGAACCGCAGGCTTGCGCCGGTTTGACGGCATCTCGATTCAAGCGCTTCACGCATCGAATCACGAGGCTCGACGTGAAATTTCGAGAGCCAGCGCCGCAGCGAAGTGCGGAACCACGCCGGAAGTTTCTCCTGCCGGCCGAAGTCGACCAGGTGCAGCGACCCGCCAGGCGCGACCGCGGCCAGCCCTGCGTCGAGCGCTGCCTCCCAGTCAGGAATCATCGACAGCGAGTAGGACAGGAAGACGCGGTCAAAACCTTCGCGGCCGAAGAGCGCCCAGGCGTCGAAGTCACACGCGTCGGCACGTGCGAGGGCCACGCGGCCGGACAGGCCGTCGCGACGGACGGCGGCCTCGGCCTTCTCCAGCATGGCACTCGAAATATCGAGGCCGCAAAAGCTTGCTGCCGGAAAGCGGCGCGCGGCGAGCACGAGGTTGCGCCCCGTGCCGCAGCCGATTTCGAGCACGCTGCCGTCGCCGGCATCGAGGCCTGCGATCAGCCGGTCGCGCCCGAGCAGGTAGTATTTGCGCGTCAGGTCGTAGATGTGCCGCTGGTAGCGATAGACGCCGTCCATCAGAACCGCGTGGCCGGCGGCCTCGTCTCGCGCGGTCACGCGGAGGCCTTCACGTAGAGGTGGAAGCCGCCGTAGATCGCCGAGCGGTCGCGGGCGGAATAGAGGCGCGACTCCTCCTCCTGGTAGCTCCAGCGCGACAGCAGCGCTGACTCGACGCGGCCGGGCAGCAGGCTGGGCTCGGCGGCAGTGCGGAAGATGACGCGCGCACCGGGTGCCGCGGTGCGGGTGATTTCCTTCCACAGTTCGTTGAGCTGGGCGTCGGTCATCCAGTCCTGCGCGTCGAGCAGCACGAAGCGGTCGACCGATCCCTCGGGGCGTGCCGCGAGCAGTTCGGCGATGTTGACGTTGTGAACCGCCACTCGCCCGGCATTGGCGCGGATGGTGGCGAAGTTCTGGGCGTCGAGATAGGCCGGCATGCGCCCCTCGCCGGGCGCCGGGTAGCGGCGGGCAAAAGCCTGCCAGGCGAAATAGTTGTCCGCCAGCGGAAAATCGCAGGCGAGCTTCTCGAGCCGGGTCGCCAGCACATCGGCCATCGAGCCGCTGCCCGAGGAGACGAGCGCATCGAACTGCGCCGGCGGAATGCCGAGACCGAACAACGACGATTTTCTGGACAGCACCGCCCGCATCAGGCGGCGGCGGAAGATCGGCGCCAATTCGTCCTCGAAGAAGCGGCGCTGCTCGTCCACCGTGCGTGCGTCCATGATCGCGGAAGGGTCGATGCCGTGCAGGCGGGCGACCCGGTGGGCGGCGCTGATGAACAGGCCGAGCAGGCCGGTGCGGTAGAAATCGCGGTCGAAGGCGGCGATGCGGCGGCGTCCGCGCCAACTGCGGCCTTCCCAGTAGCGGCGCGTGCCGTCGTCGAGATGCGGGGCCAGGAAGCGCCAGTAGGCGACGGAATTGGTGCGGTTGCCGCTCTCGCCGAAGAAGCGCACGACGTCGGCGTGCGCCGGCAGATGCCGGAAGGCGACGAGCTTCAGCCGGTTGAGCGCGACATGCGCGCGGTTGAGGTCAACGGCGTCGACGGACGCCGGCGAACGCGTGAGATAGGCGAGAACGTTGCAGCCGCCCGACGCGATGGTGACGATGCGGTGGCCTTCGGCCAGCGCCATGGCCTCCATGTCGACTTCGGGGTCTTCCCAGATCTGCGGATAGACCAGGCCGGAAAACAGGAGCGTGAACAGCCGCTCCGAGAATCCTGCCCGCGACAGCGCCCGGTTCTGGTGGACCGCCTTCTTGAGGCGACGGTTGCGGGTGGCGCCGAGATCCGTCGGGCGGTCGAGCATGGCCAAGCGATTCCCCTGTTTCGATTGGCGGATGCGGGTAGCGCGCGCCGATGACAGGAGGGTGACAGGTGCGAGCCGGATGCAGGGCGAGCGAACTTGAAAGCGCAGGGCAACCTGACCATGCTCCACGCCAAAACAGGAGGCATACAGTGTCCCGACGCGACTTCGACCCGGCAAGTGTGACGCCTGACGCCCGCCCGCCGCAAAAGGCGAGGCTCTTCGACGGCGCCAGCGGCGGGCCGCGTCGCGGCTTCGTCAACGGCGAGGTTCTCGGCACCACGGTGACGGTGCTGACCTACGGCAATGACGAGCCCGGCGTCGGACCGAAGCTGCACGTGCATCCCTACGACGAGGTCTTCGTCATCCAGGAGGGCCGGGCGCGCTTCTTCGTCGGCGACCAGGTGATCGACGCCGAGGCGGGCGATACGGTGCTCGGGCCCGCCGGCCTGCCGCATCGCTTCGTCAATCTCGGCCCGGGACGCCTGCAGACGCTCGACGTCCATCTTTCGCCGCGCTGGATCCAGACCAATCTGGAGTAGCACACCCTCGGTACAATCTAGCGTCGGGCGCGGTCCCCCGGCGGTTTGACCCACAAGCGGCTCTTGCGAGTGCCCGGCAAAGTTGTGCCTGCCCTCAATGCAATTACAGATAGTATATTCGGCATGTTTCAACCTATGAGGGTTCCATATCCGAACCGCGCATTGACCCACCACGAGGGGAAGCCAGATGTCGTCGAAGCATGGATCACCAGTCCGCGGCCTAGCCAACGTTCCACACTCCAGCATCCCGGACCAGCGGTTCGGCCGCATGTTCCGCAACCTTCCTCCCGCAGATTTTACGGAGTCGGCGCTGATTTCGCTGGGCGTCACGATCATCCAGGGCGAATTCGACGAACGGATCAAACAGGGCGTCGAGGTGGATACGCCACTCGACAGGACCGAGCCGGAGGACGAGAACCCGGCGATCCCATCGGGCTATACCTATCTCGGCCAGTTCATCGACCACGACATCACCTTCGATCCGATGTCGTCGCTCGACCGCTTCAACGATCCGGATGCGCTGCAGGACTTCCGCACGCCGCGGCTCGACCTCGATTCCGTCTATGGCTCCGGTCCTGACGACCAGCCGTTTCTCTACGACAGCGATGGCGCGCATCTGCTGCTGGGCGAGGACCGCGATTTCGACAAGCAGAGGAACGCGCGCCCCGACCTGCCGCGCAACGACAATCTCGACGGCCACCTGCCGCTTGAAAAGCGCAAGCCCCGCCGCGCGCTGATCGGCGACAAGCGCAACGACGAAAATCTCATCGTCTCGCAGCTGCACACGACGTTCCTGCGCTTCCACAATCGCGTGCTGGATGGCCCCGCGGGCGGCGATTTCCAGCTCGCCCAGCAGATCACGCGCTGGCATTACCAGTGGATCGTGCTGCACGACTTCCTGCCGCGCATCGTCGGGGCGGATACCTACAACGCCGTGGTGGGCGGGATCGGGGCGACGCCGATCCTGCGCTTCTACGACGCCAAGGGGCGGTATGCCTACATCCCGGTGGAGTTTTCGGTCGCAGCATACCGCTACGGGCATTCCCAGGTTCGGCCGAGCTATGCGCTCAACTCGCTTGTCACCGCGCCGGAACCCAAGGAGCAGCCCTTCAAGGACAAGACCGCGAAGTACCACCGCATTCCGGTCTTTTCGCTCGTCCTGCCCAACGAGGAGAACCAGGGCCGCGCCAACCTCAACGGCTTCCGGCAATTGCCCGACTTCTGGGCCGTCGACTGGGCGTTCTTTTTCCCGGGTGTCGAGCGGCATGATGTCCAGTCCAGCAACCTGCCCGCAAATCCGGTGCTGCCGCAGCCGGGCTACAAGATCGACACCACGCTGGTCGATCCGCTGGTCAGCCTGCCCGACCACCAGGATCAGCCGGAACCACGCCGGTCGCTTGCAGTGCTCAACCTTTTGCGCGGCTGGAGAATGGGCCTGCCTTCCGGGCAGTCGGTCGCCCATTTCATGGGGTTCGATGCGCTGACGGACGCGGAACTCTTCGACTCCGAAAATGCCGGACGAAAAGCTAGGCGCCAGCAGGTTTTCGATGCGAACCAAGACGCCTTCGCCGAGAATTGCCCGCTCTGGTTCTACATCCTGCGCGAGGCGGAGGTCGCCAGCGGCGGCGCGCATCTCGGGCCGGTCGGCGGCACGATCGTCGCCGAGGTGCTGACGGGTCTCATCATGGAGGATCGCTTCTCGTTCCTGTCGCAGTGGCCGAAATGGCGCCCGACGATCAAAGGCGCCGAGGCCGGCCATTTCACCATGGCGGATCTGATCAATTTCACCGGGTGAAGGGTGGAGCCGCGTCAGGCTCCGCCAAAGGCGCCGGGGGTCGGCGTGGTCAGGATGACCGCCTCGCCGGCGTCGAGAACCGTCTGGTCGCAGGCCTTCAGCGTGTCGATGCGACCGTCGCTTCTGCGCACGACGGTCGAGCCGGCCTGGCCGTCGCCGCCGCCATCCAGCCCGCGCGGCGGGCGGTTGCGGTGCGAGGACAGGATCGCGCACTCCATCCGCTCCAGGAAGCGGATCGTGCGCTGCGTGCCGTCGCCGGCGCTCCATCTGCCCTTGCCGCCCGAGCCTTCGCGGATGTGGAAATCCTCGAGCAGCACGGGGAAGCGCAGCTCCAGCACTTCCGGGTCGGTCAGGCGCGAGTTGGTCATGTGGGTATGCACGCCCGAGGTACCGGCAAAGCCGCGACCGTCGTTCATGCGCCCGGCCGGCGAGCCGGAGCAGATCGTCTCGTAGTACTGGTATTTCCGGTTGCCGAAGGTGAGGTTGTTCATCGTGCCCTGCGCATTCGCCAGCGCACCCATGGCGCCGAAGATCGCGTTGGTGACGTGCTGCGACGTCTCGACGTTGCCGGCAACGACCGCCGCGGGGTAGGCGGGGCGGAGCATGCAGCCGTCCGGGATGATGATGTTGATCGGCCTGAGGCAACCCGCATTCATCGGAATGTTGTCCTCGACCATGACGCGGAAGGCGTAGAGCACGGCGGCGCGGGCGACGGGTTCTGGCGCGTTGAAATTGTTCTTCATCACCGGCGAGGTGCCCGAAAAATCCACCGTCGCCTCGCGTCTTTCGCGGTCGGCGGTGATTTTCACGCGGATCACCTGGCCGGTGTCGGTGGGGTATTCGTATTGCGAACGGTCCGGCAGGCGTTCGACCACGCGGCGCACGCTCTCGGCGGCGTTGTCCTGGACATGGCCCATATAGGCCTGCACGACCGGCAATCCGAAATGCGCGACCATCTTGCGCAGCTCGGCGACGCCCTTTTCGTTCGCTGCGATCTGCGCCTTGAGGTCGGCGATGTTCTGGGGCGGGTTGCGGGCCGGGTAGGGGTGGTCGGTCAAAAGGTCGTGCAGCGCGGTCTCGCGGAAGCGGCCGGCCTCGACGATGCGGAAATTGTCGAACAGCACGCCTTCCTCGTCGACCGTGGTGGCGAGCGGCGTCATCGAGCCCGGAGCCGTGCCGCCGACATCGGCATGGTGCCCGCGCGCGGCGACCCAGAAGAGGATCTTGGGCGGCTGGCCAATCTCCCCCACAAGGGGGGAGATTGGCAGCTCTGACGTCTCGAACACCGGCGTGACCACGGTGATGTCGGGCAGGTGGGTGCCGCCATTGTAGGGCGCGTTGAGCGCAAAGACGTCGCCGGGGCGGATCGAGCCGGCATTCAGGCGGATGATGGTCTCGACGGAGCGGTCCATCGAGCCGAGATGCACCGGCATGTGCGGGGCGTTGGCAACCAGCGCGCCGGCGCTGTCGAAGACCGCGCAGGAAAAATCCAGCCGCTCCTTGATGTTGACCGAATAGGCCGTGTTCTGCAGCGTCACTCCCATCTGCTCGGCGATCGACATGAAGAGGTTGTTGAACACCTCCAGCATCACCGGGTCGGCCGCCGTGCCGAGAGCCGCGGCGCGCTTCTTCGCTTCCGCGCGGCGCAGCAGCACATGATTGCGGGCCGTGATCTCGGCCTGCCAGCCGGGCTCGACGACGATCGTCTGGTGACTTTCGATAACCAGCGCCGGACCAGCGATGCGGTGTCCCGGCTTCAGCGCCTCGCGACGATGGATGCCGGCCTCGTGCCAGGCGCCTTCGGTGAAGATCTTTCGCACTTCGGACGGTGTTGCGGCGAGCTCCTCCAGCTGCGATTCCGGTTCGGCGTGCACCCTGCCGGAGCGGTCGCTGCCTTCGACCGCGACGGCCTCGATGATCATCGGCTTGTCGTCATAGACGAAGCCGAACTGCGCCTTGTGCGCCGCCTCGAAGGCAGTGCGCGCCGTCTCCAGCGAGCGGTCCTCGAAGGGGATTGGCAGGGCGGTGTCGGTGCCGTCGTAGCGGATGTGGAGCACGGGGCGCGCGGCGACCGCGCTTTCGGCGACGCCCTGCGCCGCCAGTTCCTCCACGACGGCGCGGCGCAGCGTCTCGATCATCTCGCAGATCGCCGGAAACGATTCGTCGGCGAGCAGCTTCAAAAGTCCCTGGCTGCGGGTCGCGAAGACGGAGGACAGCCCGATGCCATAGGCCGAGAGCAGGCCGGAAAAGGGGTGGATCAGCACCGCCTGCATGCCAAGCGCGTCGGCCACCAGGCAGGCATGCTGGCCGCCGGCGCCGCCGAAGCAGTTGAGCAGGTACCCGGTGACGTCGTAACCGCGCTGGACGGAGATCTTCTTGATCGCGTTCGCCATGTTATCGACGGCGATGGTGACGAAGCCGTCGGCGACGGCTTCCGGGCTGCGACCGTCGCCGATCTCGGCGGCAAGTGCCGCGAATTTTTCGCGCACGATGCCGGCATCGAGTTTCTCGTCCTGGCCCGGGCCGAAGATCGCCGGGAAGAAATCGGGCTGCAGTTTGCCCAGCATCACGTTGGCGTCGGTGACGGCGAGCGGCCCGCCGCGGCGGTAGCATGCGGGACCGGGATTGGCGCCGGCCGAATCCGGCCCGGCGCGGAAGCGCCCCGCCTCGAAATGCAGGATCGAGCCGCCGCCGGCCGCCACCGTGTGGATACGCATCATCGGCGCGCGGATGCGTACGCCGGCGACCTCCGTGTCGAAGGCGCGCTCGAAAGCGCCGTCATAATGGGCGACGTCGGTCGAGGTGCCGCCCATGTCGAAGCCGATCACCTTGTCGAAGCCCGCGAGCTTCGCGGTCTCGACCATGCCGACCACGCCGCCGGCCGGACCGGAGAGAATGGCGTCCTTGCCCTGGAACATTTCGGCCGCGGTGAGGCCGCCGGAGGACATCATGAACATGAGGCGGGGGGAGACCGAACCACCCCCCTCTGGCCTGCCGGCCATCTCCCCCTCAAGGGGGGAGATTGGCAGCTTCGGCGTGGGCGATTGGCCGATCTCCCCCCTTGAGGGGGAGATGGCCGGCAGGCCAGAGGGGGGTGAAATGATTCCCAATTCCCTCGCCACGCGCTGCACGTAGCGCGACAGGATCGGCGACAGGTAGGCATCGACCACCGTGGTGTCGCCGCGGCCGACGAGCTTGACCAGCGGCGAGACCTCGTGGCTGACGGACACCTGTGAGAAGCCGGCCTTGTGGCAGACGCTCGCCACCGCCTGCTCGTGCTCGGGATATTTCCACGCATGCATGAAGACGATGGCGACGGCATCGATGCCGTCGGCGCGGGCGCGGTCGATCTCGGGCTTCAGCACAGCAAGGTCGAGCAGGCGCTCGACGCAGCCGTCCGCACGAACGCGCTCGTCCACCTCGACGACCCGCTCGTACAGCTGCTCCGGCAGGAGAATTTCCTTGGCAAAGATGTCCGGCCGCGCCTGGTAGGCGATGCGGAGCGCGTCGCGGAAGCCGCGCGTGATCAACAGCAGCACGCGGTCGCCCCGGCGTTCCAGCAGCGCATTGGTGGCGACCGTGGTGCCCATGCGCACCTCGCCGATCGCGCCGGCCGGAATGGGCTGGCCGGCCTTCAGGCCAAGCAGGTCGCGGATGCCCTGCACGGCGGCATCGGAATAGGCTTCCGGGTTTTCCGACAGCAGCTTGTGAGGGACGACGCCGCCGTCTGGGCGGACTCCGATGATGTCGGTGAACGTGCCGCCGCGATCGATCCAGAAATCCCACTGACCTTGCATGTCCGTCCCCGTTCAACGCCGCAGAAAGCGTGATAGCGCCGCGTGCCGATCGTAACAATGCCCGCGCCCGCCGCATCGCTGAAAGGCGCCGTGTAAGATTCTGTAAATAGAAGTGAAGCAACTCCGCGCGGGGTGGCTGAGTTTAGGGTGCGACCGCCCGTCAAACAGGCGTATCATGAAGTCTGACCACCACAGGAGAGTCACATGAGGAAACTTATTCTGGCGTCGATTTCGGCGCTGGCGCTTCTCGGCGTCGCCGCATGCAGCGACAGCACTGACCAGTCGACCACGCAGAGCGTGACACCGCCCGCCGAGGCTCCTGCCGATCCGGCCGCGCCGGCCCCGACGACCGTGCAGCCGACGCCGGAAACCGGCACCGGCGGCGATACGCAGGCTCAGCCGGCTCCGGTGCAGCCCGCGCCGGCTCAGTAGGCGGGGCATATTCTTCGGAAAGGCCGGGAGCGATCCCGGCCTTTTTCTTTTGCGTCAGCGGCGGTGGCTTGCGACGCGTGCGCGCCGGCCGAGCGCCACAATGGCGACAACCGCGATCGCGAACATGATGGTTTCCCCGGAGATCGGCTCCCTGAGTATCAGCGCAGCGATCGCCAGCGTGACGAACAACTGCAGCAGTTGGACCTGGCTGACGCGGGCGATGCCGCCGATGCCGAGCCCTATGTTCCAGGCGAAAAAGCCGAGGAACATCGAGCCGACCCCGAGATAGATGAAGCCGAGCCACGCCGGATCGCCCCATTCCGGCCATTGCACGGGAGCGGTGAGGATCGCGCCGACCAAGGTAAAAGGCGTCGAAATTATCAGCGCCCAGCAGATCACTTCCCATCCCGGCATGTGGCGCGAGAGAATGCCGGACACGACATAGCCGAGGCTGGCCGCAAGGCAGGCCATGAGCAGCGCGACGTCGCCGTGCGAAAGGGTCATGCCGCCGTCGCGCACCGCGAAGATCACCACGAGCGCCGCGCCGGCGATCCCGCATAGCCAGAACCAGATCGACGGCCGCTCGCCGGCAAACAACATGGCGAAGATGCTGGTCGCCAGCGGCAGGATGCCGAGCACGACGCCGCCATGGGCGGCCGGCACCGTGCGCATGCCGATCGACGACAGCAGCGGGAAGCCGACGACGAGCATCAGGCCGGCGAGCGCCAGCCTCGGCGCGTCGCGGCGGGGAAATTTGCGCCGCAGCGCGATGAGCACGATCGCGGCGAGTGAGGCGGCGAGCACGGCGCGGCCGAAGGTGATGAAGCCGGGGCTGAAGCCGCCGAGCGCTACCCGCGTCGCCGGCAACGTGCCGCCGAAGATGACGACGCCGACGAAGCCGACCAGCAGGCCGAGCGTCTCGCGCGAGACGGCATGTGTCCTGGCGGTGGTGGCGGCTTCGGTCATGGCGCTGGCACATAGCGCTTCCGGCGCGCGCGCGTCGTGGCAAATGCGTTGGTCCAGAGAATTGTTCCAGACGAATGCTGCGCTGCAAAACCGCACTCGCCAAGCCGCTGGCACTCGGGTTAGAAGACTGCCATGTCGATCTGGCAGAGGATAGGCGAGTTCGTCGCGCGGGTTTCCACGACGGCGGTGGGGGGCGCGACCGACCTGGTCGAAGGCGTGCGCACGCTGTTTGCCGGCGACCCGGAACTGCGCCGCAAGGTGGCGTTCTCGGTGGCGATGATCGCGCTGTCCGCCAAGATGGCGAAGGCCGACGGCATCGTGACGCAGGACGAGGTTCGGGCCTTCCAGCAGATTTTCGCCGTGCCGCGCGAAGAGACGCGCAACGTCGCGCGCCTCTATGACCTCGCCAAGGCCGACGTCGCCGGCTTCGAAGTCTATGCCCGCCGCATGGCGACGCTCTGCGGGTCCGGCAGGCCGAACTGCGCGATGCTGGAGGACGTGCTCGACGGCCTCTTCCATGTCGCCAAGGCCGACGGGCTGCTGCACGAACGTGAGGGCAGTTTTTTGCACCGCGTCGCCGAGATCTTCGAGATCGACGAGAAGCACTACCAGTCGATCCTGGCGAGGCATGTCGACCTCGGCAAGGCCGATCCGTATGTGGTGCTCGGCGTTGAGCGTGGCGCGAGCTTCGAGGACGTGCGCAAGCGCTACCGCGCTCTGGTGGCGAGCAACCACCCGGACCGGCTGATCGCGCGCGGCGTGCCGCAGGAATTCGTGGCGATCGCCACCACGCGGCTCGTCGCCATCAACGCGGCCTACGAGATCCTCGAAAAGGCGCTGCGGCACGCATGAGCGGCTTTGTGCCCGATTCTCCGGGGGCCGAGGTCCGGGTGTCGCCGAATTTCGGCCCGCGCCGCGATCCCGTGCGCCCGGACATGATCCTCCTGCACTATACCGGCATGCCGGACGGACCGGCCGCGGAAGACTGGCTGTGCGACACCGCCAGCCAGGTTTCCTCGCACTATCTGGTGCACGAGAACGGGCGCGTGGTGCAGATGGTGCGCGAAAGCGACCGCGCCTGGCATGCCGGCATAAGCTCGTGGCAGGGCCATGCCGACATCAACTCCGCCTCGGTCGGCATCGAGATCGTCAATCCGGGCCATGCCTATGGCTATCCGGATTTCCCGGACGGCCAGATCGAGAGCTTGGTCGTGCTTTGCCTGGACATCGTCCGGCGCTGGGACATCGCGCCGGAGCGTGTGCTCGCCCATTCCGACGTGGCGCCGGGCCGAAAAATCGATCCTGGCGAGAAATTCCCGTGGCGCCGGCTCGCGGAGGCAGGGCTGGGGATCTGGCTCGAGGCTGGGCCGCCGGACGCGCGCGTGCTGGGGCCGGGCGACGCGGGCTTCCCGGTCGAGGCCACACAGGTCATGCTGGCGCTTTTCGGCTACGGCATCGGGCCTACCGGGGCCTACGATTCGAGGACCGAAACGGTGGTTTCGGCGTTCCAGCGCCATTTCCGGCCGGAGCGCGTCGACGGCATCGCGGACGCCTCCACCCTGGACGTTCTGCAACGGCTGCTGCTTGCCGTGCCGAGACGCGCGCGCTGAGGCGACCGTTACAAACCGTCATCCAAATTGAAGCCGACTGCCCTTTTCGCCCCAACTTCCGCGTTCACACGGGAGCGGTGAGCGCCTCGGCGTTCCGCCCACCGCATCGCGGCCGTCCCGGGGATTTTTCCGGGTCGGGCGCTTCACCAGCGTAAGGAAAGCATGAGAACGACAATCGCAACAGCGGCAGCTCTTGCTGCCGGGCTGACGGCTTTTGCCGCTTCGGCCGAACCCCGCCAACCCACCAGCCTCCGTGCATCGGAGGCGACGTATACGCCGGCAAAACCGTTGGCGGCCGCAGCGTTGCCGAAGAGCGGCAGCCGTGTGCGGATCAGCCAGCGCGACGATTCGGACACGACCATCCGCGTCGCCAAGACGGTCAAGCGGCAGCCGCAGTCCAAGGCCACGGTGGAAGCCCCCACGCTGGCGAAGGCCGCCGCGCAAGTCAAGACGGCGGCGTCCGCGAAGGCCGCCGCGCCGGTCAGGACGGTCGAACCGGCCAAGGCAGCAGGGCCTAAGGTCGTTGTAGCCGTCCAACGCAAGAAGGGCCGAGAGCGCATCGACCTCGATCCGGTGACCACCGCCGCGGTGGCGCGCGCATCGGTTCCGTCCGCCGCCGTGCCCTCCGGACTTGCCTATGGCGAGATCATCAGCCGCTATGCCTCGGCCTATGGCGTGCCGGTGTCACTGGCACACGCGGTGATCCGCATCGAGAGCAACTACCGTCCCAACACCCGCGGCTCGGCCGGCGAGATCGGCCTGATGCAGATCAAGCCGGCGACAGCCCGCATGATGGGCTACAGCGGCGTCACGAGCGGGCTCTACAACCCCGAGACCAACATCAAATACGGCATGAAGTATCTCGGCATGGCGCAGGATCTCGGCGGCGGGACCACCTGCGGCACAATCCTGAAATACAATGCCGGCCATGGCGCACGCCGGATGAACCCGGTTTCTTCCGCTTATTGCCGCGAGGTCAAGAAGCACCTCGGGCAGTAGGGTCGCGGGGGCGCCGCCAGGGAAAAGCAATTTTCTGTTGCGGTTTTGCGCGGCGCCTGCGCTTATGCGCCCTGCCAGCCGGCCGGGCGGCCGCGCGCGCACCCGCCGAAAGGCCGCGCGCGAGGAAAGTCCGGGCTCCATGGAAATACGGTGCCGGATAACGTCCGGCGGGGGTGACCCCAGGGAAAGTGCCACAGAAAGCAGACCGCCCCGCCTGCCGATCGGCTCGCCGCCCAGGCGTCGGACCGATGCGCCGGCGGGGCAAGGGTGAAAGGGTGGGGTAAGAGCCCACCGCGTTCCTGGCAACAGGGACGGCACGGTAAACCCCACCGGGAGCAAGACCGAATAGGGGCGGCATGGAGGGGGAACCCTCCGGGGCTGTTTCCGGCCCGCCGCCCGGGTAGGTTGCTCGAGGCGCATGGCAACATGCGTCCCAGAGGAATGGCCGCCACGCTCCGCGCCGCAAGGCGCGGGGCCATACAGAACCCGGCTTACAGGCCGGCTGGCACGATTTTTTGGTATCGATTCAGCTGCTTACGACGAATCCAGAGGGGCCTGATTCATGCGCTTTCGGCTTCGGATCAAGGACTTGCCTGATTGATTCAGGAAGCCGTCATTGCCGGTTGGCTCGCATGGCTTTCGATCACGCAAGCCGACGAATGCCGGTCGCCGTTCATGGACTCGAATTCGCTCCGGACCAGTAGGAACGAATACCTGGCATCGACCTTGCTGATGCGCCTGATCTCCTGCGTCCCACCGGGCTCGACGAAAAGGTAGTCCCACTGCGGCGGAACGAGATTCGGTTCGTGAGCGATCCGGGTCGTGAAATCGAATTGGGCCGATTTGTTCTTCAAGGCGAAAAGATCGGAGTCGGCCTCCATGCCTCGAATTTCCAGCTCGATCTTCGGCAGTTCGACCCGCACCTTGCCGGTGTTGCGGAAGGTCAGCGTGGTCTCCACCACGTTGTTCGATCGCTGTGGACCGAGCAACCGGGCGGTGACCGTCAACTCAACCTGGGGATGGAGCCGCTTGCGACGCCGCCGGACACGAACCCAGATTCCAGCGGCGAGGATTCCCAGCAGAGACATGCCAAGCATGAAGATGTCGAGATTGCCGATGCCGTAGTTGATGCAGTCAGACATCCGATCGCATTTCTCGCGCAGGTCGAGGCTAAAATCTAGAGTTGAGCTTTCTCGCGCGCAATCGGGTTCACCGTTTGGGTGCGGGACGCGGGTGCGTTTCTGTCGCCATGCTTAACCCGCCGGCAACGTGGCGTCCCAGCGCGAAGGCCAAGGCGTTGCCGGTAGGATAAAATCGCACTAGGTTGCGAATGGTTGGACGGAGAAGCGGCATGGGCCAAGTCGACAAGCGCAGCATCACGCTCTCGCAGGAACTTGCGACGGCCGTCGACGAGGCAGTGGCGGCGGGCGAATACGCCTCGGCGAGCGAGGTCGTGCGCCACGCGCTGCGCCTCTGGAAGGAGCGCAGAGACCTCTACGGCTATACGCTCGAGGAACTGCGCGCGCTCATCCAGGAAGGCATCGACAGCGGGCCGGCCGAGGATGCCGGGCCGATCCTCGACAGACTGCGGGCAAAGTACGGCGATGCGGGCAACGCGCGATGAAGCTCTGGCTGCAGCCGGCCGCGTCGGCGGACCTCGAAGCCAGCCTCGACTACATTGCCCAGCATAGCCCGTCCGGGGCAGCGCGACTGCTAGGCGAATTCCGTCGCAGACTGGAGTTGCTGGCGACGCAGCCGTATTCGGGGCCGCCGCGCGATGACATCGCGGCCGGACTGCGGTGTCTTGTTGTCGAGCAATATTGCTGCTTCTACCGGGTCGGGACAGACGAACTGGTAGTGGTCCGCATCCTGCACGGCAAGCGCGACCTGTCGGCCGAGACCTTCGACGACTAGCGGTCAGGCCCCGTCGAGCGCCTCGCTCAGCGCCTTCCACAGCTCTTCCGTCGGCTCGCAGCCGACGGACAGGCGCACGAAGCCCGGCGCAACCGCGTCACTCCAGCGGGCGCGGCGCTCGGCCGAACTGTGCAGCCCGCCGAAGGAGGTCGTCGGCCTCAGCAGGCGGCAGCCGTTGATGAAGCGCTCGGCCACTTCTTCCGAGCCGAGCGTGAGGCCGATCAGGAAGCCGAAGCGGTCCATCTGGGCGCGGGCAAGGTTGTGCGCCGGATCGTCCGGCAGCCCGGGGAAGCGGAGCACGGAAACCGCGGGGTGGGCGGCAAGGCGCGGGGCGATCGTCTCGGCCGAGCGGCACATGCGGTCGAAGCGCAGCTCCAGCGTCTCCAGCCCGCGGTGGACGAGCCAGGCCTCGAACGGTCCGGGGATCGCGCCCGCCACCCCTCGCCAATCCCGCAGCCTGGCCGCGATCGCCTCGTCGCGGGTGGCGAGGTGGCCGAACAGCACATCGGAATGGCCGTTCGGCGCCTTGGTATCGGCTGCGGCCACGATGTCGCAGCCATGGTCGAGCGGACGCTGGCCGTAGGGTGTCATCAGCGTATTGTCGGCCGCGACGATCGCGCCCTCGGCGTGGGCGGCTCGCGCCACGGACGCGATGTCGCAGATGTCGAGCATCGGATTGGACGGTGTCTCGACATAGACCAGTCGGTAGCCTGCAAAGCCTCCGTCCAGAAACGTCTTGGTCGGACGCAGGTCCGCGACGATGCCGAGCGGCTTGAGGAAACGCTCCGCAAAAACCCGCGTCGTGTAATAGCCGTCGGAAGGCAGCAGAACGCGGTCGCCGGTCTTCAGCAGCGACAGGAACATCGCCGAGATCGCCGCCATGCCGGAGGGGAACGCGACCGCGGTCGCCCCTTCCAGGTGGCCCAGTAGCGCTTCCACCGCTTCCCAGGTCGGATTGTCGTAGCGCCCGTACTGTCGAAAACCGGCCGGGCTGCCGGGCAGATGGAAGGTGGAGGCGAGCGTCAGCGGCAGGGCGACCGGATCGCCCGGCGCAAGGTTTTTGCCGCGAAGATGGGCGAGTTCGGCGGCGCGCACTTGGGCCTGATCCGGCATAGCGAGAATTCCCTGTTTCATGCCGGCCAGACCGCCGGTAGCCGGATCGTAGGGGAGCCCCGCAGGGCGGACAAGGTTGGACCGAGCGGGACATCCGTTTACGCGGCGCAAGCCTCGATAACGCTTCGTTAGGCATAATCGATCACAAATCGAAATTGCCGAAAAAGCCGTCGAGTTTCCCGGCCGGGACGGCGTTGGAGAATGTCGGTCCCGTTGACGCCCATATTGCCCCATGGTATCCCATCCCCACATACTCGATCCCGTAGCAGTTCTGGTTGATGCGTTCGCCGGACCGGTGGCCAGACAGGCCGGCGGAACGGCGTGCCGCATTTCGGATTTGCCGGCGGATCGTCTCCGGAAAAGCCTGCGCCGCGGCGGCGCGGACTCATCGTTGACAAGGGGACCGGGGGCGTTCGCGCCTGCGACATTGCATGGACCGTTTCCTGTCAAACGCGGTGAACCGTATCGACGCCAAGGGCAGGGTGTCGGTACCGGCGCATTTCCGCTTCGTCCTGCAGAAGCGTGGGTATTCGGAACTCTACGCGCTGCAGGGCCTGTCCGATCCGGCGGTGGACGTGGGCGGGCTCGACCTGCTCGACCGCTACGAGGCGCAGATCGCGGCCGAGAACCCGTTTCTGCAGGCCGCGGACGACATGTCGCTCTACTGCCACGGCGACGGGATCTTCCTGAAGCTCGACCAGGATGGCCGGATCACGGTGCCGGACTTCATCCGGGAGCATACGGGCATCAGTTCGGACGTGGCCTTCGTGGGCCGCGGAACCTTCTTTCAGATGTGGGAGCCGACAAGGTTTCAGGAGCACCGGTCGCAGATGCGGCAGCGGCTGCTGAAGCTCAGGCAACACCCTTCGGGCGGGGGACACCCGGAATGATGGCGGGCCACGGCGAAGCAGCCGTTGGCGGACCGGCCCGCCACATTCCGGTGCTGCTCGAAGAGGTGCTGGAGGCGCTGGCTCCCCAGCCGGGCGCGGTCATCGTCGACGGCACGTTCGGGGCAGGCGGCTACACGGCCGCGCTCCTCGAACGCGGCGCGTCGGTCATTGCGATCGACCGCGACCCGGACGCCATTCAAGCCGGCAGGTCGCTGGAAGCCGCTTCCGGCGGCCGCCTGCGGCTCGTCCACGACCGCTTCTCCCGGCTCGACCGTCATGCGGAGGCGGTCGACGGCGTCGTGCTCGACATCGGCGTCTCGTCGATGCAGGTCGACGAGGCCCGTCGCGGCTTCTCCTTCCGCGCCGACGGCCCGCTGGACATGCGCATGGGCCAGGCGGGGCTGAGCGCTGCCGACGTGGTCAACCGCTACAAGGCCGCCGACCTGACGCGCATCTTCGGGCTGCTGGGCGAAGAGCGGCATGCAGGCCGCATCGCCCGCATGATCGAGAAGCGCCGCGCCGAACATGCGTTCGAGCGCACCCGCGATCTGGCCGACGCGATCGAGGCGCTGGTCGGGCGCAACCCGAAGGACAAGATCCATCCGGCAACGCGCGTCTTCCAGGCGCTGCGCATCCACGTCAACGACGAGCTCGGCGAACTGGCCGAAGCGCTGTTCGCCTCGGAACGTGCGCTGAAGGCTGGCGGCCGGCTGGCGGTGGTGACCTTTCATTCGCTCGAGGACCGCATCGTAAAGCGCTTCATCACCGACCGCAGCGGCCATGTCGGCGGCTCGCGCCATCTGCCGGAGACGAGCGTGCTCGCGCCGACCTTCGCCAAGGCCGGCACTGCGTTATCGCCGGGCGAGGCTGAGGTCGAGGCCAACCCGCGCGCGCGCTCGGCAAAGCTGCGCGCCGCGGTCCGCACTGCCGCGCCGGCCCGCGCGGCCGACGCCGCGATCTTCGGCCTGCCGAAGCTGCCCGACCTTCCTCATGCGTCTGCGAGGTGAGCGCACCGTGTTCCGCACCAGCGACATGATCCTCTTTGCCGTCATGGTCTCGGCGGCCGCGTACACCTACAAGATCAAGCACGAGGCCGAGGGCCGGCTGGACGCCGTCCGCAAGCTCGAAGCCCAAATCCGCGTCGAGGAAGACACGATCGACCTGCTCAAGGCCGACTGGAGCCTTTTGACCCAGCCGGCGCGGCTGCAGAAGCTGTCGGAGCTCTACCAGGCCGAGCTCGCCCTGCAGCCGACATCGGCGCGGCAGATCATCGGCATCGAGGACGTGCCGATCCGGCCGGTCGTGGCCCCGCCGGCTGCCGAAACGCAGGCGGGCATTGCCGCCGATGGCTCACCGGACCAGACAACGACCGGAGGCATCAAGCCATGATCGGGCGTCTGCGCAGGGCCGTGCGGCCGGCAAAGCCCGCGATCGTCGTCGAGGGCGCCCGCAAGGCGACTGGCGGGCGTGCACGCAACCGCGTGCTGATGACGATGGGGGTGTTCTTTACAATCTACGCCGTGATCGGCGGGCGCCTCGTCCAGCTCGGGATGACCGGCCCGGAGGAATCGTCCGGGCCGGCGACACGGGTCACCGCCTCGCGGCCCGACATCGTCGACCGCAACGGCCTGATCCTTGCCACCGATATCAAGACCGCCTCGCTGTTCGCCGAGCCGCGCCGCATCGTGGACGCCGACGAGGCGATCGAGAGGCTGCAGACGGTGTTGCCGGACCTCGACACCGAGACGACCTACAACAAGCTGAAGAGCGGCGCCGGCTTCGTCTGGCTGCGTCGGCAGCTGACGCCGCGCCAGCAGAGCGAGATCATGGCGCTCGGCGTACCGGGGCTCGGCTTTCGCACGGAAAAGCGCCGCTTCTATCCGGGCGGCCCGACCGCCTCGCACATTCTCGGCCTGACCAACATCGACAACAAGGGCATCGCCGGCCTGGAAAAATACATCGACGACCAGGGACTGGCCGACCTGCAAGAAAACGGGCTCGCCGTCGCCGACGACCTGCAGCCGGTGCGCCTCTCGATCGACCTGCGCGTCCAGCACGTCGTGCGTGACGAAATCGCTGCCGGGCAGGAGCGGTACCACGCCATAGCTGCGGGTGCGGTCGTGCTCAACGTCAGAACCGGCGAGGTTCTGGCGATGGCGTCGGTGCCCGATTTCGATCCGAACAATCCCTACAATGCGCTTGACAAGGACCGGCTGAACCGGATGTCGGCCGGCGTGTTCGAGATGGGCTCGACCATCAAGAGCTTCACCACCGCGATGGCGCTCGATTCCGGCAAGGCAACGCTCAACAGCCGATTCGATGCATCGCGCCCGCTGCAGATCGGCCGCTTCACCATCCGCGACTTCCATGGCAAGGGCAGGGTGCTGTCGCTGCCCGAGGTGTTCATATTCTCCTCCAACATCGGCTCCGCCAAGGAGGCCGATATGGTGGGCATCGCCGGCCACCGCGCATTCCTGAAACGGATGGGCCTGCTCGACCGCCTTAAGACCGAGCTGCCGGAGGTGGCGACACCGACCGAGCCGAAGGAGTGGAAGAAGGTGAATTCGATCACCATCGCCTTTGGCCACGGCATGTCGACCACGCCGCTGCAGACGGCTGTCGGTGCCGCCGCGCTGATGAATGGCGGCCGCCTGATGCCACCGACGTTCCTGCCGCGCACCGAGGCCGAGGCCGAGGCGGTGTCGACCCCGGTGGTGAGCGATCGCACCAGCGCCGAGATGCGCTATCTCTACCGGCTCAACGCTGAAAAGGGTTCAGGCAAGCGCGCCGAGGTGCCGGGCTACCGCGTCGGCGGCAAGACCGGCACGGCCGAGAAGGTGGTGAACGGCCGCTACTCGGGCGACAAGCGGTTCAACGCCTTCCTCGCATCGTTCCCGATGGATCACCCGCAATATGTGGTGCTGGCAATCATCGACGAGCCCAAGCCCGAGAAGCCCGGGATGGGCGCGACCGCCGCTTCGAACGCCGCGCCGATCGTCGCCAACATCATCCGCCGCACGGCTTCCATCCTTGGCGTGAAGCCGGATTTCAGCCATGAAAATGAACCAGTGCTGGTCTCCTACCAATGATTCGACCGGGCGTTCAGTTCGAGCGTCGCCCGCCGTCCACCACGACCGGAGCTAAATGAGACTGAGCGAAATCCACGGAATCCTGGCGATCGGCGGCTCCACGGCCGGCGACGCCGAGATTGCCGGCATCACCTCGGATTCGCGCCGCGTCACGCGCGGCACCCTGTTCGTCGCGGTGCCCGGCACGCGGGCCGACGGCGCGAGCTACGCGCTCGATGCGGCTCGCCACGGTGCCGTGGCGATCGTGGCATCACGCGATGTCCGGATCGCCGACGCCGGCGTCCCAATTTTCGCGGTCGCCGATCCGCGCCGGGCGCTGGCGCTGCTGGCCGCCGCGCTGTTCAAGCGCCAGCCCAAAACCATGGTCGCGGTGACCGGCACAAGCGGGAAGACGTCGGTCGCCGCGTTCACCCGCCAGATCTGGGAGCAGGGCGGCCATTCCGCCGCCAGCATCGGCACCACCGGCGTCGTTGCCCCGGGCCGTAACGACTACGGCTCCCTGACCACGCCCGACCCGGTCGACCTGCACCGGCTGCTCGCCGAACTCGCCGATGCCGGCGTGACGCATGCCGCGATGGAAGCATCGAGCCACGGGCTCTACCAGCATCGGCTCGACGGTGTGAAGCTGGCGGCGGCCGCCTTCACCAATCTCGGCCGCGACCACATGGACTATCACCCGACGGTCGAGGACTATTTTCAAGCCAAGATGCGGCTGTTCACCGAACTGCTGCCCAAGGGCGGCCCGGCGGTGATCTTTGCCGATGACCTTTGGTCCGCGAAGGCGATCGAGGTGGCCAAGGCAGCCGGCGCGAACGTGCTGACCGTCGGCCGCCACGGCGGCCTGCTGACGCTGAAGCGCGTCGAGCATGAGCGCTACCGCCAGCGCGCCGAGATCGAGGCGGGCGGCGCGATCCACGAGGTGGACCTGCCGCTGGCGGGCGACTTCCAGATCGCCAATGCGCTCGTCGCCGCCGGGCTGGCGATCGCGACGGGTACGCCGGCAGCCGAGGCGCTGCGTGCGCTGGAGAAGCTGAAAGGCGCACCGGGACGGCTCGACCTCGTCGGCACGACGCCGGCCGGCGCGCCGATCTATGTCGACTACGCCCACAAGCCGGACGCGCTGGAAAACGTGCTGACCTCCGTGCGCCCCTTCACGACCGGCCGCGTCATGGTGGTGTTCGGCTGCGGCGGCGACCGCGACCGCGGCAAGCGGCCGATAATGGGCGAGATCGCTACGCGGCTCGCCGACGTGGTGATCGTCACCGACGACAATCCGCGCAGCGAGGTGCCCGCAGAAATCCGCGCCTCAATCCTTTCGGCGGCGCCTGGCGCCATCGAGATCGCCGACCGCAGAACCGCGATCCGCGAGGCGATCGCCATGCTGCATTCCGGCGACACCCTCATCGTCGCGGGCAAGGGCCACGAAATCGGCCAGACGATCGGCGCCGAGACGTTCCATTTCTCCGACCACGAGGAAGTGCTGAGCGCGCTTCGGGAGCGTGCCGCGTGAGCGCGCTTTGGACATCCGAGGCGCTGGTGGCAGGCGTTCACGGCCGGCCGATCGGCCAGATGCCAGAGGCCGTCACCGGCATCTCGATCGACACGCGCTCGCTGCAGCCGGGCGATGCCTTCTTTGCCATCAAGGGCGAGAAGATGGACGGGCACGACTTCGCCACCGCCGCGATGGCCGCGGGCGCGGCCGTGCTAGTGGTGGCGGAAGGCAAGCTCGCCGCACTAGGGCGCGTCAACCTGCCCAAGATCGTCGTGCCGGACGTGCTGGCCGGGCTGGAAAAGCTCGGCGTCGCCTCGCGGGCACGATCGAAGGCGAAGGTGATCGCGGTGACCGGCTCGGCCGGCAAGACCAGCACCAAGGAGGCGCTGCGGCTGGCGCTTTCGCCGTCCGGCAAGGTGCATGCGTCGGACAAGTCGTTCAACAATCACTGGGGCGTGCCGCTGACACTTGCCCGCATGCCGGAGGACACCGACTTCGCGGTGTTCGAGATCGGCATGAACCACGCCGGCGAAATTCGCCCGCTGGTGAAGATGGTGCGTCCGCACGTGGCCATCGTGACGCTGATCGCGGCCGCCCATCTCGGGCATTTCAAGAACCTGGAGGAGATCGCGGCCGCCAAGGCGGAGATTTTCGAGGGGCTGGAGCCGGACGGCACGGCACTGGTCAACCGCGACGACCTGCACAGCCTGTTCCTGCGCAAGCATGCTGCCGACGTCGGGGTGAAGCGCATCGCCTCGTTCGGCGAGCACGGCAAGTCGACCTACCGCATCCTCTCCTTCGACCTGCAGCCGGACCATTCTGACGTGGTTGCCAGCGTCGCGGGCACCGAGATGAAGTTCCGCGTCGGCGCGCCGGGCCGCCACATGGTGCAGAATGCGATGGCGGTGATCGGCGCGGCCCACCTTGCCGGCGCCGACGTGAAGAAGGCGGCGGCCGCACTCGCCGACCTGGTGCCGGAACAGGGGCGGGGCCTGCGCTACCGCCTGCAGCATCCCGGCGGCGAGTTCCTGCTGATCGACGAGAGCTATAACGCCAATCCTGCCTCGATGCGCGCCGCGCTCGACCTGCTCGCTTCCAGCGAGGTCGCGGAAGGCGGGCGGCGCCTGGCCGTACTGGGCGACATGCTGGAACTCGGCAGCCATGCCAGGCGCCTGCATACCGAACTCGCCGGTGTGTTGAGGAAATCCAACGTCGATGCGCTGTTTCTCGGCGGACCCGAAATGAAGGCGCTGGCCGAGGCGCTGCCGGAGGGGATGGCGGCCGAATATCGGCCGACGGCAGCCGACCTCGAGGCGGTGCTGCTCGGCGCGGTGCGTCCGGGCGATGCGGTGATGGTCAAGTCGTCGAAGGGTATCGGCTTCTCGAAGCTGGTCGACGCTCTGGTGAAGAAATTTCCTGCGCTGCCGAGGGATACGCAGCCGACATGAAGGGTCAGGGGGACCTCACAGACGCATGTTTACCCTTCTCGTCGACTTCGCGGACAAGGTGTCGCTGTTCAACATCTTCCGCTACATCACCTTTCGCACCGGCGGGGCCCTCATCACCTCGGCGCTGATCGTCTTCATCTTCGGCCCGGCGATCATCGCTTCGCTCCGCATCCGGCAGGGCAAGGGCCAGCCGATCCGCGCCGACGGCCCGCAGACCCACTTCAAGAAGGCCGGCACGCCGACCATGGGCGGGCTGATGATCATGAGCGGCATCATCGTGTCGTCGCTGCTGTGGGCCAACATCGCCAGCGTCTACGTCTGGGTGGTGCTGCTGGTGGCGGTCGGCTTCGGCGCCATCGGCTTCTACGACGACTACCTCAAGGTGACGAAGCAGTCGCACCTCGGCCTGTCCGGCAAGGCCCGGCTGGGCATCGAGGTCCTGATCGCGGCGATCGCGGCCTGGTTCATCATGCATGCGGGACAGGAGCCGTTCTCGTCGTCGCTGACCTTCCCATTCTTCAAGGATCTGATCATCGACCTCGGCTGGTTCTTCATTCCCTTCGCCTGCATCGTCATCGTGGGCGCTGGCAACGCCGTCAACCTGACCGACGGCCTCGACGGCCTGGCGATCGTGCCGATCATGATCGCGGCGGCCTCGTTCGGCGTCATCGCGTACCTCTCCGGCAACGCGGTGTTCGCCGAATACCTGCAGATCCATTTCGTGCCCGGGACGGGCGAACTGGCCGTCGTGCTCGGCGCGGTGATCGGCGCCGGCCTCGGCTTCCTGTGGTTCAATGCGCCGCCGGCCGCCATCTTCATGGGCGATACCGGTTCGCTGGCACTGGGCGGCCTGATCGGCACGATCGCGGTGGCGACCAAGCACGAGATGGTGCTGGTCATCATCGGCGGCCTGTTCGTGATGGAGGCGCTGTCGGTCATCATCCAGGTCGGCTTCTTCAAGATGACCGGCAAGCGCGTGTTCCTGATGGCGCCGATCCACCATCACTTCGAAAAGCTCGGCTGGACCGAGAGCCAGGTGGTGGTGCGCTTCTGGATCATCGCCGTCATCCTCGCCCTCGTCGGGCTTTCGACGCTGAAGCTGCGGTAAGCCGTCCGATGGTTCCGCTGTTTCACCCCCCTCTGGTTATCTGGGCAGGACGGTCTTCATGATCCCCGCCACGTCCTTCCGAGGCAAGCGCGTCGCACTGTTCGGCCTTGGCGGGTCGGGCATGGCCACCGCCCGCGCGCTTGCCGCCGGCGGCGCCGCGGTGACGGCCTGGGACGACAATCCAGCCAGCGTCGAGAAGGCGGTCGCCGAGGGCATTGCCACTGGCGACCTGCGCCAGGCCGACTGGTCGGCCTTCGCGTCCTTCGTGCTGTCGCCGGGCGTGCCGCTGACGCATCCGAAACCGCACTGGACCGTCGAACTCGCGCGCGGCGCCGGGGTGGAGATCATCGGCGACATCGAACTGTTCGTGCGCGAGCGTATCGCTCAGGCTCCGGCGGCGCCGTTCATCGCCATCACCGGCACCAACGGCAAGTCGACCACCACGGCGCTCACCGCCCACATCCTCGCCGCCGCCGGCCGGGACACCCAGATGGGCGGCAATATCGGCCGCGCCATCATGACGCTCGATCCGCCGCAGGAGGCGCGCAACTACGTGGTGGAGTGCTCGTCCTACCAGATCGACCTCTCGCCCTCGATCAATCCGAGCGCCGGCATCCTGCTCAACCTGACGCCCGACCATATCGACCGCCACGGCACCATGCAGCACTACGCCGAGGTGAAGGAGCGGCTGGTCGCCGGCAGCGAGGTCGCCATCATCGGCGTCGACGACAGCTATTGCGCGCAGATCGCCGATCGGCTGGAGCGCGCCGGCAAGGAAGTGGTGCGCATCTCCAAGCGCCTGCCGCTGACGGACGGCTATTTCGCCGACGGCACCAACCTGATGGAGGCCGTGCACGGCCGCTACGAGCGCATCGCCTTCCTCGAAGGCATCGGCTCGCTGCGTGGCCAGCACAACGCGCAGAACGCGCTGGCCGCGGTCGTGGCCTGCCTGAAGGTCGGGCTCGACCTCGGCGTGATCCAGTCCGGGCTGGAAACCTTCCCCGGCCTTGCCCACCGCATGGAGCAGGTCGGGCGCAAGGACCGCGTGCTGTTCGTCAACGATTCCAAGGCGACCAACGCGGACGCCGCGGCACCGGCGCTTTCGAGCTTCCCGCGCATCTACTGGATCGCCGGCGGCCTGCCCAAGGAAGGCGGCATCGAGCCGCTGCGCGGCTTCTTCCCACGCATCGCCAAGGCCTACCTGATCGGCGAGGCTGCACCCGCCTTTGCCGCCACGCTCGGCGAGGCGGCACCCTATGAGATCGCCGGCACGCTTGCCGCTGCGGTCGAGCATGCCGCCGCCGATGCCGCGCGCGACGAGGCGGCCGAGCCGGTCGTGCTGCTTTCGCCGGCCTGCGCCAGCTTCGACCAGTTCAGGAATTTCGAGGTGCGGGGCGACGCCTTCCGTGCCGCGGTGGCGGCAATCGACGGCGTCAGGATGATTGGAGGGACACGCTGATGGTCAGCCGCCTTGACAGGAGCCCGGTCGCCAACTGGTGGTGGACGATCGATCGCTGGTTTCTCGCCGCCTTCCTGTCGCTGATGGGGCTGGGCATCGTGCTGTCCTTCGCGGCCAGCACGGCCGTCGCCGAGCGCATCGGGCTGGACAGCTTCCACTTCGCGACCCGCCAGATCATCTTCATGATCCCGGCGCTGGCCGCCATGCTCGGCGTCTCCTTCCTCGACGCCCGGCAGGTCCGGCGCCTGGCGCTGGTGATGCTCGCCATCATGCTGGTGATGATGGTGGTGGTGCTCTATGTCGGCGTCGAGGTGAAGGGCGCGCGGCGCTGGGTGTCGATCCTCGGCCTCTCGATACAGCCCTCCGAGTTCCTGAAGCCGGCCTTCGTCATCGTCTGCGCCTGGCTGTTCTCCGAGCATGCGCGCCAGCCCGAGATTCCCGGCAACCTGTTCGCCATCGTGCTGCTCGGCATCGTCGTGGCGCTGCTGGTCGCGCAGCCCGACCTCGGCCAGACCATGCTGGTGCTCGGCACCTGGGGCGTGATGTTCTTCATGGCCGGCATGCCTTGGCTATGGATCTTCGTCATCGGCGGGCTGGCGGTCGCGGGCGCCTTCGGCGCCTATACGGTCTTCCCCCACGTTGCCGGCCGCGTCGACCGCTTCCTCACCGGCGAGGGCGACACTTTCCAGGTCGACATGGGCCGCGAGGCGGTGGTGCATGGCAACTGGTTTGGCGTCGGCCCCGGCGAGGGCACGGTGAAGAAGGTCATCCCGGACGCGCATGCCGATTTCGTCTTTGCCGTCGCCGGCGAGGAGTTCGGCATCATCATGTGCTTCGGCATCATGCTGATCTTCGCCTTCGTGGTGCTGCGCGGCCTGCACTTCGCGCTGCGTGAGCACGATGCCTTCACCCGGTATGCGGTGTCAGGACTGGTGGTGGTGTTCGGCTTCCAGTCGATCATCAACATGGGCGTCAACCTGCAACTCATGCCGGCCAAGGGCATGACGCTGCCCTTCATCTCCTATGGCGGCTCCTCGATGATCGCTGTTGCCCTCTCCATGGGCATGGTGCTGGCGCTGACGCGCAAATGGCCGGAGAAACGCATGCAGACCGGCATGTCCGGCATGCCGCTCGGCCACGCGGCGCCGGCGGAGTAGCATGGCGAAGGGAACGATTCTCCTCGCGGCAGGAGGCACCGGGGGACACCTTTTCCCGGCCGAGGCGCTGGCACACGAACTGATCGCGCGCGGCTGGCGGGTCGACCTCGCCACCGACGACCGCGCCAACCGCTTTGCCGGCGGCTTTCCGGCGACCGAGATCCACACCATCGCGTCGGCGACCTTCGGCTCGAAGAACCCGGTCGCGCTGGCGCGCTCGTTCTGGACAATCTGGCGCGGGGAGCGCCAGGCGGGTGCCGTGCTCGGCAGGATCAAGCCGGCGGCGGTCGTCGGTTTCGGCGGCTATCCGACGCTGCCGCCGCTCTATGCCGCCACGCGGCGCGGCCTGCCGACGCTGATCCACGAGCAGAACGCCGTGATGGGCCGCGCGAACAAGGCGCTGGCGGGGCGCGTCACCGCGATTGCCGGCGGATTTCTGGGCGAGCAGGGCAACCCGTTCGCCGGCAAGACGGTGGTGACAGGGAACCCGGTCAGGCCGGCGGTGCTGGAGGCGGCGAAGACGCCCTATGCGCCAGCCGCTCCGGGCGATGCGTTCCGCCTGCTGGTGTTCGGCGGCAGTCAGGGCGCGCAGTTCTTTTCCGACGCGGTGCCGGCGGCGATCGCGCTGATGCCGGCCGATCTGCGCGGGCGGCTCGTCGTCACCCAGCAGGCCCGCGCCGACGATCTGGCGCGCGTCAAGGCAGCCTATGCGGGGCTCGGCGTGCCGGTCGAGTTGGCGCCCTTCTTCAACGACATGGCGGCCCGGCTTGCCTCCGCCCACCTGGTGATGTCGCGCTCGGGCGCTTCCACCGTCTCGGAGATCGCCGTCATCGGGCGGCCGGCGCTGCTGGTGCCCTATCCCTATGCGCTCGACCACGACCAGGCCGCCAACGCGGCGGCGCTCGCCGCGGCCGGCGGCGCCGAGGTGTACCCGCAGGCAAGCCTTTCGCCCGAAAAGATCGCAGAGCTGTTCGCCGGCCTGATTAACGCGCCGGAGAGGCTTGCAAGGATGGCCGCCGCGGCGAAGGGCGTCGGACGACCGGACGCGGCCCGGTTGCTCGCCGACCTCACCGAGGCTATTGCGTCGGGAAAAGCCGTGAAGGGAGGCAAGACCACATGAAGATGCCGCAGACCATCGGCCTGGTGCATTTCATCGGCATCGGCGGCATCGGCATGAGCGGCATCGCCGAGGTGCTGCACAATCTCGGCTACCGGGTCCAGGGTTCGGACCAGGCCGACAGCGGCAACGTGCAGCGCCTGCGTGACAAGGGCATTCCCTGCTTCGTCGGCCACAAGGCCGAGAACCTCGGCGACGCAGAGGTGGTGGTGGTCTCCACCGCCATCAAGAAGAGCAATCCCGAACTCGTCGCCGCGCGCGAAAAGCTGCTGCCGATCGTGCGCCGCGCCGAGATGCTGGCCGAGCTGATGCGCTTCCGCCAGGCGATCGCCATCGGCGGCACGCATGGCAAGACCACCACGACCTCGATGGTGGCAGCGCTGCTCGACGCCGGCGGGCTCGATCCGACCGTCGTGAACGGCGGCATCATCAACGCCTACGGCACCAATGCCCGCATGGGCGCGGGCGAATGGATGGTGGTCGAGGCCGACGAGAGCGACGGCACCTTCCTGAAGCTGCCGGCCGACATCGCGGTGGTCACCAACATCGACCCCGAGCACCTCGACCACTACGGCACCTTCGACAAGGTGCGCGACGCCTTCCGGCAGTTCGTCGAGAACGTGCCCTTCTACGGTTTTGGCGTCATGTGCACCGACCACCCGGTCGTGCAGACGCTGGTGTCGCATATCGAGGACCGCCGCGTGATAACCTATGGCGGCAACGTCCAGGCCGACGTACGCTTCGAGAACCACCGCATGGAGGGGGGCGCCTCGCTGTTCGACGTCGTGATCCGCAACCGCAAGACCGAGGGCGAGACCCGGATCGGGGCGCTGCGTCTGCCGATGCCCGGACGCCACAACGTGTCGAACGCCACGGCGGCGATTGCCGTCGCCAACGAACTCGGCATCGGGGCGGAGCGCATCCGCGCGGGGCTTGCCTCCTTCGGCGGGGTGAAGCGGCGCTTCACGCTCACCGGCTCGTGGAACGGCGTCAACGTCTATGACGACTACGGCCACCATCCGGTCGAGATCAAGGCGGTGCTGCGGGCCGCGCGCGACGCCTGCAAGGGCCGTGTCGTCGCCATCGCACAGCCGCACCGCTACACCCGCCTGCGCGACCTGTTCGCCGAATTCTCGGCCTGTTTCAACGAGGCGGACACGGTGATGGTGGCGCCGGTCTATGCCGCCGGCGAGGACCCGATCGACGGCGTCAGCTCGAAGAAGCTTGTCGGGCGCATCAAGACCGGTGGCCATCGCGACGCCCGCTACATCGAAGGGCCGGAGGCGATCGCGCCGATCATCCGCGAACTGGCAAAGCCTGGCGACTACGTCATTTTCCTCGGCGCCGGCAACATCACCCAGTGGGCCTACGCCCTGCCGAAGGAACTCGGCGGGACGCCATCATGATCTGGGGAAGGGCGCTGCTCGACCAGCTCGGCGACCGCCTTTCGGGCCTGCGCGGCCGCGTCACTCCCAACGCCGAGATGGACAAGGTCACCTGGTTTCGCGCCGGCGGGCCGGCCGAGGCGATGTTCCAACCGGCCGACGAGGACGATCTCGCCGCCTTCCTGAAGGCGGTGCCCGAGACCGTGCCGGTGTTGGTGGTGGGTGTCGGCTCGAACCTTCTGGTGCGCGAGGCCGGCATTCCGGGTTTCGTCGTGCGGCTTTCCGCAAAAGGCTTCGGCGAGACCGAGGTGGTGGCGCCGAACCGCATCCGGGCGGGCGCCGCGACCCCCGACAAGCGCGTCGCCGCCGTCGCGCTCGAGGCCGGCATCGGCGGCTTTCACTTCTACCACGGCATACCGGGCACCATCGGCGGGGCGCTGCGCATGAATGCCGGCGCCAACGGCGTCGAGACGCGCGAGCGCGTGGTCGAGGTGCGCGCGCTCGACCGGCAGGGCAATCTGCACGTGCTCTCCAACGCCGAGATGGGCTACGCCTATCGGCATTCCGCCGCGCCGGCCGGGCTGATCTTCACCTCGGCGCTGATGGAAGGTTTTGCCGAGGAAACCGCGGCGATCAAGGCAGCGATGGACGCCGTCCAGCACCATCGCGAGACGGTGCAGCCGATCCGCGAGAAGACCGGCGGCTCGACGTTCAAGAACCCGCCGGGCATGTCAGCCTGGAAGCTCATCGACGAGGCCGGCTGCCGCGGCCTGATGATCGGCGGTGCGCAGATGTCGCCGATGCACTGCAACTTCATGATCAACACCGGCACGGCCACCGGCTACGACCTCGAATATCTCGGCGAAACCGTGCGCGCGCGGGTGCTGGTCAAATCCGGCGTCCGGCTCGAATGGGAAATCAAGCGCGTCGGTCGCTTCAAGCAGGGCCGCGAGGTGCAGGAGTTCCTGGGGCAGCTGCTGTAGTTTTTGCTTTGTCCCAAAACGGGACCGTGGCATTCTCCCAAAGTACGTGACGAGACGGACGGGCTTCGCCCTGGAAAGTCTTGGGGCTTGGTCCGCGCAGCGCCGGGGGTCGCCGTGGGCTTCGTTATCGGTACCGGGCAGTGGATTCTGGCCAAGCCCAAGATTTTGTGGCGTGACGATCCTCCCTTCGTCTCCATGAGCATCGACTTCAACCGGATGGCGGGGCAGGCCGAGCAGGGCACCGGTATCGGTCGCGCGCCGATCGTCTCGCCGTTCACGGAACTGGCGGTGATCAGCCCGTCGAAGTTTCGGGCGAAATACACATTCGGCAAGAATAGCGGCACGATGGAAGCCGAGATGGACGAGCGGCGTCGGCTCGACCTCACATTTACCGGCACCGTCAACACCTCGTGCATGGCGGAGCCCATTTCCACCGATGCGCCGCTCGCACTCGTGCAGGCGCTGGATCGCCTCGACGCCGATACCCGGCATTTCCTCGACGTCTGCGTCAACGACCAGCGCGTACGCGACGACTACAAGGCCGGAATCGAGAAGTACCGGCGCCACGTCAGGTCCGATGTGCGCAAGGGAAAGGTTTCGGTCGACGTGGCGGTTCGCGAGATCAACTCGCTCAGCCGCGCGATCGGCAGTTCGGTCGTCGCCGGCAGCCTCTTGCCCAGGCTGCAGGCGGCCGCGGCGAAAGCGGGCGAGATCGGCGGGCACCGCTGGGGCGCCAAAGGCACGATGACCGCCGGCGAAGCGTTCGGCAATCCGAACATATCCGACCAGGCGTGGGTTCATTTCGCGCCGTCGCAGGCGCAGGGCAGCATCAAGACCTCCGGGGTCACCACCACGACTCATTCGTCCTGGGCCCGGTGGGGCGAGGTGAAGAACCTGAAATACGGCGATCTCGTCTTCCGCATCGGCCCGATGGCTCAGAGCAGCGAGTCCGACCTCGGTATCATGGCGATCGCCGCGGAAGGCGCGAACATCCGCGAGGTGAAGGGCCTGTACGGCTTCAGGGTCGAGGGCGAGGCAAAGGTCACGATCGATGTCTCGGTGGTTGAATCGACCTATGTGAAGGCGCTCAAGACGGCCGAGGAGGCCGCCGGCGTAACGCTCACGGAGCTTGAAGAGGCCTATGCGTTCAAGCTGTTCGCCGACACGCTCAAAGGCCGGCCGGCGCCAAAGCCCGGCATGCGCGCCTTCGAGCGCCTGACCGCCACGGAGAAGGCAAGGGTCAGGCTGGAAATAATCGAGGCAGCCAGCCCATCGGCATCGCCGCAACCCGTCGTGAGCACGAAATGGGGCAAGATCGGCCGATGCCTGCTCGTGATCAGCATCGGCATCTCGATCTACAAGGTCGTCGTGGCCGAAGAGAAGCTCAAGCAGGCGTCGCGCGAAGCAGTCGGGTTCGCCGGCGGAGCGGGAGCGGGGTTTGCGGCGGGTTCGACGGTGAGCGCGCTGGCTCCCGAGGCGGCGCCGCTGGTGATCGGTGCGGCGGTGGTCATCGGCGGCTTGCTCGGTGCGATGGGCGCCGATTTCGTCTTCGAATGGGTCGACCAGATGACCACGGAAGAAACCGGCCAGAACTTCTGACGGGCATCGGCAAGGCCGTGAAGACGAATCGACACCGGAACTCCCGGTGAGTCCGATTTGCCATAGGCTCACGGCGAATTTCACAACTATTGCAATCGGCACTTGTCACCGAATCAAAGCTCTGATTCTTTGGGTTCAGAGCGTTTCCTGATTTGAGTCGTCCGACAATTCGGTGCGGTTTCCGGCGGTGGGGCAACCCGCCGGAGGTCGTTGATTCATATCGGGGAAACAGGAGAGAGGCTGGCACAGAGGGATAGTCCGGGCATGCGGTCCAGGCACGTTGCCGTACTGATGGGGGGATTGTCCTCCGAGCGGCCCGTGTCGCTCTCCTCCGGCAACTCCTGCGCCGACGCGCTGGAGGCAGTCGGCTACAGGGTTACGCGCGTCGATGTCGGGCGCGATATCTCCGAAGTGCTCGGCCGGCTGAAGCCGGACGTCGCCTTTAACGCATTGCATGGTCCTTTCGGCGAGGACGGCACCATCCAGGGCGTGCTCGAATATCTTCAGCTTCCCTACACGCATTCGGGGGTGCTCGCGTCGGCGCTGGCGATGAACAAGGACCTCGCCAAGAAGGTCGCCAAGGCCGCCGGCATCCCGGTCGCCGAATCGAAGGTGATGAACCGGCGGCGCATCGGCACCAAGCACCCGATGCGCCCGCCTTACGTGGTGAAGCCGGTCAACGAGGGTTCGAGCTTCGGCGTCGTCATCGTCAAGGAGGACCAGTCGCATCCGCCGCAGATCATCGGCTCGGCGGAGTGGAGATACGGCGACACCGTCATGGTCGAGCGCTTCGTCCACGGACGCGAACTGACCTGCGCGGTGATGGGCGACGTGGCGCTCGGCGTCTGCGAGATCATCCCGGTTGGCCATTCCTTCTACGATTATGATTCGAAGTACGTCGCCGGCGGCTCAAAACACGAAACCCCTGCAAAAATTTCACCAAATATTTACCAAAACATACAGACACTGGCGCTCAAGGCTCATCAAGCGATTGGCTGCCGGGGGGTCTCCCGGTCCGACTTCCGTTACGACGACCGCCATTCCGAAAATGGCGAGCTGATCTGGCTCGAAGTCAACACCCAGCCGGGGATGACGCCGACCTCTTTGGTACCGGAGATCGCCGCCCATGCGGGGCACTCGTTCGGCGAACTCCTGAGTTGGATGGTGGAGGACGCATCGTGTCTGCGTTGAGCGCGGAGCAGGGACGCAATGGGGTACCGGCCAGGCCGGGCCGCCCCGGCTTGCTCTCCGTCGACCGCTTCGTTCTGCCCCGGCTGCTCAGGCGGCCGGTGCGCGTGCTTTCGCGCCTCGGGCACGGGGACGTCAGCGCGCCGCCCTACGCCGCGACCATCCTATCGGCCCTGCTGATCGGCGCCTCCGCGCTCTACGGCGCCTCCATCGGCGGCCAGCTTGCGCCGGCGGTCCAGGCGGTCACCGCGCGCACCGGCTTCGCCATCGACCAGCTCCACGTCACCGGCCATCGCGAGACCTCCGAGATCGACATCATCGACCGGCTGGAGCTCGACGGCTGGACCTCGCTGGTTGGCTTCGACGCCTCGGCCGCGCGCGAGCGGATCGCGCGACTGCCCTGGGTCTCCGGCGTTTCGGTGCGGAAGGTCTATCCGGATGCGCTGGAAGTGAAGATCGAGGAACGCAAGCCGTTCGCCATCTGGCAGCACGGCAATTCGCTGAGCGTGGTCGAAGAATCCGGCAACGTCATCACCGAGTTCACCGGCGGCCGGCTCGCCTCCCTGCCGCTGCTGGTCGGCATGGGTGCCGCGCGCGACGGCGTCGACTTCGTCAACAAGGTGCGCGCCTACCCGCAGATCGCGGAGCGGGTGAAGGGCTACATCCGCGTCGCCGAACGGCGCTGGGATCTGCGCTTCGACAACGGCATCACCGTACGCCTGCCCGAGCGCGACGAAGACAAGGCGATCGCCGACCTGATCGCGCTCGACCAGGCGGACGGCATCCTTTCGCGCGATGCGGTCGCCATCGATCTGCGCTTTCCGGACAGGCTGGTCGTGCAGCTGACGCCGGCAGCGGTCGAGCGGCGCGAAGCTGCGCTGAAAGACGAGGACAAGGCGGCGAAGGCAGCCAAGGCGGGGAAGAAGATATGAGCCTCCTCGGCGGCCAGGTCGAAGCCTCCCAGCGCCGTTCCGGCGTGATCACCGTGCTCGACATCGGCTCGAGCAAGATCTGCTGCGTGATCGCCAAGCTGAAGCCCCGCAAGGCGGGGCAGTCGCTGCTGGCGCGGACCCACAATGTGCAGGTGATCGGCATCGGCCACCAGAAATCGCAGGGCGTGAAATCAGGCGTCATCGTCGATCTCGACCGCGCCGAACAGGCGATCCGGTTGGCTGTCGACGCCGCCGAGCGGATGGCCGGGCTCACCGTCGACTCGCTGCTGGTCAACGTGACGGCCGGCAGGTTGCGCAGCGAGACCTTCGGCGCCACCATCAATCTGGGCGGCCACGAGGCCGACGCCGCCGACATCAAGCGCGTGCTCGCCGCCGGCGCCCGCCAGGCGCTGAAGGCCGAGCGCCAGGTCGTTCACTCGCTGCCGGTGTCGTTCTCGCTCGATGCCGAGCGCGGCATCCGCGACCCGCGCGGCATGGTCGGCGAGACGCTCGGGGTCGACATGCACGTGCTCACCGGCGACGCGGCCCCGCTGCGCAACCTGGAACTCTGCGTCAACCGCGCGCATCTCTCTGTCGAACGCATGGTGGCGACGCCCTACGCCAGCGGGCTTGCCGCGCTGGTCGACGACGAACTGGAAATGGGCGCGGCCTGCATCGACATGGGCGGCGGCACCACGACGATCTCGGTGTTTGCCGAGGGCAAGTTCGTCCATGCGGACGCCATACCGGTCGGCGGCAGCCACGTGACGATGGATCTGGCCAAGGGCCTTTCGGCGGCGCGCGACGACGCCGAACGGCTGAAGGTCATGCACGGCTCGTGCCTTCCCGACCTCGCCGACGAGCGCGACGTGATCAGCGTCCAGCCGATCGGCAACGACGCCGCGGAGGTGGCCATGCAGGTGCCGCGCGGCGTGATGACGCGCATCATCCGCGCGCGCATAGAGGAAACCCTCGAACTGCTGCGCGACCGGCTGAGCAAGTCCGGCTTCGGCGGCGCGATCGGCAAGCGCGTCGTGCTGACCGGCGGCGCCAGCCAGCTGGCGGGGCTGCCGGAAGCAGCGCGGCGCATTCTCGGACGCAATGTCCGCATCGGCCGCCCGCTGGGGATAGCGGGACTGCCGGAGGCGGCCAAGGGACCGGCTTTCTCGGCGACGGTCGGGCTCATGATCTACCCGCAGGTGTCGGCGTTCGAGGGGGCGGCCCACCGGGGCGGCTTCGCGTTGCGCATGACCGGCACCGGCGGGCGTCTGCATCGTGTGGGTCAGTGGTTCAAAGACAGTTTTTGATCAAGGCGGGGACAGCCCCATTTTGGCGGCCGCGGCGGCGAGGCGGCAGGAAGGCAAAGGACTAGGACAATGACGATCAATCTGCAGAAGCCGGATATTACCGAGCTTAAGCCGCGTATCACCGTGTTCGGCGTGGGTGGAGGCGGCGGCAATGCCGTCAACAACATGATCACGGCCGGCCTGCGGGGCGTCGAGTTCGTGGTGGCCAACACCGACGCGCAGGCACTGACCATGTCGAAGGCCGAGCGGCTCATCCAGCTCGGCGCGCACATCACCGAAGGCCTCGGCGCCGGCTCGCAGCCGGAAGTCGGCCGCGCCGCCGCCGAGGAGTGCATCGACGAGATCCTCGACCACCTGTCGAACACGCATATGTGCTTCGTCACCGCCGGCATGGGCGGCGGCACCGGCACGGGCGCTGCTCCGGTCGTGGCCCGCGCGGCGCGCGAAAAGGGCATCCTCACGGTCGGCGTGGTCACCAAGCCGTTCCACTTCGAAGGCGCCCGCCGCATGAAGACCGCGGACCTCGGCATCGAGGAACTGCAGAAGTGCGTCGACACCCTCATCGTGATCCCGAACCAGAACCTGTTCCGGATCGCCAACAACAAGACCACCTTCGCCGACGCCTTCGCGATGGCCGACCAGGTGCTCTACTCGGGCGTCGCCTGCATCACCGACCTGATGGTCAAGGAAGGCCTGATCAACCTCGACTTCGCCGACGTGCGCTCGGTCATGCGCGAGATGGGCAAGGCGATGATGGGCACCGGCGAGGCAAGCGGCGAAGGCCGCGCGATGGCTGCCGCCGAGGCTGCGATCGCCAACCCGCTGCTCGACGAGAGCTCGATGAAGGGCGCCAAGGGCCTGCTGATCTCGATCACCGGCGGTCGCGACCTCACCCTGTTCGAGGTCGACGAGGCGGCCACCCGCATCCGCGAGGAGGTCGATCCGGACGCCAACATCATCCTCGGCGCCACCTTCGACGAGGAACTCGAGGGCGTGATCCGCGTGTCGGTCGTGGCGACCGGCATCGACAAGTCGGCCGCCGACATCGCCGCCTCGCCGATCGCGATGCGCCCGATGAAGGCGGTGGCCGGCAAGGCCGCGCAGGCGCCGATCCAGATGCCGGCCGAAGCCGCCCGCACCAACGACCAGATCGCGGAGGCGATCCGGCTCGCCGAGATGCATCCGCTGGAGCAGCCGGCGACGGCGCGTCCGGCAGCGTCGGTGGAGGAGTTCCGCCCGGCGAGCCGGCTCTTCCAGCAGCCGCAGGCGGTCGCCCCGCAGCAGGTGGCCCCGCAGGCGATCGCGCCGCAGCCGGCACCGGTCCAGCATGTCGCCCAGGCCCCCCGCGAGGTGGCTCCTGTCCAGCAGGCGCCGCGCATGCCGCGTGTGGAAGACTTCCCGCCCCAGGTGCGCGCCGAGGTCGAGCAGAAGGCCCGCCCGGCCGAGCAGGACGAGCGCGGCCCGATGGGCCTCCTGAAGCGCCTCACCAACGGGCTCACCCGCCGCGAGGAGGAGCCAGCGCAACTGCAGCCCGCGCAGCCGCGCGAGCCGAAGCTGCGCCAGCCCGCGCCGGAGGCCCGCCGCCTCACCAGCCAGGACCCGCAGGCCTACGCCCCGCGCCGCGGCCAGCTCGACGACCACGGCCGGCTCACCCCGCAGCCGCGCGCGACTCACGAGGACGACCAGCTCGAGATTCCGGCCTTCCTGCGCCGCCAAGCGAACTGATCGGTCGTCGCGACGACGTCACAGAAGGCCGGCAGGCAGGTGCGAAAGCCCTGCCTGCCGGCCGTTTTTGCTTTGGAATCAAGGTCCTGAGATTTGATGGTTTCGGTTACATGCCGAAAGAAACCGTGATTTGGACCGCATTTTGAGCGGGACTATGTTCCGGCCAAATCCGGCTAGAGCGCAATGGGCATTACCGCTGCGTCAGACCGGGAAAGAGCCGCGGGCGGGGAGGCCACCAAGCGGACCACATGCTGGCCGATGTTTTTGGGGATTGATTTGCGAGACCGACAGACGACGTTGAAATCCGACGTTTCGGTTTCCGGCGTCGGCGTCCACACCGGGCAGCCCGCTTCTCTCCATTTCCATCCCGCCGAGGCGGACACCGGCATCGTCTTCGACTGCATGCGCGACGGGGTCTCGCGCCGCATTCGCGCGCTTTCGTCCGAAGTCGGCAGCACCGACCTGTGCACCGTGCTTGGTGATCCGGCCGGCATCCATGTCGCCACCGTCGAGCATGTCATGGCCGCGCTGTTCGGCCTCGGCATCGACAATGCCGTAGTCGAGGTGGAAGGCCGCGAAGCGCCGATCCTCGACGGCAGCGCGGCGCCGATCGCCGAGGCGATCGACCGTGCCGGCATCGAGGTTCTGGCGGCCAAGCGCCGCTACATCCGCATCCTGAAGCCCGTGCGCGTGGAAGCCGGAGCATCCTGGGCCGAGTTCCGCCCGCATGCCGGCACGCGCTTCGAAGTCGAGATCGACTTCGACAGCCCGGCGATCGGCCGGCAGCGCTTTGCACGCGACCTCCACGCCGACGTGTTCCGCAAGGACGTGGCCCGCGCGCGCACCTTCGGCTTCATGAAGGACGTGGAGCGGCTGTGGGCGGCGGGCTTCGCGCTCGGCTCGTCGCTGGAAAACTCGGTGGTGATCGGCGAGGACAACCGCATCATCAACATCGAGGGCCTGCGCTACGCCGACGAGTTCGTGCGCCACAAGACGCTCGATGCGCTGGGCGACCTAGCGCTGGCCGGCGCGCGCTTCCTCGGCTGCTTCCGTTCCTACCGCGGCGGCCACAAGCTGAATGCCGCGACGCTGAAGCGCTTGCTGACCGATCGCACCGCCTTCGAGATCGTCGAGGCGGCCGGCCGCGAACGCGGCAGGGGCGGCGACATGGTTGTCGTCAACGGCCCGGCGCACGCGCCCTGGATGCTGTGAACGCGGCCTCTTGCCGCTTCAATAACTTGCGTGGTTAACGCTTTTTATCCGATGCAATGCTAGCTACCGTGGCGCCGTTCGCGGATTCGCCATAAAAATGCGCCATTGCCCGCCAATAGCGTCTTTTTGCAGGGGCATGCCGCAAACCACAAAGTTGAGTTTGAGCACGCCGAAAGGGCGCAGCGAATATGCCAATCCGAACCCGGTCTAACCAGAAGAGCAGGGCGCGCGCCGTTCCGGCCGCGTTGCTTGCGCTGGTGATCCCGTTCGCGGTGTCGGCCTGCTCTACCACCGAAGGCGACATCGACCTGTCGACCTATGTCGACCAGACCGACCCGGCCGACCAACTCTACAACGAGGGCCTTGCCAACCTCAACGCCGGCAACATGAAGGAAGCCGGCCGCAAGTTCGACGCCGTCGACCGCCAGCATCCCTATTCGGAGCTTGCGCGCAAGTCGATGATCATGAACGTCTTCACGCAGTACCGGCAGGGCAACTACGACGACGCCGTGAATATCGGCAAGCGCTATGTGCAGCTCTATCCGACCACGCCGGACGCGGCCTATGCGCAGTACCTCATCGGGCTCAGCTACTTCCGCCAGATCCGCGACGTCACCCAGGACCAGAAGGATGCGCGGCGCACCATCGAGGCCATGCAGGAAGTCGTGACGCGCTGGCCCGATTCGGAATACGTGCCGGACGCGCAGGCAAAAATCCGGTTCGCTCGCGACCAACTGGCCGGCAAGGAAATGCAGATCGGGCGCTACTATCTCGAGCGCCGCGAATATATCGCCGCCACCAAGCGCTTCCGCTACGTGGTGGAGAATTACTCCAACACCCGGCAAGTCGAAGAAGCGCTGGCGCGCCTGACCGAGGCCTACTATGCCATGGGCCTCACCTCCGAAGCCCAGACCGCCGCGGCGGTGCTCGGGCACAACTACCCGGACAGCCCGTGGTACAAGGATTCGTACCAGTTGCTGCAGTCGAACGGCCTTGAGCCGCGCGATAGCGGCAACAACTGGATTTCGAAGGCGCTGCTCGGCGCCTGATCGCGTACGGGCGCCGATGCTTTCCCGCCTTTCCATCCGCGATATCGTCCTCATCGAACGGCTGGATATCGACTTTTCCGCCGGCCTTTCCGTGCTTACGGGCGAGACCGGCGCCGGCAAGTCGATCCTGCTCGACGCTCTGTCGCTGGCGCTGGGCGCCCGCGGCGACGCCTCCCTGGTGCGGCATGGCGCGGTACAGGGCCAGGTAACGGCGGTGTTCGACGTGCCGGGCAACCATCCGGCCCGAGAGATCCTGGTCCGCAACGCCATCGACGACGACGGCGACATCATCCTGCGCCGGGTTCAGACGGCCGACGGCCGCGCCCGCGTCTTCGTCAATGACCAGCCTTCCAGCGCCGCCCTGATGCGCGAGATCGGCCACGCGCTGGTGGAACTGCACGGCCAGCACGACGAGCGCGCACTCGTCGACGGCGCGGTGCATCGCGACCTGCTGGATTCGTTCGGCGGGCATGTCGGCGAAGTCCGCGTCGTCGCGTCCGCCTGGCGCGACTGGCGCGACGCCGAGGCGCATCTCGGCGCCCATCGTGCGAGGGTGGAGGCGGCGGCGCGCGAGGCCGACTATCTGCGCGCCGCGGTCGCCGAACTCACGCGGCTCGACCCCCAGCCGGGCGAGGAGACGGAACTCGCTGGCCTGCGTGCCGCCATGATGCGGGCCGAAAAGCTGGCGGTCGAGATCCGCGACGCGCAGGAGGTGCTGTCGGGGTCTGCATCGCCGGTGCCGCAGCTTTCCAGCCTGCTCAGGCGCCTGCAGCGCAAGACCGGCGAGACGCCCGGCCTGCTCGACGGCATCGTCGGCGCGCTCGACGAGGCGCTGATTGCGCTGGATTTGGCGCAGTCGCAGGTCGAGACCGCGATGCGCGCGAGCGAGTTCGATCCGGTGAAGCTGGAGCAAGCAGAGGAGCGGCTGTTTTCGCTGCGCGCAGCCGCCCGCAAGCATGCCGTCGCCGTCGACGATCTGGCAAGACTGCGCGACGGCATGGTGGCCGACCTCGCGGACCTCGACGCCGGCGAGGAGCGCCTGCGGCAGCTCGAGGGAGCCTCGGTGCAGGCGCGCGGCGCCTACGACCGCGCCGCCGAGCGGCTGACCGAATTGCGCCGGGCGGCGGCGCTCGGGCTCCAAAAGGCAGTGATGGCCGAACTGCCGGCGCTCAAGCTCGAGCGGGCCGAATTCATGGTCGAGCTTTCCAGCGAGCCGGGCGAGCGCATGGAGACCGGCGTCGACCGCGTCGAGTTCTGGGTACGAACCAATCCCGGGACGCGGCCGGGGCCGATCATGAAGGTGGCTTCCGGCGGCGAGCTGTCGCGCTTCCTGCTGGCGCTGAAGGTGGCGCTGGCGGACCGCGGCTCGGCGCCGACGCTGGTCTTCGACGAGATCGACACGGGCGTGGGCGGCGCAGTGGCCGACGCCATCGGCCAGCGGCTGGCAAGGCTGGCGCGCAAGGTGCAGGTGCTGTCGGTCACGCACGCGCCTCAGGTGGCCGCGCGCGCCGAAACGCATTTCCTCATCTCGAAAAGCGGCAGCGCCGAGCGGGTCTCGACCGGCGTTGCCGAGATGAACCGCGCCCAGCGCAAGGAAGAGATCGCCCGCATGCTGGCCGGCGCCAGCATCACCGACGAAGCGCGCGCCGCGGCCGAGCGGCTGCTGATGGAGAACGCCGCCGCCGGGTAGGTGAGGGGAACGCGTGCTCCCGCCTCTCCTGACGGGAGAGCCTGCCCGCGCCGCTGGCGCTTGGCGCTTTGATGCTGGTAGATAGCCGGTCCGATCCGCAGCATCCTTCGCGAAGAAAAATGCCCCAGCCGCAAAAGCCCGTCGACGAACTCACACAAGAGGAAGCCGCCTCCGAACTGCAACGGCTGGCTACCGAAATCGCCGCTGCCAACGTTGCCTACCACCAGAAGGATGCGCCGGAGATCACCGATGCCGAATTCGATGCGCTGACGATCCGCAATGCCGAGATCGAGGCGCGTTTTCCGGACCTGGTGCGGGCCGACAGCCCCACCGGCTCGATCGGCGCTCCACCGGCGGAAGGCTTTGCCAAGGTGCGGCACGCGGTGCCGATGCTCAGCCTCGCGAAGGCCTATACCGACCAGGACGTCATCGACTTCATCGAGCGCGGACAGCGGTTTTTTGCGCGCGACAAGGATTTCGACATCGCTTTCACCGCCGAGCCGAAGATCGACGGTCTCTCGGCCTCGCTGCGCTACGAGAACGGCGTGTTCGTGCAGGGCGCGACGCGCGGCGACGGCGTGGTCGGCGAAGACATCACCGCCAACCTGAGGACGATCGCCGACATACCGCACAGGCTGAAAGGCAAGGGCTGGCCCGAGATCATCGAGATTCGCGGCGAGGTCTACATGACCTATGCCGAGTTCGAGGCCCTCAAGCAGCGTTCGGCAGCGGCGGGCGGCCAGGACTACGTCAATCCGCGTAATACCGCGGCCGGCTCGCTGCGCCAGAAGGACCCCTCCGTGACCGCCAGTCGCAACCTGAACTTCCTCGCCTATGCCTGGGGCTACACGACCGAGGATCCGGCGCCGACACAGTATGATGCCGTGCAGAAGATCGGAGACTGGGGTTTCCGGATCAACCCGCTGATGGTGCGCGCAAGGACGGTCGAGGAATTGATCGCGCAATACAGGCTGATCGAGGCGCAGCGCTCGTCTCTCGGCTACGACATCGACGGCGTCGTCTACAAGGTCGACCAGCTCGAATTGCAGCGGCGTTGGGGGTACGTCACCGGCGAGCCGCGCTGGGCGATCGCGCACAAGTTCCCGGCCGAGCAGGCCTCCACCGTATTGCGCCACATCGACATCCAGGTCGGGCGCACCGGCACGCTGGCGCCGGTCGGCCGGCTCGACCCCGTCACCGTCGGCGGCGTCACCGTGGAGAACGTCACGCTGCACAACGAGGACTACATCGCCGGCATCGACAGCAACGGCCTGCCGGTCCGCGGCGACGAGCCGATCGACATCCGCATCGGCGACACGGTGGTCATTCAGCGGGCGGGAGACGTCATACCGCAGATCGTGCGCGTCGTGTTGGAAAAGCGTCCGGCGGGCGCGAAACCCTATCGGTTTCCGGACACCTGCCCGGTCTGCGGCTCGCCCGCGACGCGCGAGGTCAACGAGAAGACCGGCAAGGAGGATTCGCGGCGGCGCTGCACCGGCGAGCTGATCTGTGCGGCGCAGGCGGTGGAGGCGCTTCGCCACTTCGTGTCGCGCGGGGCCATGGACATCGAGGGCTTCGGTGCCGAGAACATCGAGCTTTTCTTCAATGCCGGCCTGCTGAAGACGGCGGCCGACATTTTTACGCTGAAGGATCGGCGCACCGAAGTGCAGCAGGCGCTGTTCGAGCGGCGAGAGGCGCAGGCGAAGGCGCGCGAGGCCGCCAAGGGCACAACCCGCAAGAAGGTGCTTTCGGCCGACGAACGAACCTATGAGGGACTGGACAAGCTGTTCGCCGCCATCGACGCGCGGCGCGAGCCGGAACTCGACCGCTTCATCTTCGCGCTCGGCATCCGCCATGTCGGCGAGACCACCGCCGTGCTGTTGGCGAAAACCTTCTCGACAGTCGAGGAATTCATCCGGGTCGGCGAGGAGACCGCCGCCGCGGACGATCCGCATAGCGTTTTTCCATCGATCAACGGCATTGGCGACACGGTGATCGGCGCGCTGCGCGATTTCTTCGGCAACGAGCGCAACGACGCCGTGCTTGCAGCACTGCTGCAGCAGGTCCGGCCGAAACCGTACATAGTCGAAGTCTCCGCCGGCAGCCCGGTGGCGGGCAAGACCATCGTGTTCACCGGCACGCTGGAAAAAATGTCGCGTTCCGAGGCGAAGACGATGGCCGAGCGGCTCGGCGCCAAGGTCGCCGGCTCGGTCTCGGCCAAGACCGATTTGGTCGTCGCCGGCCCCGGCGCCGGCTCGAAACTGAAGACGGCGTCCGAACTCGGCATCGAGGTGATCGACGAAGACGGCTGGTTCCGGCTGGTCGGACGCTGACCTGAGAATCAGCCCGACTTGGCGAAGGCGAGCGCCGTGCCGAAGGCGCGCGCCGGCGGCAGCACCAGGCGGTTGCCGACCTGCTCCAGCCGGTGTTCGCGCAAGGGATCGAGGCTTTCGCAGGCGATGGTGAGGCCGGCAAGGTGCGGGCCGTCTTCGAAATGCGGAGGCGGCACGCCGAAGGCCGCCGCGAAGCTGTCGGGGTTGCACAGAACGATCCGGCCGGACGGGGTGTCAAAGGTGACGGTGCCGCTTCCCGGGGTGCCGCGGCCACCGACGAAGGCAGCGACATGGTGGGCGATCTGCGCCGCGCGGTCGGCGACGATCCAAACGTCGGCGATCGCCTGCGCGGTGTTGGCATGTTCCAGATATTGCGGCTGCTCGTAGTATTCGGGGCGCAGATGCTGGCAGGCGAAGTGGCCGAACCACGGCGCTTCGGACGTCGAGGTATAGGCCAGCGAGAAGCCGATGGTGATCTCCTCGCCGCCGGGCAGCGCCGCCTTGCGCGAAAAGTCGAAGGGCTCGTAGGTGGTGAGGCCCGCGGCGCTCCATGCCTTGATGTCGGCGCGCGCATTCTGCGTGCCCAGAACCAGCATCGAAAAGCCCTCGTGGCGTGCGAGGTAGTCGCGGTTGAACGCCGAGAACGAAAAATGCCCCGGTTCGTGGTCGACGATGCGTTCGGGATGCGTGACGGCGAGCAGTTCCAGATAGGCGCCATGAAGCTGGATCACCGTGTTGGACGTGCCGAACGGATGCTGGCCGCGCGGGCACAGCGTGAAGCCCAGCGAGCCGTAGAGTTCCCGCATCGCATCGAGGTCGTGTCCGGCCAATACCAGATGGTTGATGGCTTTCATGCCCAGGGCTTTCCGTCAGTGCGGGTTGCGCGCGGCATGATACGGCACATTCGTTCGCGAGCGGTTACGACCCGATACACTGCGCGATCGACCGGCAGGAACTGTCCGCATTTGAACATTGGCTCAAGCGAATTGACGTGACAGGCCGGACCGACCGACCTACATCCCGCGCGAAACGGAAAAGAAGATGGTTGCCGGGGTGATTTCCGAGCGCCCGCGGGCGGGCGAATTCTGGCGTGGGGTACGCGCCTCGATCGCCGTTATCGTCGCGTCGGCGCCGTTCGGGGTGCTGTTCGGCGCGCTTGCGGTGCAGAACGGCCTCGACGTCTGGCAGGCGGTGGCGATGAGCGCCACCATCTATGGCGGCGCCAGCCAGATGGTCGGCATCGAGCTGTTCGACGAGAACGTCGCGCCGTGGGTGATCGTCGCCTCGATCTTCGCGGTCAACTTCCGCCATACGCTTTATTCGGCCGTGATCGGGCGCAACCTGCCGCACTGGTCGTTCCTTCAGAAGGCGATCGGCTTTTTCTTCCTGGTCGACCCGCAGTTCGCCGAGAGCGAACGCAAGGTGGAGCGCGGCGAGACCATCGGCTTTGCCTGGTACATGGGCATGGCGCTGCCGGTCTATGTGTCGTGGCTCTTCGTATCCTGGCTCGGCGCCACCTTCGGCCGGCTGCTTCCCGACGCGCATGCGTTCGGCATCGATTTCCTGCTGCCGATCTATTTCCTCGGCCTCGTCCTCGACTTCCGCGAGCGAGTCTCGTGGCTTCCGGTCGTGCTGGCGAGCGCCATCTGCTCGGTGCTTGCCTTCCTGGTGGTCGGATCGCCATGGCACGTGTCGGCAGGTGCGGCGGCCGGCATCCTGGTCGCGGTCATCCTGGCGCCGACCAAGAAGGAGCCGCAGGACAATGGATAGCAACATCGCCTGGATCATCTTTTTCGGCGCGCTCGCGACCTATGCGTCGCGGGCAGGCGGGCATCTGGTGCTGTCGCGCTTCGAGCGCGTCCATCCGCGCATCGAAGCGGGGCTCGACGCCGTGCCCGCAGCGGTGCTCACCACGCTGTTCGCACCGGCCATGCTTTCAGCGGGTCCGGTCGACCTGCTCGCCATGGTCGTCGCCGGCATCGTCATGCTGCGCACCAACCTGATGACGATGTTCCTGGCTGGCGCCGCAGTGCTGGTCGCGGGGCGCTACCTGGTCGGGTAGGGTTCAGGCGAGCGGCGCGGTTGCCTTTTCCAGCCAGGCCAGCACCTCCCCGTCGAGCATCGGGCCAATCTCGGCGAGCACTCGGGTGTGGTAGGCGTCAAGCCAGTCGCGCTCGGCCGGCGACAACAGGTCGGTGCGGATCAGCCGCCGGTCGAAGGGCACCAGCGTCAGCGTCTCGAAGGCGTGCATGGCGATGTCGCCGCCCTCGATCGGTGTCGCCGGCATCACCAGGATTAGGTTTTCGCAGCGGATGCCGTAGCTGCCTTCCTTGTAATAGCCCGGCTCGTTGGAGAGCATCATGCCGGCGAGCAGCTTTTCGGTGCCGGTCTTGGCAATGCGCTGCGGGCCCTCATGCACCGACAGGAACGCGCCGACGCCGTGGCCGGTGCCATGCGCGTAGTCCAGGCCGCGCTGCCAGAGCGCCAGCCGGGCCACGGCATCGATGTCGCAGCCGCGCGTGCCGGCCGGGAAGCGCAGCATCGAAATGCCCATCATCCCCTTCAGGACCAGCGTGAAGCGCTCGCGCATCTCCTCGGTCGGCCGGCCGATCGCCACGGTGCGCGTAATGTCGGTGGTGCCGTCCTGGTATTGCGCGCCGGAGTCGAGCAGGAACAGTTCGCCGTCGGCAAAGCGCCGGTTGGTGGCAGTCGTCACGCGGTAGTGTATGATCGCGCCGTTCGGGCCGGCGCCGGAAATGGTGTCGAAGGAGACGTCGCGCAGCGGCATCTGCGTCTCCTCGCCGATGCGCCGGCGCTGGCCTTCGAGCTGCATGACCGCGGTGATCTCGTCCAGCGTCTCGACCGGCTGCGCGTCGAGCCAGGCCAGAAAGCGCGCCAGTGCCGCGCCGTCGCGACGGTGCGCCGCGCGCGATCCGGCGATCTCGGCGGCGTTCTTAGTCGCACGGGGCAGGCGGGCCGGATCCGTCGCCTCGACGACCGTGCCGCCCGCGGCCTCGACCACCAAACGCAGGCGTTCGGGTGCGAGCTGCGGGTCGAGCGATATTTTTGCGCCCGCCGCGAGCGTGGAGAGGGTTGATTCCAGTGCCGAGGGCGGAAGCAGTTCGGCGAGTTGCGTCAAATAGGCTTCCGTGCGCATCGGCAGCTTGCGCTTGTCGACGAACAGCCGGTGGTTGCCGTCCGCGCCGATGATGGCGAAGGCCAGCATCAGCGGCGTGTGCGGCACGTCGCTGCCGCGAATGTTGAACGCCCAGGCGATCGACGACGGGTCGGTCAGCACGGCATGCGAGGCGCCGGATTCGCCGACCGCGGCAGCCAGACGAGCCAGCTTTTCGCGCGCAAGCTCGCCGGCGAGCGCGTTGGGCTGGATCTCGACCTTGCCAAGCGGCGGCGCGGGGCGGTCGGCCCAGACCGCGTCGACCGGATTATTGTCGACGGCTACGATCTCTACGCCCGACTTGGCGCCTGCACGGCGCAGTGTGGCGACCTCGGAAATGGTGTGCAGCCACGGGTCGAAGCCGACGCGCGCACCCTTGCCCAGGTTCTTCTCGATCCACTTGGCCGGCGGGTTGTCCACCAGGCTTTCGAAGCCGAACACGACAGGATCGGCCTGCTGGCGAACCTGCAGCGTGTAGCGCCCGTCGACGAAGATCAAAGCGCGTTGCGCGAGCACCAGCGCCGCGCCCGCCGAGCCGGTGAAGCCGGTCAGCCAGCGCAGCCGCTCCGAGCCCGGCGCGACATACTCGCCCTGGTGCTCGTCGGCGCGCGGCACCAGAAATCCGTCGATGTCGGCGGCGGCAAGCTGCTCGCGCAACGCGGCGACGCGGCCGGCGCCGAGGGACGGATCGCTGGCGGATTCGAAGCTCTGGAACATGGGCGCGGCCTTCGGCGAACTGGATTTTCGGCGGACCCTATCCGCGCCCTCACGACTCCGCAACGCAAACGGGGTGGGCCAGCGAGCCATGCCCGCCGCTCATGGCAACCATGCCGGGTCGCTGCTTTCCCGATAGGTCAGCATGGCTTACCCTCTTTGCCAGTGGAGGATGGGTTGGTGCAATTTGCACCGGAGAACCATCATGGAAAGCCACCCGCCCCGCCAGGGCTTTTTCCGCGGCATCGTACAGGCTTACATCAGGGCGCGCGAACGGCAGGCCGAAAGCTACGTCAACGGTACGCTGCTGATGCTCGACGACGAAACGCTGCGCGCGCATGGCTACGACCGCGCCGAACTGCAGCGCCGCCGCCACGCCGACCATTTCTTCTGAGATTTTCCGCTAGCGCTTCCGGTGTGGCGCCGGCTCAGCGCTGCAGCCAGAGCGTCGCCCAGCCTTCGCGCCTGAGCGTATGGACGTGCCGGAATTTCTGGCCGACATAGGCGGCGAGCACGGCGTTGCGCTGCCCGTCCAAAATCCCCGAAAGCACGATCGACCCGCCCGGCACGAGGTGAGCCGCCATCGCCGGCGCCAGCCGCATCAGAGGCCGCGCCAGGATGTTGGCCACGATCAGGTCGAACGGGCCGCGCGCCGCGAAGGCGGGGTCGTGAAAGCCTACCGCCGTGCGCGTCTCCACCAGGGCCCCGACGTGGTTCAGGCGCGCGTTCTCACGCGCGACCGCCGTGGCGACCGGGTCAATGTCGGTGGCGAGCACCGGGATGTGCGCCAGCCGGGCAAGAGCGATCGCAAGCACGCCGCTGCCAGTGCCGAGGTCGAGCGCGTTGCGAGGATGCTGGCGGCGCGACACCGCAGCGATCAGGTCGAGGCAACCAGACGTCGTACCATGGTGGCCGGTGCCGAAGGCGAGCCCCGCCTCGATCTCGATGGCGATATCGCCAATGCGGCGGCGGTCGCGGTCGTGCGAGCCGTGGATCAGAAAACGCCCGGCGCGAACCGGCTTCAGCCCGTCGAGCGAGGCCTTTACCCAGTCGATGTCCGGCAGGATTTCGCTACCAATCCCCAGGCCCGCGCCGGACAGCGCCTCGGCGAGCCGCGCAACGACCACCTCCGGATCGCCGTCGGCGTAGAGCGACAGTTCGTGGATGTCGGCCGCCTCGTCGATCTCGGTGAGCGCGACCGGGTATGCGTCATCCTCGAAATGCAATTCCACCGTACCGAACAGGCGCTCCGCTTCGGTCTTGCCTGTACGGACGAAATAACGGGTCTGGCCCATTCAGCCGGCCGCCAGGCGCTTCAGCTTGGCGATGGCGGTGTCGGCGGGTTCGCCGTAGGCGATCGTACCCTCGAAGCCGCCCGTCGGATTGAGCAGCAGCACCGACGCCGTATGGTCCATCGTGTAGTCGCCGTCCTGGGTGTCCACCTTCTTCCAGTAGATGTTGTAGGCCTTTGCCATGGCCCAAACCTTATCGGGCGGGCCGCTGATGCCGGTGATGCGGTCGGAAACGTTGCCGACATAGGTCTTCATCGTTTCGGGCGTGTCGCGCTCGGGATCGATGGAGACGAAGTAGGCCTTGATGTCCTTGCCTTCTTCGCCGAGGGTCTTCAGCCAACCGTCCATCTCGAACAGCGTGGTCGGGCAGACCTCCGGGCAATGGGTGAAGCCGAAGAAGACCAGCGTCGGGTGGCCGCGGAACGCGGCCTCGCTGATCGCGGCGCCGTTCTGGTCGACAAGTTCAAACGGCGCGCCATAGGCTTCGACGCCGAGGCGCGTGCGGTACCAGTCGAAGGTGAGCCAGCCGACGCCGGCGGCCAAAAGGACGATTATGCCGACGAGGATGGTGCGCATCATGGGCAGGGTGCGGTCCAGTTTTTGGTGTCAGGCGTCAAAAACACCACGACAGGCCGGATTCTACCGTCGCGATGAAGATTCCCGCTCCGTGATCCAGCCAGGATGCGAAGGCAATGCCCGTCAGGGCCGCCAGTCCGAGCGTCAGGGCGGCGGCTTTCGCCACGGTGGCGGCGGGCAAGGGGGAAGCCTGCTTCATAAGGCACACATATAGCGCGCCGCGAACGGCGAAAAAAGGAGCCAATCGGTCGCTGCCGGGCCGGCTTGCCGCGGCCGTTCCGGAAGTTTAGCCTGTCCTGGCGATGGAGGGATTGATGCCGGCGCGCACTGGATACTCCGCACTTCAGATCGGTCTCCACTGGGCCGTCGCGGCCCTCGTTCTTCTTCAGTTCCTACTCGCCGACGCGATCGAGGAAGCGTGGGACGCTCTACAGGGCGAGGCCGCACCGGCAGAGCCGGCCAACGGCCTTGCGTACGGCCATATCCTCTTCGGCTGGATCATCTTCGTGCTGGTCGCCTGGCGCGTCTGGCTGCGGCTCACTCGCGGTGCGCCGCCGCCGCCGGCCAACGAACCGGCCGTGCTGAAGATGGCCGCGCACGCCACTCACGGCCTGCTCTACCTCCTGCTGCTCGCCCTGCCCCTCTCGGGTTCCGCCGCCTGGTTCTTCGACGTGAAACCGGCGGCCGGCGTGCATGTGATCGGCAAGACGGTGCTGCTGGTGCTGGTCGGGCTGCACATCGCCGGCGCGCTCTACCAGCGCTTCGTGCTGCGCTCGGACGTGATGTCGCGAATGTTGTCGCCCGATAAGGGCTGACGCTTGCACCTGGCCGGCGCATCGCCCATCTGGACGGTGCAACCAACCGGAAAGGCTTCTCGATGCGTGCAACTGTTCTGGCCGTCGCCGCCGTGCTTTGCGGCATCGCGCCGGCCGTCGCCGACCAGGTCGGCAAGGTGGGCGTCGACTGGCTCGGCAACGACATCATCGTGGAATCCATCACCGACCCCGGCGTCGAGGGCGTGACCTGCTTCTTCTCCTATTTCGAGCGGGGTCTGGTCGACCGGCTGCAGAAGGGCAACTGGTTCGAGGATCCGTCGGATTCGGCGATCTCCTGTCGCCAGACCGGGCCGATCCGCATCGGCGACATCGACCTGGGCGAAAGCGGCGAGGAGGTGTTCAAGCAGGGCATCAGCCTGATCTGGAAGAAGCAGGTGGTCAATCGCATCTACGACAGCAAGACCGATACGCTGATCTACCTGTCGCATTCGCGCCAGGTGCAAGACGGCTCCGCCAAGATGGCGATCTCTTCGATTCCGCTCTACGGCCAGGACGTGACCTGGGAAAAGGGCAAGCCGCAGTAGCACCCTTGCCGCCGGCGACCTGCCTGGCGTAGACGCGGGGGCATGAGCGAAGCGCCCGCGCCGCGGCCGAAGGACGACGAGCCGCGCATCCACCCGACCGCCGACCTGAAGAACTGCCGGCTCGGCCGCGCGGCGGAGGTGAAGGAGCGCGTCATCCTGCGCGATGTCAGGCTCGGCGATTTTTCCTACATAGAGCGCCACGCCGAGGCGATGCATGCCGACATCGGAAAATTCTGCTCGATCGCCGCCAACACGCGCATCAACGCGGTGGAGCACCCGATCGAGCGGCTGACCACGCACAAGGTGAGCTACCGGCCGAACGAGTATTTTCTCCATCTCGGCGTCGACGACGGCTTTCGCGAGCGCCGGCGAGCGAAGCGCGTCACCATCGGGCACGACGTCTGGATCGGCCATGGCGCGGTGGTGATGCCCGGCGTCACCATCGGCAACGGGGCGGTCATCGGCGCCAACGCGGTGGTGACGAAGGCAGTTGGCGCCTACGAGATTTTCGCCGGCGTGCCGGCAAAAAGGCTGCGCGCGCGGTTTGCGCCGGGCATTGCCGAGCGCATCGAGCGGCTGACCTGGTGGGACTGGCCGGCCGAAAAACTCGCCGCCGCAATTCCCGACATCCAGAGCCTGCCGATCGAGGTGTTTCTCGAAAGGTGGGAGGCCCAGTAGCGGCCTCCCGACCCGGCCCACCTGGTCAGGGGGTGACGGTGAGCTTTTCCGCCATGCCGGCGCGGTAGTGGCCCTTGATGTTGCAGAACACGAGATAGGTGCCCGGCTTCAAAGTGGCCGTGAGTTCGCCGCTGGCGCCCGGCTTGAGGTCGGCGACCTCGCCGAGGCTCTTCAGCTGATCCTCCAGCACGCGGTCCTTCTTCTTGCTGAAGGGGATCTTCTCGTCGGGCGACTTGAGCTTCACCAGCACCATCTCGTGCTCTTCGGTGGCGGCGTCGTTCTTGACCTTCAAGGTAACCTCGCCGGCCTTCACGGTCGCCGGCTCGAGCTTGATGCTCATCGCGCCCCCGCCTTCGCCGCTCTCGGTGACGGCGATCGTGGTGGCGGCGAAGCCGGGCGTGGCGATCGCGGCGATCGCGAGTGCGGCAAGGATTTTTCGCGCCGTGTCGGCGCCGGGAAATGCATGAATCATGGGGGAAGAATCCTCGAAGTTGCGGGCGGTGACGCGGCCGGCCCGATATGGCCGCGCCGGATCACCGCGCAACTGGATGCCCGACCAAGCTGACGACAGCCTGAAAGGCAAGGCTCAACCGCCGGTTCAGCCCGGTGGCATCCTCTCGAAAATCTTCAGCGCAGGGTCCATCCTGTCCCAGCCGTGGCCGCGTTTTGCGTAGGTGACCATCACCGGCTTGAACTGCCCGGGATCGTCAAGACTGCCGGCGTGGATGGCGATGATATCCGGCGCGTCGGGGAAGGTGAGGTAGACCGGCGCGCCGCAGACCGGACAGAAGGCGTGCACCTTTTCCGTGCCGCTGTCGCCGGCGACCCGCCATTCGCCGGCTTTGCCGGTGATGTCCACCTGCGCGCGGTCGCCGAAGGTGAGGTAGGAGGAATGGCCGGTGCCGCTGCGCTTCTGGCAGTCGCGGCACTGGCAATGCAGCTCGGCGATCGGCTCGCCGCGCGCCTCGTAGCGGAGCGCGGCGCAGGCGCAGCCGCCGGCAAATGTCTTGCTCATCGGCCTTCCTTCGCGGGTTCAGGCCGCGGAGCGGGCGCTCTCGACCGGCTTGGCAAAGACGTCGAGCGGCTTGCCGGTCTCGAGGAAGGACTTCAGGCTGGAGAGCACGATCGGCCAGCCGCGCGAAACGTCCGTGGCCATCTTGCTGCCGGCCTCGAGCTCGTCATGGGAGACGGTGAGCTTGACCATGCCGTCATACGGCACGACGTCGAAGGTGACGCGGCTGTGCTTGGCGGGGTCGGAATAGGCGGCTGGGCTAGCCCAGGAGATGACTAGCCGCGAGGGCGGGGTGCACTCGACGACATTGCCCTCGATGCGCGGCGTGCCGTCGGCGGCGACATGCTGCCACTTCGATCCCGGCTGCCAGTCGGAAACGTTGGCGTGCGCCCAATAGCGGCGCGCGAGCTCGGGCCGGGTGACCGCCTCGAATACCTTTTCCGGCGTCGAGGCAATGAACGTCACGTAGACGAAGCTGGTGGTTTGCACGGACATGTTACTCTCCTTCGAGTTCCTTCTTGAGGTCGTGAAGCAGTTCCAGGCGCTGGCGTTCGAACTTTCTCACCCAGCGCTCGTAGACCTCGTGCAGCGGCACGGGGTTGATGAAGTGAAGCTTTTCGCGGCCGCGCCACACCGCTGAGACGAGGTTGGCCGCCTCCAGGATGCCGAGATGCTGCGTGGTCGACTGTCGGGCCATGTCGAGGTGCTCGCAGAGCTCGCCCAGCGTCTGGCCGTTCTTCTCGCACAGAAGGTCGAGCAGCCTGCGACGCGTCGGGTCACCCAGCGCCTTGAAAACCTTGTCGGCATCCATCGTCCTTGCCCAATCGGTGAGGAACAATATGCAGGCATTTACCTGCATGTCAAGCGAGGGATCGTCTGGCGTGCGATGGGCGCATTGAGCGAGGCTTTTCGTGGTGCGCTGGTTCCCGTGGCCGTCGGCAGCGGTTTGTGATTTGACGCGACATCCGGTGCGGGCAGGGCTGGACGGGCGCTGGGGAAGGGCGCAGGGGACAGTTTACTTTTTTCCGCTTGCGCCAGCCTCTCGACTGCCGGAGCATTTCTGCGGAAAGAAAGTAAACTGTCCCCGGAGGTGCCTTTTTGCCGCGCCTTGCTAGAATAGTCGTCCCGGGTTGTCCTCATCACGTCACCCAACGCGGAAACCGGCGCGCGCCGGTTTTCTTCGGACCGGAAGACTACCGCTTCTACAAACGGCTGCTGGCGGAAGCTGCGGAAAAGGCCGCGGCCGAGGTCTGGGCGTACTGTCTGATGCCGAACCACGTTCACCTGATCCTGGTGCCGTCAGGTCCGGACGGGCTGCGTGCCACGCTGGCAGAAACGCATCGGCGCTACACGACCTTCATCAACCAGCGCTACGGCTGGACCGGACATCTGTGGCAAGGGCGGTTCGGATCGGTGCCGATGGACGAGGACCATCTCGCCGGCGCGATCAGCTATGTGTCGCTCAACCCGGTGCGCGCACGGCTGGTGCGACAGGCCGAGGACTGGGAATGGTCGATCCTGGGGGCGCATCTTGCCGCGCGCGATGACGGGCTGGTGCGTGTCGCACGCGTGCTGGATCGGTATCCGAACTTCGCCGACATGCTGGAGATCGAACCGACCGGTGTCGAGATGAATGCGCTGCGCAAGGCCGAGACCAGCGGACGGCCGCTAGGGAGCAAGGAGTGGCTGGAACGGCTTGGCGTGACGGGGGAGAAGCGCGGCCGGAAGGCGAGATAAGGAAGGAGAAGTGCAGGGGACAGAGGCGGAAAGGCGCAGGGGACAGTTTACTTTTTTCCGCCCGCGCCTGTTCTCGATAGCTGGAGCTTTTCTGCGGAAAGAAAGTAAACTGTCCCCGGCAACAACCCTCACACCCCCCTGACAAAACTCTCCAGCACCTTCTTCTGCCCGGCGCGGTCGAAATCGATGGTGAGCTTGTTGCCCTCGATCGCCGAAACATTGCCGTTGCCGAATTTCTGGTGGAACACGCGGTCTCCGACCTTGAAGGCCGAGGGCGTGTCGGCCACCGATTTTGCTACCAGCTCGCCCTCGATGGTGCGGCCTTTTACGGAGCCGCGGCCGGCGCCGTAGCCGGAATCCGGCTCGCCATAGCCGATCCGTTCCACCGCGTGGCCCGAGCGCGTGCCCCAGTTGCGGTCGGTCGCCTCGGTGCGGTTGGCTTGAGCACGCTGCCAGCCCGGCGTCGCGTAGGTGTTCGAAAAGCTCGCGACATCGTCGAAGCGCGAGGCGCCGTAGGGGTTGCGGCGCCCGCCGAAATTGCCTCCGCCGCCGCCATAGCCGCCGAAAGATTGGCCCTCGTCCGACACCTCGACATGGTCCTCGGGCAGCTCGTCGAGGAAGCGCGAGGGGATGGTCGACTGCCACAGGCCGTGGATGCGCCGGTTCGACACGAACCAGAGGTGGAGGTTCTTCTTTGCCCGCGTCAGCCCGACATAAGCGAGGCGCCGCTCCTCCTCGAGCGCGGCGCGCCCGCCCTCGTCCAGCGCGCGTTGGTTGGGGAACAGGCCTTCCTCCCATCCGGGGAGAAAAACGGTCTCGAACTCCAGCCCCTTGGCCGAATGCAGCGTCATGATCGAGACGGCGTCCATGCCCTCGTTCTGTTCGGCGTCCATGACCAGCGCCACATGCTCGAGGAAGGAGCGCAAGCTCTCGTATTCTTCCATCGAGCGGATCAGCTCCTTGAGGTTGTCGAGCCTGCCCGGCGCCTCTGCCGAGCGGTCGTTCTTCCACATCTCGGTGTAGCCGCTCTCCTCCAGGATGGTCTCGGCGAGCTCGGTGTGGGGCGTGGACTCCAGCGCCTCCTGCCAGCGGGAAAAATTGGCGCACACTTCGCGAAGGGCCGCGCGGGGCTTCGGCTTCAGCTCGTCGCTCTCGGCCAGCCGCTCGGCCGCCGCCAGCATCGGGATTTTCAGCGCGCGCGCCGTGTGGTGGATCTGGGCGATCGCGGCTTCGCCCAGCCCGCGCTTCGGCACGTTGACGATGCGCTCGAAGGCGAGGTCGTCGGCGCCCTGCGCGACGACGCGGAAATAGGCCAGCGCATCGCGGATTTCCTGGCGCTCGTAGAAACGCGGGCCGCCGATGACGCGGTAGTTGAGGCCGAGCGTGACGAAGCGGTCCTCGAATTCGCGCATCTGGAAGGACGCGCGCACGAGGATCGCCATGTCGTTGAGCAGGTGGCCGCGGCGTTGCAGCTGCTCGATGGTCTCGCCGACGGCACGCGCCTCCTCCTCCGAATCCCAGCCGGCGTGCAGGATCACCTTGGCGTCGTCCGGGTTGGGATAGTCGGTGAACAGCGTCTTTCCGAGCCGCCCCTCATTGTGGGCGATGAGGTGGGAGGCCGCGCCGAGGATATGCGCGGTGGAGCGATAGTTGCGCTCCAGCCGGATGACGGTGGCGCCCGGAAAATCCTTCTCGAAGCGCAGGATGTTGTCCACCTCCGCCCCGCGCCAGCCGTAGATCGACTGGTCGTCGTCGCCGACGCAGCAGATGTTGACTCTTGTTTCGCTCACGCTGTCGCCGCTGACGCGGCTTCGCTCCGCGGGGGCGGCCTGACCGGCCGACGCCCGGTCGGGCTTGCGGCCTTCGGCCGGCGATTGGCCAATCTCCCCCGCAAGGGGGGAGATTGGCAGCTTCGGCCGCTGCGCGAGCAGCCTCAGCCACATGTACTGCGCGGTGTTGGTGTCCTGGTACTCGTCGACGAGGATGTACTTGAAGCGGCGGTGGTAGTCGGCGAGCACGTCCGGGTGGCCGCGCAGGATGCGGATCGGATGGCAGAGAAGGTCGCCGAAATCGCAGGCGTTGAGTGTGGCCAGCCGCTCCTGGTAGGCCCGGTAGAGCTCGCGGCCCTTGCCGTTGCCGAAGGAGCGCGCGTCGCCCTCGGGGATTTCCGAAGGAGCCAGCCCCTTGTTCTTCCAGCTGTCGATCATCTGCGCGAACTGGCGGGCCGGCCAGCGCTTGTCGTCGAGGTTTTCGGCCTGGATGAGCTGGCGGATGAGGCGGACCTGGTCATCGGTGTCCAGAATGGTGAAGTCGGAGCGCAGGCCGGCCAGTTCGGCATGGCGGCGCAGGAGCTTCACGCCGATCGAATGGAAGGTGCCGAGCCAGGGCATGCCTTCCACCGCCTCGCCGACCAGCACGCCGATGCGGTTCTTCATCTCGCGCGCCGCCTTGTTGGTGAAGGTGACGGCCAGAATCTGCGACGGCCACGCCTTACCGGTGGCGAGAATGTGGGCGATGCGGGTGGTGAGCACGCGCGTCTTGCCGGTGCCGGCGCCGGCGAGCACCAGCACCGGGCCCTCGGTGGTCTCCACCGCCAGCCGCTGCTCGGGGTTCAGCCCGGCAAGATAGTCCGGCGCGCGGCTCTGCCGGGCGGCCATCGCACGCGCCGCCAGCCCGGAGGCCCCAGGCGCCGGCGCGGCAGCCGGTCGCGGCGCCGGATCGGGATCCTCGTCGAAGAAGGGAACGTCGTCGGGTCTGCCGGCCATGCGTCCGAATGTAGTGATTCGGACGGGAAAGGCCAGAAGCGTTGCCGTTTTGTACGCGGGTTAGGCCACGCCGGGTCGGCGCATGGCCGACCCGAGCCGTCAGGTGTCGTCGCGTTCGGTCTTCAGGTTCACCACTACGCGGCGGTTCTGCACGACGCAGGCGCGTTCGCTGCACTCGCGCACCTCGCGGGCGTTGCCGTAGGCACGCACCCACATGCGGTTGCTGGCGACGCCGGCGGCGGCAAGATAGGCCATCACCGCTTCGCCGCGCTGCTTGGACAGCGCGACGTTCTTGGATTCGCCGCCCGGATCGTCGGCAAAGCCCTGTACTTTCACCAGCCAGCGCGGATTTGCCTGAAGCCAGGCCGCCTGCTTGTCGAGCGTCGCCTTGGCGACCGAGTCCAGCGCCGCCGAGCCGGAGGTGAAATAGATGCGGCGGCCGACATTGAGGATAAAATCCTGTTCGGTACCCGGCTTGACGTTCTCGAAGCCGGGGGCCGGGTCGTTGGTCTGGCCGCTGTAGACCGCCACAGCCTCGGGCTTGGCGTCGTCCATCGACGTGGAAGTGCAGGCCGACAGGGCCAGAAGCGTGGCAGCGAGCGGCAGCCACCGCGAGAAAGCGATGCGGAGCGTCATGCGTTGCTGCTCACTGCGCGGAGGCCACGGGAGCGGCGTCGGCCTGGTCGGGCGGCGGCGCCTGGTCGGCAATATGCGGCAGGACCTGCACCGCCGTGCCGATCGGGGCACGCTGGTAGAGGTCGATCGCGTCCTCGTTGAACATGCGGATGCAGCCCGACGATGCGTCCTTGCCGATGCTCCACGGCTCGAGCGTGCCGTGGAAGCGGTAGCCGGTGTCGACACCGTCGCGGTGCAGGTACATCGCGCGCGGGCCAAGGGGGTTCTTCGGCGAGCCGCCGGCGACGAATTCAGGCAGCTCCGGATGGCGCTCGCGCATCTCCGGGGGCGGGGTCCACTTCGGCCACAGCGTCTTGGCGTCGATGCTGGCGCGGCCGTACCACTTGAAGCCCTCACGCCCGACGCCGACGCCGTAGCGAATGGCCGTCTTGTTCTCCATGATCAGATAGAGGAAGTGGTGGCGCGTATCGACGACGATGGTTCCCACCGGCTCGCTGCTGAAATACTTGACGACCTGGCGGTGCCACTTCTTGTCGATCTTGGCGAAATTGGTGGCCCGGAAGGTGACGCCATTGTCCACCAAGGTGCCGGCGAAATAGGAACTCGCCTGGGCGAAGGCCTTGCCGCCACCAAGCGCGGCGGCTGCCAAGGAAAAACTTCCGAGCAGGAGATCCCTGCGGCTGAAGGTCATAGGACTGATTCCCCACTCTCCGATTTGCCGCATCATAATCCAGACTGCGTCGGCTTCCAATGCCACCCCCGCAGCTTCCACCATGTGCTTCACATGCGCTTTTCACGCAGCGTTGAATGGAAATTTTGCGCGGCCGCAATAGGTTGCGCGGTAGGCAAAAGTAGGAGGAAACTCATGGAACGGCCGAAGATCACGCAGGCGATGATCGACGCCTACGACGAGTACACGCATCTAACGCTCGACCGCCGCGGCTTCATGGAGAAGCTGACGAAGCTGGCCGGCTCCGGCGCGGCAGCCGCCGCGATCGCGCCGATGCTGGCAGCCAATTCGGCGCAGGCCGCGGTCGTGGCGGAAGACGACGCCAGGGTCGTGGCGACCGACATCACCTATGCGGGCGACGGCGGCGAGATGAAAGGCTACCTGGTCGTGCCTGCCGGCAACCCGGGCAAGCTGCCGGCGGTCATCGTGATCCACGAAAATCGCGGGCTCAACGCGCACATCAAGGACGTGGCGAGGCGCTTCGCGCTCGAAGGCTTCGTGGCGCTGGCGCCGGACTTCCTGTCGCCGCTCGGCGGCACGCCGGCCGACGAGGAGAAGGCGCGCGAGATGTTCGGCCAGCTCGATCCGGCAAAGACCGCCGCGAACGGCGTGGCGACGGTGGCGTTCCTGGCCACCAACGAGGCGACCAACGGCAAGGTGGGAGCGGTCGGCTTCTGCTGGGGCGGCGGCACGGTCGGCGACATCGCGGTGGCGGCGCCGGATCTCGACGCGGCGGTGGTCTATTACGGCCGTCAACCGAAGAGCGAGGACGTCGCCAAGATCAAGGCGCCGATGCTGTTCAACTATGCCGGCATGGACGATCGCATCAATGCCGGCATCGACGCCATGAAGGCCGCGCTCGAGGGGGCCGGCAAGGAGTTCACGATCTACGTCTATGAAGGCGCGCAGCACGCCTTCAACAACGACACGTCCGAGGCGCGCTACAACAAGCAGGCGGCCGACACGGCCTGGGGTCGCACGGTCGCGTTCTTCAAGGAAAAGCTCGGCTGACAGGCGCGGTTGCGTCGCCCGGCGGCGTGCGCAAGATCACGTCGCCCAAAAGGCGCGATAGCTCGGCGCCAGAGTGAAGCCGACGGGCAGTACCGACTCCGGCGGGGGGCGGCGCACGCCCTCCTGCAGGTAGCGCAGCGCCGCGAGCAGGCCGTTCATGGTGTAGGGCTTGGCGATGACGCCGACGGCGCCGGCGAAGTTTTCCGGAACGCGCTTCGGGTTGGCGGTCATGAACACCACCATCGAGCGCTTGTGCTCGGAGATGTAGCGCGCGATCTCCACGCCGGTCGGGCCGTCGGTCAGGTGGACGTCGACGAAGGCGATGTCGGCATCGACGCTGTCAATCAGGTCGCGGGCCTCGTCGTAGCAGGTGGCCCAGCCGGCGACGCCATGCCCCGCTTCGTGGACAAGTTCTTCCAATTCCATCGCCAAGAGTGCCTCATCCTCGATGATCAGCACCTTGAGGGGTTCCAGACTTTCACTCATTGAAGTCGACCGTCCTTCTGCTGCAGCGGCAGCCTGACGTTGACGCGCGTGCCGGGCGATCCCTCGCTCCAGGTGATCACTGCCCTTAGCTGGCGCGCCAGCGAACGCAGGAGCCGCATTCCGAACGACGTGTCGTTGCCGGCCGGTGGCATGCCGCGACCGTCGTCCCAAACCTCGATGTCGTAGTGGCCGTCCACGCGGGCGATCCGTACGCCGAGCGTGCCGGAGGCGTCGCCGTTGGTGGCGTCGCCATAGGCGTGCTTCAGCGCATTGGTGACGAGTTCGTTCACCACCAACGCCACAGGGGTCGCCTGCTCGGCCGGGATAACCATGCGTTCGAGCTCGAACTGCCCTATGATGTGCGGGCGGCCCGAGGCTGCGAGCAGGTCGGTCACCAGGTCGCGGACGAAGTCGGCGACATCGAACTTGCCGACGTCCTTGGACTGGTAGAGGCGCCGATGCACCGTGCTCAACGCCTCGATGCGCTCCAGCATGTCGTGAAGCGAACGGCGGACGCCCTCGTCGGGTATCGCGCGGCTCTGCATCAGGATCAGCGACGAGATCATCTGCAGGTTATTCTTCACCCGGTGGTCGACTTCGTGCATCAGCATCTGCTGCGCCTCGAGCGCCGCTTGCAGTTCGCGCGTGCGTTCGTTGACGGCCTGTTCAAAACTGTCCTTCTCTGCCGAGGCGCGATGCTCGGAGTCCTTGCGGTCGGTGACGTCGAGCTGTGAGGCGAAATAGAACTGCAGATCGCCGGCCTCGTTGTAGACCGGGCTGATGTAGAGCGCGTTCCAGAAGTGCGAGCCGTCCTTGCGATAGTTGAGGATGTCGATATTGATGTCCTCGCCTCCGCCGAGGCACTCGCGTATCTGGCGCACCGCGGCCGGATCGGTGTCCGGGCCCTGCAGGAAGCGGCAGTTCCGGCCGAGGATTTCGTCGCGGCGATAGCCGGTCAGGCGCAGGAACGCCGCGTTGGCGAACACGATGGGATTGTCCAACTGCTTGGGGTCGGTGACGATCATCGACATGCGTGTCGCGCGGATCGCGGCCGCGAACGGATCACCCTTGCCGTGCTCGGCGTGAAGCCGGTGGGTCATATGCCAGTCGTCTCCGGCTTCCCTTGGCGCCTTCCAGTCCATGCTGGCCCTTCGAACCGTTGTTTCGGAATGGCGTAACGAAAGAGGCGCCGAAAGGTTTCATCGGGCGAGCAGTGTGGCGGGCAGTGGAATGGTGCTGGCGAGAGCAATGGCAAAGGCAAGGCGCAACCGGCCGGGCTGCGTTGAAGTCGAACCACAGTTTAGCAACAATACGGTCGTCTGTGCCCGAAAATAATCTTCCGCACAGGCTAATAAAGATCTTGCCGCTGCTTCTCAGCCGGAACGGCCGGTCCTGCGCAGGCGGGCGTTGCGCAACACGCGCCGCGCAAGAATCAGGTTGAAGGGTATCGGCAACCTGTCGCGTTCGGCGCGATAGAGCAGGTCGTCGATGTCCTTCAGCCAGCGCCAGAAATCATAGTCGCTGAGGCGCTCGTCGGCGGCGAGGCGCCGCGCCATCTTCTGCAAATCCGCCATCCCCATGTCCTCGGCTCGAGCGCCGGGGCGAATCGTCCCGGCGCAGCCCCGTCCGCCACGGGCCACGTTGGGCGGGTGCGGCGGCGATCGCAACAACCCTTCGTTAACGATCCCCGTAAACCATTTGGTAAGGTTAACGGCCGGTTTACGCCTTGCGGCGGATGCCGATCGAGCGGCCGGCCCGCTCCGGGCGCGGGAGTGCTGCGTGTGCTGCCCGCAGGTTCTGGATGCCGGCCAGGATGTCGTCCGGGAAGGGCGCGACCTTCGGGCCGGTCATGTCGATATGGAGCGACAGCGTCTCCGAGGTCGCGGCCAGCCAGCCGTCGACATGGCGGATCTCCTGGTAGGCGTGCAGGCGCTTGTCGTCATGGTCGAGCAACTGGAAGCTGACCAGCACGCGATCGCCGAGATGGAGCTCGCGCACGTAGCAGACGTGGATCTCGGCCGTGTAGACGGTGAGCCGGCGGCTTTTGACGTAGTCGATCCCGATGCCCATCACGTCGAAGGCGACATCCGAGCCGCGGTCGAAGACGACGTTGTAGTAGGCCATGTTGAGGTGGCCGTTGTAATCGATCCAAGCCTTCTCGATCTCGATCGGCGGCGACACGATGGGGGCAGGCTGCATATGGCACTCCGGGCGGGTGGTCGGCGGGCTGGACAAAGCCGGCGGGCCGGCACAATACGGATGCGTAATGCGCCGGCAAGTGCCGCGCCGGCCAATCCGCGGAGGAAAACATGGCATTGAGCGACCTGGTGCCGGTGTCGCGCAACGAGGCCGGCATCGCCACGGTCCTCGGCATCCTGAAGCAGCGTCTAGGCGAGCGCTTCCAGACCGGCGAAGCCATCCGCGGCCAGCATGCCCACACCACCTCCTACATTCCGCCGCAGCCGCCGGACGGCGTCGCCTACGCGGAATCGACACAGGAAGTGCAGGACATCGTGCGCGTCTGCGCCGAGCATCGCGTGCCGATCATCCCCTTCGGCGTCGGCACCTCGCTGGAGGGCCATGTGAATGCGCCGGGCGGGGGCATCTCGCTGGACATGTCGCGCATGAACAGGGTGCTGGCGGTACATGCGGACGACCTCGACTGTACGGTCGAGCCTGGAGTCACGCGGCAGGAACTCAACAGCTATCTGCGCGACACCGGCCTGTTCTTTCCGATCGACCCCGGCGCCAACGCCAGCCTGGGCGGCATGGCCGCGACCCGCGCCTCCGGTACCAACGCCGTGCGCTACGGCACGATGCGCGAGAACGTGCTGTCGCTGACGGCGGTGATGGCCGACGGCACGGCCGTGACCACCGGCAAGCGCGCGAAGAAATCCTCCGCCGGCTACGACCTGACCCGGCTGCTCGTCGGCTCGGAGGGTACGCTGGGCGTGATCACCGAACTCACGGTCAAGCTCTACGGCATACCGCAGGCGATGTCGGGCGGCGTGTGCCCGTTTCCGAGCGTCGAGGCCGCCTGCCAGGCGGTGATCATCACCATCCAGATGGGCATCCCGGTGGCGCGCATCGAACTGGTCAACCAGCTGCAGATGAAGGCGCTGAAGAGCTACGCCAAGCTCGACTATCCGGAGAGCCCGTGCCTGTTCATGGAGTTCCACGGCAGCGAGGCGAGCGTTTCGGAGCAGGCCGAAAGTTTCGGCGAGATCGCGGCGGAGTTCGGCGGCGGGCCGTTCTTGTGGACGAAGGTGGAGGAGGAGCGGCAAAAGCTCTGGAAGGCGCGGCACGAAGCCTATTTCGCCTCGCATCTCTTGCGTCCCGGAGCGAAGGGCCTTTCGACCGACGTCTGCGTGCCGATTTCGGCGCTTGCCGAATGCATCGCCGAGACCGAGGCGGACATAGCCGAGATGGGCCTGGTGGCGCCGATCGTCGGCCATGTCGGCGACGGAAATTTTCATGTGCTGGCGCTGATGGACGAGAAGGATCCGGCCGAGATCGCGCTGGTGGAAAAATTCGTCGAGCGGCTCAACCTGCGCGCCATCCGCATGGACGGCACCTGCACAGGCGAGCACGGGATCGGGCAGGGCAAGATCGGCTTCCTCGACGCCGAGCTTGGCGCCGGCGTGCCGGTGATGCGCACGATCAAACAGGCGCTCGACCCGCTCAACATCCTCAATCCCGGAAAAATCATGCCTTTGCGGTAAGTTAAGGGAAAAGGCAGGCGAATCTGCCACTATCTGGACATGCTGCTGCCGCTACAGTCGGACCGCAGGCAACTGGACTGACCGGAGAAGAAGGAGCTGGCCCGCCTCTTTGTCCTGATCGGGGGAATTTTCGTGCTGGCGCTCTGCGTGGCGCTGGTGGGGCCGTATTTTGTCGACTGGACCTCCTACCGCGCCGATTTCGAGCGCGAGGCGAGCGCCGTGCTAGGGCGCAAGGTCACGGTGGAAGGCTCGGCGAGTGCGCGCCTGCTGCCGTTCCCGTCGGTGACCTTCACCGACGTCGTCGTGGGCGGCAAGGCCGGCGAACCGGCGATGACGGTCGAGACATTTTCGATGGACGCCGAACTGGCCCCCTTCCTGCGCGGCGAGGTGCTGATCTTCGACATGCGCCTGGTGCGGCCGAAGGCAAGGCTTGAGATCGCCGACGACGGCACCGTCAACTGGATGGTGCGCCCATCGACGCCGTTCGACGCGCGGCAGGTCACGTTGGAAAAGCTGACGATCACCGAAGGACAGGTGGAGATCGCGCGTCCCGGCGGCCGCAACCACGCCATCACCGAGGTCAACGGCACGGTGTCGGCGCGCACGCTGGCCGGACCCTGGCGGGGCGAGGGAACACTGCGCTTCGACGGCATGCTCGCCGCCGTGTCAGCTTCGACCGGCACGCGTGAAGCAGACGGCGCGATTCGGCTTCGCGTTAACGTGGCGCCCAACCGCTGGCCGCTCGGCATCGAGACCGACGGCAATGTCAGCATCCAGAACGGCGCCCCGGTCTATGCCGCGACGTTCCGCGTCAACGAGAAGAAAGCCGAGCCGGCGAGCGTCGGGGCGGGCACCGCCGCGGTCGACCCGGGCTTCCGGCTCAAGGGCGATCTCACGCTCGGCCACGAACGGCTGAAGGTCGACAGCTTCCGCTTCGAGACCGGACCGCTCGACAATCCATACGTCGCCGAAGGCACCGCCGCGCTGGAGATCGGCGCCGAGCCGCGTTTCAGCGTTTCAATGAAGGGCGCGCAGATGCGCTTCGACGAGGCGGTGGCCGGCGACCAGACCGGCGGCGGGCTGATGTTGTCGGAGCGAATCGCGGCGCTGCAGGACGCGCTGGAGGGGCTGCCGCGGCCGACCATTCCCGGCACGATCGAGGTCGACTTGCCGGCGGTGGTGGCCGGCGACACGACGGTACGCGACGTAACGCTTTCTGCCGAGCCGAGCGCAACCGGCTGGTCGCTGAAATCGCTGGCGGCGACTTTGCCCGGCCGCACCCGGCTGGAGGCGAAGGGCGAGCTTGCCGTCGAGGGCACCTTCGGCTTCAACGGTTCGCTGCTGGTCGCCGTCGCACAGCCGTCGGGCTTCGCCGCCTGGGTGGCGCGCGAAGTCGACGACGCGGTGCGCCGGCTACCGGCTGCCGGCTTCAGCGCCAAGGTGCAGGCGACGCGCGACCGCCAGCATTTCTCCGACCTCGAACTGGTGCTGGGCAGTGCGCGCTTCACCGGCGAACTCGACCGCCAGCAAAAGTCCGATAAACGTCCGACCGTGCTGCTGACGCTCGCCGGCGGCGCGCTCGACCTCGACGGGCTGCAGGCCTTCGCATCGCTGTTCGTCAGCGACAGCGGCGCGACCCGCTTCACCGAGCACGACATCGACCTGCAGCTCAAGGCCGGTCCTGTATCCGCTGCCGGACTGTCGGCCGAGACCGTCGACACGGCGCTGAGGCTGCGCGAGCACGCGGTCGAGATCGACCGGCTGTCGATCGGCGGGCTTGCAGGCGCCTCGATCAGCGCAACCGGGACGATCTCCGATTTCCCCGACAGCCCGACCGGGCGGCTCGACGGCACTATCGTGGCGACCGACCTTGCGCCGCTGATCGCGGTGGCGGCGGAGCGCTATCCGCAAATGCCGGTGCTTTCCGGGTTGAAGCGGCGCGCGGCCGCCTATCAGGGCTTGTTCGACAATGCGGAACTCAATCTGATCGCCAGCGCCGCCGACAATGGCGACGGCACCATCGGCCTGGCGGTCAGTGCCAAAGGAGTGGCGGGCGGTACGGAATACGCGGCGACACTGTCGGGCAGCGGGGCCCGCGGCGCGCTGGCGTCAGCCCCGCTGACGGCCGAGCTCTCCGCCAAGAACCCCGACGCAACGGCGCTGCTTGCACTGCTGGGCGTGCCGGTGTCGCCGCTCGGGCTGCTGGGCGCCGGCGAGGCGACGCTCTCGCTGAAGGGCGCGTCCACCGATCTTGCGACGAAGTTCGCGCTCGCCTCGGAAGGTTTTGACGCGGGCTTCGACGGTTCGCTCGCCCTGGCGGGCGAGGGCCTGACGCTGCGCGGCAAGGCAAAACTCAATGCGGAGGACATCGAGCCCTGGCTGCTGACGGCAGCCATGAGCATGCCCGGCAGCGGGCTCGGCACCTCGGTTCAGCTCGACGCCGACGCCGACTACGGCAACGGCCTCCTGGTACTGAACAGCCTGCAGGGCGCCGTGGGCGAGGGGGCCGTTTCCGGCGACGTCAACCTGACGCTCAAGGATGGCCTGCCGCACGTGACCGGCACGCTGGCGCTCGACGAACTCGACCTCGAGCCTCTGGCCGGCGCGGTCCTGGGTGCCGCCGCGCTGGCGGGCGACGGCGAGGGGCTGTGGCCCGACACGCCGTTTGCCCCGGCGCAGACCCTGCCGTTTACCGCCGAGCTCGACCTGACCAGCGGCGAGATCGGTGCCGGGCCGCTGGCGGCGATCTACGACGCTTCGCTCTCGTTGCGGCTCGACGGCGACGGACTTGGCGTCAGCAACCTCAAGGGCAATCTCGACGGCGGCACGGTTTCCGGGCTCTTCAACCTGAAGAACACCGAAGGTACCGGCCTGCTCTCCGCCCAGCTCAAGCTGGATGGCGCGCAACTGACCGCGCTGGCGCCGGCCAGCCGGCTCGGCGGCCGCGGCGATTTTTCGGCCGAGGTTTCGGGGAGCGGCAAGTCGGTCGGCGGGCTGGTGACCTCGCTCGCCGGCTCCGGTACCGCCAGGCTGACGGGGCTGGAGATCCCCGGCCTCAATCAGGACGCCTTCGCCGGCTTAATCGCCGACGCCGATCGCGCCGGCCGCGACATCGACGCTGCCAAGGTCTCGGCATTCGCGCCGGCTCTTGCGGCCGCCGGTCGCTTCCCGGCCGGCGACGCCGAGATCGCCTACACCGTCGCGGGCGGCGTGCTGCGCGCCCCGGCGACCAGTTTTCCGGGCGAGGGCGCGACGGTGACGACCGACCTGCGCATCGACATCGCCACCGGCGAGATGGGTGCCGAGGGCAACATCGCCTGGAAGCCGGGCGACGAGGCGCTGACAGGATCGGAGCCGGTGATGCGCTTTTCGCTCGCGGGTCCGCTGGGTGCGCCGGCGGCGAAATTCGACACCGAGCCGCTGGCGCAGTTCCTCACGCAGCGCGCGCTGGAGATCGAGCAGGCGCGGGTCGACGCCATGCAAACCTCGCTGCTGGAAAAGCAGCGGCTGCGTCGCGAGGTCCGCTACTATGCCGCGCTGCAGGACGAACGGCGGCGGCTGGCGGACGAGGCGCGCCGCGCGGAGGAGGAGCGCCTGCGGGCCGAGGAGGAGCGCCAGCGCGCGGAGGCCGAAGCCAGGGCGAAGGCAGAAGCCGAGGCGCGCGCCAAAGCCGAGGCCGAGGCGAAGGCCAAGCTGGAGGCGGAAGAAAAAGCCAAGGCCGACGCCGAAGCAAAGCAGCGGGCCGAGGAGCAGAAGCGCATCGACAGGCAGCGAGAGATCGACGATGCCAAGCGCCGCGAGGAAGAGGCGCAGCGCCTGCTCGACGAGGCCGACGCCGCCGAGGCCGAATGGCAGCGCCAGCAGGATGCCGAGCGCGCCGCGACCGACCGGCAGGCGAGACGCCAGAGGGATGCCGACCGCGCAGCCCGCGCCAGCGAGGCCGACAACCATCCCGTCCCGCCGGCCGATGTTGGCAAGCCAGCGCCCGGCCGAAAGATCTTCGACCCGTTCTCGCTCGACGGTTTTTTGAAGTCGCTGCAGTAGAAGCGGGCGGCAAGACCGGCGCGGCCGGGGCGAGGCTCGCGTTCTGGTCGATCAGCGGGCGGCTTGGGCTTTAAGTTCCACCAGAACGAATACCCGAAGCGCCGAGGACAGGTTGGTCTCGCGCGCTCGCTTTTCGTCGACCTCGGCGATCAGGGCCGCGAGCGCCAGGCCACGGCTGCGCGCGATTTCGGCAAGTTCGTCGAAGAACGGCTGCTCGAGCGAGATGCTGGTGCGGTGACCGCGAATGCTGACGGAGCGCTTGGCGACCAGGCTCAATCGCCGGCGTCCGGCTTGTCGCGGCGATGACCGTCAAGGAAGGAGATCGCCTTTTCCCGGTGCACCGTTTCGACCTGCTTCTCGGATTTGGTTCGGCCGTGCAGCGCCCGTGACGCGTCGGCTTCCTTCGCGCGGGTTTCGCGTTCCTTGCGCTTGCGGGCCGTGCGAAGGTTGACGATTTCGCCCATGGCTATTTCTTGCGGAATGCGTCCAGCGAAACGACATCGGCGCCGGCCTTGCCATCGCCGCTCTCGCTCGCCGGGGCCGGTTTTGGCTCCGCCCGCGGCTTGGTGGGCTCGGCCTTCTTGGCGGGGGCTGGCACTTTTGCCGCCGTGTCGGCCTTGCGCACAACCGGCGCCGGCTTCGATTCCACCACCACCGGCGCTTCCGCCTTGACGTCGAACTCGAGCTCGAAATTGACCGACGGATCGTAGAAGCCGCGCACTGCGGCGAACGGGATTTCGAGCTTTTCCGGTACGTCCGAGAATGAGAGGCCGACCTCGAAGCCGGTCTCGGTGACCTTCATGTCCCAGTATTGATACTGCAGCACGATCGTCATCTGGTCGGGATAGCGTTCGCGCAGCCGGCTCGAAATGCGCACGCCCGGCGCGCCCGTGACGAAGGTGATGAAGAAGTGGTGGTTGCCGGGCAGGCCGGTGCGCGCGACTTCCTGCAGGACCTTGCGCATCACGCCGCGCAGGGCTTCCTGGGCCAGGATGTCGTAGCGAATGTGATCCTCTGCCATAGCTGCTCGGCTTCCGAGTGACTCGTCAGCACTACCTCTAATGAAGGTTCGTGCCATCGTAAACGGATTTAGGCGTGGGCGGCAATCCGGCGAGGGTGTCCGCCGCGATCAGGCGCGACGGCGGTAGGCGCGCAGGAAGGTGCGTACCGCATTGTCGGCCGAGGCCGCGAGCGCGGCGTCGCTAATCTCGTCGCCCAGCATCATCGCTACCTGCAGGTCGGCATTGATGAGCGCCAGGAACTGGCGCGCCGCGAGGTCGGGATCGTCGAGGTCGAGGTGACCGGCGAGCGCCAGCCGGGCAAACCGCGCGGCGAGCGCCGACCAGACCTGCGCCGGCCCGTTCTCCCGCCATTCGGCGAAGAGCTCGGGATAGCGGTCGCCTTCCGACTGGATGAGCTTGCGCAGGAACTTTCCGTCGCGGTTGCAGACGCAGTTGCGCATCAGCCGGACCGCGAAGGCGGCGAGATCGGCCTGCAGGTCGGTCGGTCTGTCCGGGAAGGTGGCGAGCGTCTCGAACACACCGGCGTTGATGCGCTCGTTGACCTCGCGCACGACGGCCCGGAACAGCTTTTCCTTGTCGCCGTGATGGTTGTAGACGGTCTGGCGCGATACGTTCGCCTGCGCTGCGACCATGTCGATGTTGGCGCCGGCGAACCCCTCCTTGCAGAACACGCAGGCGGCCGCGTCGATGATCGACAGGCGCTTTTCCACGTGGCCGCGATGTCTGCCGGTGTCAGGAGCGAGGTCGGTCGTCATCAAAATTGTAGATATACCTGATTGACTATTTGGACAAGTTCGTCGAAAAACATGGACAAATTTGGTGGGGCGGCTGCCGGAGGAGCGGCCGTGTTCCTGTCATGCCGGGTTAGGCGAAGCGCCGCGACCTTGCGTCAAACCGAAGGTTCCAGCAATGCAGCATAAATTCCTCCGCCTAGCCGTCGTGCTTGGCCTGCTCTCTGCCATCGGCCCCTTCGCCATCGACATGTACCTGCCGGCACTGCCCTCGATCGGGCAGGACCTCGGCGCGAGCACGGCCGCCGTGCAGATGAGCCTGCTGGTCTTTTTCCTGTCGATGGGGCTTGGCCAGATCGTCGTCGGGCCGCTGTCCGATATGTTCGGCCGCCGCGCGCCGCTGCTGGTCAGCCTCGGGCTATTCGTCGTGGGCAGCATCGGCGCCGCGCTCGCGCCGACCATCGGGTGGCTGGTCGCTTTCCGCTTCGTGCAGGGTCTCGGCGCCTGCGCCGGCATGGTGGTGCCGCGCGCGATCGTGCGCGACCTGCATACCGGCACCGAGGCCGCGCGGCTGATGTCGCTGCTGATGCTCGTCTTCAGCGTGTCGCCGATTCTGGCGCCGCTGACCGGTAGCGTCATCATCGAAGAGTTCGGCTGGCGCGCCGTATTCTGGGCGGTCACCGTCGCGGCCCTGATCGCCGTCGTGCTGCTGCTCACCTCGCTGGAGGAAACACGGCCGAGCGCGCAGCGGGCGGAGAGCTCGTTCGGCAGCGCGCTGAAGGGCTACCGGCTGCTGCTTCGCGACCGCAATTTCCTCGGCCTCACCTTCATCGGCGGCTTCGGCATTTCGAGCTTCTTCGTCTACCTGGCGAACTCGTCCTTTGTGCTGATCGACCACTACGGCTTGTCGCCCTCGGTCTACAGTCTGTTCTTCTCGGTCAACGCCGTGGCCTTCATCGGCATGTCGCAGTTCACGGGGCTGCTTTCCGAGCGGTTCGGGCTACGGCGCGTGGTGCGCGTCGCGGTTGCGGGCTACGCGGCGACGATGGTGGTGCTGCTAGCCGTGATGGCAAGCGGGGTGGAAGGGCTTGCGGTGATGGCCTCGCTGCTCTTCGTCGGCTACGGCTTCCTGGGGCTGGTGATCCCGACCACCTCGGTGCTCGCCATGGAAGAACACGGCCGCATCGCAGGCACGGCATCAGCGCTGATGGGCACGCTGCATTTTGCAACCGGCGCGGTCGCGATGGCGGTGGCGGGGTTCTTCTTCGACGGCACGCCGCTGCCCATGATCGCCGGTATCGCGATTTGCGCCGTGGTCGCATTCACCCTCGCGCAACTGACGCTCGGCCGGCGCCGCGGCGAGGCCAGCGTCACGGCGGAGGAAGTGCCGGCGGAGTAGTGCGGCGGAGGCGGATAGCGTACGCGGCCTAGCTTGCTTGTTCCGCCTGCGAGGAACGAAGCGCTCCGGTGCCTACCGAGCCTCGGCAAGCTCTATCTCGATGACCTTGCGCAGTTGAGGCAGCGCGGTTTTGACGGTCTGCCACACGAATCGGGGCGCGACGTCCTCATAGTTGTGCCGGTAGATGTTTCCGGCACCGGCCATTTCGCGCCACTGAATCCCGGGATGTCTTGCCTTCAGGGCATCCGGCAATCGCCGCGACGCCTCGGAGATGATTTCGAGGCATCGGGTGATCGCGTAGATGCGGACGACGTCCTTCTCGAATTCCAGATAGGTCGCTTCGCCGAGAAACTCGTCGGCCAGTTCGATATGCCGTAGAATATCGTTCAGGACGGCGGCCGTGCGATTAGAAGACATGAACCAGGTCTTGCGCCACCGACTGACGCAGGTGCGGCTTGATCGCGTCGCGATCGACAACGTCCACGCGCGACCCGAACAGGCGCGCAATGTGATCCTTCAAGCCCACATAGTCGAATATCGTAAGTTGAGCGGAAGGTTCGAACTCGATCAGAACGTCGACATCGCTTTCCGGGTGATTTTCACCCCGAGCCACAGAGCCAAACAGAGCCGCGTGTCGAACGCCGCGAGCACGAAGCTCCAGCTCGGCAGATCTGAGCGTGGAGATGGCCTGTTCGAGATCCATGGCCAATCATAGCACGCAATCAGCCAATCACTAATACAGACGATGGGATGCGGTATTGGGGAGGAGGAAGTGGAGGCTTCTGTTGCCAGGTGCCTCCGGACCCCGCCTGGAAGTGCTAACCCCCAGGGCTTGATTCGAGACTATCGCGCCGCATTAAGCAGCGAGACGCGCCTCAGCATAGTTGTCGTTGGCAACTATAGGTTTAGCCCGATAACGGCGGTACAATGCCGGGCAAAAGCCAGATCTTTACACCTTCGTCGATCCTATTTCGCCCCCATCACAAGCCGTCGCGCGCGGCGGTTTATGGTGGAGGCGCCGGGTACCGCCCCCGGGTCCGAACGGTTTATTGCATCTGCCGTTTATCGCCATAGTCGGACGAGCCGACACGGCGAATATAGGAACAGCCGGCGAAAAAGGGAAGTGGCCCGCTTGTCTCAACTCAAATGTGGGCAAGGAGATTGCGGGGGTGTGTGGCGACGCCAACTCCCATATATTCCGGGCAGGCTTTCTTCGACGGTTAAAACCCATGCGGCATCTCGAGCAGCAATATCTCGACCTGGTCACCGACATTCTGGAACGCGGCGACCGGCGTATGGACCGCACCGGCGTCGGCACGCTGTCGATCTTCGGCGCAATGGCGCGCTTCGACCTCAGCCGCGGACAGGTGCCGATCCTCACCACCAAGCGCGTCTACTGGAAGACGGCGGTTAAGGAGATGCTCTGGTTCCTCACCGGCAGCACCCGGCTGCGTGGCCTCCTGAAGGAAAACGTGCGCATCTGGAGCGACTGGCCGCTCGACAGATATCGCCGCGCGACCGGCGAACAGATCGGCCAGGACGAGTTCGAGCGCCGCATCCTTGAGGACGACGCGTTCGACGCCGAATGGGGCGACCTCGGGCCGATCTATGGCAAGCAGTGGCGGCGCTGGCTCGGACCCGACGGGCGCGAACATGACCAGATCGCCACCGTGATCGACACGCTGCGCAAGAACCCGTCCAGCCGGCGCATGCTGTTCCACGCCTGGAACGTCGCCGAACTCGACCAGATGGCGCTTCCGCCCTGCCACATGGTCTACCAGTTTCATGTCGCCGGCGGGCGGCTCTCCTGCATGATGAGCCAGCGCTCGGTCGACATTTTGCTCGGCGCGCCGTTCAACTGGGTCGGCACGGTCGCGCTGCAGATGATGATCGCGCAGCAGGCGGGGCTGGAGCTCGGCGACTTCGTCTGGGTCGGCGGAGACGTGCATCTCTACCTCAACCATATCGAGCAGGCGCGCGAGCAGGTTTCGCGCACCCCGCGCGAGGCGCCGACGATGCGCCTGACCCGCAAGGCTGCCAGCATCGACGACTATCGCATCGAGGATTTCGAGGTGAGCGGTTACGCGCCCCACGATGCCATCCGCGCCGCGGTGGCGGTGTAGGCGTTTTGGTGGATATCGTCATCCATGCGGCGGTTGCCGACAACAATGTGATCGGCCGTGAAGGCGGCCTGCCGTGGCGTCTTTCCACCGACATGAAGCGCTTCAAGGCCGGCACCATGGGCAAGCCGGTGGTGATGGGCCGCAAGACCTGGGAGAGCTTTCCGAAGCGCCCGCTGCCCGGCCGGCTCAACATCGTGGTCACGCGCGATCCGGCCTTTCGCGCGGCCGAGGCCGAGGTGGTGCGCTCGCTCGACGACGCATTCGCGCTGGCGCGATTGCGCGGGCGCTGCATGGCCGGCGCCGATGAGATTTGCGTGATCGGCGGCGGCCAGATTTACGCGCAGGCGATGCCGCTGGCCGACCGCCTTGCAATCACGCATGTCCACGCAAGTCCCGACGGCGATACGTTTTTTCCGGCGATTGATCCGCTGATATGGACGGCGGTGTCGAGCGAGGACGTGCCCGCCGGCGAGCGCGATAGCCATGCCACGTGTTTCACCGTGTATGAAAAACGTAATGGCGCGGCCTGACCGGGCACGCTAGAGAGGATTGCGCCGCCAAACCCCGCACGAATCCGGCGATGTGGTGGGCGGTCGCGTTGAAAGCATTGACCCGGCTCCCTATAGAAGGCGGCATGGGAGGGCGCGCTGCCAACTTGCCGCGCGTTCCGGAATCGAAAGGACATGCATGCCCTGGAACAATCAGAGCGGCAGCGGCGGCCCGTGGAGCGGCGGCAACGGCAGCGGTGGCGGAGGTGGCCCGTGGGGCCAGGGTCCGCGCGGGCCGTCCGGCCCGCAAGGCGGACCGCCCGACCTCGAGGCGATCATTCGCCGCGGCCAGGACCGGCTGCGGCAGGCGCTGCCGGGCGGCGGCGGTACCGGCCCCGCACTCGCCGCGCTGGTCGCAATCGCGCTTGTCGCTTTCTGGCTGTTCCAGTCGATCTACACGGTCCAGCCCGATGAACTCGGCGTGGAACTGCGCTTCGGCAAGCCCAAGCAGGAGGTTTCCGGTCCAGGCCTGCACTTCCACTGGTGGCCGGTCGAGACCGTCGAAATCGCGAATACTGCAGAAAAGCTTATCAATATCGGGGACCAGCGCGGCAGCGGGAATTCCGGGCTGATGCTTTCCGGCGACCAGAACATCGTCGACGTGCGCTTCTCGGTCGCCTATTCGGTGAGCGATCCGAACGCCTATCTCTTCAATGTGGCCGACCCCGACGAAATGGTGCGGCAGGTCGCCGAGAGCGCCATGCGCGAGGCCGTCGGCCGCCGCCCGGCGCAGGACATTTTCCGGGACGACCGCCAGGGCATCGCGCAGTCGGTGCGCGAAATCATCCAGACGTCGCTCGACAGTTTCGGAGCCGGCCTCACGGTGAATGCGATTTCGATCGAGGACGCCGCACCGCCGCGCGAGGTCGCCGACGCCTTCGACGAGGTGCAGCGGGCCGAGCAGGACGAGGACCGCTTCGTCGAGGAGAGCAACCAGTATTCCAACCAGAAGCTCGGCCAGGCACGCGGCGAGGCTGCGCAGGTGCGCGAAGAGGCGGCCGCATACAAGAACCGCGTCGTGCAGGAAGCGCAGGGCGAGGCGCAGCGCTTCATCTCCGTCTACGACGAATACGCCAAGGCGCCGGACGTGACGCGCGAGCGCCTCTACCTCGAAACCATGGAGCAGGTGCTGAAGAGTTCCAACAAGGTGATTGTCGAGCAGGGCGGCGGGCAGGGCGTCGTGCCGTATCTGCCGCTGCCCGAGTTGCAGGGCCGTCCCGCCGCACAGGGAGGAGCGAACTGATGGCGAACCGCCTTCCGATCATCGCCGTCATCGTCGCCATCGGCCTGTTCCTGATCTATTCGTCGATCTACGTGGTCAACGAGCGCCAGCAGGCGATCGTGCTGCGCTTCGGCGAGATCGTGGACGTCGAGAAGGAGCCGGGCATCTATTTCAAGGCGCCGTTCTCCTTCTTCGAAGCCGATAACGTCCAGATCATCGACGACCGCATCCTGCGCTTCGACCTTGATAACATCCGCGTCCAGGTTTCAGGCGGCAAGTTCTACGAGGTCGACGCCTTCGTCGCCTTCCGCATCAGCGATCCGCGCGTCTTCAGGCAGGCGGTTTCGGGCAGCGTGCCGCTGGCCGAACAGCGCCTGCGGACCCGCCTCGACGCGGCGCTGCGCCGCGTCTACGGCTTGCGCGGCTTCGAATCCGCGCTGTCGGAAGAGCGGGCCGCGATGATGCGCGAGGTGCGCGACCAATTGCGTCCCGACGCGACTTCGCTCGGCCTTGAAATCGTCGACGTGCGCATCCTGCGCACCGACCTCACCGCCGAGGTGTCGCAGCAGACCTACGACCGCATGAAGGCCGAACGCCTGGCCGAAGCCGAGCGGCTGCGGGCACGCGGCCGCGAGGCGGCGCAGCGTATCCGCGCCCGCGCCGACCGCGAGGTGGTCGAGATCGTCGCCGAGGCGCGCAAGGAAAGCGAGATCCTACGCGGCGAGGGCGAGGCGGAGCGCAATGCCGTGTTCGCCGACGCCTTCAAGCGCGACCCGGGCTTCTTCGAGTTCTACCGCTCAATGAGCGCCTATGAGGCTGCGTTGAAAGACAGCGGCACGACCATGGTGCTGTCGCCGGACTCCGATTTCTTCCGCTACTTCCGCAGCCCGCGCGGCGCGGCCGGGACCCCCGCGGCGGTCGCCCCGGCTGCCGCCGCGCCGGCGCCGGCAGCCTTCGCCACGGAACCGGCGCCTGCCGCTCCGGCTCCTGCCGCAGCTGAAGGTGCGGGTGCCGGCTCGACCGGCGCGGCGCCCGAAGCCTCCGCCGCAGAAACCGCGCCGGCCGCTGCTGCCCCGGCGCAGTAGCGGCGCCGGCGGCGATGGGGGAGTTCTGGGTCGCCTTCGGCCTGCTGCTTGTCGTCGAGGGCCTGCTCTATGGCGGCTTTCCGCAAGCCGCCAAGCGGCTCGCCGAGACCGTGGCGGGCATGCCCGAGACCCAGCTCAGGGTCATCGGCACTGCCTCGATCGCGGCCGGCGTGCTGGTGGTCTGGCTGGCGCGGGGATAACGGAGGTTTTATCCCGGGTGCCGTATCAATAGCCGCAAACACGCCGTATTTCTTGCCAACATGACCGGCCACGGTGCCCCGCTTGCGCCACCGGTTCGACACGCTCCCGGGAGATTCCTGCCATGCTCCGCAACCGTTCGTACGCCACCCTGCGCAAGTGGCTGATCGGCGCCGCCGGCTTCGCGCTGCTGGCTTTGCCCGTTGCGATCGGCGCCGCCAGGGCGCAGGAACAGACGCAGCCGGCTCAGGACCAGGCATCGGCTCTGCTGCAGAGTTCCGCGCCGGTCCATCACGGACCGGAATCGGTCGCCGACCTCGCCGAAGGGCTGCTCGGTGCCGTGGTGAACATCTCGACGTCGCAGACCGTGGCCAACGGCGGCAGCGGCAACCGCGTGCCCGTGCCGCAACTGCCGGAGGGCTCGCCCTTCCAGGATTTTTTTGACGACTTCTTCAAGGATCGCGGCGGCGAGGGCGGCGGGTCCGGCCCGGCCCAGAAGGTTCAGTCGCTCGGTTCAGGCTTCGTCGTCGACGCCGAGAAGGGCATCGTGGTGACCAACAACCACGTGATCGCCGATGCCGACGAGATCGAGGTCAATTTCTCCGACGGCGGCAAGCTCAAGGCGACACTGATCGGCACCGACACCAAGACCGACATCGCGGTGCTCCGGGTCGATCCGGCCGGCAGGAAGCTGACCGCAGTGAAATTCGGCAATTCCGACAGACTGCGCATCGGCGACTGGGTGATGGCGATCGGCAATCCGTTCGGGCTGGGCGGCACGGTCACCGTCGGCATCGTCTCGGCGCGCAACCGCGACATCAATTCCGGCCCCTATGACGACTTCATCCAGACGGACGCCGCGATCAATCGCGGCAATTCCGGCGGCCCGCTGTTCAACATGGACGGCGAGGTTGTGGGCATCAACACCGCGATCATCTCGCCCTCCGGTGGCTCGATCGGCATCGGCTTCTCGATCCCGTCGCAGCTCGCGGCCGGCGTCGTCGACCAGCTGACCCAGTTCGGCGAGACGCGGCGCGGCTGGCTCGGCGTGCGCATCCAGCCCGTCACCGATGACATTGCCGAAAGCCTCGGCATGGCCAAGGCAAAGGGCGCGCTGGTGGCCGGCGTCATAAAGGGCGGACCCGTCGACGACGGCTCGATCCAGCCCGGCGACGTGATCATCAAGTTTGACGGCCACGACGTCGTCGAGATGCGCGACCTGCCGCGCGTGGTGGCGGAAAGTCCCGTCGGCAAGGCGGTCGACGTGCTGGTGGTGCGCAAGGGCGTCGAAACCACCGTCAAGGTCACGCTCGGCCGACTCGAGGACGGCGAAAAGCTGGCCGAGACCGAGGTCAGCAAGGAAGAGAGCGAGCCGGTCGCCACCGCCACGGTGCTGGGCATGACCATCGGCGAACTCGACGACGAGGCGCGCAAGAAGTTCGGCATCGCCGACGACGTGTCGGGCGTGGTGATTACCGAGGTCGAGAAGGATTCGCCCGCCGCCGAACGCGGCATCGCCGCCGGCGAGGTGATCGTGGAGATCGCTCAGGAGTCGGTCGCATCGCCGAAGGACGTGCTCGACCGCGTGAATGCGCTGAAGGATCAGGGGCGCAAGAACGCGCTGCTGATGCTGGCCTCCAAGACCGGGGAGCTGCGCTTCCTGACCGTGCGCACGGACTGATTCCGGAAAACCGGTTAAGTACCGGGGACAGTTTACTTTTTTCCGCCGGATGGTACGGCTGTTTCGGACATTGCGCTGGCGGAAAGAAAGTAAACTGTCCCCCAGCGCCCTGATTCCGGAAAACCGGGCAAGTGCCTGACATCAAATGATAAAGGCGGCTCAGGCCGCCTTTCGCTTTTGCTCCCAGTCGGCCCGTGACATCGCGCAGAGAACATGCCGCAGCAGTTTCGGATGCGAGGGTGGGATGCCCGGATGGTCGAAGTCGCGGCCGGGCTCGCGGCGCATGCCGAGCCGACGCATGACCGCTTCCGAGGCAAGATTGTCGATGACGCAGAACGAGACGACCTCGTCGACGCCTAGCTTTTGGAAGGCGAAATCGAGCCAGGCATTGCCCGCTTCGGTGACGTAGCCCCGGCCCCAGAATTCGGGCGCCAGCCGCCAGCCGATCTCTATGGTGCCCGGCGGAAAGACCGGCTCCATCCTGGTCGGGTGAACCCCGACGAAGCCGATGCAGGCGCCGTCCACGATGCGCTCGGCCGCGCAAAAACCGTAGCCGCGCTCGTCGATGTCGGCGCGAATCCGGTCGAGGAAGGCGTCGCTCTCGGCGCGGTCGCGGCGGAACGGGAAGAAGCGCATCACCCGGTCGTCCGAGTTTATGCGGTGGAACAGGTCCCGGTCGCGCTCATACCAGTTGCGCAGGACGAGCCGCTCGGTGTGCATCGGGATCACGAAACAAATTCCCAGTCGTGATAGCCCTGCAGATAGAGCAGGGCGGTGAGGTCGCCGTGGTCGATGCGGATTCTTGCCGCCGCCGCCACCGAGGGCTTGGCATGGAGCGCGACGCCGGCGCCGGCGAGCCGCAGCATGTCGAGGTCGTTGGCGCCGTCGCCGACGGCGATCGCTTCCGCGGTCGATATTCCGAGCCGGGCGCTGATCGCGGCGAGCGCATCGGCCTTCGCCACACGCCCGAGGATCGGTTCGACCACCTTGCCGGTGAGCCGGCCGCCTTCCGTCAGCAACCGGTTGGCACGGTGCTCGTGGAAGCCCAGTTTCTCGGCGATCGGCCCGGTGAAGGCTTCGAACCCTCCGGAGACCAGCGCCGTCCAGGCGCCGTCGCGGCGCATCGTGGCGACCAGCGCGCGGCCGCCGGAAGCCAGCGTCAGCCGCTGCGCGATCAGGGTGTCGATGACGCCGACATCGAGGCCAGCCAGCAGCGCCACGCGTTCCCGAAGCGCCGGCTCGAAGGCGATTTCGCCGTTCATGGCGCGCTCGGTGATCTTCGCCACCTGCATTTTGATGCCGACGACGTCGGCCAGTTCGTCGATGCATTCCTGGTCGATCATGGTGGAATCCATGTCGGCGATCAGCATCTTCTTGCGCCGTCCTTCCGCCGGCTGGACCACGACGTCGATCGGTTCGCCGGCCAGCATTTCGCGCAGGCCTGCCTCGGCGGCCGCTGCATCGGCGTCGAGCGGAAGCTCCAGATCGCACGCGATTTCCTCGGCCAGCCATTCGAGCGCCCTTGCGCCGACGGTCGCCGCCGCCATATTCGCCAGCGCGGCGGTGAGGCCGTTTTGCGCCGGATGGGCAATCAGCGTGGCGACCAGGGACATCGACGGATCCGAGGGAAGGGAGCGCGCGGGGCGGCTCAGGGACGCGATCCTGATAGCCGGGCCGACCGCCAGCGGCAAGTCGGCGCTGGCGCTTGAGATCGCGCGGCGGACCGGTGGCGTGGTGGTCAACGCCGATTCCATGCAGGTCTATTCGGTGCTGCACGCGCTGACGGCGCGGCCGGGCGTCGAGGATCTGGCGCGCGCGCCGCACCGCCTCTACGGGCATATCTACCCCGCAAACGCCTATTCGACCGGCAACTGGTTGCGCGATGTCGCAGCACTTGCCGATCGCGGCGTGTTCGCAAGGCGGCGGGCGATTTTCGTCGGGGGCACCGGCCTCTACTTTCGCGGACTGACCGAGGGGCTTTCGCAGATGCCGGAAATTCCACCGGCGGTGCGCGAGCGCTGGCGCTACGAACTGCACGAGCACGGTGCGTCGCGGCTTTTTCGCATCCTGTTGAAGGAAGACGCGAAGGCAGCGCTTTCGCTGAGGCAGACAGACGGCCAGCGCATCGTGCGGGCGCTCGAGGTGCTGGAGGTCTCGGGGCGCTCGATCCTCGACTGGCAGGCGGATGGCGGCGAGCCCCTGGTCGACGCGGCCAGCGCCCGGCGCTTCATCATCGAGCCCGACAGGCAGCAGCTTGCGGGGCGTATCGGGGCACGGTTCGAGACGATGGTGGCGTCCGGCGGCCTTGAGGAAGCGCGCGTCATCGCCGTCGTCGCGCCTGACCCGGCGCTGCCGGCGGCGAAGGCGATCGGCGTGCGCGAACTGCAATTGGCGGTTGCAGGCAGCCTCTCGCTCGCCGAGGCCGTGGAACGCGCCAAGATCGCGACGCGCCAATACGCCAAGCGGCAGGCCACGTGGTTTCGGCACCAATGCGGGCCGGAATGGACTAGAATTGCCGGCGGCAACGTCGCGGAGCTGCTGCGGGGGATTGCAATCTGACCCAACGGAAGCTACGCGCCCGGGTTGCGCATCTTAACCATCCGTAAGTTCGCGGATGGCATAGTGCGAAGCGGGCAGGCGAGCCGGGGTTTCATGCGTTTTCACAAGGCGGAATCGGCATTTTTCATTTTCATCGCTGCGATTCTCGCCGCGGCGGCCGCCATCATCTATGCCTACAGCCAACTGCACCAGGCGGGCAATGCCGTGCATCTGCCGGGCGCGCGGATCGACATGATCGCCAACCTGCTGTTTGCGACCGGCGTGCTGCTGGCGACCGCGCTCTTCTTCGGCGCATTCTTCATCTACCCGCTGATCCGTACCCAGGCGCGCGAGGAAGGCAAGCTGCGAGCCATGACGGCGACGTTGAGCGCCCGCTCCGAGACGCTGGAGCAGGCCGCCGTGACCGACGCGCTGACCGGCATGTACAACCGTCGCTATTTCGACGATGCGCTGAAGGAATATCTGGACGAATTCGGCCGGATCTCGCGGCCGGTCGGGCTGATGGTGCTCGACCTCGACCACTTCAAGCAGGTCAACGACACCCACGGCCACGACGTCGGCGACGAGGTCTTGCGCGCGGTCGCCGGCTGCCTGAAGGATCTGACCCGCTATCACGATGTCTCGGCACGCCTGGGCGGCGAGGAATTCGCGGTGCTAGTCCCAAACATGGACGACGGCCAGTTGATGAAGTTCGCCGAGCGCATCCGCAAGGCGATCGCGGCCATGCCGATCCTGTCGGGCAATGTCCGCCTGAAGATCACCACCAGCGTCGGGCTGGCGGTGTGGGACGGGCGCGAGACGGCGGAGAATTTTTATCGTCGGGCGGACAAACAGCTCTATCACGCCAAACGCGCAGGCCGGAACCAAGTCTCGGCCTGAGAACCGGCGGCCGGCGCGACCGGTTTCCTTTCAGCAACGCCAGAAGCGCAGGGGTTCGGGATCTTGACATTCGCATAAGCGAAATTTCCGCGGGTGCCTAAGAAACTCAGAGCGACCCACGACGGATGCCGCCTGGCGATGGGGGGCGCGGGTCGCCGTTGGCTTCGTGGCTAATCGCGCGGAGAAAACGGTCACCTAGACTTCGTTTCCCATAACCGTTGAACTGCGCCGGCGGCTTTCTGGCATAATGCGCCTCAGCGCCAACCCGAGCCTCAACGTCTTCGATCAAGGCATTTTCGATTGCATACGTGCCCCCGAGGACGGATTCGGCGGCAGCGAATGCTGCTTCTCTAATGCGACCCGCATGCATCGGAGACGAGTTTCCGGAAGCGATCCAATAGATTGCCTCAGCGATAAAGGCCATGCCTTCGGAAGCCTTCACGTCTACCGCCCCTAAGCCCTGCCAGTCACACAAGGCATGCGTACATTCGTGGATAAGGTATGCACAATCCTTCTGATTTGACAGCAGAAAATCAGTACTAACATTAAGTATATCGACACTTGAGTGATAAGAGGCGGCAACCCTTTTTTTGAGACTGCCGGAAGCCTGAACCAGCAAAATATTACGATCGAGAATTAATTTAGCTATGTCATCCGTATAACCGGAAGGATAGATTTTAAATTTCCGGTATGCGAAATTTATCCTTGAAATGGCTGGAGCGCGTTTAAGAAAATCATAAACATCAATCTGCAGCGACACACGAGACCCCCCTGCAGCCAAATTTGACTGCATGAGGCGAGAGTATTTCAAGTTTGGCTTGTTGAGAAGCCGCTGCCGCTCGGCGCAGCGGCGGTCCGTTCCACTATCGGCGAGGCGTCTGCCTCAATCCCGCAGCGGCCTGAAGGCCGGACCGCCGCGCGGATGGTTGTCGCGCTCGACCGGACCGGCCGCGCCCGAAAATCGCCGGAACTCCGGCTCGCCCGCCGCGCGTTGAGCGAGAGGCGGCGGGGCGGGATTCTCGACAGCTGTGCGCCGGTAGCCGGGATCGCCCGGCTGGAGCGAGGCGCTCGATTCCATGAGCCCGAAGGTCGGCTGCGGCCGCGGCACGTTGCGCAGGTGCTCGACGATCCGCACGAGGTCGACGTCGCGTCCGTCGCCTGTGCCGCCGATCTCGCCGGCATGGCGCTTGCCCGAACCAGGGATGAGGTTTTTCGGCAGGCGCTCGAACTTCATGCGCATGGTGGCGGCGACGCCCTCGCCGAAGGCGATGCATTCGCGCTGGCCCATGGAGGACAGAAACGAGAGCGTCGAGGCAGAAGAGTCGGCGATAGCCGAACGGATGATCGCCTGGTCCTGCTCGTTGGCAAGCCGCATTGCAAATACCGTCGAGCACTGCGACAGGATGGTCGGGTCAAGCTCGCCGGGACGCTGGGTGACGACGCCGAGGTAGCAGCCGTACTTGCGGCCTTCCTTGGCAATACGCGACAGCGCGTGCCGCGTCGGCGCAAATCCCAGCCTCAGGTCCGCCGGCATGTAGCGGTGCGCTTCCTCGCACAGCACCAGGAGCCGCAGCCGCCCCTCGCTCCAGAGCGCGAGGTCGAAGGCAAGGCGGGCAAGCACCGAGCAGACCGAGTTGACGACTTCCGACGGCAGGCCGGCCATCTCGAAGCAGGTGATCGGGCGTCCGCCATGCGGCACGCGGAAGATGGCGCCGATGGTCTCGTGGATGGTGTCCTCGATCAGGCGCGAGTTGAACATGAAGCGGTAGCGCGGGTCGTTGAGTGCGGACTCCAGCCGCATCTTCAGCGAGCGGTATATCGGGCGGTCGTTCTTGCTTTCCAGCAGGCCCATGCGCTCGTCGATCAGCCGCAGGAGATCCGCGATGCGATAGGGCACCGGTGTGTCGGCCGTCAGCGAGTCGATGCCGCGACGGATCTGGTTGGCGGATCCGGGGTTGCGGTAGAGGTTTTTCGCCGTCGGCACGAGATCGCGCATGAGGTCGACCTCCTCCGGCACCGCTTCACGGCCGCGGAACAGGACCTCGCAGAATTCCTCGAGCCGGAACATCCAGAACGGCAGATCCAGCGAGGCGGTGTCGATGCGCACGCTGTGCTCGGGCAGGGCGGAGGCGAACTCGTTGTGCGGATCAAGGATGAGCACGCGCAGGTCCGGCCGCGCTTCGATCGCCTTGCGCAGAAGCAGCGAAACAGCGCTCGACTTGCCGACGCCGGTGGTGCCGACCACCGCGAAGTGGCGGGTGAGCGTGTCGTCTATGGCGATGCCGGCTTCGATCTCGTCATCCTGCGACAGGCGCCCGATGGTGACCGCGTCGCGGCCGGCAAGGTCGTAGACGGCCTGCAGGTCGTTCTGACGGATGCGGTGCGCGAGCGCGCCGATGTAGGGGTAGCTGGTGATGCCGCGATCGAACGTCGGCTTGCCGTGAGGCGGCATGTCGCGCACCTCGCCAATCAGTTCGACCATGACCTCGATAGCGTTGTTGCCGCTGTGGTTCCAGGCAAGGTCCGACTTGCTGATGTTGTAGACAAGGCCGACGGTGCGCGCCGCGCCGAGGCTGATCGAGATCATCTTGCCGACCGTCCAGACGCGACCGAACTCACCGCCGTCGCCTTCGGCAAATGCGCTGATGGTGGCGCGGGCGCCGTCGCACTGCACCACGTGCCCCAGCACGCGGGCGTCCGGCTGCGCCTTGTCCCGGCGTTCCTGCGCCGTCGTCTCGCCCACGGAAGATGCGCTCCGTTCCAGATACATCAGCAGAATCCCCACAACTACTGGGTTAGGAAGCTACGCGATTGGGGTTAAGTTCGGGTGAGGTCAGATGGTGTAGGGGATGTTAATACAGCTCCGACAATACGAACGGCGCGGGCGGAGAGCGCTCGTGCGAATTCGCCGGTTGACAGCTTCGCCGGCTCGCCTCTATTGTCCGCGCCCATGACGACGGCACTCATTCTCGTAGTAGGACTGCGCATGGGCAAGGCGGGGTAACCGCCGGGCGAAACGCTCCCATGCGCAGCAAACAGGCTCCCTCGGGGGCCTTTTTTATTGCCCAAAACAGGACTAAACGACCTCAAAACGCGAAAAACTCGCGAAAACGACAGACGGGAAGACCGATGAGCAAGCCCAGGGACGATGCAGCCGGCCGCGAGATGACGGGCGCCGAGATGGTGGTGCAGGCGCTAAAGGATAACGACGTCGAGCACCTCTTCGGCTATCCGGGCGGCGCGGTGCTGCCGATCTACGACGAGCTGTTCCAGCAGGACCACGTCGAGCACATACTGGTGCGCCACGAGCAGGGCGCCGGGCACGCGGCCGAAGGCTATGCGCGCTCGACCGGCAAGCCGGGGGTGGTGCTGGTGACGTCCGGGCCGGGCGCCACCAACGTGGTCACCGCGCTGCAGGACGCGCTGATGGATTCCATCCCGCTGGTCTGCCTCACCGGCCAGGTACCCACCTCGCTGATCGGCTCGGACGCCTTCCAGGAGTGCGACACCGTCGGCATCACCCGGCCATGCACCAAGCACAACTGGCTGGTGAAGGACGTCAACGAACTCGCAGCGACGATCCACGAGGCCTTTCACGTCGCGACCACGGGCAGGCCTGGGCCGGTCGTCGTCGACATTCCCAAGGACGTGCAGTTCGCGCGCGGCACCTATGTCTCGCCGCAGGCCGCGCCGCGCATGAGCTACCAGCCGAAGGTCCAGGGCGACCTCGACAAGATCAAGGCGGCGGTGGCGCTGATGGCTTCCGCGAAGAAGCCGATCCTCTACACCGGCGGCGGTGTCATCAACGCCGGTCCCGAAGCGAGCCATTTGCTGCGCGAACTGGTCGACCTGACCGGCTTCCCGATCACCTCGACGCTGATGGGGCTAGGCGCCTATCCGGCGAGCGGTCGCAACTGGGTCGGCATGCTCGGCATGCACGGCAGCTACGAGGCCAACATGGCCATGCACGACTGCGACGTGATGGTGTGCATCGGCGCGCGCTTCGACGACCGCATCACCGGCCGCCTGAACGCCTTCTCGCCCAACTCGCGCAAGATCCACATCGACATCGACCCTTCCTCGCTGAACAAGAACGTGCACACCGAAATAGCGATCATCGGCGATGCCGGGCGGGTTCTGGAGGACATGGTGCGGCTGTGGCGGGCGACCTCCAAGACGGACAAGAAACTGCTCTACCCATGGTGGGAGCAGATCGCCCGCTGGCGCGCGCGCGATTCCTTCGCCTATCGCATGAACAACGACGTCATCATGCCGCAATACGCCATCCAGCGGCTCTACGCGCTGACCAAGGACATGGACACCTACATCACCACCGAGGTCGGCCAGCATCAGATGTGGGCGGCCCAGCATTACGGCTTCGAGAAGCCGAACCGGTGGATGACCTCGGGCGGCCTCGGCACAATGGGCTACGGGCTACCTGCCGCGCTCGGCGTGCAGATCGCGCATCCGGACGCGCTGGTCATCGACATCGCCGGCGATGCCTCCGTGCAGATGACGATGCAGGAGATGTCGACGGCGGTGCAGTACGAGGCGCCGATCAAGATCTTCATCCTCAACAACCAGTACATGGGCATGGTGCGCCAGTGGCAGCAGTTGCTGCACGGCAACCGGCTATCGCACTCCTACACGGAGGCGATGCCGGACTTCGTCAAGCTGGCGGAAGCCTATGGCGGCCACGGCATACGCTGCGAGAAGCCAGGCGACCTCGACGACGCGATCAAGGAGATGATCGCGGTAAAGAAGCCGGTGCTGTTCGACTGCCGCGTCGCCAACCTCGCCAACTGCTTCCCGATGATCCCGTCGGGCAAGGCGCACAACGAGATGCTGCTGCCCGATGAGGCGACCGACGAGGCGGTTGCGAACGCCATCGATGCCAAGGGCAGGGAACTGGTCTGAGGTCATGGCGCAAGGCATGTTCACCCGCGACCAGCTGGAGGCGGCGCACGCGCTGGTGCGTGGGGCCGTTCCCCCGACACCGAGCCATCGCTGGCCGCTGCTCGGCGAACGGCTGGGCGCCGACGTCGTGGTGAAGCACGAGAACCATACGCCGGTCGGCGCCTTCAAGGTGCGCGGCGGCCTGACCTATCTCGACCGGCTTTCGCGCGAAAAACCCGGGGTCAAGGGCGTGATCTCGGCGACGCGCGGCAACCACGGGCAAAGCATAGCGTTCGCCGCCCGGCGCACGGGGCTGACCGCCACGATCGTCGTGCCGCGCGGCAATTCTTCGGAGAAGAACGCCGCCATGCGTGCGCTGGGCGCCGAGCTGATCGAGCATGGCGCCGATTTTCAGGACGCGCGTGAAGAAGCGATGCGGCTTGCGGTGGAGCGCCGGCTCGAAATGGTGCCGTCGTTCCATCGCGATCTTGTCGTGGGCGTCGCGACCTACGCGCTCGAACTGTTTTCGCAGCACGGCGAGCTCGATGTGCTCTATGTGCCGATCGGGCTCGGCTCGGGCATATGCGGCTGCATCCTGGTGCGCGAACTGCTCGGGCTACGCACGGAAATCGTCGGCGTGCAGGCCGATCGCGCCGCCGCCTACGCGCTGTCGTTCGAGGCCGGCCGGCCGATCGCGACCAGTTCCTCCGACACGTTTGCCGATGGCTTGGCGACGCGGGTGCCCGACGAGGACGCACTGGAAATCATCAGGCGCGGTGCCAGCCGGATCGTGCGGCTGAGCGAAGAGGAAGTCGCCGAGGCTGTTCGGATCTACTGGACGGATACCCACAACCTTGCCGAGGGTGCGGGAGCCGCGGCGCTCTCGGCTGCGCTCAAGGAGCGCGAAGCCAACCGCGGCAAGCGGATAGGCCTGGTGCTTTCCGGCGGCAACATCGACCTCGAAGTGTTCCGCGCCAAAGTGTTGCCGGCCGAAGCCGAAGCGACTCGCGAGGCCAGAAGGCGCGCCTCGTGATCCGCCGCGCCGAAGGTCATTCAGAAAACCGAAAACCAGCTCTGTACGAAAGTGTGGCTCAATGAACGCCCAGCTCCAGCCAACCGGCTCCGCCTATTTCATCGCCAAGGAGACCCAGAAGCCGGAGCGGCACACGCTCTCGGTGCTGGTCGACAACGAGCCGGGCGTGCTCGCCCGCGTCATCGGCCTGTTTTCCGGGCGTGGATACAATATCGAAAGCCTGACCGTTTCCGAGACCGAGCACGAAAAGCATCTTTCGCGCATCACCATCGTGACCAGCGGTACGGCGCACGTTCTGGAGCAGATCAAGAGCCAGCTCGAGCGCATCGTGCCGGTGCATCGCGTGGTCGACCTCACGGTCCGGGCGGGCGAGCTCAGCAACGGTACGCCGCTGGAGCGCGAACTGGCGCTGGTGAAGGTGTCCGGCACCGGCGATGCCCGGGTCGAAGCGCTGCGGCTGGCGGAAGCGTTTCGCGCCAAGGTGATCGACGCCAATGTCGAGCACTTCATCTTCGAGATCACCGGCAAGGGCTCGAAGATCGACCAGTTCATCGCCATCATGAAGCCGCTCGGCCTGACGGAAGTCTGCCGCACCGGCGTGGCGGCGATGAACCGCGGCCCGCAAGGGATGTGATTGAAGCATCCGTCGGCCAAGCGTATATACGCGGATATACGCCGGAGCGGATGCCATGACCGAAATCCCGATCGCCAAATGGGGCAACAGCGCCGCCATCCGCCTGCCGAAGGCGGTGATGGAAGAACTCGGCCTGAAAACCGGCCAGAAACTCCAGCTGACGATCAAGGACGGCAAGGGCATCATCGAGCCGGTCCCGGAGGCGGCGCGGCCAAAGAAGATCACGCTGGAGTGGATCATTTCTGAGACCAAGCGGCTTGGCCCCGAGAACATCCCCGAGACGGTCGAGTGGGGGCCTGCCAGAGGCGAAGAGATCATCGACGACGAGTTCTCCCGGGGTGAGATAACGCTCGATGACGTCCTTGCAGGCCGGTGACATTGCGTGGGTGGTGTTCGACCCGGTGGTAGGGACCGAGCAGGGCGGCCGGCGACCGGCGATCGTCCTGACCGACGTCGGGTTCAATGAGCTATATCCGCGCTCGGTCGTCTGTCCCATCACCCGCAACAGGGACCCTTGGCCGACAAAGGTCATCCTGCCGTCCGGAATGCGGACCATCGGCGCGGTTCTGGCGGATCAGCCACAGACACTACACCGCGAAGGACGCAGCTTTCGCTTCATCGAGCATGCGCCTGACGAGGTTCTGGCGGCGGTTCGCTCGGTCGTTGCGGCTGTTCTCGGCCTCAAGGGCTGACTGCGCCCGCAGCTTGCGATTGCGCTGGCACCGCGCCGGGGCTAGGTTCGTGCCATGGCGCACGACCCCGATCACGACCATCACGACAACGAACTCGACCCGATGGCGGCGCGCGTGCGCGCGCTGGAGACCATCCTTGTCCAGAAGGGGCTGATCGACCCGGCCGCGATCGACGTGATCGTCGACACCTACGAGTCCAAGGTCGGCCCGCGCAACGGCGCGAAAGTTGTGGCGAAGGCCTGGACCGAACCGGACTATGCCGACTGGCTGAAACAGGACGCGACGGCCGCGATCGGTTCCCTCGGCTTCACCGGCCGCCAGGGCGAGCACATGCATGCGGTGTTCAACAGCGACGACACGCACAACCTGATCGTCTGCACGCTGTGCTCCTGCTATCCGTGGACGGTGCTCGGCCTGCCGCCGGTTTGGTATAAGGCGCCGCCCTACCGAAGCCGCGCCGTCATCGACCCGCGCGGTGTGCTGGAAGAATTCGGGCTGGCGCTGCCGGCGGAGAAAAAGATCCGTGTCTGGGATTCGACCGCCGAACTGCGCTACCTCGTGGTGCCGCAGCGGCCGGCAGGCACCGATGGTTTCAGCGCCGAACGGCTCGCCGAACTGGTAACGCGCGATGCCATGATCGGCACTGGGCTCGCCAGGGAGCCAGTGGCCCCATGAACGGCCCGCACGATCTCGGCGGCCAGATGGGGCTCGGGCCGGTCGCACCCGAAAAGGACGAGCCTGTCTTCCACGCCGAATGGGAAAAGCGGGCGCTGGGTGTCACGCTGACGGCCGGCGCCATGGGCTACTGGAGCATCGACGAGAGCCGGCACGCGCGCGAGAAGCGGCATCCGGTCGACTACCTTTCCTCCAGCTACTACGAGATATGGATCAAGGGGCTGGAAGCGCTGCTCGAGCGTCACGGCTTCGTGAGCCGGCGAGACCTTGCCGAGGGCAGGGCGGTCGATCCGGCCACCACCCCGAAGCGCGTGCTGAAGGCGGCCGACGTGCCGGCGGTACTTGCCCGCGGCGGTCCGTGCAACCGGCCAGCCACCCAGTCGGCACGCTTCAAGGCCGGCGATCGCATCGTCACCCGCAACTTCAGCCCGACCGGCCATACACGGCTGCCGCGCTATGCGCGCGGCAGGCGCGGCGTGATCGATGCGGTGCACGAGGCGCATGTCTTTCCCGACAGCAATGCGCACGGCGAGGGCGAAAACCCGCAATGGCTCTACACGGTCGTCTTCGACGGCCGCGAGATCTGGGGCGACGACGCCGACCCGACGCTGACCGTGTCGGTCGACGCCTGGGAGAGCTATCTTGAGCCGGCCTGAGCCGGATCGCGACGGGCAGGACGCCGCTGCCACGCCGACCCAACGCGTTCCCGGCATGCCGGGCGAACCAGCGTTCGCCGAGCCGTGGCAGGCGCAGGCTTTCGCGATGGCGGTCGCGCTCCATGAGCGCGGCGTCTTCAGCTGGGGCGAATGGGCGCAGGCGCTGTCGCGCGAAGTGAAGGCGCCGGGCGTGGCCGCCGACGGCAGCGACTATTACGACTGCTGGCTGCGCGCGCTGGAATCGCTGCTGGCCGAACGCAAGCTTGCCCCGACGGCGGAAGTCGACGACCTCGCCGAGGCGTGGGAGCGCGCCGCCCACGCAACACCGCACGGCCAGCCGATCCGGCTGGAGAACGATCCGCTATTGCGCTGACCACGCTCCTCCTCAGAGTTCGGCTGACGGAATGCCGGAACCTCTGAAGGCTCCCGACCTTGTGAAGGCGTGGACGAGTGAGGTGGATGGCGTGACGACGACAGAGCTTGCAGATGCTTATCGCGGCTATATCGCGTGCCTGAATGCGCAGGACTTGTCCCGCCTCGGGCAGTTCGTCGGCGAGGAAGTGGTCCACAATGGCAGCCGGTTCGGGCTGTCCGGCTACCGCGCGATGCTGGAAGGCGATTTTCGCGCGATTCCAGACCTGCGATTCGACATCCGGCTATTGGTTGTCGAGCCGCCGCGCCTGGCGAGCCGCCTGCGCTTCGACTGCACGCCGGTCGGCATGCTGTTCGGACTTCCGGTGAACGGGAGGCGCATCTCGTTCACCGAAAACGTGTTCTACGAGTTCGCAGACGGACGCATCGTCGAGGTTTGGTCCGTCATAGACAAGGCCGCGATCGCAGCGCAGCTCTGAACGAAGCGGGGCTGTTCAGGCGGCCCGGCTTCGCGCTTCGGGGACGGACGCCGGCGATCTCGCCGCTGCCTCGCACACCTCGAGGTGGCGGGCCAGCGCTTCCTTGGACAGCATGGCGCTGATGGTGCAGATGTCGCGACCCTGGAACATCGGCATCTGCTGAAGCTCCCGAAGCCGCTCGAGAAGGGCTGCTCGTGTCATTATTTTTCTCCTTGCCGTTGATGGGTGTCGTCCAGACGGGGCTGACCGCCTCAGGCGGCCTTCACGCTGGCGCTGAGCGGGATTTCGATATCGACCTCCAGGGTCGAGACCTTGTCGCCGCGATCCATCTTGACGTTCACCTTGTCGCGGTCGATCTGCACGTGCTTGGCGATGACCGCGAGGATCTCCTCCCGCAGCACTCCGACCAGATCGGAATGGCCGACCGACGACCGCTCGTGCGCGAGCAGCACCTGCAGGCGCTCGCGCGCCGTCGGAGCAGAGCTCTTCTTGTTGTTGAAAAAGTTGAAGATGTTCATGCCGCCCTCCGTCCGAACAGCTTGCCGAACAGGGTGCGCTTCTCGCCCGGCATGGTGACCGGGACGGCCTCGCCGGCCAGCCGGCGCGCGGCGTCGGTGTAGGCGAGGGCGGGCGCGCTGTTGCCGTCGGCGAGCGTGACCGGCGTGCCGAGGTTGGAGGCGCGCAGCACGTCCATGCTTTCGGGAATGATGCCCAGCAGCGGGATCGACAGGATCTCCAATACGTCGTCGACCTTGAGCATGTCGCCGCGCTGCGCCCGCACCGGGTCGTAGCGGGTGAGCAGCAGGTGCTTTTCCACGCGCTCGCCGCTCTCGGCCTTCTCGGTCTTGGCGTCGAGCAGGCCGATGATGCGATCGGAATCGCGCACCGACGAAACTTCCGGATTGGTGACGATGACCGCCGTGTCGGCGTGCCTCATGGCAAGCGTGGCGCCGCGTTCGATGCCGGCCGGGCTGTCGCAGATGATCCAGTCGAAATGGCGCTTGAGGTCAGCCATGACCCTGGCCACGCCTTCGGTGGTGAGGCTGTCCTTGTCGCGTGTCTGCGAGGCCGGCAGCAGGAAGAGCGTGTCCAGCCGCTTGTCGCGGATCAGCGCCTGCGGCAGCTTGGCGTCGCCCTGGATGACGTTGATCAGATCGTAGACGACCCGGCGCTCCGCGCCCATGACGAGGTCGAGGTTGCGCAGGCCGACGTCAAAATCGACAACGACCGTCTTTTCGTTGCGCTGCGCAAGGGCGGCGCCGAGGGCGGCAGTCGAGGTCGTCTTGCCGACGCCCCCCTTGCCGGATGTCACCACGATAACTTTTCCCATATCGCTCTCCTGTGGTCCGGTCTGCCGCCGGTTCAGCCTAACGGTTCTGCCATGATTGCATCGCCCTCCAGCCAGAACTGGACCGCCTGCCCCCTGAGCTTGCGGTCCATGTCCTCGGCGGTCTTGTAGAGGCCGTCGATCGCCAGAAGCTCGGCCTCGAGCTTGCGGCAGAATATTCGCGCGGCTGTGTTGCCGACGGAGCCGGCGAGCGCGCGGCCGCGCAGCGTGCCGTAGACGTGGATCGAACCGCCGGCGACGACTTCCGCGCCCGACGCGACCGACCCCAAAATGGTGACGTCGCCCTCCGGAAAGATCACGGACTGGCCGGAGCGAACCGGCTCGCGGATGATGATCGACGGCGAGGGACGAACCTGCTGCATGTCCACCGCGATCGGCGCGGCGTCCGCGGGCGCGGCGGGCTGAGTGGCCGGCGCCTGCTCCTTCGCGGGTTCGGCGGCGACCGGCTCGAAATCGGGCGCCGGGCGGCCGCCCTTCATGGCGGGTGGCATGCCGGGGCCGAGCAGCGAGGGACGCGCCCCTTCGATGCCCATGATCCAGACGTTGCGCTCGCCGAGCTTGCGGATCAACTCGGCCAGTTCCGCGCGGTTGGTCTCGGCGTTCTCGACGTCGAGCACGATCGGACGGCCGAGGAAAAAGCCGGCGGAACGGGCGGCGAGATCGTCCAGCCGCGCAAGCCAACCGTCGAACGGCTGCTCCGGCGAGAGCACGAGTGCGAGGAACGAGCGGCCCTTGAGGCGGATGGCGCGGGTATCTGTCAGCACGTCGGTCATCGAGGTTAATTTTCCGTTGCTCAAGGGGTATTGGGCGATGGTTAAGGGATGGTTAACGCGCCTGGCTTGCGCCGGGCTGGCATTAGGATTTGATCGCCGGAAATATTGGGTGACCGGGTTTATGCAGCGCAAGGTTGCGTTGGGGTGATGCCGGGGTGCCGAGTTGGCGTGCTCGACCGCGATTCGACGGGGTGACCGACACATCCGTTGTTTGTCGGCGGAATGTTCCTGTTGTGTTCTGAAATTATATACGCTATGATGAGGTTTACATAACAACTTCACGGCGGCAAAATCGCTATGGTCATACACGTTAAGGATGAGGAGACCGACGCCTTGGTTCGCAAGCTCGCTCGACAGAGGGGCATCGGGATTACGGCGGCGATCAAGGAGGCGGTTCAGGAGGCCCTTGTCGCAGATACGCCGACGACGTCCTTGTGGGAACGAACTGCGGACTTGCGCGAGCAACTGAGTTCCTATTCGAAGACGGGGGAAGTAGCGGACAAAAAATTCTTCGACGAGATGTGGGAGGGGACCTCCGGGGATGTTCGTTGATGCCTCCGCAATGGTTGCAATCCTGGCGCCGGAGGATGACGGCGTGGCGATCGCCACAAGGCTGGAAGCATCACGCGATCCAACGACGACACCCTTGGCAATCTTTGAAACCGTAGTGGCGTTGCGTCGGATTCATGCCGCACCGATCGGCGATGTGTTGGCCATCACTCATGCATTTCTCGAGCGTTCGGGAACAAATGTTGTCGGTATCGACTCGGAACAGCATGTCACCGCCTTGCATGCCTTCGAACGATATGGCCGCGGATCCGGTCATCCCGCGCAGCTCAACTTCGGAGACTGCTTTGCTTATGCCGCCGCGAAACGTCTTGGCCTGCCAATACTTTACAAGGGAAACGATTTCGCGCTGACCGATCTGCGTTGAGACGGCGCAAGAGCGATTGCGCGGCATACCCGAATCCTGCCACTCCAAAAGCATGGAATTCTCTCCACAGCAGGACGAGGCCTTGAAGGCCGTGGCGCGCTGGCTGAAAACCGGCCGGCCGCAGGTTTTTCGCCTGTTTGGCTATGCCGGCACCGGCAAGACGACGCTGGCGCGCCATTTCGCCAGCCATGTCGACGGGCAGGTGCAGTTCGCGGCCTTCACCGGCAAGGCCGCGCAAGTGCTGCGCTCCAAGGGCGCGACCAACGCGCGCACCATCCATTCGCTGATCTACCGGCCGCGCGGCGAGGAGGCGGTGGCGGACGAGGCGACCGGCAAGACGTCGATGTCGCCGATGTTCGCCATCAACCGGCAGAGCCCGGTCGCGCGGGCAAAGCTCATCATCATCGACGAATGCTCGATGGTGGACGAGGAACTCGGCAAGGATCTGATGAGCTTCGGCACACCGATCCTGGTGCTCGGCGATCCCGGCCAGCTGCCGCCGATTTCCGGCGGCGGCTTCTTCACCGAACACGAGCCGGACTATCTGCTGACGGAAATCCACCGGCAGGCGCGCGACAACCCAATCATCCGGCTGGCGCTCGACGTGCGCGAAGGGCGCGAGTTCATGCGCGGCGACTACGGCACCGCGCAGGTTATCGGGCGCGAGGACGTCAACCAGGAACTGGTGCTGAAGGCCGACCAGGTGCTGGTCGGCACCAACCGCACGCGGCGACGGTACAATCAAAGATTGCGCGAGCTGAAGGGATTTTCGGCGGCATTTCCGCAGGCCGGCGACAAGCTGGTTTGCCTGCGCAACGATCCGGCAAAGGGCCTGCTCAACGGCTCGCTGTGGAAGGTGATGACGTCATCGCGCGAGACGACAAAGCCCGGCATAAACCTCCTGGTCTCGCCGGAGGAGGACGATCCGGACCGCGGCGTCGCCAAGATCAAGCTGCTGAAATCCGCCTTCGACGACCCCGATGCCGAAATCCCCTGGCAGCAGAAGAAGCGCTTCGACGATTTCGATTTCGGCTATGCGCTCACCGTGCACAAGGCGCAGGGCTCGCAGTGGAACGACATCGTGCTGTTCGACGAGAGCTGGGCCTTCAAGGAAACCCGCCAGCGCTGGCTCTACACGGCGATCACGCGCGCCGCGGAGCGGCTCACCATCGTGCGCTGAGCCTTGCTACACGTCCTCGGGCAGAGGGCTGCAGCCGATCCAGGCCCATGCCTCCGCTTCGCTCTCAGCGGGGAAATGCCTGAGCTCGACCGGGATCGGTGCGGCAAAGAATCCGGTGAAGGCGGTCGTCCAGTCGGGGTCGCCCACGGCGGCACAGCGGCGCACATGGACGAGCGCCCGCTCGCGGCCGGAATCGATCGTTTCGCGCGACACTTCCGGCCATTCGACGCCGTCGAAATCGACCAGTTTCACCAGCACGTCGACGCGGTCGTGAAGCGCGTATGCTCCCTCAAGCAGACCGTAGAGATTTTCCACGTCCGAGCCTAAGATGCGGCCCACGATCTCGAAGGCGCAGGCATCGGCACGGTCGGTGTCGATGCGACGGATCGCGGGGACGGGTTCAATGGCATTCATCCGAAATTCCTGTGGCGCGGGAAGTCGACAACGGAACGCCGGAGGCACAGGGAAGTTTCTCCGAACGGTCTTCATCGCCTAAAGGCTGACGCGGCGTCCTGCAACGCCAATTGATTTTGCATTGCAGCAAGCGTAGAGCAACGCCGCCCCCGGAGCACGATAGAATGTCCGAAATACCGGCCTCGGCAGACCTTGCGACAAAGGACGCGTCGGAGGAAGCCGTCAAGCCAAAGCACGGCTCCGCCGCCCTGATGCTCGGGGCGCTCGGCGTGGTCTACGGAGACATCGGCACCAGCCCCATCTACGCATTCCGCGAGGCGGTGCACGCGGCCGCCGGCGGCGGCGTGCCGGGGCGCGAACACGTTCTCGGCGTGCTTTCGCTGATCGTGTGGGCGCTGACGGTGATAGTCACCGTCAAATACATCACCTTCGTCACCCGCGCCGACAACCACGGCGAGGGCGGCATCCTGTCGCTGATGGCGCTGGCGCGCGGCAGCGTGTCGCGACGCTCGGGTGCCATCCTGATGCTCGGCATTTTCGGCGCGTCGCTGTTTCTCGGGGATGCCGTCATTACGCCGGCGATCTCGGTGCTGTCGGCGGTGGAAGGCATGGAAGTTGTGACCGCCTCCTTCGAGCCTTATGTCGTTCCGCTAACGCTGCTGATCCTGGCAGCACTTTTCGCGGTGCAGCGGTTTGGTACGGGCAAGGTGGCAACCGTCTTCGGGCCGATCAATGCGGTCTGGTTCGCGGCCATCGCTGCATCAGGGATAAGCCACATCGCGGATGATCCCTCGGTCGCCACTGCGATCAACCCGATCCATGCCCTCAACATCCTGACCATTTCGCCCGGCGTCGCCTTCGTCACCGTCGGTGCGGTATTCCTTGCCGTCACAGGCGCAGAGGCGCTCTATGCCGACCTCGGCCATTTCGGCCGCAAGCCGATCGTTCGGGCCTGGTTGTGGATCGTCTTTCCAAGCCTCCTGCTCAACTATTTCGGCCAGGGCGCCTACGTGCTGGCGCGCGGCGGCCCCGTCGGGCACCCGTTCTTCGAGATGAACGCGAGTTGGGCGCTGTTTCCGATGGTGGTGCTCGCCGCCGCGGCCACCGTGATCGCCAGCCAGGCGGTGATCTCCGGGGCGTTCTCGCTGGTGCGTCAGGCGGTTCAACTGAACATGCTGCCGCGCTTCGAAATCCAGCACACGTCGGAAAAGCAGCACGGCCAGATCTACCTGCCGCGCGTGAACTTTTTGCTCGCGCTGGGTGTCATGCTGCTGGTCGTCGGCTTTCAGGAATCCAGCCAGCTCGCCGCCGCCTACGGCATTTCGGTCACCGGCGACATGCTGGTGGCCACAATCCTGCTCACCATCGTCATGCGGCGGATCTGGAAGTGGCGGCTCTGGGTTGCCGTCAGCACGGGCCTGTGTTTCGGCATCGTCGACCTCGGCTTCCTGTCTGCCAACATCGTGAAGGTTCTGGACGGCGGCTGGGTGTCGATCGCGATCGCCGCGCTGATAATCCTGGTCATGCTGACCTGGGTGCGCGGCTCGCGCTTCCTGTTCGAAAAGACCCGCAAGAACGAGATTCCGCTCGATTTCCTCGCTGCCAGCCTTGCCAAGAAGAAGCCGCCGACAGTGCCCGGAACCGCAGTGTTCCTGACCAGCGATCCGCTCAGCGCGCCGACCGCGCTTATGCACAGCCTGAAGCACTACAAGGTGCTGCACCAGCAGAACGCGATCATCTCGGTGGTCACCGCGTCGGAACCGACCGTGCCTGAAAGCGCGCGCGCAAAGGTGGAACAGATCAACGACCTGTTCGTGCGCGTCACGCTGACGTTTGGCTACATGGAACAGCCGCACATACCACATGCGCTGGCGCTGTGCCGCAAGCAGGGCTGGAAGTTCGACATCATGACGACGTCGTTCTTCCTGTCGCGCCGCTCGCTGAAACCGTCGCCCAATTCGGGCATGCCGCTGTGGCAGGACCGGCTGTTCATCGGGCTGGCGCGCACGGCGTCCGATGCCACCGAATATTTCCAGATCCCGACCGGGCGGGTCGTCGAGATCGGCACCCAGGTCGCCATCTAGGCTCAGCGGAGCGGTCTATTGCCGCTCCGCCGATGGCGAAAAAATCATCCGGCCAGAGCGGCCTTGCTCGCCTCCAGGAATTCGCCGAACGAGCGAAGCTTGCGCCCCGCGAGCCGGGTTGCGTCATCGGTGACCGTCGAGAGGTCGCCGACGCGCGCCGCGGTGTCGAACGAAACCAGGGTCGGGATGATGGCCTCGGGGAGGCCAGCCGCCTTCATGCCGCCGGCGAGCTGCTCCTCGGTGAGGTTGATCACCTGCAGCGGCTTGCCGACGGCCTTGCTGACGAGGGCCGCGACATCCGAGTTGTTGAGCAGTTCTGTGCCCGACAGCGTGTAGGTGGCGCTGCCCGCGGGCGGATTGGCCAGCGCGCCGGCGATCGCCGCGGCGATGTCGTCGCGGGCGATGTAGGCGGTACGGCCTTCGCCGGCGGATGTGTACCACTGGCCCGTCTTGAGGGCATTCGGCAGGCTCATGAACAGGTTCTCCTGGTACCAGTTGTTCCGGAAGATCAGGTAGGGGATGCCGGTCGCCTTGATCGCCTGCTCCGAGCCAAGATGATCCGGGGCGAAGGTCACGCTGGCGGTCTCGGCGTTGGGCATCGAGGTGTAGCCGATGCGCTTCACGCCGGCCTTCGCGGCGGCTGCGACAGCGGCCTTGTGCTGGCGCAGGCGGGTGCCGGCGCCGTCGAGCGCGTCGGTCGAGACGATCAGCACGGTGCCGACGCCGGCGAACGCGCTGTCGAGGCTGGCCGGATCGTTGAAGTCGGCCTTGCGCACGGAAACGCCGCGGGCGGCGAAATCGGCGAGCTTTTCCGGATTGCGGCTGGCGGCGATGATGCGCGCAGGCGTCACGCCCTGGCTTTCCAGGAGGTGGTGGACGATGCGGCCGCCGAGATGACCGGAGGCGCCGGTGACGAGGATGGTGTCGGACATTGCGGGAAATCCCTGTTGCTGGTCTTGCTCTCAAAAAGAGACCAGCACTACATTGTGGATTGCCGGCGTGCCGTAAAGAAGGCAGTTTCGGCGCTCCTGGTACCCTGGAAGGAACCACTCATGGACGCAAAGGTCGTCTCGACCCGTCGCAAGCTCGAGCTCTATCGCGCGGGATCGCCGAACGGCGGGCTGGACAACTGCCCGGTGCGCGGCGTGGTGCAGAAGATCTTCGGCAAATGGAGTCCGCTGCTTTTGATGGCGCTGGCCGAGCGGCCGTACCGCTTCGGCGAGCTGCGCCGACTGATACCCGACATCTCGCAGCGCATGCTCACCGAGACCCTGCGCGACCTGCAGCGGGACGGCTACATCCACCGCGAAGTGTTTCCCACCAAGCCGCCGAGCGTCGAGTACAGCCTGACCGACATGGGTCATTCCATGTTTGCCGCGCTGAACCCGCTGCTCGAATGGGCGGAAACCAACTTCGGGGCCGTGACGTCGGCGCGCGCGGCGTTCGACGAGGGCGACAACGCGCGCGGTTGATCTCGTGCCGCCGCCGTTCGATGGTGACACAGGCGGGGGTCATTCGTGGCGGTGGGCAGTTCGCTCGACATAGCGATCGTGGGTGCTGGGCCGGCGGGGTTGGCCGCGGCGCTCTATCTCGATCGCGCCGGGCATCGGGTGACGCTGTTCGAGCGCTTCGAGCAGCCGGCGCCGCTGGGCTCGGGCCTGATCCTGCAGCCGACCGGGATGAGCGTGCTGGCCGACCTCGGGCTGCTTTCCGCCGCGCTGGCGCTGGGCAGCCGCATCGACCGGCTGCACGGCGCGGATGCGCAAAGCGGGCGCACGGTGCTCGATGTGCGCTACGCAGCGCAGAGGATGGGCCGGTTCGGTCTTGCCATGCATCGCGCGGCGCTGTTCGACGTTCTGTACAAGGCCACGCTTGCGGAAAAAATTGCGATCCGGACGGGCGCGGTCGTGGAGGATGCAGACGCGTCCGCCGACACGATCCGGCTGCTCGGGCCGGGCGGAAAGCCGCTGGGGAGCTTCGACCTTGTCGTCGATGCCTCCGGGTCGCGCTCGAAGCTGCGGCGGCGGGCGAAGACACCCTGCGAACCGCGGCCGCTCGCCTACGGCGCCTATTGGGCATCGCTGCAATGGCGGCCGGGCTTCGACCCGAACGCGCTGCTGCAGCGCTACCGCCGCGCCAGCGTGATGATCGGCGTGTTGCCGATCGGCCGGGTCTCTCCAGGCGGGCCGGATATGGCGGCATTCTTCTGGAGCCTGAAGCCGGCGGACGAGCCGAACGTCCGCGCCGCCGGAATCGAGGCATGGAAGGAGCGTGTCGCCGCCCTTTGGCCGGCCAGCGCTGCGATGACCGAGCAGATCGGCGGCTTCGACGAGATGACGCTCGCGCGCTACGGCCACCATACGCTGGCCGTGCCGGCCGGGCGGCGGCTGGCGATCATCGGCGACGCGGCGCATTCGACCAGCCCGCAACTCGGGCAGGGCGCCAACATGGCCCTGCTCGACGCGGCGGCGCTCTCCTGCGCGCTTGCGCAGGCCACGGACGTCGATGCCGCGCTCGCGGCCTATGTGCGCATGCGCCGCTGGCATGTGCGCATCTTCCAGGCGCTTTCGGCCATGTTCACCCCATTCTACCAGTCCGATTCGGCGCTGCTGCCGTTCGTCCGCGACCGGCTGGTGGCCTTGCTGGCCCGCGTTCCCCCCGGGCCGCAACTGCTTGCCGCCATGGTGGCGGGCACGCTCGTCGACCCGTTCGGCCCGATCGGCATCACCGAAGCGCACTGGCCGTCTCCGGCACCGGCGTGAGCCGCGAGACCGCCGAATTGCGCGCCCGCAGGAATGCGGCCAGGCGTTCGGGATAATCCGCGCCGACCGCGCCGATCACCGACGGGCGTGCGGCGAGCGCCTCGCGCCACGCGACGACGCGCGGCAGGCCGGCGAGGATGCCGAAGTCGGCGATCTCATCGAACACGTCGAAATAGCGGAACACCGGCGCGAATACCGCATCGACCAGCGAAAAGGCCTCGCCGCCGAACCAGTGGCCGTCGCCGCGCCGGGAAAGCTCGGTCTCGACGCGGTCGAACAAAGCTGCCAGGCTTTTGGCCTCGGCGCGCAGGTCGGCTTCCGACGCGGCGGAGTAGAATTTTCCGATGCCGTTCAGGACGGCGGAGCCAAACTCCATGAAGGCGCGGTGGCGGGCGCGCCGCAGCGGATCGGCCGGGTGCAGCGGCGAGGGCTGCGTTTCTTCCAAATACTCAAGGATCACGGCCGACTCGAAGATGACCGTCTCGGCCTCCGACGTGCCGACGCGCAGAAGCGGCACCTTCCCGAGCGGCGAGATTTTTGTGAACCAGCCGGGCTTGTCGGCGAGGTCGACATAGACGCGCTCGAACGGTACGCCTTTTTCCGAGAGCGCGATGGCCGCGCGCTGGACGAAGGGGCAGAGATGGTGGCTGACGAGAGTGAGTGCGGTCATCTCACTCTCCCCAGACATAGTTCACCGCGCCATCCTCGACGCGGGTGGACAGAAACATCAGCTTCGAATTCTTCGGCGCCGGCCCTTTGAGGCGCTCGCCGCTCTCCATGTCGAAGGCCGCGCCGTGCCACTGGCAGACAAGCCTGCCGTCCTGGCAGGCGAGCGGGCCGCCGAAATGCAGGCAGACATTCGCCGCCGCCCGGATGCGTCCGCCGGAGCGGAAGACGTGGACCTCGCGGCCGAAGAAGGGGGCAACCAGCGTGCCCGTCTCGGGGACGTCGGCGACCTTGCAGATTTCGTGTCTCATGGGTTTTGCTCCATCTAAATGCAATTGCATCCATATAGATGCATGTGCATGTAGTGTCAATCTTGATGCAATTGCATTAATTTGATAGGCGGGGAGCATGAGCGGAAAGGATCAACCTTCAGATGCCGCCGTCGGCGCCTGGGCCGAACTGCTGCGCACGGCGCGGCGGCTGACCGAGGCCGTCGAGGACAGGCTGAAGGCGGCGGACCTGCCGCCGCTCGCCTGGTACGACGCGCTGCACGAAGTTGCGCGGGCGCGGCCGGACGGCCTAAGGCCCTATGAGCTGATCGGCCGCATGCTGCTTGCGCAGTACAACGTGTCGCGCCTGCTAGCGCGGCTGGAGGCGGAGGGGCTGGTGGAGCGCCGGCAATCAGTTGACGATGGCCGCGGCCAGGTCGTGCACATCACCGATACGGGGCTGGACCTGAGGCGGCGCATGTGGGCCGTCTACGGGCCGGCTATCGCGACGCTCGCCGGCGAACGCCTGCCCGAAGCCGAGCTCGAGGCGTTGCGCCAGCTGCTTTCCAGGCTGCGCTGACGTCTGTTTGCGGCCGGACGGGCGACCTTCCGTGCTTGGGGGCAAGTTGGCTGTCGGGCGGTCGATGGTCGCAGCAAGTGATTGCAACACAAAAGTCACATAAAATCACAGTTTGCAACATTTTCGCGTTACCCTGCGAGGCTATCTGATTGCCAGCGAGGTTTTTCGAGGGGAGTGTGAAATGTCTGAAGACACCCATTGGCGCAGCCCGAAGCGGGTCACGCTGAACGTTGCGGTGCTCTACACCGCGACCTGCTACGCCAAGGACGATCGCGGGACGGTGGCGAAGGCCAAGGAGGTCCTGGACAATTACAACATTGAGCTGAAGGTTTGGCCCGAGGGCGGCAAGAAGGGCGCCGGCAACATTCTGGAGGATTTCAACGAGCCCATCGCCCACACCAAGGAAGCCTACCAGCGGCTGCGGGCGCGCGTGAACGAACTGATCCGTCGCGGCTCCGGCTTCTCCGTCTGCATGCCGGCCGTTTTCTCGCTGTACGAGCACCGCGGCTACGGCATTACCCCGCCTTTGTTCAAGCTCGTCACTCCCGGCTGCCTGATCGCGCCGACCGGCAACGACGATAAGATGGATCTCGTCCACGAGATCGGCCACGGCGCCGAATGCGACCACATCGTCGGCGACGGTACGGAGGAGCGCGAAAATTTCATGCACGAGGCGAGCGGACGATCGACCATCCGCAAGTCGCAGGTCGAGAAGCTCGTCAAGGCGACGTTTGCGGTCGCCTGAAGCGGGTCGCGATCCTTCGGATTCGCTTCCTCAGCTTCAGGTCTTTGGTTTAGACGCATGTCTTTTTCCGGAAACCGGTTCCCACTTTCGGGAGACATGCGTGGGCCAGTAGCGGGGCGGGGCTCTCACGTCCGCTCTCCCTGGCGCCGGCCCCCGGGCTGTCGCGCCATCGAAGCTCAGCGGAGCGCCGGTCGGCTCCGCTCCGTTGGCGTTTTTCGGGCCCGCTTGCGGCCAGCCAAAGGAGAAAATATCCTTGGGCGGCGCGGGTAGAGCAGGTCCATGGGAAACACCGCCTTAGTCTACGAAAAGTGCTTCGATTCCGGCAACCTGTCGCAGGCATTCGTCGACGGGTTCTGGAGCTATCCCTTCGACGGCAAGCAGGCCTTCTACGTCACCAGCGTCGAGGACATGGTGAACAAGGTCAGCAATTACGCCTTCACAAAGAAGGTGCTGTTCGATTCCGTCATCATCAGCGGCCATGGCAGTCCGGGAAACCAGAGCGTGGGCGACGGCGAGGGGTACGACAAGACCGGTAAGCAGAACCTCTCAATCTGGACCTACCAGTTCAACAAGGCGCCGAAGGGCAAGGAGAACGGGCTCGTCGGTGATTCCGACAAGACGCTGGAGGGAATGAGCGGCGCGCTCGCGAGCAACGCGGTCATCACGCTGACCGGTTGCAACGTCGCCATGGGCATGGGCGGCCAGCAGCTCATGAAGATCATCTCGAAGGCGCTCGGCGGACGCAAGGTGCAGGCCGCCACGGGGCTGCAGACCGCATTCATTCCCGGCATGGAAGGCGAGGTGATCGCCTGCGATGCGGATCGTTGCTGGACGGTGACGAAGAATAGCTGGTGGGGCGTGCCCAGCTAGCGACGCGTGGGCGGGCTTGGATCGTTCGCCCGGTTCTCCTGGGCAGTGCGGGCGGGTTTCCCAGATCGCAAGAAATCCCGCTTGCCTTCGGCTTGACGATGGCACATAAGCACGCCGAACCGTAACGTACGGTACGGAAATCTTGCATCCACGATCCGCCCTTGCCAGCGCCGAACCTCCGCCCGTCGCGTCCGCCGACGAGGCGCTGACGGCGCGCCAGCAGGACGTGCTCGACGCGGTGCTGCGGTTGATGGTTGAGGAGGGCGACCAGCTCACCATGACGGCTGTGGCGCGGCGGGCAAGTTGCTCCAAGGAAACGCTCTACAAATGGTTCGGCGACCGCGACGGCCTGCTCTCCGCCACCGTGCGATGGCAGGCGTCAAGAGTGCGCGCCGGCAACTGGGACAGCCAGCGGCTCGACGTCGCGGCTCTGCGCGCCAGCCTCGAGCGCTTCGCCGCCAATTGGCTGACGGTCATTTCATCGAGCACCTCGGTCGCGCTCAACCGGGTCGCGGTGAGCCATGCCGCGTCGGGGACCAGCAATCTTGGCCGCATCGTGCTCGCCAATGGCCGCTTCGCCATCGGCGAGCGGCTGAAGCCGCTGCTTGATGCTGGGCGCGCGGCCGGACTGCTGGCCTTCGCCGATACCGAGGAGGCGTTCCGCACCTTCTTCGGCCTGGTGGGACGCGACGTGCAGATCCGCTTGCTGCTCGGCGACGGTCTGGAGCTTTCAGGCGATGCGATTGCGCGCGATGCGGCGCGCGCAACAGACCAGTTCTTTGCACTCTACGGGGCTCCGCACGCCTCGAAGGACGCAACGGAAGTTCAAGTCTCGATTCAACTCAAGGAAGGAAACGACTGAAATGCGTGTCTATTACGATCGCGACGCCGATCTGAACCTGATCAAGGGCAAGAAGGTTGCCATCATCGGCTATGGCAGCCAGGGACGCGCGCATGCGCTCAACCTGAAGGAGTCCGGCGTGAAGGAAATCGCGATCGGCCTGAAGGCCGGCTCGGCGACCGCCAAGAAGGTCGAGGCCGACGGGCTGAAGGTGATGTCGGTTGCCGACGCCGCCAAGTGGGCCGACCTGATGATGATGGCGACCCCCGACGAGCTGCAGGCCGACATCTATCGCAACGAGATAGCCCCCAACATCAGAGACGGGGCCGCGATCGCCTTCGCCCACGGCCTCAACGTGCATTTCGGCCTGATCGAGCCGAAGTCGACCGTCGACGTGCTGATGGTGGCGCCGAAGGGGCCGGGCCACACCGTGCGCGGCGAATACCAGAAGGGCGGCGGCGTGCCGTGCCTGGTCGCGGTGCATCAGGACCCGTCCGGCAACGCGCTCGATCTCGGCCTCTCCTACGCCTGCGGCGTCGGCGGCGGCCGCTCTGGCATCATCGAGACCAACTTCAAGGAAGAGTGCGAGACCGACCTGTTCGGCGAGCAGGTGGTGCTATGCGGGGGCCTGGTCGAACTGATCCGCGCCGGCTTCGAGACGCTGGTGGAAGCCGGCTACGCGCCGGAGATGGCCTATTTCGAGTGCCTGCACGAGGTGAAGCTGATCGTCGACCTCATCTACGAGGGCGGCATCGCCAACATGAACTACTCGATCTCCAACACGGCGGAATGGGGCGAGTACGTCTCGGGACCGCGCATCATCACCGCCGACACCAAGGCCGAGATGAAGCGCATCCTGAAGGACATCCAGACCGGCAAGTTCACCTCAGAGTGGATGCAGGAGTACCGGTCGGGCCTCGCCCGCTTCAAGGGCATCCGCCGCATGAACGATTCTCACCAGATCGAGCAGGTCGGCGAAAAATTGCGCGGCATGATGCCTTGGATCGCCAAGAACAAGCTGGTGGACAAGACCAAGAACTGACAGGGCTCGAAGATGCAGTGCGGGGGCCTTGGGCCCCCGCAACCACGATCCCCGCAGACCGGCTGCAAGCCGGCTGGTTCAGCGGCTACCCTAAATCGTGACCCGCGCTTCACGCGACCACAGGCGCAGTTGCCGGCATCTTTCGACAAAGCCTTCGACGTCGTCGCCGGAGGCAAGCGCAATGATACCCTCGTCCCTCTCGACGCCGGCCTTGTCCAGGAGCGGCCTTGCCGCCTCCACATGGGCAATGAACTTGCAATGGGCAAACGCGTCGGACACGAAGTCCCGCGCTGCCGGATGCTTCGCCAGCGTCTCGGCGCCCGCCTCGCTGACGATGAGCGCCACGGCGTCGTAGAGCACGGACGGGCCGCCGTCGACTATCTGGTGGGCACCGACATGGGTGCCGTCGGAAGCGGAAACGCCACCGATCCTGGGGGCGATGATCTCCATCGTGGCGCCTTCCGCCGCCAGCGCATCGTGCAGTTTGCCGAGCTGCCTTGCGTCACAGCCGTCCGTCACGAGAACACCGACCTTGCGGCCTGCGAAACTCGACGGTCCATTCTTGAGGATCGACAGCGCATCCGAAACCGGCAGGTCGTCGCGCGTCGGGACGGCGGCGTCCGCCGGCTTCGGCATCCTGGCGATTCCCAGCCTTTCGGCGACGGTGCGCGCCAGCTCGGGGTCGATGTGCACGAGGTGCGAGGTCATCCGCTCGCGGATGGCCGCCGTTTCGACCTTCGATAGCTCGAAGGTCAACGCCATGGCAATATGCTCCTGCTCGACCGGCGTCTGGCTGAGATAGAACTGCCGAGCCTGGCTGTAGTGGTCGGCGAAGCTCGCCGAACGGATCCTGGCCTTGCTGCCATCGCCCGGTTCGGCGAAGGAACGGGCGCCCCTCGTCGAATCCTCCCGGGGGCCCAATCCCCAGGAATTCGGCTGGTAGTTGGCGCGGCCGACAGGGTTGCGTATCGCCATGTGCCCATCTTGCTGGAAATGGTGCATCGGGCATTTCGGCGCGTTGACGGGCAGGTGGGTGAAGTTCGTCGATCCCAGCCTTTTGATCTGCGTGTCGAGGTAGGAAAAGTTGCGCCCCTGAAGCAGCGGGTCGTTGGAAAAGTCGATGCCCGGCGGAACGTTCTGCGTCATGAAGGCCACCTGCTCGGTCTCGGCGAAGAAATTGTCCGGCATGCGGTCAAGGACCAGCCGGCCGACGGGGATGGGCTCGACGAGTTCCTCGGGTATGATCTTGGTCGGATCCAGAATGTCGAAATCGAACGAGTCGGCGAACTCCTGATCGAAAAGCTGAAGCCGTAGTTCCCATTCCGGGAAGTCGCCCGACTGGATGGCGTCCCAAAGGTCGCGGCGATGGAAATCGGGATCCGCGCCGTTGATCTTCACCGCCTCGTTCCAGACGACGGACTGCATGCCAAGCTTTGGCTTCCAGTGGAACTTAACGAAAGTCGATTTGTCGTTCGCGTCGAGCAATCGGAAAGTGTGGACGCCGAACCCCTCCATGAGGCGGAACGAGCGCGGGATAGCCCGATCGGACATGACCCACATGATCATGTGCATCGATTCAGGGGTGAGCGAGATGAAATCCCAGAAATTGTCGTGCGCCGACTGCGCCTGCGGAAAGGCACGGTCCGGCTCTTCCTTCACCGCGTGGACGAGGTCGGGGAACTTGATCGCGTCCTGGATGAAGAAGACCGGAATGTTGTTGCCGACGATGTCCCAGTTGCCCTCCCGCGTGTAGAGTTTGACCGCGAAGCCGCGTACGTCGCGGGCCAGATCGAAGGAACCCTTGGAGCCGGCCACGGTCGAGAACCGCACGAATGCCGGTGTTATCTCGCCTGCGCGCTGGAAGATGTCGGCGCGGGTATATTCGGCCAGTGATTTGTAGGTCTCGAAATATCCATGCGCGCCATAGCCGCGCGCATGCACTACCCGTTCAGGGATGCGCTCGTGGTCGAAATGGAAGATCTTTTCGCGAAAGTGAAAGTCTTCCATCAGGGTCGGGCCGCGCTCGCCCATCCGCAGTGAGTTCTGGTCATCCGCCACGGGCGCTCCCTGGGCGGTTGTCAGGATTTCGGTCGCGCCCTGCGCGTCCTGATGCAACTCGCCGCCATTGCCGCGCGTCAGCTTCTGGTCGTGAACGACCGTATCGCCTGCCTGGCGGCCGGTGCTCCTGATGGATTTCTTCGCCATAGTGGTCCTCGGGATTGGACAGGTTGGTGAGAGCCGGGAATGAAGCCTGGGACGACGATTGGCGTCCCGCCCAAGCTGCGTTCAGGGCGGATGTGCAATCACAGAAGCTCGGTTCGCGGGTAAGGTTCCCGAATTCAGCGCACATTCGCAGGGCTGCCGATGATCCCGAGGTGCAGCACGTGGGCTCATTCAGGCTGGGTCGCGGTGATTTTCGGAAGTCTGAGGCTGCGAGCCCATCCGGGTGACGTGCAACCGGTCTGGCAGGCTGGCCCGATCTCTGGGTCGTGCGGGGCCGAAGGTGTTCGCATCGCTTGATGCCCTTCGCAGTTGCCTTGAAGCGCCAAACCTCGAGCACGGCGATCGATGCCGTGGATCGCCAAGAACAAGCTGGTCGACAAGACGAAGAACTGAGCCGCCGGCCGTCCGGCTTTCGGAAAGACATCAGGCCGTAAAGCCGAACGGCTTCGCGGCCTATTTTTTTCGCGCCTTTGCCGCTTCATCGGCGACTGCGTCCAGGATGATCGCGAGGCCCTTTTCGAAGATGGCCGACAGATTGCCGGGGCCAAGGTGGGGCAAGGTCTCCGCCACCGTCGGGTGCCCGGCCAGGAAATCGGCGTCCGGCAAGCGAAAATCGGCGCGCCGGGCGGCTTCCAGCGTCGCCACCTCGGCAAGGGCTGCGCCGTTCATGAAGTAGCCTTGGATTCGGAAGGCGGCGGCCACGGCCCGCGGCGGCAGGCCGGCACGACGGTAGATGTCGAACGCCCTCTGCAGCACCGGCAGCGTGTCGGCGGTGTTGTAGCGCCGCATGGCAAGCAGCGGGAAGGCGCGCGGATGCCTTTTGGCGATGCCGACATAGCTGCGCGCCACCGCTTCCAGTTCGCCGCGCCAGTCGTCCGACGGCGGAGGAAACTCGACCATGCCGGCGAGCCGGCCGGCGACGAGGTCGAGCAGCGCGTCCTTGCTGGGCACGTAGTGATAGAGAGCCATGGCCTGGACGCCCAGGCGCTTGCCCAGCACCCGCGTCGACAGGTTTTCCAGCCCATCCTCTTCGATCAGCACGAGGGCGGCGTCGACGATCGCCTCGGTCGACAGCTTTGGCTTGTCCGGTGTTTGCGCCATGGCGCACCTTTTCAGTTTACAACGTAAAATCCTATGGCTATTTTACAGTGTAAGGAAGATCGGATCGGGAGGCAATGATGACGCCGTCGCAGATGAGCCGGGAGGCGGAAAACATCGAGATAGAGGCGTGGGCGGATATGATGGCGGCAATGCCGGCCCATGTGGCGGCCGCTTTGCAGGCGGACTGTCGCTTCGTAGGCGGCGCGCTCGCCACTTCGGCGCGCGCGCTGCCGGTGGCCACCTTCAACCGTGTCATCGGGCTGGGGCTCGACGCGCCGGCCGATGCTGCCTCGGTCGCCGCGATCGCAACCCATATCCGCAACGCGGCGGCGCCGGTCGTGCAGGTGCAGGTCGCGCCGTTCGCCGAGCCCGCAGGCATCGACGCCCTGCTCGGCGACGCGGGCTTGCAGCGGGCACCGCAGGTGTGGGCGAAGATGGGGCGGTCGACCGCGGACGCGCCGAAACCGGCGACCGAACTTGTCCTCGAGGCGGCCACGCCGGACAGCGCCACCGAATTCGCCACTGCTGTAACGCTGGGTTTCGGTTTGCCGCCGCTGTTCGTGGACTGGCTCCGGCTGCTGGTCGGGCGCGAACGCTGGAACTGCTACATCGCGCGGCAAGGAAAGGCTGTGGTCGCCGGCGGCGCGATGTATCTGGGAGGGCGAAGCGCGTGGCTGGGCGCCGGGGCAACCATTCCCTCCGCGCGCCGGCTGGGCGCCCAGGGCGCGCTGATTGCCCGGCGCGTCGCCGACGCCGCCGCGGCCGGCAAGACGCATGCGTTTACCGAGACCGGCGTGCTCGACGGCCCCAACCCGTCGCTCGCCAACATGTACCGGAGCGGCTTCGCGCTGATGCACGAGCGCGCCAATTTCGTGTTCGCATGAGGCGTTCGATCAGCGGACCAGCCCGCGCTCGATCAGGCTGTTGGCTGAAGCGACGACGGCCTCTCGGGCCGGCCTGAACTCCATGCCGAAAACCGCGCGGGCGCGTTCATTGGAAATCGTGATGCGCCGACCCAGTTCCGGTGCGATCGTGGCGATGCTGCGGTCGAACAGGCCAAGCATCCGGATGAGGAAATCCGGCGCCTTCCGGGTGGCGATGCGGCGCGCCGGGAAGGCCTCGCGCAGGGCGAGCGCCATCTCCGGGAAAGTCAAGAACCGGTCGGCGCCGATGATGCGCTTGCCGATCGCCGCCGGCGTCTGAAGCGCCGCGACGTGCATGCGTGCTACGTCGCGGATGTCGACCACCGGAAACCCGACATTGGGCAGCGCGGGATCCTTCGCCGCGAGGATGCGCTGCACGACCGCCGCGGAAGTGCCGACGCCGCCGCCGAGCGCGGGACCGAGGACGAAGCCGGGATTGATGGCGGTCAGTTCAATCTGCGGAGCCTGCTCCTCGACGAAGCGCCAAGCGGCCCGTTCGGCAAGCGTCTTCGAGCGGGTGTAGGGCGTCGAGGTGCGGTGGCTCGGATCGCTCCAGTCGCGCTCGTCGTAGATATCGCGCCCGGCGGGCAGGTCGCAGCAAAGGACCGCCGCGGTGGATGACGTCATCACCACGCGGCGGACGCCCGCTTCACGCGCCGCGCGCAACGCGCGAAGCGTGCCGTCCACCGCAGGCCTCACGACCTCCGCCTCGTCGCGCGGCTGGACAAGCGGAAAGGGCGAAGCCGTGTGGATGAGCGCGGACGCACCCGCCAAGGCATCGCCCCAGCCTTCATCACGCTCCAGGTCCAAGGTCACGAAGGACAGCCGCCGTTCGAGATCCGATGCATCCGCCAGATGCGGGGCCAGCGCTTGGGTGATCTCGGGGCCAGCCGGAGCGCGGCGAACGGAGCCGCGCACAATGAAGCCGGCATCCAGCAACTGCGCAATCACGTGCCTCGCGATGTAGCCGGATGCTCCGCTGACCAAAATAATCTCGCCGTTCATTCCCGCACTCCTTCCGTTAATCTTGACGATGTCAAGACCGTCATACGCGTCCGCGGTGTTTTTGGATCGGAGCTGCGTGTGTGCCATTCCGGTACGGTGAAACTGGCACGCAATTCGCCTCGTACCCGTTAGGAAGACAGGGAGACGAGGCATGGATCCCATTTTCGGTCGAGCAAATCCGGTCGAGACGCACGACGAGCGACGCATGGAGCACCGTCGACGCGTCTTCCGTGGCGCGCAGCTACGCTTCAACCGCGGCTACGGCGCGTTCGAATGCGTCATCCGCAACGAATCCGCGAACGGGGCGTGCCTGCAGATCGGCGATAGTTCGGTGGTGCCGGCGCATTTCGAGTTGGTGCTGAACGGCGAGGCGTCGGGACGGATGGCGCATGTGCGCTGGCGGCGGACGGACGCGCTCGGGGTGGAATTCGAACCTCGCGCGGTGCTTGCCGCGTGAGTTGGCCGGGGGGCCAGGGGAGGGGACGGCGCCGCCGGCGACGTCCCCTCCCGCTTGACGGCAGGGCACTGCCGGATCGAAGCGGCGGCGGGCGACGTCAGTCGAACGGAGAATCGCAAGAGCGGCGCGCGCCCTGGTACGGCTGGAAGGTGTTGTCGGAGGCGCGGTACGATCGGTAGCGGTCCTGGCACCAGCCGACGTGGGATTTCAGATCAAGCTGTCCTGATATAGCGGGGTTGCCGTCGATGGATCGCGGCGACACGACCGCGGGTGACCGGTATCGGGGCTGCGCAAGATCGAGGTCGATATAGGCGTCGGGCTGGCGGTAGCCGCTGTCGGGAAGCCGATAGTCGTCGGTGGAACGAAAACGGCTTTGGCCGCGCATGTCGGGACGCAGGTCGCGATAGTAGTCGCGCACGCCCGACCGGCCGGAGGAGCCATAGCCGGCCGGATTGCAGACGCCCTGCACGTTGCAGTCGGGGATCCGGCCTGTTCCGTCGAGGCCGCTCGGAAGCTGGATCACCGGCAGGCCAGGATTGGTGCCGAACAGGGGCGGGTTGAGCAACTGGTCCGCGCCGACAGGCGCCGCCATCGCCGCGGCGATCGCCACGCCTGCCAAAGCAGTTCGCATCGAGGGTAGAACCATGTCGCGCTCCGATGCCGCCAAAGGCGCGGCCGCATATATATGTAGTTGCCCGTCGTCACAGGCGCTACCGCGAACCGGGCGCCCCCGCCGCACCCTTGTATTCCGCCCGCCCGGAGGGCATAGCACGCCCATGTCGCTGCGGCTCGCCACCTTCAACGTCGAGAACCTGATGAACAGGTTCGATTTTTCGGGCTTCCGCAACGAACTCAACCAGGACCGCACGCTAGCGCTTTACGCCATCCAGAACGAAGCCGAGTACAGGCTGCTCGAACAGGCGCGCACGATCGCCCACACCGACGACACGCGGCAGCTGACCGCGCTGGCGATCGCCGACACGCGGGCCGACGTGCTCTGCCTGCAGGAGGTCGACAACATCGAGGCGCTGAAGGCTTTCGAGTACGGCTATCTGTTCAAGATGGTGGGGCAGGGCTACCGCCAGAAATACATGACCGCCGGCAACGACTCGCGCGGCATCGACGTTGCGCTCCTGGTGCGCGACCAGACCGCGCACGGCGAGCCGATCGAGTTCGTGCGCATGACCAGCCACGCCCATGTGACCTTCGAGGAGTTCGGCCTGCACACGCCCGAACTCGCAGCCCTCGGCAACGAGCCGCACGAGCGCATTTTCAGGCGCGACTGTCTGGAGGTCGACCTCACCGTGGGCGGCCAGCCGATCACGCTCTATCTGGTGCATTTCAAGTCGATGGGCAGCCCGCGCAACGGCCTCAACGGCCGCGATGCCACCATGCCGATCCGCATCGCGGAGGCGAAGGCCGTGCGCCGCATCGTCGAAGAACGCTTCGGGATCGACTTTGCGGCCAAGAAACGCTGGGCGATCTGCGGCGACTTCAACGACTACCGGCAGCGCACCGTCATCGGCGGCGATTCGCACAACGGCTACACGTTCGACATCGTCGACGAGCCGAAATCCTGCCTCGACGCGCTGCTGGCCGACGGGTTCTGCGTGAACGTCGTCGAGCGGCGGCCGGCGATGGACCGCTGGACGCTCTACCACACGCGCGGGCCGAGCGAGCGGCATCTGTGCCAGCTCGACTACCTGCTGCTGTCGCCGGCGCTTGCGGCCCGCAACGCCAATGCCGCGCCGGACATCGTCAGGCGCGGCCAGCCGTGGCGCACGATCTTTCCGCCGGGCCAGGAGGTCGACCGCTATCCGCGCAGCGGCTGGGACCGGCCCAAGGCATCGGACCATTGCCCGGTGGCCGTCACACTGGACCTAGTCTAGGCATTCCCGCGACATGGATTTCGACATTCCGCGCGACACGATCCTGCCGGTCGATACGGTCGACGTGCGGCTGGTGCCCGAGCCGCATCCGTTCGAGACAGCGAACGCGGATGCGATCGCGAGCAACTGGCACCACGAAATCGCCGCCAATCCGGCGCTTTTCGACGGCACCGTCGTGCTCCTGTCCGAACTCGCCTATCGCGACGGGACCCTGAGGGGATGCTGCCATGCCGTGCGCTACTCGACCTTTCTGCACTGGCGCCGCAACCGCGCCGATTCCGGAGCGGAGCACGCCTATGCGCATGCGGTGCTCGCCGCACGGGACGGCGCGCTGGTGGCGATCCGCATGGGCCTGCACACCGCCAATGCCGGCAAGGTCTATTTCGCGGCAGGCTCGTTCGAGCCGATCGATTTTCCGGACGGGCGTGTCGATGTCGACGCCAACATGATCCGGGAAGTGCGCGAGGAGACCGGGCTGCATATCGGAGGGGCGCGGCGCGACCCGCGGTGCCAGGCGCTTTCGACCACGCGCGGCACGGTGATCTTCCGCCGCTACGTGCTCGACGAGAACGCCGACGACATCGCGGCTTCGATCAATAGCTTTGTTGCACGCGAGCCCGAGCCGGAAATCCTTGGGCCGGTGATCATCCGCAGCCCCGACGACTTGCCGGATGGCCTGATGGCGCACATGGCGCCGCTGATCCGCTGGCATTTCCTGGGCTAGCGCCAGCGGGGCGGCGGAGCATGGTCTCCATCTTCGACATCTTCGCGTTCCTGCTGACGCTTTCGGCCCTCTTCGGCTGGTTCAACCTGCGGTACATGAAGCTGCCGCACACGATCGGCCTGCTGTTGATGGCACTGGCCGCTTCGCTGATGCTGCTCACGGTGCATCAGCTCATCCCCGGTCTGGGAATTGTCACGCGCCTGCACGACATGATCAACCGTATCGACTTCTACGATACGATCATGAACGGCATGCTGTCCTTCCTGCTGTTTGCCGGCGCGCTGCAGGTCGATTTCCACCGGCTGCGGGCCTACCAGTGGACGATCGCGATGATGGCGAGCGTCAGCGTCATCATCTCCACCGTGGTGGTCGGCTTCGGCCTGTGGGGCCTGGCGCTCGCCGCCGGCTTCGACATCGACCTGCAATGGGCGCTGGTGTTCGGCGCGCTGATCTCGCCGACGGACCCGGTGGCCGTGCTGGCACTGCTAAAGACCGTCGAGGTGCCGGAATCGATCAAGGCCAAGATCGTCGGGGAATCGCTGCTCAACGACGGCATAGCGGTCGTCGCGTTCAACGTGCTCCTCGCGGTCGCGATCGGGACGGCGGGCGACGGCCCGGATACACTGGAGCCCTGGCGGATACCGGAACTGTTCGTCGTGGAGGCGATGGGCGGGGCGCTGATCGGGCTGTGCACCGGCTTCGTCGCCCACCGGCTGATGCGCTCCATCAACGACCATATCGTCGAGGTGCTGATCTCGCTGGGGGCGTGCGCGGCGACCTACGCGATCTGCATGCGCGCCGGGGTGTCCGGCCCGATCGCGGTGGTCGCGGCCGGCATCTTCATCGGCACCCACGGCCACGGCTCGGCCGCCCGCCGCAACCACGAGTTCGTCCACATCTTCTGGCAGGTCGTGGACGAGCTGCTCAACTCGCTGCTTTTCCTGCTGATCGGCCTCGAGGTCATGGTGATCACCTTCGCGCCAACCTATGGCTGGCTGGTGGCAGCCAGCGTGCCGGTGGTGCTGGTCGCGCGGCTGATCTCGGTGTCGGTGCCGATTTCCCTCATGTCAATCGGGCAATCCTTCGTGCGCGGCTCGATCGCCGTGCTCACCTGGGGCGGGCTGCGCGGCGGCGTATCGGTGGCGCTGGCGCTGTCTCTGCCCGACAGCGACGCCAAGCCGGTCATTCTCGCCGCTACCTACGCGGTCGTGGTGTTCTCAATCGTGGTCCAGGGCCTGACGGTCAAATGGGTGATCGACCGGACGGTGGGCATAAGTTCCGGCTGAGGCTATTCGTGGCGGAGCGCCTTGATCGGGTTGAGGCGGGCGCCATTCCTTGAGAGACCGAGTTGCGGCTGGATATCCGGGATGGCCGCAGACCGGGGTCGCTCGACCGGCTGGTCCAAGTCGCCCCTGTTGCAGGAGCGAAAAAGTCCCTACAAGCGAAAAATCGGGCGCATGACCCGGGCAGACAGATCGACTTTGCTCACATTTGCGGACGGCAGGACGGGCTCATGGTGCAGGCAAGACGGTACGCGGTCTACGACGTGTTCACGCAGACCGCGCTGGAGGGCAACCAGCTGGCCGTCGTGTTCGATGCCGACGGCCTTGACACCGCGCGCATGCAGGCGATCGCGCGCGAATTCCAGCTGTCCGAGACGACCTTCGTCTCGCCGCCCGCCCAAGCGCGCCATACCGCCGCCATCCGCATCTTCACGCCCGCGCGCGAGCTGCCGTTCGCCGGGCATCCGACGGTCGGCACGGCGGTCGCGCTGTTCGAGGCGCGAGGCGACAACGGCGCCGCCGGCATCATGGTGCTGGAGGAGGCGGTCGGGCCGGTGCGCTGCGCCGTCTCGGGGCATCGGGGCAACGTCTTTGCCGAGTTCGACCTGCCGAAGAAGTCCGAGCCGTTCCGTTTCCAGGCAGCACCCGAGGCGGTGGCCGCCGCACTGGGGCTGGAGGTGGACGAGATCGGCTTCGAGAACCACGTCGTCGGCGGCTGGAGCGCCGGCGTTCCGTTCGCGCTGATCCCGCTCGCGGGGCTGGAGGCTGCCAGCCGCGCTCGACTTGACGGCGGTTTGTGGCGGGAGCTTGTCGGCGACGACGCGCCCGGCGCCTTCGTCTACTGCCGCGGCGGCACGTTGCCGGGCAGCGCCTTCCATGCGCGGATGTTCGCACCGGAATTCGGCATCGTCGAGGACCCGGCGACGGGTTCGGCGCTGGCGGCCTTTTCCGGCGCAGTGGCTCGCTTCGACCGGCCTGTCGACGGCGCGCAGCGCTACTGGGTGGAGCAGGGCGTGGAGATGGGGCGGCCGTCGCGCATGCGGCTGGAACTCGACATCGAAGGCGGCGTGATCGCTGCCGCGCGCATCGGCGGCAACGCGGTCAAGGTGGCCGAAGGCAGCCTGTACGCCTGAGGCAAGCGGCGGCCGAAGGCGAGGCCAACGCGCCTCGCCTCGAGAAAAAAGTGCGTTGCCCCTCAGTCGCCGGCGTTGAACATCTGGCTCACGTCGGGGGTGACGGGCGGGCCGTAGAACGTCAGGCGCACAGCTTCCATGAAGAGGAGGGGAGGCGCCATCTCGCGCGCCAGTCCGTCGATTGTCCCCTGCATGGCCGCGACCCTGTCCGGATGGTGATCCGCGAGGTTCCTGGCCTCGGACGGGTCGGCTGCCAGGTCGAAAAGCTCGACGCTCTGGGGCAGCGAGGCCTTCCAGACCAGCTTCCAGTCGCCGTCGCGCACCGCGCCCGATGTGGGGTCGACATTGTAGACCATGGTCTTGCGCGGGGAGGGCGCGTTGTTGCTGATCGCGCTCCAGACATCCATCCCGTCGAGCGGCTTGTTGCGCTCGAGCGCGGCGCCTATCAGGGTGGCGATGGTGGGGTACATGTCGACCACATGAACCAGCCCTTCGACCTTGCCGGGCTTGATGACGCCGGGCCAGTTCGCCAGCGCAACCACGCGCGTGCCGCCCTCGTAGAGCGTGCCCTTGCCGTCCCTGAACGGGCTGTTGCTCGCAGGCAGGCCGCCCGCCACCTTGGTGTCACCCGCAAACATGGTGCTTCGCGTCCCGCCATTGTCGCTGTGGAACACGATCAGCGTGTCATCCCGCATGCCCGCCGCTTCCAGCGCAGCCACCACGCGTCCCATGGAATCGTCCATGACCGAGATCATGGCCGCATAGGCGCGGCGGTTCGGATCGTCGATATGGCTGTAGCGGTCGAGATAGTCCTGCGGCGCCTGGAACGGCGTGTGCGGGGCGGTGAAGGCCAGGTACATGAACAACGGCTTGTCCTTGTCGTGCTCCTGGATCAGGCGGACAGCATCGTCGCCGAAAAGCGTATTGTCGAAGCCCTCTTCCTCGACCGGTTCGCCATTGCGGTACCAGTCCGCAACGCCGTGGGAAGAATGCTTGAAATGGTCGATCTCACCGACGAGGGCGCCGTAGAAGTAGTCGAAGCCGCGCTGGTTCGGCCAAAATTCGTGCTTGGCGTGCCCCAGATGCCATTTGCCGATCATCGCGGTGGCATAGCCATTGTCCTTGAGCATCTGCGGCAGGATATATTCGTCCGTCGGCAGCCCGTAGGTACCGGGCGAGGGAATGACGCCGGTCTGCAGGCCATAGCGCAGCGGATACCGCCCGGTCATCAGTGCCGCGCGCGTCGGGGTGCACATGGGCTGGGTGTAGAACTGCTCGAACTGCACGCCGCCCTCGGCGAGCTTGTCGAGGTTGGGAGTGGCAATGTCGGAGCCGCGGAATCCGGCGTCCGCAAAGCCGATGTCGTCGGCAACGGCGTAGATGATGTTGGGCCGCCTGGCGGATTGGGCCGCAACCGGCAGCGCACCGACGAATGCGGCGGCGGCCAGCGCCGAGCCGCCAACGGCGAGCGCCTGGCGGCGCGAGATACCCTGCGGTGCGGCAGACGTGTCGAGAATCATGGAAACTCCCTCAAGGGCTACTCTTAGTAGCAGAGAAACCGCCTGCGGCGAATTCGTGGCGGAGCATGGGGCTGGACACGGTGAGAAGGTGTAGCTATATGCCGGCCCAGCTTCGGTTTGGCCGATGCCGGGTGTGTAGCTCAGTTGGTAGAGCAGCTGACTCTTAATCAGCGGGTCCACAGTTCGATCCTGTGCACACCCACCAATGTTTTCAAATAGTTGGCGCCATGGTCAAACCGACAATTCTTGGGCCTTTGGCCACCTGATCGCCACGCCCGGGGAACTCCCGGCTCGTCGCTGCGACGAACATCCGCCGCCTTTGGGACCCGTTGCGTTTAAAAACGGCGCGATGGAAAATCAGATCCGGTACCGTCTCGAAGCCTGATTTTCCGTAGATCAGGTCCGAAAACAGAAATATTCGGGCTAAGCCGGGCTGGTCTCCCTCATGGCAGCACGGAAGGGGGAGTTATCGGTGCCGACATCGCATTAGCCGGCGGCCTCGCCCACGCCAGCATTCTAGTACCGCTACGCGGCAGCACCTCGCGGATCGCCCCCTGAGCCCCGGGCGGTCCCAGGAGACGATGAACTCGACGCCGGTGAGGCGCAACAACGCAAGGCGCATCCAAACCAAGTCACGCGCGGCGGATAAAGTCGCTAGGTCGGAAAGAACCTGTTGACCGGCCTTGGCAGGCCGAGGTTTTCGCGCAGCGTTCGGCCTTCGTACTCGACACGAAAAAGTCCGCGTCTCTGGAGTTCGGGCACGACCTGGTCCACGAAGTCGTCGAGGCCTGCGGGCAGGTACGGAAACATCACGTTGAAGCCGTCCGAACCCTGCGTTTCCAGCCATTCCTCCATCCCATCGGCGATCGTGGCAGGCGTGCCTACGAAGGCCAGTCCCGAATAGCCTCCGAGCCGCTGCGCCAGGGCGCGCACACTAAGGTTTTCGCGGCGTGCGAGTTCGACCACCCGTTCACGGCTGCTCTTGCTGGCATTGCTTTCCGGGATGTCCGGCAGCGGCCCGTCGGGATCGAACCGCGATGCGTCGTGGCCAAGCGCGATCGACAGCGAGGCAATCGCGCTCTCGTAGTAGACAAGGCTGTCCAAATGCGCGCGTCTGGCGCGGGCTTCCTCCACGCTGTCACCGACGATCACAAAGGCGCCGGGCAGGATTTTCACGTGGTCGGGATTGCGGCCGGCGCTTTTCGCCCGGGCCTTGATGTCCGCATAGAAGGCGCGCCCGGAGGCTAGGTCGCCTGGCGCGGCGAAGACGACCTCGGCGGTCTCGGCTGCGAACTGCCGGCCGTCGTCGGAGGCGCCGGCTTGCACGATGACCGGCCATCCCTGCGGCGGGCGGGCGATGTTCAGTGGACCGCGGACGGACAGGTGCTCGCCCTGGTGATTGAGCACGTGCATCCTCTCAGGATCGAAATAAAGACCGCGTGCCGCGTCGCGCAGAAACGCGTCTTCGGCAAAACTGTCCCATAGCCCGGTAACGACTGCATGGAATTCCGTCGCCCTGCGATAGCGCTCGGCATGGGGCATGTGCTCTTCCAGCCCGAAGTTCAGCGCCGCATCCGGGTTCGATGTGGTCACGATATTCCAGCCGGCGCGGCCCCCGCTGATATGGTCGAGGGAAGCGAAGCGGCGGGCGATGTGATAGGGCGCGTCGAAAGTGGTGGACGCGGTGGCGATCAACCCGATGCGCTCGGTAACGGCGGCCAGCGCCGACAACAGCGTGAAGGGCTCGAAGGAGGTTACAGTGTGGCTGCGCCTGAGCGCTTCGACCGGCATGTTGAGCACCGCAAGGTGGTCCGCCATGAAGAAGGCGTCGAACTTCGCGCTTTCGAGGCGCTGGGCGAAGTTCTTCAGGTGGGCGAAGTTGAAGTTTGCGTCCGGGTAGGCGCCGGGGTAACGCCATGCGCCGGTGTGCAGGCTGACGGGGCGCATGAAAGCGCCTAGCTTCAGTTGACGGTCGCGTAGCATGGCACGTCCTCGGCCCGCCCTTGATTGAGCCGGCAGGATATTGGCGCTAAGGGTCCGGCGTTGGAAGGCATTCCATACCTTCGCACCCCACATCCATGGGATGCCAGTGTCAGACGGTCCGGTTTGTGTGGCGGTCTGTATCGCACCATTTCGGTTATTCCGTCGACGCGTTCATCGGGAACCGTGCCGCGACTGAGGCAGGAGCGGCAAGCTCGGATTCTTGGCCACTATGCCTCAGTGAGGATCTCGACCTCCATCGTCTTGCGGCCCGCAGCCACTCGAGGTCGCGGACGCGCTCTTCGACCCGATGTCCTTCCGAACGCCCTGCCACAGCCGGTCCCGCTGTTCGATGCGCGGGCTTATTCGCCACATCCCGACCGCCGCCATACGGCCGGTAATCGGCGACCAACGTTCCCTGCTGTCCGGCTCCGTGCGTAGTCCGAAGCCGGTGAGCTCGGTGTCGCAGCAGGTGACGGCCTTGCCGGCAGGCATGATCGCGGCAATTTCGCGCGAGCTTCAAGACCGGCATGTCAACCCATCCCTCATGTCGCCACCTTGTCGCCACCGAAATAGGAAACGGCAGGAAAGGCCGAAAGCGAGACAATCCCAAGCACGCAAGAAAATGTAACAAAAATAACGGTTTGTAGGTACGATCAGAAACGGTTGAAAATAAAGAGAAAGTGGGGTCTTATGACTCTCAGTCAGCGGTCCACAGTTCAATCCTGTGCGCACGCAACAAGAACCTTGTCTAGACCTTCGACCTCGCCGCAGCCAGGGGGAGCAGCAAGATGTCGGTCTACGTGGTTGAGATCGCCGGCCGCGCGGTGGTCGTTTTGGAGGCTGCGGATGAAAGCGAGGCGAAAGCCGTGATGGCGGATAGCGAGTTCCGCAAGGATCTTCGCGTTTTCCAGAGCGGAGGACAACCGCTTTGGGACGGCGCGTCGCAATTGCGCCTGCGCGCTGCGCTTGAGCCTGAGGCGAGCGCATGGAAGACGGAGCGCCGCACGGCCATGCTATCCGACGATCGTAACTATTCGCGCGCATTCCTGGTGCGCGTGGTCGATCCCACCAGCTTCGACGACGACTACGACAACGATCCGGACTGACGCAGGCGCTCGGCGCCCAGCAGGCGAGGACGCTGCGCCGCCGCCGGCGGCAGGGCGGACCGGGCGGCGCCGTGGACTGTCATTCGATCCTGTGCATTCGCATAGAAAACCTCTAAGGAATGCACAAATTGTCTTGAGTCGTCGGATACCTCCCAGCGGAATGCAGGAGAGTCCGGCTGCGTGGCCCCGATTGTCCGCGGGCCCGAGGGAACGGCCAATGTCGGACCATCTGAGTACCAGCGACCGGCTGATCAAGCTGCAGGGCGCGATGCTGGCCTTCGAACAGGTGTTCGACATGGTCATGGCCTCGCTGGGCGCGGGCGTGACCATCGACCGCAAGATGTTCAACGAGGAGATCATCGACAGCATCGCCTCCCGGTTGCGCGAGACGCGCGGCGACCTGCGCGATGCAGAAGCACGCAAGACCTTCGACGCGGCGCTGCGGCTGCTCGACGACATGCGGGCAGGAAAGGCGCGGCGGCCGTTCAAGGTGATCCGGGGCGGCAAGTCCGACTGACGAGGCCGGGACGGCCGACTGCTCCAGCCTTTGCGCGCCCGGATGTGGTTGGATTGCAACGCGCCGACTATCCATCCGCGTCCCGCTTGCGCCCCGACGGGGCCGCCGTTACGCAACGCCGACACGGCCCGCAATCGCATTGGCGGCGCCGAAGGAAGGCCAATCCGCGAAAAATGAAAAACGGCATCGTTCTCGCCCTCGGCGGCTATGCCGTCTATGCCTGGGGCGACGGCATCATCAAAAGCTTCAGCGGAGAGTTGTCGGTCTTCGAGATCGGCTTCTTCAACTTCCTGTTTGCCGCGGTGTTCCTTTTCTTCCTTCGGCCAGAGGGGGAAAGCTGGAACCACTTCTGGCACATGAGGAGGCCGTGGGCCGTCCATGCCAGGGCGATCCTGGGACTGGTCGGCGGCGTGCTTGCCGTGTTCGCGTTTACAACGATCCCGCTGGCGGAGGTCTATGCCCTGATCTTCCTGGCGCCGCTGTTCGTCACGCTGCTGTCGATCGTCGTCCTGAAGGAGCAGGTCGGGCCATGGCGCTGGACCGCCGTGGTCACCGGCTTCGTCGGTGTTCTCCTGGTGGTCAGGCCGGGTTTCCGCGCGCTCGAACTTGGCCACCTGGCAGCGTTCGTGACGGCGTTTCTGGGTGCGGTGACCATGATCCTGATGCGCTCGCTCGCGAAAGAGAAGCAGACCACCATGCTGGGCGTGATGATGGCCTACGGGCTGATCTTCAACGGGGCCGCCGCGGCCGCGACGTCGTTCCGGATGCCGGACTGGCGGATGCTGGTCATGCTGCTGCTGGCGGGAGCCTGCACGGCCGGCGGCCACCGTCTGCTCCTGCTCGCGATCAGGCACAGCCCGGTCAACCATATCGCGCCGGCTCATTACTCTCAGATAATCTGGGCGGTGGTGATCGGCGCGGCCTTCTTCGATGAATATCCCGACTGGCTGAGCCTCGTCGGCCTCGCCATCGTTACCGGATCCGGGTTGCTCACACTGTTCCGGGAGCGCATCCGGCTGGGAACCGTGCGATATAACCCGTTCGGGCGAAACCGGCTTTAGCCGGGCAGGGCAGGGCCGGTTTCGATCTGGCCCTGCTATTTCTTCGGGAAAAGAAAGGTGAGGCTGGCACGCAGGCCCCAGTCGGGACCGCCCTCCGGCGCCGCCGCGTAGTAGCGGGCTCCGACCTGCAGGCTGATGGGCTGCTTGCCGAGCTTCAGAACCTGCTGGGCGGTAAGGTTGAACGGCACCGTCCACTGTTCGTCGACCCAATCGTAGGTGGACTCGGAGTCGAGCGTCATGGAGAAGCCCCGGCCGAAACTGTAGGTCAGGAAGGGCTGCGCGTAGGTGGAACTCACGGCCTCGCGGCTGCTCGGCCCGGCGACAGACCAGATCTGGTTGGCGAGAACGCCCACCGTCCACTTTTCCTTCTGCACGAGCGCGACTCCGGTCGGGCCGATCCCGAGCTTGCCGGAGCCGAGATAGTCGTTGGTGGCGGTCGGAAGCAGGAAGGCCGGGCCTACGCCCCAGATCAGCCCGTCCTTGGTCGGCGCCTTGGGCGAGAAGAACAGGCTCTGCGTGGTGTCGCCCAGCCCGAAATCGTCGCTTGCCGGCAGGTAGTTGCGGTAAGCGACCGGCAGGATCGTGCGCGAGATCAGTTCCAGTCTTCCGATATGCTGATCGGAATGACCGGCTGGATGTTGAGCAGGTACGCGAAGCCGTCGCCGTCCGGCCCGCCTCCCCAGTCCATGTTGTTCTGAAACGGCACGCTGATCAGGCTCGCCACGGGATTGGCGAGCTGTTTCGACAATTGGTCGGCTTCGTCGTCGGCCAGCGCCGCACCGGCGGGGCAGGCGATCGCGACGATCGCGGCAAGAAGTTTCCTCATCTTTCCCTCAAAGGCCCGTCCCGCCGTGATCCTAGCGGCAGCCTTCGCTCAGTAGCAAGGCGGCAGCGGATAGTACCCACAGCGCGGCGGATAATACGGGTACGGCGCGTAGGGATGCGGATAGGCGTAGGCGCCCGCGACCGCCGCGGCACCCACCGCCGCGCCCGCCGCGGCCGCGCCGGCATACCAGGCGCCGCGATAGGCGGTGCGCCGGGCCGCGCCCGCGAAGGAGACCGGCGTGAACGGCATGCCGATGATGTCGATGAAGGTCGCGGCCGGCCCGTCGACACCGTCGAGGCTGCCTTCCAGCACGACCACATCGAAGGTCAACGTGGTGCCGTCCATCGTCGGCTTCTTCAGCGTGACGACCGCGTCGGCGACCGTCGAGCCGTCCTTGGCCAGCGCCGAGACGGTGGCGTTCGGCGGGTCCTTTGCAAAGCTGTCGCTGCCCTCGGCCCATTCCTCCAGCAAATGGGCGGTGAGTACGTGGCCGGCGGCGCGCACCGGCCGGTCGGCGAACATGATCGAATTCGGCGAGACGCCCGTAAGCACGAGCTTGCCATCCTTGAGGCTCGCCCCGTCAGAATTCAGCACGATCAGCGCCGGTTCGACCTGCGGCTTCGCCGCGCCGATCGTCTTCATCGCGGGCGCCTTGATGGCGTCCTGCGCGAGAGCGGCCCCCGCGCCCGCAAAAGCGAGGGCGAGCGAGAGAGAACATGCAGTCAATCTTCCCAACATTTCGATGTCTCCGTACATTCCGGTTTTCCGCTTTGCCTTGGCCCGTCCGCCGACGAACCGCGGAGGAGCGCGACGGCAAAAGCTGTCCCGCGCAGCACGTCCGTAGTCGCGCGGCACCCGCGCAAGTAGAGACCAGGTCGTCTTGCTCCGCTTGACATTTGGTGACATCGCTCGCGACGTGCACCCGAAATTGCACCGTCACCTTAGCCACCCGGCCGCTGTTGTCGGGCGAGAGATTATTCCGTCGCCGGAGTCAGTTCGAACACTTCGAGCTGTTCGGTGCGGCCCTTTGCCTGCGCGAATCCCAGGCTGCGGAAGCCAAATGCGCCGGGCTCGCAGCGGTCGCGAACAGCACTGCTGACCAGGATGGTGGTGCCATACTGCTTGTTCATGCCTTCGAGGCGAGAGGCGACGTTCACAGTGTCGCCCATGCCGGTGTACTGGCGGCGGGTCTCGGCGCCGACGCTGCCGACCACAGCGATGCCGGAATGCACGCCGAAGCGGGTCACGAGTTCGGGCCGGCCGCCCTCGCGGTTCTTCCGATTATAGTCATCGATCTCTGCCTTCAGCGCCAGGGCGCAGCGGCAGGCATCCGCGGCATGGGATGGGTCCGGTGTCGGCGCGTTCCACATGGCGTAGACGGAATCGCCGAGATACTGGACGATGACTCCATTGTGGCGCTCGACCGTCGCATTGGCGAGCTCGAAATAGTCCGACAAAAGGTCCACCACCGCTTCCGGCGAATGCTGCTCGGAGATGGTGGTGAAGTCGCGGATGTCGGTGAACATGATCGTCACCTCCTGCCGCATCGCCTGCCCGGCGCTCGCCTGGCCGGAACTGACGATGCGCCGTACCAGCTCGCGCGGCACGTAGAGCGCGAAGGTGGCGATCGCCTCGCGCGCGGAGTCGAGCGCATGGCCGAGGGTGTTGATCTCTACGATCCAGGAGGGCGCTCGCACGGGGCGTTCGGTCTCGAGGTTTCCGATCTGGCGCGCCTCGCCGGCAAGCGCGATGAGGGCGCGGCTGACGATGCGAGCTGTGCCGAGCGCGGCGAGAATGCCGCCGATCAGCACGGCGCCCGCGATCAGCAGCGTCCGCCGCAGGAGCTTGACGCTGGCGTCGATGAAGTCCGAAAGCGGCGCGGCGATGATGACCGTGTTACCCTTCACCAGGTCGGAGAACGCGACGTTCGAGATCTGAGCCAGATAGGGCTCCGCCCCGATGGCAAACTGGACGGTGCGGTTGGCCGGTGCGCCCGCCTGGCGCAGCAGCTCGCGCACCGGCTCGACCGTCGGGTCGACGATTTCGGGCGCGGCATCGCCGGACTTCGGGGTGGTCTCGAAGCTCGACAGGATCTGGTCCATGATCGCCTTGTCGGAGTGGACGATCAGCTTCTTCTCGCGATCGAAGATGTAGCCCGTGGCCCGCGCCGACACCGCCTCCTTGGCCAGGATGCCACTGATCGTCTCCAGAAGCACGTCGATGCCGACGACGATCTGCGGGTTGTTGTGCGTGGGTGCGGCGAGGGTGAGGCTGAGCGACTTGGTGGCGGCGCTCACGTAAGGCCCGACCGACACCGGTGCCCCGGCGCTGAGGGCCGCCCTGTACCAGGGCCGGCGGCGCGGATCGTAGTTGACCTCGTCGGTCGCGCGCTGGCCGACCTCGGTGTGGTCGGCGGCGAGGAAGCGCCAAGTGGAACGCCGCCCCCCGTCCGGGAGGTTTTCGATGGTGCGCAGCGCGAAGGCCGCACCCTTGGGCGGCGAAATCGAGCCCTCCCAGCGCGGGTTGACCGCGAGGTTGACCGCGTGGATGAATGAGCCGTCTGGGTAGCCGGCATAGATGCCGTCGATGAACGGCGAACCCTCCAGCGCCGCGACCAGAAATTCCTTCTTGGCATCGAGATCGGCCGGTGGCGGGGTCGTCAGCGGCTCCATGGCCATGGCGATCTTCACCGTGGAGAAACCGTCATAGAAAAGACTGCGGTAGCTGTCGATTGTGTGTCGCCCGAGCAGCCGCATCTGCTGGTCGGCGGCGGTGATCGCGGCGGTGCGGCCCTGCTGGTAGGTGAGCAGCATCAGCGGTACCGCGATGACGACCAACAGGGCGACGATCAGAAAGGAAAGGTGCACGCGGATGGGCTGTACCCAGCGCGGCTGGTCCGCCTCGCGACGGTCGAAATCGGCCGGATCCTTGCCTGCCATGAAAGTCGCTTCGGCCCCCCGGGCCCACTGCCGCGCAATCGGCGCGACCGGGCCTTTTTTCATCTTTTCGCGAGCTTTGGCAAATATTGGCCGCGAGGGCAATCTTTTGCGGGATAGCCGAGGGATAGCCGGCGCAGGTGAACCGGATAGAACGGGCGGGTCCCAGAAACGCGCTTGCAATTGGTTCGCGTGGTCGCTAGGTAGTGCGCCGACGGATCACCATCGGTGAGCCGGCAGCGGCGATTTGTTCAGCCGCCAGCGCGCCCGTAGCTCAGCTGGATAGAGCACCAGACTACGAATCTGGGGGTCAGGAGTTCGAATCTCTTCGGGCGCGCCAATTACTTCAATGACTTAGGTGACTTCCTTCGGTCCGCCGGAACTGTAGTTTGCAGACGGTTTGCAAATTCTGTGCTCTTTGCGTTCTCGAACAAGCCGACTGCTTCGCTGGCGAGCGCACGCGTCCGTGACAGATACTGGTCGAGAATCGTTGTCACCGTTTTCAGCGAGTGACCAGTGATCGCGGCGATCTGCGGTGTCGTGCAGCCAGCCTCGGCGAGCATGGTGATGGCGGTTCCGCGCAGGTCGTGGAAGTGCAGATCCGCGATACCGGCTGCCTTCGTCGCTGCCTCCCACTGCGCCTTGAAGTAGCGTGCCTTCCAGGGGCGCCCGGTCCGCGTCGCGAGAATAACCGCTGAGGTGCGATCGAGGCCGTCAAGCATCCTTTTGAGGGCTGCGGTGCAGGGGATCTCGACCTTGCGGCCACCCTTGCCCTGGCGCAGTGAGATGAGCGCGCCGTCGTAGTTTGACCAGGCAAGCCGGAGCAGGTCGCCTTGGCGCTGGCCCGTATGCAGTGCCAGGATCAGCGCACGTTGCATCTCGACCGGCGCGCCTGCCATGAAGGCGTGGATGTGTTCTGGCAACCAGATCATGTCCGAGCGATCGGCGCGATGCAGACGGCGAAAGCCGGCAATGTGGTTGCTGAAGACCTGGCCATTCTCCTTGGCCCAGGTAAGCATCGCCGAGATTATGCTCAGCCGGTTATCGGCCTCGCGATCACCCGAGGTGCTTGCAACCGAGGCGCGGAATTTCATGAAGTCCTGCCGAACGCGGGGATCTTCGAGAGCAGCGATCGGCATGTTGCCGAAAGTGGCCTCGGCTTTCGTCAGCATACGGCGGTATTCTCGCTGCGTGCTGTCCCTTAGTTTGGTGAACTCCGGCGAGAGCGTGTAGTCGCGCACAAGGCCATTGAACAGGCCGGAATGACGATCGACAACAAGCTTCTCGGCTGCGGCATATGCGGCCAAGAACTCTGGTGAGCCGGGATCTCCAGCTAGCCGCGTGCCGCTAGCCCGATGATAGTGATAAACGGCGATGGAGCCGTCGCCGAGACGCTTCTTGACCCTGTTGATGCCGCGCAGCCTAGCTCTGACCATTGGCGCGTCTCCATGAGTCAAGCGGATTGTCGTTTTCTGGCCGGAGAGTTGAGTCGATGCCAGAGAGGCCGTCAATGGCCCGGTCGAGGGCTGTCCGATCCCAGACCTTTCGGGCCGAGAACTTGACCGGCTTCGGCATCGTGCCTTCGCGGACGAGCTTATCAAAGTGGGTAGGGCTGACGCCCACGTAGGACGCCGCCTCCTTCCTGTCGTAACAGCGCCGTGAGCCTGGCGGGAGGGCATGGATGAGATAGATGTTCATCAGACTTTTCTCGTGTTCGCGTTCAGCGTTATAGCAATCTCGAGACGGAATGTTCTCGCTTTGATCAGATTTCGTGCAGCGCCACCGGCTCAACCTATGTTCAGCCGCAAAAGCCGATGATCCGCTTCCGCCATGCGGCGAAGCTCCTGGCTGATATGGGTGATGTCGTTCAGGCCGAGCCAGCGCCTGGTCTTCCTGAGATTGGCGTAGTCAAGGTAACCGCCAGCATCACGCTCGTAGCCGCCTGCCGCACCGAGCCCCTTGAGCTTCACCTGCCGGCTGGCGGCGTGACCACTGAAGACGCCACCGGCCTTCTGCAGCGCCTTGATCAGCTTCTTGCGATCAGCCGGAGAGTTCGGGATGATGACGCCGTGCACATGAAGGTCGGTATACAGATCCTCCTCGAACACGAAGGCGTAGGGAACCTGCCTGCCAAAGGCCTTCTTGAGTTCCCGATTCAGCCGATGGCTCATCAGCCGGGTAGGGTTGCATGAGAATAAGCCCAATGACGAGCGGACCTGTCGAGACAGCCGGAGGGTGAAGGCCCAGCCGTTGTGCTTCTCCGCAGTCAGGAACGACCGCAGGAGCTTCTCGTCGTCCGAGAGGCGTTTCCACGCCACCGGGCGCACACGAGGCTCTGTGGGCGCCGCAGAAGGCCTGTGAGACCGATACCTCGATGATGACGGCCGGGAGGAAATCGCGGGCGCAGGTGGCGCTCCGGCGGATGGTTCTGCGGCGTCCACCTCAAGAGTGTCGGGCATGCACAAAGTGGTCGCAGAAGCGGTGCGCGCAGCCGATGAATCAGGCGTGCACAACATAGGCGGTTCAGCCGGTGAAGAAGGGCGTGGAAGCGGGGTGAACAAGGATATGGCGGGGCGGGCTACTGGACAACCTTCAACGCCGAGATCGTCAAAGCCATGGAAACCATGGGGTAGCAGCCCATTTTCGGCTGTGGGCGATGTCGCGATCTTTCCATCGGCCAGCGTCGCAGTTTGGCCGGTGCCGCGAGGGGCCGGCTGCTCGTGTTTCGATGTCGCAGTTTCGCCGTTGCCGACGGCATCAGGGACATCGTGTTCCGGTGTCGCAATACTGCCGGTCGGGGGAGTAAGATCGTCGAGGGAAGCAAGCACTGCGTCTACCCACTCGGAGTGGCGCCGACGCTGCTCGTGTTCATCGACGCGCATGGACCTGGTGATCTCGAGGATCTCGGACGCGATGTCTTCGTCGAATTCCGGCGCTTCGCTGTTCATTATCATCCTTCCGTCAAAATGCGGCATGCAGGAGCCTTTGCCCGCCGGCGCGACACGCAGGCTAGCCTTCAGGGTATTCAGGTGGTGATGCTTCGGTTGCTGCTCAGCAGAGGAACTGAGCCGCTTAGGATGGGGATGAGCGGCGCCGGATATTCCTCCGGCGCCGCGCAGTGCTGAGAACGACAAGAGGGTGGTCCTGCACGGACTGTGGGAGATCGGCACTTAGCCCTAAAGCGCCGATTCTACTGGAGCCGGAACTCGATCCGCCCGCCCGATGCGGCCCGGGTGCCCTTCAACTCCGGCTGGCCGACAAAGTCGCCGAGATGGTCCGCCGCCTTGTAGATGCGCCGGAGGCGGCGAAGTGCCGATTGGAAGGCCGCACTGGGCGACATGCGCTCGCGATAGATCGAGCCGGACATCAGCCCGGCGAGTTCGTCCCGAGTGTGGAGAGCGATGGCCGCCAGGGTGCTCCAGCGATCACCCTCGCTCATGGCGGTGATGGCGCGTCTCGACGAAGCGGCTCATACCAGCGCCTCGTTAAACGGACTAACGACGCGATGAAGCACCTCGCGGAGCAGCTCATCAACCGTATCCGGCCAGAAGTGAAAGCCGGTGTGCTGGGTAACCTCGTGCAAGCATGAGCAGAGCATGTCCAAGAGCATTCCGTCTTCCCGACTGACGATCAGGAAAGCCGCGAGCAGAGCGCGGTCAAAATTTCCGCTATCGAGCTGATCGGCCATGCGCTTCAACAGTTCGGCCGCCGCAATGTTGCGGTAGTCGTCCTCACGCCGCCATGCGGCGGTCTGAACAAGCTCGTCGTGCACCCAAGCCCTACACTCATCCATCGCGTCCGAGTCGATAACGGCCTCGACGGACGCGAGCACACTCACAGTGATATGCTGATCGATGTGATCACGCATCCTGGCGCGCCACTGGTCGGCCAGGTGACGGATGTCTGCCACCGCGTCGTGCACAGCTGTAAAGTTTGCCGGCGAGCCGGCGATCGTGGTAGTCTGAGATTCCGTCATATGAAAACTCCTCTGCTGACGGTGGTGACAGGCTGAGCCGCCTGCCTCGGGTTCCTGCCGGTGCGCGCTTGACTTGCCGGTTTCGAGCGCACCGGTTGGGATCTCTCTTAAGCGTCCTTGACTTGCCACTGAGGCAGGGTCCACCGGACGTTGCTGTTGAGCTTGTTGCGCAGCTTCTCCAGACGGAGCAGGTCCGCGACGATCTTGCGGCGCCCCTCGGCGTCGGCGGTCTCGGCGGCCTGGTTGAGGCGCGCTTCCTCCGCGGCGAGCTGATCGAGCTTGTAGGCCTGCACCTCGCCCGCTAGAGCGCCAGCGGCGTCGAGCAGGCACGATATGATCAGTTCGGCACGGCCAAGCGAGTTGGTCGCGTTCTCCGGCAACGCCAGGCCATCTAGGTCGACAGGGAACACGGCCGGGCTGTCATCGTCGAAGGTGGGCGGGACGATGTTCGCCAGGTGAAGCGGGATTTCGAAGCCATCCATGTTCGCGCTGCGCTGCACGAAGGCGAAGAATGGCTCGCCGGCATACTGCCGGAGAACGTCTGCGGCCGGCCGAAGGCGTTCGGCTTCTACCTGTGCCTTTTGTCGCTCGCGGTAGCGTTTTTGCTTGTCTGCCGGGGTGAGTGCCAAGGTTGCCTCCTGTTTTGGTAACGGTATATATAGTTACCGATACCGTAACCGTCAAGAGGCGCCTTGCAAAAAAGTTGCCTGGTCAGACTCCAGCTGGACGCTCGCCGGCCAGATGCCGCCGACCAGGCCCAGCGCCTCGACGACTTGGAAGTTCTCGATCCGGCCGGTGAAGGTCTCCTCGATTGCCATCACGGCGGCGAGCAGGCGGCAATCGGTGTCATCGGCGATGTAGACGTTATGCACTCACGGCGACCCCTGGCGGTTGCTGACGGCCGGATGATTCGCTGATTTGCGCGATGAGGTGAGGAGAACTTCTGCTAGGGGACTGATACAAGGGTATGCTGCTCTGCATCGCCTTACTTGAGTGATCGCTCATACAGCTCTGCCGCGGTCGAACGGACGATGTTCGAGGCGTGGAACCACTGCCAGAGATCGGCCGGACGATGACCTTCGCTAGCGGTTCGGATCGCGGCGGGCGGACCAGCTGCTGTTCTTCGCGCAGTAACCGACCCAGGCGAGGCTCGTAGGCTCCTTATCGGGATCGGCCCCGATCTTGAGAGCTGGCTCGGTTTGTCTGAACAGTTTCGGGGCTGTCGCTAAGTGGATTTCTGCCGCGGTTAGGCTGCCATCGGGATTGATGACAGCACATCGAAGTAGGCCTCGTCCGGCGTCTGCCGGTCAAGGCTCGAATGAGGTCTGCGAGCGTTGTAGAAGTGCTCGATGTATCGGCCGAGCGAAGCCCTGGCGTCCGGCACGCTGGCATAGGCCCGCAGGTAGACCTCCTCGTATTTGATCGTTCGCCAGAGCCGTTCAACGAACACGTTGTCGCGCCATGCGCCCTTGCCGTCCATGCTGATGGCGATCTCGTGCTTCTTCAGCAGATCGGTGAAGGCCACGCTGGTGAACTGGCTGCCCTGGTCCGAGTTGAAGATCTCCGGCTTGCCGTGCTTCGCCAGCGCCTCCTCGACAACCTCGATGCAGAACGCCGTGTCCATGGTGATCGAGAGCCGCCAGGCCAGCACCTTGCGGCTGAACCAGTCGACCACGGCCGCGAGATAGACGAAGCCCCGCGCCATGGGGATATAGGTGATGTCGATCGCCCAGACCTGGTTCGGCCGCGTGATCGCCAGCTTGCGCAAGAGATATGGGTAGATCTTGTGCCCTGGCGCCGGCTTCGAGGTGTTCGGGCGCCGATAGATCGCCGCAATCCTCATGCGCTTCATCAGCGTCGCGACGTGGAGCCGACCGACGTCGAAGCCCTCGCGCACGAGGAAGTCGCGCATCATCCGGCTGCCCGCGAACGGGTAATCCAGATGCAACTTGTCGATCCGCAGCATCAACGCCAGATCGGCGGCGGGAACCGGTCGGGGCAGATAGTAGACGCTCCCCCGGCTGATGCCGAGGGCCGCCGCCTGCCTCCTGACGGGCAAAGCGTGCTGACGGTCGATCATCGTCTTGCGCTCAGCAATCCCGCCTTGGTGAGCGCGCCGGCTAAAAAATCGTTGGTGAGCGTCAGCTCGCCGATCTTGGCGTGCAGTTCCTTCACATCAACGGGCGGCGGTGCCTCGGCCTTGCTATCGCCGCCGAAGACTTCGGCTGCCCCTTCCAGAAGCTGCGTTCGCCACGACGTGATCTGATTGGTGTGGACGTCAAACTGCTCGGCCAGTTCGGCCAACGTCTTCTCGCCCTTGATCGCGGCGAGCGCCACTTTCGCCTTGAAGGCCGGGCTGTGGTTCCGGCGAGGTCGTCTGCTCATGGTCTCTCCTGTTCACGGCATCATGCCGATCTCAGGCAGAAATTCCACTTATCCCGGGTGTCCAGTTTTCCCGAGCCAGCTCTCTTGATCTGGAAACTGCCGGGCGCGATCGGAAGTTGCTCGGCAACGTGCTGCACGGGGAAGCGCCGCGACGAGGTCACGCCATTCCCGGCGCACCATTCCGACGAACTCGAAGATCCCGGCCACGCTCTTCTGCGGACCGAAGGGGTGGAACATTTATGCCGGGCTCGTCGCGGGAGGCTGATCCGATCGCAGAGCGGCAATGGCGCTCGCCCCGACGGCCGCGATCATCGACGAATCCGCGCCGGCGCGCCCGAGCGCCATGATTGCCACGACCGCGCCTGTCAGGGCGGCGGTATGGCTTTCGATGTCGATGCTGGTTGAAAGGTCGCCCGCTGCCACCGCTTGCCGGAGTGCCGTCACGAAGAAGGAAGAAATCTCGTCGAGGCGGGCGCGGGCGATCGCCTGCGTCGCAGCCGAATGCGCGTCGCGTTCCGTGATCGTGTTGACGATCAGGCAGCCTTTTCGATCCGGATCGTCGGTGGCAAGGCGAACCTGCGTGTCGAGCCAGGCGGAGATGGCGGCGAGACCCGACAGGCCTTCGGGCATGCTGGCGCGGAAATGCGCCGTGTAGGCTTCGAAGGCGCGGCGGAACATCGTCTCCTTGTCGCTGAACGTCGCATAGAGATTCCCGGGCTTCAGCCCGGTGGCGGCGTAAAGGTCGGCCATCGAGGTGGCGACGTAGCCCTTCCGCCAGAACACGGTCATTGCCGCTTCGACCACGGCGGTCTCGTCATAGGTGCGGGGTCTGGCCATCGTCCGTCTCGCTTTGGACAAAGATAGCGAAGCGATCGGCGCCGCGCGAAACACCAATTCGTGATCGATCGTTCCTGAATTAAAAGTTGTTCATGATCGATCGATCATTTATCGATCACTGCGCGACGGATGGCCGTCGCCGCCGCCGGCGCCCCGGCTACATCGAGGTTGTTCGCCATGAACCGTCTTCTTCTCACCGCCCTTGCGGCGGCCGCTTTAACTTTGCCGATCGCGGCCCAGGCCGACGCGGTCCTGCCACCGCCGCCCGCTGAGAAGGGCAGCATCGCCTACAATGAATGGCTCGGCCGCAGCTTCACCGAAATCATGCTCAACGAAGCCGACCAGGCCAAGCGCATCGAGATGCTGAACGTGCTGGTCGCCGAAGACTACATCCAGCACAATCCGCTGGTGCCGGAGGGACGGCAGGGCCTGATCGACTTTATTCCGGTCATCTACCAGTCGATGCCGGACGCGCGCTTTACGCTCCACGACGTTTTCGCCAGCGAGGATCGCGTCGTCACCCGCTGGACGTGGGAGGGCACGCTGACAGGTGCGCCGCTGCTCGGCATCGCGCCCACCGGCCAGAAGCTGGAGTTCGACGCGATCGACGTATGGAGCGTGCGCGACGGCCAACTCTACGAGCACTGGGACCAGTTCGACTGGCCGCGCGCCTTCGCCCAACTCGGCGTCAAGGGCATGCCACAGCCCTTCTACGATCTCGCCGCCAAGCCGGCCGACCGCTGAGGGGGGCATCATGAAGGATCTCTACACCACGCGCGTCGCGGTGACCGGCGGCCGCGACGGCGCGGCCCGCTCCGACGACGGGCGGCTCGACGTGGCGCTGGCGCTTCCAAAGGCGATCGGCGGCAGCGGTGACGGCACCAATCCCGAGCAGCTCTTCGCCGCCGGTTTCGGCGCCTGCTTCACCTCCTCGCTCGCCTTCGCGGCGAAGGGGATGGGGCTTGCGCCGGGGCCGATCGCGGTCGAGGCCACCGTGACCCTGACCGTCGACGGGCAAGGCGCCTACGGTATCCGAGCCCGGCTCGACGTCGCGATGCGGGGACTCGAAAGCCACGACGCCGATCGCCTCATCGCCGAGGCGCGGCGCATATGCGCCTACTCCAACGCCCTGAAGGGCGAGGCCGTTGTCCACGTCGGCCTGGCGTGACTGCAGCGCTCGCCTTCGGCTCGCCTGCGCGCCCTTCGGGCTTGCCCGCGCTTCGCGCGGACCCTCTAAAAGGTCTCTCAGCCGGGGATGTCTTAAGTCTGTCGGTCTTGCTTCTTCCATAGTCCCTGCGGTGACAGACTTTCCCCCCCGACCATCTACAGAGGACATAGAAGCCAGACTCTCGACTGGCGGCTGTAGATGGTCGGGGGGAATCTTGAACGCTTTGTCCTGCGTCCGACAGTGGGGAAGAGCCTTGGTTTGATGGACCGGCCAGGAGGCAACCCTTGCCCTGGCTGTAGCTCCGATTCCTGATCTAGCGATCATTGCGGTTGAAGGCCGAAGCCCTCGCACCGTGCGCGACTTTCCTTCAATCGCCACACGGCCGGTGATGTGGTCCCCTCTAAAGGGCAGCACAGAGCACCGTCTTGTTACGGCAGACCTTTCGCGCCTTAGGGGCGTCGGCGCTAACCACTTCCGGGCGTCCGATCATCGTGTGGTCGGGGAGCGAGCGGGAGCGATCTTCCGGCTGATCTGGCTATCTCATCGCGCCGGTCTTATTCCCGGTGGCGCGGATCTACGTCTTGTGCCAGTATGGCCCTTACTCCGGGCATCAGCCGGAGCGGACTTTTGCTCTCCGCCATAAAGTATAGCAGCCGCCGCCTCGAATGCACCACCTTTCTCAAAGGAGGGTGACGTCTCTGGACGTAGTGTAGGTGGGAAGCGCGGTGGTCATCAGTGCTTTCCGTTAGGGTCTGCTTGTCGAAGCCGACCTTTCTGGAGAGAACAACAATGACCGACGACATGATGAATTTGCGCGCGCTGGTGGCTTATGGCGAAAAGAGCCCGCTTCGGACGAATGCGGCGCGGTCCGAGGAAGCCAGGAAAGTAGGAGCCCTTCCTGAGCCTGGAAATGCGCAGCTGGACGGTGCCAGCGCGCGTCTCCCAGTCCCGGTCGTGGTAGCCGTTGCGCTGGGCCGGCCGAGAAGGCGCTGACGACCGTCATCCAGGAAGCCGAAGCCTGTCCTGGGGCTGGACCCGAGGGTCCAGGGCATCTTGACGCGATCGGTCGATGACCTCGTCAAGGCCATAGGGCATGAGCGGCATCTCGAAGAGCCAGGTCAGCCGTCTCTGCGAGGAGATCGACGGCAAGAGCCTGCCCTCGGGCTTGACCCGAGGGTGAAGACCTTCCTCGAGCGGCCGATCGACGGCGACTGGCTGTATCTGTGGATCGATGCGACCTACCTGAGAGTGCGCCGCGGCGGCCGCATTGTCTCAGTGGCGGTCATCATCGTGGTCGGCGTAAACACCGACGGCCGGCGCGAGGTGGCTGGGCATGGAGATCGGCACGTTCGAAGCCGAACCGACCTGGACGGAGTTCCTGCGCAAGCTGACGCGTCGCGGCCTGCGCGGCGTGAAGGCGGTCACGGAGCGCTTGCTGCGCCAGCGCGCCCGCCGATCTCCTGCCAATTCTTCCCGCCTGATCATAGGTTAAACGGTCACAACCTAAGAGTGTTGTGGCGCATTACTCAACCAAAACGAGGTTGACACTGGTTGACAGTTTGGTTGACAAAATTGACAGTTTGGTTGACAAAACCCCGAAAGTGTCAACCGAGCTGTCAACCAAATGACGTTTATCCGACAGGTTTTGTCGTAATTTGGATATCGACTGGTTGACAACCAACCGGCCACTGTCAACCGAAACCCAGGATTTCCAAGGCTTTGAGGGTTCCTGGTTGACAGTTGTCAAGGCAAAAACTTTTTTTGCCCGTTCAATGCCAGCCCGTCCGTCACCAAGCCTAGCACGCACCGAAGCAAAAAATAGCTCACCACGCCGTCCCGAGCGCCATGGCGACCGACGTTCGTATCTATGTCGCGAACTATCCGAGGGCGCTTCAGAGGGCGTGGGCATGCGTCGCCACCGCGCTGGCCCGGTGGACATGCTCGGATCAAGCCCAGCAAGCTTCCGGGCCGATTTTGCGCGTTAAGAATATGTATCCTGTGGCGCGCCGGCGGTCCACAGGCAGAGAGCACCACGGCTCATCGCAATAGGTGCCTGATGCGGGATACCCAGAGCGGCATATGCGCCGATCCGATGGGGCCATGCAGCCAACACGATGGGCTGGGAGCAATAAGGCGGCGATCGTCGGGACTATGCTCATGTCTGCAACCGACGACTGGGTTGCGCTACTGACGGAAAAAAATCCGATGCACCGCCACGTCACCCACCACTGCCGACTCGCGGCGACGTCCCAAACGGGCCAGTGAATCGAGTCCTACGGTTGAATGCCCGCGCCTGACGAAGACGGCAGGCTTCTCGCGGTCATCTAGCAGTAGTAAACGCCGACGGCACAGCGCCGCACCGTCCGGCGTCCAACGCCGGCAACGCTGACGGGCGTAAGTGGCCGGCCGACACGGGCCTCGGCCTGTGAAACCAGGTTGAGCGACAACGGCGCGGGAAGGCGCTCTGCCGCCTGAATGGCGAGGGCACCCGCAAAGGCGACGAATAGTCCGATCTTCAGCTTCTTCAAAACGGTCATTGTGCGGCTCCCATGGAGAAGTGGCTGGGCACATCGTCGATGTCGCCGAGGTCCTTCAGGTCGACCTTCTTGGCGCCCACGTCGTTCTTGAAAGCGAAGTCGTCGGAGGCAACATCGCCGCCGCTCTTCCAGTTGCTGATCTGCACGCTGTATTGCGGCCCCTGGTCAACGTCCCTCGAGGTGATGACGTAGCGGCATGGATAGGGGCGGTCTCCCTGAGCGATCCATATCTGCCAGTCGACTGTCTCGGTGCGGAATGCCAGGTGATCACACTCGGTCCCGCCTATCACACCGCTACCGAGATCCTTTGCGTCGGTGACGCCTTCGGTCAGCACCTTATAGGGATCAGATACCAGCAGGTCGGCGCCGGGCAGCGATTTGTGATGCTTATCGCGTAACTCGTCGATCAGATTGTCAATGGTGCCCGGCGCCTCGACCTGGGTGTAGAGGTTCGCTTCCTTGCCTAAAATGGTAAGCAGCTTACCGTCGAAAATCATCTCGACGTCGGCGAACCCGCCGTGGCGCCTGGCCCGAATCTTGTCCGGCCGGTTGACGTCCGCCATCCCGGAACTCGTCAACATCAGCTTCTGGTGATCCGTGGTGACGACCTCCAGGCTGGCGTCGTAGTCGAAGGAAAACGCGGTCTGCGCCGCAAGGTAGTCGGTCATCGCCTTCAGCATGCTGTTGGGGTCGGCGTGCGCCGCGTCCACACTGCCGGGAGCCGCAATTCCCAAAATCAGCGCCAGCGCTGCGGCGGGCATTAGGCCGCCGCGGCCGCAGGAGTTAAGATTTTTCATTTGAGTTCCCTCAATGGCATTCTCGACATGCCATCGGCATCAGTCGTTGCGACTATGTCAAAATTGCGGGTCGCCCGATGCGATAGGAGACTTCGCGCTGTGCGCCAAGACTCACGTCAACCCGGTCGTCCTTAGAGATTGGACTGGCTTGGTGAGGGCCTCCGCCCAGTGAAATCGTTGCCTGACCACTAACGAGGAACGGTTTCGAAGACCGGCCAGGCGGTTCAGTGTGCGAACCGCCTCGCCAGATCAGGTCCGCTGCTGTCCCCGCGCGCTGAACATGACCGGTGAGGCAACGACAAAGTCCGGATCGTCGAGCAGCCGCAGCATACGGTCCAGCTCCTCGGATGTGAGCAGCCGCTCACCCAACAATTGATCCCGGACCTGGGACAAATTCGCTTTGTCGAGCTTCGCGCCCGGCGAACCGCCGCGCCGGAACTCGAAATGAGCGTCCGCCTCGACGTTGACCAGCCCCGTGGCGACAAGGCGGCCATGGAGGGAGCGCCCCCAGCTCATATCCATGCCTCGCTGTTCCATGAGAGTGCGCAATGCACGGAAGCATTTTCGTGCTGTCTCGGCGTCGTCGGGATTGGCGCAAGGAAATGCCCGGTCAATGAGCATCGTGTCGTAGTCCTCGACCACGAGCCAACCACCGGGCCTCAGCGCCGTCATAAGGCGCGGAATCGTTGCCTCGCGCTGTTGCACGTGGATGAGCACCAGGCGGGTGTGGATAAGATCGAACGCCGTATCGGGTATGGGATCGAGGCCGACATCATGACGACGCACCTCGAGATTGCCGCGGCCTTTTTCAGCTAGGAACCGCGGATCGATATCGGTCATCAGCACATGACCTTCGGGTCCGATTCGATCGGAGAGCCAGAGTCCTATCGATCCACTCCCGCCGCCTATCTCCCAGCACCGCCAACCTGGCCCTATTCCGGTCGCCACAAGATGGCGCGCTGTGAGTGGGTCATAAAGCGACTCCAGGCTGGAGAACCGTTGCTCCGTTTCACGTTCCGCCGCGTTGTCAAAGATATAGCTGGTCATGTTGGCCACCAAAGGTGCACCGACGAAATCAGCGACTCGCCCGCCTTCCGCGTTGGCACTTCATAAAGGGTTAAACCCTTAGTAAGGGTTATGCCAGCAGCCGAGATCGACGGGGCCGATTGCCGGCTATCCCCGGTAGTGGGGCCAATTCGAGAGCACTTGCTGGTGACGCCTCCGCGGAGCACCTGTGACAGGTTAAACCCGCACCAACCTTGGCGCCTGCCCCGGAGATTATGTTAAATCTGACACCACGTCCGGTGTCGCACGGCGAAACGGGTGCGGAGGGCAGTGATGACCAAGGTCCTGTTGTTCGACATTGGCGGCACGGTGTTCGACTGGAACACCGCCATCCTCGAGGCGCTCGAGCGCGTGTGTCCCGAGGCGAGCACGTCGCAACTCGACCGGCCGGCTTTCGCCACGGCGTGCCGGGCTGGCTTTCTCAACCTCAATGGAGCTGTGGCGCGTGTAGAGCGGGCCTGGCTGACCGCCGACCAACCGCCCCCGCCCAATGACGAGCTTTCAGGCCAGACTTTCAGACAGCGGCATGTCATGCGTTTGTCGCCAACTGGGCCTCCAGCCGTTCTCCCAGCGCTGAGTAGCGTGGGTGCTTATGCAGAGAATTAAGGTCGCTGTCCGTCTTTATCCAGGCGGCGATCTGCGCGACATAGACGGGCGATCCTGATGCTTGCCGCTCAAGGCAGTCGATCGCCTCCTCGGCCTTGCCAAGCTTCGCATAGCAGCAAGCGAGGTTATAAAGCACCCGAAGATCGTTCCCGGCAATGACAGCAGCCCGTGACGCCCACTCCGCTCCGCGATCCATCTCGCCCAGATCGGCCAGCAAACAGCCACCGTAACACAGGAGGATCGGCTCGTCGGGATGCGCGGCGATCTCTTTTTCTATCCGCAGGAGGCACTGCCGTGCTGCCTCTGCTGCCGCCTCATGCTGTCCAAGCGATACCTGAACAGCGCGCAGCATATCCCATGCTCGGTAATCATCCGGCTTCAAGGCGATGGTGCGTTCGTAAAGGTCGCGAGCTCGTTCGAACTGTCTCTGCGCTTGGCAATTTCGCCCATAGAAGTAATTTGCCTCAAAGGAGGTCGGATCCAGTTCGAGCGCTTTCTCAAATTCTGACTGCGCCGCGTCGCGCAAGCCTTTGGTGAACATTGCAATGCCACGCGACGCGTGCGCATCGGCGAGGCCGGGCTCGAGCTCCAGCGCCCGGTCGGCATTGGCGACAACCGTGTCGAAGGTGGCGGTCGGATCGTTAGCGAGCAGAAGATAGCTGTCACAGTCAGCCACGCCTGCATAGGCACGCGCATAGAGGGGATCGGCCTCGATCGCCTTGGCGAACAAATGACGGGCCGCCTTGATGTTTCTCGTTTCGTGTCCTCGGTTGAAGAACGACCGTCCCATCAAATAGATTTGGTAGGCCTCGGTGTTGTCGGTCGACCGCCTCGTGATGGTCTCAAGCTCTTTGGCCAGGAGCCGCACCTTGAGAGCGTCGACGATGTTCTTTGAGATTTCATCCTGCAGTGCAAAGATGTCTTCAAGGTCGCGGTCGTAGCGCTCGGCCCATACGTGCCGGCCGTCCTGTCCATTGATGAGCTGAGCGGTAATGCGAACGCGCGCGCCTGCCTTGCGCACGCTCCCTTCGAGCACGAACCCCACTTTCAGCTGGCTCGCAACGTCGCTGACATGCACTGCCCTGCCTTTAAAAGTGAAAACCGTATTGCGGGCGGTGACGCTCAGCGCCGACACTTTCGAGAGATCGGTGATGATATCTTCGGTAATACCGTCGCTAAAGAATTCCTGCTCAGGATCGCCGCTCATGTTGGTGAAGGGCAGGACGGCGATTGAAACGCTTTCGCCATTTGCAGCCACCGCCGCGGCAGACCCCTCATGAGAGGTCTTGAGCCATACGCTTCCGAGGCGCGCCATATGGACCCGCACCCGCCTCTCGATATTTTTCACCGAGTGTTCGCCGAAATCCTCGAAGTCGGTCGCCACCTTGCCGCCGATATGCTCCCGGACGGTGCCCGAGATCGCGACACCACCGGGATCGGCAAGCGATTGCAGTCGCGCCGCTACATTGACGCCGTCACCATAAATGTCCTCTCCGTCGACCATGATGTCGCCGAGATTGACTCCAATGCGAAATACCAACCGACGGTCTGCGGCCTCCTCCGGTTCGACGTCGGCCATTCCCCGTTGAACCTCGATTGCGCAGCTGACGGCATCGACGACGCTGGCGAACTCCACCAACATGCCATCGCCCATCAGCTTGACGATGCGGCCATTGTGAGAAGCAATACAGGGATCGACTAAGTCACGCCGCAGCGACTTAAGGCGGCTCAGTGTATTGGCCTCGTCGATTTCCATCAAACGGCTGTAACCAACGAGGTCAGCCGAAAAGATAGCCGCGAGCCTGCGCTGCATCGTTGTGCCCCAGCTGGGGTCTTATGACCACCCAGCCGGCAACCTTAGGCCCACAATCGATCGGACTGCAATGCCTTATCTTGAAATGCTTGACGTGTGTCACCTTGAGCAATCGCACTTCCAAGGTGATTGGTGACGACCTCTCGGTGCCAGTTCGTGGGCGCGCATGCGATTTCTCGAAAGGTCAAACTGCGTCACCGATGGCGGAGGCGCGCGCCCAAACAGATTCAGTTTGTTGACGTATCATGATCTAATTTCCCCTCGATGTTTTAAGTATATCCTCTTTCTTACTGCTATATTCATCAGTATCAGATAAACACTTGAGGAATTACGTCATGCATAAGGCTGGCAGACCCTATTCGAATACTCGTCTCGCACGCTTCGTCGACAAGCGAATCCTCGAGCTGCGGCCCCGCAAGACCCAGCTCGCCATCGCGACTGAAGCGGGGTTCAAGCAACCGAATATGTTGGCGATGATCAAGGCCGGCACGTCCAAGCTTCCGCTCGACCGGGTCCCTGGCCTTGCTCGGGCGCTTGAGTGCGATCCGACGCTGCTATTCACCCTGGCCGTCGAACAGCTCCAGGGCGACACGACCGACCTGACGATCCGGCAGATTTTCGGCGTGCTCGTGACTCGAAACGAAGCGGCCTGGCTCGAGGAGCTTCGCGACGCCTCTGGTCATACCGACCCCGGCCTCACCTCGAAGGCCCGGGCGGCGCTGCGGGCGATCTTCGGGAAATGAGTGCGTCTCCATCCTCGGACGGCTCGTCGGGAAGCTGCAATGCAGTGGCCCGGGGCAGGCCGCTCACAGCAAACGAGCTGTTCTGGGTCGAGGTCATCCGCCTCGCGTCCTGGGACACTGACCCGGCGCCCACCCTTGAGCGCGTGCAAGCGTTACGGGCGATCTTCGGTCTCCGGTAGCTCGCTGTTCCCGGCGGCGTCTTCTGGCGGCAGGGACAAACGCACTGGTGCCCAATGGACGCCCCTCCGGTGGACTCGCCCGAGAATGTCGACGGCTGCCAAGCCGTCGGCCCGCCCTCGTGACGGGTTTTTCCGACCAGTTCGCCGCCGTGGATCAGTAAGCGTTTACTTATGACCTGCGGTATCGCGTTTGCGAGCCGCCGCGGCTCTAATAACTTGGAACATCGCTGTGTGCACTTTTGCCCCACTCTCACAACCCTTCACCTTCAGACTCCTCCTTCCACAAGTATCCCTGAGCCTCCTTCGCTACCAAGCCACGGAACCAATACGCTTCGTCAGCTTCTTCAACGCCGCCTCGATTCGCTCGTTCAGTCTGTCGAACGCTACGTGCGTGCCAGCGCTGCCAACGCCTACCCTACGTCGAGGCAGAGGTTGACCGCCTCCTCGGACCAGTTCCTTGCGCTGCTCCCGCCTGCGGGCTTCCCAGGCCTCATCCATGGCGGTCAGGCCGACGATGCCGGTGTTGTCGAACTTCGTCCAACGCTCGGCCTGTAGGGCTCGCCGGACATGCTGGTGCCGAACTTTCGACGGGTCGGCACACGTCGGCAGAAAGAAGCGGAAATAGGGCTTCGCCAATCTCGTGAACGGGAAAGTCGCAAGGTCCTCCAGTGATCGGATGCCGAGCTTCTCAAGTTCGTCCTGCTGCAACGTGATCTCGATGCGGGTGCGGCGCTTTTCGGGCGGCAGCTCATCCCTGGTCCCGGCTGTCGGGTTCTGGCGATCGAGTATCTTGTCCATGACCCGCCATGCTGCCGAGCCGCCCTGCCGGCCGAAGTAGACCGTAGCGTCCGAAAACGGCTTCCGGTCGTTCGTGTTGAACATGAAACACGTCGCCGCTCGCTGCCTCTTGTCGAACATCCCGGTCGTATTCTTGGTGCCGCTGCCCCACGTGAAGCGTGGCCAGTCGCCTTTGTCCGCGAGCACGTCTCGGCCGGGTTGAAGGTGCCTGATCAACATGCCCACCAGCTGCCGCCGTAGATCTTCATTGTTGGGGTCGCGTGGCGTGAAATCGATGCTGACTTCGAGCGCCGCCACGCACGCATCCTTCGAAATGCCGTGTCTGGTCTCGATGGCGAGAATAGCCTTCTGAACTACCTGCAGCTCCGGATCCTGGAAGCGAACTCTGAACTCCCGGTTTGCGCCGTCGACGCGACAGCTGAGCCCGGTCGACTGGCAAATTGTGTCGTTCACCCAACGTGCTTGCGTGTCTTCTAAGACCTCGATGCCTACTTCGAGCCAATCGATCACGGCCCGGCAGGTGAACGCCGCGAAGTCGAGATCGGGAACGAGCGCGATGCGGTCTCGGAGGCGCTTCTGCGTGCCGGCGACCGGAATCTCGACATAGCGCAGCACGGTCTCGTGCGCGTCGTTCTTGGCCTCCATCAAGATCAGCTTTCCGTTCATCTCTTCCGCCCGGTTGGAGTTCTCCGTGCAGGGCGTTATAGCAATCTCGGCGCCGAATGCGCGAAAGTCCGGCACGGGGGCAGAACATTGACGGGGGCGACGTTCGACCAGATCCTGCCGGGTGCCCACATTCGCGGCCTCGACCCCACCGGCATCGTCGAGATCGTAAAGGTCTCCCGGTTCGGGCCTGATGCTCCCAGGCTGCCTCAGCGCTCGCAGGACGGCTCGGAGGCAGTTGCCCACTTCGTGGCGCCAATCTGAACTAACTGGTTGCGAGCGCGCTCGTGCGCTCACGGTGAGATTGCAGAAGTCAACGTTAGCTGCTTTCTTTCGATTCTGGGGAGCAGTTCGCCGTGAGCTTTTTCGACCAACCGATCCTGAATTCGCCCTACCTGGCTCCGTCCCGGCATTGGGAGCTGGACCTGTCCGGACGCCCAACCGATCAGATCGTCCAAGCGCGGAGGCGGTCTGCACTTTGGACAGCTTTGCCAAGCGCTGTGTCGACCGCGACCAGCTCCCAGTCGAGCATGGTTTTTCAAACCGATGTCGCCACGGAAGCCACCGCATACAATCCGTCGCCGATTATCAACGACCTGCGCATGGAGCTTGAGACCTGGCGCACTCTGCCCAACCCGTCGCAGTGGAAGGTGACGCCGGTCACGCAACGCCTGCTCGAGCATTGGCGGGCGATCCAGAAGGATTCGAGCCAGACAATCCGGCCCTTCTTCTGCCAACTCGAAGCCGTCGAGGCAGCGATCTGGCTGGCCGAGGTAGCGCCGGACATGGGCCGCCGGGGGCGACGTTTCCTGAACTGGATCGCCACCGCCAACAACTTCGCCGTCCAACCCGAAGGCGAAGCGCCTTCCGACGCGACACCGGACCTTCTGCGCGTCGCGTTCAAGCTGGCGACCGGTGCCGGCAAGACTACGGTGATGGCCATGCTCATCGCCTGGCAGGCGCTCAACGCGGTCCGCTCGCCGAACAGCAAGCGCTTCTCAAAGAGCTTTCTTGTCGTCACACCTGGCATCACGATCCGCGACCGGCTGCGGGTGCTGAAGCCCAACGACGAGTTGAACTACTACGATAAGCTGAAGCTCGTGCCGCATGACCTGCGGGCCGATCTCGAGCGGGCCCATATCGTCATAACCAACTACCACGCCTTCAAGCTCAGCGACACTTTCGGCGCCGCCAGCGGAACGCGCGATGTTCTCAAGGGCCACGGTGATGCGTTGCAGACCCTCGAGACCGAAGGACAGATGCTTCGGAATGTCATGGGTGATCTCATGGGCGGCAAGGGCGTGGTGGTCATCAACGACGAGGCTCACCACTGCTATCGGGAACGGCCGGTGGCGAATGCCCTGCGTCTGACCGGCGAGGAGCGAAAGGAGGCTGAGGAGAACAACGAAGCGGCCCGCCTCTGGATATCCGGCCTGGAGGCGCTGAACCGCCATCAAGGTATCCGAGTCGTCTACGACCTGTCGGCCACGCCCTTCTTCCTCAGCGGCTCGAACTGGGTCGAGGGAACGCTGTTTCCCTGGGTGATGACCGACTTTTCGTTGATGGACGCGATCGAGAGCGGCATCGTGAAGCTACCGCGCGTGCCGATCGCCGACAACCGCGCGGACGGCCAAAAGGTGATGTATCGCAATCTGTGGCCGACGATCCGCCAGCGCATGCCGGATAAGCGCAAGAAGGGCGACGGCAAACCCGACCCGCACAAGCTGCCGATCGAGGTCAAGGTGGCGCTCGATGCGCTCTACGGCCACTACGAAAAAACATTCCGGCTGTGGGCTCAGAACCAGGTGGGCATCCCGCCGGTCTTCATTGTGGTGTGCAACAACACGACGAATTCGGAGATGCTGCGCGACTACATCGCCGGCTATGCCTGGACGGACGAGCATGACCAGGAGCGGGTTCGCAACGGTGAACTGGAGCTGTTCCGTAACTATGACGACCATGACCAGCGCCTCGACAGGCCTCGCACGATCCTGATAGACTCGGCCGCGCTCGAGGCGGGCGGCGAAATCGACAAGGCGTTCCGGGACGCGCACGAAACCGAGATCGCGGCGTTCAAGCGCGAACGCATGCGCCGCGATCCGACTACCGGCGAAATCAGCGACGCCGAAATCCTGCGCGAGGTGATGAACACGGTCGGCCGCAAGGGCAAGCTCGGTGAGCAGGTGCGCTGCGTGGTTTCGGTGTCGATGCTGACCGAGGGCTGGGACGCCAACAACGTCACCCACATCATGGGCCTGCGGGCCTTCGGCTCTCGGCTGATCTGCGAGCAGGTGATCGGCCGCGCGCTGCGGCGCCTGTCATACGACACCGATCCCGCGACCGGCCACTTCCGCACCGAATATGCCGACATCATGGGCATCGACGGGCTGAACTTCTCCGACCAGGCACGGCCGGCGCCGCCTCAGCTGCCGCGGGAGGTGATCCACGTCCACGCGGTCAGCCCGGAACGCGATCACCTGGAGATCGTGTTTCCACGGGTCGAAGGTTTCCGGACCGATTTTCCCAAGGAACGCATCGACGTCGATCTTACAAAGATGGAGCCTTACGTGCTGTCGCCGGACAAGGTCGGCGCGACGGTGGTGCAGATGTCCGGCATCATCGGCGAGCGGCATAAGATTGGCCTCGACCATTTGGCGGATGCGCGGCTGTCATCAATCGCCTTCGACATCGCCAGCTATTGGGTCTCGGAAAAGCTGCGCGACCCGAACGGCGCCCCTAAGACGCACCTTTTCCCGCACGCCAAGCGCATCGTGCTCCAGTGGCTGAATTCGGACCGGCTGGTCTGCAAGGGCGACACCAAGCCGGCGCAACTGCGTTATCGGCAGCTGGCCGACGAGGTCTGCGACCTGTTGATGGGCGTGCTGCTTGACCAGCCCGGTGGCCAGCCGATGATCAGGGCGGTGCTCGATCCCTTCGCGCCGGACGGATCGACCGCCGGCGTCAGCTTCAACACGTCGAGCAGCAGCCGCCACTGGCCGAACCCACTGCGGAGCCACGTCAACTGGATCATCACGGACCAGGACTGGGAAAACAAACTCGCCGAGCTCCTCGACGACCATCCGGACGTCGAAGCCTATGCCAAGAACCACAACCTCTATTTCGAGGTGCCTTATTCCAAGGAGGGCGAGGTGCATCGTTACCGCCCCGATTTCCTGGTGCGCCTCAAGACGCCCGAGGGCGAGGAGCCGGTGACGCTCGTGCTGGAGGTCAAGGGATTTCGGGGCCACGACGCGATGCTGAAGGCCGAGGCGATGCGAAACAAGTGGATCCCGGCGGTCAACCGTCTTGGCGCCTACGGGCGCTGGGGTTTTGCAGAACTGCGCAGCGTCTACGATTTCGGACCGGAGCTTGACGCGGCGATCGCTGGAATGAAGTCAAAAGCGGAATTGTTGGCATGACATTCGAAGAGCAAGAGCGCGCAATCGACAAGTCCGAGGTTTCCGGCCGCTACACCTTCCTCGGTGGCCGGGGAGACGCGGGCAGCCGATGAGCGACGTCGTATTCGGCCGCCTGACGGATCTGTTACCGCGGCAAGCGTGGGCGCATGAGGCGCTGTCGTTCACGCCGTGGCTGGCTGCCAACATCGACCAGCTGTCGGAGGCTGTCGGCATCCCCCTGGAACTGACCGGCACCGAGATCGCCGTGGAGGATTTCTCGGCGGACATCCTTGCGCGCAATCCCAGCGACGGAACCGTGGTGCTGATCGAGAACCAGCTCGAGCAGACGGATCACACCCACCTCGGTCAGATCATGACCTATCTGGCCGGCCTGAACGCCCAGACGGTAATCTGGATTGCACCAATATTCCGCGAGCCGCATCTGTCAGCGATCCGCTGGCTGAACGAGCATACTGACGACGGGTTCTCCTTTTTCGCGGTGCGCGTGCGCGTCGTCAGGATCGGCGACAGTCCTTACGCCCCGATCTTCGAGGTGGTCGAAAAGCCCAGCGACTGGGAGCGTGAGCTGAAGGAAGCCGCCAAGCCTTCGAACGATGCGGATTCGGCCGTGCGCACGGCTTTCTGGGATTATTATGCGGGCCGCGCGCCGGACATAGCCGATGTGCGGCCCAAGACCGGCTGGCAGTATCTGCTGCCTCTGGTCGGGGGGCAGGGCATCGTTCTCTGCGTCTACATTTCAACGCGCACCTGCGGCATCTATCTGCGCGCGCCGAGCCCGTCCGACGCTCCCGCGCTTGCGGCATTGCTTTCACCCTTCGCCGGCGAACTGGAGGCAGAGATCGGCGTTGGGTTCGGTGGTGTGAAGAATCATTTTTTCACGAAGCTGCGCTCGCACGGTTTTGGCGACGAGGAATCCTGGCCGGGGCTCGTCGACTGGTTCGAGGAGCAGCGCCGCGTCTACACTGCCGCGATCCGGCGCAGGTTTGGAGGGCCGTCCATTGGCCAGTGACGACAAAACCCCCATCGGCATCATCACGCATGACGAGACGCGGGCGAACATTCCGCCTGCCGAGCTGGAGCCGGTGCTGGCCGATGACGACAAGAAGCCGATCCGGCTCGCCTTCGAGCGGCGCAACCGCGACCTCGACCCGCAGCTCGTCTGGCGCGGCAAGGATCCTGACCAGGCCGAGCTGACGGTCGACGCGCCGCCGATCTATTTGCAGGAGCAGGTGCATCCGAAAGCGCTGATCGACGATCTCAGGAACGGACGCGAGAAGGCAGAAGACCTTTTCGGCCATTTCGGTCTGACCGAGGAAGACCGAGAGGCGGAAGTCGAGTTCTACCGTCATACCAAAAAGTGGTCGAACCGGATGATTCTGGGCGACTCGCTGCAGGTGATGGCGAGCCTTGCCGAGCGAGAGGGACTGAAAGGCCAGGTGCAAGCGATATACATCGACCCGCCCTACGGCATCCGCTTCAACTCGAATTTCCAGTGGAGCACTTCAGACACGAACGTGCAGGACGGAAAGCTTGATCAACTCACGCGCGAGCCTGAGCAGGTGAAGGCCTTTCGCGACACATGGCGCGACGGCATCCACTCATACCTTTCCTACCTGCGTGACCGCCTGGTGGCTGCGCGAGAGTTATTGACCGAAAGCGGAAGCTGCTTTGTCCAGATCGGCGATGAGAATGTTCACCGTATAAGGTCACTGTTGGACGAGGTGTTCGGTGACGCAAATTTTGTTTCGCAGATTACCTACAAAAGTTCAGTTGGAATGGGTGAACGGTATATCGACAATGTAGCCACGTTTATCATTTGGTATTCGAAGAACAGATCGCTAGTGAAGTATCGACAGCCATACAAAGGGCTATCAATAGGTGAGCCCGGTGCTCTACGATACCTCATCGTCGACGAAGAGGACGGCTCAGAAATACGCTGTGCGCCGGAGCAAGCCGCTGAGCATTTTGCGACCAAAAAATACGATCCTTTTTTCAAGCAGGGCCTGACATCAAGGACAGGTAGCGAGACGATCAAGTTTCCTGTAGCGCACGACGGCACGTTCTACAGACCCACTGCCGGAGGTTGGCGATCGAACGCCGTTGGACTGGGCAGGGTGCAGAGGGCGCGCCGGATCACGGTAGAAGGAAGACGCCTAACGTATCGCCGCAGATTCGGCGACTTCCCGTTTACGGCGCGCGACAACATTTGGGACGACATAAGTGGTGGAATTAAGTCTCGTGCCGACCCGAAAATCTATGTTGTTCAGACATCTCCTAGCGTCGTCGAACGTTGCCTCCTGATGACCACCGACCCTGGCGATCTCGTGCTCGATCCCACCTGCGGCTCGGGCACTACCGCCTTTGTCGCGGAACAATGGGGCCGGCGCTGGATCACCATCGACACCTCCCGCGTGGCACTGGCGCTCGCCCGCGCGCGCATCATGGGCGCGAAATATCCCTGGTATATTCTGGCCGACAGCCCGGAGGGGCAGAGGAAGCAGGCGGAAGTCACCCGCTCTGCGCCGTCCACGCAGGCGACCTTCGGCGACATCCGCCACGGCTTCGTCTACGAGCGCGTTCCGCACATCACGCTGAAGTCGATCGCCAACAACACCGAGATCGACGTGATCTGGGACAGGCTGCAGCCGGCCGTGGAGGCCGCGCGGGCAGTGCTCAACGCCGCGCTGGCTGGCCATGCCGTGCCCTTCAAGGTCGAGACCGGCGGCCGCGCCGGCAAGACGATCGACTTCAAGGCCGCCGGCACAGTCCGTCTGCCCTCCGGCGAGGAGGCGCCCGCCAACGGCTTCATGGAATGGGAGATCCCGCGCGAGGCGCCGGACGGCTGGCCGCAAGCCGCGCGGACTGCACTTGACGCCTTCTGGAAGGCGCGCATCGCCCGCCAGAAGGAGATCGACGCCTCGATCGCGGCGAAGGCCGAGTTCGAGAACCTTTACGACAAGCCCTACGAGGATCGTAAGAAGATCCGCGTCGCCGGGCCTTTCACCGTCGAAAGCCTGTCGCCGCACGCGATCTCGCCCGTCGACGAGCATGGCGAGTTGATCGACGTGGTCGACGCCGCCGAAGGCACGCGCACGCGCGAGGACCGGGAGGCCGAAAACTACCTCAAGGCGATCATGACCAACCTCGCCAAGGCGGGCGTGCACCAGCAGGACAAGAAGGACGCCATCCGCTTCGACACGCTGGCGCCGTGGCCGGGCGAGTGGATCGGCGCGGAAGGGCGCTATCGCGAGGGCAAAGACGACGCCGCGGTGGAACGCCGCGCCGCCATTTTCATCGGCCCGGAATACGGCACCGTCGGCCGCGCCGACCTCGTCGCCTGCGCGCGCGAGGCAGCCGATGCCGGCTTCGACATCGTGATTGCCTGCGCCTTCAACTTCGAGGCGCATGCGCAGGAACTGCACCGGCTGGGCCGCGTGCCGATCCTGCATGCGCGCATGAACGCCGACCTGCACATGGCGGGCGAGCTCAAGGCCGGCGGCGGCAACCTGTTCGTGGTGTTCGGCGAGCCCGACATCGCGCTGATCGAGGAGGGCGACCGCCTGCGCGTCGAGCTCAAGGGCATCGACATCTTTCGACCCGCGACCGGCACGGTCGAGAGTTCCGAGCCGGACGACATCGCCTGCTGGTTCATCGACACGGACTATTCCGGCGAGAGCTTTTTCGTGCGCCAGGCGTATTTTCCGGGCGCCGAGGTGCCCTACAAGGCGCTGCGCTCGACGCTGAAGGCCGAGATCGACGAGGAAGCCTGGGACTCGCTCAAGCTCACCATCTCGCGGCCCTTCCCACGGCCGAAAAGCGGCCGTATCGCGGTGAAGGTGATCAACCACCTGGGGGACGAAGTGATGAAGGTGTTAGGGGTATGAGGGTTGAAGGATGAGCAGTCGGGTCGAGGAGTTGCTCGAGGAATTGATCGAAGAAGTTCGTGGCCTTCGCAGTGATATTCAACTTTTTCATCTGCAGACAGACAACGATATAGTCGATGCGATACAAGATTTACAAAATTCGATCGGAGGCGAAGGCAGCTACAGCCTTCAGAACGTTCATATGGCAATAAGAGATTTGGAGGAGGCAATCGGAGGTGAAGACCGCTACAGCCTCCAAGACGTTCACAAACAACTTATTTACTTAGAAGATTCTATCAAGGCAATCGGAGGTGATAGCTATTATAATCTCCAAGACATTCACAAACAACTTATTGATTTAGAAAATTCCATCGGTGGCGAACTCGGCTACAATCTTCAGGATGTTCATGAAAGACTTAGTGCCATAGAAATTTCTTTATCGACACTGGAAAGATGACCGCCCTTGCGCGGCGTTTAAGCCATGAGGCGGGATACGGAATGAAGCGGAGACAGTAATGCCATATAGCGCGACCACGGTTGCGACCACGATTGACAAGATCAATCGTTCCTACTTCCTTCCCGCAATTCAGCGGCCGTTTGTGTGGACGCCCGAGCAGGTCGTGTCGCTGTTCGACTCGCTGATGAAGGGTTATCCGATCAGTTCGTTCCTCTTCTGGGACGTCGCCCCGGAAAACAAGCCGAACTGGCAGATCTACAAGTTCGCCGAGAACTTCCGGTTCGGCGAGGTGCACAACGAGATCGCCGAAACCGACGGGCGCGACGTCACCCTCGTTCTGGACGGCCAGCAGCGGCTGACATCCCTGCTGATCGGGCTCCGGGGAACCTTTACCGTGAAGGCCAAGAACAAGCGCTGGGACAATCCGGGCGCCTGGTCGCGACGGCGGCTCTATCTCGACCTTCTGTTCGATCCGACCCAGGTGGAAGCCGACAACGACCACGAGGAGGCTCCCGAACCTACTTACGCTTTCGAACTCTTCGAAAATCCGCCGGTCATTGCTCCGGGCAAGCTCTGGATCAAGGTCGGCGAGATACTCAACCATGCCAGCGACGATGCGTTCTATCGCTTCCGCGACGCGATCATCGAGCGCCTTCCCGACAGCGCCTCGCGATTGGACGAGCGCACGGTTTCGCGAAACCTCGACCGGCTGCACCGGATGATCTGGAAGGACGAGATCATTTGCTACTACACGGAGAAGGATCAGGATTACGACCGCGTCCTTGGCATCTTCATCCGTGCCAACGACGCCGGCAGCAAGCTGAGCAAGTCCGACCTGATGCTTTCGATGATTGCCTCTAAATGGACGGACATTTCGGCCCGCGAGGAAATCTATAGTCTCGTCGACACGCTCAATCAGCGTCTCGATCGAAAGAACGACGTGACGAAAGATTTCGTCATGAAGGCGAGCCTGCTGCTGTCTGACCTCGACCATGTCTACCAGGTCCGAAACTTCGCCAACCGCAACCTCGAAATCATGCGCGCCAACTGGGGGCGCATAAAGGTTACTCTTCGGCGGACTTTTTTGCTGGTGAACCGGTTCGGAATCGACCGTGAAAACCTGTCCAGTCTGAACGCTCTGCTGCCGATCGCCTACTATCTGCACAAGACGGACATCGACCTGCTCGCCGGCACATCGGGTTTTCACAGCGCGAACGCGGAGCGGATCAGGCGATGGCTGACGGCATCCCTCCTGCTGGCGGTTTTCGGCGGCACCTCCGACAGCATCATAGGCGCGGCGAGGAATGCGATCCACGCCTCACTTGGTTCGACACAGGATTTTCCAATCCTCGAACTTTACGCGGCACTTGGCAGGCAGCGCAAACGCACGGTGAATCTGAATGCCGAGACACTTCCGTCAGTTATGTCGATAAAATACGGGCACAAGCAGGCGTTTCTTCTGCTGTCGCTGATCTACGACGAGAAAAACTGGGGAACGATTCCACATGATCTCGATCATATTTTCCCGAAATCCCTGATCAATCGCCGAAACCTGATGGGCTTGAACATTCCAATGACTCGCGTCGAACAAATTGTCGAGGCGGCGGATAGGATCGGAAATCTGGAATTGTTGGCGTCGACGGATAATATGTCGAAGAATAACCAGAGATTTGACGAGTGGATCGTAACGCGCGATCGGGATTTTTTGGAAACGCATCTGATACCGGCCAACCCGGATCTTTGGGACATTCGGATGCTGCCGGAATTCGTTACGGCGCGTGAAGCGCTGATACAGAAGAGGCTGGTGTCTCTCCAGGGCGACGTCAATGACGAGTCGGATCGAGTTGTCCAAGCGTAGGAATGGCTGATGGAATCCTTGCAGGAACGAATGAAGAGGCTCGCCGAAGAGCGGGCGCGCATCGCCAGGGAAGAGGAGGCGATGCGTAGCGAAGCGCTGGCGGAGCTTGAAAGGGTAAACGAACAGATCGATGCCCTGGAAGAGCGACGGGAGCAGCTTGAAGCATTCCTCGGCCTGAACGACACGCCCCAGCGAGCAGCACATGGCCAAATAACAAATCTCTGCATTCAAACGGTGTCGCAGAGTGGGAGACCGCTTTCCTCGGGCGAAGTGAAGGAGATTCTCGAGCGCGAAAACCCGAACATGAAGCTGACCTCTGTCCCGGCAGCGCTCAGCCGTCTCGTGAGCCTTGGCCGAATGACCAGGGACCAGTTCGGACGCTACTCCCTCTCGTAGCATCGCTTTCGCACCGCCAGGAAAATGACCGTCCTCATCGCCACCAGCTTCACCAAAGCGCTCGGCAAGCTGACCGCGCAGGAGCAGGCGGCGGTCAAGGTTACGGCATTCGATATTCAAAGCGATCCCGAAAACCCCGGCCTTTCGTTGCACAGGATCGATCGCTGCCAGGATGCCGATTTCTGGTCTGCGCGAGTGAATCGGGACATCCGAATCGTGTTGCACAAACGCGGCGGCAACACGCTGCTCGCCTATGTCGACCATCATGATGACGCCTATGCGTGGGCGCAGCGCAGGCGCATGGACGAGCACCCAACGACCGGAGCCGCACAGATCGTGGAGCTGCGCGAGACGGTCGAAGAGATTGTCATTCGCCGATACGTCGAACAGGCGGCGAAGAAGCCGCCCTTGTTCTCAAGCCATGATGCAGCGACGCTGCTCTCCTGGGGCGTGCCACGGGACTGGCTCGATACCGTTCGCGAGGCAACCGATGACACGATCCTCGACATAGCGGGACATTTGCCCGACGAGGCACAGGAGGCGCTGCTCGCGGCCGCGGTTGGCGAGACTCCGACCATCCGCCTCGCGAACACCGGCGAGGTCGGCTATGCCCATCCGGATGCGCGCAGACGCTTCATGATCGTCGGCGACGAGGCAGAGCTTGCCGCCGCGCTCGACGCGCCCTGGGACGATTGGGCGGTCTTCCTCCACCCCGCTCAGCGCGAGTTCGTCGACCGCGATTTCAACGGGCCGGCGCGAGTGATTGGTTCCGCCGGAACCGGCAAGACCGTGGTCGCCCTCCATAGGGCGGTGAAGCTGGCCAATGACGATTCCAATAATCGCGTGCTGCTCACAACCTTCTCCGCGAGTCTCGCGGAGGGTCTTGAGCGCAAGCTGGAACGTCTTACCAGGGGCCGACCCGAGCTTGCTGGGCGCATTGCCGTCGGCGTGCTTCCCGACATTGCGCGCCGTTTGGCTTCGGAGAGATTTGGCAACATCGGGATCGCTTCGGACCTGGAGGTCGCTGAGAGATTGCAGGAGGCAGTTGCCCTAGAGCGCACGGACATCCAGCCGTCGTTCCTGCTCGACGAGTGGCGGCTGATCGTTGACGCCTGGGATATCCGCGACGCTGAAACGTATCGCGACCTTCCGCGCCTCGGTCGCAAGGTGCGCATGGCGGCACCGCGCCGGGACGAGCTATGGCGTGTCTTCGCCCGTGTGCGTTCGCGGCTCCAGGAACAGGGCAAGGAAACCGAGGCGGGGCTCATGCACCGGCTTGCGCGCGATATGAAAGGCCCGCCGTTTACGCATGTGGTCGTTGACGAGGCCCAGGATATCTCGGTTCCCGAACTGCATTTCGTAGCCGCGATGGCAAGCGGTCGGCCGAACGGCTTGTTCTTCGCCGGCGACATCGGCCAGCGTATTTTTCGCTCGCCCTTTCCCTGGAAGGCGGCCGGCGTGGATATCCAGGGCCGCTCTCGCAGCCTCAAGGTCAACTACCGAACGTCGCACCAGATTCGCGCCAAATCCGATCTTTTGCTGCCACCGCGATTGCTCGAAGCCGATGGCGGTGAGGATAATCGTCTCGGAGTGTCCTCCATTTTCCATGGGCCGCCCCCAGAACTCCGGCTTTTCGATTCTTGGGAAGACGAAGGTGCCGCCGTCGCTGCTTGGATCGACGCTTGTGTCGAGGAGGGCTTTTCGCCGGACACGATTGTGGTTCTGGTGCGTTCGGAAGTTGAGTTGCCACGCGCGGCTTCAGCAATCGCCCGCGCCCGTGGAAACTCCGTGCGAGCCGCCCTGATGCACGACGCAAAGGGCCGTGAATTCCGCGCAGTCGCCGTCATGGCCTGTGATGCCGATGTCTTGCCGAGCGAGAGTCGTCTGTTGCAAGCGAGCGACGAGCGAGCGCTCAAGGAAATATACGATACGGAGCGACATCTCCTCTATGTAGCGGCAACGCGCGCGCGTGAGCGCCTGTGGATTTCGGCGAGCGGCACTGCCTCGGAGTTTCTTGAAGACCTTATCGGATAGGTAACGGCGGATCGGGGGCAGTGGAATTGAACGAGAGCGTTGTTGGAGTTGTCGACGTTGGTTCCATCTTGGCAGCTGGTCGGGCCGTAACGGATGCGGTGCTTCGGCTTGCGTCGCTTCTCGTCGGCGATGCGACTCCGGGCCTTGTCACAGTCTTTCTTCTTTGTCTGCTTGTCGTCGCGATGGTTTGGCTCTCGCGGACCGTGCAGAAGCGTATTTCTGCACTGAACTGGCTCGCTCGCGCTGTTGGGGAGACCGCGTCGGGTGCGGCGTTCAGCCAGGCGATAGATCAACTCGATCGGCGAGTCGAAGCCGAGTCAGAGCGGAATGGCACCCGTCGCCGTGTCGCGGATGCATGGCAGGAGTATCGTGAAACACTCGTCCCCCATGATGAGCACGGTGCTGTAATTCTCCGAAATTCAGCCCGCCCGGCTTTGTTTTTCAATTCCGAGGATCTTAGCTTCGGAGCGGGGTTCTTTCGGATAGTGCCAGGCCTGTTCGTATCGGTTGGCCTAGCGCTCACGTTCTTGGGGTTGATTGCCGCTTTGGCTGCGATGGACCTGAGACCCGAGAAGATCAACGCGTCTCTTGTAAATCTCGTTCACGTCGCCTCCGCCAAGTTCATAATGTCGCTCACCGGGCTAGCATGCTCGATCCTCTTCACGATCATTCTGCGAACTCGAATGGGCAGACTCGAAGAAGCCTTCCACAGGCTCTGCGGAGCAATGGAGAAACGGCTGACCTTCATAAGTTTAGAAGCATTGGCGGCCGAACAGCTTCGCGCGCTTCGTGAGCAGCAGGAGAATTCACGCAAGCTCGGCTTCGAACTTGTGGCAGAACTGGGCCGTCCTCTTCGTGAAGAGCTTCCTGCGGCAATTTCCAGTTCGATCAGTTCAGCGATGTCGCCCCTTCTGCAGCAGGTCGGCCAGATGGGTGCTGAGGGGATGGGGTCCATGGTCAAGGATCTTTCCTTGCGCTTTACGGATGATGTCGGGCGCGCGCTTTCCCAGGCGAGCGAGCGGCTGGTTCAGGCGGGTGACCGTATAGCCCAGTTAGCCGACCGGATGGATTTGAGCTCCGGTCGTGTCGGGTCCGAAATGGAAGGCGTAATCGTGCGGTTGTCGCAGGCAGTTGACGATCTCAAGATGTCTATGGGTGTGACTGCCGAGACGGCGAGCGGAGCGTTTACGAAAGGGGCGGAGCACCTGCTGTCGGTCATGAACCAGACGTTGGAGGGCATCCGGGACAATACCGGCGAAGGCGCGCGCGCAATGAGCGCCGCAGCGGAGGACCTTAGAACCGCATCGGCGGGGTTCAGGGCAGAAATCGAGAGCGCCGCGAAGGCGGGTTCGGAGTCGGCAAAGGCGCGCATGGAACAGGCAGGAGTCGATGCTAGCGGTGCGATTGATGCGGCCGGGCGAAGCGTTCTGGATGCATTCGGCAGGACGGGCGCCGAGTTAGGCAAGACGGCCGAGGCGATCGTGGCCAAAGCTTCGGCCGAGTTGCTCGCTCCGCTCGATCGCATCGGCGAGCAATTCGGCGGCATGGTCGGCGGCCTGGCGGAAACATCGGCCGGTTTGCGGCGGCTCGCCGACGGCATCCGCGCCGGCGCTGATGCCTCCGAGCAGGCGGCGGGAAGCATGCGGACGGCGTCGCAGGATCTCGTCTCCGCGACGGTGCCGATCCGCGCGACCAGCGAGCGCATGGAGGTGGCCACGCGCATGCTCTCGGAAAGCACCGCGAATGTGGCCGAAACGATCTCGCGATCGGCGGAGGTGACGGCGCGCAACGCGGCGGATACGCTCGCGACAGCTAAGGAGATGCTTGGCGGCGAAGTGCGTGCCGTCGAAGCGTCCTTGGCGGGTCTCGCGGCCATGGTCGATCGGCTGAGGGGGCAGGGCGACAGGCTCGACGATCTCGACGAGAAACTCGGGAAGGCTTTCGAGACTTACGCTGCGAGAGTGCAAGCAGCGGTCGGAGTTCTCTTCGAGCATGTCAAGACGATGCAAAACACGCTCGACCCAGCCCTCAGCACGCTACAGTCGATAGTCGAGCAAGCCGAAGCGTTCGCGCCCGAAAGCAGGCGGAGGACCAACTGATGCGCGCGGTCGGGCGCCGGCGGCACGTCGAGGACGAGGAGGAATCTGTTTTCGTCTCGATGACCGACATGACGGTGAGCTTCCTTTTCATCGTCATGATTCTACTCGCATTTTTTGCATCTCAACTACAGACGAACGCGGATCAGCCAACCGTGCCGAAGGCCCAATACAATGACCTGCGGCGAGAACACCTGGATCTCCAGTCCAAATACGACCGACTGAAGAGCGAGCGAGACCGGTTGGAACTGGACCTTCAGGTAGCAAGGAAAACGATCGCCAACCTGGCCAGAATCGTCGGCAACCGGCACGCGGCGATTGCCGAGCTGCGGACTGAACTGGCGGCAAAGGTGGCGAGAATCGCGGAGTTGGAGAGAACCGTCGCAACCCTCGAGCAAGCAATTTTGGAGCTGCAGCGGAATCTGGATGTAAAAACGGCGGCCATCGACGACTTACGACGCGAAGCCACCGTCCGGGACATAAAGATCTCGGATTTGGAGCACCAGCTAGCGGATCGAGATCAGCTTATCCAAGGCCTTCGAGAGGAAATACTTGTATTGCAAGATCGCATCAGGGAGCTTGAGGCAGAGAAAGACAAAGTCAATCCGCTCGAGGTCTATATCGGAAACGTAGCGAAACAACGGAGGATAATTCTCGAAAAGCTGCGGGATTGGCTCAAGCAGGATTTCCCAAGTCTCGATGTCGAGATCAGCGACACAATGGACGCGTTGCGTTTCAAGGGCGACGGTCTTTTCGCCAGAGGCCAATATGAACTCGTAGTAGCCAAAAGAGAGGTTGTGGAGCACCTCGCGGACAAACTATCCGCATTGTTGCCGTGCTATACTCTCGGCGAAAGATCCCATTGGTCGGAGGATTGCAATGCGGTCGGCGCGGTGATCGAGGCGGTGCAGATTGAGGGGCACACCGACAGCGATGGCGATGATGCCAGCAATCTGGCGCTTTCCGCGAGACGGGCCGTGTCGACGTTCAATGTAATGAAAAGTGAGTCCGAACCCCTGCTGCATTTCAAGAACATAGCCGGCCAGCCGGTTCTTTCCGTCGCCGGCTATGGCAAAATGCGCCCGGTGGCCACGAATGAAACTCCGGAGGGAAAGGCCACCAACCGGCGCATTGACCTACGCATCATCATGTATACGCCCCAGAGGGAAGACGATATCGCCAGAGCAAGGGCCGATCTCGAAAAGGGCGTGTCCGGAATGCCGACGCCATGAGTGCCGATCGCTTTTCAGCTCCGAGCATCCAATTTCCGGCGCTTCCCTCGCTGGTGAGGATAGCGGCGGGCGCCGACCGGATACTTGCAAGGTGGCCGGATGTGGTGGCCGACCCGCCCGAGCGCGACCGCGAGCGGCTGATCCGCGAAATGCTGGATCGCGTCGAAAATGACCGCTGGGACGGCGCCTGGATGTCCGTCGTAACCAAGGCGGCACGGGCGCTCTATCATCCCGATTGGCGCGAACACGCGCGGTTTTCGGCCCTTCGCGATTTCTATGTCCGCGAGATCAGGGCGTCGCAGCGAAAGACCTTCCTTGGCGCGATGTTCTCCGTATATCTTGGCAGCTATGTTCCGGGCGCAGCGCACACGCGCGCTTTGGCCTTGGCACTCGATGCAGCGAAGCAAAGGCTTGGGGCTCGCGAAAGGCAGCTTGTGGATCCCCTGCCCGAACTATTGGATCCTCTAAGGGCACCACTGGCCGTTGCCACCCTGATGGAATCCATGACGGACCCGTGGAACGACCTGAAAAAGATAGGCCTGCGCGCGCCGCATGGCCCGGGCCTGATGGAGCACTCCCATCTTGAGTATGTGCGCCGGCTCCAGCCGACATTGAAAAGCCGTGCGGGGCTGGAGAGGCTCTTCGCATGGGTGAAACCTGGTGGCGCTAAAGAACCGCTGCGCACGGGCGGGGCACAGGTGATTTCGGCCGGGCTGGGCCACTGGAGATCAGCGACCCCCAGGGCGGACGACCTATCCTACATCGTCGAGATGCTCGTTGGTCTCTACGGCGACCCCCGCGTGTCGAGCGGGGGAGCCTGGGCTACGGTCAGCCCAGACATTCTGGCGATCATGCATCGCTGGCTGACGGGAGAGAACATTCGCTTCTTCCTTGATGTCGTGTCCGCGGTGGAGGACAGTCACATGTGGGAGCCTCGCCGCCGTTTCTGGCTGAAGCTACATCAGCAAGGCCGCATCGATGCGGCCTGGGTAGCCTTCTCGCCATCAGCAGCCAGCCACGCGCGACGAGTGCTCGCCAGCCGGGATGGCGCCCGCGGCCTGCAATATGGAACTCAGGTCGCAGGCGGCTCCGACGCGAGCAAATCTTTGCTCATCATGCAAATCGGAAGAAGAATTGTCGTTGAAGGCTCGCACAATTTCAAGATTCACATTTTTCACGAATCGACTGCGGGTTGTCCAAAATTATATATATCGCGCTACGATATAGAGGATATCAAGGGGCATGCAAATGCGAAAATAAAAGTCCATCTCGGAGATTGGCAGTCGTGGGTTGTCGAAAATATTTGAATCAGCCATGGGTTTTTCTCTTTCATACTCGCCTGAGCAGCTGATATTGCAGGCAAAGCCTGAGCAGGTCGGGCTGATCGGACGGATATTCGGCAAACAAAGGACGGCCAATCTGGACGCAATGATATCCTCCGACCGAGACCTGCTGTTGGCCCTGGCGGATCTGCGTGCTCTTGCCGATGAAAATGCGCAGCAGCTCGACATTGCCTACGACCATATCCAGATGTCGCATCGGCTGGCGGCATCGCTGGACTCGAACACGGCGGAGATACTCGGGCTTCCGCAGACGGTTGACCTCACACTCAAGACCGACGCGGAAGGCGTCGTGGGCGCGGAAGGGTTCAGGCTGCGCTATGAATGGTCTCGCAATGGGGTCCAACAGTTTCCGACGCGGGTCGGGTCGATCCTGGAGACCGCGTCAGGAACGCGCCGCATTCCGCTCTGGATGATGGAGGCGCTGGACATCGCTGACGGTTTCCGCGCGAGCGGCGACGATGCTGCCGATTGGGCGGCCCTTGCGCGTTTTCGGCAGGCGCTCGATCCCGGAACAAATGCGCACGAGCGCACATCGGCCGCGCGGCTCTCCTTGACGGATTTCCTCTCCAAGCTGGAGGTTCGGATCGCAGACAGTTTTTCGATTTCGCCGACCGCCGGTGGCGACGATTTCGAAGTGGTGGCTTTCGACTCCCACAAACTCGACGGTTTCGCGGAGGCGAGAGTGGGTGAGGCGGCCGGCGAGCTGATCGGCGATAGCCTGCGCACGTTTCAGCGGCGCGTTCGCGAACGAGGTGCGCTGAACGCCTATCGGCTGGCACCGGGCAGTTACATGGTGGTCGATCCGAAGGCTCGCCCGGCGCTAGACGTCATGACCAGCATGCAGAAGGCGCCCGTGGCCGAACGCGTGCATTTCATGAGCAATCCGAGGGCGCGCATCACTGCGGCCGTCGAGGCGTCGCTGCGGGCGAAGGGCGGGCTGGAAGGCTTGCGCGCGGATGCCGAGGAGCAGGCGGTTGAAGCCGCAGCGACACCCGTCTTTGTCGAGACGCGCGAATTTTCGGAGCGGGTCACGGGTGTTCGCGTCTTTGCGAAGTTGCTCGACCTTGCGCAGGCTGGCGGCACGACCTGGCTTCCGGAAACATTCGCCAAGGAGCTTGCACAAAAACTCGGCGAGATGTCTCGGCCCGAGTTGGAAGCACTGCGCAGCGATGTGCAAAACGCCATGGCGGCGGACAAGCCCACCGTTGATGTCGAGGGGCTCGCCCTTCCCGCGGTCCCCGCGGCGATCGAAGTGATAGACGCGCATATCGAGAAGTCCGACCCGCCTTTTTCCGAGGATGTCGCTCCGCAGGGACAGGCCGGTCCGTTGGTGCTCGATACTGTCAACAATTTCGATGAGCTGCGCTGGGAGGCGAAACTACGCTCGCGAACGGCGAGCCATCCGCCGGTCTTGCCTGCTCACGTGGTTACGCCGCTAAAACAGCATCAGAAGGCGAGCTTTGACTGGCAGATCAGTGCGTGGAAATCCGGCCTGCCGGGTATCCTAAATGCTGACGAGCCTGGCCTTGGCAAGACACTCCAGACGATCGCATTTTTGACATGGCTTCAATCACGGGATGGGCGCAGGGACGAGACACGAACGGGACCCGTGCTCATAGTCGCGCCGACTTCCCTGTTGGAAAATTGGGAGCAGGAGGTATTTCTTCACACGACGGAGCCACGGCTGGGCCACCTGGTCAGGCTCTATGGCAGTGCGACGGCCGTCCGCAAGCTACCCGATGCCACCGGCAAGGACATTGACACGGGCGAGACCAAGCTCGATTTCGGATTTTTGCATGAGGCGATTGAGGAAGGTCGCGCGCACAGATTTTGGCTGCTGACGACCTACACCACGCTGACGAACTATCAGCATTCCTTAGGGCAAATCCCCTTTGCCGCCGTCGTTTTCGATGAAATCCAAGCGCTCAAGAATCCCGATAGTTTGCGCGCTCACGCCGCTCGTTCACTCAACGCAGATTTTCGCATCGGGCTAACGGGAACACCGATCGAAAACAGTGTGGTCGATCTATGGTCCATCATGGACCAACTGGCGCCCGGCTGTTTGGACAGTCTGAAGGCATTCAGGGAGCGCTATGGCGAGCCCGATGAGACAAGCATGGCCGAACTTCACGCCCGAGTCTTCAACCCGACAGACAAACGGCCTGCACTTGCGCTCAGACGCACCAAGGATGCGGTTGCCAACGATCTGCCTCCGAAGAAGCGTCTGCTGCATCCGCGCGCCATGCCGGAGGCGCAAGCACGCGTATACGAGGATGCCAGGCTTAAGCTCGCTCAGGGAGGCCGTGGCGGCGCCCTGAAGATGCTCCATCATATCCGCACGGTATCAGTTCATCCGAACCTCGGCGACCGGCGATCCAATGCCGATTTCATAGCGGGCTCGGCACGTCTCGGCGCGGCCTTCTCCGTGCTTCGAGAGATCGCAGGCCGTCGAGAATGCGCGTTGGTCTTCATCGAGCACCGCCAGATGCAATATCGCTTTATCGAGCTAGCGCGGGCTGAGTTCGGTCTGAAACGGATTGATTTGATCAACGGCGACACTCCGATTCCTCAGCGACAAGCGATTGTGAACCGGTTCCAGGAAAACCTTGGAAAAGAGGAATTCGATGTTCTGGTCCTCGGCCCGAAAGCTGCGGGCACAGGATTGACGCTCACCGCCGCCACTCACGTTGTCCACCTTTCCAGGTGGTGGAACCCGGCCGTTGAGGAGCAATGCAATGATCGGATACATCGTATTGGACAAAGGAAGCCTGTCACGATTCACATCCCGATGTCAGTGCACACGGGCTACCGGGAGCATTCTTTCGATTGTCTTCTTCATAGTTTGATGCAGCGCAAGAGAAAGCTGGCGAGCTCCGCGCTTTGGCCTATGGGGGACACAGAATCCGACGTCGGGGAACTTCAAAAAATGCTCGCCAGCGACACGGTTGAGCGTGGCGGCGATGCGGTCGCGGCCTCAATCTCCGCAATGTTCGCGCGAGACGGACAGTCAGCGCCAGTCGTTCAGAGCGACGGATCGGTCCCGTTCCTCTAATGGCCATTGGGCGAATACGGAACTCGTGGATGTCGAAAACACGGTTCTAGCGGAATTGGGTCCAGGCCACGCCCGGCCACCGCTGTTTGCCAGCGCGTTCGTTGTCCATCTGGGTTCCGAGTGGCTCAGTCGGCGGTCGGTGCATCCGTGGCAAGCTGGCCTTCGTTAGGCGCGACTATCATGACAAGTGCGTCCCCAAGTGGGGCTTAACGCAATAATCGATATTGACAAATGGGGGTCGCCGCTCGGTTTGGCTATGCGACGGGTTTGTCGAAGCCAACCGCAGCTATCAAGGTTGACGTTCCGCCAACTGGCCCGGCCCAAATCCTCAGCATCAGGGAGCCCTGCACTGGGACGTGGGCGGACGTGATGAGCCGCCGAGGGAGCAGAAGCCGATGCCCGGACCGGTTCGGAAAAAGTGCGACCAGAGAAACCCGCTCAGCCAGGACATCCGACAGCCAGACCCGGTCCCTCCGTTGGACCTGCGAAGATGCGGCACTTCTACGGGGCGGTGGAGATTGACCCATCGCGACCGATCAAATCGTTCGAGACGGTGATCAACGCAGTCGTGTCCGAACTGCAGAGGACGCCGGGAGCGAAGCTGACGCTGACGCTGGACATAGAAGCGGTGGCGGAGCAGGGCTTTGATGATGGTGATGTCGGCGTGGTGCGCGACAACGCGCGCCAGCTGAAGTTCAAGGCTGAGTCGACGGGGTTTGGGGAGTAGCCGGCGGGCGCTGGAACGAAACTGCACCAGCCAGACGAGCGAGATTGCGAGATCCGCCCGCGTTCTCATTGGATCGCGAACTCATCCCGCCCTTTGCCAGTTGCACGCCCGGCGTGAGTTTGCCAGGAACCAATCGAGTTCCGACCTGCCGGGATCCTTCGAAGTCCTAGAAAATCCGAGATCGCCCGATGGGGATGCCTCGGGTCTCCGCCGAAGTTTGGTTTAGGACCCCACCTCCGCCGTGCGAAAGTCGGTCGGCCTTGGCCCTTTCGAGTATGCGGCGTCCCCTCACACTAGCCGGTTGCCTTCAGCCGCCCGGCGTGCGCGGCGTTCCGTTCCGTCGATGTCGGATCTTCGACGCCTTTCCTTCGCAGCGATACGGATCTGTTCGAAGCGGTTCTCTTCGATTTGGGCGGGCGGAAGCTGAGCCTCCGCCGTCGTTGAACGGGTGATCATCGGTGGCATTCCTTTGCCAGCTTGCCGGCAACAGCTGCTTCAAGTTCGGAGGAGCTTCAGGATGCAAGAGCGGTGGCGCAGGCTTCCGCGCCGCGCTTATCGGGTGAGGTCTGCCCAGGCATGGTCGCCCAGCCGCCGGCTTCGACGAACTGCCTCTTCTTGTAGCTGTCGGACAAGGCCTTCAGCTCGAAAAGTTTCGCCGCCGCATCCGGGGCCGCGTTGAAGCGCTCGACGCATATCGCAGACGCCAGGTCCCCGCGTGCGGTTTCGGCCGCGGTTGCCGCCATGGCTCGCGATGTGCCGCCCGTGACCCAGCCGCCCCAGCTGAACCCTACAACGATCGCGGCAACCGCCGCCGCGATGCATGCCCAGACCATTATGGTCTTCGAAGGTTGGTAGTCTTCCCAGCGCCGGAACAGTGATGGGTTCGTCGTGCTCTGCATGGCCATGGAGATTTTCCTTGCGGATTGGTGTGAGGATTGCGTTGCTCGGCCGCGCTGGCCGAACCGTCCAGGCACTGCTCAGTATCCCATTCCGCCCATGCCCCCACTGCCGCCCGCCGTGGCGGAATCCTTCGCCGGAACGTCTGCGATCATCGCTTCGGCGGTGATCAGCAGCGCCGCGATCGAGCCCGCGTCCTGCAAAGCGGTCCGCACCACCTTTGCCGGGTCGACGATGCCAGCCTTGATCATATCGACATAGGTTTCCGTCTGGGCGTCGAAGCCCTGGTTGAGGTCCTTGCTCTCGGCTAGCTTTCCCACGACGATCGAACCTTCGACGCCGGCGTTCTCGGCGATCTGACGGATTGGAGCCTCAAGGGCTCTGAGCACGATGGAGACGCCTGCGGTCACATCGGCGTTGGCGCCGGTAAGGGACGCCAGCACCGCTCTGGCGCGCAGAAGTGCTACACCGCCACCGGCCACGATGCCTTCCTCAACCGCCGCTCGGGTGGCGTTGAGCGCATCATCGATGCGGTCCTTCTTTTCCTTGACCTCTGTTTCGGTCGCGCCGCCGACGCGGATAACGGCGACGCCGCCCGCGAGCTTCGCCAGGCGCTCCTGCAGCTTCTCCTTGTCGTAGTCGGAGGTCGTCTCTTCGATCTGCGCCTTGATCTGGCCGATGCGCGCGTCGATGCGTGCCCTGTCGCCAGAGCCGTCGATGACCGTGGTCGTATCCTTCTCGATCAGAACGCGCTTGGCCCGTCCGAGCATGTCGAGCGTGACGTTCTCGAGCTTGATGCCAAGGTCTTCGGAGATCATCTGGGCCCCCGTCAGCACTGCGATGTCTTCCAGCATCGCCTTGCGTCGGTCGCCGAAACCGGGAGCCTTGACTGCTGCGACCTTCAGACCGCCGCGCAGCTTGTTGACGACAAGCGTCGCCAAGGCTTCGCCCTCGACATCCTCCGAGATGATCAGCAACGGACCGCCGCTCTGCACCACCGCCTCGAGGATAGGCAGCATGGCCTGCAGATTGCCGAGCTTCTTCTCGTGAAGGAGGATGTAGGGATCTTCCAGTTCCACGCGCATCTTCTCAGCATTGGTGACGAAGTAGGGTGACAGATAACCGCGGTCGAACTGCATGCCTTCGACAACGTCGAGCTCAGTCTCCGCGGTCTTGGCCTCCTCGACGGTGATCACGCCCTCGTTGCCGACCTTGCCCATCGCCTTGGCGATCATGTCGCCGACTGTTGCGTCGCCATTGGCTGCGATTGTGCCGACCTGGGCGATCTCCGCCGAAGTCTTGACCTTCTTGGCGCGCGCCTGGATTTCCTTGACGACCGCGGCCACTGCAAGGTCGATGCCACGCTTCAAATCCATCGGGTTCATGCCGGCCGCTACCAGTTTTGCCCCCTCGCGCAGGATCGAAGCCGCCAGCACGGTGGCGGTTGTGGTGCCATCGCCGGCAAGGTCATTGGTCTTGCTCGCCACCTCGCGCACCATTTGCGCGCCCATGTTCTCGAACTTGTCGGCGAGTTCGATCTCCTTGGCGACGGTGACGCCGTCCTTGGTGATGCGTGGCGGGCCAAAGGCCTTGTCGATGACGACGTTGCGGCCCTTGGGGCCGAGCGTCACCTTGACGGCGTTGTTCAGGAGTTCGACGCCGCGCAGCATGCGGTCGCGGGCGTCGGTAGAGAATCTGATTTCCTTGGCAGACATGGTGTTTTGTCCAGTTCAATCTGGTGATTGCGGGGATCGGAGATTTGGCCGGTCAGGCGGCTTTCCTGGCCGCCGCGTCGGTCTTCTCGACGATGCCCATTATGTCGGTCTCCTTCATGATCAGGAGTTCCTCGCCATCGATCTTGACCTCGGTGCCCGACCATTTGCCGAAGAGGATCGTGTCGCCCGCCTTGACGTCGAGCGGGATCAGCACGCCGCTTTCGTCTCGCGAGCCCGGACCGACCGCGACTACCTCGCCTTCCTGCGGCTTCTCCTTCGCGGTGTCGGGAATAATGACCCCGCCCTTGGACTTGAGTTCGCCTTCCGCGCGTCGGATGACGACGCGGTCGTGGAGTGGACGGAATGTCATTGGGGGTGCTTTCCGCAGCCGGCGCATAGGGACGATTGCTGCCGATACATATAACGCTGTTGGCACTCAAATGATAGGAGTGCCAGAATTATCTTTCCGGCGTTAAAAAAGATAATCCGACTCCAATCCTCGCAATATTCTTTTGCACGCGAGAAAATTCTCCTGGTTTTGAAGAAACCGAAATAAATCCGAAGTTTGTTCCTTGTTTTAGGGGCAGGCCGGGGGCATATATTAAGCTCGGCCGTTTGCCCCATTTTGCTGTCGCGGCGTCACGGACTGCAACCGCTATCCGCTGTCAAATTCTCGACGGTAAATGGCTGAGAGCGCTGGCCAGTTTGCGGCGTTGTTCTGATCGCCGGACAAAGTTTGACGCTGCCCGCTCGTGTATTGGGAGCGAGAGCGACCGCCTCGCGGCTCTTGAAGCAAGTGCATTCGCGTTCTCCCAAAGAGAAGATTCCATCATGGTTAGTCGCACCACACAGACCGTCGTTCGCTTCACTTGCCCCTTCCTGCTGCCTGGCCTCGACGGCCCGCAGCCAGCCGGGGAATACCGTGTCGATCACGACGAAGAGTTGATCGACAACGTCTCACGGCTTGCGTGGCGACGAGTGGGCGCCTTCATCTATCTGCCGGCGATCACCGTGCATCTGCCAACGCAACAGATGGTGCCGATCAATCCCTCGGACCTCGATACCGCACTCGAAAAGGATCGCGAATCATCATGAGAATCACAAGCACACGACCGATGGACCGGCCGCGTCCGCCGGATCCAACAGTCCATGCATTCGCGGTCGGACAATCTGTCCGCATGAAGAGCGGAATCGGCAGGCCGGTTCTGCCCGAGGAGATTTATCGCGTTACCGGCAAGCTTCCGCCGAACGGAGATTCGCCGCAATACCGCATACGCCACGACGACGAACGTCACGAGCGGGTGACGACGCAGGACAGTCTCGAAGCGGTCAGCCTGTCTCGGCCTGGCGACGACGCAACTCTCACCGAAAGGACGTTCGGACATGGCTAACAAGCATAAGCGCGGCAGTCGCGAGATTAGGAAGCCCAAACAGGAAAAGGCGTCACCCAAGCCGGAAAGCACGTTCGGCCAGCAGATCAAGCTTGCCGCGAATGCCAATGCTCCGCGCGGCATGGGGAAGGGCTGACAGCAGGACGTTGCCGCGGACGGAAGCGGTCACCAATGAGAGCCGCAATTGATGACACTGAAATTGCGTTTCCCTCACCGACTGGCCACATGCCTAATCAACCGAGCGCCGTGACGATCACCGACCCGAATGGATCGACAGTCTATTTCGGTGCCATCGCCGCTGACGCTGCACATGAAGGAAGGCTACCATCGTGAAGGTCCACAACCACCAGACTGAGTGGGGACGCAGCGCCCTCGCACTCGCCGCCTGGGACAATGAAGGCGGCGCGTCAGGCCGCGACTCGGGGGCTCATCAATACGGCCGCCGTATCGAAACTGACCGCTCTTGGACGATCTATCACGTCTTCACCGGCGTTCCGGCAGTTCAGTGCGGTGAGGTAATGACCGGCCTCAACCGGTCGGATGCGACTGATGTGCTAGTATCCCTCAATGATTGCAACGAGGGACGCCAGAACGAGGGGATCGGGGTGTCGACGTCTGGCCTGATCGACGCCGGGATCGAGGCGTGCACGTCATGACCTTGGCTTTTCTCAATCCAAGCCGCAGCTTCGATGAAACGCGAAACGCAGTCCGCTTCACCGGGCATGACGGCATGTTCGAGGTGCGGTTTTTGGTCGAGGCGGCGGCACTCTCGAGATCGGACATTGCGTTGCGTGGCGCATCAGTCTCGGAAACAATATGCCTGTCAGCTTTCGACGGGTTGCTCAAATCCGTCCATGATGTCGCTCGGAAGGCCTATGCCCGCACCCGCCGCGACTCCTATATCTTGACTGCCGCCGACTTCCCAAAATAGGCGGCCATACGACAGCACGGTGCGTAGCGGGTTCGACACGCTCGTCGACCATATCCGCTTGCGCCCCCAGATGGTCGCGGAAGTGGAATACAGGAATACATGGCGATGATGGGCCTGATCGCGCGGGAGGATATTGGGCTGGCGGTTCTCCCGCGGATCGTAGTCAAGGACGAGATCGCCGGCAGCGTGCTCGTCGAGGGCGATCATCTGCCGGGGGATCATGGAGACCTTCCACTCTATGACGATGAAGTATCGGTTCCCCCGAACCCGATCTGAGGTTGCTCCTCAAAGCGCCAAGCGCGCCCGCCGGACACAATGCCCCGCGATGCCCAATGAACCGTGCGGCGCAGGCGGATTGGGCCGGGCGGGATGGAGCCCAATTCGGTGACCAGATGTGTCATTGGCAATTTTGTGCATCCGTTTCGATGATCATGCCAAGAAGCTTGCCCGCGACGGGGCGGTGCCTTGCATTGATGCGGGGTAAGTTCCTAGGTCCGTTTCGGCGAAGGGCCCGCGCGGTGCCGGGCCTTGACCTGACCGCCCGGAGCAGAACATGGCAGCAGACCAGTCCTTTGCCGACCTTATCGCGCGCTTTGCGACACCCCTAGTGCCGAGTCCGGAGGCGATGGGCCGGCTGGTCGCGACGGGGCGCGTCACTACCATCCCGAAGGGCGTGGCGCTTCTGAGGGCGGGCGAGGTGGCGGAGTTTCTCTTCTTCATCGAGACGGGCCTGCTGCGCTACTACTACATCGACGCCGAAACCGGCGATGAGCGCACCGGACAGTTCTTTGATGAAGGCGACGTCGTCACCGATGCGGCAAGCTTCCTGACCGGTGCTTCCGCAACCCAGACGGTCGAGGCAGTCGAGGCTTCGACCATTTTCACTATCCCAAGGGCTGCGCTGCTGCGCGCCTATGACGAGGATCACGCCATCGAACGTTTCGGCCGCAAGATGGTCGAGGGCGGTTTCCTCGGCTCGCAGCGACGAGCGGCGAATCTCTTGAACCTGTCGCCGGACGAACGCTATCGCCATTTCATCGAGCACCGGCCCGGCATCGCCCGCCGGGTGCCGCAGTATCTGTTGGCAAGCTTTCTGGGCATTACACCCGAAAGCCTGTCGCGCATCCGGGGCCGCATGGTGCGACCGAGGGACCGCACCTGAGCGGGATCGCCCCGGCGTTCGAACTTACCCGGGATCAATGAGCGGTGCGCCGGAATCTCCGATCAAGGGACATCGCGTGGCACTTCCGCCACGGACCTTCGAACCGGAGATCCCCCATGACCCATGCCGCCACCCTCTCGCCTGCCGCCAGCGTCGTTGTTCCCGGCAACCCGGCCCGGCGCACCGCCGCCGTGCTGCTGTTCCTGCAATTCGCCGCCATGTGGGGGGCATTCTTCATCCTTGCCCCTGCGATCAATTGGCCCGCCTCGCTGGACCTGCCGCCGGCCGAGATCCTGCCTCTGATCCGCGATCAAGCCTCTGCGGTGTTCACAGGCTATCTCAGCTACCTGATCCACGCCCTTCTGTTGATCCCGATTGCCGCCCTGATGCCGAAGGCCCTGGGCCTTGGCGACGTCTCCGGCCGCACCGCGCTGCTGTTGGGCGGGCTGGCCGGGTTTGCCAAGGCGCTGGGAATCACGCGCTGGATCTTCCTCATGCCGGGGCTGGCCATCGCCTACACCGCCGTCGGCGTTGATCCCGCGACCCAGGCCGCCATCGGCGTGGTCTATCGAGCCTTCAACACCTATGCCGGCGGGGTGGGGGAGATCCTGGGCGTCGGCCTGTTCGCCGGGCTTTGGACCCTCGTCATGTCCTCGGCGCTGATCGCCTCCGGATCGCGCATCCTGGGCGGGGCGGGCGTGGTTGCCGCGCTGATGCTCTTCACCACCCTGCCCTCGGTAGTCGGAATCGAGAACCCGATCCTTCTGACTCTGTCGGGGATCGTCTGGCAGCTTTGGACCTTTGCCCTGGCGGTTCAGCTGTGGCGTCGCGCCTGACCTGCCCCGTGTGGCCAAGGGGCCCATCTGGGAAAGGCTGCGGACCTGACGGGGCGAGGCTACCTCACCGTCGGATGCGTGGGATAGGGGTCGTGATTGCCTCGAGCAGCTTGCGCCGTCCAACAGCACTCTTGTCGGCGATATGCGTGGGCTGCTCCTTTGCCCGTGCGAACCTGTTCCGCCGCTTGCCGTGTGAACGCGCGCTGCGGGTCTGGCAGGAACCAACCGCTCCCGACCGATGCGGGATCCTTCGATGTCATAGAAAATCCGAGATCGCCTTATGGGGATGCCTCGGGTGTCCACCAAAGCTTCGGCATCCGACCCCACCTCCGCCGCGGGAGCCTTTAACTGGCAGCAGGCAAGTCCGTCGCGCGAATAAATTCATCGATACAGCTGGCTCAGGTCCAAGCCGGGACAGCGAACCTTCTCAACCATCTCCTGCCGTTCCCTGAGCGTGCCCTGGGGCATCACGCCGAAGCGGCCGGTCATCGTGTAAGAGGCGTGACCGGCAAGGAAATCAAACTGCTTGTTGTCTATCGGCTCGGATTCCACGCCGGAACACACGTTCGAGAGAGTGATCAATGCAGTCGTCGCTGAACTCCAACGAACCCCGGGCGCATAGGTGACGCAGACGCTCGAATTTGAGGCGAATGCGGAACAAGGCTTCGATGATTGCGATGTCGGCGTCGTGTGCGACAATGCGCGACAGCTGATGTTCAAAGCGGAATCGGCGGGATTTGGGGAGTAGCCGACAGGGTGCCAGATCGCAGGCGACAAGGGGGCGGTCCGCGGCATTGTGGATGCGAATCTGTTCCGCCCCTTGTGGTATCGAAGCCTGCGGCGGGGTTGCCAGGAACCAATCGCGTTCCGACCAACGCGGGATCCTCCGATCTCGAAATCCTAGGTTTTTCGATAGAGTCTGATGGGGATGATTCGGGTGTCCACCGAAGTTCGGTTTCGGACCCCGCCTCCGCCGTGGAAGGGTCTAGCAGGTCACCGGCGAATGCCGTCAACACATCACAGTCGGTTCACCGGTCACTAGCCAAGCGTGCAGGGCTACGGCCGATCGTGCTGGATCAAAGCGGACAGAGTGGTGCGCCGCGCACGCCAGCTTTTTCGCCTCACCAATTGCCCGTGCGGTTCTGCGCTGCACTTTTCAGCGCCCGAGCGGAGGAGCGGTCGAAGCGGTCGGCGCAGGCCGCTTCGATGTCGGCCCTGGTCAGGCCAGCGTCGCGCAGATGGAGGTCGGACAGGTGACCAAGCTCGCGCTTTATGTAGCGGCGGGTCCGCCACTCCTGAAGAATGGCCAGCAGGCGGTCGAACGGACGATCGAGAAGTGTGCCCGGCGCCTGCGCCGCGGCCTGTCCCGCTGTCGTCAGCGTCATGTAGTGCCTGGTCATGGTATCCTCCGTGTTGGTCAGAGATGCCTGAACGACGGTCACCATGACGCCGGAACGCGGGAAGGAGCGAGGGTAGCTTCGGAAGCGCTCCGCTTCAGATTGTGAACTGGCGCTGGACCTCCACGAGGCCTAGCTTGCGCAAGGGAGCACTCAGCCATGACGCGACGGCCTTACGGACTGCTCTGCCCGATTGCGCTCGCCTGCGAGATCCTGGAACCGCGCTGGACGATCCAAATCCTGACCGAACTCTGGAACGGCTCGACCCGCTTCAACGACATTCGCAAGGGACTGGGAAACATCTCGTCCGCACTCCTGTCGAAGCGGCTCAAGGAGATGGAGGAGTTAGGCCTGGTGGAGCGCGTGGAAGACAACGCGAAAGGAACCGTCGACTATTTCCGCACCGAGAAGTCGATCAAGCTCGAACCGGCGATCAACGCGCTGGCGGAATGGGCACAATGCAATATCGATGCTGAGACCGCGCTCAACGGTCGGGATGCGTCCACAATCATGTGGCTGGTGCGCAGAAAGATCGACCTCAGCCAACTGCCGCGGCGGCGCGCCGTCATCCGCTTCCATTTCCGCGACGATCCCCCGCCGAAGTATCCCCACTACTGGTTCGTCGTCGAGCCAGGCGCGGACTACCCGGAGCTTTGCTCAGTCGACCCCGGCCGGGACGTCGATCTCTACGTCGAGACCGGGGTCGTTTCGCTGGGAGCCATCATCGAGGGCCGTTCCAACATCGAGCGCGAAATAGAGAGAGGCGGCCTTTTCCTGAGCGGCGATGCCGGTCTTTCCCGCAGCATGGGCCGTTGGCTGCGAACCTCTGCCTATGCCGGGCTCGATGGAGTGGTTCAGCTTTCCTGAACGCCATAGTTAGGCTGCGGCGTTATACATGACCCAGATACAGTATCATTGATTAATCAAGTCAGAACACAGCATTGTCGCCGCGGTCATCCTTCACCTCGCCGCTTATCAGCTGCCTATAGTAGTCGAACAAGGTCTCCGTCCCGGTCGACGGGGTCTTGTCGGCATCATACCGGCCGGTTTCTGGGTCGATGACGAGCATTGATTCCGTGGCGTAATGGTGCCCTTTGCCGGCGAGTTCCGCCTTGGCCGCCAGTTTCGGGCTGAAGCGGCCCAGCACGGAGAAGCGCCAGCGGCACCTGCCTGAACTGCGGCTCGCGGCCAAGCAGTGCGAAAAGATGCTCACCCTGCTGCCGGGGCGTGATGGCCTCGCCAGGTCCGCCGATCGGCAGCACGCGGTTCCAGCAACTTTCGTCGTCCAGTCAATCGGCGAGAAATCGACCGAGATCGCCGTCGCTAATTGGCTTGCAGGCCGTCATATGGCCATCGCCGAAGACCAGGAACGGCTTTCCTCGCCTGAGCCGCTCGACCTGCCCTGACAGCGACTTGAAGAAGGCGGTCGGCCGAACGATGGAGTAGGTCAGGCCGGAGCCCAATCAATTCCTGCTCGAAGGCGAGCTTGGCCTGCTGAAAGGCCAGCAGCGGCTTCTGCACGCAGATCGCCGAGAGCAGCACCATCTGAGTCACTCCCGCCCGTGTGGCGGCCGCCAGAGCGAGGACGTGCGCCGCATGGTCAATCGCCCAGGCGTCCTTCGCTGTGCCGGTGCGCGACGCCATGCATGAGACAAGGACATCGAAAGGTTCGTGGCTGAAGCCATCGCGCTCTATCGAGATACGGTCGGTCACGTCGCCGAACCTGAGGCTCGCCCCATGCAGCAATCCCGCCGGGTCGGCGTGGACGGCCGCACCGCCGGATCCGGCACGAGGTCTGAGGAAGCACACGACCTCGTGACCGCGCTCTACGAGGGCGCGCAACGTGGCGCGGCCAATCGTTCCGGTCGCGCCTAGAACGAATACTCGGCGAGGACGCGGAGACAGCATCTCTCCTGGTGAAAAGGCGGTCGTGTCTCAGCCATGGGTGACGAGAATGTTGATAAGGACGAAGCTATCGCAGACAGTGGGAGGATGCACGGCCCACGAGGCGCCACCAATGACCGATCCGCTTCAGAACACGTTGATGGGAAGAATTCCCGGATCGGCCGGCGCATGCGACCGAATGGATCGTGGCCGAGCCGTCCAACGGCTGCCGGACGAGCCGGTCGCGCAGAAGCATGGGTCAGGGGCTCTTGCGCCTAGGTCAATTGGCCTGACGGCCTGACCGAGGGATCGGCCCGGCGGGTGGCAAAGTCCTGGCGTTCATATGGAAACTGGCTGATCGGCTTGCTGGCTTCGGTCGCCGTCTGTGTGTCGGTGGTTCAACTGGAGCGTGGGCGGTCCGGCCTCGACATCTCCGAGATGTGGATCGGCACGACGCCGGCGACCGTCTATCGCCGGCCTGAGACAGTCGGGCCGCTTGTCATCGTGACCCATGGCTTCGCGGGCTCCCGCCCGCTGATGCAGGCCTATTCGCTGACGCTCGCGCAAGCCGGCTATGTCGTCCTGGCGTTCGATTTCGAAGGCCACGGACGGAACCCCGTCCCCATGTCGGGCGATATCACGTCCATCGACGGCACCACCGCCCTCCTTGTTGCCGAGACGCGCCGCGTTATCGCCGCAGGGCGAACGCTTCCCGACGTTTCGGGTGGTGTTGCCCTGCTTGGCCATTCCATGGCAACCGACATCATCGTGCGCGCAGCGAACGCCGAGCGCGCTGCCGGCGCGCCCATTGACGCCCTGGTGGCGATATCGATGTTCTCCGAAGCGGTTACCGCAAGCGAGCCGGAGAACCTGCTCATGATCTCAGGCCAATGGGAGGGCATGCTGCGTGGCGTTGCGCTCGGCAATTTGCGTCAGTTGCGTTCGGATACCGAGGAAGGCGAGACAGTCAGCGTGGGCGGAGTCGTGCGCCGGGCTGTCGTCGCACCGGATGTCGAGCATGTCGGTGTCCTGTTCAGCGCGACCGCCGTTCGGGAAGCCCGAGCATGGCTGGATGCCGCGTTCGACCGCAGCAGCGACGGCCCCATCGTCCGGCCTGGCCTTTGGATCGTCCTGCTGCTCTCCGGGATCGTGGCCATGATGCGACCTCTGTCGCGCTTGCTGCCGCGCCGGTTACAGTCGCCCGTTGCCATCCCCGCGAGGCGTTTCTGGGTGGCCCTGCTCATTCCCTCCATCCTTGTGCCGGTGGTGGGGACGACTATCTACGTGCCGTTCATGCCTGTGCTGGTCGCCGACTACCTGATGGCGCATATGGCGATCTTTGGCGTGCTGCAGCTGCTGCTGGTTGGGCGACGCGGAAACTCGGGTCTATCGATCCCTGCCGTGCTTCTGCTCGCGATCTGGGGTATAGCGATCTTCGGCCTGGCGATGGACCGCTATGCCGCCAACTTCGTCCCCAATGCCGAAAGGTTGGGGGTCATTGGAGTCCTGTGCATCGGGACGATACCCTTCACGGTGGCCGACAGTGTTCTCACCGGTGGCGGCTCGGGACTCTGGTGGCGGCGCATCGCGGCCAGACTGGCGTTTGTCCTTTCGCTTGCCGGGGCGGCGATGCTCGATCCGGAAAGGCTGATGTTCCTCTTGATCATCCTTCCGGTGCTGATCCTGTTCTTTCTGACGCACGGCCTGATGGGCCGGTGGATCGGACAGCGCAGCGGCCCGGTTTCAGCAGGGCTTGGCCTCGGGCTCTGCCTCGCGTGGTTCATCGGCGTCAGCTTTCCGCTGTTCAGCGCCGGTTGAGCAACCGCGATCCGGCGATCACGCTACCAGCCAAGAGTGCCGGGAGCGCCCTTGAACGGCCCTACGATCCTCGACGTGATCCAGCCGCCATAGAAGTCGCCTGGCTGCGCGGCGACGATCTCCTGACCGACGAGGGCTGCATCGACCCGCGAGGCGTAGAAGGCGAAAAAGCCCGCAATGGCGCCGAACGGCTTGGTCGGCTGCTTGTAGACCCAGCCTGCCCGTTCCGACTTGCGGCCACCGGCGATGATCGTGACATAGGAAGCCTCGCCCTTGAACTCGCACAACGATGAGCCGGGCGCCGGGTGGATCAAGTCCATGCGGATGTCCGACGGAGGCAGGTAGTAGACCGGTGGATGGCTGGTCTCCAGAACGCGGTAGGCCCGGATCGTGTCCGCGATGACTTCTCCGGCGAAGCGCACCGTGATCCGTTCGGCGACGGGCTCCAGGGAAGGCGGACGCGGATAGTCCCAGACTGATTCCTGGGCCGGCCCCGGAACAAACGCGTCAGGCGGCCGGCGCACGGCGAACCTCCCGAAGTCGCAACCACGCCGAAAGCCGTGGCCGGATCGTCAGGAAGCGGAGGTAGGCGCGCTCCAGGATCGCGAGCACGATGCGGTTCCGGGCGATCAGGCCCAGAGGTCGCAGCATCGGGATCGCGCGCCACATCGCCGCAAAGGCCTCCGCGCCCGAAACCAGCCGGCCATTCTCCATCGCATGGAAGCGCAGAAGAAACTCGCCGGGATAGACGGGACACCCGCCCGCGCCGCTTGCCACATCGACAAATGAAATCGCCTGGCTTCGATCCAGCCGCCGCATCAAGGCGATCTCTCGCCGGCAAAGCGGGCAGCCGCCATCGAACCAGACTGTCAGTTTGTCCATGCGCGGTAGGTAGGACGGCAGTTCGCCGTGTCCAGTGCTCCCGTCGCCGCCAATCTCATCGACCGGGATTGATTGCCAGGCTTTCAATCAAGCCCGCTGGCATCATCGCGTCGATGAGCGGCAAGGGCAATTGCTTCGATAATGCTATCTGGTCGAAGGAGCAGTGGAACTCGGCGCCGGCATCTGGCGATTAATCGATGCCGGTATCCGCCTGCAGGCGAACGGTCTGTCCCAGCCGGAAGTTCATTTCATCGACAAGCCTTTTGCCGATCAGGATCTTGCCGATCCGCGCCGCGTATGGGGGCGACCTGCGCTATCGATCAAGTCGAATGACCGGCGCCCTGATCGCCAAAGGTCCCCTTCGCAAGTTGTGCGGCAAGCCACCATGGCGACGTGGTGTTCGTGAAGCTTGGGCCGCTTGGGGCTGTGCCCGCGTTTGCGTGGACACTGAAGCGAGCGTAGTAGTCGGCAAGGTGCAGCCCGAGGAGGCGTTTGGTCTCGGCAAGGGCAGGGGTGCCGGCAATATCGGAGATCTCCCTGGGATCGGCCTCCAGATCGAACAGCCGTTCAAAGCCTTCGCTCGCGTAGCGGACCAGCTTGTGGCGCGCAGTGCGGATCATCTGGACGTCGCCATACTCACAGAACTGCCGGTCACGCCAGTCCTGGTCCTTCCCTTCCAGCATGGCCCCGAAGGACCGTCCCGGATAGTTCCGGTCCTCGGGCGGCTCCACGCCGCAAGCGTCGAGCACGGTCTGGAAGAGGTCGAGATGGTCGACGAACTCGTTGCGGCGCTGCGCTACAACCTCGGGGCCGGCGATCACAAGCGGGACGCGGATCGTCTCGTCCACCATGTTGAGCGGAAGCGTGCCGTTGCCCTTACCCCATATGCCGTGGTGCCCGCAGTTGAGGCCATGATCTGAGGTGTAGATGATCAGCGTGTCCTGCCCGGCTCCCTGGGTATCCAGTTCGTCGATAAGGCGACCCACCCCCTCGTCAATCGCCGTCACGGCGGCATAGTAGTTGGCCAGAGCCTTATCACTGCGGGAGCGGTCGATCAGGTCGCGCGATTCCAGGTTCTGAACCCCGAATGGATAGGATTCGCCGCCCGGCACATCCGCAAAGATCGCGTCGCGATAACGGTCGAGAAGCCGCCGCGGCTGTCCCGACCACGGACTATGGGTCTGCACGTGTCCGACCAGAAGGAAGAAGGGGCGGTCGCGGTTGCGCCGGCGAAGAAAGTCGACGGCCTGGTCGGTGATCACCGAAGCCTTGGAGCCCGAAATGGTCTCGAAGTGTCCGTGAGCACAGTAGCGCGCCGGGCCGGTCGCATCGATCGGATAGTCACCAGCCAGCGCGCCCCAGCTGTCGAAGCCGCGCTGAGGCCTGTCATCACTGCCGAGATGCCACTTGCCGACGATCCCGGTAAAGTAACCTGCCGCATGCAGAAGCTCAGGCAGTGTCCTTTCCTGCCTCAGCCAGTCGCGGCGGAAGAACTCCGGCTGGTTGTCGAGATAGTCGTGAATGCCATGTTGGGAGGCGGTGCGGCCGGTGAGCAGGCACGCGCGGGCCGGCGAGCAAACCGGCGTTGGCGTGAAGGCATTTGCCATGACGGTGCCCCGGCGCGCCAGGTAGTCGAGGTTTGGCGTTGCGATTTCCCGGTTGCCCGAGGAGCCGAGGGCCCACTGGCCGTGATCGTCGGTGAGGAAAAGGACGATGTTGGGCAGCCTCGTCAATAGTTCGCGCTTTCCCGGACATAGCGTCCGATCACGTGCCGCCCGATCATTTTCCAGCCATAGTCCGCGAGGAGTCCGAACACGCCAAGCAGAAAGATACCGACGAACATCCAATCGATGCGGAAATATAGTTTCGAGGTCCAGATCAGATAGCCGAGGCCGGACTCCGCCGCCAGCATCTCGACGGCGACGATGACCAGGAACGAACCGGCGAGCGCGATGCGCATGCCGGTGTAAATCGACGGCACAGCCGCCGGCACTGTCACCAGCCAGAAGATCTGCCAGGGCGAGGCTCCGAGCGTCTGCGCAGCGAGAATCTTGTTGCGGTGGGTGGTGACGACGCCGGTCGCGGTGTTCATCACCACGACGAAGCCGGTCGAATACATCACCAGCAGGATCTTCGAAACTTCACCCACGCCGAACCAGACGAGGAAGAGCGTGGTCAGCGCCAGCGCAGGGATGAAGCGGAGGAAGTGGATGTAGGGGTCGAAAACCTGCCTGGCCGTCAGGTTCGTTCCGATGATCAGGCCGAGCGGAATGGCGACGATGCTGCCGAGCACGAAGCCGGTCAGGATGCGGAACAGGCTGATGGCGATGTGGTTGAAGAGCAGACCGCGCTCAACCAGTTCGATCGCGCCCGTGAAGATGGCGCTGACCGGTGGCAGGAAGAACGGGTCGATGAACCAGCGCGCGGCGATCTCCCACAGCACGAGGCCGACCGCGATGGATGCCGCCGACACCCACGCGCCTGATAGCCGCCGACGGTGGGAGAGCGCCGCCGGCCGTTCGGAGGAAGCGGCTACGACCATACCTTGGTGACCTCCTCCTCAATGTCCCTCGACAGAGTGGACAGCAGTTCGATGTAGAGGGGATCGGCCTGATCGCGCGGGTAGGAGAGCGGCACCTCGTAATTGTGCTTGATGCGCGCCCGTGGTCCCGCCGACATCAGGACGATGCGCTGGCCGAGGTTGAGCGCTTCGCGGATGTCGTGAGTGACGTAGATCGCCGTTCGCTTCACCTCGGACCAGATTGACACCAACTGCTTCTGCAGCATCTGCCGGGTCTGGGCATCGAGAGCCGCGAACGGCTCGTCCATAAGCATGATTTCGGGGCGCATCGCCAACATCCGCGCGATCTGAACCCGCTGCTTCATGCCGCCGGACAACTGGTCCGGCAGCTTGCCATCGTGACCGCTGAGATTGACCATCTTCAGCGCCGCGTCGGCACGCTGCCGGCGCTCCGGCTCAGCGATGTGGTTTACCCTCAGTCCGAACTCGACATTCTCGCGCACCGTCAGCCACTGGAACAGCGCGCTGTCGAGGTCCTGGAAGACCATGCCCCGGTCGCGGCCAGGCCCGATGACCGTCCGGTTGTCGACCGACACGGACCCCGCAATCGGATGGTCGAAACCGGCGATCAGGCGCAGCAGCGTGGACTTGCCGCAGCCGCTGGGTCCCAGCAGGATCAGGAACTCGCCGTCGGCGACGGCGAGGTCGACGTTCTCGAGCACGGGAACGCCAGACCTGCCGCCGTCATAGGAGAAAGCTACTCCCGACATCTGGATGGTCATGGGGACTTCCCGATGGTGTCCTCTTGGCGCGCCGGTTGCTACTTCAGCTGCTCATCGATCTCGACGCCGGGGACCGCATCGCTGAGCGCCGAGCTGTCGAACTGTGCCTTGAAATCGTAAGGCTCGATCTTGCCGGCCGCGACGAGGAAATCATACTTGGCCTTCAGGCTCGACACGGCGCCCGGACCGAAAGTCAGGCCATAACGCGTCTGGCTAACGACATTCTTGATCTGTGCGGCGTCCCCGCCGACGCTGGTGGCGATCTGCTGGGTCGCCTCATCGAGGTTGGCAGCCAGATAGTCCGACGCCTTGCCAAACGCGCGCAGGGTGCGCACTACGGTGTCCTTGTGCGCTGAGTAGAAATCCTTGGTGGTTACCAGCAATGCGCTGGTGCTCTGGTTGACTACGCCGTCGTCGGCGACGAATTTCCATCCCTTGTCCGCTTCAATGGTCGCAACGCCTTCGCCCCAGATCCACGCGGCGTCGACCCGACCCGCCTTCATGGCTCCGACGATCTCGAAGAGACTGGCGAAGCCGACAAGCTTGACGTCCTTGTCGGGATCGATCCCGTTGTCGGTCAGGTAGGTGCGGGTGACGAACTCCTGGGCCGTGCCGGTGGCGACGCCAAAACTCCTGTCCTTCAGGCCGGCCGGAATTTCGATGTCAGCGCGGGTATAGAGCCGATGCCAGCCGGGCAGGGGCTCGGCGATGATCGCGGGCGACATCAGCTTGCCTGCCGCGAGTCGGGTAAGCAGCGGAAAGTCGATGATGACCCCGAAATCGGCGTTACCGGCCAGCACGGCGTCAACGGTATCCACTCCGTAGGAGTAGGTCTGCACGATCGGGGTGATCCCCTCTTCCTTCAGGAAGCCCTTGTCGGCGGCTACGATGGCAAGGGCACCCATGCCGTAGCCGTCAGTAGCGTATCGGACCGTCTCGTCCGCCTTGGCGCCCACTGCCGACGTCGCCAAGACGAACGTCGCGGCGGCAACTAGTCTGCTTATGCGGGATAGGCTCATGATCGCACTCCTTGTTTCATCTCATGTTGGGGATTCGAAGCCGGGTTTCGATGTTCGGCGAGCCGCCTCGACGCCTCCACCGCAGCGATGCGCACCTGCTGCAGCAGGGCAGCTTTGTCGACATGTTCGGAATCGAGGGCGGCGACGGCGATGACGTTGCTGATCGGCGCATCGGACGAATGGTCAATCGCCGCCATGACACGCACGACGGAGCCCTCATTGCTGACATAGGCACGGTCGTTTCGAATGCGCGCGAAGCGTTGCCAATGCTCCTGAGGCACGGCGAGGCGGAAGATGCGCTCGTAGGTGCTTGTCACCGTGCTTTCCGGCTGGAAAGCAAGCAGGAACTGGCCCATGCCGTTCTCGATCCAGTCGGTGTTCGGCACGAACACGTCGATGAAGTGGTAGGAATTGAGCATCTCGAACTTGGCGACCAGGACGAAGAAGTCGCCCTGGAACGAGGCCACGCACGCTGAATGGCCGGAGACGTGAGCGAGGCTCATGACGGAGCCCTGCACCAGTGGGCTAAGCAGCCCGAAACTGCGCAGCTCATGGGCCAACGCCAGCGTCCGATGGCCGACCACGTAGCGTCCATTGGGGCGCTCCTGGCGCAGCCAGGCCTCCTCCACGAGCATCTTGAGCAGGCGGCTAAGCGAAGCGTCCGAAAGTTCTAGCCGTTCGGCGAGCTCGGAGAAGGTGGAGGCCTGGGGGTCGCGGCCGATCGCCTCGACCAGCGCCAAAGCCCTTCTTCCGGCGACCAGAGGATTATGCATCCTTTGACTTTCATAAATGAAAGTAATAGCTTCCACTATTGACAGTTTGACTTGGGCAACCCTTTTTGTCAAAGGGTGAAATTCCTGTTGTCGATGGCCCAGGGAGAACGAAATTGGCGCGGCGTCCGAACATCCTGATCATCTGTTCCGACCAGCAGCGCACCGACACGCTGGGCTGCTACGGCAACCGCTTCGTCTCGACGCCAAACATCGACAGGCTCGCGAGAGAAGGAGTGCTGTTCGAGAATGCCTTCGTGCAGAGCCCGATCTGCTCGCCGAGCCGCGGCAGCTTCATGACCGGGCGCTATCCGCGGACGACGCGGCTGCGCCAGAACGGCCAGATCATGCCGCCCGACGAGAAGCCGATTTCCCGTCTATTGGCGAACGAAGGCTATTTCGCCGGACTGGTGGGAAAGTTCCATTTCGGTCCCGGCGCCCCGGAGATCGCGAGAACAACCGAGCCACGCATCGACGACGGCTTTTCGGAGTTCAACTGGGCGCAGTCGCCGTCAGACCTCTGGGGTCGCAACTCCGACTATACCCGCTTCCTGCAGGAGAGGGGGCTTCGCTACCAGACGACCCCGCACGAACTCTCGCCCTGGGTGCGCAACGGCATGCCGGAGGACGCGACCGAGGCAGCCTGGTGCGCGACGCGCGCCTGCGACTTCATCTCACGGCGGTCGGGCGCCGAGGCGCCGTGGTTCTACATGGCCAACATCTACGCGCCGCACCACCCGTTCGATCCGCCGGCCTCATGCCTCGCGCGCTATCTCGACCGGCTCGACGAACTGCCGATGCCTGCTGCGATGGAGGACGATCTGACGACGAAGTCGCCTTACCAGCGCACTGACTCCGACGGCGCCTACGGCCAGGTGAGCGGCTTTATCGGGGGTTTCGGCCGCCGGGAAATGCGCGAGATCGACCATCGCATGGTCAAGGCGGCCTATTGGGCAATGTGCGATCACGTCGACAAGCAGGTCGGCCGCATCCTGGCGGCATTGGACGAGAACCGCGTCACAGACGACACGATCGTCGTCTACATGTCCGACCATGGTGAGATGCTCGGCGATCACAACATCTACCTGAAAGGCCCGTATTTCTACGACGCCGCAATCCGCGTGCCGCTGATCATCCGCTATCCGCGGAGCTTCGCACCCAGGCGCATCGACGGCCTGTTCGAACTTGTCCATCTGGCGCCGACGCTGCTGGAGGCGGCAGGCGCGCCAGCCTATGGCGGCATGCAAGGGCGTTCGGCGCTGCCTTGGCTTGCCGACCCCGGCCTGCCGGCCGAAGCGGACGCTTCGATCTACTGCGAATATTACAATGCCATGCCGTATCATCGCGATCCGACGGCCCAACTGACGATGCTCAGGACGGAGACCCACAAGATCGTGGTCGATCACGCCCACGACAGCGGCGAGCTTTACGACCTGATCTCCGATCCGCTGGAACTGCGGAACCTGTGGGACGACCCTGATCAGATCGCCACGAAGGCAGCGCTCCTGGTCAAGCTCGCCCACCGTATGGCGTTCACCGTCGACCCGCTGCCGCCACGGCTGTCGGAGTGGTGAAAGACTCAACAGGCTGGCTCGGATCTGGGTCGATCGGGTCCGATGGCTTTGGCCCGGACGTCATCTGCCTCCACTGCTATTTGGTCCAGAGACCAAGGCAATCGAGCTCTATGGTGCAGACGACGCTCGGATGCGTGGCCAGACTTCCCCCGGAGGATGCAAGAGTAATTTGCTTGCCACGCCGAAAACCGGCAAGGCTTTGACCAAGGGGATGTCGGCGTGGGTGCGTGACAACGGCCGGCAGCTAAGCTTCAAGGCCGATGCGACGGGGTTCGGGGAGTAGCCGCGAGGGTGCCGAGTTAGAGTTGCTTACAAAACTGCGCAGTTGTTCTGGTGATGCATCGAAATGCTCCTTCGGTCGGTGCGAAATTATTGCGAAGCTTGCGGTGTGAGCGCCCGCTGTGGGTTTGCCAGGAACCAATCGAGTTCTGACCAACGCGGGATCCTCCGATCTCGAAGTCCTAGGTTTTTCGATAGAGGCTGATGGGGATGCTTCGGGTGTCCACCGAAGTTTGGATTCGGACCCCACCGCTACCGTGGGCCTTCGGCCGACACGGCGGCCATGCTGTTCTGGGCACTGCTCGCATCCGGTCAGATCAACATGCGCAAGGTCGACGGCTGACAGACACTCGCGACGAAGGTTACCGAGCGGGTCGTCGGCGTTCACCCGAGGATTGACCTGGCCGCCTGAACCGATACCTTCAACCCGCCGGAGGCCGCGTCACGCGAATTCCAATCCCATATGCGACTGCACCGGCACGACGATCATGATCTTTGTTTTCTGCCGGGACGGATATGAAGAAGGCGTCCAAGGGGCCGAGCAACAAGGCTGCGCAGGCATTGCTGGAGAAGCATGCGTGCCCGGTGCCGTTCCATGAGGTTCGAACCCGCTTCCTGGGCAATATCGCAACCCCCGCATTATCTGCCGCACCGCTCAAGATCATCAAGGATCTGTGGGGCGGTGAACTGCCGCCTTTCGACAGCATCGACGAGGTCAACGAACTGCTCGATGCCCTGGTGCAAGGCCTCTGGAATGACCTGACCCGGCATCAGAAGCGTAGCCAGCCATTTCGACTTACCCGTATGCCCGTAGAGCCGACCGCGGTAGATCTGGGCCGATATGGTCTCGTTCGTCTCCAGGAGTTGGACGGGTTCATCGAAGGGCTGTTCAATGGCGAGGACGTTATCGATCTGCCCGAGCGGGCGCATGAGGCCGTTGGCCACCTTGCGGAGATGCGCGCCATGATGTCGGGCATCTGCGAACTGGTTTCGCGGGATCCACATGCCGATACCCGGGCGCAACTCGACACTACCTTCAGGCATTTGCGCGAGCTGACCCTGATCATGGAGACCGAGATTCATGAGGCCGTGCTGTCCTGCACCCGCGCTCGCCGCCAGATGATCGAGGGTATCCTCACCGAGAAACCTGCGGTGCATTGACGGCAACATGCTGATCCGCCTGAACATTCACTGAGATGACGATTTCTTTCCCCTCGTCGGCGTAACAAGAAATGATTTTCCGAAGACCAACTCCGCGAAAGGCTGCGCAAGCGCCTTTTCGGCGTTTGGCGCCGTGGGTGCGGTGGGGTCATATGTCCGCCTTTAGGCGCGGCTTTGGAACGCTGGCCTTGACATAACCGGCTTCTCGGACTCGTCGCACTTTGCCGATTTTGCCATCACTCTAGCCGCGCTTACTCACGAGCATTCAGATTTCGGTAGGGGCGTGGCGGGGGGTGAAGGCGGTCGCGGTTCTGGGCGGCGTGTTCTTCACCGCGTCTTGGGCTCGAACTTGGGGGGGCGCGTTGGAGGAGGGAGTGGGTTGGCAGGGGCCTGACGCCCCGCGGCTCAGGGCGGGCCGGACCTGATCGAGCCTGCGAGGTGGCGGAAGAGGACGGCGCTGATTGTCGACATAGACACGGTGGTGGCTAGCACTGTCGACGACGAAGACGGGGCGGTCCACTTCGGCACGGCCGGCAAGGTCGAAACCTACGGGGTCGTGGACGAGATCGCGCGGCGAACGCTGCTCGCCGGGGGCCGGGTGGTGTCGGCGCGCCGCGATGACGTCCCGCGCGGGGGCGACCTCGCGGCGATACTGTGCTACCCGATCTGAGTTTCATATGCGTTGAACTGACGCCCTACTTGGTCTCGATGGAAACGCCCCCTTGAGGTTCGTGTCGGGCGCTGCCGAGGAAACTTGGCCGGCTTTTCAGGGTATCACTGGGATATCGCTCTTCTGAGGGCGGGTCTTCGTCGCGGTCCGCGCCTCGATCCCGGCAATCTGGCTCCGAAGCTCGTCACGGATATGAATGGACCACGGCATGGAGTTTTTCGGGTCGGTCGGGCATCGATCAAGGATCTTCTGAACGAAAGCCATCCGCTCTCGTAGGTGGTCCAAACGGGCTGCGTCCGCCAACGGCCTCCTCATACAGGGTCCCTCGAGTTTATGTGGCAAACCACCCGCTGCAAGTGTGTCAACGTTTTGCTGCGAGCTAACCGTTTGCAGGTGCCGCGGTGGGGTCGGCCAAAATCTCTATGTTCATCACTGAGCATCAGGTGAGTTACGGCAACCGGTGGGTCCAAACCCTAGCTAGCGCGCCGCGGGCCTTGATGGGTTGTTCAGCCAAAGGGCAGACAACAACGTTCTGTCAAGGAGAACATTGATTCAAATCAATGCGCCTTCCCCGAATGCGACCGATGGTGGCGAAATTACTTTCGAGGCTTCTTTGGCGGCCACCTGCACCACTGGTTTAAAGCTGATCTCGGATTCGGAAATGCTTACCAGTCCACTCTGCATGCTTAATCGCAGTTACATGCACGCTGAATGCGCTGCACCGACCCCTACCGGACGACGCAGTGGATCCTCACCACGCTCACGCCGCGCTCCTACCCCAACGGATTTGGCACGATGGATCATACTGTAGCAATGAACCCGGCCGCTCCGCACACCTTGCCGCCGTTCATAACGGTGCCCGGGACATCCGACTGGCTGATGAGCGCCATGGTGGTTTTCCTGATCATCGTGGTGGTGTCGTTCGGTCTGATTTACCTGCGTCTACACTCATTGCCTGAGCACATGGCGCACGGCACCGGCAAGGTGCAGTTGCAAGTGGTCATGGTGCTGGCGCTAATCGGATTGCTCACGCACGAGCATGTCTTCTGGATCGCGGCGCTCCTACTCGCGCTCGTGAAACTGCCCGATTACTCAACTCCACTGAATTCATTGGCGCGTTCTCAGGAGAAACTTTCCGGTCGCGACCGTCCGTCGGACTCTGAACCACTGTCAGGCACTGGCAACGATACTGTTTCACTCGAAGACAAGGCGTGAACCGTGGAACTGTTACTTTGTTCCGCCGTGACGATCCTCCCCGACTACCTCTATCGGAGGTTCGTTCAGGGCAAGCGAATCGGCCGCGAGATCACGATCTTCTCGGTTTGGTATGAGCTGCGCTGGGGGATCACCGTTTGCCTGCTCCTGACCGTCTCGCTGATCACAACGATTTTTTACTTCCACCCTTCGACTTCCTCTGCCGTGTCCTTCTTTCGCACGGTCTCGATTCTCCCGGAGACGAACGGGCGCGTCGCCGAGGTCTTTGTAAGTTATCGTGACTTCGTGAAGGCCGGCCAGCCGCTCTTCAGGCTCGACAGCACCGAGCAGGAAGCAGCAGTCGAAACGGCTAAACGTCAGATCGAGCAAGTCGACGCCGCGATGGTCACCGCGAAAGCTCAGCTTACGGAAGCGGAAGGCAAGATTGCTCAGGCGCGGGGCGCATATCAGCAGGCTCTAGACGAATACCAAACTCGGGCAGAACTCATGAAGCGCAACGCCAGCGCGATATCGCGACGCGAGGTCGAGAAAGCGCAGGTGATGGTCGATACTGCGCGCGGAGCGCTCGATGCGTCCATCGGCAACCAGAAAGCGGTCGCATCACAAATCGACTTCGGGCTCCCAGCCGAGAAAGCCAGTGCAGAGGCACGGCTGAAACAGGCGCAGGTCGAACTGGCGAAGACCACGGTCTATGCCGGCGTCGACGGCTGGGTCGAACAGTTCATCCTGCGACCTGGCGATGTGGTCAATCCGCTGCTGCGGCCCGCCGGCATTCTGGTGCCGACGGCAGCGGGCCGTGTCGCGATCCAGGCCGGCTTCGGCCAACTCGAGGCACAGGTGGTGAGAAAAGGCATGGTCGGCGAGGTTTCCTGCCCCGCGATTCCGTTCACCGTCATACCCGTAGTGGTAACGCAAGTGCAGAGTGTCGTCGCGGGCGGCCAGGTCAGGCCGACGGACCAGCTCATTGATCCCATTCAGGCAACGCAGCCGGGCACGATTACAGCATATCTGGAGCCGCTCTTCCCCGGAGCGTTCGACCGGCTGCCGCCGGGCAGCAACTGCACCGCCAATGCCTATACCAGCTATCACGAGGAGCTTCAGGACCCGAACCTCGGCACGCTGCATCGGATCGCGTTCCATTCCGTCGATGCCTTGGCGCTTCTGCACGCCGCGATCTTGCGGTTGAATACGCTAGTGCTGCCGGTGCGCACCCTCGTCCTTGGCGGCGGTCATTGAGTCGCGCGGCCGTCGAGCGGTTGGGTTGGGCGCGCAGCGTCTGCAACTTTGATGTCCTGCGGGTCGCATCGTGCGGCTGGACCGAACGTTTCAGTGCACGAGCCAAATCAGCAGACACCACGATATTGGATGAGCGCGCGCCTCAGACCGTTGATCTCAATTAAGGCGCCAACACAGTCGATGTGCTGGAAAATCGTCCACAAGTCCCCAGCGACGTTCTCGCTAATGAATCTGGCACCACTCGGCCGAAAATCGGAGTAAATTGCCAAGATGAACCGCATTCTGAAGGACATCCGCAGTTCCCCCTTGCTCTGGCTCTTGGTGTTCGTGCCCGTCGTATTCGCGGCGGAACGTATTTGGCCGGACAGGCACACAATCCTTTTCCTGTTGTCGGTCCTCGCCATAGTTCCACTGGCGGCTCTCCTCAGCAGGGCGACGGAGTCGGTGGCGGAGCGCACCGGGGATGCAATCGGGGGCCTTCTCAACGCGACGTTGGGCAACCTGACCGAACTCGTCATCGCCATCACGGCGCTGATGGCCGGTCAGTATCTGCTGGTCAAGGCCTCCATTGCCGGCGCCATTGTCACCAATACCCTCTTCATGCTCGGCGGCTCTTTCCTGATCGGTGGCCTCAGACACCATGAGCAGCAGTTCAACCGGGTCAGCGCTCGCATCCAGTCGAGCCTGCTCTTCCTCGCGACGGTGGCCCTGCTCGTGCCGTCGCTCGTGGCCCAAGCCGACGGCCGGGAGGCTGTCGCCCAGCCTCTCAGTCTATGCCTAGCAGTGCTGCTGATCATCGCATATGGGCTCTCGATGGTGTTCTCTCTGAAGACTCACAAGGAAGCCTTCGCCAGCGTTGGCCACGGCGAGCCCGGCGAGGCGCCGTGGCCTATCCAAATTGCATTAGTCACGCTGGCTGCGGTGACTGTGCTTGTGGCCCTCGTGAGCGAGGTGTTCGTCGCCTCAGTGCAGCAGGCGGCCGAAGCCCTCGGCATGTCGCCTGCCTTCGTCGGCTTCGTGGTTGTTTCTCTCGTCGGCGCCGCGGCCGAGATGACGACCGCCTTCTCTGCCGCCGCCAAGGACCGGCTCGACCTCAGCGTCGGCATTGCCCTCGGCAGCGCGGCCCAAATCGCGCTTTTCGTGGCGCCAATCCTTGTGATCCTGAGCTATTTCGTCGGGCCGGCGCCGATGACCTTGCAGTTTTGGCCGGGCGCGGTGGTCATGATGTTGATTGCAACGATGGCCGCGACCTTGATGACTAACGGCGGCCGCTCCGCCTGGTTCGTCGGGGCGATGATCCTGATGGTCTATGCCATCTTCGGCCTTACCCTTTTCCTGCTTCCTCTCGCACCATGACCTCCCGCACTTTGCCACCTGAGGCTCGCAAGGGGGACGCCTCGATGGTGAATAGCGCAACGCCCCGCCGCGTCCTTGATCCGGTGTCGCGCGCGAGCGAAGTCCTGTTCGGGCTGATAATGGTTCTGACCTTCACCCTTTCCCTGGGCGCAGCCGAGTCCAGCCGCGATGACGTGCGAACCATCCTCATCGGGGCGCTGGGGTGCAATCTCGCGTGGGCCATCATCGACGCCGTTATGCAACTGATGGGAACGAGCGGGGAGCGCCGGCTGGCGGTCTCGACGGTCTGGTCGATCCACGATGCCGAAAGCCCGGCAGCCGGCCGCGCGATCGTCGCGGACCATATCCCGGCGGCCATTCTCCCGGCGTTGACCGAGGCCGACCTCGATCGCATCCGCCTTCATCTCTGCAACCTTCCGCCCGAAAGCCTGGACACCCGCTTCCGAAGGGAAGACTACCTGGCCGCGCTCGGCGTCTTTCTGCTCGTATTCCTGTGCCTCTTTCCGGTCGCAGTCCCCTTCCTCTTCATCGAGGATGTGCCACTCGCCTTAAGGATCTCGAACGTCGTCGCTGGAGCTTTGCTGTTCCTTGCCGGCTTCGCCTTCGGCCGGCACGTGGGCAGACCATGGCGCACCGGCTTTCTGATGGTCGTGATCGGGGCTGTCCTCGTCGCCGTGGCCCTGGCCCTCGGCGGATAATTCTACTCCGTGAGGCAGAAAACAGGTCTGGTCGTCGACCGGGAGAATGAAGTCCAAGATGGAACTTCCTGTCCGCTCGCGCGCGCCCATGGCAGGCGCAAAGGCGCGCAATTTGCGCGGTGCAGGTTGCGTGTAGCCTGATGCTCGAGGTGTTCATCATATTGGCGATCAAAGCGAGCATCGTGATGATGGTTTTTGCGCTCGGCATGCAATCGAGCTTCCGTGATGCCATCTGGCTCTTCCACACACCGTGGCTCTTGCTGCGATCGCTTTTCTCCATCAGCATCGTCATGCCGACGTTCGTGGTAGCAGTCGCGATGTGGCTGGAAATCCACCCGAGCATCAAACTCGCGTTGGTAGCGTTGGCGCTGTCGCCCGTCCCGCCGGTTCTCCCACTAAAGCAGGGTAGAGCGGGCGGTGACCCCCACTACGCGATCGGCCTTCTGTCTTGCGCCGCGCTTTTCGCGATCGTGATGGTGCCGCTCTCGGTGGAATTGGTCGGCGCGGTGGCAGGCCGCGACCTGAGCATTGCGTGGACGTCGGTCGCCGGACCAATGGCTGTCAGTGTGCTGGCTCCACTTGTCGCCGGAATGGGTGCGCACCGGCTGGCGCCGGCCTTTGCCGATCGTTACTCGCGGCCGCTCTCGCGGTTGGCCTTTGTGCTGCTCATCGCGGCGATCCTGCCGCTGCTTTTTATCGAGTTTCCCCTGCTCATCCAGATGACTGGGAACGGCACGCTGCTGGCTCTGGCCCTTTTTTCGCTCTTCGGTCTCCTTGTAGGCCACGGGCTGGGCGGACCCGACGAAGACAAGCGAACGGTGCTCGCGCTCGCCACGGCATCACGACATCCCGGAGTTGCCTTCGCCATTGCCAACATAGCCGCAGCAGCCGACAAGAGTGCGCTGGCGGTGATTATCTGGCATCTGGTCGTCAGTGCCATCGTCGCCTTGCCTTACGTGCGCTGGCGCGCCTACCAGCACTCCCGTAAATCAGAAGCGGAGAGTTGAACGAATGGCCTGCTGCCGGTTTCTTGGACACCGGGATAAGGTGGATGGACTGCCAGAATGACGCGCGACGAAATCATCGATGCAGCTGGCTCAGGTCCAAGCCGGGATAGCGAATCTTCTCCACCATCTCCTGCGGTTGCCGGAGCGTGCCCTGGGGCATCACGCCGTAACGGCCGGTCATCGTCTGCGACGTATGACCGACCAGGAAGCCGAACTGCTTGTCGAGGAACTCGGCTCGCCGGAGGGTATCAATGAAGCCGTGCCGGAAGCTGTAGAGCGACACGCCGCGGCCCTTCTTGATGCCAAGCCGTTTCAGATAGCGACCGAAGTCTCGGGAGAAATCAGCGGCCATCTGGCCGCGCTGATTGCGGGTCGCCTCAGGGAACAGCCGCTTGGCGCCCTTCCCCTGGCGGCATGGAAGTCGAGGAGGCCGAGCTTGACCAACTCGGGGTGCACCGGCGCGACGCACATGCTGCCCTTGGTTTTGACCAACTTGTCGTCATCGTCGAACTCCGTGATGTGAATAATCCATACGTCGTGCTCCTGGCGCACGTCGTCGACAAGGAGAAGGGCGATCTCGGCAACGCGGCCGCCGGTGTAGAGCATCACCGGCGGTAGCCATTAGCGGTGATCTCGGATGCGATAATTGCCGGCTAGGTGCCAGTCGGTGTCGTTACGGCAGCCGGCGAACAGCGGCGAGGCGAACAGCGTGTTCCATCTGCTCGACGGTGATCGGTAGGGTCGAGCGCTTTTTCTTGTCAATAGTTTGCAGTAGGCCGGCCACGGGATTCACGTCGAGGTAGTCATTGCGCACGAGCCGGTCGCGGAAGGCGCCGAGCGCGGTGAGATAGCGGTTGACGGTGCGGTTGGTGATCCTCGGCTTGCCGATCTTGACGTTGGGCTCGACCACCTGGCACATGGTCATGCCCTTAAAGGCGCTGATCTCGGCTGCCTTCACTGGGTAATCGAGCAGCAGCGCCTTCCACTCGCTTACCATCTTTTGTCGAGGCGGCTCACCAGCGGGTTGCCAACGTTGTCGGCGAACAGCTTCACGTCGCGCCGGCCCTGCTTGAGGGTGCCGACTTTGATGCCCTTGGCATTCTCTCGGGCGTATCTGTCATAGAGTTCGAGGATGTCCTCGCCGGGGATCGTGGTCGGTTCAGTCTGGGCGACGATGGGGTTCTTGGGTGTGCCCGTTAAGTCGCCCAGGTCGCGCTTGGCGGCACGAGCGAGCCCCTCTTTTAGGACCTGTCTCAGAAACGGGCACCACCTCATAATGCAGGCAAGGGCCGCAGCGAATAATCGAAGGCCTCAAATTGATCTGCACCAACTAAGAAGCCGTAGCCAATCCCGCCCCGAATTTGATGCATATCAAAGCGATGCCCGGCGATGAGGAGAGTATGTAACCAGACCATCCTGCTCCGACATCGGGAAAGGATCTTGATGACTCAAAAAGCCGTCTCGGCGCTTGCCGTCAGCGCGACCGCACTTTCACCATCCTGTTCAGAACGCCGGCGGCGCAAAGATAATCATAGCATTGATGGGCGGGGGGCTACCCGACAATCGGTATGATTGGACGCGGCGGCTGGGGAGAAACTGGACAGGACTACGGCATGATGCGGCGGCGGCCCGGCATAGGCTTCATGGTCGACGGGCGACTGGCCCATTTGAAAGAAGAATTCGGTATCAACGATGCACAAGCCGCAGCGTGAGCGGGCTACGCCTCTGGTGCCAAGGCAAGGCTGTAACTAATACGACTCGTAACGGAAGCTCCCTACTCGGTGTTGAGCGATGAGAAGATACTTTTAAAACCATTTAATTTCAGGAGGCTATATTGCAACGAATCCGTCATAAAACTCAATGAGAGGAATAGTATTTATGATGGCACCCGCTCGTGTGTGTATTATTGCGGTTTTGCTATGGTTCTCAATGGCTGCGCCGGGAGCAGCCCAAGGCACCGAGATCCATGCCATCACAATGATAACACCTCCATTTGTAGTAAAGGAAGGTGATCAGCTAAGCGGTTTCAGCATCGACCTGTGGAATGCGATCGCGGCACGACTACAGTTGATGACAATATATGAAGTGACGCCTGACGTTTCGGCAGCGCTCGAGGCGATGCGGTCGAACAAGGCGGATGTCGTTGTCGCTCCGGTCTTCTACTCGACAGCGCGGGATCAGGAGTTCGATTTCTCATATCCGATGCTGGAAGCCGGTATGCAGGTCATGGTCCGTGGCAGCGGTGGGAACAGCGACCCCACACCCCTACGGGACGTGATTGCCTTGTTGTTTTCAGGCTCTGCCGCGCTCTGGCTTGGCGTCGGGCTGATCATCATCCTGGTTCCGGCTCACGTGCTTTGGCTGCTCGACCGTGGGGGCGAAGACGGTGTCAGCCCAAGCAAGGATTATTTCCCCGGCATCTTCGAGGCCATGACCTGGGCGGCCACAGCGCTGGTTTCACAGGTGCAGACGCTGCCGAGTCGTTGGCACGCGCGCATTGTCGGGCTTTTCTGGATGTTCGCCGGCGTCGTCTTCATTGCGCTCTACACCGCGCAATTGACTGCCACACTGACGACACAACAGATCCGCGGAAGCATCAACGGGCCGGCCGAATGTAATCGATCTGGTCAACCGGCTCGAGACCGAACACCGCAACGGAACCAGAAAGAACCTGGCGGCAACGTCACCGGCGCTACACCACCAGCACCGGAGCTCCGAGTACGGACATATCCGGCACGATCCCGAGCCCCGGCGCATTTGGCGCGCGCATGCGGCCATTGACGCGTTTCGGCGCGCCGGCGGCAATGTCCTTGGTGCCATAGGAATTGAAATCGGTCGCAGAAAAGCTGAACTCCTCGGGCGTCGACTGCGCGAGGTGCGCGATTGTCGCCGTAACGATGTCGCCGCCCCAGGTATCTTCGATCGTCATGGGAATTCCGGCGTGAACGCAAAGGTCGCGCATCAGCCTGGCCTTCGTCAGCCCGCCTACTTTGGAAATCTTGAGATTGATGACGTCCATCGCTCCGTCGGCAATGCCGCGCGTCAGGCTGTCGACACCGCCGATGACCTCGTCCAGCACGAAGGGCAATGACGTCCGGCGACGCGTGACAAGGCATTCTTCATAGGTAGGACAAGGCTGCTCGATGTAGACGTCGACATCGCGGACGGCGTTCGTTACCCGCGCCGCCTCGTGCATCGTCCATCCCGTGTTGGCGTCCGCGACCAGCACGTCGCCAGGCCTCATGACCTCGGCGCAGAGGCGAATGCGGGCAATGTCGCTGTCGGCGTCGGCCCCGACCTTGAGCTGGAACTTCGTGTAGCCCTCGGCGCGATAACCGGCCACGTTGGCGGCCATCGCCTCGGGCTCGATCTGCGAGATGGCGCGGTAGAGCTTTATTTCCTCCTGGGCCTTTCCGCCCAGCAGCTGATAACAGGGCAGGCCCGTGGCTTTGCCGAGAATATCCCAGCATGCGACGTCGATGGCCGCCTTGACATAGGGGTGACCGCGCAGGACGGCGTCCATATGCCTGTTGAGCGAGCCCAGGTCGCGTGGATCGAGGCCGATCACCTTTGGGCCGATCTCTGCCAGGCCAGAGCGAACACCCAGGGCGTAGGCCGGCAGATAGGCTGATCCCAGCGGGCAGCACTCTCCCCAGCCGCTGATCCCGGCATCGGTAACCACCTCGACCACCGTGCTGTCGAAGACCTCGACGAAGTTGCCGTTCGACCAGCTGTAGCGCCCTTCCTTCAAGGGCAGGTCGACTTGGTATGCGCGGATGGCCGTGATCTTCATTGGCGGTTCTCGATTGGCGCAAAATTGCGATAAGTTCTTGGATTGGGACGCAGATTCGATCCTGCGGCATCTTCACCCAAGAGTCAGGCGTCGGATCGCTTTTGGCGTTTGCGAGCCATATCCCCCGTGCGCAGCACCGAATTAACGAATTGCTGCGTCCTTTTTTCCTTTGGATTGCGCAGGATTTCGGACGGCGGGCCGTCCTCGACGATCAACCCGCCATCCATGAACAGCATCCTGTCGCCGACGTGGTCTGCAAAGGCCATCTCGTGGGTGACGACCAGCATGGTGCAGCCATCGTTGGCCAGTTCCTCCATGACCATGAGCACGTCGCCGACCGTTTCGGGGTCCAGGGCGGAAGTTGGTTCGTCGAACATCAGAAGTGACGGATTCATTGCAAGCGCCCGGGCGATCGCCACGCGCTGTTGCTCGCCGCCCGACATCTGGCTCGGGTAGGCGTTGGCCCTGTGCTCCAACCGTACCTTCTTGAACATCTCCATGGCGCGCTCCCGCGCGGCGCTGCGCGGCTGGCGAAGAACCTTCACCGGGGCGAGCGTCACGTTGTCGAGCGCCGTCAAGTGCGGATAGAGGTTGAAATTCTGAAAGATCATGCCGATGCGCCGGCGCACCGCAATGATCTTGCTCGAGTGCGCTTTGACCTCTTCCCCTTCGAAGACGATCCGGCCACCCTGAATATCTTCCAGCCCATTCACGCAGCGAAGGAAAGTCGACTTTCCTGTCCCACTCGGGCCGACGATGACGACCACCTGACCGGCCTTCACGTCGAAGCTGATCCCGTTGATGATCGTCTTCTCGCCGAAGCGCTTGACCACCCGTTCCACCTTGAGGATCGGGGCGTCCTTTGTGGCCGTGGGCGATGGGTCAGCGGACAAAGCTGGTCCTTCTCTCGATCGCGGCGCCAAACTGCGAGATCGTGAAATTGATGATCACATAAATGGCGGCGACAGCCACCAAAATCGTAAGGCCCCCCGGTTGTCCTCTAATGGATTCGCGGATCAGCAGCCCCGATTTGGTGAGCTCCACATAGCCGATGACCGATGCCAGGGAAGACGCCTTGAGCGTCGATACATAGACGCCCACGGCGGGCGGCAGCATGACGCGGATGGCTTGCGGCCAGATCACGTACAGCTCGGCCTGCCAAGGCTTCATGCCTGAAGAGAGCGCGGCCTCCTTCTGGCCGTGGCCCACGCTCTGCAAGCCACCGCGGACGACTTCGGACATGAGGGCACTGCCCTCCAGCCCAAGCGCAATCGTCGCCGCCGCGAAGGGCGAAAGATTTATGCCGAAGATGAATGTGATGCCGTAATAGACGAAAAACAGCTGCACCAGCGTCGGAATCGAGCGAAAGAACTCCGTGTATACTTGGGCGGCGAGGCGCAAGATACGCGAATTCGCGATGCGTCCGATCCCGATCAATGCTCCGACGATCGATGCGAGCACCAAGGCTAGCCAGCTGATCCAAAGCGTGGTGGCAAGTCCGCGCATCAGCACGGAGCCAAACTCGAAAACGATCACCAGCGCCCTCCAGCTGCCGCCGTCTTGAAGAGCATCCGGCCAAGCGCAATCCGCGCCAGGTTGGCCAGCTGGCAGAGTACGAGGTAGATGATCGCCGCCACGAGAAAGGTCTCAAAGTACCGGAAGGTGACCGATCCCGTATTCGCCATCCAGGCCGTCACTTCCTCGACCGTCGCAACCATCATGATGGACGATCCCATGATGACGCCGATCACCTGGTTGCCGAGCGGTGCGTATGTCGTGCGGAGGATCTGCGGCAGGATCACGAACCGGTACATCTGCACCCGGGTCATCCCCTGGGCGCGGGCGGCTTCATATTGCCCCTTGGCCACTGCCAGCAAGCCGGCGCGGAATATCTCGGTCATGAACGACGCGCTGTTGAGCGTCAGTGCAATCAGCCCCGAAAGGTAACCCGAGAGAACGAGGCCAAGAGCAGGAAGTCCGAAAAAGATCAGATAGAGCAGCACCAGCAAAGGCATGTTGCGGATGATTTCGACATACAAAGTGCCGATCGCACGCAGGACCCTGTGGTCGCTGGTGCGCATGATGGCGAGCAAGACGCCGATAACGGCGCTGGCCAGGGTCGCCATCAGACTGATTTCAACCGTGGTCCAGATTGCCCCGGGCAGCGTTCCGAAGAATGGGTACAGCGAAGCAAAGTTAAAGTCATACATCCAAGGTCGCCGCGCAATCGGACTTCACGGGTCGCGGTGCGGAGGGGAGAATGCGGACGCTGCAATCGGCGCCCGCACTCCCCGCCCGTATCAATAGGGATCGAAGATCTTCGGACGCTCCGACTTGAACCATTTCATGTAGAGGGCATCATTCTTCCCGGAGAGGTTGAAGTCCCGCATCCACATGTTCATCAGCCGCCACCACTCGAAGTCGCCCTTCGGCAAGCCGATCGAGATGTCTTCGCGGGAATAGCGGCCCGGCAGTTCCTTGTACTTTCCGGGGTTCGCCGCGTAGATGCCCGAAGCGCCGATGTTGTCGAGCGCCGTCGCGTCGATGCGACCCGAGTCCAGCGCTTCCATGGTGTCGCCCATCGCGGCAAAGCGCACGATCGTGGTGTTGGGCGCCGCTGCCGGAACGAGGGTCTCCTGGGTGCTACCGCGGCCGAAGCCCACCTTCATCTTGTCGGTGTTGAGGTCTTCGACGGTCTTGATGTCGTCGCGGTTTGCGAGCGTGAAGAAGACCATGCCCACGACCATATACGGATCGGTGAAGGAGATAACCTGCGAGCGCTTGAAGTTCGCGGTGAAGTCCTGGATGGTGATGTCCGCCTTGCCGGTCTGAAGCGCCGTTATGCGGCCGGCGGCGTCGACCACCAGGAACTCCGGCTTCACGCCGAGTTCTTCGGCAATCATCTTGCCCATGTCCACGTCGTAGCCTTCGAGCTCGCCGTTGGCTCCAAGCATCGAATATGGCGGCAGATCCGATGACGTGGCGATGCGAAGCGTCCCGCGATCCAGAACCTCCTTCAGGATGTCGCGCTGCTGACTGAACGCGGCCGGTGCGGACAGCAAAGTTGCAGCTGCCAACACCACCGATGCCAAACCTGCTAGGTATTTCTTCATTTTATGACCACTCCCCTTCTCTTTCGTTGACAAAGTTAAAGTCGTGCGAACCCAAACAACCAGCGGTAAATACCAAACAACGGTTCTGCATTGTACTATTGCTTACTCTTTTAAAAAACAAGCGTAATTTGCTGGCTGTTGCTAAGCTGCTATCCTTACCTTTTACGACGGATCTTGCGATCCACTGTTTCCCAGATGAATGGTCATGGCCTGATGAGCATTGACGCGAGTTTGTCTTCGTCGATTTCCACGCCGAATCCAGGGGCATCGCCTATGGAAGCTCGGCCGTTGGCGATTTCGAGCCCGCCGCGGATCGGCGTGTCGGCGAACCATGTGTGGCCCTCGACATCCACCGGATAGGGATCGCGGATCGCTGCCGCGAGATGGCAATTGGCGGTATCGCCGAGGCGGGTGAAGGGCATGGTGTCGATGCTAATTCCGATCCATGCCGCCTCGCAGATTGCCACGATCTTCATCGCCGGCAGCAAACCTCCTACCCGGCAATGCTTTAGGACGATGCGGTCGGCGGCCTCGTGGCGTACGATCTGCAGCATTGCGGCCGGGGAGACCACGGTCTCGTCCATCAGGACGGGTATGCGGAGCTTCTCGCGCAGATATTTATGCCCCTGGAAGTCGAGGTGATGGATCGGAGCTTCGATCGACAGATTGGGATAGAACTTGTCACTAAGGATCGCCTCCATCGCGCGAACGACGATCTTGGCGTTACCCCATGACTGGTTGGGATCGGCGTCGATGTAGATGTCGCTCGGGACCGCTTCCAACGCGGCAATGAGCTTCTCGGTCTCCGCTCTGATCGTATCGGGGTTGATGCCCTCGGATGTCGTGCGGTAGCCGATTTTGATCTTCAGCCCCTTGAAGCCTTTATCGACGTATTCACGTGCCGCCGCGGCCTTCGCCTCCGGTGTCACCTCGTAGAGGTTGGTCAGCATGGTAAACTCGGTGCGGTGGGCGCCGCCGAGCAACTTGTAGACAGGGCAACCGTAGGCCTTGCCCATGAGGTCGTGCAGAGCGAGATCGATCCCGCCTCGGGCCGGGTGGCAGCCCGGCGCATTTTCGCCCGACACCCGGTCCATGATCTTGTGCGCCTTGATGATGTTGAGCGGATCGGCGCCTTCGAGCGCGGCCGCATAGCCCCTCAGCCAGTCAAGAAGCGCGCCGTGCGTCTGGTTGAAATAGGCAGGGCTCGAGGCAACCTCGCCGAGCCCGGAAAGGCCCTTGTCCGTGTTGATCCTGACGATGATGTTGCCGGCGGTCTCGATGCCGGGTGGCTGGTGATCCGCAAAGCCCGGCTTCACCGGAACCATCCGGATCGGAAACACGTCCAGACTGGTGATCTTCATTCACGCCCCCGGCATCGCATGTCGCAACAAAACACGTCGCCAGCTAAGCGGGGCTGCGCGCGGCGCGACCAAGGCGTCCGACCTGTGCAACTGGTTCCTGGAGGCGAAAGGGCGCCCGGTTGCGACTTGGAGCCTGCAGTGGCCTGCAGATGCCCTGAAGCACCATGCGCACACTATGCCTTCCTCCTGGATAGCAATAGCAGTATATCGTTATACACTAACGCAGCAATCGCGCCTCCGCAAGCAGGAATCTGTGCTCGGTATCGGCTTCGCAGGCGTCTGTCGCGGGCTCAGCGTGCACGCTCCGGCGAAGCCCACGTTCAGTGCAGCGTGACACCGAGGCCGTCGTCACTTCCAAGTACAATACGCTCATCGATGAGCGAGGGCCCCCCGGTAAAGTTATGGTCGGCGACAGGAACCTCGGGACCGAGGCTGATCGGGTAGCGTCCGTGGATTGTCGCCGCCAGATGGCAAAGCGCGGCGCGCCCAACCGGCGTGCGGCACGCGCCTGATATGGTCACGCCGATCGCAGCGGATTCGCAAATGCTGGCGATGCGCCGGGCATTCCGCAATCCGCCGACCCGCCAGACATCGAGCACGATGCGATCGGCCGCGCCCCTGCGAACGACCTGGAGCATCGCCTCGGGCGACGTGATTGAATCTTCGAGCACGATCGGAACCGGGAGCTTCTGGCGCAGCCGCGCGTGGCCTTCCAGGTCCAGCCAATGCAACGGCTGCACCAGCGCCAGGTTCGGCCGGAACTGCACGCCCAGCAACGACTCAATGAACATGCTCACCTTGGCTTCGTTGCCTAGCGATTGACGGGCAACGACATCGAGGAAAGCATGATCGCCGACAGCGTCGAGCATGTCGACAATCGCCTTCGCGGGGGCGGGCGACGCCGCCGCCCCCGCGTTGCCATCCGCTCGGCGCGACATCGTTAGACGGATGCCGGCGAATCCTTCCCGCACGGCCGCGGAAGCCTTCTCGGCCGGTTTGGCGTCGTCGGATGCAACCTCCACCAATTGGTCGAGTTCGTTTCGGTAGCTGCCGCCCAGAACCTTGTGCAGCGGGCAGCCGCGTAGCCTCCCAACGAGATCGTATACGGCCATCTCGATTGCTGCCCGCGCGGCCCAGCCACCAGAGCCGCCACCGCCTTCGGCGGCATCGAGGCGTTCATTGATGGCATTGATGCTGGCGCTGTCTTCTCCAACGATGCTGGCGCCGTAGATATCGAGCCACTGGCAAGCGGTCGCGTAGCATCGGGACATGCTCGTCTCGTCGGTCGGCACCTCGCCCAAGCCAACCTCGCCGGAAAGCGTGTGAATACGCACAAGTGCGCCCAGGGGCGCCGCTGAGGCGGCAGTTCCGCGCCAATTGACCCTCAACCGTTCAATCCTTGCGATTTTCATCGGAGTTCCCCGTCATGGAACGACCACCTGCCGGTAGCTGCGAACTATTCAACACGAGGGCCTGATCGCGCGGCGCCGCGACCGATTCCCGCCGCACCAGCTCGAACTTGAGCGCGAGTTCCCGCGTTTCCCCCAAAGGAGAAGGCTGACTCTCGATTCCAGCCACCAACGCCTCGAAAGCGAGCCGTCCCATATAAAAGCGTTCCTCGCGCAGGCAGGTCACCGCCGGATTGTAGAAAGAGGCCCATTCCGGATCATCGAAGCCGATCAGGCTCATGTCGCGGGGAATGGACACGCCGAGATCCTTGAGGCATCGAAGGGCGCCGCCGGTCATCAGCTCCGAGCAAACGAGGATTGCTGTCGGCGGAGACCTTAGCTCCACCAGTTCCCGCGTCGCGGCATAGCCTCCGGCCTGACGGAAGTCGCCGTAGGCAATCAGCTGTTTGTCAAGTTCGATCCCGATCTGGCCGAGCCCGTCGTGGTAGCCCCCCAGTCTCGCCTGCCCGGTCTCGAATTCTTGCGGGCCGGCGACGATCCCGATGCGACGGTGGCCGGCCGCGCTGAGATGCAGGACCGCATCGCAAGCGGCAGTGCGGTCGTCGGAGGAGATGTGAGCCAGATTGCCCCCGGCAATGCGCGAATTAACGAAGACGGACGGAAGGCTGCCGCTCACCGTATCCTTGAACTTGCGGCGGTTGGCCAGGAGTGGCGACGCGATGATGCCGTCGACGCCGCGCTCGCGCATCTCCGAAAGGTAGGCGATCTCCCGTTTCGGGTCGTCGTTGGTGTTGCAGATGATGACGTGGTATCCGGCCTGGTAGGCAGCTTCCTCGACGCCCCTCACGAAGTTCGTCCAGTGATAGCTGGTGATCTGGTTGATGAGGACGCCGACGGACTTCGTCCGTTGCAGCCGCAGCGAGCGCGCGACCCCGTTGGCCCGGTACCGCAAGGTGTGCGCTGCGCTTTCCACCCGCTGGCGCGTCTCCTCGCTGTAAGAGCCGTATTTGCCGAGAACCCGGCTGGCCATGCCGACAGAAACGTTGGCAGAGGCGGCTACATCTTTCAGGGTGACGGATTTCTTTCTCAACACTGTGGTCCAGGTTTCAGGCCACGTCGACGGTCGGTGCTTCGAGTCCGGCTAGCGGCTGAATCCGCGGGCCGATTTAGCAATTGAAACACCCACGGTCAAGGTATATCGATATACTAAAAAGCCATCTCCGAGGCGCCGGCAAGCAACTGCCCGGGGGAATGTTCATGTATGAGAAGGCCGTCGGATGAAGATTACCGCGATCGACCTGTTTCCGCTTCACCTCGAGATGCGCAGCGCGGTCGTAGCGGCAGGACCGAACATGAACCGGGACGCACAGCTGCACCTGGCACCCGCGGACATTGCCAAGCTTCGCTACGCACCGCCCGAATGCGTGCTGGTGCGCATCAAGACAGATGACGGCAGCCTCGAGGGCCTCGGCGACGGAGCTACGCTGCCGCACTATTTTGGCCACGGACTCGGCAGCATGATGGATTGGCTCGACCGCTTCCGAAAAGTCCTGGTGGGCTGCGATCCGCTCAACATCGCCGCGGTACACCGGGCGATGGAGGATGCGGCCAGCATAGGCGTTGCAGGCTGTCGTCCGGCGCAGGCTGCCATCGACATGGCCATCCACGATATCGTCGGCAAGGCGCATGGCTGTCCGGTCTACGAAGTCCTTGGCGGCGCTTACCGTAAGGAACTCAAGCTGCAGACGCAAATGCACGGTTACTCGGTCGAGCAACTGCTCGGCGTATGCCAGTATTACCTCGACCAGGGTTTTGCCGGATTGAAGCTCAAGATCGGCGAAAAGCTCCGGCGCGACGGATATTCGAAGGCTGTCGTCGACGAGGAAGCCGAGAAAGTCGCGGCCGTCGTCGGTCATCTGCCGGGAGACGTTCAGGTCGATGTGGATGCCAACCAGGGGCTGATGAGCGCCAAGGTTGCGATCGGGTTGTTCGAGCGGGTTCGGCGGGTTGCATACCATCCCAACATGGCGGTCGAACAGCCGCTGCATCATTTGGATCTGCCCGGTCATGCGTTGATCCGCCGCGCGCTGCCTTATCCGGTCGTCCTCGACGAAGCCGTCACCTCGCCCGCCGCGATGATCCAGATCGTGCGCGCGGAGGCGGCCGACCGGATCGTGCTCAAGCCGAACCGCGTCGGCGGCCTTTGGCCGGCGATGAAGATCATCGACATCTGCGAGGCGCATGGCATCGGCGTCAGCCTGGACACGATGCCCTTCACCGTACTCGGCGACACGATGCTATGCCACCTCGGGGCAACGCTTCGGACGGACTATCCGCTCGACGCGGAGGGACATACCTTCTTCAAGGAGACGCCCTTTATCGGAGGGATCAAGCTGAAGGACGGGCGCGCGAGGATTACAGATGAGCCGGGATTTGGCATTGCTGTAGATGAAGTGCGGCTACTGGCGATGACTGAAGGGCACGATACTTCGGCGCCTGCTCGATGAAAACGGATGAGCGAGTAGCCTAAACATCGATGTCTTCCCCTATATTTAAACGACTTGCAGAGAGGTACGCGCTGAGGATTTGGCCTTAGTATTGCGGTTTCGGGCCACCAGACACTGGTGTTTCTTGTTGGGTATCGCGACAATCCGTTCGACCCCGGCACTACAATCGTTGGCGCTCCGTCGCCACCTGCTGAGAACTTGTTCGTCGCATTCGCCATCGCTCCTGGCCGCGCCACGGTGCCCACAGAGGGCAATAGGGAGCACGTTCACGACGGCTTTGCTCAAGAATCTTACCCGAGCCGACAATGAGGCGTTCGCCGAGACCATGGTTCGCGTGCTAGTTGGCGAACTCCGATTCAATGAACCAGACTCCGATCTTGGGAGGGTTGCCGCGGATGCCAGCCTCAAGGCGGCCGGGCGCCGGAAACTTCGAAATCTCGGCTATCAGATTTCCGTACGTCTGAATGAAAACAAGCACTTGCTGGCCAGTGTGCTAAACTGGCCAGTAGACAGGTTTGGAAATCTTCGCCCCGCAGAGCAAGAAAAGCACGATTCTCGGGTTCGGCGCGCGCACAGGTGGTCGCTCAAGTGGCCCGGAGAACACGGGCTTTTGATGGGCGATTACAGGCAGGAGAATCTTTCCTGAAAATGCGATGGTAGAGGGCAGGGCGCCGGGATCCAACTGTCTCCACGCCAAGCGACCTGCCCCTTCATCCGGGCACTTCAGTTAGAAGCTGACCAATTATGGCAGGGCGGACGTTGTTCGGCCCACCCGGTTGCCTCTGTGATCGCCGCGGCGATCCTCATCACTGCGAGGTCCTGGTATGGCCGGCCGACGATCTGCGCCGCCGTGGGCAGTCCCTCGGCAAAGCCCGATGGCACGGAGATGGCGGGGCAGGGGCTGAAAACGTTGAACGGAAAGGTCATCTCGTACTGGTGGAAGCGGCCCTCGGCGTCGGTGGTGCCGAAGTCGAGGTCGGTCAGTCCGGTGCGCGGCGCCGGGATCGACATGGTCGGGCAGAGCAGGGCGTCGTGGGTTGAAAAGACCTTGCGGAACTCGTTCCACAGGCGGGCTCGGGAAAATTCCAGCTTCTTGAAGGTCACGCCGTCGACCTTCAGCCCGTCCGCCACGATGCGATGGATGAGCGGATGGATGCGGTCGCCCCATTTCTCCACGATCGGCGCGGCGAAGGCGGCGATATAGACGTTCCAGTGCTCGTAGCCGATGTCGTTGACCTCACGCGTCAGGCCGATCGGCACCTCTTCCACGATCGCGCCGCGGGCGCGCAAGACGTCGGCGACGGCGTAAAGGTTAGCCACGACCTGCGGGTCGACGGCGTAGTAGCCGAGGTCGGGGCTGAGCGCGATGCGCAACCCGTCGACTTCGGCAGGGACATGCGCGGGCAGGTCGATCTTGCCCGGCACCGACATCAGGTCGCGGTCATCCTGGCCCTGAGCGGAGGCAAGGAAGAGAGCAATGTCATCGACGGTGCGGGCCAACGGCCCGAAATGGCAGTAGGTATCCGAAGTGCTCGGCAGGATGTCGAACGGGATGCGGCCGAGGCTGGGCTTCAGCCCGATGATGCCGCAGAAGGCCGAGGGGATGCGCACCGAGCCGCCCATGTCGCAACCTTCCGCGAAAGGCACGCAGCCGGTGGCGACCGCGACGCCGGACCCGCCGGAGGAGCCGCCCGGCGTTCGCTCCGGGTTCCACGGGTTGCGGGTAATGCCCCACAGCAGGCTTTCGGTAAAGCCGGAAGCCGCCAGTTCCGAGGTCGTGGTCTTGCCCATCATGATCGCACCGGCGCCGACCAGGCGCTCGACCACCACCGCATCATGATCGGGCACCCAATGTTCGAAGGCGTAGGAGCCGAGCGTCGTGCGCTTGCCCCTGGTCGGGGTCATGTCCTTGAAGGCGATGGGCACGCCGTGCAGCGGCCCGAGCGGCGCGCCGTCCACCACCGCCTGCTCGGCCTTCCTCGCCGCCGCGAGCGCATCCTCGGGGAAGACGAAGCAGAAGCAGTTCAGCCTAGGGTTGACCTCGTCGATGCGGTCGAGCGCGTTGCGAACCACTTCGACCGGCGAAATCTCTCGCTCCCGGATCATCCTCGCGAGGTTGGTCGCCGAGGTGTAGGCCAACTCCAGATCCGCCACGAAATCCTCCTATCGATCGTCCTGGTCGCGCAGCATGCGAAGCGCAAGCACCACCGCCACCACCGAGAGCGCGATGGTGATGGTGGCGATCGCGTTGATCTCGGGCGTGATGCCCTGCCGCAGCATCGACCAGATGTGCATGGGCAGCGTGTTGTCGCGACCGGTCAGGAAGAAGGTGATCGCCACCTCGTTGAGCGACAGGGTCATAACCAGCAGCGAACTGCCGAGCACGGCATTGCGGATGCCGGGAAAGGTTACCCGCCAAAAAGTCTGCCAGGGCGTCGCGCCAAGGTCGAGGCTTGCCTCCTCCAGCCGCCGGTCGAGCCGGCGCAACCGCGCCTGCACCTGCGTGACGACCACCGGCAGCCAGCCGACGGTGTGACCGAGGATCACCGTCCAAAGCGAGAGCGATACATCGAAGCGCTTGACCAGCAGCAGGATGCCAAGCCCGGTGATCAGGCCGGGCACGATCAGCGGTATGAGCGTCAGCCGTTCCAGCACACCGGAGGCGAAGACGCGGTGCCGCTCCAGCCCGATCGCTAGCGGTATGCCAATGACCAGCGTGCACGGCACCACCGCGACGGCGACCAGGATGCTGTTCCAGATCGAGCGCTGAAGCTCGTTGTTGGCAAACAGCACACCGTACCAGCGCAGCGAGAATTCCTTGATCGGAAAGACGAGGAAGCGCGAGTCGTTGAAGGAGAATGCGACCAGCATCAGCATCGGCACGTAGATGAACAGGAATGTGAGCGCGACCGCCACGTGGAGCACGCCGCGCGTTGCGCGTTCGCTTTGGCCGAGCGGCATGCCGCCGCTCACGACACCGCCTCCGCGTCGCGCCGTTCCGCAAAACGGCCCAGCCCGACCACCACCATCACGATAATGACCACGATGACGGCCAGCGCGCTGCCGAACGGCCAGTCGAAGGCGGCGCCGAACTGGCTGATGATGACGTTGGAGATCATCACCCCACTTGGTCCGCCGACCAGGGCAGGCACGACGAAATCGCCGAAGCTGAGGCAGAAGGTGAAGATCGCGCCGGCCACCACGCCCGGCATGCCGAGCGGCACGATCACCCGCAGGAAGGTGGTGAGGGGCGAGGCGCCGAGGTCCGCACTTGCCTCGACATAGGCGGGGTTGATGCGTTCCAGCGCCGTGTAGATCGGCAGGAAGAAGAACGGGACGAAGATGTAGACCAGCGCCACGACCACGCTGAAGTCGTTGTAGAGCAGGATCGACAGCGGCTCCTCGACGATGCCGGACGCAGTCAGCGCGCCGTTGATCAAGCCGGTGCGCCCGAGGATCAGCTTCCAGACGAAGACGCGCAGCAGGAAGCTGGTCCACAGCGGCGTTACGATGAGGAAATAAATCAGCCGCCGGTGCCGGCGCGCGATGAAGGCGGCGTAGTAGGCAAGCAAGTAGGCGACCGGCAGTGTGAATATCGTGACAAGCGCGCCAATCTTCAGCGAATGGAGGATGATCTCCAAATAGAGCGGCGTGGTCAGCGCCTTAGCATAGTTGTCGAAGTTGAAGTCGCGCACCACCACGTAGTTCTCGACGCGGTGAAAGCTGGATTCGAGGAGGTTGAAGTAAGGATAGACCAAAAATATCACGACGAAGGCGACAGGCGGACCGAACAGCAGGAGCGTTCGGACCCAAGGTGCAAGGGGCCGCGAATGGTCGGATGGCTCGGCGGTCGCGCTCATGCGGCGAACAACTTCGTGCCGGCTGGCGGGCATAGCAGGCGAACGGGATCGCCGCGCCGCATTGCGCGGTAGCCGGGGCCGAGCATTTCGGGGGCGGCCTCGACCTGCAGCATGCGCCCGCCGGGAATCTCGACCGCGATGCGGATCGCCGTGCCGACATAGGTGGCGTCGAAAAAGGTACCGTCGATTGCCGTCTCGCCGGGCTCGGTTTCGCCCGCTGCCGCGATGCGCAGCCGCTGCGGGCGCACGGCCAACGTTACCTGGTGCCCGGCGGCGAAGCACGGCTCGGCCGAAGCCAGCCAGAGAATGCCGGCAGTGTCGCGAACCTCGGCGGTTCCCTCGTCGATGCGTTCGATGCGACCCTCGACGAAATTGTTGGAGCCGACAAACTCGGCCACGAAGCGTCCCGCCGGACGCTCGAACACGTCCTCCGGCGTGCCGAGCTGGACGAGGCGGCCGCGGTCCATCACTGCGATGCGGTCGCTGAGCGCCAGCGCCTCCTCCTGGTCGTGGGTGACGTAGACGAAGCTGATGCCGAGCTCGCGCTGCGTCTGCTTCAGCTCCATCTGCATGCTGCGGCGCAGCTTTGCGTCGAGCGCGCTGAGCGGCTCGTCGAGCAGCAGTACGCGCGGCTCGTTGATCAGCGCGCGGGCAAGGGCGATGCGCTGCATCTGGCCGCCGCTCAACTGCCGCGGCATCGACTTCGCCTTGTCCGACAGCTCGACGCGGGCGAGCATCGCCTCGACGCGGCGGCGGATGGCGGCCTTGTCCACGCCGCGCACCGAGAGCCCGTAAGCGACGTTGTCGAACACGCTGAGATGGGGGAAAAGCGCGTAGCTCTGGAACACGGTGTTGACGTTGCGCCGGTAGGGCGGGACATCGTTGACGCGCGTGCCGGCAATGCGGATGTCGCCGCCGTCAGCGGTCTCGAAGCCGCTGATCAGCCGCAAGGTCGTGGTCTTGCCGCAGCCGCTCGGGCCGAGCAATGTCAGGAATTCGCCCTCGCGGACGGCAAGATCGAGATCACGCACGGCTGCCAGAGCGCCGAAGGATTTCTGGACCCGGCTCAGCGAAACGATGTCTTCCACGCGCCGGCCAATCCTTCCCGAGAGCGTGCGGCTAAGGACCGTCAGGCCGCCTTGATCTCGTTCCAGAGCTCCAGGTATTTCGCCCGGCGGGGGACCTCTCCCCAGAACTCGGTGACCGGCAGCTGCTTGACGGCCGAATCCATCTTCAGGAACTCCCATAGTTCCGGCTTCATCTCGCCCTTCGCCTCGGGATTGGTGACGCGATAGAGGTTGACGTCGGCGATCAGCGCTTGGGCATGCGCGCCGATCATGTAGTCGATGAACTGGTGCGCGAGATCGCTCTTCGGCGTGCCCTTGACGATGGTGTGCGAGTCCGACCAGGCCATGGCGTTCTCGTATTCCGGCTGGCGCACCTTGTAGCCGCCCTTCAGCAGTTCCTGGGTGATGTAGTCCCACGAGAGCGCCGCGACGACCTCGCCGCTGGCGAACAGGTCGATCGCCTCGCCGGCCTGAGTCCAGTATTTGCGGACGAGCGGCTTCTGCTCGATCATCTTGGCCTTCACGCGATCGAGTTCTTCGTCGTTCATGTCCCAGATGTTGGTGATACCCATCCAGCGCGCCACCTGGGCCAGCGTGGAGACGTCCTCCCACATGGCGATCTTGCCCTTGAACTGCGGGTCGAACAGAACGCCGAAATCGTTGCGGTCGGGAATCACCTCCGCGTTGAACGTCAGCGGCACCAGGCCCCAGTAAGTGGGTGCGCCGTAGGTCTTGCCCTCGCTCTGGTAGAAGCGCAGCGTCTGGAACTCCGGATAAAGCTTCGCGAAGTTCGGAAGCTTGGCCAGGTCGAGCGGCTCGATGAAGCCCTGCCGAATCGCCTGCGGCGCGAAGGAGGTGACGATGACCACTACGTCGTACTCACCGCCGCCGGCCGCCAGCTTGGCCATGTATTCGTCGTTGGAACCGATGTAGGTGCGCGCGACGGTGACGCCGGTCCTTTCGACGAACTCCTTGATGATGTCGTCGGTGGCATAGCCTTCCCACGTCATCATGCGCAGCTCTTCGGCCGATCGGCCGTTCGATGGACGGAAGACCGTGAAGGCAGCGGCTGCGCCGACGGTCGCCGACACGCTGCCGAGGAAGTTGCGCCGCGTCAGATGCACTGCTTGTCTCCTTGCGTGAACGGGATGTATCGGCATGCCAAGCCCAAGCAAAACTTGAATGGAATTGTAATTGATGTCAACTTCATTTCCATGGTTTCCGTCGTTTCGAGGCGCCTCCGGATCATATTGACAAGACTGCGGGTTAGCGAGGCGAGGGCGCCGGCGAACTGCCTTCGGAGCCGCCGTCCAAAATCGCCTGCGCACGCCTTTCGGCCAAAAGCCGGGTCAGCCATTCCGGGTCCATTGCGGGCACGGACGAAAGCAGCGTTTCGGTGTAGGGTTGGTGCGGCGGCGAGAGTACGCGCGACTTCGGTCCCTGCTCGATGACGCGCCCACCATGCATGACGACGATCTCGTCGGTTGTGGCGCGCACAGTCGCGATGTCATGGGTGATGAACAGGTAGCTCATCTGCAGTTCCTTCTGCAGGCGCATCAGCAGGCGCAGGATTTCTTCCTGCACGATCTGGTCCAGCGCTGAAGTGATCTCGTCGCAGATCACCAGCTCTGGCCGGGCCGCGAGCGCGCGGGCAATGCCGATCCGCTGCTTCTGGCCGCCGGAAAGCTCGCCGGGCAGGCGGTCCAGAAACGTCTCGTCCAGTTCGATCATCTGCATCAATTCGGTCGCGCGCGCCTCGCGCGCCTCGCCCTTCAGGCCAAAATAGAGCTCAAGCGGACGGCTGACGATTTCCTCCACCGTCTGGCGCGGATTGAGCGCATTATCGGCCGACTGGTAGATGAGCTGGATGCGACGCCGCAATTCGCGCGGGCGTTCCGTCAGGCTGTTGGGCAGCGGCTGGCCGTTGAACGCGACGCGCCCCGAGGCCGCCGGCAGCAGGCCGGTGATCACCCGCGCCAGCGTCGACTTGCCGGAGCCGGATTCTCCCACGACGGCAACGGTGCGCGCACGGGGCACGGCGAGGCTGATGTCGTGCAGCACCGGTATCCGGCCATAGGCGGCACTCACATGCTCCACGGCGAGCAGGCTGTCCTGCGGCGCCTTCTCCGGCTTTGCGATGTTGCGCACGGCCCACAGGCTGCGGGTATAGTCCTGCGTCGGCGTCGAAAGCATGGTGCGCGTGTCGGCCTCCTCGACCGTGCGGCCATGCCTCAGCACCATGATGCGGTGCGCCATCTGGGCGACGACGGCGAGGTCGTGGGTGACGTAGATCGCGGCGGTGCCCGATTCCTCGACGATGCCGCGGATCGCTGCAAGCACGTCAACCTGCGTGGTCACGTCGAGCGCCGTGGTGGGCTCGTCGAAGACGATGAGGTCGGGCCGGCACATCATGGCCATTGCCGTCATCGCGCGCTGCAGCTGCCCGCCCGAAACCTGATGCGGATAGCGCAGTCCGATGCCACTCGGGTCCGGCAGCCGCAGGCGGCGGTAGAGGTCGATCGCGCGCTGGCGCGCCTCCTCGCGCGTCGACATGCCATGGGCGAGTGCGGTCTCGATCGTCTGGTCGATGAGGCGATGCGCCGGGTTGAAGGCGGCGGCCGCGCTCTGCGCGACATAGGCGATGCGCGAGCCGCGCAGCGCCCGGCGCTCGGCCTCGCGCCTGGCGCGCAATTCCATGCCGTCAAAGACGATGCTGCCGGAGGTTATCCGGCACCCCGGCTTGGCGTAGCCCATCGCCGCCAGCCCGATGGTCGACTTGCCGGCACCGGATTCGCCGATCAGGCCGAGCACCTCGCCGCGCCGCAGGCTGAGGTCGATGCCGCGCACGATCTGGTGCCAGCGCCCGTCGGCGTGGCCTTCGACCTCGAGGCCGGCGATCGCCAGCAGCGGCGCCGCCTCTGCCAGATGCGCGCTCGCCTCAGGCTTCATCGCGCAGCCCGCTGGTGGCGTGGAGGAACCAGTCGACCACGAAGTTGACGCCGACCGTCAGCAGCGCGATGGCCGAGGCGGGCAGCAGCGGCGTGATGTCGCCATAGATGATCAGCGTCGCGTTCTCGCGCACCATCGAGCCCCAGTCGGCGGTCGGCGGCTGGATGCCGACGCCGAGGAAGGACAGCGCCGAGATCGTCAGGAACACGAAACAGAAGCGCAGTCCGAACTCGGCGATCAGCGGCGGCAGCACGTTGGGTAGGATCTCGCGGCGCATGATCCAGCCGCGGCTCTCTCCGCGCAGGTTGGCCGCCTCGACATATTCGGTGACGACGATGTTCATGCCGACCGCGCGCGACAGCCGGAAGATGCGGGTGGAATCGAGCACCGCAATGATTCCGATCAGGATCGGGACCGTCGAGCCGAACACCGACAGCAGCATCAGCGCGAAGATCAGGCTCGGGATCGACATCAGCGCATCGACGAGCCGCGACAGCGCCTGGTCGACCCAGCCGCCGCGCATCGCCGCCGTCAGGCCCAGCGTGGTGCCGAGCGCGAAGGAGATCAGCGTGGTGGCAAACGCGATGCCGATCGTGTTGCGCGCGCCGTAGACCAGCCGGCTGAAGAGATCGCGGCCGAGCTGGTCTGTGCCGAGCAGGTGCCCGCCGCCCCAAGGGGCAAACGCCTCCGGAAAAACCTCGGTCTCGCCGTGCGGTGCCACCCAGGGGGCAAACAGCGCCACGAACATATAGGCGGCCAGGACGATGATGCCGAACCAGGCCGAAAACGGGGCTTTTGCCATGAACAGGCGCCAGCGCGCCCAGCGGCTGCGGCGCGTGCGGCGGGCTCTCGTGGGCTGGTCGGCGGCGCTCATCGCGGGTGCAGCAGGCGCGGGTTGCTGGCGATCGACAGGATGTCGGCAGCAAGGTTGAGCAGGATGTAGGTGCCGGCGAAGATCAGGGCGCAGGCCTGCACGACCGGGATGTCGCGCGAGCGCACGGCATCGACCATCAGCTGGCCGATGCCCGGATAGACGAACACCACCTCGACCACGACCACGCCGGCGATCAGGTAGGCGAGGTTGAAGGCGATGACGGTGACGATCGGCGCCCAGGCGTTGGGCAGCGCATGGCGAACGACGACCGTCGCCGGCGACAGGCCCTTGAGGTGCGCCATCTCTATGTAGGGGCTGGACAGCACGTTGATGATGGCAGCGCGCGTCATCCGCATCATGTGCGCGACGATGACCAGAGCCAGCGTGAAGACCGGCAGCGAGATCATCCAGGCCTGCTCGGCGGGGCCGGTGCGGTCGCGGATATCGGCCAGGATCGGGAAGCGGGGCAGAGCGTTCAAGACCCAGTTGACGCCGTCGGCCACCCCTCGCGGCAGGGCCTGCGCGAACGCGGTGCCCAGGAACGTGTCGCGCGACACCACCAGATAGACCAGCACGTAGGCGATGAAGAATTCGGGGATCGAGATCGCAATGAGTGCCAGTCCATTGACGCCGCGGTCGATCCGCGGGCAAATAGGCAGCGTCCACGCTGGGGAGGTGGTCGCAACCGTCAGGGCTTGATCCAGCGCCGGGCGCGGGCCTGGGCCGGCCGACGGATCGCGCGCACCGGTGCCTCGGGGAACGGGGCCGCGTCGACGAGACTATGCTCCACGCCAGCCGGATTGGCAGAAAAAAGCGCCCTGTACCAGAGCATCGACAGTAGTTCGGCTACCTGGTCGCGGTCGCGCGCATAGGCCTTCAGTTGCGGCTCTTCACGAACATATAGGTCGTACAAAAAATGGAAGACCATGCCTTCCAGGGCGTTCGCCATCTGGAAGCGCATTTCGATGGTCAGTGCGCCGGGGTTTCGCTTGCCGATGCTACCGGCGATGCGGCCGATCCAGTCGTAACGGATGCGCCGCCATGCCTGCTGGAACTGCGGGTCGGAATCGTCGAGTTGGACCAGGCAGCGGATCAAGCCACGATTCTGGTCGTAAGCATGCACGAAGAACTTGTTGGTCAGCAGGATTGCATCATAGACGGTGTGGCCGGTCGCGGCAGTCGACGCACCCTGATAGAGTGCCTCTCCGAATTCAAGCAGGACTTTCGCCGCTATATCGCGCTTGTCGGGATAGTAGAAATAGAAGGTGCCCTGCGAGACGTCTGCCTGGCGTGCAACGTCGAGCACGCGCATGTCGGAATAACCTGTGGTCTCGAGCACATTGAGCGCCGCCAATTCCAGGCGTCGGCGGGTCCGCTCGCCCTTCGAGCGCGGCGGGTTGCGCTGAAGCTCGTCGGCGACTGCGCCCGAATAGCTGTCCGGAAGGGCGCGCGGCGCGTCGGTTTGACGTCTCGGCATGGCCTCCTCCGAGTCCCGCTATGCAACGTGCCTGCTTCTAGCCACACGGCAACCGGAAAGCAACAATCGCCAAAAATTGAACTTGACGTCAAGTTTTATTCTGCCTATCCATCGCCGTCGCATCGCATGAGGCCGGTCACCGTGTCGGGTTTCAGTGATCTTATCCGGGGTGAGCCGGTCTACATCGCAGGTGTCGCCGAGACACCTCTCGGAAAAGTCGAAGACCAGACCGAGCCATCCATGGTTGCGCTAGCGGCCGAGGAAGCATTGCGCGAAGCGGGAATGAAAATCCGTGACGTCGACGCGATATTCGTCAACTACATGGGTGAGGAAGGTTCTGTACAGGTCGGAGAATATCTAGGCGTCGAAGCGCGCTACGGCGATTCCACCGATCTCGGCGGCGGCTCGTTCGAGGCCTTCATCCAGCATGCGATGCTGGCCGTCGCCGACGGCCATTGCGAGGTCGCGCTGATCGCCTACGCTTCGCGCCAGCGCAGCCGCAGGAACCGCAAGCTGACGGCCGAGCCCGATACATACTCGATCTCCGGCCAGTTCGAGGCGCCGTTCCGCCCGTTCATGCCGCTGACGCCCTACGCACTCATCGCGGCACGGCATATGCACGAGTTCGGTACCACCTCTGAGCAGCTTGCCGAGGTCGCGGTGACTGCCCGCAAATGGGCGCAAATGAACCCGAAGGCATGGTCGCGCGAGCCGCTGACCGTCGACGACGTGCTGTCTTCACAGCTCTACGTGACGCCGTTCCACCGCCACGACATCTGCCTTCGGGTCGACGGCGGCGGCGCGGTCGTCGTCACCGGCAAGGCGCGGGCGCGCGATGCGGCGAAGACGCCGATCCGCGTCATGGGTGCTGCGCATGGCCACACCCACTGGCATGTCAGCCAGCTCGACGATTTCACGCGCTCGTCAGGCGTGCGCAGCGGCCGGGACGCGTTCGACATGGCGGGCATAGGTCACGACGATGTCGACGTGCTGGAACTCTACGACAATTTCACCAGCTCGGTGATCCTGCAGCTTGAGGACCTCGGCTTCTGCAAAACGGGGCGAGGGTGGTCCGTTCGTGCGGGAGGGGCACCTGCGCCCTGGCGGCCGGCTGCCATGCCTGACCATGGGCGGCGGCCTTTCCTACAATCACCCGGGTGCGTTGGGCATCCTGCTGCTGGTGGAGGCCGTGCGCCAGCTTCGCGGCGAATGCGGCGAGCGCCAGGTGCCCGGCGCCGAGGTCGGTGTCGTGCACGGCATCGGCGGTATTTCCAATTCGGCGGCGGCGACCGTGGTGCTCGGCCGTGATTGAGTTCGGCGATCCCACCACCCAGCCCTTCTGGGCAGCCGCGCGCGAGCACCGGCTTCTGGTACAGCGCTGCGAAGCCTGCGGACACCACCAGTTCTATCCGCGGCCTTTCTGCCTCGTGTGCAACGCGAAGGATCTGGCCTGGATCGAGGCGCGCGGCACCGGCACGGTCTACTCGCTCTCGACGGTCCATGTTCCGCCGTCGCCGGAGTTTTCCGTGCCCTACGCGGTCGCGATCGTCGAGCTCGACGAAGGTCCGAAGCTGATGACGAATATCGTCAACGGGGAGTGCCGCATCGGCGACCGCGTCCGGGTCGCCTGGCGGCCGGGCCGCGACACCCCGCCGCTCTACATGTTCGAGCCGGCGGAGGCGTGAATGGGCAGGCTTGACGGACGCGTCGCGATCGTTACCGGCGCCGGCCGCGGGCTCGGCCGGGCGCATGCGCTGCGGCTGGCGGGGGAGGGCGCCGCCGTGGTGGTGAACGACCTCGGCGGCAGCGTAGACGGTATCGGCGCATCCAGCGCGCCGGCATCCCAGGTGGCGGAAGAGATCCGCGCAGGCGGGGGCAAGGCGGTCGCCAGCTTCCACAGCGTGTCCGACTGGGCGCAGGCCGCCGAGCTGGTGCGCACCGCGGAGGAAGCGTTCGGCCGGCTCGACGTCGTCGTCAACAATGCCGGCATCCTGCGCGACCGCTCCCTGGCGAACGTGACTGAGGCCGAATGGGACGCCGTCATCGACGTGCACCTCAAGGGCCATGCCGCAGTGACGGCCCATGCGATGGCCTACTGGCGTGGGCGGGCCAAGCAGGGACACGAAGTCAAGGCGTCGCTGGTCCACACCACGTCGGTCGCGGGTTTTGCCGGCAATTTCGGCCAGGCCGCCTACACGGCCGCCAAGCTCGGCATCATCGGCCTGTCGCGGGTTGCCGACATCGAAGGGGAGAAGTACGGCGTGCGCTCCAACGCGGTGTCACCGTCGGCACATTCGCGCCTAGAGCCGTCGCTGACTCCGAAGGATGTGGACGCGTTCGATACCTTCGCCCCGGAAAACGTTTCGCCTGTGGTCGCATGGCTCGCCGAGGCGGACTGCCCCGCTCGCTCGCAGGTGTTCCAGGTCTACGGCAGGCGCCTTCTGGTGATTGCCGGAGCGGTGGTGACGGCGCGGCTCGAGAATGACGGGCGCTGGACCGCGTCCGATCTCGACGCCGCACTCGCCGGCCGACTGGTCGTGCCGCCCCGCATCGCCGATTTCGTCGAGGGCCTGTCGTGAACGCGGAGGCGGTCATCGATGTCCGCGCGGTCGGGCAGGTGGTCGAAGGCGCGCCCTATGCGATCACGCGCGAAGGCATCGCCGCCTTCGCCGACGCAACCAGCGACCCGGTCGCGAAGTGCCGCGAGGGGCAAGTGGCGCCGCCGGTCTATGCGATCAATCCCGTGCTCGCGGCGATGGTGGCGGCCAAGAACCTCGCCTATCCGGGCTTCGGCTTCCACGGCCAGCACGACTTCGTCTTCCACCGCACCCTTGAACCCGGCATCGTGCTTGTCCCGGTCGCGGAGCTGATCGGCGTGCACCAGAAGTCGAGCGGCGTCGCCATTTCCGTGCACATCCGCTCGCTCGTCGACGGCGAGACGGTCAACGATCAGCATTTCGTCAGCTTCGTGCCGAAGGGGCGCATCGAGCGCGACGCCGGCCGACCAGCGCTGGAGTTGCCAAACGTACCGGACACCGCGCCGGACGAAACGGCGGCGAGCCCTCTGCAGCCGGACCAGACACGCCGCTACGCGGTCGCTGCGAACGATCACGACGCCTACACGACCGACGAGGCGGCGGCGCGGCGCATGGGCTTTCCGGGGCTGGTGGTGCACGGCCCGCTGACCGTGTCGCTCGCCTGCGGCGCAATCGTCACGCGCATCTGCGGCGGCGATCCGGCCCGGCTTCGGCGGCTCGCCGTGCGGCTTTCGCGGCCGTTCTATCTCGCCGGCGGCCAGGCCCTTACCACGCGCATGTGGCGGTCTGGCGACGACGGCCGGCGCGTCGCCTTTGCCGCGGAGAGCCGGGAGGGCGACAAGGTGCTTTCGAACGGGGTGGCAGAGGTTTTTGCATGAACGAGATCGTGCGGCATACGGATGCGGGCCCGGCCTGGAGCGGGATGAACGCGCATACGGTCATCGAGGTGATCGACCGCGCGGCGAACCGCGAGCCGGACAAGCCGGCGATGCTCTTCGAGGAGGGCCTCGTCGTCACCCGCAAGGATCTTCGCGACCGGATCGAGCGCTTCGCGGCTACCTCGCGACACGCGTCAAACCCGGCGACAAGGTCGCGCTGATGCTCGACAACCGGGCGGAGTTCATGGTGGCGCTGTTTGCCATCATCGCGGTGCGCGGCATCGTCGTGTCGATCAGCCCGACCGCGCAGGGGGATGATGCCGGCCACATCGTGCGCGACTTCGCCGTCATCCTGGCGGTCGCGGGGCCGGCAGAAGCGGAGATCCTGCGCGGCATCAAGGACTGCCCGAAGCTCGGAGACATCATCGTCGTAGACGGCGAGGAGCCTGAAGGTCTGGCCGCCTATGCTGGCGCGAAGCCTTTCCGCCTAGCCGACTCGCAATGCCGGCGAGAGGACGTCGCCAACATCTACTACACCTCCGGCACGACCGGGCGGCCGAAGGGTTGCATGCTGCATCACGGCTGGTGGCTGCGGGTCTGCGACATCCACATCCGTCTGTTGAAGCTCGGCCCGGACGACAGGTCGCTGTGTTGCCTGCCATTCTACTATGCCGACCCGGCCTTCCTGCTGCTCTGCTCGCTGGAGACCGGCGGCTCGCTGGTGGTGATGCGGCGCTTCAGCGTCTCCCGCTTCTGGGGCGTCGTCCGGCAGTTGGGCGTCACCGAGGCGCTGCTGTTCTCCACCATGGTGGTGCTGCTGGTGAAGGCCCCGGCGACGGCGCAGGACCGCGATCACAAGGTGCGCGTCTCGATCGCCGTCGCAGTGCCGTCCGACCTGCACCGGCAGTTCGTCGACCGTTTTGGCGTGCCGATCCTCGACAATTACGGAAGCACCGAGGCGACGATCAACACGCGCGTACCGCTGTCGAGGCACGACGAGATGTTGGGCAGCGGCTCGATGGGCGTCGCCATGCCGGAATGCGAGCTTCGCGTCATCGACGGAGAGGGCAGGGACGTGCCGGTCGGCACGGTCGGGCAACTGCTGATCAAGGCGCCGGACATGTTCGTGGGCTATGTCGGCCGTGACGAGGCCTTCGCCGAATCCATGCGCGGCGGCTGGTATCACACCGGCGACCTGGCACGTGCCGACGAGCGCGGCTTCTTCTATTTCATGGGCCGCATGAAGGACGTCATCCGCCGCGGTGGCGAGAACGTCGCCGCGACCGAGGTCGAGGAAGTGCTGCGCACCCACCCGGCGATCCTGGAGGCGGCGGTGATCCCGGTGCCCGACGAGATCCGCGGCGAGGAGGTGAACGCCTATTTGCTTCTGGCCGACGGCCAGAGCGCCGAGACGCTGCCGCCGGAGGCGATCATCGCCCATTGCGAGGGGCGGCTCGCGAAGTACAAGATCCCCCGCTACATCGAATACCGCGTCACCGACTTCCCGCGCACGCCGTCCATGCGGGTGATGAAGGAAGAGCTGCGCAAGGAGCCGGACCTGATTTCCGGCGCATGGGACCGCGAGGCGCAGGGCAGGCGCAGCGCCGCAGGAGGTAAATCCGCATGAGCGAGGCAAAGAAGATGGCCGATTGCGATACTCTGATCGTCAACGGCTATGTCATCACCATCGATGCCGGGCGGCGCATTTTTCCGAAGGGCGCGGTCGCCATCACCGGCAACCGCATCGTCGCCGTCGGCCCCGAAGCCGAGCTGCGCAAGGCCTGGCGGCCGCGCCACATCCTCGACGCCAAGGGAGCGGCCGTGCATCCAGGCTTCGTCGAGACGCACTGCCATGCCACGCTGCATGCCACGCGCGGTGCCGTCACCGATGACCCGCAGGCCTTCGCCGGCCTCGGCAACAAGCCGCATCCCTACGCCGTCTGGTTCAACAAGCTGACCGACGAGGACGAGAGCGCCAGCTGCCTGCACACGGCAGCGGAGATGCTGCTCAACGGCTTCACCACGCTGGTCGAGGCCGGCACCGTGTTCGAGCCCGACATCTGCGCCGAGGCGGCGCAGTCTCTCGGGCTCAGGACGTCGCTCTGCGATCCGTTCCTGTGGGATGTTTCCGAAGGTTTCGCCATGGCGCTGCAGATCGAGCGCGCCCCTTGCGGTACCGATTTCGCGCTGAAGCATCTAGGCAAGCAGCTCCATCGCAATAGCGATCCGGACGCGCTGGTGCGCGGACACGTCGCCATCTACGGCATGGGCACGGCAACCGACGAACTGACCCTCGCGGCCCACCGGATGGCCCATGAAAAGGGCACGGTGATGAGCCAGCACCAGTCGCTCGAGCCCGACGATGCAGGCTACGACGACAAGCGCTTCGGCAAGCATCCGCTGGTGCGTTTCGCAGAGATCGGTGCGATCGGCCCGAACTCGGCCTTCGTGCACATGAACATCCTGCGCGACGACGAGATCGACGCCATCCGCAAGTCCGGCATGTCGGTGGTCTGGCATCCCGGCAACTACCAGTTCTATGGCATCGCCCAGGCGCAGCGCAGCAGGATGGCAAAGATGGATCAGTCGGGCATCAACGTCACCATCTGCACCGACGCCGCCAAGATCTGGACCTTCGGCGACATGGGCCGCATCGCCTACCTCGTCGCCCGCGAGGAGGGGGACTACATCCCCTGCGAGCGCATCATGGAAATGCAGACCATCGGCGCGGCGCGGGCTGTCTGCCTGCAGGACCTGGTCGGCAGCCTGGAGCCCGGCAAGAAGGCCGACATCGTCATCCGCCGCGACGACATGGCCGAGACGACGCCCGGGGTCGACGTGGTCCGGGATATCACGCTGACGAGTCGGCACAAGTCGGTCGACACGGTGATCGTCGACGGCAAGGTGGTCGTCCGCCACGGCCGGCTGACACTGGGCGACGAGGAGCGCGTGTTCGCGATCGCCCGCGAGTCGGCGCGCCGCGTGGCGGAGAAGGTCGGGCTGAAGCCTGGCTCGAAATGGCCTCATACGTGAGCAATCGCCTCTAACGGAAATCGATATTCCCGACTATAAGCGGCTTCGCTTACCAGCCGCCTCACCAGATTGCGCACGTTCGACACCTGCCATGTCCCGCCGCGAGCGGTGCGGACGCCGCGATTGTTTGGAGCTACGGCCACCCCGCGAAGGCTGGTAATGCCGGAGCGGCGGATGGATTCGATAATCGGCAGCACGGTGGCGGCGAAGCGCTCGGATTCGCGCATCGAGACTTCACGGCGCCTAGCGGCTGCTTCAGCGGTGTTGGTCGGGTTGCCCAGCCTGGTGCCGCTAGCCTTGCGGGTGGATAGTGCTGCCCAGTGGGTTCCGAGATCAGCGGCGCTCCTTCTCGGCCAAGGCCGCGTAGAGGTGGAGCATGAACGGGTCGGCGTCCGAGTTCCGCCACGACGAAGGGCAGGCGCCGCGCCATCAGCCCGGAGATGAAGGCGATGTCGCGAGAAAGCCGATCGAGCTTCGCGACGGGGACCGGGCACGTCCGCTGCTTCGCCAGCGAGAGTGCCGCGGCGAACTGAGGCCGGCGATCGAGCGCATAGGCTCCCTTGCCGGTCTTGACCTCGACGAACGCGCCGATGATCGTGATGCCTTCCGTCTCGCGATGGCGGATCGGCGGCGCGGCCGAAGGCCCACTGCTCCTTGCCCCTACGATCATTCGTCGAGATACGCTACTGCCTGACCGGCGCCCTTCAGTTGGCGGAGCATGCTGCCGCCAGCCGGTGAGGGCGACCTCCGGCACCTGTACGATCTCAGCCGGGGTCAGGCGGCGTCAGCCAGCGCCTATCCCTTGGCGGCATTGATCTGATCCAGGACGGTCAGCCAACTGATCATGAGCTTGAGAAACAACAAAGCGTTGGCGCACGCCCGCTTCTTTGCTACATTGCTGCTACTTAGTGGGCGAAAAATACAAGCAAAATCAATATCTAGGCGATAGCGGCACGCCGTCTCTTCGGGCGCGCCACTCCAAAGCTAACGCTTTGAAATGCCAAATATGTTGATTTCGTAATGGTTTCAGGGACGCGAGTCTTGGCAGGGATGAAATACCTCCAGCGGCGCGCGAATCGGTTCGAGTTTCGGTTCCCTCTTCCCGACGATATCGCCGGTAAGCCCTTCCCCAACCCCCTGGCCAGCGTCACTTGACTGGTGCGTCAACGCCAAGACTGGTCGTTTCAAGACCGAGCTGATCCGCTCGCTTCGAACCAACGATGGCCGGGCCGCCGAGCGCGCCGCCCTGCCACTTGTTGAGGAAGCGCACCGACTGGTCGATGCGGCCCGCCATGCAATCAGCAATGGCCCTCCGTCCGAGATCGCGGAACATCTGATCGCCGATCTGGCAAAGACCCACGAAGCGAAGGTCCTGCAGCGCGACATTGCCGTGCGGTCCGAAGGGGAGGGACTAGACCTTCGGCGGGGCGTCAAGGGATCATCCGGCACCGGGATGAGCGACGATGACATGGCGCTCTATAAAGCTGCAATCGACGCCCCGGATGGCACGAGCCGTCGTGAAGCGGTGCGCATGCGGGCCGATGAGACCCTGCAAATGAGTGTCAACCAGGCACTTGAGGAGCGCGGCATCGTCCTGCACCCAAGCGACCCGGCCTGGCGCAAATTGGAGTTAGCGTTCATCGCGCAACGAAGTGCCATTTCAGCAATCCAGTCGAGGCTGTCCGGCGACATCGTGCTAACCCCGGAGATACCAACCCAAAGTACGGAGACGCTGACGAGTGCGCTAAATAGGTGGGCGGCGATGGCTTGGGTGGCCGAAAGCCACAAATGGGCGCTGGAGGCTACTTATGCTTGAGGCGTGGCAAGGCATGGGGCCTGTGCGAGTCACCGGCCTCCACGCTGGACCTACATTCGGCGCGGGGCCGGTCGGGCTCTCGACATGGGCCACGTACATATAGAACGGCTGGCTGGCGCTTCCGCGAACTCGCAGCTGAGCGGGTTCGATCGTTAGGCCTGCAGTCTGGTCCACATGTCGCGGTCGCGTTCCGCAGTCCAGATCCGCGGGGTGTCGATGCCCAGCGCTTCGTCGAAGGCGCGCGCTACGTTGAACGGCAAACAGTGCTCGTAGATCGCATAGGAAGCGAACTTCGGATCGCATTCTTCGCGGCATGCGTCCCATGCCTGCTTCAGCGAGCCTCCGCCCTTCGCGACCCGGGCGATCGGCCGGTAGGTCGAACGCACGAAATCGGCGGTGTTTGCGATCGCTTCGTTCACCCGGGCGGCACCGAGTAGGGCATCGCCGCGACCGGGCGCAATCGCCGCAAGGTCGAAGCTGGCGATACGTTCCAATGTCGCCGGCCAGTCGCCAAAGTGCCCATCGCCGCAATAGCAGGCGGAGTGGTATTCGACGATGTCGCCGGTGAACATCACGTTCTCGTCGGGCACGTAGGCGACGATGTCGCCCGCCGTGTGCGCACGCCCGAGGAACATCAGGTCGACCCGGCGTCTGCCGAGGTGCAGTGTCATCCGGTCTGTGAAGGTGATCGTTGGCCAGGTCAGGCCCGGGATCGACTCGTGCCCCTGGAACAGACGCGGAAAGCGGCCGAATTCGGAGTCCCAGTCTTCCTGTCCGCGCTCGACGACCATGGCGCGGGACTTTTCCGACATGATCGTCTCGGACGCGTTGTACGCCGATGCGCCGAGCACGCGCACGGCGTGATAGTGCGTCAGCACCACATGCTTTATGGGCTTGTCGGTCACCGACCGGATTTTCTCGATGACCTTGTTGGCCAGCCGGGGCGTTGCCTGCGCATCGACGACCACGACGGAGTCGTCGCCGATGATCACGCCGGTGTTCGGGTCGCCCTCCGCAGTGAACGCCCACAGGTCGCGGCCGATCTCGGTGAACGATATCGCCTTATCAGTCAGGTCGCCCTGCGATGCGAAAGCCTTGGCCATTTTTCCTCACTTGCGCGACGCGGCGCATTAGCGCCGACCTCATTTCTGACAGGTCGCATGCCGTAATGGCAGCGTCTTCCGTTCATCGTTCCGACTGCGCCGTCGCCATCGGCGGCAGGCTGCTGCCGTCCTTTGACGCGAGCGTTGCCCGCCGAAGCAGTGCCGTCGCGTCTTCATCGGCGGCCAGGCCGTCGTCGGAGGCGTCGGCGACCAGCACCACGCCATAGTCGCGCCGCGCCGCCTCACAGCTCACCCAACCCTCGAGCACGTCCTGCAGCACGCGACGCACGTCGCGCTGCAGGGGATCGCCATAGCCGCCGCCGCCGCAGTCGATGCCGTGGATGCGCTCGCCGGGCATCAGCAGCACGGTGCAGACGTTGGGCTGCTTTTCGCGCCCGCCGCGCTGGTCGAGCTTGTAGGTCGCCGCCGCCGCGCCCGGCAGCCCGCCATGCACGCCCTGCGGCGGCACTTCGTGGCCGTCGGAGGGGATGATCACCGTCATCAGGTCGCGCTTGGTGCCGTAGACCACTTCCGCGCTCGGCGACCCTCGGAACCGACCGGCACCGCCGGTGTCGATTGCGATACGCTGCAGGTCGATGTGGATCGGATGCTTCAGCTCGTCGAGCTCGATGCTGTCGCGGTAGGTGACACCGCCGGCATTGGGCAGCACATAGGTGACCCAGCCGTCGGCGGAGGGTCCGCCCGGGCCGCCATTCTTGCCGACGAAAATCTGGTTGATGTAGGGCTCGCCACCGTGGCGGAAGTCGTTGCCGGAGATGACGCCCATCGGCGCGCCCATAGCGTTGCCGCCCTGCGCCAGTCCGAAACCTTCGCCGAACCGGGCGAAAGCCGACTGGGTGACATTGACCAGCCGGTCGGTCAGGTTGGTCGTCGCCATCGAGCAGGAATGCGGAAAGCGCGGGATGCCGACGCAGCAGTTTTCGCGCAGCAGCACCTCGACCGGGCGGAAGCTGCCGGAATTCTTCGGGATGTCCCATTCCAGGCAGTTGAACAGCGCCGTCATCACCGCGCTGGTGGAGCAGGCTTCGGAGAGGTTGAGGCCGCAGTCGAGGCAGTCGGGATTTTCACGCAGGTCGATGGTGACGCGGCCGTCGGCGACGGTGATCTTCACCTGCACCGGGATGCCGTCCGGCACCGCCGGCGTCGAATCGTGCCGGGTGTGGTCGACGACGGTGCCCGACGGCACCTTGGCGATTGCCGCCGCCATGCGGCGCTCCGAATAGTCGAACCACTGCCGGATGAAGCGTTTTACACGCTCACGGCCATATTGCTGGACGAACTCCTTCAGCTTGCGTTCGCCGATGCGCGCCGAGCCGACCGCCGCCAGGAAATCACCGTACCACTGTTCGGGCACGCGGATGCGCGAGCGGCACATGCGCACGATGTCGGCAATCTCCTTGCGGTCCTCGTGGACGCGCACGCAGGGAAACACCAGCGCGCCCTCGGCATAGACATCCGCCGCGTTGGCCGCATAGGTCGTCGGCGCGGCGTTGCCGATGTCTGCCTGATGCGCCTTGGCGGCGGTGTAGAACAGCAGCTCGCCCTCGAAGAACACCGGCACGATGATCGTATGGTCGGCCGGATGCGTGTTGCCGAGATAGGGATCGTTGTGGAGGTAGGCGTCGCCGTCGCGCGGCGTGTGGAAGCGCGGCACCGAGGCCGTCTGCAGGTGCGAGCCGAAGACATGCACCGGCACGCCCTCGGCGACCGCCAGAAGCTGGTGGTCGCCGGTGACGATCGAGCACGAAAAATCGCGCGCCTGGTTGATGACGGCGGAACGGCCGGCCCTGAGCAGCGTGTTCGACATCTCGCGAACGATGCCGTCGAGCCGGTTCGCCATCACCGCGACCGTCACCGGGTCGAACTCTGCCTCTGCCTCGCCCGCGGCGTCGGGGGCGCCGGCAGTGGCGAGCGGCTCAAGCCGATAACTGTTCGAGCCGCCGACGCGCGCAGTCATAGCCGGGTAGACGACGATCGTGGTGGTCGGCTCCTCGATCACCGCCGGACCCTCTATCAGCGCGCCGGGCGCCAGATCCTCGCCGTAGAAGACCGGCACCTCGACCTCGCCGGTGTCGGCGAAATAGGCGCGGCGGTGGCGGGCGGGCCTAGCCGGGGCGTACAGCGGTTCGGCCGTCTGCTGCGGCTTGGCGATGCCCGTGTGGCCGGCGAAGCGCGCCTTCCAGACCAGGCATTCGACCGGGTGGCCCTCCTGGCGCACCGCGAAAACCCGTTCGTGCTCGGCGTGAAAGCGCTCTACAAAGGCGTCGACGTCGGCCTGGCTTTCGAAGCGCCCCCTGGCGAGCGGCACTTCGAGCTCCCAGGCCTCGTGCTGGTAGCGCGCCTCGACGAACCAGCTCACCGACGTGTCGGCGACGCCGCGGCTCTCCAGGCTGTCGCGGAAACCGGCCATGCCGCGGTCGATTTCTTCCAGCGCCGCGTTCACCTTAGCGAAGTCGAAGGCGTCGGTGCGGGCGGCGGCGGAGGCCGAGCGTTCGAACGCGAAGCTCGAATACTGTGCGCCGCAGGCGCTGAGCGCCGAGGCCGTGCGCGGCAGCACGACGTTGGCGCAGCCCAGCGTGCGTGCGATCTGCATGATGGAGAAGCCGCAGGAGCCGCCGCCGGCGACGATCGTGCTGTCCTTCGGGTCGCAGCCCTCGTTGACGGTGATCTCCTGGATGGCGCGCACCATATGCTCGTTGGCGATCGACAGGATGCCGGCGGCGGTCGCCTCGACGCCCTGGCCAAGTCGTCCGGCAAGTTCCGCCATCGCCGCGCGGGCGGCCGGCAGGTCGAGCTTCATGCGGCCGCCGAGGAAATAATCCGGGTCGACGTAGCCGAGGATGAGGGCGGCGTCGGTCACGGTCGGCTCGCGGCCGCCGCGGCCGTAGCACACCGGTCCCGGCACCGAGCCGGCGCTGTGCGGCCCGACCCGCAGCAGGCCGCCGCCATCGATCCAGGCAATCGAGCCGCCGCCCGAGCCGATCGAGCGCACGTCCACCGAGGACAGGCCGACGCAGTCGCCGCTGAACTGGCCGCCGATCCAGGTGTCGCGGGTGAATTTCACTACGCCGCCATTGACCAGCGAGACGTCGAAGGTGGTGCCGCCGGCGTCGCAGACGATGACGCTGTCGCCCAACCCCTCGGCTGCGGCGTATAGATGGCCGGCGATCGGCGCCATCGAGGGGCCGGACTTTGTGAGGTAGATCGGCCGCCTTACGGCGTCGTCGATGTGCATCACGCCGCCGATCGAGGTGCTGACGAGCAGCTGCCCGGCAAAACCGGCGTCGGCGAGGTCCGTCTCCAGCTCGGAGAGGTGGCGACGCATCAGCGGCGCCAGCGATGCATCGATGGCGGTGGAGGAGGCGCGGCGATACTCGCGCAGGATCGGGTTCAACTGGTGCGACAGCGTGTAGGGAATGCCGGGCAGCGCGGCCTCGATCATCTCGCCGAGCCGCAGTTCGTGCGCGGGGTTGGCGACGGACCACAACAGGCAGACGGCGATGGCCTCGAATTTCTTCCGCTTCAGCTCGGCAAGGATTTCGGCGACGCGGGCCTCGTCGAGCGGCCGGTGGGCCGTGCCTTCCGAGGTGATTCGCTCCGGCACCTGGAACGTGTGGCGGCGCGCGATGTAAGGTTTCGGAAAGTCGATGTCCCAGCGGTGGCCGTCGAGCTTGCCACCTTCCTTGAAGAGCAGGATGTCGGGGAAACCGTCGGTGACCAGCAGCGCCGTCTTGGCGACCTTGCGCTCGACGATGGCGTTTGTCGCGCGCGTCGTGCCGTAGATGAACAGCGCCGTGTCGGCGAGCACGGCGGCGGCGTCCTTGCCGAAATGGCGCGCGGCATCGCCGACTGCGGCCAGGACGCCCGAGAAGGCGCGCTCCGGGGTGGTCAGCGCCTTGCCGATGTGCAGCCGCCCGCTGTCGTCGGACACGACGACGTCCGTAAACGTGCCACCCGTATCGACCGAAATGCGATAAGCCATCAACCAGCCCTTGTGGAGACACTGTTCGGGGCGCCGGCACCCGGATGCAGCGTGGGTTTCCTTGCTGCAGAAACCACTTTTCCTATACCGTATTGATTTGTCAATAACGAATAAATTCGCCCATTGCCACGCTCATGTCGTCGGCGTGAAATCGGCCAAACGGCTCCCTCTGTATGAGATAGACGAACCTATTCGATCTGGACGAATTTTTTTCGACCGCCTATCGTGTCTCTAAACAATTCTCATTAGGGACTGCCATGACCGGCTCTGCCGACCGCACGCCGCATCTCTTCCGGCCGATGACGATCCGCTCGTTGACCCTGAAGAACCGCGTCGTCATCTCGCCGATGTGCCAGGACGCCGCCATGCCGGACGGCTCGATGGGCGACTGGCATCTCGTGCATCTCGGCCAGTTCGCCGTCGGCGGCGCCGGGCTGATCTTCGTCGAGAGCACGGCCGTGGCTGAACACGCGCGCATCAACCGGTCCGACGTCGGCCTGTGGGGCGATCACCAGATCGCGCCGATGAAGCGCGTCTTCGACTTCGTCCACGCCCAGGGCGCCGCGATCGGCGTGCAGCTCGCGCATGCTGGCCGCAAGGCCGGTGCCGCCGTGCTGGCGGATGGCGGCGCACCGCTTCCCGCGCCGGCGCTGACCCCGCCGGACGGCCCCGCCTTCGTGCGCATGGGGCCGAGCGCGGTGTCGGCCGGCGAGGAATGGACCGTCCCGCACGCGATGAGCGTTGAAGAAATCCACGCCGCGCGAGAGCTTTTCATCGATGCGGTGCACCGAGCGGAAGCCGCCGGGGCGGACGTGATCGAACTGCACTACGCGCACGGCTATCTCGTCGCCAGCTTTCTGTCACCGGCGGCCAATTTCCGCAGCGATGCCTATGGCGGCTCCTATGACGGCCGGGTTCGGCTCGCTCTAGAGGTTGCCGCCGATGTGCGCGCCGCCTGGCCGGCGCACAAACCGCTGTTCTGCCGCCTCTCGGTGATCGACGGGGACGAGCAGGGCTGGACGGTCGAGGATTCCGTCTTGCTGGCGAAGCGGCTGAAGGCGATCGGCGTCGACGTCATCGACTGTTCGTCGGGCGGACTGACCGACGCGACCAGGACGGCCTCGGCACCGCGCGCGCTCGGCTTCCAGGTGCCCTATGCGGCGCGAATCCGCCGCGAGGCGGGCGTGCCGACGCAGGCAGTGGGCATGATCGTCGACGCGAAGCAGGCCGAGGCGATCCTGGCTGCCGGCGAAGCGGATCTGATCGCACTCGGACGCGAGGCGCTCTATGACCCCTACTGGGCGCACCATGCCGAGCAGGCGATGGGCTGGGATCCGGCCTTTTCGGGCTGGAAGCGCTACAACGCCGCCTATCTCGCCAAGCGTCGGCCGATGATGCAGCAGCTCGGCTTCGCCGCGCCGCCGCTGGTCCGGCCTGCCGAATAGCGGCGTCAGGCCGGGCGGACACGCAGTTACATCTTTCGCTGCCGCAGCCACTGCGGCAGGTTGCGCACGCCGGTGGCCAGCACGATGGCCAGCGCCTGCGCCAAGAGTTGCGTTGCCGGGCTGGCGCCAAGCGACAGCACCAGCTGGCCGAGCTGGGTGATGAAGAGAGCGGCGACGCCGGAGGCGACGACGCTGCCGCGGCCGCCGGTGAACGGCGTGCCGCCGACCACCACCGCGGCGACGCCCGGCAGCAGGTAGTCGACGCCGGCGAGATGCGAGGCATTGCCGATGAAGCCGGCAAGCAGCATGCCCGCGACCGCGAAGCACAGACCGGCGGCGGCATAGGCGCCGACCTGGTAGCGCTCGGCGACGATGCCGGCCGCCTGCGAGGCGCGCGGGTTGACCCCGACGGCGACGAAGCGACGTCCGACGACCGTGTTGGCCGTGATGATGGCGATGACGAAGATGAACAGCACGGCAAGCAGCAGCGAGAAGGGCAGGCCGAACAGCCGCTCGGTGGAGAATTCGCGCAGCTGCGTCGGCGCCGTCAGCGGCGCACCCTTGGAGATCTGCCGCACCAGCCCGATCAGCAGCGCGTTGGTGGCCAGCGTGGCGACGATCGGCGTGATGTTGATGCGCGTCACCAGCAGGCCGTTGACCGCGCCGACCAGCATGCCGACGATCAGCGTCGCCGGCACGGCAATCAGCAGCGAGCGGCCTTCGAAGCCCCAGGTGGAAACCAGGATGCCGGACAGCGCGATCGCGCCGACCGCCGACATGTCGAGGCCGCGCTGCTGGATGACCAGCGTCTGGCCGACGGCGACGATGGCCAGGATGCCCGCGAAGGGCAGCATGGCGAGCAGCGCACTGCGCGACACCGAGCCGGGCGCGATAACGGCGCTGACCGCGAGCAGCGCGATGGTAGCGATCCAGATCCAGCCGTATTCGCCGATCCTCGGCCTGCCGTGGCCGGGGCGGGCAGGAGCCGTCAACGGGCGGCTGATGCTCTCACCGTTCACCGACATCGGCTACCCCGCAACCGCCATCTGCCGGCTTCTCGAATAGACGGCGACGCCGATGAGCACCATCGCACCCTGCAGATAGAAGGTCCAGGCATCGCTTAGCTGCAGGAAGATCGAGACCACGTTGACCTGGTTGATGAGGAGTGCGCCGAGGAGCGCGCCGATGAAGGAGCCGCGCCCGCCGGCGAGGCTGCCGCCGCCGATCACCACCGCGGCGATGCTGGTCAGCGTGTAGTTGAGGCCGGCCTTGGCGTCGCCGACGCCAACCTGCGCCAGCATGGGGACGGCGGCGAGGGCAGCGAACAGCGCGCAGGCGACGTAGGCCCAGAAGCGGGTGAGGCGCGGCGGGACGCCGACGACGCGGGCCGCCTCCGGTCGCGAGCCCATGCCGCGCACTGCGATGCCGACCGTGGTGCGGAACAGCGCGTATTCGAGCGCCAGTCCGATCAGCAGCGCGATGATGATGGTCACCGGAACAAAGCCGATCTTGGTTCCAATGAGCTTCATCAGTGAGTTGTCGATCAGGCCGGTGGGCGAGGGTCGCAGGACCAGGGAGATGGCCTGCACGCCCATGAAGGTGGCGAGCGTGGCGATCATCGGGTGGATGGCCAGCCGGTCGACGAGAAGGAAGTTCACCACCCCGACGACGAAGGCGACCGCGAACATCAACACGAAGCCGACCGCGAAGGAGCCGCCGCCCATCTTGGAGCCGAGAAAGAACGAGCCGACAACGACGCACAGCCCCATCAGCGGACCGACGGACAGGTCGATCTCGCCGAGCAGCATGATGATCTGCTGGCCGTAGGCGACCAGCGCCAGCGTCGCGACCAGCCCGAGCACACCGCCGAGGTTGCGGCCGGTGAGATAGAAGTCGCTGACGAAGGAGGCGTAGGCGCCCAGCGCCAGCACGGCGAGCCCGACCAGCACGATGGGGGCCGCGTCGCCGGCAGCCCAGCGCCAGAACGCGCCGATCTCGCGGCGCACCTGGCTGCGCACCGACGTCGAGGTCAGCACGCTCGTGGTAATGCGGTTCTCCGTCACCTCGCCGCCCGCGAGCTCGCAGGCAACCTCGCCGCGCGAGAATACGGCGACGCGATCGCACAGGCCCGCGATCTCTGCGGCGTCGGACGACACCATGATGATCGCGGTGCCGTCCGCCGCGATCTGGCGCAGGATGCGGTAGATCTCGGCGCGTGCGCCGACGTCGACGCCCTGCGTCGGCTCGTCGACGAGCAGCACCGCCGGCCCGGCGGCGAGCACGCTGGCCAGGATCAGCTTCTGCTGGTTGCCGCCCGAAAGCGAGCTGATCGGCGTTTCGAGCGACGGCGTCTTGACCGCGAAGTCGGCGACCGCGCGATTGGCGCGCTCGGCTTCGCTGGCGCCGCTGATGAAGCCGCCGACCGTGTCCCTGGAAAGGCTGCGGATGGCGAAATTCTCGCGCACGCTGAGTTCTGCGAGGATGCCGTCGCGGTGGCGGTCTCCCGGCAGGTAGCCGATGCCACTGCGAGCAGCACTGTCCGGGCCGCGCAGGGTGATGGACCTGCCCTTGATGGAAATTCCGCCGCTCGATGGCGTCAGGCCGGCCATGGCGCGCAGAAACTCGCGCTGGCCGTTGCCGTCGATGCCGGCAAGCCCGACGATTTCGCCCTGCCGCAGTTTTAGCGAGACGCTGGCGAAGCCCTTGCCGGAAAGCCCCAATATGTCGAGGACGACGGGCCTCGTCTCGACATCGCTGCCCTTCGCTGGAAAGTCGTGGTTGAGCGCGCCGCCGACGATAAGCTCGACGATGCGCTTCTCGTCGACATCCGCGATGCTGAACGTGCCCTGGCAGGCGCCATCGCGCAGCACCGTCAGGCGGTTGGCGATGCGGCGTACCTCGCGGATGCGGTGGGAGATGTAGACGACCGCGGTGCCGGCCGCGGCGACCTCGCGCACGCGCCCGAACAGGCGTTCGACGTCTTCGGCGAGGAGGTGCTCGGTCGGTTCGTCGAGCACCAGCACCTTCGGCTTGGCGGCCAGTGCCTTGGCGATCTCGACGATGAAGCGCTGCTCCGGATTGAGCGCGGAGATGAGGTCGGCCGCGTGGATGGAATCCTGCTTGTCCCAGCCTGCAAGCAGGCCGGCGGCCCATCCGGCGATGTCCGCGATCGGCGGCCGTGCCCGCTCCGGTACACCGAGGAAGATGTTCTCCGCGACCGTCAGGTCGGGCATCAGCGACGGTTCCTGGCGCACGATCGCCAGGCCGAGGTCAAGCGCACGGCGCGGGTCGCCGCCGACGTCCTGCCCGTCAATCTCGACGGTGCCTTGGTCGGGAACGAGCGCGCCGGCCGCGACGCCCATGAGCGTCGATTTCCCGGCGCCATTCTCGCCGACGAGGCCATGGACCTCGCCGGCCCGGACATCGAAGGACACGCGGTCGAGAGCCCTGACGCCGGGAAAAGTCTTGGTTACGGAGTCGATCCTGAGGACGGTCCTCGCCTCGTCGATCATCGGCCGCGACCTTGCTCCTTCGATGGGATCAACCGCTATTGGTTGAAGACCTCCTTGAGCTGCTCGGCAGTCAAGTTGCCGGAGAGGTCCGCGTCAAGGGGTGCGGCAGGGTCGCACTTCGGATCTTTGCCGGCGAAGCTGTCGGCGAAGACGAAGGTCGTGAAGCCGAGCGGCTCGGGGTTTTCAGTGCCCTCATAGGCGGCGACGCCGCGGCGCAGCGCGTGCCGGACCAGCGCGGTGGTGCCTTCCAGCGTCATGTAAGGCCATTCCTGGCCCTTGGCCTTGGCATCCATCCACATGCAGTTCACTTCGTTGTTGCCGGCGAGCGCCACGTTGGCCGGAATCTTCAGGCCGGCCTGCTCGAAGGCGCGGATGATGCCGATGGCGACCGGGCCGAAATCGGTGACGAAAGCGTCGATCGTGCCGTATTTGGCGATCACGCCGGCGGCGGCCTTCTGGGCGTCGGCCGTGCTCCAGTTGGTGACGATGAACTGATCCTCGAGAAGCTTGATGTCCGGATAGGGCTCAAGCTCCTTCTTCAGATTGTCCATGAAGCTGGTCGAGAAGCTGTTTCCGGCGATGCCGGAGAAATAGAGGATGTTGCCCTTCTTGAGGTTCTCGCCCAGCCACTTCGCCCATAGTTTCGCGTTGCCGTTGAGGTCCTGGTAGACATTGGCGGCGTAGTCGACGCCGGCTTCGCCCGGCAGGGTCGAATTGTACGGGACGACGGTGACGCCGGCTTCCTGCGCGGCGCGGATGGCGGGGAGGGTGGCCTCGCCGAAGTCCGGATAGACGATGAGAATGTTGACGCCCTGCGCCACGAGGCTGTTGATGTCGCTGTTGGCCTTGGCCGGATCGCCGGCTGCATCGGCGTAAAGCACCTGGGTGATGTTGGGGCACTTGCTGGCCTCGTCCTTGAGTTCGGCAAGGGCGGTCTTGCGCCAGGTATTGCCGCCGAAGCCGTCGGCCAGCGCCACGATCGCCGGCTTGTCGCCACACATCGTCTTGATGTCGGCGCCGGTGCCCATCGTCATGGTTTCCTCTGCGAAGGCCGCAGGCGCGGTCCCGAGCAGCACGGCCGCGAGCGCCGCTGAGCGGAACAGGGACCGGTCCTTCGGCTTGCATTCGAGATGCTTTGTCATCGTCTTCCCCTTTTTTATGGATGTGTTTTGCCCGCCGGGTTTTCCCGTCGCCAAGCGCTGAGAAGAATATTCCGTAAACGAATGGATTAGTCAATCACAAATCCATTCGTCATACGCGAGTTTGTGTGAGACGAATTGCAACCGGGTGTGAGCGCCTTTCGCCATGTCCCTGCGCCCGCTCCGAAAGGCCTTTTCGATATTCTCAAAGGGCGGCTTTCGCAATGTCGCGACGTCTCGAAGGCTGGCGCGCACCGAACGCAAAACAGCTCGCTACGTCGCGGGCGGCGCGATGAAGACGACACGGGTTACCGCCATGATCGCGGCCGGCGCCAGAGCCTGCCCGCGGTTGAGCGCACCGCCATCGATGGCGCGGGCGCGCGTCGCGTCGTCGGCGAAGAAGGCCTCCAGCACGGCGACGATGGGCGCCTCGCTGCGTGGCACGGTCGGGTCGACGATGAAGTTGTGTCCGAGGATCGCGTTGACGCGGAATGCGGACGGCACCGCTTCCGCCTCGCCGAGAAGGCGGCCGACATCTTGAGCGATCGCCGCGGGCTCGCCGTCGCCGATATAGACGGCCATCAGCTTGGCGCCTTCCGGCTTGCCGGAGCCGATCCATGCCCCCGGATCCTGGACGGCCAGCGTCACACAGGCGAGGAAGCCGGAAATGTCGACCACGCAGGCGTCGTTCTCCGGCGAACTCATGCCGGCGACCATGGCGTCGACATCGTCGAACCAGAGCTGCGAGATGCCGTCGATACGGTGTATGCGGTTGGCATGGGCCGCCTCGCCGCGCGCCACGATGTAGTTCTGCACATAGCCGCGCAGGTTCGGCAGGCGCTTCGCCAGCGGCCCGTGGACCTCGCGCCAATGCTGGCCGAAGGCCGCCGGATCGACGCCGTCCTTGTTCTGGATGAGGCCGCTGCGGATAAGCATCGTTCAGTCCCCGTCGGTTCCGTTTTTTTCGCGTACAGTCCGATGGTCAGGCGGTGGACGATCTTCGTCATTAGAGAATTAGTTTGTCAATAGCGAATTCATCTTGACGAGGCCGGAGAGCCGCGACAATAAGGGGAGGAGCGGCGCGAGCCGCGCGGAACGATGGAGGCTGTGCGTGACGAGGGAACGGTTGCCGGGCGTGGTCCGGATGGGGATGATCCGCAAGCTGCCGAGCCTGACGCCGGCCGAGTTCAGCGCCCACTGGTCGGGACCGCACGGCGTGTTCGGCGCGCAGATTCCCAATCTTCGGCATTACCATCAGAACCATTCGGCGGGCGGTTTCTCCTTCGTCGGCCTGCCCGACCGCTGGAACCTCAACGGCCTGTCGGAGCTGTGGTTCGACGGCATCGAGCCGATGCTGGCCGGGGTGCGCTCGCCGGCCTATGGCGGCCTTGCCTCCGATACGCCGAAGGTGATGACCATGCCTGGCCTCATCGCGGGGACGCAGGAAGTCCAGTTCGGCGGTTCGGTCGATCGCAGCAGTCTTTCCAAGGCCATGGTGCTGATGGGCCGAAATCCGGCGCTGACCGCGGAGGATTTCTTCGATGCCTGGCGCCGACGCAGCGAGGGCTTTTCCACGGTGCCGGGCCTGGCCGCCCTGACCAACACTTATGTATCGCACTGGGAGAGCGTGCCCGGGGTCGTCATTTCCCATGACGAGCTGCCGGTCGACCTCGTCGTCGAGTTCTGGTTCGCCTCGCCGGCCGAACTGCAGGAGGCCTTCGCTTCGACGCTGGCTGAAAGGCTTGGGGTCGGCTTCGACGCCGTCGCCGCCGACGCCAGCGCCTTCGCGACAAAGACCTTCGTCATCGTGCCCTAGGGCCTTTCGCGGCCGGCCGCCGTGCCGCAAGACAGTTTCGCGAAAGGCCACAGGAACGACCATGCGTTTTGCCATAGACACCGGCGGCACCTTCACCGACCTCCTGGTGGAGGACGACGCCGGCCGCATCAGCATGTTCAAGGCGTCGACCACGCCCGCCGATCCGATCGAGGGCGTGCTGGCCGCGCTCGCAAAGGCGGCCGTGGGCCAGGGGGTGGAACTGCGTCGGCTTCTGGAGCGCGGCGCCACGATGATCTACGGCACCACGCACGCCATCAACGCCATCATCACCGGCAACACGGCCAGGACCGCCTTCCTGACCACCCGCGGCCACCCGGACATCCTTGTGCTGCGCGAGGGCGGCCGCAGCGAACCGTTCAACTTCACCGTGCCGTTTCCGCAGCCGCTGGTGCCGCGCGCGCTGACCTGGGAGATCGGCGGCCGTATGCTCGCCGACGGCAGCGAGCACGAGCCGCTCGACGAGGCGGGCATTCTTGCCACAATCGCCGAAATGAAGGCGGCGGGCATCGAGGCCGTCGGCATCTGCCTGCTGTGGTCAGTAGTAAACCCGGCGCACGAGACGCGGCTGGCCGCGCTGCTCGACGAACACATGCCGGGCGTGGCGGTCACGCTGTCGCACGACATCAACCCGACGCTGCGCGAGTATCGCCGTGCTTCCTCGGCCTGCATCAACGCCTCGCTGAAGCCGATGATGAACGTCTACTTCGCCAGCCTGGAGGAACGGCTGCGCGCGGCCGGCTTTGCTGGGCGCCTGCTGGTCGTGACCTCGCAGGGCGGGGTGATGGACGCCGCCGAAGTCGCCAAGGCGCCGATCCACCTGATCAATTCGGGTCCGTCGATGGCGCCGGTGTCCGGCGGCTATTTTGCCAGGCTCGACGAGGCGGCCGACAGCGCAATCATCGCCGATACCGGTGGCACCACCTATGACGTCAGTCTGATCCGCCGCGGCGAAGTGCCGTCGACCCGCGAGACCTGGATCGGCCAGCCGTTCCGCGGCCATATGACCGGCTATCCATCTGTCGACGTGAAGAGCGTCGGCGCCGGCGGCGGCTCGATAGCCTGGATCGACGACGGCGGCATGCTGCATGTCGGTCCGCAAAGCGCTGGCTCGGTGCCTGGCCCGGTCTGCTACGGCCGCGGCGGCGAAAAGCCGACCGTCACCGACGCCTCTGTCGTGCTCGGCTATGTCGATCCCGACTTCTTCCTTGGCGGCTCGATGCCGCTGGATGCCGCGGGGGCGCGCGCCGCGGTCGAGAGCCAGGTCGCCGGCCCACTCGGCGTTTCGGTCGAGGAGGCGGCGCTGGCGATCCTTCTGGTTGCCACCGAGAACATGGTGCAGGCGATCGTCGACATCACCGTCAACCAGGGGATCGACCCGCGCCGCGCGGTGCTGGTGGGCGGCGGCGGCGCGGCCGGGTTGAACTCCGTACTGATCGCTCGCCGGCTGGAGTCGCCGCGCTTGCTGATCCCCGAGGCCGGCGCGGCGCTGTCGGCGGCAGGCGCGATGATGTCGGACCTCACAGCGCAGTATCACGCGCACTGCTTCACCACGAGCGCCGCCTTCGACTTCGCGGCGGTCAACGCCGTGCTGGAGGCGCTTGAGGCGAGGGCCGAGGCTTTCCTCGCCGGCTCGCGCGAGACGGTGCTCAGCCGCGCCCTGGTGTTCAAGGCGGAGGCCCGCTATCCCGAACAGGTGTGGGAAATCGAGGTTTCGGTGCCGGTGCGCCGCTTCCAAAGCCAAGCCGATGTCGAGGCGCTGGTCCAGGCGTTCCACAAGGCGCACGAGGAAATCTTCGCCGTCGCCGACCGCGAGGCAGGCATCGAGATCGTCAACTGGGCGATCGCGGTGTCGGCGCGTATCCGCGACGACGAGGTGCCGCGGCTTTCGGCGTCGCCGGCCGCGCGAGGCGACGGCATGCGGCTAGCGTATTTCGCCGGTCAAGGAGCGCTGCCCACCAAGGTGCGGCGCTTCGAGGCGATGATGGTCGGCGAAATCGTCGAAGGCCCCGCGATCGTGGAGTCCTCCTTCACCACCATCGTCGTCAACCCGGGCGCCACCGCGGTCCGCCGCGATTCCGGCAGCCTGTCGATTGATCCCGGCCGGAGTTGAGAGCATGACCGAGGCACAGAAGCCCGAAGGCCGGAACGGGGTGCGGCTGGCGCTGCTCAACAGCCGCTTCGAGAGCGTGGCGCGCAAGATGGCGAACACGCTGTTCCGCACCGCGCGCTCGGGCGTCATCAACATCGGCCGCGACTTCTCCTGCTGCGTGGTCACCGCCGGCAACGAACTGCTGGTCAGCACCGACAGCCTGCCGATCCATGTGCTCTCCGGCCCGGACCGCATGGCGGCGACGATGCAGCAGTTCCATCCCGAGTTGAAGCGCGGCGACGCCTTCCTGCACAATTCGCCCTACCATGGCGGCTCGCACGCGGCCGACCACACGATCCTCGTGCCGGTCATCGACGAGGCAGGCATCCACCATTTCACCGTCATCGCCAAGGCGCACCAGGCCGATTGCGGCAACTCGCAGCCGACGACCTACATGGGCACGGCGCGCGACGTCTACGAAGAGGGCGCGCTGATCTTCCCGGCGGTGCAGGTGCAGCGCGATTATCGCGACATCGACGACATCATCCGCATGTGCGAGATGCGCATCCGCGTGCCCGGCCAGTGGTGGGGCGACTACCTCGCCATGGTCGGCGCCGGCCGCATCGGCGAGCGCGAGATTCTGGGCCTCGCGGCCGAGTTTGGCTGGGATGCATTGCACGCCTTCGTCGACGACTACTTTGACTACAGCGAAGCCCGCATGATTGGCGCAATCAGGAAAATGCCGGCGGGCCATGCGACTCGCGTCTGCACGCACGATCCCTTCCCGGGCACACCCGAAGAGGGCGTGCCGATCAAGGCGACGACGGTGATCGATCCGGAGGGTGCACGCATCACCGTCGACCTCACCGACAATCTCGATTGCCTGCCCTGCGGCCTCAATCTGTCGGAAGCCTGCGCGCGCACCGCCGCCATGGTCGGCATCTTCAATGGGCTCGACCACACCGTGCCGCGCAATGCCGGTTCCTTCCGCCGCCTGGAAGTGAAGCTGCGCGATAACTGCGTGGTCGGCATTCCGCGCCACCCAGCCTCCTGCTCCGTCGCGACATCGAACCTCTCCGACCGGGTCACGAACGCCGTGCAAGGCGCGATCGCCGAGATCGCCGAAGGCGCGGGGCTGGCCGAAGGCGGCTCGGTCATCCCGCCCTCGATGAGCGTGGTGTCTGGCGTCGACCCGCGCAGCGGCGCCGCCTTCGTCAACCAGGTGCTGCTCGGCTTTTCCGGCGGCCCGGCCTCGCCGACGGCCGACGCCTGGCAGACGCTGATGCATGTGGGTGCCGCGGGCATGTGCTTCATGGACGGCATCGAGCTGGACGAATTGCGCCAACCGCTGCTCGTCGGCGAGCGCCGCTTTTTGCCGGACACCGAAGGGCCCGGCTTCCGGCGCGGCGCCAACAGCTTGCGCGTCGCCTTCGGACCGGTGGGCGGCGGCATCGACATCATCTACGCCTCCGATGGCACCCGAAATGCGGCGCAGGGCGTGCAGGGCGGCCTTTCCGGCGCCCCGGCCGTGCAGTTCAAGACCGATGCGGCAGGGGGTCGCGAAGACCTACCGATCTGCGCGCGGGTGAGCGTCGGGGTGGGCGAGACGGTTGTGTCGAGTTCGGCCGGCGGTGGCGGCTACGGCTCGCCGCTGCGCCGCGAGCCGGAGCTTGTCGCGCACGACGTCGCCGAGGGCTGGATCACGCGCGAGCGTGCGCTTGCCGTCTACGGGGTTGCGCTCACCGCAGACGGTCAGCCCGATGCCCTGGCGACCGCAACTGCGCGCAAACGCTAAAGCGTACTTTATTCCGCGGCCGTCAGTTTGGGCACGCGCTTGCGTCGGGATTTTGCCTCGGAACTCTTCTCCGCGGCCGCGTTGCGCTCGGTCGCGCGAGCGACAGGAAAATAGCCGAGCTGCTCGCTCAGCCGGTTGGCGGTGTCGAGCACCTGCGCGATATGGGCGCTTCCCTCACTGACGTCGATGGCGTCGGCCGAGCCGATCAGCGTCACCACCATGCGGATCTGGCAGACCGAATCGAACACCGGCGCGGCGACGGCGTAAATGCCGGGCACCGGCGGCGGATCAATGGTTGCATAGCCATGCCGCCGGATCGGTTCGAGCAGCCTGGCGATGGCGGTAAAGTCGAGGCGCGCGCCGACACGCCGCGTGGCGTTGGATTCGGCCAGCTGCGCCTTCACCGTCGAACGCACGAGCTCCTCCGGCAGGAAGGCCGCGAACACCAGGCCTGTCGCCGTGCCCGTCACTGAGTAGACGGTGCCGGCGCGGGTGTTGATGTGCAGCTGATCGGTGCCTTCGTGGATGTAGATCACCGTCGGGCCGAACGAGCCCCAGACGCTGAGCGCCGTCGTCAGCTTGGTCTCATCGGCAAGCCGCAGCACCGCCTCGCCGCCGGTGCGGATCGGGTCGAAGCTGCGCATGCGCGCGATGCCGAGCTGCAGCGCGAAGTGCCCGAGCCGGTAGAGGCCGGTCGCCTCGTCCTGCTCGACCAGGTCCTGGCGCCGGTAGCTGACCAGGTAGGCGTGCGCCTGGGCCGGCGCGACATGCGCCAGCCGCGCCACGTCCTTCAGCTTCATCGGCTGCGCGACATCGGCGAGCACGCCGAGGATGCGCACGCCCACCTCTACCGACTGGACCCCCCGACCTTCACTGGCGCTGCGCGACATTGTTCGCTTCACCCCACCGCCACCAGAGGCGTATGCGAAAGTCCGCGGCAGGCGTCGATCAGGGCAGCGATCGCCGCACTGCCGTCCCCGATGTCGACCGCTTCGTTGGGCCCGATCAGGGTCAGCGCCAACGCCAGGGCGCCGGAGGCGTCGAAAACCGGCGCGGCGATGGCGCTGATGCCGGGAACCGGCATGTCGGCGATGGTTGCGAAACCGTCGCGCTTCACCCTGGCGATCTCGGCATCGAACTCCTTACGCGACGAGCGGACGCCGAGGCCGAGATCGCGGATTTCGCCCTTGAGCTCGAGGTCGATCCGGCGCCGCAATGCCTCGGACGGAACATACGCCCCGAATATACGGCCGCTGGCCGAACCGGTCACCGAAAACACCGTGCCGGCGCGTACGTTGACGTTGAGCGTATGGGCGCCTTCCTGCACCTGAAGGGCGGTCGGCGAGTTCGGCCCCCACACCACCACAGCCACCATCAGGCCGAGTTCCTGCGAAAGGCGGCTTGCCACCTTGCTGGCGGTGGCCAGCGGCTCGACGCTGCGCATTCTCGCGAGCCCGAGCCGCATGGCGAAGGGGCCGAGCCGGTACATGCCGGAGGCCGCGTCCTGCTCGACCAGGTTGGCGCGCCGGAAACTGACGAGGTAAGCATGAGCCTGTGCCGGCGCGAGGCTGGCAACCGCGGCAAGGTCGCGCAGCATCATCGGCGCACTGGCATCGGCGAGTGCGTGCAGCAGTTTGCCGCCTACCTCGACCGACTGGATGCCGCGACCCTCAGATACCGCCTTCTTCAATGGGTTTGCCCGTCCTCGCTGCCGGCATTACCACTGCGCAGCGCCCGATCTGTCAACTGCGCGGGGCGGGTGTGCACAACCGCGCTGATGGCCCCGGCGCTGCCGCCGCGTCGCAACCTGCCGCGCCAGCCTATCCAAGGTGAGACGGCGATAGAAATGATTCGCCTATTTCGAACTCGTTCGTCATTTGATATCTCCGCTGCTTCGATCGAATCTGCCGTGACGGGCACGGATTCATTCACGCTCGCCTATTCGGGAGTTGCAAAACGCCTCTCCCGAATGTTAGATATAAGCATATTAGTTCGGCAATATCGAATAATTTGCAGAGGCTGGGGAGGCGGCACGCCCACATGTCGGGAAGCAAGGCCTATCATTGCGACGTGCTCGTCGTCGGTTCCGGCGCGGGCGGCCTGGCAACCGCCGTCACCGCGGCGCACCACCACCAGAAGGTCCTCGTCGTGGAAAAGGAGCCGGTCTTCGGCGGCACCACGGCGCGTTCCGGCGGCTGGATGTGGATCCCGGCCAACGGCGTGGCGAAACGGCTGGGCGTAAAGGACAGCATCGACAAGGGCCGCACCTACCTGAAACACGAGGCCGGCGATCATTATGATGCCGAGCGCGTGGAATCCTTCCTCGTCAGCGGCCCCAGGGCGATCGAGTTCTTCGAGCAGAAGACGGAACTGCAGTTCGACCTCGGCCCGACCTTTGCCGACTATCATCCCGATGCGCCGGGCGGCATGCCGGCCGGGCGCTCGCTGGTGGCGCGCCCTTTTGACGGACGTGCGCTGGGGCCGGAGATCCGGCGCCTGCGGCCGCCGCTGAGCGAGATAACCTTCCTCGGCATGATGATCGGCTCGGGCAAGGAACTGCTGCACTTCTTCAACGTCGCACGCTCTCCGGTGTCGGCCTTTTACGTCGCCCGCCTGTTCGCGCGCTTCCTGCGCGACCTCGCCTTCCACGGCCGCCCGATGCGGCTGATGAACGGCAATGCGTTGGTCGGCCGCCTGGCGAAATCGTGCTTCGACAAGGGCGTGCCGATCTGGACCAGCGCCAATGTTCGCAGCCTGGTCAGCGACGATGCCGGGCGTGTCACCGGGGCTGTGGTCGATACGCCGAAAGGCACTGTCGAGGTGTTCGCCAGCAAGGGCGTAATGCTCGCCGCCGGCGGCTTTCCGCAGGACAGGGTCAGGCGCAAGCGGCTCTTTCCGCATGCGCCGTCCGGCAACGAGCACGCCTCGCCGGCGCCTCCCGGGAATACGGGCGACGGCCTGCGGCTCGGCGAGGCCGTCGGCGCCCATGTCGACGAGACCCTACCGCACGCCGCGGCCTGGGTGCCGATCTCGCGGCCGGTCAACCGGGACGGCACGCTCGGCACCTTTCCGCATTTCGTCGACCGCTCGAAGCCCGGCGTCATCGCGGTGACCCGCTCGGGCCGGCGCTTCACCAACGAGGCCGATTCCTACCACGACTTCTGCCAGGCGATGTACAAGCGCTGCCAGGAAGAAGGCGGCGAGACCTGCGCCTTCTTCATCGCCGACCACCGCACGTTCCGCAAATACGGGCTCGGCTTCGCAAAGCCCTGGCCGGTGCCCTACAAGCGGCATATCCGCTCTGGCTACCTGTTCTGCGGCCAGACATTGGCGGACCTCGCCGATGAAATCGGCGCCGATCCGGCGCAGCTGGAGAAGACCGTGGCCGCTTTCAACGAGCACGCCCGCGTCGGCAAGGACCCGGAGTTCGGCAAGGGCACCAATGCCTACAATCTTTCGTTGGGCGACCCCGAGCACAAGCCTAACCCCTGCCTGGCACCGGTCGAGCGCGGGCCGTTCTACGCGGTCAAGCTGGTGATCGGCGACCTCGGCACCTTCGCTGGGCTGCGCTGCGATGCCAGCGCCCGCGTGCTGGATGACGAAGGCCGGCCGATACCGGGGCTCTACGCGGCCGGCAACGATGCCGCGAGCATCATGGGCGGCAACTATCCGGGCGGCGGCATCACGCTTGGCCCGGCCGTGACCTTCGGCTATGTCGCGGCGCGGCATCTCGCCGGCGTCAACGAGCCCTGACCGGCTCATAGTTTAGAAGTGGCTGCGGGCCGGTGCTCGATGTCCTTCCGGATCCGACCCTGGCCGCGGCCGCCATCGTCGCGGTGGCGCTGGCCGGCCTGTCGAAAGGCGGTCTCTCCGGCATAGGTTCGCTTTCGACGCCGATTCTGGCCCTGGTTCTGCCGCCGGTGCAGGCCGCCGCCGTGATGCTGCCGATCCTGATCATGCAGGACGCGGTCGGGCTGGTCGCCTACCGCCGCAACGTCGACTGGCGGCTGATCCGCGGCATCGTCCCCGGCGCCGTGCTCGGCATTCTGCTCGCCTACCTGCTCGCCGCGCATCTGGCGGAAGGGGCGGTCAGCCTTGCGATCGGACTGGTTGCGATCGGCTTTGCCGGCCTCAATGTCGCCCGGCGCAACGTCGAGATCCGCGCGGCCCCCGGCGCGGTTTCCGGCTGGTTCTGGGGCGGCGTTGCCGGCTTCGCCAGCATGGTGGCGCATGCCGGCGGGCCTCCCTTCCAGATTTACGCGCTGCGCCGCCGCATGCCGCGCGACCTCTTCGTCGGGTCCAGCATCGTCTTCTTCGCCACGGTCAACTGGATCAAGGTGGCGCCCTTCATCGCACTTGGGCAGCTGACCTGGCCGAGCCTGCGCGCCTCGCTGATCCTTGCGCCGATCGCCATCGCTTCCACCTTTGCCGGCATCTGGATCGTGCGCCGCGTCGATCCCGACCGCTTCTTCCTGATCATCCACCTGCTGCTCGCCGCCGTGGGACTGAAGCTCGTCGCCGACGGCTTGCTTCGTCTGAGTTGACGCATCGGACCGGCACTGACTCCGGATCGAAACTTGCATGACGCCGGCTGCCTTGCCAAAAACGGTCATGTCCCGCGGCATGGTGTAGGAGCGCCGGCCTTCGGAGAGGTCCGAGGCTGATCAGGCGGCCACGGCCGGCAGCCTGATAGTTGGATTGTCTGTGATGCGAGCGAGCGTTTCAAGGCTCAT